>OLQD01000005.1_pt1 | contig 180779 bp, 149 predicted proteins | sample 1672841 | NCBI WGS metagenome assembly OLQD01 (sample SAMEA3136729, study PRJEB25190) | human gut metagenome | biome: human gut; feature: human-associated habitat; material: faeces | place: Austria | collected 2013 | reverse complement strand
AGCCGGAAAAGAACGGAACGCGAGCAATAGGGCCTTTTTTATGCGATTTCAGCGGAATTTTGCAAGGCTAGGCCCTACGCGCGCGCACGCGTTTTATAATATTAGTCTTGCAAAAAATTAAGATAAGCGTAGTATATTTCGGTTATGTCCGAAGATACCAACGAGGTTGTTGAAACCACCGTTTCCACGACGGCGCAGCATGAATACGGCGCCGCGCAGATTGACAAACTGGAAGGCCTGGAGGCCGTGCGGAAGCGGCCCGGCATGTACATCGGGGACCCTGACGAACGAGGCTTGCACCATTGCGTATTTGAAGTGCTCGACAACTCTATTGACGAGCATCTGGCCGGCTATTGCAGCAAGATTGACATTGTCATTCATGTGGACGGTTCCATTTCCATCGTAGATAACGGGCGCGGCATTCCGGTGGATATCCACCCGAAGTTCGGCATTCCCGCCGTGGAGCTGGTTCTGACCAACCTGCACGCGGGCGGCAAATTCGGTCAGGGTGCGTACAAGTACTCCGGCGGCCTGCACGGTGTGGGCGCCAAATGCGTGAATGCCCTGTCCGACTGGTTCAAGGCGGAAGTGCGCCGGGACGGCAAGCGCTATCAGATCAAATTTGAGCGAGGCAAGACGGTGGAACCCCTCCGCACTGTAGGTTCCTGTGCCTGTGAAGTCACGGGAACCACGATCACGTTTTTCCCGGATGCCACCATTTTCACGGATACCACGGAGTTCAAGTTTGACCGCCTGACGACGCGCCTGCGGGAACTGGCTTTCCTGAATCCCGGCCTGGTCATTGAACTGATTGACGAGCGTGAAGCTCCGGCGCGCCGGGAAACGTTCTTCTATAAGGACGGTATTGTGGAGTTCGTACGTCAGCTGGGCACGAACAAGGAAGTGATCAACGAGGACCCCATTTCCATTTCCGGCGTCCGGAAGGTGGAAGTGGAGTACGACGGCAAGAAGATGGAGGACGATGTTCTGGTGGACGTTGTGTTCCAGTACAACAACACGTATGAAACGAACATCCTTTGCTTTGCCAACTCCATTTACAACGGGGACGGGGGAACGCACCTTTCCGGGTTCCGCGGCGCCCTGACGCGCGTCATCAACGGTTACGCAAAGGCCAACGGCCTGTTGAAGGAAAAAGATCCCTCCCTGAGCGGCGAAGATGTTCGTGAAGGCCTGGTGGCGGTTATTTCCGTCAAGATGCCCAACCCGCGTTTCTCATCCCAGACGAAGGACAAGCTGGTGAATACGGAGATTGAAGGCGTGGTGGGCAATGTCGTGTACGAGGAAATCAAGACGTACTTTGAAGAAAACCCGGCGATGGCCAAGAAGATCATCGAGAAGAGCATCACGGCCGCTCGTGCCCGGGAAGCCGCCCGCAAGGCGCGTGAAACAGTCCGCAAGAGCGCCCTCTCCATCGGCGGCCTCCCCGGCAAACTGGCGGATTGTTCCGACCGGGATCCCGCGAAGTGCGAGCTGTTCATTGTGGAAGGTGATTCCGCAGGCGGTTCCGCCAAGATGGGGCGCGACCGTCGCACACAGGCTATCCTGCCCCTGCGCGGGAAAGTGCTGAACGTGGAAAAGGCCCGCCTGGACAAAGCCCTGGGGAGCAAGGAAATCCAGAACATGATTACGGCCATCGGCGCCGGAATCGGGGAAGGGGACGATGAAGCCTCCTTCAAGCTGGACCGCGTGCGCTACCACAAAATCATCATCATGACTGATGCCGACGTGGACGGCGCCCACATCCGCACCCTCCTTCTCACTTTCTTCTGCCGCCACATGCCGCAGCTGGTGCGCGCCGGGTATCTGTACATCGCCCAGGCGCCCCTGTACCGCATCATCCGCAGGAAAAAGGAAGAGTACGTGCAGGATGACGTGGCCCTGAACCACAAACTGATTGAACTGGCCGTTAATGACGTGACCCTGCGTTTCGCGGACGGCTCCCGTTCCTTCTCTCCCGAAGAACTCTCCGCCATTCTGGAAACGCTGGTCAACCTCCAGCGCTATACGGAATCCATGCAGGCGCAGGGCGGTTCCCTGGAAGACCTGCTCAGCCATCGGGAGGCCAACGGGGAATTCCCGGAATTCCTGGTGAAGGTGCGCTGCGGCAATGAAGAGGAAATACTCTTCTTCCATGACATGGAGGCCCTGACCGCCTTTTCTGAGGAAAACAGGGACCTTTTCATCTTTGGCACGCCCTCGGAAGAGGAGCTGCTGGAAAATCCGCTTCCGGAACGGGAGGGGCCCAGCCGCCGCTCCATCACTCATGAACTGCATGAAGCCAAAGCCATCACGCGGGCCCTGGCCCGGCTGGCGGAACTGGGCATTCCGGGGAATATGATTGTCTCCATGGATACGCCCCTGTTTGAACTGGTGGAGGGTGAAGGGGATAAGGAAAAAGTAACTCCCCTGTTCTCCGTCATGGACATTCTGGAATCCGTCATCTCCATCGGCAAGCGCGGGGTGGAAATCACGCGATTCAAAGGGTTGGGTGAAATGGATGCCAAGGACTTGTTCAAGACGACGATGGACCCGGAACGGCGCGAGCTGCTCCGCGTCATCCTGAACGACGACAACGCCGTCAGGGCCGATGAAATGTTCACCATCCTGATGGGGGATGTGGTGGAACCCCGCAAGAATTACATTGTGGACCATGCCCTCAATGTCCGCAACCTTGACATTTAACCCCCGCACTCTCTTTCAGCACCATGGAAAATAATAGAATCAAACCGGTGGATGTAGCCAGTGAGCTCTCCACTTCTTTCCTGGACTACTCCATGTCCGTCATCATCTCCCGCGCCCTGCCGGACGTGAGAGACGGCCTCAAGCCTTCCCAGCGGCGCATCCTGTACGCCATGAAGGAACTCAATCTGTCCCCTGGGGGCAAGACCCGCAAATGCTCCAAAATCGTGGGCGACACGATGGGTAACTACCACCCTCACGGGGATGCCGCCATTTACGGCACCCTGGTGAACATGGCGCAGGACTGGTCCATGCGGGATATTCTCGTGATCGGCCAGGGCAACTTCGGCACGCCGGACGGAGACCCCCCCGCCGCTGCCCGATACACGGAAGCCAAGCTCTCCGGCATGGGCGTGGCCCTGATGGCGGATTTGGACAAGGACACCGTGGATTTTGTTCCCACATACGACAATGAACACACGGAACCCACCGTGTTCCCCTCCGCTTTCCCAAACCTTCTGGTGAACGGCGGCACGGGGATTGCCGTGGGGATGGCCACCAACATGCCTCCGCACAACCTGGGGGAAGTGGTGGACGGTATCTGCGCCGTGATTGACAATCCCCACATGACTGTGGAAGAGCTGCGCCAGTACATCAAGGGGCCAGATTTTCCCACCGGGGGCGACGTGCTGGGCTTTTCAGGCATTGACAACTACTTCCGCGCCGGGCGCGGCTCCGTGCGCATCCGCGGCAAGATAGACATGGAAGTAACGGATTCCGGCAAGGATCTTCTCATCATCCGGGAAGTGCCGTATGGCGTGAACCGCGCCGCCCTTCAGGAACGCATTGCGGAACTGTACAAGGATAAAATCCTGACGGATATTTCCGGCATCCGTGACCTTTCCGATGAGAAAACCTGCATTGAAATCGAGCTGAAGCGGGATGCCCGCCCGCAGGTGGTCATGAACCAGCTTTACAAGCTCACCTCCATGGAAACTTCCTTTGCGGTGAATATGCTGGCGATTCATGACAACCGCCCCAAGACGCTCGCCATGATGGACGCCATCAACTTCTACATCGAGCACCGCCGCGAGGTGGTCGTGCGCCGCACGCGCTATCTGCTGGGGGATGCGGAGAAGGATGCCGAGCGCCTGGAAGCCTTCCTGCTGGCTCTGCACCACATGGATGACTTCATTTCCATTATCCGGGATTCCAAAAACCGGGATGAAGCCCGTGAACGCCTGCAGAATTACACATTCTCCACGCAGACAGCGGAAAGCCTGGGCATCCTGATCCGTTCCCAGGCCTCCATCCAGGGGGACCGCTACGTCTTCACGGAACGCCAGGTGAACTCCATCCTGGACCTGCGCCTGTACCAGTTGACCGCCTTGGAAAACGACAAGATTTCCGGGGAATACGCGGAACTGCTGGTCCGCATCAAGGACTACCTGGATATTCTGGCGAACGAATCCCGCGTGCTGGGCATTGTAAAGGACGAACTGAAGGCGATTAAGGACAAGTACGCCACGCCGCGCGTCACGCGCATCATTCCCTTCTCCGGGGATATGGCCATTGAGGATCTCATCCCGAATGACACGATGATCGTCACCATCACGCACAGCGGCTACATCAAGCGCACCAACTCCGCGGAATACCGCGTGCAGGCGCGCGGGGGCAAGGGCGTGAAGGCTGCCACTACCAGGGGAGCCAAAAAGGATGCGGAAGCGGACTTTATCGAACACCTGTTCGCCGCCCAGAACCACGACTACCTGATGTTCTTTACGAACACCGGGCGCGTGTACGTGGACCGCGTGTATGAGATTGACGAAGCGGCGCGCAGCGCGCAGGGTCGCAATATCAAGAATCTGCTGGATCTCCAGCCGGAAGAAGCCATCGCTGCCATCCTGCGCCTGGAACGCCGGGTGGATGAAAAAGGCAATGACATTACCTTTGCGGAAGGCAGCGGCAATGTTGTTTTCGCCACGAAGGACGGCACGGTGAAGAAAACCAGCCTGAACGATTTCGCCAACTACCGCAAGGCCGGCATCATTGCCATTAATCTGGAGGAAGGCAACAGTCTGGTGAACGCGGAACTTACCAGCGGGGCCGATGAAATCGTGCTCGTCACGCATGACGGCATGAGCATCCGCTTCCCGGAAGAAGATCTGCGTACGCAGGGCCGCAACACCATCGGTGTTCGCGGCATCCGCCCGCGGGCGGGGGACTACGTTGTGGCCCTGGCCATTGTGGACCCGCAGAAAACCCTGCTGGTGGCTTCTGAAAACGGCCTCGGCAAGCGCACTTCCTTTGATGAATACCGCACGCAGGGCCGCGGCGGCACCGGCATCAAGACCATGAACTGCACGGATAAGACCGGCAAGGTGGTTTCCGCCACGGTCGTGTCCGATGAGGACGAGCTGATGCTGATGACCACGGCCGGACAATCCGTCCGCATCAAGGTGGCGACTGTGCGTGAAACGGGCCGCGCCACCCAGGGCGTGAAGCTCATGACGCTGAATGAGGGCGAATCCATCCAAGACATTTCCATCGTCATTCCCGATGATGAAGATGAAGAAGCCCCGGCGGAAACGGAAGACGCAGGAGCCGGGGAAGTGTCCGGTGAAATGGAAGCTCCGGCGGAAGAATAACATCCAGGTTTTCCTGCTCCGGCGCCATGCCGGAGCAGGGGGCTTCATGGGCCGTTTTTATGGAAGACCCCCTTTCATTGGAGCAATGTGCCGGACGTCTGGAACGGCGTGGATTCCGGAGTTTTGTAGTGCCGGGCCTGAGGGAGGCTGCGGAGGTGATGCGCGGCCTGGTGCGGGAGTTCAGGCCGTCGTCCGCTTCCTATGGGGATTCCATGACCCTGAAGGCTGCGGGCATTCTTGATGACCTGCGCTCCAATCCGGACATTCAGTTCTATGACGGCTTTGTTCCGGGCATGGTGCGGGAGGAGAAATGGGAAATCCGCCGCCAGGGCATGACGGCGGACCTGTTTTTAACCGGCGTCAATGCCGTCAGCATGGAAGGGACCCTGCACTGGGTGGACATGGTGGGCAACCGTGTGGCTCCGGTGGCATTCGGACCCCGGCGTGTCATTTTGCTGGCCGGTTCCAACAAGCTGGTGGCCACGCCGGCAGAGGCCCGGGAACGCATCCGCCGCATTGCGCCCCTGAACGCCAGGCGGCATGAAGGGTTCAGGACTCCCTGCATGCACACCGGAATCTGCGCGGATTGTAATTCCCCGGACCGCCTGTGCAATATTCACATGTCCATTGTTAAATGCTTTCCCAAGGGAAGAATTTCCGTCATTCTGATGGAAGAACCCGGAGGACTTTGACCCATGCCTTTTCAAAACCGGATAGAAATCATGGCCCCGGCGGGGTCGTTTGAATCTCTGGCGGCCGCCTTGCAGGGCGGAGCGGACTCCGTGTACTTCGGAGTAGGAAAGCTGAACATGCGTTCCCGCGCCACGGTCAATTTTTCGGAAGAAGATTTGCCGGAAATCGTCGAGCGCTGCCATGAGGCGGGCGCCAAAGCTTATCTGACACTGAATATCATTGTGTACGATGAAGAGCTGGAGGCGGTGCATGCCCTGTGCGACGCCGCCCGGAAAGCCGGTGTGGATGCCGTCATCGCTTCCGACCTGGCGGTGATTTCTTATGCGCGTTCCATTGGGCTGGAAGTCCATATGTCCGTGCAGGCCAACGTCTGCAACATGGCCTCCGTCAAATTTTACGCGCAGTACGCGGATGTGGTGGTGCTGGCCCGGGAACTCACCCTGGCGCAAATCAGGCATATCATTGAATCCATCCGGAAGGAGGGCGTGAAAGGCCCTTCCGGGGAGCTGCTGCGGGTGGAAATTTTCGCCCATGGGGCGTTATGCGTGGCCGTGTCCGGCAAATGCCACATGAGCCTGGCGGCCTACAACTCCTCCGCCAACCGGGGGGCCTGCTTCCAGAACTGCCGCCGCGCCTACCGCGTGACGGATGAGGAAACGGGCAATGAACTGGTGATAGACAACAAATACGTGATGTCTCCCAAGGACCTGTGTACCATTCCGGTGCTGGACCAGCTTCTGGACGCGGGCGTTTCCGTGCTGAAGCTGGAAGGGCGCGGCCGTTCCTCGGATTACGTCAGGACGGTTACCTCCGTGTACCGGGAAGCCGCGCGGGCATGCCAGGACGGAACCTTTTCCGCGGACAGGGCGGAAGCGTGGATGAAACGGCTGGAATCCGTTTTCAACCGGGGATTCTGGCAAGGCGGCTATTACCTGGGCGTGAAGTGGGGGGAATGGAGCGGTTCCGCCAACAGCCGCGCTGCCCTGTTGAAGATCCACATTGCCAGGGTAGAGAACTTTTATAAGAAGAACGGGGTGGCGGCCCTATTCCTGGAAGCTGGCGGCCTGTCCGCGGGGCAGACCATTCTCATAGCAGGCCCCACCACGGGAGCCGTCCGCATGGAAGTGGCAGCCATGCGGAGGGAGACGGCAGAGGGCATGGAGCCCGTAGAAGCCGCTCAAAAGGGAGAAACCGTCTATCTGGCGGTTCCCGAACAGGTGCGCCGCCGGGACAAGGTGTACCTGCTGCGCCCCCGGATGCTGGAGGATGCCTGAATGTCCGGTTGTCCCTTTCTTCCTCTGCCTGCCTTTTCCAAAGACCGGGAATCGACGGCAGGATGATTTTAATTTTTCCGTTTCCTGCCCGGCTGGGCCGGCGGGGCATCCGGCTTCAGCAGAGGGAGCTGGCTGAGCATGTTTCTGATCTTGATCGCCAGGCGCGGCATCGGCTCGGCTATCGTGAGGACTGCCACTTCATAACGGACGGCGATGTCGTTGAGCAGACGGACCTCTTCATGGAGTTTCATTCCTCCCGGTTCCACTTCCACTCCCGCGATGATTTCAGCCGGGGTCTTTTGAAATTCATGTTTGGCTTCCGGTCTAGAAATCCGAATCAATTAAGTTATTCATTCATTGTCTGACGTTTGAGAGAAAATGCCGTAAAGTAGTCTTCCTATTGAATGAAAAAGAATTTCCCTGGCGTATTATTTTAAAACCGTATGCCATGCCTGATTATATTTCCTTTCTGCGTCTTTTTTCATGTTCCTGCGCCTTGCTGTGTGCCGGAATGCTCCACGCTTCCGGTTTGCAGCCCTGGTTGCGGGAGCTGGCCGTAATCCCGCCTGCGCCTTCCGCGAAAGAAAAGGATGCATGGATGCGGCAGGTGTGGACGCGGACGGCGGAGTATGCGGCTTCCCTTGCCGAGCCTGCTGCCGCTGACGATTGCGGGGATGCGATGGTTTTGCTGGTTCCCGTATTTCAGGCGTGGCCGGACGGGAAGGCAGCCGGTGCCGCGCTGGCGGAAATTCTTTCCGTTCCCGCGGAGAGTATTGGAGCTGTTTCTTCCTGGGATGACCTGGTTAAGCATCAGGAAGCCATTCAGGAACGAGTCCGTTTCCTCAGGCTGAAGAAGCTGGCGGCCTATTATGACTCTGCGGCCATCCGCCGCGCGGTGAAGCGAAACCGGGACAAGTACGGGGAACGGTACGCCGGTGCGGAAGGTTTCCTGGCACGGCTGGATGAGTGGGAGAAGGAGCTGGGGCCGCTGGACCGGTGGGTGGAGCAGGCCGGGCCGGGACAGGCGGCCCTGCTGCGGGAGATGGTGGATCTGCGGAGAAAAGCCCTGATTGAAGCCCTGCCGGAACAGAACGGCCTGAAGGCATGGGTGAGCGTGCGGCGTTTCAATCCGTCCGGGAAAAGTTCTTTCAATCATGACCGTCCGGCGAACTGGCAGGGTATTTCCAGCATGCCGGGGCCCGGGCGCAGATACCGCAGCGGCATTGTGAAATTTAACGGGGTTTCCTCTTCTTCCCCTGTGGAGCAGCTGCTGGCGGACGACCGCTGGGTCGGGCATCTGGATGTTGATTTTTCCGGGGAGAAGCTCATGTTCACCGGGAACGGATTCGGCAAGAAGGAAAGCAGGCCCTGGGACGTTTTTGAGCTGGATTTGAAAACCGGGAAAAAGGAATCCCTTACCGCGCATATGCCGGCGGATACGGACAGCTATAATTCCTGCTACCTGCCGGACGGCCGGATTATTTTCGTCAATACTTCCGGCATGCAGGGGGTGCCCTGCGTGGCCGGGGTGGATTACGTGGGCAACCTCCACCTCTACGACCGGGAAAAGAAAACGACCCGCCGGCTTACCTTTGACCAGGACAATAACTGGTTCCCCACCATGTTGCCGGACGGCAGGGTGATGTTCCTGCGCTGGGAGTACACGGAAAGCGCCCACTATTTCAGCCGCGTGCTGATGCACATGAATCCGGACGGCAGCGACCAGAAGGAATACTATGGTTCCAACTCCTACTGGCCCAACAGCTTGTTCAACGCACGGCCCCTCCCCGGCAGGCCGGGCATGTTTGCGGGCATTGTCAGCGGGCATCATGGAGTCAAGAGGCTGGGGGAACTGGTCCTCTTTGACGTGAACAGGGGGCGCACCGCCACGGAGGGTGCCGTTCAGAAGATTCCGGGGTATGGAAAGCCCGTGGACAACGTGACCAAAGATCAGCTGGTGCAGGGATTGAAGACTCCTTATTTCGCAGAACCTTATCCTTTGAATGACGAGTGTTTCCTGGCCGTTTCCTCCCCCTCCGGCAACCAGGGCGTGACCAATGTGGTCTGGTGCGACATATACGATAACATCGTTCCTCTCACGGCCTCCTCCTACTTCGTCTATGCAGACCCCGCGCCCCTGGGGCCACGCAAAAAACCGCCCGTGTTGCATGACCGGGTGAAGACGGAAAGCAAGACGGCTACGGTTTATATTTCCGACGTGTACCGGGGCCGCGCCATGGCCGGAGTGCCCAGAGGGGAAGCCAAGGCCCTGCGCGTGTTTATGTCCGAGTACAGCCCCCGCAATACGGGAAGCCACTATGCCATGGGCATGGAAAGCAACTGGGACTTGAAAGTGCTGTACGGCACCGTGCCCATGAATCCTGACGGTTCCGCCATCTTCACGGCTCCCGCCTGCCAGCCTCTGACGCTTCAGGTGCTGGACGGGGAGGGGCGCGCCCTGGCGCTGATGCGGAGCTGGTTTACCGCCATGCCGGGGGAAACGCTCAGCTGCATCGGCTGCCATGAACGGCAGAACTGCGCTCCCCCCGCCAGGGCCGTCATGGCTTCCCGCCAGAAACCCGCTCCTATTGTTCCGTGGTACGGTCCGGCGCGCACTTTCTCCTTCATGAATGAAGTGCAGCCCGTATTGGACCGCCATTGCATACGCTGCCACACAGCGGAAAGCAAGACCCGTGGAGGAGTGCCGGATTTCATGACATTGGAGGCCGTCAAGGGGGCTCCCGCCCCCGGTTCCGTCTCTTATTGGAACCTGCACCCCTATGTGCGCCGCAACGGCCCGGAGGGGAACTATCTGGGGCTGGCCCCCACGGAGTTTTTCGCGGATACGTCGGAGCTTTACCAGCTCCTTAAAAAAGGCCACCATGGCGTGGAAATGCCGCAGGAGGACTGGAACCGCCTGGTCACGTGGATGGACATGAACGCCCCCTATCTGGGCGAATGGCCGGGAGAGCGCAATGAAGGGCTGCTGAAACGCCGTTATGACCTGCACGGCAGATTTTCAGGAGCGGAACGTAATTACGTGACGATGAAGGATTCCCTGTTCCGGAGAAGCGCCGGCGTTTCCAAACCTGACGCCGGGAAGCCCATTGCTCGCACCGGAGGAAAGAGCGTTCCCGTTCCGGAACCGCGTAATGAAACGCTGACTGTGGATTTGGGTGACGGCGTGAACATGACATTCCGCCGCATTCCCGCAGGGAAGTTCAGGATGGGGAATGAACGGGAAACACCGGCGGAACGTCCTGTTTCCACGGTGGGGATTGAAAGGCCGTTCTGGATGGGAGAGGCGGAAGTGACGCTGGAGCAATACCGCCGCTTCGACCCGGAGTATGCTAACGGGTGGTATGACATGCATTACAAGGACCAGGTGAGGCCCGGCTACGACATGGATGCCGATCCGCGTTTTCCCGTCATCCGGGTGCCTTGGGCCAGGGCCATGGAATTTTGCCGCTGGCTTTCCGGGAAAACCGGGAAAAAAGTGACCTTGCCTACGGAAGCGCAGTGGGAATACGCGGCCAGGGGGGGAGCGGATACGGATTTCTTTTTCGGGGAGCGGGATGCGGATTTTTCCGCGTATGCCAACCTGGGGGACGTGACGCTGAAGGAACTGGCCGTTTCCGGCGTGGATCCCAGGCCGATTAAAAATCCCAACCGTTTCTGGGACTTCGTGCCGAGGGATGAGAAATACAATGACGGGAAGCTCCACCTGGCCCCCGTCAAGAGTTACACGCCGAATGCCTACGGATTATACGACATGATCGGCAATGCCGCGGAATGGACCCGTTCCGAATACAGGCCTTACCCCTGGAAGGAAGGGGACGGGCGCAATGAAGGCCTGGACTCCCATGTTCCCCGTGCGGTGCGCGGCGGTTCCTGGTATGACCGTCCCAGGAGGGCCACGTCCTCCTGGCGCTGGGGATATCCCGGCTGGCGTCCGGTGTACAACGTGGGGTTCCGGGTGATCATAGAAGACTAATTGTTGAAATTGCCATGAAACTGACAAAAATGTTCCGCGCTTCTGCGACTGCCCTTTGCTGCCTGCTGGCCCTCATTTCATGCAGGCAGGGACCGGATGCTGCTTCCGGCCTGCTGGATCCGGTGGATGTGAAGGTCGTCGATCACCTGGTTGCCGTGCTGGGGCATGGGAGCTGCATGCTGGAACTGGTGGACCCAGCTTCCGGGGAAAAGGTGAAAAGCATCCGGCTGGCCCAGCCTCCCAACGGAATGGCCGTGGATGGAGCAACGGCCTATGTGGCGGAAGGCGGCCCGCGCGGAGCAGTAGAAGTAGTGGACCTGGAAAGCGGGGCGTTGAAGCGTTCTTTTCCTGCCGGGCATACGCCCATGTCTCCCGTGGTGCGGGGGGGAAAGCTGTATGTGGCCTGCCGGTTTGATTCCCGCGTGCTGGAAATGGACGCCGCTACCGGAACCGTGCTGGATTCCTGGAATGTCCCCCGTGAACCCGTAGCGCTGGCCGTTTCTCCGGACGGCAGGAAAATCTGGGCTGCCGGCCATTTGCCGGCCGGGGCTGCGGACGGGGATTTCACGGCTGCCGCGCTGACTCTGGTGGAAGAAGGAAAAGCTGTCCATTTCCCGCTTTCCAACGGGACGCAGGGCGTGCGCGGCATGGCGATAAGCCCGGATGGCCGCTATCTGGCCGTGGCGCATGTATTGAGCCGGTACCAGGTGCCCACCACGCAGCTGGACCGCGGCTGGATGAACACGAATGCCGTGACGGTTATCGATACGGACGAGCCGGACAAGCCTCATCCCGTTCTGCTGGATGACCCGGATGCGGGGGCGGCCAACCCGTGGGGCGTTTCTTTTTCCGGAGATGGCGGAAAACTGTTTGTGACGCATGCGGGGACGCATGAACTCTCCGTAATTGATTTCCCGGCTCTGCTGGAGCGCATGAAGCGGGAAGGCCGGAGCAATGAGCCGGTTTCCGAAAGGCTTGGTTTCCTGCACGGTCTCCGCACCCGGATCGCGCTGCCCTTGAATGGCCCGCGCGCCGTGGACTCCGATGGGAAAAACGTTTATGTGGCCGGCTACTTTTCTGATTCTCTGGCGGAAGTCTCCCTGAAGGATGCCTGCAAATCCAGGGCAATTCCCCTGAACGGCCAATTCCGGCCTTCCCGGGAAAAACTGGGGGAACGGTATTTTAATGATGCCTCCCATTGCTTCCAGGGGTGGCAGAGCTGCGCCACCTGCCACCCGGACGGCCGGGTGGACGGCCTGAACTGGGATCTGCTGAATGACGGCATGGGCAACCCGAAAAATACGCGCACCATGTTCCTTTCCCACCGGACAAGCCCGGTGATGACGCTGGGCGTCCGCGCCTCTGCGGAAGTGGCCGTGACGGCAGGCTTTGTGCACATCCAGTTTCTGGAACCTTCCGGTGAATTGGCGGAATGCGTGAATGCATACCTGAAAAACATGAAGGAAGTTCCCAGCCCGTTCCTGGTGGCGCATAACCCTTCCAAACAGCAGACAGGGGGGGAGGGGTGCGCCCAGTGCCATGCTCCCGGCGTGGAAAGGGGGGCTTTGTCCGAATCTGCCCGGAGGGGCAGGGAAGTGTTTAAAACAGCCGGGTGCGTGCGGTGTCACCCCCATCCTTATTTCACTACCAAGGAACTGGTGGCCACGGGGACGGCCACGGGGCTGGATGAAGGTAAAAGCGTTCTGGTGCCCTCCCTGGCGGAAGTGTGGCGGACCGCCCCTTACCTGCACGACGGCCGTGCGAAGACGATCCGGGAAGCCATCACGACATGCAATCCGGGGGATATCCGAGGGAAGACGAGTTCCCTGAATAACCGTGAACTGGAGGATTTGATCAATTACGTGCAGTCCCTGTAAAGGGGCGGGAGGGCATGATGACGGCGAATGCACCTGAACAACTGGAATGGTCCGGAAAAAACGGGGCGGAAGAACGCTTCTTCTGCATGACGGCGGAGCCGGGCGCAAGTTTTGAGGAAGAACTGCATTCCCTGATGGCCAGGTACCGCAATCTGGGGGGAGGGGAGGAAGATGAATTCCTGTTGCGTTTCCATGTCAGCGACCCGGTGCGCCAGTCGGCTGCGCTGCGGCGGATGATAGGGGAGAGGAACTCCTATGTTTCCATGGTTGGCCAGCCCCCTGCGAACGGGGCCCGCGTGGCTCTGGAAGCCTGGCACATCGGCGGAATGTTGGGAAAAAGGTATATGGCGGAACAGGGCGGAACGGTCGTGGAAGCCCTCCGCGCTCATTACCGGCTGTTCCTGGCGGGCAAGAGGGAATTCTCCTCCCCGGACAGCTGCGGCCAGATGCGGGAGGAATTCCGCTGGCTGGACCGGATTGCCGCCTTACAGGGGGGAACCGTGCCGGATTTGATTCACCGCACCTGGATTTATTGCCGGGACATTGACAACAACTACCGGGGATTGGTGGAAGGCCGCAACGGATGCTTTGACCGTTACGGGCTGACTCCGGAGAGCCATTTCATCGCCAGTACCGGCATTGAAGGATGTACGGAGCTGCCGGGCCGCCTGCTGCATATGGACAGTCTGGGCATCGCGGGGCTGGAGCCCGGGCAGGTCCGGTACATGGAAGCGCCGGACTACCTGTCCCCCACGCATGTGTACCGGGTGGCCTTTGAGCGCGGCGTCCGTATTGTGTACGGGGACCGCTCCCATTATTTCCTTTCCGGCACCGCCAGTATTGACGCGGAGGGAAACATTGTCCATCCGGGGGACGTGGTGGGCCAGACGGCCCGCACCCTGGAAAATATGAGCGCCCTGATGGAAAGGAGCGGGGGAAGCCTGTCCGACCTGAAGCAGGCCGTAGTGTACCTGCGCGACTGGGCGGACCGGGAAACGGTCCGGAACCGGCTGATGGACTCTCCGCTGGCCGCTGTGCCGCATGTGATGCTGAAAGCCCCTGTCTGCCGCCCCGGCTGGCTGGTGGAAATAGACGGAATAGCCGTTAATGGAGCCGGAGAGTCCGCCTTTGCCCCCTTGTAAATCCTGCCGTTCCCGGAACCGCGGCGCACGGGCGATTTCCCTTGTTATCCCGTGCACGGAAATGGTATCATGAAAGCGCATGACTTATCGCCTTAATACGGACCGTCTGGTATTTTTTTCCGTGCTGTTGTGGGTGCTGTTGCCGCCGGGTGTTTTTGCCTGGGAAGGGAATCCTCCGGGTCCGGATAATGTGCGGTGGCTGGAGCAGTTCTGTTCCAGCTACATGCAGTTTCTGACCCTGGGCGGCGTGTTGTGCGCGGTTATTGGTTTTGTGTGCGCCGCCCTGGTCTGGCTGGTGCATCGTCTGGACTGGGCGCGGAGCTTGAAAATCAGCGTGCTGTTTGTCATGTCCATCCTGTGCCTGGTTTTGTATGGCGGCTCCCTTTCCTTTGCCGTGTTTTATCTTCCCCTGGCCCTGATTAACCCCGCCGTGTATTGTTTCAGCGTCGGCCGGGCGGAATGAGCGTGCGGGCAGGAATGGTTTTATCTTTCTTTTCCGTGGCGGATATCCGTGGCTTCCTTCAGGAAGACGACGGTGGCGGCGATGGTTTTGGCAATGTCTCCTATCCGTTCCAGAGAACGGATAATGAAGAGAAGGTTGACGTTGAGGGAAGGGGAGTCCTCCCGTTCGGGGGAGACCAGAAGGGCCAGCGCTTTGCGATGGGCTTTGTCCAGTTTTTTGTCGCGCAGGCGTATTTCCCTGGCGGCGTCCACATCCTGCGTTTCCAGACACCTGGCGGCGTCTCTGAATTCGGATACGGCCATTTCCAGCAGAGGGAGCACAATATCCGGGGAGAGGGATTCCTGATGCCTGATGGAGGCCTTGGCATGCTTGGCGATACCCGTTACTTCCTCCATGCATTCCTGGAGCTTGTCCCCGCATCGGGAGAAGGTGATGACGAGCCTCAGGTCGCGTCCCAGCGGATGGAACTGGGTGAGTACGGAGGAGCAGAGGGAGAGAACCTGCTGGGTTTCTTCCTGCAGCGGGTCGCTGTCCGCAATGATACTGTTGGCCCCGTCGCTGTCCGGGCCGGAAATGACCCGTTCCAGAATGTCCATGTATTTCAGCAGGCTGCCGCAGATGGCATTGACGCGGAGGCGGATAGCGTTCAGGGCCGCGTCGTAGTGGGGGAGGATGTGATTGCCGGGGGATGTCATGAGGAGAATGGTTTGGAATGGGCTTTTAGCTGAAACGGCCCGTAATGTAGGCTTCCGTTTCTTTTTCCGTAGGATTGGTGAAGATTTGGGACGTTTCCCCGTATTCCACCAGGCGGCCCATGTACATGAAGGCGGTCCGGTCCGCGATGCGTGTGGCCTGCTGCATGTTATGGGTGACGATGACAATGGTGAGTTCTTTTTTCAGGTCTTCCATCAGGTCCTCTATTTTTAAGGTGGCGATAGGGTCCAGGGCGGCGCAGGGTTCATCCATCAGCAGAATTTGGGGGCGGTTGGCAATGGCGCGCGCGATGCACAGCCGCTGCTGCTGGCCGCCGGAAAGGCCGTAGGCGCTTTCATGCAGCTTGTCTTTCACTTCATCCCACAGGGCGGCTCCCTTCAGGCTTCGTTCCACGGTTTCGTCCAGTTCCGCGCGCCTGTTGCGGCCGGCCACACGGAGGGGAAAGACGATGTTTTCGTAAATGCTTTTAGGGAAAGGGTTGTATTTCTGGAAGACCATGCCTACGCGCTTGCGCAGGGAGATGACTTCCACGCGCGGGTCATACAGGCTGGTGCCGTCAATGCGGATATCCCCCTGGTGGCGCACGTCCGGGACCAGGTCGTTCATGCGGTTGATGTTGCGGAGCAGAGTGGATTTTCCGCAGCCGGAGGGCCCGATGAGGGCGGTTACCCGGTTGGTTTCAAAGGTCATGCCGATGTTGAAGAGAACCTGTTTGCTCCCGTAAAAGAAGGAGAAGTCTTCCACTTCAATGATGGGCTCGTCGTTTGCGGCGGCTGGTTCAGTCATGGGATGGTGAAGGAGAATGGGGTTAGAAGCTGGAGGCCGCGTATTTTTTGCGCAGGCGGTTGCGGATGAGGATGGCCGTGAGGTTCATGACCACCACCAGCAGGATGAGGAGCAGCGTGGTGGCGAAAACCATGGGCTGGGCGGCGTCCGAGTCCGGAGACTGGAAGCCCACGTCGTAGATATGAAAGCCCAGATGCATGAATTTGCGTTCCAGGTGGATGAAGGGGCCTTCCCCGTCAATGGGCAGGGAGGGGGCCAGCTTGACCACTCCCGTGACCATGAGTGGGGCTACCTCTCCGGCGCCACGGGCCATGGCCAGAATGAGGCCGGTCATGACGCCCGGCAGGGCGCTGGGGAGGATGATGCGTTTAATCATCTGCCATTTGGAGGCCCCGCAGGCCAGGGCAGCCTCCCGCAGCCCGCGGGGGACGGCGGAGAGTGCCTCCTCCGTGGAGACGATGACTACGGGCAGCGTCATCAGGGCCAGCGTGAGGGATGCCCACAGGATGCCGGAGGTCCCGAAGGTGGGGGTGTTGTCCACAGCCAGCTTTTTCCAGTAGAAAAGTTCGTCGATGCTCCCTCCCAGATAGTAAACGAAGAAGCCGAGGCCGAAAACGCCGAAGACGATGGAAGGCACGCCCGCCAGGTTGTTCACGCAGATGCGCACGGCCTGAACCAGAGCCCCCTGTCTGGCGTATTCCCTCAGGTAGATGGCTCCGATGACCCCCACGGGCGTGACCAGCACACTCATGAGCAAAGTCATGATGAAGGTGCCGAAAATGGCGGGGAAGATGCCGCCCTCCGTGTTGGCCTCCCGCGGATTATCCGTGATGAAATGGTACAGGTTGTGGAGGAAGACGCCGCATTTTCCGAAGAACCCCAGGTCATTCGGCTGGTAGCCGTAAACGATTTTATCCATGCGGATTTCCTTTCTTTCCCCGTCTCCCAGGGCATACACAAGAGAGTCTCGGCCCTGTTGAGCCCTCAGTTTGGCTGCTTCCGCGGTGTACCGGGCGTATTCGGCATTGAGCTGTTCCTCTTTGGCGCGGAGCCGGTCCAGTTCACCGGCCGGGTCGTCCATATCCGTGAGAATGGGGTTTTTCCTGGGGACGGCCGTACGCCGTCCATTTTCTTCCCGGATGTCGTAGGAACGTTCTATGGCCTTGATATCCAGTCTGACGTCCGCCAGACGGGTATTGACGGAGCCGATGTCCCTGGTGTCAATGGTTTTGACCCTGTCCCTCAGGTCTGTTTCCCGGTCCAGCACGCGGCGGAAAGCCTCCATGAATTCCGGTGAGGCGGCGGGGATGGTTTCTCCGGAGGCCAGCTTGAGTTCCAGAGGTTTGACCAGGGCTTTCCCTCCCTCCATGCGTTCCAGGCACAGAAGGCCTTTGGGGGTGGCGGAGGCAGTGACATTGTGCGCGTCCACATAGCGGTAGGATTGTCCATAGGATTCCTTGCTGCCGGTGAAAAGCTGGTATTCCCGCACGTCTCTGGCTGTGGAGCCGGGATGGGCGGGGTCTGCGGGGACGTGGCGCGTCTGGTCCTTTGTGATGCCGGCGTACAGGATAAGCGGTTGTTCTTCTTTTGAAGAAGGGGCGAGCGTCAGTTCATGGATGGTTTTGGGCCAGAAGGCCTCCAGACCGTTGAAGACGATGATGCCCAGCAGGCCGAAAATCATGATGAGGCCCAGGGAGAGCCCGATGGAGGCGAGCCAGATATTGACTTCCCCCAGGGGACGTTTGGGGGCGGGCGGAAGGCTGAAGTCCTGTTTCATGGAAGGTGGATGGATGGGAGGGAAAGGGATGGATGGTTCACACGACGTTGAAGCGTTTGCGGAGACGCTGGCGCACTATTTCCGCCAGAGTGTTCAGAATGAATGTCATGGAGAAGAGGATAAGGCCGCCCAGGAAGAGGACCCGGTAGTGGGTGGAGTCCTGCGCCGCCTCCGGCAGTTCCGTGGCGATGTTGGCGGAGAGGGTGCGCATGCCGTTGAAGATATTCCAGTCCATGATGGGGGTGTTTCCCGTGGCCATCAGTACGATCATGGTTTCCCCCACGGCTCGGCCCAGACCTATCATCAGGGCGGAGAAAATGCCTGCGGAAGCCACCGGAAGAACAACAGTGCGGACCATCTGCCAGCGGCTGGCCCCCAGAGCCTCCGAGGCGGCGATGAGGGAAGGGGGGACGTTGCTCAGGGCGTCCTCGGAAATGGTGAAGATGACAGGGATGACGGCAAAGCCCATGATGAATCCAACCACCAGGGAGTTGCGCTGTTCATAGGGCATGCCGAAGCCGTTGCGCCACAGGTCTGCTAAACTGGCGGCCTGGAAGTCCCCGGCGCCCCACAGACCCATGACGCTGCGGCAGAGGCTGATGAGGGGCTGTTCCAGCCAGTAGCCCAGGTATTCCCAGCAGAACCAGGCGCAGAGCAGAATGACGGGGGTCATGACGATGTATTCCACACCGCGGCTGAATTTGTTGCGCCAGGCTGCGGGCCGGGTGGTCCAGAACCATGCGATGAGGGCCGCCAGGCCGGGAATGAGGACGGCCATGCAGAGCAGTGCGGGGACTTTGTCTTCCATTCTGGGGGCCAGGTAAAGGGCGCCGAAGAAGCCCAGTACTACGGAAGGAAGGGAGGCCATGATTTCCATGACGGGTTTTACCACCCGTTTGACGGCAGGGGCCATGAAGTGGGCTGTGTAAATGGCGGCCGTGACCGCTACCGGGACGGCGAAGACAAGGGCGTACAGGGTGCCTTTCAGCGTGCCGAAGACCAGGGGCATCAGGGACAGCTTGGATTCATAATCATCCGTGCCGCCCACGGATTGCCAGAGCCATTTGGGAGAATCGTACCCCTCATACCATATTTTCCCGACCAGGGCTTTGGCGCCGGCTTCCGGGTGCTTGTCTTCCAGAGAGAAGAAATGGATGTTTCCTGATGGGTCCACGGCAATGGCGGCGTTGAATTCCGCATTGGCGGCCAGTTGGACCGGAACGAATTCCAGAGGTCCGCTGTTCCAGCGGATGTCGGCCGTGGTTCCGTAGCAGAGCCTGAGTTCCCGCGGAGTGGAGACCAGGAAGGAACGGTTGATGCCGGATGCCGCGTAATACTGCACCGGACCGTCCATGGGAGAGAATTGCCTGGTCTGGCCGAAGAGGCGCAGGGAAGTGCCGTCCGGGCGGGAATGGGGATAAAGGCTGAAAATCTTAAGGCTTCCCCTGTCGCCTCCTATGACCAGGGACATGTCTCCGAAAAGCCAGTTGACGGAAGTCATTTTTTCCCCTTTCCCCAGCGGGGTCGGAATCATCTGGCGTCTGACCCATGTTTCCCCGTCTTCATCATAGGAGAAGTAAAGAAGTTTGTCCGCGTCCGTAGCGATGACGAGGCTGTCTCCGGAGGCTCCGGGCAGCATGGCCGTGGGGCGGCCTTCCAGCTGGTCCGTCAGGTCATGGAATCCGGAAGGCGCCAGTTCTCCCTCATGAAGCAGGGAGCGGGATTCTTCCAGCGTCATCAGCAGGAGGCGCGTGCCCTGTTCCGTCTCCACGGTTGCGGTAAATATTTTCCGTTCTCCCGCGTCCGCATAGGCTATGCCGGATATTTTGCCGGGGACGGAGCCGTTTTCCGTCAGGGGGTAGAGAGGGCCGGCCTCCGCTCCGGCTTTGTCCGGGCCGTGGGCATTCGTCCGGCCGTGGACGTTGAGTCCGGAATGAACATGGATGAGGCCCACCTTGCCGGATTCCGTGGCGATGGGGTAGGCGGTAAGGGATGCGTCATAGGAATGGGCGCAGACGGTTTCGCCGTCCGGCAGGGAAACGGGAACGGAGGACAGGTTCCCGGTAGTTTTGTCCAGGAAGAAGATGTTTTTCCCGTTGCCGTAGACAAAGGGAAGCGTGCCGGAAGGGTCCAGGCCCCAGGTTCCCGGAACCGGAGAGGAGGGCGCGGGGTGCTGCCGTTCTTCCACGTCCGCGCTCTGGAAGAGAGGAATCGTAACGGCCAGCAGGAAGAAAAGAATGCCGAAAACGGCTACAATGACGGTGAATCCTCCGCCGATGATGGTTTTGGTCATGATGCGGTCAAACCACAGCGTGGTTTTTGCCACCTGAAAGCGTTCCGGAACGGGTTTGGGCTTTCTGGAAGGTGCGGGGGAGGGAGCATTGGAACTCATGACGGCAGAGAGGAGAAGTTGGAGGGCAGGACTCCGGCGGGCGGGCCGGAGTCCTGCCCCGGCATGTGTTTACGGCACGGGAAGGGAGTGTTTATTCAATGCTCTTGAGCACTTCTGCGCTGACTTTGGCGGGAATCGGGTAATAACCGTCCTTGGTCACGATTTCCTGGCCGTCTTTGGATACGATGAATTTGATGAATTCCCTGGTCAGGGTGTCCAAGGGTTCTCCCGGTTTCTTGTTGACGTAAATCAGCAGGTAACGGGAGAGCGGGTACGTTCCGTTGATGCAGTTATCGTAGGAAGGCTGTACCGCCGCCTTTCCACTTTTTTCCGCCAGGGAGAGGGTTTTTACGCCGGAGGTGACGTAGCCGATGCCGGAATAGCCGATTCCCTGTTCGTCGGAACTGATGCCCTGCACGACGGCGGAGGAACCGGGCTGTTCCTTCACGGAGTTTTTATAGTCCCCTTTTTTCAGGGCTATTTCCTTCACGAACCCGTTCGTGCCGGAGGCACTGTTTCTGCCGTAAATGGAGATGGCTTTTCCTTTCATGGAGGGCACTCCCGCATCGCCCCAGTCGGTGATGTTGGAGCCGCCGCGCTTGAAAGTGGAGGAGAAAATGGAGTCGATCTGCGCCAGGGTAAGGGCCTGGATGGGATTGTTCTTGTTGACAAAGAAGGCCACGGCGTCCAGGGCCACTTTGATCTCCGTCGGCTTGTAGCCGTATTTGGCTTCAAAGGCGGCGATTTCCTCCCGCTTCATCTGGCGGCTCATGGGGGCGAGCTGGGCCGTGCCTGCCGTGAGGGCGGGCGGCGCTGTGGAAGAGCCTTTGCCTTCAACGCCGACTTTGACGCTGGGGTATTTTTTGCTGAATCCTTCCGCCCAGAGGGTCATCAGGTTGTTCAGCGTATCGGAGCCGACGGCGTTCAGGTTGCCGGAAACGCCGCTGGTGGGCGCATACGGCTTGATGCTGCTGTCAACGGTCACTTGGTTGGCGCCCATGCTCAGGGAGCTGAGGGCGGCGGCGATGGTCAGGATTTTGGCGACAAATTTCATGGCGTCTTTTTTGGTGTGTTGCGTCTTCCGTTTCCGTCCGGCGGGGCCGTTCATGGCGGAAGACGGGGTAGTGATACCCTCCCGCCCCCATGGTGAGGAAGAGAATCCTGGTTAAGAAATCGTCACAAACCCGGAGTAGCCAGGGAGCCCTGTTTTTGGGATACCATGCGTCCAGAGGCGCAGGACGCGCCATTAGAAGAACATGACTCCGCATCCAGCAGCAGCCGACCAGACCGCCGTAGAGGTGGATTCCCTGGATTTTTGTTATGGGAGCAAGCAATCCCTGTTCAACGTCACCATGAAAGTCCCCAGGAACAGGGTGACGGCGTTCATCGGCCCTTCCGGGTGTGGGAAGTCCACGCTGCTGCGCTGTATCAACCGGATGAATGACCGTATTCCGGAGGCGCGCGTTACGGGAGGCTCCATCCGCATTGATGGGGTGGACGTGACTTCTCCTTCCCTGGATACCATTCGTCTGCGCCGGGAGGTGGGCATGGTTTTCCAGAAGTCCAACCCTTTCCCGATGAGCATTTATGAGAATGTAGCCTACGGATTGAAGCTGGCGGGGGTAAGAAACCGCGGCATTCTGGACGAGGCTGTGGAGGAAAGCCTGCGGCATGCCGCTCTTTGGGATGAGGTAAAGGACCGTCTCCATGCTTCCGCCAATGGTCTTTCCGGCGGCCAGCAGCAGCGGCTGTGCATTGCCCGTTCCATTGCCGTGAAGCCGCGCATCCTGCTGATGGACGAACCCTGTTCCGCCCTGGACCCCATTGCGACGGTGAGGGTGGAAGAGCTGATGCACCGTCTCAAGGACAAGTTTACCATCATTGTGGTCACCCATAATATGCAGCAGGCTACGCGCGTTTCGGACCTGACCGGTTTTTTCATGTTGGGCAGGCTGGTGGAATTTGATGCTACGGAAAAGATTTTTTCCAATCCCTCCCTGAAAGAAACGGAGGATTATATTACGGGAAGATTCAGTTAACAGAGAGACGATTATGCTTTTTCCAAAGAATATTTCCAAAAATGGAACCGGGCGTGTTCCCCATGTTCCCGGCTCTGGACGAAGGCTGGCTGCCAGCGCCGCCAGAAAGAACAGCCTGCGCAGGCAGCATCTTTTTTATCATGCCGGCAAAACCTTATCCAATCATCAAGCCAATATTCCGAATCATGAATCACGACGCGCACACCCTGAGGGAGTTTGACGCCGCCCTTTCCTCCCTGAATACGCATTTGCTCCAGATGGCCTATAAGGCGCAGAGCGCCCTTGATTTGGCCGCCGCCGGCCTTTTGCAGCAGAATGAGTCTTCCGCCAACCGGGTTATTGCTGATGACGAAGAATTGGACGAGCTGGAAATGACGGTGGACAGGGAAGGGCTGCATCTGCTGGCTTTTTTCAGTCCGGTGGCTTCCGACCTCAAAGTGGTGCTGGCTTCCCTGCGCATGTCCTCCATGTATGAACGGATTGGTGATGAGGCCGTGACCATCGCCAAAAGGGCCAACAGGCTGAATAAGCGCCCGCGCATCCGGGAGGCTGCCTTGGCGGATCCTGTCTATCGGGAAATGGCGGAGCGGTTCAGGGCTGTGAATAAGGCTGTTTCCTCCTGGGACGGGGAGGCTCTGGCGGAGCTTGTCCCTGCGCTGGAGGATTTGGCGGAGCATGCGGCGTCCCTGACGGAGGCATTTGCCTGCTTGCCTGAGCAATATCAGGACAATCTGGTTTCCGTTGCGGATCTGGTTTTTGTAAGCCGTTCCCTGGAACGCATCGTGGAAGGGCTCCAAAAGGTAGCGGCGGAAGGGCTTTACGCGGCCTCCTGATGCCGCGTGCCTGCACAGGAAAGCCCGTTGCGGGCGTTGTTGAAGCGCCGTTTTTTGTTCGGAAACGGGATTCAGGCATGCCGCCTATCTGACAGTCCAGGTAATGCTGCGCGTGGCGGATTGGCCGGGACGCAGAATGACGCTGGGGAAGTGGGGGGTATTGACGGCATTGGGGAAGCCCTGGGCTTCCAGCGCTATTCCCTGGCGCGCCTGGGGCAGGTAGTCCCCGGTATATACCTGGAGGCCGGGAGCATCCGTCGCCACAATCAGGCGGTGCCGGGATTCCGGGTCAAGAAGGATGGCGGCGATTTTGTCGCCCGGTTCGGAATCCAGCACGTAGTTGTGGTCCAGTCCGGCGGCGGTGTCCGGGTGGGCGGCGGAGTTGCGTTCCCCCAGCAGGGCTGCTTTCCGCAGGTCAAAGTCCGTTCCTTCCACGGGAAGAATACGGCCGTCGGGGATATTGGTCGCGTCCACCGGAGTATAGGCGGAGGCCCGTACCTCCAGGGTCATGGAATCAATGGTGGGTTTGCCGGACAGGTTCCAGTAAGCGTGGTTGGTGAGGTTGACGATTGTGGCTGCGTCCGCATACGCTTCCAGGCGGAGATGAAGGGTTTCTTCCACCACGGTGTAGGTGGCTACCACTTCCAGGTTGCCGGGGTAATTTTCCTCACCGTCTGCGGAGTGCAGGGTCAGCACCAGCGTATTGCGCCCGGCTTCCTGCACCTGCCAGACTTTGCTGTCGAACCCCTGGATGCCGCCGTGCAGGTGGTTGGGGCCGTTGTTGACGGCCACGGTGCGGGAATCCCCGTCAATGGAGAACCTTCCTTTTGCGATGCGATTCGCGACACGGCCGCAAATCGCACCGCAATAACAGGTGTCTTTCAGCATGTCTTCAAAGTGCTTGGGCCCTACGATCATGTCCATGCCGTCCTTGACGACGGAGATGATGCGCCCCCCGTAGTTGCTGATGCGTACCGTCAGCTTGTCGGAAGACAGTTCAAACAATTCTACAGGTGCGCCGCCGGGTAAGGTGCCGAAGATCATGCCGGTATATAGCTTGGTCAGTAGTGGATGTCCAATTAATAGGCCAGCACGCGGGAACCGTTGTTGCCGATGATCACGCGCACGCGCTGCCCGACCTGAATCGGGTTGTTCCTGCTGGCGACCTGGACGACCGTGTAGTTGCGGGTGCCGTTCCTCTTCTGGTCCAGACGCACGGTGATGCGTTCCCCGGTCGTGTTGTTGACGGCCTTGTCAATCTGGTTGCCGGCAATGCCGCCCAGAATGGCGCCGCCCGCCGCCGTCGCGAATTTGGCGTTGCCTCCCCCGAACATGGCGCCGGTCAACCCGCCCGCCACGGCGCCGATTCCGGTGCCGGTGTTGGCGTTATTGGCCTGGATCTTGACGTTTTCCACGCTGGTGACCGTGCCGGTATAGGTTTCCTGGGCTCCGCCGATTTCGTTCAGGTTATAGGTGTTCGGGGAACCGAAGTTGGTGCAGGAAGTAATGGACAGCGCCATGGCTGCACAGCCGATGGTAAGAATGGAAGCTGTTTTCATGATGACGATTTATAAAATGGGTTGAAGGTTAAGATCAAGTAATTTCGCAGTCAACGGAAGGAGCGCGGTTGCCCTCTTCCGGCGGAGAAAACCCTTGCCGGAAGGTTCCGGCAAGGGTTCTTATTTATTTTAACGGTCCGTTGGGTCAGGCCTTGGGGGCTTCTCCCTTTTTGGGGCAGTCGCAGGGCTTTTCCCCTTTGCTGCAAGGCTGGCCGCATTTTTCTGGGCATTTGCCTTCCTTGGCGCATTTCCTGGGGCACTTTTTATCTTTTTTGCAGCACTTCTGGGCAGCAGGGGCGGGGGACTCCGCCGGAGCGGCGGCTTCCTGAGCGTAACCGTTGACACTGAAGGCGAAAGCAAAGGCTGCTACAGCGAGGATTTTTTTCATATAATGATATGTGAGGTTGTGTGGTGTTGGTAATGCAGCGGCAGAAGAGCTGCCGTTCTACGACAGATAGAGCGGCAGGGAGTGATATTTGTTCAAAAAAATGCGCGGAGAGGATTCTTTTTAGGGCGGTTTTTTTGATGAGGACGCGCTTTTGGCCTCCGGGGTAAGTTTGACAGTCCGGGGGCACGTACGGAGCGCCGGCTTGCATGGGGCGCCTTCTTGAGGCACGGTAGGGAACATGAGTTCAGCCAAGGAACCTGTGACGCGCCGTTTTGGAAATGGTTTGACGGTTTTGATTAAGGAGGACAAGTCTCATCCCGTAGTGTCCCTCCAGTACTGGGTAGGCACGGGGTCCATGAATGAGGGGCACTGGCAGGGGAGCGGACTTTCCCATTTGCTGGAGCATCTGGTGTTTAAGGGAACGGCGCATTTTTCCGGGCAGGAACTGGCCCGCAAGGTGCAGGAACGCGGCGGCCACTGGAATGCGTACACCAGCGTGAACCGCACCGTGTACTATATAGACGGCCCTGCGGAGTCCTGGCAGATTTTCCTGAATCTTCTGACGGAGCTTGTATTTTTCCCCACGTTCCCGGAAGACGAGATGGAGCGGGAGAAGGAGGTCGTGCGCCGGGAGATGGCCATGTATGCGGATGATCCCGATTCCGTGGCCTACCAGCTTCTGATGCAGACGCTGTATCTCAAGCATCCCCGCCGCTGGCCCGTTCTGGGTGAGCGCGCCGCCTTTGACTGCCTGACGCGGCAGGACGTGCTGGATTACCATGCCAGCCGTTATGTTCCGAACAACGTGGTTCTTTCCATCGCGGGGGACGTGGATGCCGCGGAGATTCTTTCCCATCTGGAATTGCTGGTGGAAGACCTGAAATCCCGTCCCCTGAACCGGGAACCCATTCCCCATGAACCTCACCAGTTCGGTTCCCGCAGGGTGCGGAAGGAGTTTGCCGTGCCTTACTCCAAGCTGCACCTTGCCTGGCGCCTGCCCTGTTCCGCCCATCCGGATACGCCAGCCCTTTCCGCTCTGTCCAGCATTCTGGGAGGCGGACGTTCCGCCCGTTTTTATGAAAAGTTCCATGACCGCCTGGGCCTGGTGTACAGCATTGAGGTGCATTCCAACCAGTCTGAGACGGATGAAGGGGCGTTTACCATCAGCATGGACGTGGACCGCGCCCAGCGCGACAAGGTGCGGGACCTGGTGCTTCAGGAGCTTCGCAATCTGGCGGAAGAGGATTTTACGGAGGACCTGAAGAGAGTCTGCAAACAGACCCGGGTCAGTCGCCTGCGCCGCAGGAGTTCCGCTTCCGGGGTGGCCTCGGAAATGGGGGCGGACTGGTTCGGCTCGCGCAATTTGAACCTGTCTTCCGAATGGCAGGAAGCTATTGAACGGGTGACTACGGAAGATTTGCACCGCGTTTGTTCCACCTGGCTGTCTTCCCCGAATGTGACGGAAGTCAGCCTGGACCCCCCGGGCAGCAACGCCGGGGATGAAGAAAGGGCCTCCGCCTCTGCGGGAACGGCCCTGAGCGAGCATGTTCTTGGCAACGGCATGAAGGTGGTGATCCGTGAAGACCATCGCCTGCCGCTGGCCTATGCCTGCATGGCGTTCAAGGCCGGATGCCGTGCGGAGAATGAGCATGACGCCGGGGTGACGGACCTGATGTCCGAGTGCCTGCTGAAAGGAACATCCACCCGTTCCGCGGCGGATATAGCCCGTTTTCTGGAGGACATCGGGGGAGCCATCAACACGTCCACCGGTAACAATTCCCTGAGCGTGGGATGTCAGGTTCTGGCGGAAGATCTGGACGCCGGATTGGAGCTGATGGCGGATGTGGTCATGAATCCGTCTTTCCCGGAAGACGCCTTTCTGAGGGAAAAGGAATCTTTTGTGGCGGATGCGGAGGAGGATATGGAAGACCCTCTTTCCGTGGCGTTCCGGCAGGAGCGGAAGGTGGCTTACGGGCATGTTTCCTATGGAAATTCCCCTTCCGGCACGCCGGAAAGCCTGTCTTCACTGACGGTTCAGGACATCAAAAAACAGTATGAACGCATTATCTGCGCTTCCAACGCCGTGATTTGCATTTCCGGAGATGTCAGGAAGGAGGAGGTCCTGCCTCTTCTGGAAAAACATCTGGGAGGCATGAGGGCGGGAACGCCTCCGGCCCTGACTCCCACGCCCGCGCTGCGGGCCGGCCGGGAAGTGGCCGTTCTGGATAAACAGCAGGCCGTGCTGGTAGTGGGGGTGCCGGGCGTGGACGTGGCTTCCCCGGAGATGGCCCAGGCTCTGCTGTTCCAGTCCTGGTGCAGTGATATGGCCGGTCCCGTTTTCACCAATATCCGGGAGGAGGCCGGACTGGCCTATTATGCCAGTTCTTCCCTGTTCATCGGCATGGATGCCGGAGGCATCTGCTTCTATCTGGGCACCTCCCCGGAACAATTGGAGGAAGCCGGGCGGAGGCTGGAAAAAACACTGGAGATGATTGATGAACAGGGCATGACGGAGGATGAGCTGGAACGCACCAGGGCGGCCGCCCTGTCTTCCCGTCTGCTGGCCATGCAGTCCAATGGAACTTTGTGCCAGATGCTGGCTCTGGATATTCTGTTCGGTTTGCCTCTGGAAGCGTTTGAACAGCAGACGGACGCTATCAGGAATATGGATCTGGCCCGGATGAACGCCTTTATCAGGAAGGTGCTGGATCCCGCCCAGCCGCGTTCCTGGTCCATCGTGCGTCCGCCTGCCGGGGAGTAATTCCCCGGAAAATCATTTCCTTTTTCCCTGTCCGGGAAAAAGGCAGGATTAAATAAAAAGGAATATTTTTGCGTTACATCATCTGAAGGCTGGGGGAGGGGTGTAGCGGAATCGTGATTTTTATTTCAGTGGTGATGCGCTATAGTGGCAGCCATGACTGAGATGGAGCCGGACAGGAAAACTGCGGAACGGGCAATCAGGGAAGCGTATGAATCCAACCCGGGGGGCTGGGCGGAACATTCCCGCTATGTGGCGGAAGCCTGTAAAAATATAGCCTCGCGCTGTAAAGGGTTATCCGGTGAAAAAGCTTATGTCCTGGGGCTGTTGCATGATATTGGACGGTATGCTGGAGTAAGTTCCGAAAAGCATTTGATAGACGGGTACCGCTATTGTGCGGCAAGAGGCTGGAAAAAGGCGGCGCAGATTTGTATTTCCCATGCGTTTATGATACAGGATATCAATACTTCCATCGGCACGTTTGACGTGAGTGGGGAGGATTACCTGTTCATGAAAAATTTTGTAGAGAACGCGGTCTATGACGACTACGACCGCCTGGTCCAGTTATGTGACGCTTTGGCCATGCCGACAGGTTTCTGCCTTTTGGAAAAACGGTTTGTAGATGTGACAATCCGGTATGGAGTGCATCCGTTTACGGTGGACCGGTGGAAAAAAATTCTGCAGCTCAAGGCGTTCTTTGAGAAAAAAGCGGGCTGTTCCATTTATGAGCTTCTGCCGGGCGTCGTTGAAAACAGTTTCCGCCAGGAGGAAAGCCATGCGTGATGAAGCGGAAGATTTTTTGGAAACGGCGCATCCCGATGCGCTAAGGCAAATCGCCCGGGCGAGGGAATTGACAAGGGAATATTATTTTTCCGCATATAGTGATACGCGGAGAAGAAGTGAAATTCTCCGGGAATTACTGGGTGGGATTGGGGATAACGTGATGATAGATACGCCCTTTCATTGCGACTACGGGAAAAACATCTTTTTAGGGAACAACGTGGTCATCAACATGAACTGCATTTTGGTGGATAATGCGCCCATCCGCATTGGCAGCCAGGTGCTGATTGCATCCAATGTTCAGATTTATACGGCTTCGCATCCGGTCTTGCCCCAGGAACGCCTTGTGACGGGGTGGAAAAAAGGTAAGGGAACATTTTTCCGCACCTATGCACTGCCAATAGAAATTGAGGATCAGGTATAGATTGGAGGCGGCAGCATTCTACTGCCAGGTGTGAGGATAGGAAAAGGCTGCGTCATTGGATCGGGAAGTGTCGTTACTCATTCTGTGCCGACCGGCTGCGTTGCTGTTGGGAGTCCATGCAGGGTTATCAGGCGTTTTTGACATCAACGGCTGGAGGCCGCCGCGGGAGGCGGCGGATTCGGAAGCGCCCCTTTTTTCATGGCGGAATGTTTTCGGTTCGGTGATGCGGCAATAGTAGGGTTTGACTATTGTTGCGACCGACAGGATGATCTCCTTATCGGTTAGGGTCAGCAACTCCCATTGCCGCTGGTGGTTCGACGAGGGGGGGAGCCCGGCGTTGAGGATTCGTTCCAGCATATTCCGCGCAATGGGTTTGTCCTGGAACTCTCGGATGCTGCGACGTTTTTCGATTACTTCATAAAATTCCATGATACATCAGCTTTTGATTATTACGGGTTCATGCCTGCGGCGGCTTGTGGTGACGAGATACACACCCGTGAATACAAGCAACAGCGACCCCAGCTTTAAGATTGAAAATACGTCCTGACCGATGGCTATCGCAATGGCGCAAGCTACCATCGGCTGAACGTAATTGTACATGCTTACCGTTGTCGGCCGGAGGCTTTTCAGAGAGCAGGTGACAAGCAGAAAGGCGATGAATGTGGAGCCTACCGTAATATAAAGCAACCCGTAAAGTTGCATCGGTGGGAATGCCGCTGCGTGAAAAACGGCAACATTTTCCAGTTCTCCGGCTGAAAACGGGAATAACGCCACGGTCGCCACGAGGAACATCCACTTCATAATCGTCTCGGCTGAATAGCGTTGCGCCAAGGATCGCGACAACACGAGGTAAAGGGAATAAACTATGTAATTGACGGCTATCATTGCATCGCCGGGGAGACTGCTCCCGCCCGATGTAGCATGCGCGGTGCCGAATACAAGCAACAGCCCGCCACAGACGCCGAGCATCACACCGAGCACCTTTCTTTTCGTGACAGGTTCTCGCAGAATCACGGCGGCAAGCAACAAGGCGAATATCGGAGTAGAAGAGGCGATGATTGACCCGTCAACCGGCGATGTCATCTTCAGCCCCACCACGAACAGGAGCTGGTTGATGCCTACGCCGCAGATGCCGCACACGGCAAGCAACCCCAAATCGCGGTGTGTCACCCGCTGCCGAGGCAGGAAAAGGGACAACAGCCAAAACAGGGCACATGTCACGGCTGCCCGAAGAAAGGCAATGGCCTCGGGCGGCATACCGGTATTCAGAAGGTGCTTGAATACCGGTACACTTATGCCGAACAAGATATTCGCTGTCAAAATGAGGATGTGTCCCTTCATGCTGCCATATTTATTTCCAGGTATTCATATGTATTCTATCTTCAACATGGATTTCCTTTTGTTTGGGGAGGAAAGCATTTTCGACGGGATAGCCCATCGTCAGCAGGCAGGTGAATTCATACTCATCGGGCGCTCCTACTATCTCCTTGATTTTCTCCACTTCGTCGGCAACAGGAATGTGGAACACAGTTCCCAGTCCTTCATTCGTTGCTGCAAGGAGCATATTCTCCACGGCACACCAGGCTGAAGCGAAGTAATTCAGCGAGCTTTGTTCCACCGGTTTCAGCAGTTGCCACGTCTTTTGCCGGAAGAACGGGATGATGAGCAAACCGCTCTGCATCAGCATACGCTGTTGTTTGGGTAGGGCATCGGCAAACATATCCATCTTATCCTTGTCGCCCGACTCATCCACTTCATGCACCAGATTCTTGAATGCCGCCATATTTTTGGCAAGCGGGTCGATCACCTTGGCTATGTTTTCACGTCCGCGCACCACAACGAACTCCAGTTGGCGCAGGTGGTCGTTGGTAGGCGCTTTGAAAGCGGCACTGATGACCTGTTTTACGATTTCGTCACTCACTTCCCGGTTGGTGTAGTCGCGGTATGTGCGGCGCTTCTCCAATACTTCATTGAATTCCATATTACGATGTTTTTTAGTTATGTTTTATTATGGTATATATTTACAATAAAAAGCTGAATTGTTTTTGAATGAAGATTTCAATGCCATGTAGCGAATTAACTTTTGACATCAATAGCTGAAGGCCGCCGCGGGAGGCGGCGGATTCGGAAGTACCCCTTTTTTCATGGCGGAACGTTTGATCTGCTCATGGTAAAAGTAATTCACGATAACCGGCGGTTCGTTGAACGGCCGGTGCATGGAATCGTCATTGCGCAGGTACGGCAACCCCCGTTTTTCCGCCAGCTGCCGTATTGCTGCGTCCAGTCCTTCCCAGTAGCCGCGGCTGCCTTTCTGGTAAATTTCCCGATAGAGGGGCACCAGGTGCGGATAGCGTTTGTTGATGTACTCCAGAATTACGGATTTGTAGCTGCCCCGCAGATTCAGGTTTTCCAGCCAGATCAGGTTGCATTTGTCTTCAGCCTGCTCCACAATCGCCGGAATATCCGTAATGCCCGGAAAAATGGGGGAGATGAAGCAGGTGGTGCGGATTCCTGCCTCATGGAAGGCCTTCATGGCGGCCAGCCTCCGCGAGATGCTCACCGCCATGTCCATATCTGCCTGAAAGCGCTCGTCAAGCGTGTTGACGGACCAGGAAACGCGGGCATGGGGAAATGTTTTTATCAAATCCAGGTCCCGCAGCACCAAATCGGATTTTGTAGCTATACTGATTTCCGCGCCGCTGCCTTGAAGCTGTTCCAGGAGCGCCCTTGTTCTTTTGTAGATTTCTTCCTGAGGTCCGTAAGGGTCGGTCACGGAACCGATAAACAGCTGTTTTCCCGCGTATTTCCCGGGGTTGCGTATTTCCGGCCAGTATTTGACGTCCAGAAAGGTTCCCCATGGTTCCGGATGACCGGTGAACCGTTTCATGAACGAGGCGTAGCAGTATTTACAGGCGTGGGGGCAGCCCACGTAAGGATTGACCGAGTAATCGGCCACAGGCAGATTTGACGTTGACAGGATGCTCTTTACCTGAATTTCCCTTACTTTGATTGCATCAGCGTTCATGGTTTTAAAAAGCTCCTTTGCATTCCCTGCTGCACGGTATCGGAAGGGCGCAGATGCCCCAGCAGCAACGGAGAGTCCGGGTCATGGAGTTTGTAATTTTCACGGGCCTTTTGCCGGTTCGTATTTGCATAGCAGTATTTGCAGCCGTTAAGGCAGGTGTCATACGCTCCTATGTCCCGGCTCTCAATGCAATGGCAGCCCTGCCGCATTCCTTGATGTTTCAGGTTGCGGAATTGAACGCCGTTGGCCTGTCCCAGAATGTTCAGGGTCATGCAGCCGGAGGATGAAATGCCGTAACGCGTGTAATCGCCATTGGTTCCGCAGGTTTGAATGGGGATTTTATATTTGGCCGCGATTGCTCCCAGCCCGGCCGCCAGCTCCTCCTTGTCTTTTTCCGTGAGGGGGATTAGTTCCGGCATGTTGGTTTGCAGCTTCCTGTACATTTCCACAAAGCTGAAAATGCAGCGGTCGATGTGGCCGGATAAGAAGGACGCCATGCGTTCAAAGGTCTCCAGATGCCTTCTGACGGTATATTCACTTGTCAGCAATACCGGGTCATACCGCCATGCGATGCGGTTTGCTCCGACAATTTCCGAAAGTTTTGTCAGCGTGGCCATGCTTTCATCAATGCCGGGAACACCCGGTTCTATTTCCTTTCCGTAGGCCGTAATCGTATAGTGGAAGTAGGTATGGAAGCGCTCGGTGATGCTGTTGATATGCGGAAGAATGGGGGCATAATTTTTAGAGCAGAACACAACACAGTCCACTTGGTCCGGCGTCAGTTCATAACGGGTCACCTTATGTTGGAACAGGGGATTGCGGGAAAGGACATAGCCTTCTTCAAACCTCTTCAGCAGCCAGCGGGTGTAATACTGGACGGTGTCCGTCCGTCCTCCTGTATTGATAATCATAGCGTGTTTTTGTTGATGGATTGAAATTTCAGACGCATTTGTTCCGAAAAAAGGTCGGTTAAACGGACCAGTTCCGCTTGCTGCTCTCCGCTCAATTCCGCCATGGCGTCGTTTTCCGCCTGCGCGGCAGGGGGGATGATGCGTTCCACGTATTCCTTTCCGGCTGCGGTGAAGCGTATCAACCTGATTCTCCGGTCGGTTTTGGATTCTTCAAAAGAAAGGTACCCCAGCTTCCAGAATTTTTTGATGGCGGCGCTGACGGTTTGCTTCGTGGCGGAGAGGCGTTCGCAAATCCCGGCCTGCGTGCAGCCGTCCTGAGCGAAATAGATGATATCCAGAATAAACAGCTCTTTGGTGGTCAACCCGTGTTTTCTGGCGTATTCCGTATAGACGGCATATTGTTTGTCCCGCAGCCGGCAGTAGTTGTTTACGTGGATATTGACGCTCTCTTTGCTCATAGGCGGAGATGAATAAAGTATGATATTTGATGGTCTGATATTTGACAAAAAGAATGTAGCTCTTCACGCGTTTTTTGTAAAGCCCCAAATATAAAGCTCCAGATAAAGAGGCGGGGGATAGGGACGGCTTTTTGCGTGGCCAGGCAAATTTCCGGAAACGGTGCCGACGCGGCAATGGCTGCCGGCCTTTCAAGAATCCGGGACGTTTTCCGTTTTTATTCCCGTATCTTCTGTTTCGCGGCAGAAGAGTTTTTTTTGCCGCACGGCTTCGGAAGACAGGCGTCTGTGGCTGCCGGGGAAACGTTTTTCCGTGTTCACGGGAGTTGGAGAGTTTGCCCGGCGGGGCTTTTCCGCACCAGGGCAAGTTCCGCCTGCTCCGGTGACGGATGTTTCGCTGGAGGCGGGGAGAGAGCGTGGAAACTCAATAAAAAAACGCAGGCGGTGATGCGCCTGCGCGGTGTCCGGCGATGGTTCGGACAGAAGAAAGAAGCGGTTTTTCTGCCGGAGGGTATTTGTGTAAAACGGCATCCGTCCGCTTCCTGAAGAACGGGAGATGATCCAGACGCTCCCAGCAAGTCCGCTTCCGGAGAGGGAACGGTATTTGGAAAAAAGGGCGGTACCTTTTTCCGTTCCTCATTTTCGGCGCCCCCCTGAGAAACCCCGGCGCGCTTTTGCGCTTTTGGAGAAGCGGCCCGTACAAGGCACGCCAGGGAAGAACAGGGCGGCTTTTTTTAGCCGATTTCCGTGCGGCCCAGCAGGTGGGCGCCTTCCTCCATGGCGAGGCTGCGTGTCTTCATGTCCCCGACGACACGGGCCTGCTGCTTGAGTTCGCAGCGGTCAGAGGTGACCTTGCCTTCCACGTTGCCGTAGATGCGGACGTCTCCGGCAGTGATGTCTCCCTTGATTTGGGCGGTTTCACCGATGGTGACTTTTCCCTTGTCGGAGATGATTTCGCCTTCGATTTTGCCGTCGATGTGCATGTCGTTCTGGAAACGGATGGTTCCCTTGATTTCGATGCCGGAGGCGAGGAAGTTGGTTACGTTGTCTGTCATTGTCGTAAAATGGTTGGGGATGGGTTAAATGGTCATGATATCCTTTTCCTTGACGGCCACCAGCTCGTCAATCTCCTTCACGTATTTGTCCGTCAGCTTCTGGATCTGCGTTTCCAGATCGCGCTGGCCGTCTTCCGTAACAATGTTTTCCGCCTTGAGCTTTTTGGCGGAATCCATGGCGGCCTTCCGGGCGCCGCGCACGCGTACGCGGGCTTCTTCCGCCTGGGATTTGACAAGCTTCACAAGGTCTTTGCGGCGTTCTTCCGTGAGGGCGGGAATGGGCAGGCGGATGGAACGGCCTTCCACCAGGGGATTGAGGTTCAGCTTGCTTTCATTGATGGCGCGGCCGATGTCGTGAACGGTGCTCGGATCAAAGGGCTGGATGAGGATGAGACGGGGTTCCGGCGTGCTGATAACGGCCAGGCCCTTCAGTTTCATGACGGAGCCGTAGCTGGAGACATGCACGTCCAGGTTTTCCACGAGGCCGGGGGAAGCCTTGCCCGTGCGTACGCCGGAGAATTCCTGTTTGGCGAAGTCCACGGCCTTGAGCATGGATTCCTCCGTTTCCAATAATAATGTTTCTGCGTCCATGATGATGGTGGGTGCTAAGTGTTTTTGGTGGGTTGAAAAGGAATGCGGGGTTCAGCTGATGGTGGTGCCGATCGGTTCCCCGAGAAGCGCGCGCGTGATGTTGCCCGGCGTATGCATGTCGAATACGATGATGGGCTTTTTGTTGTCCATGCACAGGGTGAAGGCCGTGGAGTCCATTACTTTGAGCTGGCGTTCCAGGCATTCCTGATAGGAGATGGTGTCGAATCGCTTGGCGCCGGAGACTTTTTTGGGGTCCGCATCATACACCCCGTCCACGGAGGTGGCCTTCATGACCACTTCCGCATTGATTTCGCTGGCGCGCAGGGCAGCCGTGGTGTCCGTGGAAAAGAACGGGTTGCCGGTGCCGGCGGCGAAGATGACGATTTTATTGTTGTCCAGATACGAGCGGGCCTTCAGGCGGATGAAGGATTCCGCGACATTTTTCATTTCAATGGCGGATTGCACCACGCAGGGGACTCCCGCGCGTTCCAGCGCGCTTTGAAGGGCCAGGGCGTTCATCACGGTGGCGAGCATGCCCACGTAATCCGCCGTGGCGCGGTCCATGCCGCGCACGCTGGCTTTCGCCCCGCGCCAGAAATTGCCGCCGCCCACGACCAGGCCTATTTGGACGCCGGCGCGGTGCGCCTGGGCGATTTCTTCAGCAATGCGGGCGACGATTTCCGGGGAAATGTTGTCCATGCTGCCGGGGCTGCGCAAGGCTTCCCCACTGAGTTTCAGGAGGATTCTTCGATAGGCTGGTGCGGATGTGTCAGACATAGATGCGGATTTTACGCAGACAAGATTGAAATTTCACGGGGCAAAAAGAAAGCAAAAAGAGATTCCTTATTGATTTTTCTCCGGAGGTCCGGAGATTTCCACCTTGATGGGGCTTCTGCTCTCCAGGCTGCGGGTGGGGAAGGGGAAGGAAATGCCTTCTTCCTCAAAGCGGCGCTTGATGTCATGGGCGAGCGTTTTCTGGCAGTCCAGGAAATTGTCTTTCCGGCACCAGGCCCCTACGGTAAAGCCCAGGGAAGAGTCCTGGAACCCTGAAAACGAGATGAGGGGCGCGGGGTCGTCCAGGCAGAATTTGTTTTGTTTGACCACTTCCCGGAGGACGTTCACGACATGCTCAATGTCGCAGTTATAGTCCACGCCCAGGCTCAGGTCGCACCGGCGCGTGGAAAAACGGGTGATATTGCTGACCGGATTCTTGATGATTATTTCATTGGGGATGCGCACCATGGTGTTGTTCGGCAGCCGGAGCTGGACGGACATCAGGTTGATGGAGTCCACGTTCCCGGTGATTCCATTCACTTCAATCATATCCCCCAGGTTGATCTGCTTTTCCCCTACCAGGAAGAGGCCGCTGATGATGTTGGACAGGGAGGTCTGGGAGGCGAAGCCTACGGCGACGCCGATGATGCTGGCCGCGCCCAGCAGGGTCAGGATATCGAACCCCATCAGGGCGAAGGCCTCCACGCCTATAATAATGTAGCCGACGTTTTTGACGATTTTTACCGTCAGGCGGGAGGCCTGGGGCGACATTTTCAACGCAGTGATTTTCCGGAGCACCTGGCAGAACAGTTTCAGGAGTATCCAGCTGATCACCAGCCATACCGCCACATGCAGGATTTTGACTCCCACGGACTGCACCATTTCCAGCTTGAGCCAGTCCGGCATGTTCAGGAAGTCCATGGTTTTTGTCCAGATATCTTCCCTGGAGGATGCGTCTGCCATGAGATTCATATGAAGGATGTAGCAGACGCTTCTCCCCGGCTCAAGGGGGGCGCGCGTATTCCCCCCGGTTTATGACAGTTCCTCCGGCAGCGGAAAGGGCAGGGTGTTCAGGTGCGGAGGACGTACAGGTTCATCCCGCAGAAGGGGGGCGGTTTCCGGCGCAGGAAAGGCGGCGGATGCATGGCCGGATATGGCGCCTGGTTGGGAAAGAGGGGAAGGCGGGGATGAAAAAAGGCCGTTCCCCGGAAGGGGAGCGGCCTTGAAATATTGCCGGGGGGACTGCTTACTTGCTGAGGTAGGAGGCCACGCCTTCGTGGGACGGGGTCATGGCCGCGTCTCCCTTGTGCCAGCCAAGAGGGCAGACTTCCCCGTACAGTTCGAAGTGCTGGAGGGCGTCAACCACGCGGATGGCTTCATCAATGGAGCGGCCCAGCGGGAAGTCGTTGATGAGCTGGTGGCGGACGATGCCGTCTTTGTCAATCAGGAAGAGGCCGCGGTAGGCGATCAGTTCCCCGTTGACTTCCACATTGCCGTCTTCGTCAATTTCCTCGTCTCCGGCCAGCACGCCGTAATCGGCGGAAATGGTCTTGTTGATGTCGGAAACGATGGGGTAGGTCACGCCCTGAATGCCGCCCTGGCTGCGGGGGGTGTTGATCCAGGCCCAGTGGGAGAATTCGCTGTCTGTGGAGCAGCCGACGACGGCTACGTCACGCTTTTCGAATTCGCCCAGGGCTTCCTGGAAGCCGATCAGCTCCGTAGGGCACACGAAGGTGAAATCCTTCGGGTAGAAGAACAGGATTACGTATTTTTTGCCCTTAAACTGGTCAAGGCTGAAATCCGGTACGATGGTACCGTTTACTACTGCGTTAGCGCTGAAATGAGGTGCCGGTTTTCCTATGAGAAGCATGGTTGTTTTTTGGTTTGGTTCTAAAAGAATGATTCCAAAAAACGGACGAAAGTCAAGCGGCAATGATACCCCGTTCGTTCCAAAAGAGCCTGTTTTCTCTTGAAAGTGAAGCTTTTTTTGTCAGTATTCCCTCCATGTCATCCTCAAAGGCGCAACAAGACGAGTGGTCCGGAAAAATAGGCGTGATTCTCGCTGTGGCCGGCAGTGCCGTCGGGCTGGGAAATTTTCTGCGCTTTCCGGGGCTGGCTGCCCAATATGGAGGGGGCGCCTTCATGGTGGCTTACGGCCTCATGCTGGTTCTGGTGGGCGTGCCCGTGGCGTGGGCGGAGTGGTCCATCGGGCGGCGCGGCGGCCAGATGGGCGCCCATTGCGCCCCCGGCGTATTCTGGTACCTGACCAAAGGGTCCAGGCTGTGGAAGTTCCTGGGCGTGCTGGCGGTTCTGGGGCCTTCTTCCGTGGCCTTTTATTACATGGTGGTGGAAGCGTGGTGCTGCGGCTATTTCTGGAAGATGCTCACCTGCCCGGAGGTTTTTGCCACGGCGGAGGGGACGGCGCAGACTTTTTTCAGTTTCACGGGCATGTACGGCGACGGGAGCGCCCTGTTGTCGGACAACGGGCTGCTCTGGATTGTCAGCGGGGTCATCCTTTTGAACCTGGGGATTATTTACCGGGGCATCAGCAAGGGCATCGAAATGTTTTCGCGCTGGTTCATGCCGTTGCTGCTTCTGATTTCCCTGGTGCTGCTGGTGCGCATTTTGTGCATCGGCACGCCGGACCCTTCTTATCCGGACCGCAGCATCGAACAGGGGCTGGGGTATATGTGGAATCCCGGCAAGGTGCTGGTGGAGGAGCTGGACCGGAACAGCGGGGACTGGAAGACGGTTTCCATGGTCTCGGCCTCCCAGGCGGGAGCCATGGATGAAGCCGTGCGGCAGGTGGAAATGTCCGGAGGAACCCGGAGGCTGACTGAGGTGACCCTGTGGGACGGCCTGAAAAACATTGAGCTTTGGATTGCGGCTGCCGGACAGGTTTTCCTGAGCCTTTCCGTAGGAACGGGGCTGATTCTGACGTATGCCAGCTATGTAAAAAAGAAGGAGGATATTGCGCTGAGCGGCTTTTCGGCCGCCGCCTCCAATGAAGTGTGCGAGGTGGGCATTGCCGGCATGATGACGGTTCCCGCCGCCGTGGCGTTCCTGGGAGTGGCCGGAGCCGCCGGGCAGGGGACCTTCGCGCTGGGCTTCATGGTGCTTCCGCAGGCTTTTGCCAAAATGGGGTCCAGCGTGGTATTCGGCAGCCTGTTTTTCCTGCTTCTGACGGTGGCGGCGGTGACCAGCTCCATTTCCATGATGCAGGTGGGCCTGTCCTTTATTGAGGAATTCATGGGGCTGAAACGCAAAATGGCTGTGGTGGTGCAGGGCTTTTTTACGGCTACGGGCACGTTCATCGTTGCCTGGTACAGCGGCAACCTGCTGGCGATGGATACTTATGATTTCTTTCTGGGCACGCTGTGCTTCTTTGTGAGCGCCATGGTGATGATGATTCTGTTTTCCTGGAAACTGGGGGTGGACCGGGGGTTGAAGGATCTGGAGGACGGTTCCGTCATCCGCATTCCCAGAATTTACCGTTTCATCATGAAGTTTGTGACGCCTACGCTGCTGCTGGCGATTTTCCTGGCCTGGCTGGCGCAGAATATCTGGGTGAAGCAGGCCGCGCCCATTGAAGCGCTGGGACGTGGGGAACATGGAGCGGTCATTCCCATGGGGTTTCTGGCGGCTTATGCCCTGTTCCTGATTTTCATCACCATGGCTTCCGGAAGGCATAAGGTGTACCACGGTCCGCGATAGGCGGGGAAGGCCTGCTGCGCGGTGCCCGTTCCCCGCAGTTTGCGGCAGGCCGGGAGGCAATCCGGAGGCTTGACCGGAGCCGGATTTGATATAGGCTGGCGTCATGCCCAGAATAAGGAGGATACGCAGGAAAAAGCCCCGTGCCGGCAGCGTCTGGAAAAAACTGCTGCTGTGGGGCGTGCTGGGGATGCTTGTTCTGGCGGCGGCTGCGGTGGCGGGATCCTATCTGTACGTCAGGGCCTATTTGAAGAGTGATGGTTTTTTAGCCATGCTGGAACAGTCCGCCGTTGATGATATGAATGTGGAGACCGCCAGGATAGACCCTCTTGACTGGGACGGTTCCGGCATCCGGTGCGGCGGCGTAACGATGGAGGGGCATGAGTTTTTGACTTCCCTTCAGGCCAGGAACATTGAGACGGAATTCAGCCGCTGGGAGTTGCTGAAGCGCGCGTTTGTCATTACCTCCGTCAATATTGCGGAGCTGAAGCTTCGGCTCGCTCCCGTGCCTTTCCGTTTCCGGGAAAAGCCGGAAGGGGCCAGGAGCTGGGCGGAAGAGAATATTCTGCCGGATACGTTCCGCCTGGAAAAGGGGAGCATTGATTCCCTGTCCGTTTCCTATGGGGAGGCCGGCCGGCCGTATGTTTTGGACGGGACCCGCGTGGAGAGCGCCTATGACGCCGGTTCCAGCCAGTACAGGTTTGAAATGCAGGGGGGGAGGCTGCTCCTTCCTTTCAAGGGATGCCCGGAGTTTTCCCTGATGTCCGGCACGGCGCAGTTTAACCATGCCAGCAGGAGGGTGAACGTTCCGTCCTGCCGCCTGACTACGGCTGCCGGCGGTTATCTGGACATCAAGGGGGACTGGGACGGCTCTTCCTCCTCCTGGACGGCGAATATGGTGGTGAACGGCGTCCCCGCCTCTTCCGTCCTGGAAGGCCATTGGAAAAAGCATGTCCAGGGCAGCGTAAGCGGCGGGATAGACCTGCGCGGCGGACGGGACGGCGTAACCCATGTGGCCGGGCTCGCCAGGTTGCAGGGCGGCATGCTGACCGGCCTTCCCGTTCTGGACAGGCTGGCCCTGTTCTGCGGTTCTTCCAGATTCCGGAATCTTCCCCTGCACGAGGCGTCCGCCCAGTTCTCCTATCAGGAATCCGCCTGGCATATTTCCAATATTCTGGTGGAAAGCGAAAACCTGGTGAGGGTGGAAGGCTGGCTGGAAATCGGGAAAGGGGGGGCGCTGACCGGAAGGCTGCAGGTGGGGTTGCGGGCCGACGGCCTGTGGAAAGCTCTTCCGGGGTTTTCCGATGTGTTTTCCGTTTCCCGCCAGGGAGCGGGAGGCAATCTGGCGTGGGCCAATGTGAATATCGGCGGGACGCTGGACAACCCGTCGGAGGACTTGTCCGCGCGGCTCATCAAGGCGGCGGGAAACCGCCTGACGGAAATAGGAATGGGCAAGGCGGCTGAGGTGGCGGATGTCGCGGCGCGGCTGCTGAACAGAGGGACCGGGGAAAACGGAGCGGGGGATGGTGCAGAACGTAATGGCCGCAAGTTCAGGATTCCCGCCGCGGACGAAGTACCCGTCCCGGTTGTGCCGCGGCTTCAGGACGCTGCGGAAAAGGGGCTTAAAACCGGGAATGGCCTGATGAACGAACTAATGAATTGGTAACCCGTTTTTTTTCAGATGAAACCTTATCCCTGCCAGATGGTGCAGGCGGTCGCCGTTATTGTGGAGCGTATCGCGGATACGGCTTTCCGCGCCACCCTTCCGAATGGCAAAACCGCCGTGGCTTTTGTAGAAAAAAAGAACGCTTCCCTGAGGGATCTGCTCAAACCGGGCGACCGGGTGAAGGTGACGATTTGCCCGGCGGATTTTGACCGCGCCCGGGTGGACGGACTGGCGGAATGAGGCGGACGTTTTTTCCTTCATTATGGGGGAAAGAGGCGTTTTGCCCGGTGCAGGAAAACCGCTGTAAAGACGGAACCGTCCCCATGCCGGAATTCCGGACGGTGAAGAACGGGGGCATGGGCGGGAATTTCCCCGTGCCGGGATGGATGCGGGAAGGGCTTTCCTTTACAGCCGGGTGCGTCCTTCCAGAGCCTTCATCAGCGTCAGCGTGTCCGCGTGGCTGAGGCCGGAGCCGGCAGGCAGCCCCTGGGCAGGGCGGGATATCCTGCAATCCATTTCTTTGAGCAGATGGTGGAGGTAGGTGGCCGTTGCCTCCCCTTCCACGTCAGAGCCTGTTGCCAGAATGACTTCGCAATCAGGCTGCCGGGAGACGCGTTCCACCAGGGATTGAATGTTGAGGTCTTCCGGCTCCACATCATCCAGAGGGGAAAGCTTGCCGCCCAGGCAGTGGTACAATCCGCGGTAGGCGCTGCTGCGTTCAATGGGGATGACGTCCGTGGCCTGTTCCACCACGCAGATGAGGCGGCTGTCCCGTTCTTCATCCCGGCAGGCGGCGCAGGGCTCCCCTTCCGTGCTGAAGAAGCCGCAGACGGGGCAGGGCGTAACGTGTTCCGCCGCCTGGCCGATGGTGCGGGCAATCGCCTCCGCTTCTCCCATGTGCCCCTGGAGCATCCACAGGGCCATGCGTTCCGCGCCGCGGGTGCCGATGCCCGGAAGCTGTTTCAGGGCGGTTACCAGTTCAAGCACGGGGATGGGATAGTCCAGATTATTCATGAGCGGAAGGAGGTTCGGAATGACGCCGGACAGGGGGCGTTTGGGGCCAGAGGATGGCGAGCGCGCCCGCGCTCCCTGCGGAAAGCAGGCATGGGACGGCATTGAAGAAAAGGCCCCACAGCCCCAGCACCGGGGTAAAGCTGGCCAGAAGAAGGAGGAAAGCGGCCAGAACGGCCGTTTTGCGGAGCGTGCCGCGGATGAGCAGCAAATCGTAAACGAGGGCCAGCGTCAACGCCATGCACAGCAGGAATCCCGTGCCGGGAGAAAGGGCGGGGGCGTCCGGGGGAAGCAGAAACGGGGCGGAGGCCATGGCTTCCTTCAGCTCCCGGGCCCAGACGGGAGTAAGGCCCAGGTAATAGAGCGCCACGAGCAGGATAAGCCCGGCTACGGAGAACAGGGCCCAGCGCATGAGCAGAATGTCCTGATGCGTTTTGGCGGGCATGGCTTTTAAATGAAAAAAGCGGAAGCGCGATGGCTGCGGTGGCCGCAAACATCAGCGCTTCCGCCGGAAAGGAGAGGCCTGAAAGGGTCAGGCGAATCGTTTCACGATGACGGAGGAGTTATGCCCCCCGAAGCCGAAGGAATTGCTCAAGACGGCGTCCACCCTGGTTTCACGGGCCTTATTGGGCACGCAGTCCAGGTCGCATTCCGGATCCTGGTTGTCCACGTTGATGGTGGGCGGGATGATGTTGTCCTGCATGGCCATCAGGCAGGCGGCCAGTTCCACGCCTCCCGCGGCGCCCAGGAGGTGGCCGGTCATGGATTTGGTGGAGCTGATAAGCAGCCCGTTTTTAGCGTGGTCGCCGAAAACGGCCTTGATGGCCTTGATTTCGCAGATGTCGCCCAGCGGGGTGGAGGTGCCGTGCGTGTTGACGTAGTCAATGTCTTCCGGCTTCATTCCCGCGTGTTCCAGAGCCATCTTCATGCAGCGGGCGGCGCCGCGGCCTTCCGGGTCCGGGGCGGTGAGGTGGTAGGCGTCCGCGGAGATGCCGTAGCCGACGAGTTCCCCGTAAATTTTTGCGCCGCGCTTCTGGGCGTGTTCCAGCGTTTCCAGAATGACAACGCCGGCGCCTTCGCCCATGACGAAGCCGTCGCGGTCCACGTCGTACGGGCGGGAGGCCCGCTGGGGCTCGTCATTGCGGGAGCTGAGGGCTTTCATGTTGCTGAACCCGGCCACGCCCGTGGGCAGGATGGTAGCTTCCGCTCCGCCGCAGACCATGACGTCGGCATCCCCGAATTTCATGATGCGCCAGGCTTCCCCGATGTTGTGGTTGGAGGTGGCGCAGGCCGTGACGATGGACATGTTCGGACCGCCGAGGCCGTATTCCATGGAGATGAGGCCGGAGGCAATGTTACTGATCATGTACGGGATCATGAAGGGGGACACGCGGGCAGGCCCCTTGGAAAGAAGCGTGGCATGCTGGCTTTCCAGCGTGCCGAGGCCGCCGATGCCGCTGCCCACCATGACGCCGATGCGGGTTTTGTCCTCCGCTTCCAGATCCAGCCCGGAATCCTTGAGAGCCATTCCGGCAGCGCCCATGGCAAAGTGCGTGAAGCGGTCCACGCGGCGGGCGTCCTTGGGCGTCTTGAAGTACGGGGCGGGATCGAAATCCTTGACTTCACCGGCGATTTTCGTGGAGTAGCCGGTAACATCCATGGATTTGATGGTGTCAATGCCGCTGCGGCCAGCCTTCATGGCTTCCCAGGTGGATGCGAGATCATTGCCCAGGGGGCTGATCACTCCGATGCCGGTGATAACAATTCTGCGGTCGGTCATAATAAGTGTGAGTGGTTGCAAATAATGCTTGAACCAGAATAGGCGACATTGCGGGAAAGTCAAGCTAATCCCCCCTGTTTCCCGGCACGGGGGAAACAGGTTGGGCGGAAAGGTGTATCCTGCTTACGGCAAGGATTTTGCGGGTCAAGGATATTCCCTGTTGCCTGCTGAGGCTCCGGGGCCGTGAACGGATTTCAGGGTAAATTCCGCCGCGGCGGCCGCATCCGGCAGCGCATGGAAGGGCGGCCGGATATTTTTTTCCTGCCGCACGCCTTTAACGGGGGGCATCCGCCGCTATCGGAAGAGGGGCTGCCCGGAATTCCAGGGAAAGGGAATTGACGCAGTAGCGCAGATTCTTCGGAGTCAGGCGTTCTCCATTGAAAATGTGTCCCAGATGGCCTCCGCAGCGGGCGCAGGTGATTTCCGTGCGCCGCCCGCCGCCCGCATGGACGCTTGTGACGGCGTCCGGCAGGGAATCATCAAAACAGGGCCAGCCGCATCCGGCATCGAATTTGTCTTCCGACCGGAACAGAGGCGCACCGCATTTGCGGCAGGAATAGATGCCCGGCTCAAAGAAGCTGACGAATTCCCCGGAAAAGGGCGGTTCCGTTCCCTGGTGTTCGATAATGCGTTTTTCCGTTTCCGTGAGGGGGCGGCGCGTGCGGGCAGGGCCGGGATCGGGTACGTCCCGGGAGGCGGGAATCCCTCCATTCACGGCCATGACTCCAGCCACGCCTTCCGCAATCATGCCTATCCATGACGCCCAGTGTCTCCGTTCTTCCTGATTCATATGGCTTATGACCAGGTTGGAGCGGGTTTTGCTCATTCCTGAAACGATATCTTGTGGGTATTTCCGTTTTTAAGGGGAGAGTCCTGAAAATATGGCAGTCTATGGAAGAGTTAATACTCCAGCTCCAGCCAGAGCTGTTCCCAGATGCCCTGCCGCTGTTCTTCCTGGGGATGGGAGACGGACAGCCCCAGAAGGCGGAATGTACGGTCCCCGGAATCCAGTTCTTCCATCAGGGTGCGGGCCAGGGGGAGAATTCCTTCTTTCTCCGTCAGGATTTCCGGAACGGTCGCGCAGCGGGTCTTCTGGACAAAGTCCGGGAACTTAACCTTCAGGGTAAGGGTGTTTCCCCGGAAGCCGGAACGGGCCAGCCGCCCCGCGAGTTCTTCCGCCAGCAGGGGGAGGCGTTGTTCCAGCGCTTCCGCCCTGGTGACGTTTTCCCGGTAGGTTTCTTCACAACCCACGGATTTGCGCATGCGGGAAGGTTCCACAGGGCGGTCGTCCACACCGCGGGCGAAGTTGTAGAAGATGGCTCCTGTTTTGCCGAAATGCCTTACCAGGAAGTCTTTGTCCCGTGCCCGGAGCTGCGCCCCGTTGGTGATGGAAAGGGCGCGCATGCGTTCGGCGGTGGCGTGCCCGACTCCCCAGAAAGCTTCAATGGGAAGTGCCGCGATGAATTTTTCCGCCCGGGATGGATGGATCGTGAACAGCCCGTCCGGCTTGCGGTAATCGGAAGCGATTTTCGCCAGGAATTTATTGTAGGAAACGCCGGCGGAGGCCGTCAGGTGAAGTTCCCGGCGGATTTCCTTCTTAATCCTCCTCGCAATGTCGACGGCCAGCGGAATGCCCGGCTTGTTTTCCGTGACGTCCAGAAAGGCTTCATCCAGGGAAAGGGGTTCCACCAGATCTGTGTAACGGTGGAAAATGGCGTGTATCTGCTCGGAGACGGCCTTGTACACATCCATGCGGTTGCGGGTGAAAATCAGATGGGGGCAAAGCTTGAGAGCCTTCATGGAAGGCATGGCGGAACGCACTCCGAAACGGCGCGCCTCGTAACTGGCCGCCGCCACCACGCCGCGCATTTCCGGCCTGCCTACGGCGATGGGCTTGCCGCGGTATTCGGGATGGTCCCGCTGTTCTATGGATGCGTAAAAGGCATCCATATCCACATGGATGATTTTTCTCTGGTTCATGGGGGCGCTTCATGATTCCTGATGGGGCGGGAAACATGAGGGAATGGGATGCCCCATCATAATCCGGCTTATCCTGCAAGTCCAGTTGGAAGGAGAAGTTCCGGCGGGGAGGTGAAAGAAAGGCGGATTTTTGGGGAACGGGACGATTTAAGTGAAAAAATCTTCCGGGCATGGTAAATTCCGGGCATGTCCAGCGGAATGAAGAAACGCCTGTGCCGGAACCTGGAAAAGGTGCTGCATGCGGAACCCCGCGAATTGCCTGCCGCAGCGGGGGGAATCCTCCTGTTTTTCCTGTTGTTCCTGGCCTATTCCATGTTGAGGCCGGTCCGGGAGACGATGGGCATTGCCGGAGGCGTTCAGAATCTGCAGTGGCTTTTTACGGCTACTTTCGCCGCTTCCATAGGGGGCCAGTTTTTATTCGGATGGGTTTCCTCAAAGGTGCGGAGAAAAGCCATTCTTCCGTGGACGTACGGTTTTTTCATTCTTAACCTGGCGGTTTTCGCGGCGCTCGTGCTGGCATGCCCGGGAAATGTCTGGACGGCCCGTTCGTTTTATGTGTGGCTGTCCGTATTTAACCTGCTTACCGTTTCCGTGGCGTGGAGCGTGCTGTCGGACGTCATGAAGCCGGGGCAGATGAAACGCCTGTTTGCCCTGGTTGCCAGCGGAAGCAGCCTTGGGGCCATGGCGGGGCCGGCGGTGACGGCCGCCCTTGCCGGAGTGGCCGGCTATCTGTGGCTGTTCCTTGCCGCCGCTGTTTTTCTGGCGCTGGCGATGCTGGCGGGAATGTACCTGCACCGCTGGCGTGACGGGAATTCCCCGGAAGATGAGGAAACGGGAGTTCTTCTTCCGGCCGATTGCCGGGAACGCCCTCTGGGAGGGAACCCGTTTGCCGGGGCGTCCGCCGTATTCCGGTCTCCCTTCCTGATGGGCATCGGGCTGTTCATCATCCTGCTGGCCGGGACCAATACGTTCCTGTATTTTGAGCTGATGAGCGTTGTAGCGTCTTCCTTTCCTGATCCGGTGCGCCAGACGCAAGTATTCGGAGCGCTGGACGTTGTTGTCCAGGGGTGTACCATGCTGCTTCAGGTATTTCTGGCGGGACGCATTGTTCGGAAATTCGGATTGGCGGCGTTGCTGGCGGCTGTCCCCGTTCTTATTTCCCTGGGTTTTGTATGGATGGCTTTCGCTCCGGTATTTGCCGTCGTGGCCGTGGTGATGGCGGTACGCCGCATCGGGGAATACGGAATGGTGCGTCCCGGCCGTGAAATGCTGAATTCCGTATTGTCCCCGGAAGAAAAATATAAAGCCAAGAGTTTTATTGATACGGTCCTTTACCGTGGCGGCGACGCCGTCAGCGCATGGCTGAAAAGCTCCTTTAACGTGTTGGGGGCCCATTCCCCGTGGGCCATGCTGGCCGGAGCCGCCATTTCCTTTCTTTGGGCGGCCACCGGATTCCTGCTTGCGGGCAGGTTCCGGAAAATGGCCGGAGTACAGGGAAAGAAATGATCCTTATGGCGGGGAATTTTCCGTTTTGTCCGGATACGGCCCGCCAGATGCGGCAATTCCTGGTGATGCCTCTTTTCCGGCGGCTGCCGCCGTCAGAGGTGAACTGCTGGGATGCTGGGGAATCTGGCGCGTTTTGAAAAAGCGTGGCCAAGCCGTGTTCTGTGGAGGAATAAGTGCCAGGCCTTCCGTTGAGGGATAGTTGCAGGCAGGGGATTGCGTGATGCCCTTGATGGCGGAAGCGGCGGTAGGCAAGACAGATGTTTTTCTCCGGCGATGAATAATTTCTGGAATGTTCTTTATTTGACGGCGGTTTCCCTCTGCGGCGGCAACATGCGGATTTTCAATCCGTTTCATGTGCCGGAGTGGATGGAGGGTTGCATGTGGCAGATGTCTTGCGGCATGGGGAAATTAATCTTTATTTTTAAAGTAACTTTTTTATATTAAAAATATTACATTTTGTTAAAATGTGATATTGGTGTCAAAATTGTTTCCAAAAAAACAACAGGAAATGCCCGCCACGGCAGGGAGTTTTTTTGGAGGAAAAATCATCCTGAAAACAGGGTTGCAATGATACTTAAATTATTTTTCCACAATATTTAGTATTGATTCCGGGTTGAAAATCCGTTATTGAAGCCCAAGCCTCTGTGAGGCAAGTATGCTGGTCATCTTTCCGTTAGATGATTCCGTCATTACTATTGTTATATATTCCTCTGATAATGAAGAAGACACTCATTACGCTCATTGCTCTGGCGGGAATGGCTCATGCCGATTTTGTATGGAACGGCGGTGAGAGCATTACCCAGGAGCTTTGGCAGACAGAATCCAGCTGGTCCATCACCGGTTCAGATTCCTGGCCGTCGGCAGGAACCGGTCCCGGCACGCCCAATTCCAACGCATGGTCTCTTATTTCCGTTTCCGGTGCGAGCGGCAGCATTTCCCAGCTGGAAGGCTGGACATTGAAGCTTGCCCTGCAAAACGGTGCGGATTTGACTGTAGGGAACGTAAAAAAATTCCAGGGCGGCTGTTCTATTGATATTGATCAATCATCTACGCTGACCTTCAACAGTTATAACGGCGGCAACGATGGTGGGCGCACGACGTTGAACAACTACGGCACGTTTAACCTGGCTTATACCAAGAGCCAGGGCGGGGAAGGATTTTACGTCAATTTGGGAGCCACGGGCATCATGAACCTTACTTCCTCCAACGGTAGTTCATACAATGCCAAGATAGCAAGTCTGACCGCTACGCTGACTCTTGACGGAGGCACCGCCAGCGGAGTAACTGCCAGCGGTCATCAAATCCTGACCAGGAACCTGGTTACCCTGGGAAGCAATATGTCTTTTGACGGCACGGACACTTCCCTGGAAATGCTCAGCGGCATTGCAGGCATTGATTCCCTCACCGCTGTGGACGATTTGACTAATGCCGAAGTTGGTTCTTATATGATTACCAAGGATGGAAACGGATACAGCGTTTCCTATGTGGTTCCGGAACCCGCAGCGGCTTCCCTGAGCCTGCTGGGCCTGGCTGGCCTGGCGATGCGCCGCCGCCGCAAGTAACGGCAAACTTGGATTCCTGTTTCCATTCAGCTCCCTTCCGCGGTTAACGGAAGGGAGTTTTTTTATTATTTCCCGGAAAGGCGGCGTATTTCCGGAAGATGTCCGGGCGGAACGGGAGAGAGAAGCCGGGAGAGTGCATATGCATGGGCCTATTCTTCCCCGGAGGATGCCGTAACCGGATTAGCCCCGGCTATTGTTCTGCAACGCTGCAAGAAAGGAAAAAGGCCTGTTATTGCCGGGAGTAACCACTTTCTTTCAAAAAAAAAGTGGTAGGCCCGGTAGGAATCGAACCTACATCGTCGGTACCGGAAACCGATGTCCTATCCATTGAACGACGAGCCCATGTTCCCAAGGAACGAGAGAAATAGAATAGAAAAAACGGGCCGGATGCAAGTATTTTTATGCCGGTGACGGGATTGGCATGATGAAAATGTGAAACGGGGAAGTTAAGGGCAGGGAGGTTTCCGGATATTCCGGGGAGAAGGAAGGGGGGATCAGGAGATTTTATGATGAAAAGAGAAGATGGCTGCCAGGACGGCCGCCACGGTAACGGCCATGATGGCCGCGAAAAGCGGCCAGAGATCCAGGAATCCGGCTCCTTCCAGAAAGATGCGCTGGATGAGTTCCAGGCCGTATCTCATGGGGTTGAGCAGCGTGAGGTCCTGGAAGATTTCCGGCATGCTGGAGATGGGCGTGGCAAAGCCGGAGAGCATGACCATGGGCACCAGCAGCAGGAAAGTTCCCACAATAGCCTGCTGAAGGGATTGGGCGAAGGAGGAAATGCACAGCCCGATGGCCGCCGCCGTGACGATGAAGAGCAGCAGGGCGGCGGAAAGCAGCCAGATGGAGCCCTGGAAGGGGATGCGGAACCAGAACATGGCTACCAGCACTACGAAGACGGCCTGCATGATTCCGGTGACGACGGAGGCTGTTCCCTTGCCGAGCAGGATTTCCCCCGGGGTGTATGGGGCGACGAGAAGCTGGTCGAAGGTGCCTTCCTCCCGCTCGCGGGCGATGGAGAGCGAGCCGGAGAGGATGGAGTTGATGAGCACGAGTACGGCGATGAGGCCGGGAACGATGAACCAGCGTGTGATGAGGTTGGGGTTGAACCAGGCGCGGGATTCCGTTTCCACCGGGGAGGAGCCGCCGTTTTTGGAGAGCAGTTCCGCCCCGTAGGCGGCAGCGATTTGCTGGCCGTAGCTGAGGGCGATGGCCGCCGTATTCGTGTTGCGCCCGTCCGCAATGAGCTGGAGAGATGCGGGCCTCCCCGTCTGAATGCTGCGGGAGAAATCCGGCGGAATGGTGAGCCCCACGACGATTTCCCGGTTGTCTATCATGCGGTCAATGTCTTTTTCCGTGGCCGCGGCGGCCTGGCGCCGGAAGATTCCCGTGCCTTCCAGGTCCGCGATGTATTGGGCGGCCGCTTCTCCGCCGTCTTTGTCCAGCACGGCGTATGGCACGCGGGTGACGTTCATGGTGGCGGCATAGCCGAAGATGGCTATCTGGATGATGGGAGGGATGATGAGGGCCAGCCGGCTTTTTTTGTCCCTAAGCACGGCCAGCAGTTCTTTTCTGACGAGGGAGGCTATTCTGATCAGGAAGTCCATGGCGCTATTCGAGGGATTTGGGTGCTTTCATCCTGGCGATTCCCATGAGCACCACGGCAAAGACGCCCAGCGTGATGCAGCAGGGAATGATGACGGAAGGGATGTCCCCGGCCAGGAAGAGGGTCTGGAGCAGGGTGACGTAGTAGCGGGCCGGGATGAGGTAGGTGATGGCCCGGACGGCGGGTGGCATGTTCAGGATGTCATACAGGAAGCCGGACAGCATGAGGGCCGGCATGAAGGTGCCCATAATGGCGAATTGGCAGGCCAGGAACTGGTTTTTGGTGGCGGTGGAGATGACCAGCCCCAACCCCAGGGCCACAATCAGGAACAGGGCGGAAACCGCCAGCAGCAGAGTGAGGGAGCCGCGGATGGGGATGCCGAAGACGAAGGCGGCGAAGAGCATGGAGATAGCCAGGCTGACCATGCCCAGCAGGAAGTTGGTGGCGGCCTTGGCCGCCAGGATTTCTCCGCTGCCCACGGGCGTGACGAAGAGGCTTTCCAGCGTGCCGCGTTCATATTCCCGCGCCATGACCAGGGAGGTGAGGAGCGCCCCGATCATGGTCATGATGGTGACGATGACGCCGGGAACCAGGTAGTAGTGGCTGTCGTTGGCTTCATTGAAGCGGGTGCGCGTCTGCACGTCCAGCACGGGGGCTGTCCGCCCGCCCAGGGAAGACGCCCAGGAGCCGACGACGGCCTGAAGGTAGTTGCGGATGAGGGTGGCCTGGTTGGCGTTGACTCCGTTGACGACAATCTGGACTTTCGTGGTTCCATTGTGGAGCGTGTCCGGCGCGTTGCTTTGCAGGGCGATGAAGGCGTCCGCTTCATGGGTGCGCAGTTTTTCTTCAGCCTCCCGGGTGGAGAAGACGCGCGTGGTCTGGAAATATCTGGAAAGGGTAAGCCTTGTTTCCAGGTCCGTGGACTGGCTGGAGGCGGGGACGGCCAGGTACGCGATGCGCACGTTTTTGATGTCCATGCTCATGCCGTAGCCGAAGAGGAGCAGGAGCACGGCCGGAAGGATGACCGCAATGCCCACATTGCCGGGGTCCCGGACTACCTGGTGGAGTTCCTTGACGATGAGGGCTCCTATTCTTTTGAGGGAGGCGGTCATGTTTCTCCTCCTTTTTTCATGTGTTCTTCCGTGATGGCCAGGAAGGCGTCTTCCAGAGAAGCGGGGGCTCCGTCTTCACGCGGGGGAGCGTGTTTGCGGATATCGTCCGGGGAACCTTCCGCCAGCGTGGTTCCATCCATCATGATGAGCATGTTATCGCAAAATTCCGCTTCTCCCAGGAAGTGCGTCGTGATGATGATGGTGACGCCTTTTTCCGCCAGGGCGTTGATGCGCAGCCAGAAGTCGCGCCGGGCCAGGGGGTCCGCTCCGGAAGTGGGTTCGTCCAGAAAAAGGATGTCCGGGGAGTGGAGCAGGGCGCACGCCATGCTGAGGCGCTGCTTGTAGCCGCCGGGCAGGTGCGCGGCGGGGGCGTTCATGTACGGAGTCAGGTGGAATTCTTCTTCCATGGAGCGGATGGCTTCCTGCCGCTCCTTTCCGGACATGCCGTAGGCCCCGGCGAAGAATTCCAGGTTTTGACGCGTGGTCAGCATGCCGTACATGGAAAATTTCTGGGCCACGTATCCCACTTTCCTGCGCGCCCTGGCGGCGGCGGTCCGCAGATCCGCCCCGGCCACATTGAGCGTGCCGCCGCTGGCGGGCAGCAGCCCGCAGAGCATGCGGAAGGTGGTGCTTTTCCCCGCTCCGTTGGGGCCCAGAAGGCCGAAGACCTGCCCTTTGCGGACGGAGAAGCTGACGTGGTTGACGGCAATGAAACTGCCGAATTTCCTGACGAGGTCCGTTACCCGGATGACGGTGCCGCCGTTTTCCGTCCGCTCCGGTTCCGGCGTTCCGGCAGGGGCGGGGATGTCCTGCGGGGCGAGGTCCACTTGGTCGGCAAGCAGGGTCATGAAGCCGTCGGAGAAGTCCGGCTGCGCGGGGGCGGGATGGTATTCCTCCAGCTTTTTCCGTGCGGGGTGGCCGTGGGGAACGATGATGCGGACGGTGTTCCCCTGCGGGGTGGCGTTGATGATGCCGGACACGGCGGCCAGCCTGCTCTGGAATTGGCGCGCATGCAGCCCCTCCGGCGTGCGCACCGTCACGCACATGCCTTCCGCCCGGGCGATGACGTCGGCGGGAGGGGCGTCCATAAGCAGGCGCCCTTCATACATGATGAGGGTTCTGTTGCAGTAGGCCGATTCGTCCATGTAGGAGGTGCTGACCAGCACCCCCACGCCTTCCTCTCCGGAGAATTGTTTCAGGATGCTCCACAGTTCCCGCCGGGAGAGCGGGTCCACGCCCACGGTGGGTTCATCCAGCAGGATGAGGGGCGGGGAGGAGACCAGGGAACAGCACAGGCCCAGCTTCTGCTTCATGCCGCCGGAGAGCTTTCCCGCAAGCCGCGTGGTGAAGCGTTCCAGGCTGGTCATGGCGAGCAGGCTGCGGAAGCGCTTTTCCCTGTCCTGGCCGTAAACGCCGTGCATGCGGGCGTAAAGCTCCATATTTTCCCGGACGGTAAGGTCTTCATAAAGCCCGAATTTCTGCGGCATGTAGCCTATGGAGGCCTGGATGGACCGGCTTTTTTTCACGGAGTCCAGATTCAGGACGGAGATAGACCCGCCATGCGGTTTCATCAATCCCGTGATGAGGCGGATCAGAGTGGTTTTTCCCGCTCCGTCCGGCCCCAGCAGCCCTACGATTTCCCCGGCGGACAGGCGGAAGGAGACGTCGTCCACCGCCGCAAAGGGGACTCCGGCGGAGTCCGGAAATATTTTCCGGACGTTCCGGCAGTCAATCAGGGGCTGGGATTCCGTGGTCATGGCCTGGGCTGTTCCGGGGGCTGTGTTCCGGCGTTCTGGTCCAGGGGGATGGTGACGGTGGCGGGGGCTCCCAGGCGCAGCCGGTTGTCCGGATCGTCCACAATGATGCGCACTTCATAGACCAGTGCCGTTCTGAGATCCGGCGTTTCCACGTTTTTAGGGGTGAATTCCGCTACGGAGGAGATAAACCCCACCGTCCCTTTGAAGCCGGTGTCCGGGAAGCTGTCATTGCGCACGGTGGCGGAAAAGCCGGGCTTTACTTTGCCGAGCTGGGATTCCGTGAGGTAGGCCCGCACCCATTTGGTATGGTTCAGGGAGATGTTGTAAACGGGTTTCTGAGGGGAGGCCATGTCCCCCTTTTCCAGAATGCGGTTGCGCACCACGCCGTTACCGGGGGCATAGAGCACGGCGTCTTTCAGGTTCTGCTCCCTGATGGTCAGGCTGGCTTTGGCCTGGTTGTACTGGGCCAGCGCCTGGGCTACGTCTTCCTCACGGGAACCGGCCAGCAGCAGTTCCAGCTGTTTTCTGGCTACGTCCAGATTGGCGGCGGCCACTTGCCGGGAGGCGACGGCGTCGTCCGCCTCCTGGCGGGAGATGGATTTTGTTTCAGCCAGCGCCTCCAGCCTTTTGCTGCGCATTCCGGCGTTGTTCAGCGTAGCTTCCGCGGCCTGCACGTTCGCCCTCGCCTGGGCTATTTCTTCCGCGCGCGGGCCGTTTTTAACGCGCAGGTAGTTTTGGCGGGCGGCTTCCGCTATCTGCCGGGCTTCGTCCGCGGCCTGCCGGAGCCGCACCGTTTCCAGCGTGGCGAGCTTCTGGCCGGGAACAACCGTGTCCCCTTCGTCCACCAGCACGGAGTCAATACGTTCGGAGATGAGGAAAGCCAGATCCACCTGGCGCAGGTCCACATTGCCGTAAAGAACGGCTTTGTCCTTGGGCCCGGACGGAGTTTTCCGGTAGATGAGCCAGGCGGCCGTTCCTGCCGCCGCAAGGAGAACCAGGAGGATAACCAGCTTTTTCATAATTTTATTTATACGCGTGTATAATTTATTGCAAGTAAAAATGGAGCCCGCATGACGGAGAAGGAATTAGCGATTTACTAACGGAGGGAGAACAGGCATAATCCGGCGTCTTTTACTTTTCCCATTATCTGTTATGATGACCGCCACCGAGATACGCCAAAGCTTTCTGGACTTTTTCCGCGAAAAACAGCACACGGTCGTGCCTTCCGCTTCTTTGATGCCCCAGAGCCCCGGTTTGTTGTTTACAAATGCCGGCATGAATCAGTTTGTCCCGTATTTCCTGGGCGTATGGACTCCCCCGTGGACGCCCGCCCGCGCTACGGATACCCAGAAGTGCATCCGCGCAGGCGGCAAGCACAATGACCTGGAGGATGTGGGTTATGACTCCTACCACCACACGTTTTTTGAAATGCTGGGGAACTGGTCCTTCGGGGATTATTTCAAGAAGGAAGCTATCCGCTGGGCCTGGGAGCTGGTCGTGGAGCGGTGGGGATTCCCGGCGGAACGCCTGTACGCCACCGTGTACGCGCCGGACAAGAGCAAGGGCGACCCCGGAGAGTTTGACCGGGAAGCCTGGGATTTCTGGGCTGAGCTGTTCCGTTCCCGCGGGCTGGACCCGGACGTGCATATCGTGCACGGGAATGTGAAGGATAATTTCTGGATGATGGGGGAAACCGGCCCCTGCGGCCCCTGTTCCGAGCTGCACGTGGACCTGACCCCGGAGGGGAATACGAAGGGAAGCCTGGTAAACAAGGATTCCGACCAGTGCATAGAGATATGGAACCTGGTGTTTATCCAGTACAATGCGGAGAGCGACGGCTCCATGCGCAATCTTCCGGCGTGTCATGTGGATACCGGCATGGGGTTTGAGCGCGCGTGCTCCATCATGCAGTGCACGAACGGATTCAAGGATTTTTCCCGCAAACCGTCCAATTACGCCACGGATGTATTCCGCCCCCTGTTTGACCGCCTGGAAGTTTTGAGCGGACGGAAGTACGCGGACGTGTATCCGGCGCCCGGTTCCAAAAGGGTGGATGCGGAGGACGGGACCCTTCAGGAGGCGATTGCCTTCCGCGTGATTGCCGATCATCTGCGCACGCTCAGTTTTTCCATTGCGGACGGCATTCTGCCGGGCAACAATGGCCGTAATTACGTGCTGCGCCGCATTCTGCGCCGTGCCGTGCGCTATGGGCGCCGCCTGGGCTTTACCCAGCCGTTTTTGGCGGAACTGGTGGATACGCTGGTGGAGTCCTTCGGACAGGTGTTCCCGGAACTGGCCGCCCGCGCCGCTACCGTGAAGGAGGTTTTGAACCGTGAAGAGGCCAGTTTTAATGAGACGCTGGACCGCGGCCTGGAATTGTTTGACGCGGAAACGGCTTCCGCCGGAAAGGTGAGCGGCGAGTTCGCCTTCAAGCTGTATGATACGTACGGGTTCCCCATTGACCTGACCGCCCTGCTGGCGGAGGAACGCGGCCTGGATATTGATATGGAGCGGTTCAACAGGCTGATGGAGGAACAGCGGGAACGCGCCCGGGCCGCCCGCAAGAGCGAGGTGGTGCGCGCCCTGGATTTGAAGACGGACGCCGTGACGGAGTTTACGGGGTACGATGTGGACGAATGCGCCGCTACGGTGCTGGAAGTGAGCCGCCAGGGGGATTCCCTGTTCATCATCACAGACAAGACTCCGTTTTACGCGGAAATGGGCGGGCAGGTGTCCGATGCCGGGTTGATTGAAATCGGCGGGGAAAGCTACCATGTGATGGCCGTCCAGCAGATAGGGAATGCCCGAGCCCATGTGGTGGAGGCCCGTCCCGGGCTGGAGGTGAAGCCCGGCGACCGCGTGCACTTGAGCATTGACGCGGAACGCCGCCGCCGCATTGAGGCGCATCACACCGCCACGCATCTTCTTCACTGCGCCCTGCATCAGGTGGTCAGCCCGGATGCGGCCCAGCAGGGGTCCTTTGTTTCGGAAGACCGGTTGCGCTTTGACTTTAACAGCAGCGCCGTTTCTCCGGACCAGCTCCGCCTGATTGAAGAGAAGGTGAACGGCTGGATTGAGGAGTCTCTTCCCGTGCACTGCACGGAACGCGCCTATGCGGACGTGAAGGGCAATGCCGCGATTGCCCAGTTCTTCGGCGACAAGTACGGGGATGTGGTGCGCGTGGTCCAGGTGGGCGGGTGCAGGGATGGGCTGGACGGGGTTTCCATGGAATTCTGCGGCGGAACTCATATTGCCAATACGAAGAATATCGGCCTGTTCAAGATTAAGAGCGAGGGTGCCATCGCTTCCGGCGTGCGCCGCATTGAGGCGATGACTGGGGACGCTGCTCTGGAAATGATACGGCAGCATGTTGTTGCCAAGAGCCTGGAAATCGCCAAGGCGGTGGAGAAGATCAAGGAAGTTAATTACGAGTTGGCGGACATGGGGCTGGAACAGGTGCCTGTCCCCACGATTGAAGGCAAGCCGGGGCTGACGGCCCTGGGGGCTTCCGATATCCGGACGGTAAATGATTCCCTGGCGCGTTTCGACGCCTCCGTGGAGCATTTCAAACAGACGGCTCTGGATGCGGAGAAGAAGCTTAAAAAAGCCCGCGCCGGGCAGTCCGCCGCCAAGGCAGACGCCCTGCTGAATGAGTGGCTTTCCGATGCGCCTTCTTCCCTGATCCAGGTGGCGGAGGGCGCCGGGGAATTGCTTCAGGAACTGCTGAACGGGTTGAAAAAGCGCCAGTATGCGGGCGCCGCCTTCCTGCTGTGCGTGGACAGTTCTTCCTTGCTCCTGGGCGCTTATTGTGGCAAAGATGCCATTGCGGACGGATTGTCCGCCGGAGATATGATCCGCGAGGTTGCCGCTCTTGCCGGAGGCAAGGGAGGCGGCCGTGCGGATCAGGCCCGCGGTTCCGCTCCGCAGGATGCCGATCCTCAGGCCCTGGCTGCCGCCGCCCGCAATATTATTAACGGATAAACCCCTTACCTGGGCCCTATCGGACACCAATCATGGACAAGAAGATTTTCCCGGACGAACCTGAGATTCCCATTTTGCCTAATTTGTTTACGGCAGGGAACCTGGTGTGCGGTTTTTTCGCCATTCTGACGATTTTTGAGGGAATCAACCAGGCGGACAGCGACGCTGTGGCTGCTTTTTCCTATTATCAGAATGCCACTTTTTTAATCTTCGCGGCATGTTTGTTTGACTTGTTTGACGGCCGTATTGCCCGCATGCGCGGGCAGGACGGCCCGTTCGGGCGGGAATTCGATTCTCTGGCGGATATTGTCTCCTTCGGCATTGCCCCGGCGCTGCTGGTAGCCAAGGCCGTCCTGTTCCAGCTGTCCCCTCCGGAGGTGGGTTGGGGCATCGGCATCCTGTATCTGCTGTGCGCCGCGCTGCGCCTGGCGCGGTTTAATTGCATGGCGGCCGCTCCCCGGAAGGAAGGCCAGAGCAGCGATTTTGTGGGTCTGCCCGTTCCGATGGCGGCGGGAGCCGTGGTCTCCACCATGTACCTGGTGATGTATCTGGCGGGCAGGGCTCCGGACGGGGCCATGGACCTGGGCGTCTTCAAATACGTGATTGCGCTGGCAATGGCGGGAGTCTCCATTCTGATGATGAGCCGGGTGGTCTATCCCAGCTTCAAGCATATCAACATGCGCACGCGGGGGACGATGTACGCGATTGTGTTCATCGTGCTGGCGGTCATCTGCATTTTCAAATTCCCGTGGGTGATGCCCGCAGTCATTTTTTCCATTTATCTGCTTTACGGGCTGGTGCGGCCCTGGGTGGCCCGCCGCTGGCGGAACAGGCTGGAAGCCCGCGATGGAGAATAGGAAGACTTTTAGAAAACTGTTCCTGCCTCTTCTTTGAACAGACCATGCTGCGCCGGATTGATGCCGGGCGGCGGTGTTTCCGCGGCCCGGTTCCGGGAATGTCCCTGGGTCCGGCTTTTTTAAGGGCGAGAACGCAGCCCTCCCTTTCAGGACCGTCCGCAATTTTCCTGCGCGGAGCGTGCGCCGGAACGGCCGGGGGATAAAGATTCGGCGTCCCGAGGAAAGACGGAGAAGGAGGGAAGGGGAGGAATCGTCCCGAAGGACCGGAGCTTATTTGTTTTTCTTTTTAAAATCGTCCGCGAAGGGGTCTTTTTCCGGGGCGGTGGGCACGGCGTGCGTTTCAATGTCCTTGGTACTCTTGACCAGCGTGATGCATACGGGCTTGCTGCGGTTGCCCATGGCGTCATAAGTGTAAAGGAAGCGGCGCACGAGTTCCTTGGTGCGGGAATCGAACATTTGCTCTTCTCTCAGGTTGGCGTTGCCGTCGTAGCCGTAACGCACGAAAAAGAGTTCGTTTTTCTGCCCGTCAAAGATCAGGCAGGAGCGCAGCTCTCCAAAAGGCCCTCTTTTGTACAGGGTTACGGAAACGAGGACATTGCGGATGTTGTAAGTGGTTTTTTTCATCCCTTTTCCGTCCCCTGTTTTTTCAAAGTAGCTGCGGGAACCGTCTTCATGTTTGACCATGCGGGAAGAAGCGGTCTGGACATTGAAATCGTCCTGGCCGGCGGCCAGGGCTCCGGACGTCATGAGCAGGGGGATGAAGAGAAGCAGGGGCGTTGTTTTCATGGTGAAAAAAGAGTTTCTGACTTATTAAAGTGATGTATAGTGGCTTTGACAAGAACGTAATTAGATGAACTGGTTTGTAAGGAGAGACGTATTGGATGTGGCGCGCGGAGGCGTGCTGATGGGAATTGTGAACGTTACTCCGGATTCCTTTTCCGACGGAGGGCGTTTTTATGCGACGGAACGCGCTGTCTCCCATGCAAAAGAGCTTGAACGGCAGGGAGCCCTTATTCTGGACATTGGGGGGGAGTCCACCAGGCCGGGGGCCGCGGAGGTTTCCGCGGAGGAGGAGTTGGACAGGGTGCTGCCTGTGGTGCGGGAACTCCGTTCATGCACGGATGCCGTGATTTCCGTGGACACGCGCCATGCCGCCGTAGCGGCGGCTGTGCTGGAAGCGGGTGCGGACGTTATTAATGATATTTCCGGATTGCGGGAGGCGGGGATGGCGGAATTGTGCGCTGCGGCGCGCTGCGGCGTGGTGGCGATGCACATGCAGGGACGGCCTGAAACCATGCAGGACGCTCCTTCTTATGGGGATGTGGTGCGGGAAGTGCGCGGCTATTTTGAGGAACGTTATGATTTTCTGCTGGGGCGGGGGCTGGAACCGGAGCAGATCTGCTGGGATCCCGGCATCGGCTTTGGCAAAACGGCGGAACACAATCTGGCCCTGCTGTCCAACATGGACAAGCTTCAGGTGGCAGGCCGCCCGGTGCTGCTGGGCCTTTCCCGCAAGCGCATGCTGGGCGCCGTCCTGGGGGATGCGGAGCAGGGACGCGCGCCGCTGAGCACCGCCGTGATGACGGTGTGGGGGCATTTGCACGGCGCGCAGATTCACCGTGTCCATGACGTGGCGGAATGCGCCCGCGCCCTCCGGCTGATCCGGGCCGCTGAACCGTTTGTCCGCTGATTGAGCCATGGAATCCGCTTCTTCCCGTCCGGTATTGACGTCCCTGGCGTCCATTGCATTTTCCCTGGCGGTGGTGTTCCTTTTTCTGGCGGTACGGGGGATCTGGCCTTTCGGAGGCCGCTTCCTGGAGTATATGGATAACGGGCAGCTGGTTTATCCTACCTTGAAGTATTATGCCTCCGCCCTGATGTCCGGAGCGTTTGACGGAGCTTTTTTTTATGATGTCAATGGCGGCGCGGGAATCCGGGTGAGCCCTACGCTGCCGCATCAGCTGCTGATCCCCTCCACCTGGATTGCCGTGGCGATGGGGGATTCCTTCCTGTTGAAGGACATGGTCTGGGTGATGCTGGCGGATGTGGCCTGCATCTGCGTGACGGCTTCCTGGTTCCTGAGACGCGTGTTTCCCTCCCTGCCCGTATGCTGGACCGTGCTGCTGACGGCGGGTTATGCCGTGGGGGGCTTTTTCCAGACCAAGTACGGGTTCATGCAGTTCCTGGACCATGCCGCCATGTTCCCCCTGTTTGCCCTGGGCCTTTACCGGCTGGTGAACGGGGGAAGGGGCTGGCTGTATGCCGCCGGCCTCTTCCTGCTGGCTACCTCCCTGTACAGCGCTTTCATGGCCGTCGTCACCGGCTGGCTGTTCGCGTGGGCCTTTACGCTGCCCCTGAAGGGGACGCGGGAACGCCGCGTGCGCCTGGCCCGCGTGTTCTGGTACACGGCGGCGGTAACGCTGGCCACTTGTTATTACTGGCTGCCGATGGCGGAAATGAGCCGGGATTCCATGCGTTCCCTGTTTATGACGCCGCCCACGTTTTTTGAATTGTCATGGCCGTTTGACCCTCCCAAATTCCTGGAACGCCTTTACGCCTGTTTGCCGGGGATGTCATTTGCCGCTCTGGCGGCGGTTTATCTGGCTTGCGGGAAGAAGGCGTCCCCTGCGCCGGACAGAGGGAGGCGCCTGTTTATCCTTCTTCTGGCGGCGTCCGTTTTGCCCGCGTTTGTCGAGCCCATCCACCGCGCCGCCCATTTATGGAGCTACGTGGATTTTCCCGTCCGGTTCGGTTTTATTCCCAATCTGGCGGTAATGTCGTTCTGCGCCTGGATTTTGTCCGGCGGCAGGCTTCCGGGGCCGGCAGGACGGCCATGGGGGTGGGGATGGAGCCTGGGGCTTCCCATAGCGGCTTTTTTCTTTTCCCTGTTTGTCCTGAAGATGACGGCTGCGGATCTTGCGGTGCGTCTTCTGCCTTTGCTGTTTTTTGCATGCGCATGGCTGTGCTGGAGGCATGTGGAGGGCAAAAGGCTGGCGTGGTCCATCGCTTCCGTGATGATGCTGGGGCTGCCCATAGGGGCTGCCGCGTTCTGGAAGCAGGGGGAGGAGGAGAAAGCCTCCGTCCAGGCGCTCAATGCGGAATGGCTGGCGCGCGGCATGAAGGGGTATTCAGGCTTGCTGCGCGTGAAGGACAGGGATCGCCTGATGGTGGAAAACGCGGATTGCCTGGGGCCTGTCCCGGGCATTGGCAATTTCCGGCATACGACGAGCATCGGGCATTTCCGTTTTCTGAAAAACCTGGGGTACCGGGATGAATTCACGCGCACGTACAGCCAGGGAGGCACTCTGTTTTCCGATTTGCTGCTGGGCCACGGTTTTGTGCTGGCGTCCCGGCCCATGGAGGGAATGGAGTGCGTGCTTTCCCGGGAAGGCCTGTATTTATACAGGCTTCCGGGCGCCCGCTGGGGGCTGGTGGTTCCCCAGGGCGCGCTGGGGCTGCGTCTGGATGGGAACGCTGATGTGTTCAGCAATCTTAATGCCCTGCACGCCGCGCTCTGCCCATCGGCGGAAGGCCCCCTTTATGCGGCCATAACAGTGAGGACGGAGATGAGCGGCCCCTTTTACCGGGCGGGCATTCCGGAATATCCCGGCGCGGTATACGGGTTCCCGCAGACGGATACGGCGGAACTCCGTGTCAATGGATGTGCGGTGCCCGTCATGGCGGAGGCGCAGAAGACATCCGGAGGAACGAGCCGCACCTATAACGGGGTTTTGGAATTGAAGCGTGCGGCCGTTGCCGGGGAAACCGTGGTGGAGGGGAGGATGCTGCGGACCGTGGAGACGCCCCTTCTGGCGGCTGCGGCGTGTACGCCGGAGCAGGATGTTCCGGTTCTGGGGAAAGAGCAGGATAAGTACGGGATGGAGGCGAAAGGAAGCGGTGGCCATGTGGAGGTGGCGCTGAATGCCGGGGAAGGGGAGGCTCTCATGGTGCCGGTCGTGTATGACCGGGGATGGAGAGCCCGGCGGAACGGGATGGAGGCGCCTGTGGAAAAGGTGGGGGAATTGATGGCGGTGCGCCTTCTGAAAGGGCAAAACCGGGTGGTGTTTGATTATTATCCGCCTTTATTGAAAGGGTCCCTGCTGTTTTCCTCCGGAGCGGCCGCCGTCTTCCTGCTGTATGCATGGTGGGCGCGGCGGCATCCGGAATCCACGCTCAGGAGGATTGTTCTGGCCTCCGGATACAGGCTGTTTCAGTGCTGTGCCGCCGTGGTGCTGGCGGCTGTTTATATGGGGTCAATCGTGTTATTTATCGTGCAGTCCGTGCTGTGACGGAATACCCGGAAGGCGGGGAAAGAGGCCAGGGACTGCGTGCGGGGGGATGCTGGTGTGGAACAATATCCGCGGGGCGGTACCGCTCCCGTTTTTCCGGTTACCGGATTGGCGGGAAAAGGCTTTCCGTTTTGAAGGATGGTTGACAGGGGAATTTGGCGCGGTAGAGTGGTTTCATGCAGTCTTCCTATTGTCCGAGTCCTTATCGATATACGCGCCGCGTAACCCGTGAAGTCATGGTGGGGAATGTGGGGGTGGGCGGTTCCAATCCCATCCGGATCCAGTCCATGCTGACGTCCGATACGCGGGATACGGATGCCTGCGTGAAGGAGGCTTTGGAGCTGGCGGAGGCAGGGTGCGAGATTATCCGCCTGACCGCCCAGACCAAGGCGTATGCCGCCAATTTGGAGAATATTGCCCGGGAATTGCGCGCTGCCGGCTGCCATGTGCCTCTGGTGGCCGATATCCACTTCAAGCCGGATGCCGCGATGGAGGCTGCCAAATGGGTGGAGAAGATTCGTATTAATCCGGGCAATTTCGTTGATAAGAAGAAGTTTGAAGTGCGGGAGTATTCCGACGCCGAATACCGCGAGGAGCTGGACCGCCTGAGGGAAGAATTTACTCCCCTGGTTCTGTTTTGCCGGGAGCATGGCCGCGCGATGCGCATCGGTTCCAACCATGGCTCCCTGTCCGACCGCATTCTGAACCGCTTTGGCGATACGCCGGAGGGGATGGTGGAGAGTGCGATTGAGTTTGCCCAGATTGCCCGCGACCTGGATTACCATTCCCTGGTGTTTTCCATGAAGGCTTCCAACGTCAAGGTGATGGTGGCCGCTTACCGATTGCTGGTGGAGCGCATGAACGCCCTGGGGCCGGATTGGAATTATCCCATTCATCTGGGGGTGACGGAAGCCGGGGGCGGAGAGGACGGCCGCATCAAGAGCGCCGTGGGCATCGGCTCCCTGCTGACGGACGGCATTGGGGATACCCTGCGCGTTTCCCTGACGGAGGACGCTGTGAGGGAGGTGCCCGTGGCTTACCGCCTGTCCAATCCTTTCCAGCCGTCGGAGCGTTCCGATGACCCGGTTTCCTTCCCTGAACCGGAGTTGAGCTATGATCCCCTGAAGTTTTCCAAAAGGCAGGGTGGGCTGGCGATGTGTTATGGCGTGCGCCTGGGCTGGGAACAGCCTGTGCGCGTGGCGGTTCCTGACGCCGGGTTTTACGCCCTGCAGACGGAACGGGAGGCGATGGGGGACATGATGCCTGAATTATCCCTGGGGCAGCTGGATGCCATTGAGGTGGATCCCCGGTGCGATGCCGATCTGGAGCCGTTGAAGGAGCTGGCGGAACCGTCTATTGTTACTGTGAAGAACGGGCTGGCTATGGAGCCTGTATATGCGTTCCGCCTTCTGGCTGCCCGTATTGAGGACAGGCACTTGATCCTGCTGAAGGATACGCTGGTGCCCGGTTCCGTTTCCGGGGAAGACGTGCCGCTGACGGCTGCCCGCAATATCGGCTCCCTGCTGTGCGACGGGATTGGAGACGCCGTGCTGATTCAGGGCGAGTCGGATCCCCGTTTGGCTTCCTTCCTGGGATTCAATATTTTGCAGGCCACGGGAACGAGGCTGACGCGGGCGGATTACGTTTCCTGCCCGTCCTGCGGGCGTACCCTGTACAATATCCAGGAGGCGACGGCCCGCATCCGGAAAGCCACGGAACATCTGAAAGGGGTGAAGATTGCCGTGATGGGATGTATTGTGAATGGCCCCGGCGAGATGGCGGACGCGGATTTCGGTTATGTGGGCGGCGCGCCGAACAAGATCAACCTGTATGTGAAGCACACGCCTGTGAAGTTCAATATTCCCCAGGAGGAGGCTGTGGAACGGCTGGTGGATCTGATCAAGGAGTATGGGCGGTGGGTGGACCCCAAGTGAGGTTTTAACGTTGAGGGAACTTTTTTGATGCGGAGAGTGTTCATCAGCGGCGGTCACGGCGGTTTGGCGCGGGCCATCGTGGAATGTTTTTCCGCTGCGGGATGGGAGACGGATGCCCCGAGCCATGCCGCACTGGATGTGGGAGACCGTTCCGCCGTACGCCGCTGGTTTGATTGCCATGCCGCGTATGATTTGGCGGTTTGCGCCGCCGGAATTACCAGGGACAGGCCGTTCCTGAAGCAGACGGAGGAGGAGTGGGACGAGGTAATAAATGTGAATGTGACGGGATCCGCCTGGTGCGGCCGATGCGCCGCCGCCGCCATGGTGCGGGAGAAGAGGGAGGGTCAGGTGGTGATGATCGGTTCTTATGCGGCGCTCCGTCCGGCTCCGTCCCAGGCGGCTTATGCCGCTTCCAAGGCTGCTCTGGCGGGCCTGGTGAAAAGCCTGGCGCGGGAATGGGGAAAGGATGGGATTCGCGTGAATCTGGTGTTGCCGGGGTTCATGCTGACGGAGATGACGGCCGTGCTGCGGGATAGCGTGAAAGAGGCGGCTTTGTCCCGGCATGTTTTGAACCGGTTGAATACGCCGGAACAGGCTGCGGCGTTTATCCTGTTTTTACAGGATGTTCTTACGGCGGCTTCCGGCCAGGTGTTCGATCTGGACAGCAGGATTGTTTAATAATGGACAGCGGATTTATTATCCGCGTTCTCCCCTGCTGATGATATATTTCCAAGAAAATCATTTTTTTAATAAAAAAGATAGCCTGCTATGATTTTGAAAACAGGAAATCTTGAAAAACAAGGTTTTTCCGGTCTTTTGGAAAGTGTGTAAACATGGATAGATTCCTCTTTCCGTGTTTGGAATTCCATGTTTTCAACGGGAACCGGATGTCCCTGGTGTATCAAATTTTTTCTTAAATTATTCTTCTTCAATATTAAGGCTTGAACGCGGATAATAAATCCGTAGAAATGTTTCTCCATGAGTTTGCCGCTGGCTGATGATGAAGAGAAAGGAAAGCGTTTTTCCTGTGGTTGTCCGGAATATATTTCCCCGTCCCGGAATTATGGAATAGATGCCTTGCGCATTGTCGCCATGATGATGGTTTTAATTCTTCATCTTTTGGCCTCCATTGATGTTTTGTCTTTGGAGAACCATGGGTCCGCTTCCTATAATGTCGGGTGGCTGCTGGAGATTGCCGCTTATTGCGGTGTGAATTGTTATGCGTTAATTACAGGATATGTGTGCTGCGACGGAACGTTCAGGTATGAACGTGTGGTTTCCTTATGGTTTCAGGTTGTTTTTTATACATGGGGCAGTTTGCTGCTGGCGCTGTTGTTTTTCCCCCAGGAGGTTCAGTTGAGTAATATTCTGCATTCCCTTTTTCCCGTTTTATCCGGCCAGTATTGGTATGTGACGGCGTATGTGGGGCTGTTTTTCTTCATTCCGTTTCTTAACGCCCTGGGGAACAGGCTGACCAAATTACAGTTCCAGTATCTTCTGGTTACCGTTTTCGTGCTGTTTTCCGTTATTCCCACCCTGCTTCACACGGATGTGTTCCCGGTGGAAGAAGGGTATAGCATCTGGTGGCTGGGCATCCTTTACATGCTGGGGATGTATGTTAAAAAGCATGGCTTGCTGACGGGAATGAAAACGCGTCCGTTATGGATGTTTTATGCCGGATGCGTATGTTTTGCCTGGGTTTTCAAGATGGTTCTTAATGTGGTGTCTCCATACCTGATTGGGCAGATCAAGGGCGGTGGAATGTTTATTCGCTATAATTCTCCTTTTATTGTAGGGACGGCGGTTGCCCTGTTGCTGATTTTTTCCCGGATGCATTTTTCATCCCGAAGGGCTGTCTCCTGTATTTCATGGCTGGCGGCAGCGTCGTTCAGCGTTTATGTGCTGCATTGTAATGCTTTGATAGGAAAATGGTTTTTGTGGGATGTCTTTGAGTGGGCAGCGTCTTCTTCCTCAGCCCTGATGGTTGTGAACGTGTTGGCAATAGCCGCCGTGGTTTATGCCGGATGCGCCTTGGTGGACTCCGTGCGGCGTTATTTATTTAAGCTCATGAACGTGGAAAGGGGCGCCCGGGCGGTGACGGGCTTTTGCGGAAAGCTGGGGCATGCATTCCGGAAGATGTGCCGCCGGATAGATTCGCATCCCTAAGGATGAGGGAATGTCCTGTTCCGGCGGTTCCGGGCGGTTTTTGTCTGGAGCTAGGCTAGTTTTTATTATCGCTTTTATCCAGGAGGGTTTTAAGCCAGGGAATGACCAGGTCTTTTTTGAAGAAATGATTGCGCGGGTCCACATTGGCGAAACGGAAAAAGGCGTCCCTGTCCAGACCTGCGGGCAATTGGCTGCCGTGCCAGCGTTGGGCAGGGTCCGCAAACCGGGGCTGGTGATGGTACTGGAAATGATCCGGCGCCCCGGCCATACGGTAGGCTGCGGAGATGAGCTGGAAGTCCCTGTCCAGGCCGCCTTCCGTGCAAATGACAGGGCGCGGGGCGAGAGCCGCCACGATGTCCGGGAAGTCGAATTGTTTCCAGAAGCCCGGAATGAGGTGGCGGATGGAGTTGGGAGCGGAACGCACGCCCCTGCCGTTGGGCATGGTCATGGTTTTGGCGCGTTCCAGCGTGCGGCACAGAAAGTCGTTATACACGAAGGCAAAGATATCCGGGTTCAGGCTGCCCAGAACCATCATGGGTTCCGTTCCCAGGGAGAAGCCGCTGAGGATAATATGGTTTTTTTGCGCCCAGGGGCGTGTTTTCACCCAATCCAGAATACATTGGTCCGCGTAGGAGGTGTAGCCCAGCCAGCTCCAGTCCATTTCCAGCAGGAAGCGGGCCAGGTTTTCATAATCGTGTGAAGAACGGCCTGCGGCGTGTTCCGCGTCTCCTTCTTCACCCGTTCCGGCATTGTCCACCACAATGGCCGCCCATCCCTGCCTGACATAATGGAAAGCCATGGCGTTGTTGCCCGGCTGCTGTACGGAAGGCTGGTCCAGATCCGGCGATGTTTCCCCCGCCAGCTCTTCCTTGGTCTGGTCTGACCCGGGAATGCAGAATAGCACGGGAACCGGATTTTTGTCTGAAGCGTTGTCCGGCAGGAGCACCAGGAACGGTACGGCGGCTCCCGGGAAGGGATAGGCTTCCCATTTTTCCACCCGGTAGTGTTCTCTTGGCACGGTTTTTACCAGAACGGGGGCGGGGATATCCGCCTGGGGGGGGAATTTCATCAGTTGTTGCATGGCTTTCCGGACTTTTTCCCGCCAGGCGGGGAAATCCTTCGGAGCCATATCCGGGGAAAATTCGCATGCCGGACGCAGTTTTTCCAGCATGGTCTGGACGATGCCCCGGGAGGAAACATGCCGCTGGTCGCTCCGGGATGAATGAAGCACCGCCCAGTCTGCCGCCCGGAATTTTTCACTGGGCGGGGTAAGGGAGAAGGAGGGAAGAGAAAGGGATGCCAATAGAAGAGAGAAAAAAACGGCGGGCTGAATAGTCATGAAGCCAGATTGCCATAAAAGAAGCTTCCATTGCAAGGTTGCAGCGGTGGTCTTTTCAGGTTGTTCCTGACGCATCGGAAGCTTGAGTTTTTCCGGGCAGGGCGGTAGTCTGGCCGCCGTCATGATGGCGGGGGGTAAGAGTCTTGGAAGCCCGGAACCGCGGGTATGCGGCCTGGGCCTGGCTTCCGGCTTCGGCATGGGGGCGGCAGCCCATCTTGCCGGGGTAAGGGAAGGGCACAGAATGTTGAAGCCGTTGAGCGAATTGTGGGGCGAAGGTAATCCCTGGGGCGATGTATTGAGCGGATGGATTCCAGACAGGGAATTGTTATGCAGCCGCAGGAACGGCCCTGCCTCCCAGCTGGCGCTGCTGTTGGCGCGCCAGGCCGTGGAGGACGCCGGATGGGGAAGGAAGGAATTGAGGGATGCCGCCCTGATTGTGGGCAGTTCCCGCGGGAATGCTTCCGGATGGCTGAGCCCGTGGCCGGGACGGCGGCCCATGAAAATTTTGGCCGTTCCCAATTCCCTGCATAGCGAACTTGCTTCCTGCGTCAGCATCGAATTGGGAATTTGCGGGCCTTATCACGTGCTGGCGAGCGGCTGTGCCGCCGGCCTGGATGCCGTAGGCATGGCCGCCATGCTGATGCGGCAGGGAGTTGTTAAGAGAGCGCTGGCTATCGGTCTGGATTTGCCTTTGTGCCGGGAGCTGCTGGGGACGTACTGGGCCTCCGGCATGCTTTCCCGCAATGGTTTGAATGATCCCTACGGCCCTCTGGCCGACGGCATGTGCATTTCCGAGGGAGGGGCGGCCATAGCCCTGGAATTGTCTTCTGATCCAGGTATTTATGTGAAGGATTATCTGGTGAATTCCGATGCCTATAGCCCGCTGGGCATGCCGGAGGACGGAAAGAGCATAGCCGCCCTGCTGGAGGCTGCTTTGAAAAGTCGGGATGGAGCGGTTCCTCTGACCGTTTGTCCCCATGCCAGCGGCACGGCGGGGAATAGCGTGTCCGAACGGGCTGCTTTGAAAAGGGTTTTTAAAGACGGACTGCCGGATTTGAGGATGATGAAGCCGTGGACGGGGCATGCCATTGGAGGCAGCGGAATTTTGGAACTGGCCCTGATGCTGGTCTTTGCCAGGGAGGGGGTATTGCCTCCCAATCCTCCCTGGGCCACCTTCCCGGAAGGCGGCGCCTGTTCTGCGGAGGAGCTGCCGTTGGCCGGGGGGCGGATGCTGGTCAAATCCGCCGCTTCCATGGGCGGCCATAATGTGGTGCTGAGTCTGGCTGTGGACGGCTGAATATTGTTGAATAGTGAACGCTTATGAAGAATCCTGAACAGTTTTTGTCAGAGTTGAAGTCTGCGGGGCTGCTGCGCGTCCTGCGGGATGTGGAATGCCTGCCCGGAGGAATGGCCCGTCTGGCGGATGGCCGGGAAGCGGTCAATCTGGCAAGCAACGATTATCTGGGGCTGGCCCACCATCCGTCCTTGGCGGAGGCTTTTTCCCGTGCGGTGCGGGATGAAGGGGCCGGAGCCATGGCATCCCGCCTGGTGACGGGGACGCGGCGGGCGCATTCCTGTCTGGAAGAGGCCCTGGCCGCTTTGAAGGGGACTGAAGCGGCGGTCAGTTTTTCCTCCGGTTATGCTACTTCCCTGGGAGTGATTGCTTCTATTGCGGACCGGGAGGATACGGTGCTGATGGACAGGCTGTCCCATGCCAGCCTGATTGACGGGGCGCGTTTGTCCGGGGCGCGTTTGTCTACGTTCCTGCATAACGATATGGAGTCATTAAGGAAAAAACTGCAGCATTTGCGGGACGCGAATCCTTCCGGCGGGATTCTGGTAGTGACCGAATCCGTTTTCAGCATGGATGGAGACCGTGCCCCCCTTCGGGAAATTGTGCGTCTGAAGGATGAATTCGGCGCGTTGCTGCTGGTGGATGAAGCTCACGGATTCGGTGTGCTGGGAGAACACGGGGCCGGACTGGCGGAAGAGCTGGGTGTTTCCTCCCGGATAGATTTTCAAATGGGGACTTTGAGCAAGGCTGCCGGGGTAAGTGGTGGATATGTGGCCTGTTCCCGCGCCTGGGCGGATGTAATGGTTAATTCCGCCCGGTCCCTGATTTATTCCACGGCTCCGCCTCCCGCTTTGGCCGCCGCCGCCCTGGCCGCGGTGGAAGTGATCCGCAGCGGGGAGGGAAAGGAATTGCGCCGCCGTGTTTCCGTGCTGGCAAATAGTTTGTCCGCCGCACTGGGGATGCCGGGAAGGCCTGTTTCTTCCATCTTCCCTGTTGTGGCGGGAGAGAACGATGCTGCCCTGGCTGCGGCGGATGCCCTGCTGGAACAGGGGTTTCTGGCTCCCGCCATCCGTTATCCTACGGTCCCCCGCGGAACGGCCCGGTTGCGCATTACGGTAACGGCTGCGCATGAATCCGGGCAGGTCACGCGGCTGGGGACGGCGTTGAAGGAGCTGCTGCATGGGAAGTAACGCAGGCGTTGTTTTTGGTTCTCCGCATTGGAGCCGGTTCCTGTTTTTATGCGGGGCCTGCCGGAAATGGGATTATCCTCATTGATGCCGTCATAAAAAAGGAAGAAGGATATCTGATGCCTGGCGGAACGGAATGACATCCGGATGTCCTGAATGGCAGAGCTTGCATCTTGACAGGGAAGTTTTCTTCCAGTAAGGGGAAAGAATGAAGGTTCCCAAAGGAATTTTCACTGAACCCTATAAAATAACGTCATGATGAATACTTCTGATTCTTCTTCCCCTTCGTCCTGCTGCAGCGGTTCTCCTTCCTGCACGGCCGCTCTTGTTCTCGGCATCATCGCCCTGGTATTGGCATTGATCGGTTTTTTCCCATGCCTGGGCTGGATTACTCTGATTCCTGCGGGGCTGCTTGCCATTATTGCACTGATCATGAGCATTGTGGCTGTCAGTAAAGGTTCGCCCAAAGGGGCTCTTGTTGTTGCCATTATCGCGTTGGCCCTGTCCGCCGTTGCGGGAATTGTCCAGGCATGGATGGCCAGCGCTACCGTGACTTACATGGAACAGCACCAGGATTATGTGGAAAAGAAGGCTCTGGAAATTCAAAAGGAGCTTCGGCAGATGGAGCAGGAAAACAGGGAGTCATTGAGGCGGTCCGGGGAGGCGGATGGAATGTCCCCCGCGGATGGAGCAGGCTCCCAGGATTTGTAGTTCCTGAACCTTTTTAGGAAAATCGGCGATGAATGGCGGGCGCTCTTCATGGCGTTCATGCCGTGATAGCTGGGTAGTCAGGAAAGTATGGCTGCCTGTATGGGCTGTTCTGTCCTGCCTGTTGCTGGCGCCCTCCCTCATGGCTTTGGCAATTAGCCCTGACAGGATGAATTCTCTGGCGGCTTCTGTTGCCGTGCCGCATCGTGAATGCCCGTTGTGCGGCATGACGCGAGGGTATGCGGAAATGGCCCGCGGGGATATACACGCTGCCTGGGGATGGAACCGAGGAGCTCCGGTCTTGTTTATGGCAGGACTGCTCAATGGAGGGGCTGCCGCGGTTTATTTGGCATGGCGCTGGCGGAGAAGGGCGGGAAGCCGGGAAAAGGAAAATAGTTCTCCCGCGTAGCATGCCGCAAGGGGGGAACCGGCATCCCCTGTCCCCGGTAAATGACACGGCGGAAGTTTTGAAGCGGGGCCTGGGAAGTTCTTCTGCCTCCTGTTTATTCCCTGTAACGGGGCTGGCGTCTGGTGGGGGGACGGAATGATGTTGAGTTTTTATTGAATGAATTCCATGCCAAATTCCTCGTAGTGCCGAAGATGAAGTTCCCCGGCCCAGGTTGAGCGTTTTGCCGGAGGGAGCTGCGTTGTTCCTGAAAAGGAGAGGGGAATGCGGCGCCGGCGTTTCATGCCTTAGGATTATTTTTTGTCAGGAAGAGGAATAGCTTTTCTGGGAACGGCCGGTATTTCCGTTCATGAAAGGAGTATCCGGGGTTGTGGAATATTTTGATTTTTCTTTATTTCGGTATTTTGTTGATAATGTTGTTTTCTATTAAGTTGTGTAATTTTCTAACATTTTTATTCTAGGCCCGGTTGATTTTATATATATAGTTTTTGGATATTGTATGAATATTTGCATGTCCATCTATAGATCAATCGAATTGCGGAAGAATACATCCGGAAGTTATAAGGTCCGGCTGACTATCGACCGGGGAAGCAAGTTCTGCGGCGCCAGGAAATCTCTCGGTCTCGGCACCCATCGGGAGGATTGCGCCCTAAGACGTGCCTACCTGATGCGATGCCTGCTGTTTCATATGGGATGGTTTCCCGGCGGAAAGATTGCCGTCAGGAATTCAGCCGAATGCGGTATCAAGGATGTGGTTTGGGACAGCATGGAGTGTTCGGAGGATTCCGGAATGTTCAAGCTTGCCGGCAGGGGAGGCCGCATGGCTGCGGATGAGACCATGGCCATCTGGTTCCAGACGAATGAAGACGGGAAGGTCCAGTGCCTCCGTCTGCTCATTTCCGGATGGAGGAAGGATGACCGGGCGGATGATTTGAGGGTGCTGATTCAGGGAATGCGGCATTGCGCCTCGGAACAGCGCCAGCATCCCTGTCGGATTTTGAATATTGAAATCGGCACCGGCTCTTTCGCGGCATCCCGGGATGAATGTGTGCTGAAAGGATAGGAAAACGGATTGTCCCAGATACCAGTTTATCCTGGTTTTATTCTGAAGACGCCACATTCCGGTTGGGAAATCCGGCTGTATGTCCGGCATGCCTGGCCCGGAGTTTTTTTTGCTCGTCATTGACGACGGGAAGGTTGTCCGTATTCCGGGCGAGGCGAAGGCGCGGGAGGAATGGTGCGCTGCCTGCCGGGAAAGGGAGTTTTGTTTTTCCTGCATGAAAAAACCCCCGGATGGAATGATTGCCATCCGGGGGTTTGTTTAAGGGATCCGGCTATTTTTTAGCGGGCAGTTTCACCTGAATGTGAATGTCGCGCAGCTGACGGTCTTCCGCGGCGGCGGGGGAGTCGCTCATCAGATCCGCTCCCCGGTTGTTTTTCGGGAATGCGATGACTTCGCGGATGGATTCCGCGTTGCAAATCATCATGACCAGGCGGTCGAGGCCCAGCGCAAGGCCACCGTGGGGCGGAGCGCCGAAGCTGAAAGCGTCCAGAATGTGGCCGAATTGTTCGCGGGCCTGTTCTTCCGTGATGCCGAGCGCCTTGAACATGGCGGACTGCAGGTCGCGTTCATGGATGCGGATGGAACCGCCTCCCAGCTCCGTGCCGTTGAGCACCACGTCGTAGGCCTGCGCGCGAAGGTCTGCGGAGAGTTCCCCGCTGAGCAGTTTTTGTTCGTCTTCCTTGACGGGGCGGGTAAAGGGGTGGTGGATGGCGACCCAGCGCTGCTCTTCCTCATCCCAGCCCACCAGCGGGAATTCAATAACCCATAGGAAGTCGCGTTCCTTGTTGTCCTTGAGCAGTTCCATGAATTCGGCGCATTGCAGGCGCACGCGGCCCAGGATATCGCAGGAGGGTTCCCACGGGCCGGCGGCAAAGAGAACGAGGTCTCCTGTTTCGATGTCCAGGGCTTCCGTGAGTTTTTGTTTTTCTTCGTCGGAAAGGAATTTGGAGATGGGGCTTCTCCAGTCTTCCTCGCGCACCTTGATGTAGGCCAGGCCTTTGGCTCCGGCTTCCACGGCAGTTTTCGTCAGGGCGTCAATCTGGCCAACGGAGGCGGAACCGAATCCCTTGGCGTTGATGGCCTTGACCACGCCGCCGTTGCTTACGGCTGAGGCGAATACCTTGAAGCCGCTGTTTTCAAAGATGGAGGAGACGTCCGTCAGCTTCATGCCGAAGCGGCGTTCCGGCTTGTCGGAACCGTACTGATCCATTGCTTCCTTCCAGGTCATGCGGGGGAAGGGGGTGGGAATGTCCACGCCCAGGGATTCCTTGTACACGCGTTTGAGCAGGCCTTCCACCAGGTTGTAGATGTCTTCCGGCGTGATGAAGGAAGCTTCAATGTCCACCTGGGTGAATTCCGGCTGGCGGTCCGCGCGCAGGTCTTCGTCACGGAAGCAGCGGGCAATTTGGAAATAGCGTTCCATGCCAGCCACCATGAGCAGCTGCTTGTATTGCTGCGGGGCCTGGGGCAGCGCGTAGAATTTGCCGGGCGCCAGGCGGGAGGGCACCAGGAAGTCCCGTGCGCCTTCCGGCGTGGATTTGGAGAGGATGGGCGTTTCAATTTCCAGAAAGCCGTGCTCGTCCAGATAGTCGCGCGTGGCTTTGGTGACGCGGTGGCGGATCTGCATGTTGCGGGCCATGGCCGGGCGGCGCAGGTCCAGAAAGCGGTATTTGAGGCGCAGGTCTTCGTTGGAGAGGGCCCGATCCAGCTGGAAGGGGAGCACGTCAGCCTTGTTGATGACGTTCAGGGTGTCTGCGGAGACTTCGATTTCCCCGGTGGGGAGGTCCGCATTGGTCGTGTCCACCGTATCCGTTTTCAGGCGGGCGGCCACGGTGCCGGAAATCTGGATCATGTCTTCGGAGCGGAGCTGCTGGGAGGCTTTCGCCACATCCTGATTGACTTCCGGGTGAAAGACTACCTGCGTGATGCCGGATCGGTCGCGCAAGTCGATAAATATGACGCCGCCATGGTCCCGGACGGAATCTACCCAGCCGATGAGGGTGGTCGGCTTGCCGATGTTCGCAGCGCGCAATTCGCTGCAGGTATGAGTGCGGTATGAGTTCATCTTTATTGAAAATGGAAGAAGGGGAAAGAACGGTGTCAATTGCTTCCGGTGAGTGAAGCCACGGCGTCAAACAGGTCGTCCATGGCGACGGGGGATGAGGTGCGCGCGCCCAGGTCGCGAAGTTCCATGACCGGGAATTCATCTCCCACGATCAAGGCCGCACGGGCGCCGGATTTGACGGCCTTCTGGAGCTGTCCGTTGACTTTGGTGAGCGTGAGGGGAAGGTCCACACTGTATCCCTGGTCCCGGAGGGCGGAGGCGATGGCAAGAACTTCCGCGCGGCGGCTTTCAGATGCCTGAACCATGAAGATGTCGCAGCCTGCAGAGGCCAGCGCCGCATCTTTCAGTGCCCTGGCATGGGGCGTCTGTTCAATAAGGTGGGTGATGACGGCATCCCCCATGGCAAAGCCGGTTGCCGGCATGTCCATTGCGTTGTTGGAAAGGGCGCCTACCAGCGTGTCGTAACGTCCTCCGCCGGCTACGGCGCGCAGGCTGCGCTGTGTGTCAAAGATTTCAAAAACCAGACCGGTGTAGTAGGCCAGTCCGCGCACTACGGATAAGTCCAGCTTGACATAGCCGTCCAGCCCGCGGGCCGTCAGGTCTTTCATCAGGATGTCATAGCGTTCGGACGCTCCGGCGGGCGGGTTTTCAATAAAGGCCACCAGATCGCCGCGGCTGATATGAAAGGCGTCCAGCTTGCGCTGGCATTCTTCCGGGCGGTCACGTTCGAATTTATCCACAATGCCGAGGAAAGCGGGAATATCCTGTTCCTGCACGCCGTGTTCCGAAGCAAACCTGATCCAGGCTTCCCGGTCAGAGACGCGCACAATGAAGTCGTTTTGCGTAAAGCCCAGTTCCCTCATGCAGTCGATGGCCAGGGCTATCAGTTCGGAATCCGCCCACGCGGAGGCTTCTCCCAGAATGTCCGCATTGAATTGATAAAATTCGCGCAGACGCCCTTTCTGGGGTTTTTCATAACGGAAGCATGAGCCGATTTCAAACCACTTGAGCGGTTTGGTGTATTCGCGCTGGTAGGCGGCTGCGATGCGTCCCAGGGAGGCGGTGAGTTCCGGGCGGATGGTGATGTCCCGGTCCCCCTGGTCCGTGAAGCGGAAGAGCTGGGTGGGCAGCTCGCCTCCGCTCTTTTTAAGATAAAGCTCCGTGGCTTCCACAGTCGGGCCCTCCCATTCCAGGAATCCGTAACGATGCGCCACCTTCTTCCATGCGTTGAAAAGATAGTTGCGCACGGCGCAGTCCGCCGGTGCAAAATCGCGGAATCCGGGAAGTGGTTGAAAGCGAGCGTCTGGCATAACCTGGAAAAAAGGATGTTGTCTGAGGACGAAACAGTTTACAGAATTCCTATGCCTTGGCAAGTCCACATGCTTATGATGAAGGAATTTCGGTGGAAACCAGATTAATGACCCTATGCAGGAGGATGGGGACGGTTATTCCGGTTTTACATGAAGTGAGGGAAATGGGAAAAGGATTAATTATTGGCGATTTTAGTGTTTTTTAAATGATCCGGATTTTTTGCGCGGGCTATGGGGAATGAAGGTTTAAGTGCCTGCGGATTTGTAACCGGATGTCAAACAACGATATTGAATAGCAAGGGGAAATGATAAGAAGGTGTTCTCAAAAGTTTTTCTGCGTATGGAGCATTTCATCTTTCCCTTTATAGAAAAATATTTTCCTCTCGCTTTAAAAAGAAAACCGGGGCAGTTTTGTTTGATTTCATAGGAGTATGACGTGAAACGAATGAGTTTTTTTTCTCTTTGGGAATCTAATATCAGTATTGATTATGTGTAAAGAATGTGGATGCGGGGGGGAGCTCTCCCATGAAAGTCACGGCCACGGCATGGACGTCCATGTTCCGGTGTTGGATGCCAATGACCGGCTGGCAGAGCGCAACAGAGGTTTTTTTGCTGCAAAAAACCTTTTGGTTATCAATGTTTTTTCTTCTCCGGGGGCAGGAAAGACTTCTCTGTTGCAGAAGACGGCGGAGATGCTCCGCGGCCGTGTGCGCATAGGGGTTATCGTAGGGGATTTGGCGACGGATAATGATGCGGAACGCCTGAGCCGAGCGGATATCCCCGTGGTGCAGATTACAACGGGCACCATGTGCCATCTGGACGCCCGCATGATTGCGGAGGCCATGAAGAAAATGCCTCTGGACGATCTCGACATTTTGATTATTGAGAATGTGGGCAATCTGGTTTGCCCGGCTTCCTATGACCTGGGGGAAGGAGTGCGCGTGGTGCTGCTTTCCGTGACGGAGGGTGAGGACAAGCCGTTGAAATATCCTCCCATGTTCCATTCTGCGGATGTTGCCCTGGTGACCAAGTCCGATCTGGCGGATGCCGTGGATTTTAACCGTGACGCCGCCCTGGCTGCACTGAACAAGGTGGCTCATCATGCGCACGTGATTGAGGTTTCTTCCAAGACCGGCGAAGGAATGGAGGCCTGGTGCGAGGAGATTGTGGAACGTGCGCGCCGCGCCCGGGAAGGCACGATTCAGCATCATGGCCATCACCACCATTGAACAGGCCGCCGCGGCATTGAAATTTGAGATAGCCGGCATGGTTCAGGGGGTCGGCTTCCGTCCCCATGTGTACCGTTTGGCGGTACGGCACGGATTGAAGGGGTTTGTGCGCAATACGGAGTCCGGCGTGGAGATTCATGTGGAAGGGGAGCCCGGCGCTCCGGAGCGTTTCTGGACCGCGCTGATGGACGGCCTGCCGGAGCATGCCCAGGTTTATGGAGTGGAGCGGACCGTATGCGAGCCTGCCGGTTTTGAGGAATTCCGCATTGAGGAAAGCGATTCCACCCCCGGAGGCGTTCCGGTGATGCTGCCGGATCTGGCTCCGTGCCCGGAGTGCCTGGAAGAAATGCACGACCCTTCTTCCCGCCGGTATCATTATCCGTTTACCAACTGTACGCACTGCGGTCCCCGTTATTCCATTATTGAGACAATGCCGTATGACCGCGCGGGCACCAGCATGAAGGGGTTCCGAATGTGTCCGGAGTGCCGGAGGGAGTACCAGGATGTGGAGGACAGGCGTTTTCACGCACAGCCTATCGGCTGTCCGTCCTGCGGTCCTTCCGTGAAGGTGCTGTTTTCAGATGGTTCAGGACTGGGGTTCGGCCATGGGTTTGATACCCCCGCGGCACAGGCGGCATGGGTGCTGGCGGACGGTTTGATCGTGGCCCTGCTGGGCGTAGGAGGTTTTCAATTGCTGGCGGATGCTTCTTCGGAAGCTGCCGTCAGGCGTCTCCGGCGGTTGAAGGAGCGTGACGCCAAGCCTTTTGCCGTGATGGTGCCGGATGTGGCTGCGGCGGAGAGGCTGTGCCGCCTGTCGGAGGAGGAAAGGCGCCTGCTGGCTTCTCCGGCCGCCCCCATTGTGCTGGCCCGGGGGAGGAAGGATGTGGATCTGGCTCCTTCCGTGTGCATGTTCAGCCGTTTTGTGGGGATAATGCTTCCGTCTTCCCCTCTTCATGCGCTGCTGATGGATGTGTGGGGAAAGCCTCTGGTGGTGACCAGCGGGAACCTGAGCGGCGAGCCCCTGTGCGTCTCCGTGGAGGAGGGGCTGGAGAAACTGGGCCATGTGGCGGATGTGTTTTTGGTGCATGACCGTCCGGTAGTGCGGCCCGTGGACGATTCCGTGGTCCGCGTTACGGACGGCAGGGCCATGATGGTTCGCCGCGCCCGCGGATATGCCCCGCGGCCTGTGTGGCGCACATCTGCGGCGGCTCCCGACGTGCTCGCCCTGGGGGCCGGACTGAAGAATACCATCTGCTGGCTGAAAAGGGGCGTGGCTGTCATGAGCCAGCATCTCGGTGACCTGAGCAGTGCGGCTTCCCTGAACGCTTTTGAGCGGACGGTGGAGGCTCTGGGCAGAACCCTGGATGCCGTTCCGCAGGTAATTGCCGTGGACGCCCATCCGGACGGCCCCACTTTTGCCCTTGGCCGGCGTCTGGCGCGGAAGTGGAATGCAACGGTTGTCCCTGTGCAGCATCATCAGGCTCATGTGCTGGCCTGCGCCGTGGAAAATGAAACGCCGTTTCCCGCTTTGGGCATAGCTTGGGACGGGACGGGGTTCGGTACGGACGGAACGGTATGGGGAGGGGAATTTTTTGTGTTGGAGGAAGAGGGTGAGCCGCGCAGGGTGGCCCGCCTCAGGCCGTTTCTTCTGCCCGGTGGGGACGAAGCGGTTCGGGAGCCTTCCCGGTGCGCCTGTTCCCTGGCCCGTCAGATGGGGCCGTGGCGTACGGAGGGGCTTGATAAGCGTCTGGAGAGGGGGCTGCCTGTGCGGAAACGCGAAGTTCTGGAGGCGATGATGGCCCGGAATATCCATTGTCCGTCCTCCTCGTCCATGGGGCGGTTGTTTGATGCCGTGGCTTTCTGGTGCGGTTTTGACGGTGCGGCGGGATGTGAGGGCCATGCCGCCATGATGCTGGAATCATGGGCCGCGGAAGCTTCCGGGGAAAAAATGCCGGGGGACGCGTATGAATGGGTCATGCATGAAGAAGAGGGATTGCTGGAACTGGATTGGCGGCCGCTGATGAAGTCTGTGGATGAAGATTTGTTGGAAGGCGTTTCCCGCGGCTGCATCGCCCGCAAGTTTCATGAGAGCCTGGTGAATCTGGTCTTTGACGTGGCGGAGCGTTTCTGCCTGGATAGGCTGGTGCTGGGCGGCGGATGTTTTCAGAATGCCTTTTTGCTTGAAGGACTGGCGGGAATGGCCCAGTCTAGAAGGTGCCAGTTGGCTCTGCCCCAGCGGGTGCCGTGCAATGACGGGGGAATTTCCCTGGGGCAGGTTGCGGCGGTCGTACGCCAATGGAAAGGATAGAATATGTGTTTGGCCGTTCCCGGAAAGATTGTGAGCGTCAATGAGACGGACCCTTTGTTCAGATTGGGGGTGGTGGACTTTGGCGGCGTGACCCGTGAAGTGAACCTGGCCTGTGTGCCGGAAGCCGTGCCGGGGGATTACGTCATCGTTCACGTGGGCATGGCCCTGAGCGTGCTGGACGAGGAGACCGCTCTTCAAACCCGCAGGGAAATGAGAGAAATTGTGGAAAATACGGAGCCGCTGTAAGGAGGGGCGTTTTCCGAATTCAAATAATGATTTATGCAGGAGGAAGTCCGGCAGCTGATTGAAGAATTGCGCCACGCTGTGACGCGTCCGTGGGCGGTAATGGAGGTATGCGGAGGCCAGACGCATGCGATTGCTTCTCTGGGGCTGGAGGAGTTGCTGCCTCCCGGCCTGCGCCTGATTCATGGCCCCGGCTGTCCGGTCTGCGTTACGGCGGTGGAGTTGATTGACCAGGCCGTGGAATTAAGCCTGAGGCCCGGCGTGGTTTTGTGCAGCTACGGGGATATGATGCGGGTGCCGGGCTCCCGCATGGATTTGTTTTCCGCCAAGGCCGGGGGAGGGAACGTGCTTTTGATGTATTCTCCGCTGGAAGCGGTCGCTTATGCCGGAAGCCATCCGGATACGGAAGTGGTGTTTTTCGCCGTAGGTTTTGAGACGACGGCCCCGGCTACGGCTCTTGCCCTGCAGCAGGCCCGTGCACTGGGGTATGCCAATTTTTCCGTTCTCTGCGCCCATGTGCTGGTCCCCCCGGCTCTGGAATGGCTGATGGACCAGGATGAGGGAAGGCCGGACGCTTTTTTGGCTCCCGGCCATGTCTGCGCCGTCACGGGGGAAATGGATTACGGGCGTTTGGCCGCCCGTTACCGGACGCCCATGGTGGTGACGGGGTTTGAGGCTCCGGACCTGCTCCGCGGCATTCTGATGTGCGTCCGCCAGCTGGAAGCCGGGGAATATGCAGTGCGGAATGCGTACGGACGTTATGTGAAGCCCGGTGGGAACAGGGCGGCACAGGAAAGAATGAATGAAGTTTTTGAGCCGGAAGACCGCCATTGGCGCGGTCTGGGGCTGATTCCCGGCGGCGGCATGAGGCTGCGCCGGGAGTGGAATGACATGGATGCCGTTCTGCGTTTTGAATGCGGAAAGGGGAGGCAGGGAGCGGATAAAGCTTCCGGATGCCTGGCCGGGCAGGTGCTGAGGGGGCTGATTCGTCCTGGAGAATGCCCTTTTTTCGGATCGTCCTGCACGCCGCTGGCCCCGCTGGGGGCTCCCATGGTGTCCGGGGAAGGGGCTTGCGCCGCTTATTATCATTATAAAAGAAGTTGATGCCATGTTTGAGTGTCCTGTTCCGGAGCCTGTTTCCGACCGTATCCAGATGGCTCATGGCGGCGGAGGCCGCTTGATGAATGAGCTGATCCGTTCCGTGTTTCTGAGCGCCTTCGGGTGCTCTTCCGGAGGCGTGCAGAATGACGCCGCCGTATTGGAGATTCCTCCGGGGAGGCTGGCGATGACGACGGACAGCTTTGTGGTGCAGCCTTTGGAGTTTCCCGGCGGCTCCATCGGTTCACTGGCGGTGCACGGAACGGTGAATGATCTCGCCATGAGCGGCGCGGAGCCGTTGTATTTGACGGCGGGCTTTATTCTGGAAGAAGGGCTTCCGCTGGAAGTCCTGGCCCGCGTGGCACAAGATATGGCTGCCGCGGCCCGTGCGGCGGGCGTCTGTATTGTGACGGGGGATACAAAAGTGGTGGAGCGCGGAAAGGGGGACGGCATTTACATTAATACTGCCGGGGTTGGCATCGTGCGCCATGGGTTGGAGATCAGCCCTTCTTCCGTTCGTCCGGGGGATTCCGTACTGCTCAGCGGGGATTTGGGGAGGCACGGCATGACGATTATGAGCCTGCGCGCCGGGCTGTCTTTCGGAGACGGCCTGGAAAGTGATTCCGCTCCGTTGTATGAGTCCGTGGCCGCCGTCATTCGTGCCGGCATCCCCGTGCATTGCCTGCGTGACGTGACCCGCGGCGGATTGACCGCCACTCTTTCGGAGATTGCGGAATCTGCCGGCCTGACAGTGAAGCTGAATGAAATGTCCATTCCCGTGCGTGAGGATGTCAGGGCGGCGTGCGGGCTGTTGGGGCTGGACCCTCTTCAAGTGGCCTGTGAGGGACGTTATCTGGCTGTTCTTCCACGGGAGCATGAGGAAGAGGCCCTGAACCTGATGCGCGGCTGCGGCGTATCTGCCGGAGCCTGCGTCATAGGCCGTGTGGAGGAATTGGGGACGGCTCCCCTGCTGATGACGGGACTTCTTGGAGTGGAGCGGGTGTTGACGATGCCTTCAGGAATGCAGCTTCCCCGCATCTGCTGATTCCTGGTGCTGCATGATTGGCGTTTTGTGGCAGGGAAGCGGTGGAACCCGCTTCCCTGCCGGTCCGGTGTTTCATAGGGGTGCCGGAGCGGCTCTGTGCGCTTCCGGGGGAAAGCGCAGCCGGCTTGGTATGGGGAACTGGTTGTTGGGAGATGGTTCAGGAGGGAGTGTCTTTACCTGTCCCGGCATCGGGCAACGCTTTTAATGCCGCTTTGGCCTGTGCATGGTCCTGGGAGGCTGCCTTTTCCAGCCATTCCCGGGCAGTTTCCAGGTTTTTTTCCACGCCGAATCCGTACAGGCAGATGATTCCCATGTTGTATTGCTCGGAGGCGTAGCCGGCTCTGGCGGCGCGAAGATTCCTGTTTTGCCATTCCCTGGCTTCCGCTTCCGTGAAGTCCTGGCTCTTGCAGAATTGGTCCCACGTTTTTCCGAATTTCATGGCAGCCCTCGCAAATCCCGACAGGGCGGATTTTCTGGTGTATTCATCCGCCAGGCGCATGTTTTTTTCCACTCCGTCGGGTCCCAGCCTGTACAGGTGGGCCAGTCCCCAGTATCCGTTGGGGCTGCCCAGATCCGCCGCTTTTTGGAAGAGCTGCAGCGCGTCCGGGTATTTTTTATGGGACATGGCGAATACCGCATTGGCCAGGAAGCGTTCCGCTTTGATGAATTCGTAAAATTCGGGAATAGCCGCCCATTCGGATTTAAGTTTGTTCCTGTCTTTCCTGGATTTGGGAGGCATGCCGGAAGGCGGGGATATTCGGAAAACGGGAATGTAGCCGGAAGCGCCCATATTGGCCAGCCCGGCCATCAGAAAGCAGCCCGGCTGGAGGCGCCACATGTGCATGTACAAAACGCGCTCTGCTGGCAGAGATTCCTTCTCAATCCAGTCCGGCAGGTTCATGGGGGGGCCGTAAAGTCCCGTCAGGCCGTTCAGCATGCGCTTGTACAGGGATTTCAGGCGCGTATCGTATTCCTCTTTACCCGCTTTGGTGGTGGAGTAAAAGGAAACGGCTTTCAGACCTCCATCCTTTCCGTACTCGAAATGCAGGGAGAAGAAAAGGCCTCCAATAGGTTTTTTCGTCTTGTAGGCTCCGTTCAGCCCTGTACGGCTCAGGTAGGCGTCTGTTTCCGGCCCTTCCAGGGATTTGCAGGTTTTCAGGGAATTCAGAAGCTGGGATTCCTGCAAACCTGTTTCCAGGGGGCCGTAAAGAGGCGAGGCGGCGCCGCAGGAAGCTGTATAAAGCACAGCCATGTAGCGATAGCAATTGGTCGATTTCATGGAATAGATAGGGAGGGATGGAAGTGGTGCTTCAATAGCGGATTAGGAATCCGAATGAAGTGTTCAAAGATGTTTTTATGAAAAGCAAGTATATTACAATCAATAGTTTATATTTTGTTCCAACAAATTTATTTTGTTGAGGGTTGTGTCCGGGAAAATGATGGATGATTTTGGAGAAATGCATTTGGTATGAAAAACTGATATTGACGTCGGATTCCTAATCCGCAGTGTTTAAAATAGGTTGAAAAATGTTGGTTAACCTTTTTGTTATCAGCATATTAAAAATATGCATCCTGTTTTCCTGAAGTGAAAAAGGCGGAAAGGCGCGTCTGTTGTCCCGCCTCATTCTTCCGTTTTTTTACATGGAAATCGTTATTATTTTTATTAAAAGTCTTTCTGAATATTCATTCATTTCCGTTTTGTGTATCCCATATGCATGCATTGTGGCGGATTTCAAATCCGCATGTCAGCGAAAAAAGAATTGGTGTTTCCTTATTGATTTTATTATCAATGGATAAAATCAATGTTGGGGATTGTTTCTTTCAGGATGCGTTGTGATTTTTTTCTTTCTCTATACGATGAAAGTCCTTTTTTCTCAAAAAATTTGATTGACTGCGGATTTGAAATGCGCAGATGAATGCGCATGGATTGAGAGCGTTTGATATTCAATGGGCTGTTTCTTTTTTTGCAGTAATACGCAGTTTTGGAAGATGTCCTGATAAAAAAAGAGGGCTCATGATACGTACCCGTACGGGAAAAACGGGAAGGCCGTGGCGGAATTGCTCCGGAGCGGCTGTTGATTCTGCCGGGGCTGCGAGCATAACCGGATGTTTGTGACGGTTTCGTTTCCGGCCGCATCTTGTTTGAGGAAGCCATTCCGCTCATGGTACCGGTACATGAGAATTGATGTGGTAACGGATACGTATGAACCTGATATAAATGGAGTGGCCCTGACGCTGGGGCGTCTGGTCGGCGGCCTCCGGATGCGCGGGCATCTGGTGCATGTGATGAGGGCTTCTGAACGGAACGGCTCTTTCGACCCTGGGGAGACGGCTATGCCGTCCCTTCCCCTCCCCATGTACCATGAGGTGAAGATAGGGCTGCCTTCTGCAGACAGGTTCCGCGCCAGATGGATGAAAAAAAGGCCGGATGTGGTATACGTGGCTACGGAAAGCCCCATGGGAGCGTCTGCCGTGAAGGCCGCCCGTATGCTGGAGGTTCCCGTGGTGATGGGATTCCATACCAATTTTCACCAGTATATGAAGGATTACCATTTCTCCAGACTGGAAACGGCCGCCGTGAATTACCTGCGCAAACTCCACAACAGGGCAGGGATGACAGTGGTTCCCACGGAGGAAATGCGCCGTACGCTGGAGGGGATGGGGTTTGAACGCCTTTCCGTCATGGGGCGCGGAGTGGATGCCGTCCTGTTTGATCCCGCCAGGAGGGATGCTTCCCTGCGCCAGTCATGGGGCGTCTGGCGGGATGAAGTGGTATTTGGCGTCGTGGGGCGTCTGGCGCGGGAAAAGAACCTGGTGACGGCCCTGGGGCTGTACACGCGCTTGCAGAGGGAGTTTCCGGATTGCGGCATGAAAATGGTGGTGGTAGGGGACGGCCCCATGATGAACAGCCTGCGCAGTGAGTTTCCTGATGCCGTTTTTTGCGGAATGCGCCGTGGGGAAGACCTGGCGCGCCATTATGCCGCCATGGACGTTTTGCTGTTCGCCAGTGAGACGGAAACTTTCGGGAACGTTTTGCTGGAAGGCATGGCCAGCGGTTTGGCTACGGTCAGCTACCGGTATGCCGCTTCCGCGGATGTGGTGCTGGACGGCATCAACGGCCTTCAGGCGGAGAAAGGGGATGAAGAGGGGTTTTATTCCGCCATGCGCCGTCTTCTGGAAGACGGGCAGATGATCCGGAGGCTTGGGAAACAGGCCCGCAGGACGGTGAATTCCAGAACTTGGGATTCCATCCATGACAGGTTTGAAGAACTGCTGGCTTCCGTGGCCCGGGAGGAAAACGGGACCGGCTGCGCCCGCCCCCCGCGGGATGCCGTGCTGGAATGCCGCACGGTTTTTTTGTCGGACCTTCATCTGGGAACGAAAGACTGCAAGGCGGACGAATGCCGGAAGTTTCTGAAACATGTCCGGGCTGGAAAAATTGTGCTGGTGGGGGATATTGTGGATGCCTGGGCTTTGTCCCGCGGCAGCCGCTGGCGGCGGAGGCATACGCGCTTTGTCCGCACCTTGTTGAAAAAGATGGAACAGGAGGATGTGGAAGTCCTGTACCTGCGCGGAAACCACGATGATATTCTGGAAAAATTCCTGCCTTTTCATCTGGGCGGTTTGAAAATTGCCAGGGAGTACGTGCACCAGGCTGCGGATGGAAGACGCTACCTGTGCGTGCATGGGGACGGTTTTGACGCCATTTCCACCAATCACCGGTGGCTGGCGATGCTCGGCTCTCTGGGTTATGACGTTTTGCTGATGGTCAACCGGTTTTACAACAAATACCGCGCCTGGCGGGGCAGGGAATATTATTCCGTTTCCCGCGCCATCAAGGGCCGCGTGAAATCCGCCGTCAATTTTATCGGAAAATATGAGGAACAGCTTCAACGCCTGGCGGTAAAGAGGCAGTGTGACGGCATCATCGCCGGGCATGTGCATCATCCGGCGGATACCATGGTGGGAAAGGTGAGGTATCTGAATTGCGGGGACTGGGTGGAAACCATGAGCGCAGTGCTGGAATACGGCGACGGCCGTATGGAAACGGTGCTTTACAAGGATTTTATGAAGCGCCTGGCATATGGCAAATGCGGAACCATGGAGGACGCGGAAACTTCTCCCGGCACGGGGGATTCATGACGGAACGGCCTTTATCCGGTTTCCCCCGGAAGTGGGACAAAATGACTTTGTGTGACATTTTGTCTCTTTTCTGGTGTGACATTATGTCCCGTTTTCCTTTGTCGGGAAAATAGAGGAATGAAAGGAAAAACAGCGTAATATGATTATAATATGACATTTGCGTTTATTTTTCAGTATGCCTTGCCAGATTGGCATGCCATTTGCAACAAAAGAGGCAAGAATATGAGTTTGCCTGCATGATGCTTCAGGTCATGAGGAAATCAAATCTCAACGAAATCCATTCAAAACAATCTAAAATAACGATATGGCTAAAATATTAGGAATCGACCTTGGCACGACCAACTCGTGCATGGCTGTGATGGAAGGCGGTCAGGGTACCGTACTTGAAAACAGCGAAGGTGCGCGCACCACTCCCTCCATTGTTGCTTTCACCAAAAGCGGTGAACGCCTCGTGGGGCAGGCCGCCAAACGTCAGGCGGTAACCAACCCGAAAAACACCGTGTTTTCCTCCAAGCGCCTCATCGGCCGTAAGTACAGTGAACTGACGGAAGAAGATAAAAAGGTGCCGTACGAAATTGTGGAAGCTCCCAACGGAGATGCCTACATCCGCGTGGATGTGGGCGGTGAAAAGAAGACCTTTTCCCCCCAGGAAATCGCTTCCATGGTGCTGGCCAAGCTGAAAGCCGATGCGGAATCCAAACTTGGCGAAACGATTACGGAGGCCGTGATTACCGTCCCCGCCTATTTCAATGACGCCCAGCGCAACGCGACCAAGGCCGCCGGTGAAATCGCAGGCCTTAAAGTGCGCCGCATTATCAATGAACCGACGGCGGCGGCCCTGGCCTACGGCTTGGACAAAAAGTCCAATGAAAACATTGCCGTATATGACCTCGGCGGCGGCACCTTTGATATTTCCGTGCTGGAAATCGGCGACGGAGTGTTTGAGGTGAAGGCTTCCGACGGCGATACCCACTTAGGCGGCGATGACTGGGACAACGCAATCATCAACTGGATTATAGGCGAGTTCAAGAAAGACTCCGGCATGGATCTTTCCAACCAGCCTGATGCCATTCAGCGCATCAAGGAAGAAGCGGAAAAGGCCAAGATCGCCCTTTCCTCCACCCAGAGCTATGACATCAGCCTGCCGTTCATCACGGCGGACGCTTCCGGTCCCAAGCATATCCAACTGACGCTGAGCCGCCCCAAGCTGGAACAGCTCACGGAAGACCTTCTGGACCGCACCCGCAAGCCTGTGCTGGACTGCATTGCTGCGTCCGGGTTGAAAACCGGGGACATTGACGAGCTGGTGCTGGTGGGTGGCATGACCCGCATGCCCGCCGTGCAGGAAATGGCCCATACGCTGGCCGGCAAGGAACCCCACAAGGGCGTGAACCCGGATGAAGTGGTGGCCCTGGGCGCCGCTATTCAGGGCGGCGTGCTTCAGGGGGACGTGAATGACGTGCTTCTGCTGGACGTGACTCCTCTGACCTTGTCCATTGAAACGATGGGCGGCATCGCCACTCCGATGATCGAACGCAACACGACCATTCCGGTGCGCAAGAGCCAGGTGTTCTCCACCGCCGCTGATAACCAGCCCGCCGTGGATATCCGCATTTGCCAGGGCGAACGCAAGATGTTTGAGGATAACAAGCTCCTCGGCAACTTCAAGCTGGACGGCATTTCCCCCGCTCCGCGCGGCGTGCCGCAGATTGAAGTGACCTTTGACATTGACGCCAACGGCATTCTGCATGTATCCGCTAAGGACAAGGGCACCGGCAAGGAGCAGAAAATTTCCATCCAGGGCTCCAGCGGCCTTTCCAAGGATGAAATTGAGCGTGCCAAGCGCGATGCGGAAGCCCACGCGGAAGAAGACAAGAAACGCGCTGAGGAAATTGACATCATTAACCAGGCTGACTCCCTCTGCTTCTCCGTGGAGCGCCAGCTTAAGGATATGGGGGACAAGCTGCCCGCAGACCTCAAGCGTGAAATAGAAGACAAGGTAACGCGTCTCAAGGAAGCCGTCTCCAAGAAGGACGTCACGGCGATCAAGGCTGGCAAGGAAGACCTGGAATCCCGTCTGGAAGCCCTGTACAAGGCGGCGGAAGCCGCCCAGCAGTCCGCCGGGGCAGCCGGCCCCATGCCGGGCGCCCCTGCCGAAGAAGAGCCTTCCGACGGTCCCCGCAAGGCGAAAGGCCGCGTGGTGGACGCTGAAATCGTGGACGACGATAAATAAGCAACCCCCTTCCCGCCGGAGGGGGAAGCAATTCCCCCTCCGGCGGAACATTACATCCCGTATTACTCATCTACAACAACATCAAAAAACATACTATGGCAAACATCAAACCCCTAGGACAACGTGTGCTGGTCAAGCGCATTGAAGCTGAAACCAAGACGGCCGGCGGCCTGTTCCTGCCGGACACCGCCAAGGAAAAACCCCAGGAAGCCGAAGTGATCTCCGTAGGCACCGGCGGCCGCGATGAAAAAGGCGCCCTGATTGAATTTACCGTGAAGCCCGGAGACCGCGTGCTTATTTCCAAGTACGGCGGCACGGAAATCAAACTGGACGGGGAAGACTACCTTATCCTGTCTGAAAACGATATTCTGGCCATCATCGGCTAAATGGCACCACACACACATTCAACATCATTTTAAATATTTAACATTATGGCTAAACAAATCCAATTTGACGAAACCGCCCGCCAGGCTCTGCTCCGCGGCGTGGAACAGATTGCCAAGGCTGTCAAGAGCACGCTGGGCCCTGCCGGCCGCAACGTAGTGATTGACAAAAAATTCGGTTCCCCCCTCATCACTAAGGACGGCGTAACCGTGGCCAAGGAAATTGAACTGGAAGACCCGTTTGAAAACATGGGCGCCCAGCTTGTCCGGGAAGTATCTTCCAAAACCAATGATGTGGCCGGCGACGGCACTACTACCGCTACCGTGCTGGCTGAAAGCATTTACCGCGAAGGCCTGCGCAACGTTACTGCCGGGGCTAACCCCATCTCCCTCCAGAGGGGCATCATGAAGGCTGCGGATTCCGTTGTGGAAGAACTCAAGAAGATCAGCAAGCCTGTCGACTCCAGCAAGGAAGTGGCCCAGGTCGCTACCGTCTCCGCCAACTGGGACGCTGAAATCGGCAACATTATCGCGGAAGCCATGGACAAGGTGGGCAAGGACGGCACCATCACCGTGGAAGAAGCCAAGGGCATTGAAACTACGCTGGACGTGGTGGAAGGCATGCAGTTTGACAAGGGATACCTGTCCCCCTACTTCGTGACGAACGCGGAAACGATGGAAGCGGTGCTGGAAAACCCCTACATCCTCATCCACGAAAAGAAAATCAACAACCTGAAGGACTTCCTTCCGCTGCTTGAAAAAGTGGCCAAGAGCGGCCGTCCCTTCCTGGTAATCGCGGAAGACATTGAAGGCGAAGCCCTCGCCACCCTGGTAGTCAACCGTCTGCGCGGCGTGCTGAACATCTGCGCGGTCAAGGCTCCCGGCTTCGGCGACCGCCGCAAGGCCATGATGGAAGACATCGCCATCCTTACCGGCGGCAAGTGCATCACGGAAGACCTGGGCATCAAGCTGGAAAACGTGGGAATCGAAGACCTCGGCCAGGCCAAACGCGTGGTTGTTTCCAAGGATGAAACCGTTATCGTGGAAGGTTCCGGCAAATCTTCCGATATTGAGGCCCGCATTTCCCAGATTCGCCGCCAGATCAAGGACACCACGTCCGACTACGACCGCGAAAAACTCCAGGAACGCCTGGCCAAGCTGGCCGGCGGCGTGGCCGTCATCCACGTGGGTGCCGCTACGGAAACGGAAATGAAGGAAAAGAAGGCCCGTGTGGACGACGCCCTGCACGCTACCCGCGCTGCGGTGGAAGAAGGCATCGTTCCCGGCGGTGGCGTGGCGCTGATTCGCGCCCAGAAAGCCATTGACACCCTCAAACTGGAAGGTGACGAAGCAACCGGCGCCCAGATCGTTTATCGCGCTGTGGAAGCCCCGCTCCGCCAGCTGGCCTGCAATGCCGGCCGCGAAGGAGCCCTCATCGTCGCCAACGTGAAAGGCATGAAGAATACTGCCGAAGGTTACAACGTGGCCACGGACAAGTATGAAGACCTGCTTTCCGCCGGCGTGGTGGATCCGACCAAGGTGACCCGTTCCGCTCTGCAGAATGCGGCCTCCATCGCCGGCCTGCTGCTTACCACGGAATGCGTCATTGCCGACAAGCCCGAGAAGAAGAGCTGCAGCTGCGGCTCCGGAGCTTCCGACATGGGCGGCATGGGAGGAATGGGCGGCATGGGCATGATGTAAGCCCCGTCCGTTTCTTCGAGACCAAGGCAATCGGCTTCAAGGCTCCCCGGTTTTTCCGGGGAGCCTTTTTTAATATGCTTCATCAGGAGCCGGTTTCGGGAAAAAAGCTGCACAGGATGTTCAGAATTTAGAAAAATATTGAATGATTATAGAACATATTTGTCTAATCATAACATGAAAAAGCTGCATAAGAACATATTGTTTGCGGCGGCGGTACTGGCCATGCCTTCTGCCCTGGCCGATATCCCGGAGTCTTCCGTTCCGGCTGCCGCCGTTTCCAGTATCAAGGGTGCTTATCCGAACGCCGGTCCCATTGAATGGGACTCTGAAATGCATGGCATGGAAAGGATCTACGAAGCCGAATTTAGAATTAACGGATTCCAGTTTGACGTGAAGATTGCTCCTGATGGGAAAATTGTGAGGATTAAGGAAGAAGTAGCTGCTTCCTCTCTTCCGGAAGCCGTCCGTGCGTCCGTTTTGAAGCGTTATCCGGGATGCCGGATTAAGGAAGCGGAAAAAATTACTGAAGGAGAACTTGTCCGTTACAAGGTGGAAGTTGCGGACAGCCGTGACGATTATGATGTGCTGATTGCCCCTGACGGAAATATCCTTCATGTGGACCGTTAGGCTTTTTGTTTTTTACATTTAATGAAAGCGGGAGGAGGGCGGATGAATCCGCTCTCCTCCTTTTTTGAGGATCGGAAGCAGGGGCGTATGGGAAAATGTGACGGAATGTTCACGTTTTAAAACGGGCGTGCGGGAGCGGCCTCCTGTAATAGAGGGCCGTTTACTACGCATATGGACCCGATCTATTACTTTATCATAGGACTGATACTGGTGTTATCCTGCTTCGACCTCGTTGTCGGAGTTTCCAATGACGCCGCCAACTTTTTGAACTCCGCCGTCGGTTCCAAGGCCGCTCCGCGCAGGACGATTGTGCTGGTGGCCGCTTTGGGTATCATCATCGGCTCGCTGTTCTCCAGCGGCATGATGGAAATCGCCAGAAGCGGCGTATTCATGCCGGCCCGGTTTTCCTTCCATGACATCATGTTGATCTTTCTGGCGGTCATGTTGACGGATGTTATCCTGCTGGACGTTTTCAACACGTTCGGCCTTCCCACTTCCACCACGGTTTCCATTGTTTTTGAATTGCTGGGCGGAGCCGTGGCCGCAGCTCTCTTTAAAATTTGGTCCGGGGAACCGGGCGTCGCTCAGGAATTGTTCAGCTACATCAATTCCTCCAAAGCTCTGGCGATCATCTCCGGCATTTTTTCCTCCGTTTTTATCGCTTTCATTTGCGGGATAACGGTTATGTGGATTTCCCGCCTCATCTTCTCCTTCAACTATCAAAAATCCTTCAAATACCTGGGAGCCGTCTGGTGCGGCGTGGCCCTGACGGCTATCACTTACTTCGCCATTTTCAAGGGGCTGAAGGGAAGCACGCTGGTCACCAAGGATATGATCCGCCACCTGGACGCCCATATCTGGCTGTACGTTTGCTGCAGCCTGGCATTCTGGACCGTCCTGATGGCCGTGCTCCAGAATCTTTGCAAAGTCAATATCCTGAAAGTATCCGTTCTCGCGGGCACCATGGCCCTGGCCCTTTCCTTTGCCGGGAATGACCTGGTCAACTTCATCGGCGTTTTCATGGCGGGGCAGTCTTCTATGGAAATTGCGGCCGCCGCCGCAGCGCAGGGGGCGGACCTTACCACTCTGTCCATGGGCGGTCTGATGGCCCCCGTCACGGCGGATTGGCGTTACCTGCTGGGGGCGGGCGTCATCATGGTGCTGGCCCTCATGTTCTCCAAAAAGGCGCAAACCGTTACGGATACGGAAGTCAATCTGGCGAGGCAGGGCGGGGGAGTAGAGCGGTTCGGCTCCGTCCCCCCGGCCCGCATGGCGGTGCGCTATGCCCTGAATGCTTCCCGCGCGGTGGAAAAAATCATGCCCTCCTGCGTCGGGAGGTTTATTGAAAAACGCTTCCGGCCTGTGCCGGAAGGGCCGGATAACGGTGCATCTTTCGACCTCATTCGCGCTTCCGTGAATTTGACGGTGGCTGCCCTGCTGATTTCTCTGGCCACGTCCCTTCGGCTTCCCCTTTCCACCACGTATGTGACGTTCATGGTGGCGATGGGTTCCTCTCTGGCGGACAAGGCCTGGGGGCGGGACAGCGCCGTGTATCGCATCACCGGAGTGATTACGGTGATTTCAGGGTGGTTCTTTACGGCCTTTGCCGCGTTTTCCATGTGCTTCATTGTGGCGGCCTGCATCCTTTATGGCAGTCTCTTCGGCATCATCGCCATGTGTTCGCTGGCGGCTTTTCTGCTTCTGAAAAGTTCCAGGCTCCATCGTAAAAGAACCCAGGCTGCAGCTCAGGCGCAGGCCGCCAATTACCGGGATCCGGCTGTCGCCGCACGCTACAATGAGGAAATTATTGAACTGATGAAGCGCATGGCGGAAATCTATGAAATGAATCTGGAGGCCCTGAACGTGGAGGACAGGAAGCGTCTGAAAAAACTCCGGAAAGAAGCGCGCGGCATCCGCCGTTCCCTGAGCGATAAAATGGCGATGGAAGTCATGCCCGTCGTCCGTGAACTCCTGGACAAAGAGGCCGACCGAGGCAAGCGCTATGTGCAGATGGTGGAATACGCTACCTCCGTCTTTGAATCCCTCTCCAACATTACTACGGCCAGCCATGCCTATATAGACAACAACCATGAAGGGCTGGATTTGGAAAGGATAGAGCTTCTGCGGGGAATGAACAGCCGTGTTTCCTCCCTCTACCCCCGTTTCCGGGAAATGATGGAAAGCAATGACTATACCGGGTTGGACGAATGCCTGGCAGGCATGGACGCCCTGGATGAGGAATTTGCGGAAGCCGTCAAACAGCAGATTATTCTGCGTCCGGAAGACGCCTCTGATATGCGACGGGCGCTTCTCTATCTCAACCTCCTTAATGAAACCCGGGCAATGATCCGCAAAGTGCTTCTCCTTGCTAAAATCCAGAGAAAATTTGTTCTTGGCTGGTAGCCTCTCCCTGTAATTCACGTCCGTGCCGGCGGCGAATGCTTCCGGCGCGGACATCTTGCCCGGACAGTTCTCGTATTGGGAGCGGCTGCCAGGTCTTTTTTATTCACACGGAACAAGGCTTCTTTACGGATAAACCATGTCTTCTGCCTGTGGGACAATGTCCTGAAAGGCCGTTTCCAGGCGTTGCCATGTATGTTGCCGTCTCAAGAAAACAAAAAACGCAAGCTTTGATAAACAATAACTTGCGGAACAAATTGGTACGGGCGATGGGAATCGAACCCACGTCTCAAGCTTGGGAAGCTCGCGTCCTACCATTGAACGACGCCCGCATGAAATGCGGATGCCTATTTAGCGGCAGAAGGTCTGGATGTCAAGACCACAGAAAAAACGTATCCTCTTTTTTTGTTATTTTGACGCAGTAATGAAAAAAAACTTGTCTTATCCCGTGATTTGAACATAATGCGTTCGTTGCGCGGGTATAGCTTAATGGTAAAGCTCCAGCCTTCCAAGCTGATTATACGGGTTCGATTCCCGTTACCCGCTCCATTTTTTTATTAAATTCACCTGCTAAATACTTCCTTTATGAAAGCCAGGTTCGTGACAAAGGCGGCGCTTAGTGCGCTGGCACTTGCGTTTGCGGGTACCCTTCCCGGTATGGCTCAGCAAACTGCTTCTCCGGCAGCCGCTCCGGCTGTTGATCAGGTTAAAGCCTCCGCTGTTGAAAAGGCTTTTATGAAGAAAATGGCAGATATTGTTCAGGCCGGATTGAAAGCCGGTGCTCTGGATATGAAGGCGGTGTCCGGAGTTTTGAATGATGCCGCTAAGGCTGGTGTGTCCGATCATGTGATGGGTGCGATGGTATCCATGGCTGCGGGCGCTTTCCCGTCCAACGCTCCTGCCGTTGCTTCCGCCGCTGTCCGGAGCTACGGGCCCGGGGTGAAGGAAGAACAGGTGCGCAATGTGATCGCTTCCGCTGTTTCCTCCCAGCCCCATCCGTATGCATCCGTGGCTCCCATTTCGGAAGCGGTTGAAAAAGCTTTGGGCAATTCTCCGGTAGCCGGCACTGTTCCTTCCATTGCTGTGGCCGTGGCTGCCCAGACTCCTGATAACCCCCTCTCAGGGGTAACTGTCCAGGAACATGGCCTGGTAAAGCCTGTTGAAGATGTTGCCGAGGGCTCCCTGGTTCTGCCGGGCGGTCTTCCTGTGGGCGGCACGCCCACCAGCCCCGCTCCCGTGTCCAATGCTGCTGGCAATTAACCTGATTCTTATTTAATAAAATAGCATGAAGAGTCTTTTTTATCTCTCCCTGGTGGCCGCCGGCATGTTTGCCGTCCATGCCAACGGGCAGTCTCTGTACACGCTGGCGGGTCCGGTTGGTCTGGAAGAGTCCCTTCCTCTCAAGTGGTTCTTCAACCTGGCGGGAGGGTATGACGACAATGTCAACGCCTCCAATTATAACAAGCAGGAATCCGCATTCATCAGTACGGACATAGGGTGCTCCCTGGCCAACTACGATGCCGTGACCCAATATTCTTTCTCCGCCAAGCTGGGGGGTATTTTTTACCTGAAAGACCTTGATGGCGGAACGAATGAAGCCCTTTCCAATTCCACGCTGTCCGCCAAACTTTCCCATAGTTTTGACCAGACTTTGCGTTATAACGGCAGCGTCTCCTTTGCATGGCAGCCGGAACCCAACTATTCCAACGGTATTGCCAATGCCCGCCGGGACGGCGACTACATTTACGTGTATGTTTCCAGTTCCGTGAGCAAGGCGTGGACTTCCCGCTATTCCACGACGCTGGGTGCCAATTTCTCCATGATCGACTATCAGGAGGATTCCGCCAAGACGGATAACCGCGATTATGTTGGCATGAATTTCACCAACCGGTACAAATGGACGGAACGTCTGGCTGTTTCCCTGGGCTGGACGGGTTCCTACTGTAATCGCGAATACGGCAATAACGAATTTTCCAACTTCGTCATGGCTGGCGCTGAATATGCGGTGAGCGAAAATACTTCTGCTACGCTGCGCGTAGGTCCTCAGTTCAAGTATGTCGAGAACTACGGAACAAAAACCTATCCCTCCGCGGAATTCGGCTTAAACCACCGCTTGAGCGACCGGTTCATGCTCGGAACGTTCGTCCGTTATTCCAACGAAGCGGTGAATACCTACATCCCTTACAACGGCGCCAGCTATTACTCCAATGAAACGTGGCGTTTCGGGGTACACAGCACGCTGAAGCTGACGCACCGCGTCAGTCTGAATTGCGGAGTAAACCTGATTGCCAGCGATTATACGCGTCCGAGTTCCATCAGCAACAGTGACACGTCCAACCTGACTTTCAATGCTACCGCCGGTATCAAGCTTCTGCTGACGAATGCCCTGGCCCTTACGGCCCAATATTCCTACACGAACGGTTCCTACAGCGGCTATAACTACCCGATGCCTTCCTACAACCGCAACGTGTTCTCCTTCGGCGTGAATTACAGCTTCTAAGTCTTGACTGACCATTAATGCCTTTACTCCTCTAATTGCGAATTTTCATTCACAATTAGAGGAGTTTTTATCTTACTGCCTTACTATATTCCATGAGTGCCCAGGATCAGCAGAACAGTGATCGCATCGTACGCAATATTGACTATTTGCAAGTTTTAAAAAATCGCTGGAAGGAAGTCTTTCTTGTTTTCCTTCTGGTGCTGGTCATTTCCGTGGTAGTGACTTTCCTGATGCCGCCCTCCTACCGGGCGACCAGCCAGTTTCAGATTAAACTGCCCAAGCCTGTGATGGATATAGGCAGGGGGGGGGACGTGGTTGCCACTTCCAACGTGACGGCCAACTACATTCCCATGCAGTATTCCGTGCTGACTTCCGCCGAAGTGCTTAAAGTGGTATCCAGAAAACTGAACCTTGCCGCGGAATGGGGGATGACGGATGAAATGGCGGCGACTAATCTGGCCGGCATGATTAAGGTGGCCCCTGTGCGTGCCACGGACCTTGTGGATGTCATTGTTTCCGGTCCGGATCCCAAACTGGTGCAGAATATTGCCAAGGCGGTGCCTGAGGCGTACAAGCAGGACCGTGAAATGCGCGAAAACCGTCTGGTGGAAACCGCCATCAAGAGCCTGAAGGATGTCCTCCGGGAACAGGAGGATGCCGTCAATGAAAAAATGATGGCTCTCAAAAAGCTGATTGCGGAGAGCTCCTACCTGCCTACGTCCTGGAGAAACGGTGAACACCGCAGCACCCTGACGGCCGGTATGGAAGAAGAGGAATTCCGGAATGCCAAAGCGCAGGCCATGGATTTTGAAAGGAGGGAAAAGGAACTGGCTTCCTATGTGCAGGAATTGCAGCGTCTGCCCGACGACAAGTTGCTGGATTACGTGATCAGTTCCGACCTGCTGAATGCGGAGACTGTAGGGGCGGACGCTCTCCGTAAGACCTATGCTGAATTTTCCGACAAGCTCAAGGAAAAGGAAAATCTGAAATCCCAGAATATCGGCGCCAGGCATCCCAAAATGCTGGCGCTGCTGGAAACGGAAAGGATTCTGGGGGATAAGCTGAACAAGGAATTGATAGGCCTGCGTTCTTCCCTGAAGAGCAAGCTGGAAATGGTTGCCGCAAGCCGGAAGCACTGGGAGGCGACCGTTGCCCAAAAGGAAGAGGATCTTCAGAAGCACGTCCTGCAGGTTCCCATGTATGAACAGGCCAGCCGTGATTATGACGCTGCGCTGGACCAGCTTAAGGAACTGGATTCCCGGTACAAAGATGAGATTGCCCGTTTGCGCGTACCCCGTGAGGCAATTGAAATGTATCAGCTGCCGACCTATCCTGCTGCGCCCTACAAGCCGAATGTGACCATTAACCTGGCGGTGGGAGCGGGAGCCGGTTTGTTGCTGGGCATCGGATTGGCCTTGCTTCTGGAATTCATGGATACCTCCGTGAAGACCATGGAAGATGTGGAACGGGCTCTTCAGGTTCCCGTCTTGGGCATTATTCCCAAGAATGTGCCTATTCTGCATTCTTCCGATGTCATGGGGCCGGATGCGGAAGCCTACCGCATTTTGCGGACGAACATAGAATTCAATAAGAAAGGGCTGGAAGAAATTTCCCTGACCTTTGTTTCCGGGAGCGCCGGGGAAGGGAAGACCACCACCCTGTGCAATCTGGCCTATATTTGTGCCCAGGGGGGGTATGCCACCCTGATGATTGACGCCGACCTGCGCCGTTCCAAGCTTCACCGGTATTATGAGCTGGATAATGAGGTAGGGCTGACTTCCTACCTGCTGGAAGATTATCCTCTGGAGGAAGTCATTTTTCAGACGCCCATTGAAAACCTGTACGTCATGCCTGCGGGACCCACTCCCTTTGACCCTTCGGGCGCCTTGAATTCCCGCAAGTTTAATGAATTGCTGCAGGAAGTGAAGCAACGTTTTGACATTGTGCTGGTGGATTCCCCTCCCATCCTGGGGGTCAGTGACTCCGCCGTCATTGTAAGCGAGGTGGACATGACTCTTATGGTTGTCCAGCCCCGCAAGCTGCCGCTGAAAGCCCTGTTGAGGCAGAAGCAGGTAATCGAGTCCGTGGGCGGTAACCTGGCCGGCGTGGTGATGAATAATGTGGACATTACGTCCGATCACCAATATCAGTATTACACAACTTACTATTCCTATTATTCTGCGGATGGCGCTTCCTCCGGAGAGAACGCGGATGCCTCTTCCATGAAGAAGGTGGAACGTTCTGGAAAGGCCAAGGAGCTGGCAGCCACCCAGTCCCATGATAGTGAAGATTTGTATTAACCCATTGCTCCATGAAAAAATATATTTGTTCCATCCTTTGTCTTATGCTGGGCCCGGCGGGGCTGGGCTCCGCCCAGTCTCCGGATGCCGTGCCGCCCCAGGGCACCATTGAAATCCAGGTGCGCGGCATTCCCGCCGACGACGCTACCGCTATTTCCGGGCAGTATCTGTTGGACGGGAACGGAACGATACGCATGCCCCAGCTCCCTCCGGGGCAGGATGTGCTGCGCGTGGTAGGCAAAACGGCCCGCCAGATTGAAGACATGCTGATGGCCGCCTACAAGAAGGCGGAGCTGTACACGGCCCCTACGTTTTTGGTGAAGGTGCAGAGTTCGGATGCGCGGCTGACGGAACACATCGTTCTGGTAAGCGGCGGTGTGGCTATGAAGAAGAATGTTTTGTGGCGGCGCGGCATGACGCTTCTGGAGGCGATTGTGGGCGCCGGCGACATCACGGACTGGGGATCCCGCTACGTGCAGGTGACGCGCGGTGGAAAAACCGTGACGTATGATTATTTTTCCATTAAGGACAGGGCGATTCCCATCCAGCCCAATGACCGCATTTTCGTTCCTCAGCGCGGGATTTTTGAAGGGCGCCCGGCAAAACTTCTTCCCTGAGGCATTTTTCCCATACCCGGCTTTCCGCAAGGAAGCCGGGTTTTTTTATTGGGCCGGTTTTCATGATGGGGGAAATATCGGAAAAAACGCGGATGGGGAAACGGGGGGCGGAGTGAAGGGGCGTGTCGTCAGCGGTTGATGAAACCGGGAGGTCTTCTCATGCTCCCTTCTTCAGGATTCTTGCCGGAAATGGATGTTTTCGGGGAGGCCGTATGGTGGAATCGCGGAGGGAAGGAAGTTGTTTCCTGAAAGCTTGCGGCGTCGGAAAGGAACGCCTGGAAAAGAGGGAAAATTTGTTTCCAGACCCTCTTGTTTATGGGAATGGAAGGCTTGAGATCCGGAAAAGATTAAGGGGGGTAAGTTTCCCGATGGACGCGTAGGCCCTTTTCACATGATTGGCCGGCATGGTCTCCGGGCATATATTGCGGTGAAATGAGTTTAGTATGAATGTAAAAAACAGAAAAACAAAGAAAAATGTTGAACATTCTTAAACTCAATGCATTTTTGGAATCTCCAAAATATGTTAGAGTTTCGTGCGGAACGGCTGCATGAGGCTTCGTAAATCCAATGTGAAAACTCGTTAATCATGATATACCGTTTTAAGAAAACATTCATCGGTGTGGGAGGGCGTGAATACATTAGCAATCCCAAATTGAGCTTCCCGGAACATGTCAAAATCCGCCGCCGCGGAACGAATCCCAGGTCCGGCCAGCCTTATACGGAGGCGGGTAGCGCATTTGTGGAGACATCCGCCGTCGCGGCACGGCTCTGCTGCAGCGCTTCCGCCGCGCGCCAGTATCTGCACCGCCACGGTGTCCGTTTCCGGGTGGTCCGCAAGGGTACGGGCCCCCTGGCCCTGTACTGGCGGCGGCTGGATGTGGAGCGGGTTCTTGCTGGCCGGGAGCCCGTGCGCCGCCGCGTGCCTCCGTGTTATATGGATATGGCCGGGGCTGTCAGCATGCTGGGAGTAGTGCGCAGCTATGTTTACAGGCTGGTGAAAAAAGGGCTGCTGCGTGAATACAGGTGCAGGATGAAAACAGCCCGTGGACTGCGCGTGCGCTGCTTTTACCACCGGGAGGATCTGGAACATGTCAGGCTGCACGTGCTCCAGAAAAGATGACGGAAGCGGTTCCGGAGGATGCGTTTTTGGCTTGCGCGCAGGCCGGATTGTGTCACGTTAAGGGTATGATAGCTTTTCTGCGCGGCACGGTGGCGGAATCATATCCCCAGCGGTTGATCCTGGATGTTCATGGGGTGGGGTATGAAGTGATTGTGCCCCTGTCCACGTTTGACAGGCTGAATCCCCTTCCCGGCAGGGAGCTGACGCTGAAAACCTACCTGCATGTCCGGGAGAACATGCAGGTGCTGTATGGTTTTGCCACGGATGCGGAAAGGGATATTTTCCTGCTGCTGATTGAGCGTGTTTCCGGAATTGGCCCGGCAACGGCGATTGCCATTTTGGGTTCCCTGTCCGTGGAGCAGTTCAAGCAGGCGGTTGTGGGCGGAGACGTTTCCGGCATTGCGCGGGCCAAGGGGGTGGGCAAAAAGACGGCGGAACGCATCGTCCTGGAACTGAAGGATAAAGTGGGCCTGGCCGCCACGTGGGAAGCCCAGGCCCAGGGCGCTACTTCCCAGGCCGCCGGGGACGCGGAATTGGCACTGATTGCGCTCGGGTTCAAGCAGGTGGAATCCCGCAAGGCGATAGCCGCCCATCTGAAGGACCATCCGGATGCGGACGTGGACGAGCTGATACGCGCCGCTTTGCGCTCCATGAATTGAAGGAGCTTCCGGAGGAAGGAGGGTGTTTTTACAAGTTTTTGATTTTCATGAAGGAGTATGTACGTCTGGCGGAGTGTTCCCTGTTTGCGGAAACTGGGGAACATACTGCCATGATGGGGGAACAATAGTGTTGACGGCTGGTTGAAACGTTTTTAAACTTGCAGCGTCCATGGTACTTGAATAAGTCCGGGACTAGTAATTAATCAAATCTGAAGCCCTCAATCTTATGGCCAAATACGCTATTAACGGTTTTGGACGCATTGGTCGCAACGTACTGCGCGCCATGTCCAAGGAAGAACGCAACAAGGTTGTTGCCATCAATGACCTGACTCCTATCGAAACGATCGCCCACCTGCTCAAGTATGACTCCACGCAGGGCAAGTTTGACGGTGAAATTTCCATCGAGGGTGATTATCTGGTCGTTGACGGTCACAAGATCCTCATCACCGTGGAACGTGATCCCGCCAACCTTCCCTGGAAGGATCTGGGCGTGGACGTCGTTCTGGAATCCACCGGCCTGTTCACCAAGCGCGACGCCGCCAAGAAGCACCTTGACGCCGGCGCCAAGAAGGTTCTTATTTCCGCCCCCTCCCCGGATCCGGACCTGACTTTCGTTCTGGGCATCAACGACAGCGAATACGATCCTGCCAAGCACGACATCGTTTCCAACGCTTCCTGCACCACCAACTGCCTTGCTCCGATGGTGAAGGTGCTGGACGACAAGTTCGGCGTTGAAAAGGGCATGATGAGCACGATTCACTCCTACACGAACGACCAGCGCATTCTGGACCTTCCGCATAAGGATCCCCGCCGCGCCCGCGCCGCCGCGATCAACATCATTCCGACGACCACCGGCGCCGCCAAGGCCATTGGTGAAGTAATGCCGAACCTGAAGGGTTCCCTGAACGGCGCTTCCTTCCGCGTTCCGACTCCGACCGGTTCCCTGACCGACTTTGTGGCCGTGCTCAAGAAGGATGTGACCGTGGAAGAAGTAAACGCCGCCATGAAGGAAGCCGCTGAAGGCCCGCTGAAGGGCATTCTGGCTTACTCCGAAGAAGCGCTCGTTCTTCAGGACATCGTTTCCGACCCCCACTCCTGCATCTTTGACTCCGGCTTCACGTATGTGGTCGGCGGCAACCTGGTGAAGGTCTGCGGCTGGTACGATAACGAATGGGGTTACTCCAACCGCGCCGCCCAGGCCATGAAGAAACTGGGCGACAGCCTGGGCTGTGGCTGCTCCTGTGGCAAGTAAGTTCTTTCGGACAACGCTTGCTCTTCAGTTGCACGACAAGTCTTGCCGTCCGCCTGTTTCAACTTTCCGGCTTTCCTGGCCGGGTTTGCCGGGCGGGCGGGGATTTATCCGGGAGGGCAGAAATGCCCTCCCTTTTTTATTCATTGAACCAGACAATATAAACCGATATGGCTAAACTTACTGTTCGCGACCTTGACGCCAAGGGAAAGGAAGTCCTCATGCGCGTGGATTTCAACGTCCCTCTCAAGGATGGGGAAATTACCAATGACGCCCGCATTGTGGCTGCTCTCCCCACCATCAAGTTCTTGCTGGACCAGGGCGCACGCCTCGTCCTCACCTCTCATCTGGGCCGTCCCAAAAACGAACCCGATCCCGCTTTTTCCCTGAAGCCCGTTGCCGCCCGCCTTTCCGAATTGCTCGGCAAGGACGTTAAATTCGTTCCCGCCGCCATTGGCCCGGAAGCGGAAGCCGCCCGCGCCGCCATGAAGGACGGTGATGTGGTTCTGCTGGAAAATGTCCGTTTTTATCCCGGTGAAAAGAAGAACGATCCGGAGTTCGCCAAGTCCCTGCTGGGCAATGCCACGCTGTTCGTGAACGACGCATTCGGCACGGCCCACCGTGCCCACGCTTCCACGGAAGGCGTGACGCATTTTGCGGAAAAGAGCGCCATGGGCTTCCTGATTGAACGTGAACTGGAATACCTGGAAGGCAAGCTGGAAAACCCGGAAAAACCCTTTGTGGTGATTATGGGCGGCGCCAAGGTGTCCGACAAGATTGAAGTGCTTTCCAAACTGATGGAGAAGGCTGATACGTTCCTGATTGGCGGCGCCATGGCCAATACGTTTCTGGCGGCTGAAGGGTATGACCTGGGCGCTTCCAAGATTGAAGGGGACAAGCTGGATCTGGCCCGGGAAATTCTGGCGGCGGCCAAGGCCAAGGGCGTGAAGTTCCTGCTTCCTGCAGATGTGCGCGTAGCCATGAAATTTGAAGACGGCGCCGAAACCTTCTGCACGGTTCCTTTCGCTGAAGGCGGCAAGGTGCCGGAAGGCGGCATGGCCATCGACATCGGCGATAAAGCCATTGAAGAGTTCTCCGCCATCATCAAGGATGCCAAGACCGTTCTGTGGAACGGCCCGATGGGCGTATTTGAAATGGACTGCTTCGCCAAGGGAACCAAGGAAGTCGCGGAAGCCCTGGCGGATTCCTCCGCCATTTCCATCGTAGGCGGCGGCGATTCCGTGACGGCGGCCAAGAAGTTCAAGGTGCAGGATAAGCTTTCCTTCTGTTCCACGGGCGGCGGCGCTTCCCTGGAACTGTTGGAAGGCAAGGTTCTTCCCGGTGTGGGGGCACTGACCGACAAGTGCTGCTGCGGCAAGTAACCGTTCATGGCCGGGCGGATTGTTTTCGCCCGGCATTCAGAATGGGCTTTTTTATTCCCCGCACCCGTTTTCGGGTGCGGGATTTTTGATTTGCCGGCTTCCGTTGAAAAAGCGCGGGAGCTTTGCGGTTCCGGCTTTTTGAAGAAGGTGGGAATCCATGCTCATCCCGTCTTTCCGTTCCGGAAAGGAAGGCAGTCTTTTTTGGGCTTGCTCTTAATATGGTCCCCGGTAGTCTGAGCATGATGAAACTGTTGCATTGTTTCCTGGCTGTCCTTTGGTGGTGTTCTCCTGTACCGGCTGCGGATATTCCCGATGCGGAGAATGCGGAATATGGCGGGTATCCCGGGCGGTATATGCTTTTGGATTCTTCCTCGCCCGACCGGCAGAGCCTGTCCACTCCCGTAGCTGCCTATGTCCATGACAATGGGATGGAAGTAGCTCTCATTGGTGCTATTCATGTGGCGGAACCGGAATATTACGACCGGCTGAATAAGCTGTTCCGCAGGTACGATGTGCTGCTTTTTGAAATGATTGGAGGAGAGGGCCTCCGGCGGGAAGAGGAACTGCGCCGCAAGATAGACCGCAGCAAGCCGCTGGGGGGGCTGACTCTGGAAGAGGCGCGGGAATGGAACCGGATAGTGGAATGGAGGAAGAAATGCGAGCAGGAGGAAAAGTCTTTTTTAATGGGGCTGCTGGGGGGCGCCTACAAGGAGTTGAGCGACATGCTGGGACTCCAGACCCAGCATCAGGGTATTGATTATTCCGCAGCCCATTTTGTCCATGCGGACATGACGCTGGATGAATTCCGCAAGGCGCAGGCCAGAAAGGGTGAAAGCATTGCCGGCCTGATGCTTAAATCCGTCTTGTCCTCCCTGGTTGAGAAAACCGGGACGAACCGGGCCGGTGAATTTGGATTGATGGCGGATTTCCTGGCCGGCAATAAAACGGGGTTGAAGAATAAGCTGATGGTCATGATGGCCAATGCTCCTAATGGTCTGGAGAATACCGTGATTCTGGAAGGCCGGAATGCCAAGTGCATGGAAGTGTTTGACCGTTGGAGCGGCAAGGGTGTGCGCAGAATAGGCGTCTTTTACGGAGCGGCGCATCTTCCCGGCCTGCACGGTGCTCTTTTGGAACGCGGCTACCGTCTCCGGGAGGTGCGCTGGCTTCCGGCGTGGAGTACCAGGGAGAAGGGTGCGGACGGGCAGCGCGGAGAGGGCTGAGTTTTTTACTCTTTTTTCGAGACGGGAGGTGTAGCGGCGGATGAACATGGTTTTCCGCCGCTCCGCCTTTAAAGAGGGAAGAAGAGGGGGGCGTTTTTTCCCTGCCTGGGGCAGGATGCCGTTCTCTAGGGGGCAGGATGCCGCGTTCCGGAGGGAACCATGCGGACGATTCCTCCGCCTTTGATGCGCATGGTGAAGGAAAGGGCATTTTCGGAAGTGACTTTCCGGGTTTCCACGCTCCATCCGTCATTTTTTTCTGCCAGATCCCGGAGAATGGTGGCCTGGTATGCCGTGTTTTTGTCCAGGAAATTCAAAGGAATGGAAACGGTGCGTTCCCTGCCGTCTCCGTTCATCAGAGCAATGTACCACTGGTTTCCTGACCGCCGGGCGAAGGCGGCGCATTCCCCAATGGCAGACGGCGGCAGGACGATGGTTTCCTCCCATACGGAAGGGATGTTCCGGACAACTTCCCGTTCAGGGGAATCCTTCGGGAAAGCAGCTTCCATGTCCGCGGGGTTGGAGACCCAGTGAAGAATGGGGGACGTATAAATGATATTGGCCGCCATTTGGAGGGTCCAGGAAGAGCCGCGCAGCTTGGGGCCGTGGCCAAAATAGCCTCCCGTGAAATCGGCGTGGCCGGAGACCAGGCGGGTAAAGGGCAGCGCGCAGTAGTGCTGGCCGCCAATGGCGGCCCAGATGTTCTGTTCTCCGCCGTAAATGCCTTCCCGGCTCATTTCGTGCGGCCAGGAACGTTCCTCCCCCGTGGGGGTATTGGCTCCGTGGAAGTTGACCATAAGCTTGTTTTTCGCCAGGTTTTCCGCTACGGCGTCGTAGAAGTCCAGGCGTTCCTGAGAGGCGGAGTCCATGAAGTCTATCTTGATTCCCCTGATTCCCGTTTTGGAGAGTGAGCTGAAAAAGCGGCGCATATTTTCCCAGTCATTGGCGGGGTTGTTGACGTCTGACCATCGCACCCATACCCAGATGCCTACGTTTTTGCCGGCGGCGTAGCTGGCCAGTTTGGCCAGCTTGTCCATGCTTTCCGGAAGTGATCGGCCCCATTTTTTCCATCCTTCGTCAACGAGGTGGTATTCCCATCCAAATTCGGCAGCCATATCGACAAAGGCATATTGGTCGTTTTCCAGGACATTCCCGCGGTCCCACCAGGTCCAGGTGGAACGGCCCGGCTTGATCCAAGGGGCTTTGGAACCTTCCGGAAAAAGATTCCTGTCCGGTTCCGGAGCCAGGGAAGGGATGACGTCGTTTCGGACCAGTCCGTTCAGGTCGTCATTCACCAGGATGACGCGCCAGGGCATTTCCGAGGATGAGGGGGCGGAAAAGCCGCCGGGATCCTGGAAATATACCGCACGGCATGCTCCATCCTGGAGGGAAAATTTAATGCCGCTCCATTTCCTGTTGAAGTTGGCTGCTTCCTGTATGAGCGCGACGCCTCCGTCCGGCAGTTCCACCGTAATCGGCATGGTGCGGACACAGCTGCGGGGATTGCCGGGATCTTTTTTGAAATCCGTTATTCTGGAAGGAGACCAGACCCCCTCGCAGGGGCCCAGGGCGGAGGAGGCGTCCTGGGTCCACAGAACAGTTTTTTCCGGAAAGGCGAAGGAGGTTTTTTCTTCACTGATATTCAGCGAGGGCGCTTTCTTCACCTCTTCCGTCCACTCATAGCGGAAGGCGACCCCGTTGTTGAAGACACGGGCCCGGAGCCGGAGGGAGGAGTTCTTCCCGGAAACCACGTATTCATTGAAGCAGACGGAAGAGGTGGGGTATTTGCCCCGCGTCTCGAAGGTGTCGCGAACGTTATCCTTCACTTTTTCCACATTCCATCCCGTGATGCCTCCGGCGAGATTTTTTCCATTCACGACGACGCCCAGCCCGGATGGTTCCAGAATCGTTTTGCCGCCTTTTTTCAGAGAATGGGCGGCCTGGCTGCCCGCGTGGAGCCTCCAGGACAGCCGCCCGTCCGGAGATTGCAGGGATGCGTGCGTTTCCGCCGCCTGTCCGGCGCCGGTCAGGAGGCATCCTGCCGTACTGCTGAGCATAATGAGTGATTTTACAAGCATATCTTTATCAGAATACGTCCGTCTTTGTTCATTTATTGCAAAACAGCGAAGCGGAAATTGGAACATCCATGTTCCGAAGGAGGGAAAATGCCGTTCCATTGGAGGCATCCGGGCAATTTCCGGAATAAAAAGGGAAAGCCTTTTTTCTTCCCACATGAATTTGTAGCGGTATGCCGTTTTTTCGTGAAGGCCGGGGATCATTTATGAAGAAAAAATAATAGATATCTTATGTTCCTGTGCAGATAGTTGCAGGAAAATACCGGATTGGCAGGGAGCAAAAGAATAATCTTTACAAAATAATAGGAAGCAATAGAATAAAGCGCATTGCAAATATAAGGATGGAGCGTAGCGGTTTAAATAGTGATCCTGTTTTTTCGGACCAGGATGAGCATTCCGATAATGTTTCTGTACGCAGCTCCTCCAAATTACTTCCTCCCCCTTCCTGGAACGAGTCTTCCGTTTATTCCAAGGAACTCCCGGCGGGAGCAACTTTGGAACATTATAAAATCCTGAAGGTGCTGGGCAGCGGAGGGTTTGGCATTACCTACTTGGTGCGGGACACCATGCTGAAGAGAAAAGTAGTTCTTAAAGAAAACTTTCCTTCTTCTTATGCTTACCGGGATCCGTTTACAGGGCGCGTGATACCCAACAATGAACACGATGCCGAGTCTTTCCAGTGGACCCTTTCCAACTTTTTAAATGAGGCCCGTGTTCTTGCACAACTGGATTCGCCCGGTATCGTGCGGGTTCTTTCCGTGTTTGAGTGTAACGGAACGGCTTATTTTTCCATGGATTACGTTCAGGGTCTTCCCATGGATTATCTGGGAGAGCAGCAGCTTCTTGCGGGGAACTGTTATTCCGAGGCCAAGTTGAAGGGGCTGCTGGTGCACATCCTCCAGATTTTGGATTACCTTCATAAAAAAGGCATCTGCCACAGGGATATCAAACCGGGAAATATCCTGCTTACACAGGAAGGGGCTCCCGTCCTCATTGATTTCGGCGCGTCGCGCCGTATCGAGAGCAACCACACCCAGACCGTTCTGGCGACACGTGGTTTTTCTTCTCCGGAGCAGGCGCTGGGCAGAAAAGATATGGGGCCCTGGAGCGACCTTTATTCCCTGGGTGCTACATTTTATTCCCTGCTGAAGGGCTTTGCGCCGCCCAGAGGGGAGGAACGGCTGATCAACGACACCATACAGCCGCTGGCCGCATCCTCTTCGTTGTCTTCCCATTATTCGAAAAATTTTCTGAAAACCATCGACAAGGCCCTTTCTCCGCGTGTGGAAGACCGTTATGCTTCCGCAGAAGCGTGGATGAAGGATCTGAGGGTTGAGGGAGGCGCCGTTTCAACCATTCAGTTCTCCCCCGAGGAGTTCAAATCAGCCCGTAAGCGTTTTTTCAATTTGTTTGCCTTATCCTCTTCCCGCATTATGTCGGAAGGGCAGGAACATTTGAGGACGAGTCGGAAGATAGCGTTTGGGATGATTATTGTCCTGGGAATTATAGGCGCGCTTCTGGGATATTCTATTCACGGGGGGAACAGAACGGAGAATGAAGATGCGTTAGGGCTGCGTTTTCCCAGTGTGATGTCCACTCCCATTCCCCAGATTATTTCAGATTCAAGGGATGTGTCATTGTTAAGTTCCATGGATCATTTTGACGTCAGGCTGGATAGCCCGTCTTTATCGCGTCATGCTCTGCCGTCCGTGCTGCCCGACCGTTTTTCACTTGCATGCGTTCATTTAAGGGTGCTTCAGGAAGACAAGATGTGCCCGCCCCTGTATCTGACCATACGTGATGAGCAGGGGAAGCTGGTTTCCCGGTCATTTAACGGTTTTTCCTTCACCTTGATTGAAAGTCCGGTGCTTACAGGATTCCGTTTTGTGGATCTTCCTGCTCTGAAAGTAGATGCCCCTTACAGATTCAGTTTTGAGACCAAGGATAATGTTCCCCATCCTTTGAAGGTGGTTTCTTCCCAGATTACGACGCTGGAGAGCGGGAAAGTCCTGAAGCCCCATTTCAAATTCATCTGCGCGGCGTATGATCCCGGTGTGAAAGCTTCTCTGGACAGCCCGGAGAACAGCAAACTCCGGGAACTGCTTATCGCTTCCCGGAAAAGGAACCGTACGGAAATTGATTCCATCGTGCTGACGGAGCGGGAGAAGGTTCAGTTGCGGAAATTCGCCAGGGCGGGGTATCCTTCCGCGCAGTATAAAATAGCCCGTCTTATTTTCGAACGGGATGGAAGATACGGGGAAGAAGGTGGCGCCTGGCTTTATAAGGCGGCCATGGGCGGCTTTATTGTCGCCCAGAGGGATTTGGCGTTTCTTCTTGTAGGCGGCAAGGAGTTTTTCCCGGATATTCTTCAGTGTCCGGTCAGCCTGTCCCAGAACTATTCCCAGGCGGTTGATTTGCTGTTAATGTCTTTTACGGCGCAGGATCCTTCCGCCCTGTACATGCTGGGCATTTTGTATTCCCAGGGGTGGGGGGTGGATTATTCCGCAGAGATGGTCATGAGGCTGTCCAAACTGTTGGCCGGTTCCGGTTATGATTTGTCGCGGCTCACTTTGTCCGCCCCCATTTTAGCCCATTGGGAGCTTCTGGGGCAGCAGGATGGCGCTTATACGCGGATGTGCTGTTCCATTCCGGACAGGAAGATGAAGCAATTTTCAGGTGTTCGTCTGGTGCGGACTTCCAAAGAGGGGGGAAGTCTTTTTATTGACAAGGTAATTCTGTTCAGGGACGGGCAGGAAGTTATGTCCCGTTCTTTCCGTTCGGCTCTTACCCAGGAATCTCCCGTTCTGGAGGTGTCCATGAATATGGAGGATTACGCAGAGAATGTGGAGAATTTCGAGTGGTCAATAGAAGTGATCATGGCTCCGGCCAACACATGCGGCATCATGGAAATGATGGAAAAAAAGGAGCTTTCCAACGATAAAGAGAAGCGGATTTGATGGAAAGCTGCCGGAGCGGTCTGGCGGATACGCGGTTTCGTATTCCTGCCGCAACCCCGTTCCCGGCAATGGAAAGGGGCAAGAACTGTTTTCCCATGGGTGAATTCAGCCACGGGATGACCGCAGCGGATTTAAATGTTTTTCAGCATGTCCAGCGTTTCCCGGAGTTTGTCCGCGGGAGCGGCGCTTGCCAGCCGCGGGAATTTGTTGGACAACAGGATAAAATCCCCGTTTCTGGTGAGCATCAGACGCTGTCCGCTGATTTCCACCATGGAGATGTTGGCATGGGATGCCAGGATTTTGATTTTGTGGGAGTCCAGCAGGTGGCGCACCGTTTCCGGCGCGGGGCCGAAGCGGTCTTCCCAGGCGCGGAGCAGATTGTCCGCTTCCTTAAGGGTTCGGACGGCGGCCAGATCCTTGTAGGCGGAGATGCGCAGGGCCGCGTCACTGATGTATTCCCTGGGAAGGAAGGCTCCCAGATAGTCCTTGCGGGATTTTGCGGCGAACTGCGTTTCGCTGTTAATGATAAAGTCCGTTCTTAGAGCCGCATCCGGACGGGGGGCCGTGCGTTTGCCCTGCATCTGGGCGATGGATTGCTGGAGAAGCTGGCAATACAGGTCAAAGCCTATGGCGGCGATGTGGCCGCTCTGCTGGGTTCCCAGCAGGTTGCCCGCACCGCGTATTTCCAGGTCCCTCATGGCAATTTTGAAGCCGGAACCCAGTTCCGTATACTGTTTGATGGCGGAGACGCGTTTGCGGGCGTCTCCCGTGGTGGCGGCGGATCTGGGGAGCATGAGGTAGGCGTAGGCCCGGTGGCCCGCACGGCCCACGCGGCCGCGGAGCTGGTAAAGGTCCGCCAGGCCGAAGCGGTCCGCGCGGTCAATGATGATGGTGTTGGCGTTCGGAATGTCGATGCCGGATTCGATGATGGTGGTGGCCAGCAGGATGTCCGCTTTCCCCTGCACGAAGGTGCGCATGACCTTTTCCAGTTCTTCTTTAGGCATTTGGCCGTGGCCGATGACGATGCGGGCCTTGGGCACCAGGGCCTGGATGCGGTCCCGGAACAGTTCGATGGTTTTCACGCGGTTGTGCAGCAGGAAAATCTGTCCTCCGCGCTCCAGCTCGCGTTCCATGGCCTTTTTCATGATGCGTTCGTCGTAAGGGCACACGCTTGTCTGGACGGGCTGCCGGTTGACGGGAGGGGTTTCAATGGAGCTCATGTCACGTGCTCCCATCAGGGCAATGTACAGGGTGCGGGGAATGGGCGTGGCGGACAGCGTCAGCACGTCAATTCCCTTGAAGCGTTCCTTGAATTTTTCCTTGTGTCTGACGCCGAAGCGCTGTTCCTCGTCAATGACTACCAGGCCCAGATTTTTCATGGATACGTCATCGGAAATGAGCCGGTGCGTGCCTATGACGATGTCCACAGCTCCCGTTCTGAGCCCTTCCAGCGTGGAGCGGATGTTCGCCGCGCTGCTGAAGCGGCTGAGCATTTCAATACGTACGGGGTATTCGCTCATGCGTTCCTTGAACGTGCGGAAATGCTGTTCCGCCAATACGGTGGTGGGGACCAGCACGGCCGCCTGGCGGCCTCCCGTCACGCATTTGAAGGCGGCGCGGATGGCAACTTCCGTTTTTCCGAAGCCCACGTCTCCGCAGATCAGGCGGTCCATGGGGCGGGTGGATTCCATGTCCGCTTTCGTCTGGGCGATGGCGCGGAGCTGGTCCTGGGTTTCCCGGAAGGGAAAGGAGCTTTCAAATTCCCACATCCATTTGCTGTCCGGGGGGTGGCTGTAGCCTTTTCCTGTCTGGCGTTCCGCCTGGACATTGAGGAGCTGGGCGGCGTAATCCGCCACGGATCGTTCTGCGGATTTTTTGGCGCGCTGCCATTTGGAGTCCCCCAGTTTGTTGAGTTCCGGCGTTTTGCTTCCCAAGCCTATGTATCGTGAGACCAGGTGAGCCTGGCTGAGGGGGACGTGCAGGACCGTGTTGTCCCGGTAGAGGATGTTCATTTCCTCGTCTCCGGAGTCAGGGGAGGCGGAAATGTTGATGAATTTGCCGATGCCGTAGCTGGTATGCACCACCAGATCACCGGGATTGATGTCTTTCAGGGATGCCTGCGCGCGTGCCTTGCGCGCCTTGTCTTCCCGGCTGGCGCGGCGGCGCGCCGTAGCGGACTGGTACCTGCCGAACAGTTCCGAGGAAGAGAGGACGGCCGTTTTCGCTTCCGGGATGCTGAACCCTGCCGGAAGTTCTCCGCGAAGGGGGGTGATGGACAGCAGAGAGGGCGTTCCGGCGCAGATGTCCCGGAAGCGTTCTTCCTCCCCTTCATTGGGGAAGAACATGCTGACATTCCATTTCCGGTCCAGCCATTCCCGGATTTGGCGTTCCGCCAGTTCACGGCGCATTTCCTGCATCACGAAGTCCCCCGCCTCAAAGCTGCCCAGGGGATTGTCATGGATGGCAAGGGAGAAGTCTTCTTCCCCCGCCGCATTTTCCGGGGGAGAGGTGAGGATGCATACGTTCCCCCGTTCCTTGCAGAAAGGGGCGGTAATAACCAGGTCGCCCGGTTTGATCCAGTCCCGCAGGGTTTCCGCGCCCTCGGCTTCCGTCAGTATGAGGTTGACGTGTTCCGCCTTGCGGAAGGAAATCTGGGAATCCACATCAAATTCCCGGATGGATTCAATTTCGTCGTCAAAAAACTCCAGGCGCACGGGGTGGGAGGACTGGAGAGGAAAGACATCCAGGATGCCGCCGCGTCGGGACCATTGCCCGCGGGAAATGACCTGTGGAACACCTTCAAATCCCGCTTCCCCAAACTGCCGTATCAAGTCGTCCGGTGCGTGCGTCTCCCCCGTTTTCAGGGTGATCCCCTGGTTTTGCATGCCGTCGGGGGACGGAACCTCATCGTTCAGGCTGCCTTCCGTTAAAATGATGGTTTGCCCGCCCGTGCGGCTGGAAGAGATGCGGTGAAGGATATTCAGACGTTCCGCAGCGAGCTCCGGGTCCCCCATTTCCTCCCCCAGGGCCACCTCTTTTTCCGGAATGAAGAGGAGGTGGCGCACTCCCCAGGTTTCCAGTTGGGCTGCAAGGGCTTCCTGAGCCCGCAAATGGGGCGCGACCACCCAGGCCCGGGCGGTATCCGGAAGGGTTCTGATACACAGGGCCGCTACAAACGGCACCCCGGGCAGGGAAGTATGGTCGAAAACCGCCTGTTCCTCTGTGCCCAGTTTCGCCAGTTCCCGGTGAAAGGGGGAGGTACGGGCTACCCTGTCCATCAGGGCGGATATGGAAGCTTCTTCTGCCATGCGTGTCTGTGAATCCCTGTTGAGGGAAGTGTGCCGCCTTTCCCTCCCGTGTCAACGGTTTTTCAGGGCACAAACCGCCCTTCGTTTTCCGTCGGGGGACTGTTTCCACGGCACGCCGCGGCATAGTTCAGGAAGAGGAACGGAAGCGGATTTTAACGCCGGCCTTGCGCCATTTCTGTTCAATTTCTTTGGCCAGTTCTTCATAGCTCCGTCCGTCAAGGAGGAGTTTCTGAGCTTCCTTTTCACTGGTTCCGGATTGAATAGCTTTCATGTAATTCTTGATGCGCCGGGCATCGCCCTTGCCGTCCATGTGGTAAAAATAGTAGGCCATCAGGGCGGCCAGGCCGTAGTTCAGGTTGGCGTTTTCTCCCGTGAACTGGGAATAGGGCATGTTCATGTAAGCTTCCAGGCCGGGTGCCTCAAAGTCATCCCCAAGGGCCCGTCCCCCCGTATTTTTTTTGCCGTATTCCGTCACGCGGGAGACAATGTGGGACCGGTTGGCTCCGAAGTTGAAGCGGCCTCCGGCATAGGGCGTCATGCCCATGTATTCCGCGGAGCCTTCACAAAACCAGCTGGCCTGCTTGGCCTGCGAAGACATGAGCTGGTGCGTCAGTTCATGGATGAGTGTGGAAGCGTCCTTGTCACGGTCAATGACGTATGTGCTTCCCATGGTTTTGACTCCCAGGGAATCGAACGGAACCAGAATTCTTCCGCGGTCCCCTGGCCGCGTTGTCCCCAGGAAGATGCCCGCCGTGCCTTCGCGTCCGCCGTTTTCCAGATAGGTGCTGAATTTTTCATACAGGTAGGCGGGGAATTTGGCGGAATCGTCATGGGCAGGGGAGTTCCCTATAGGAAGGGTTTTGTTGGCCAAGTGGGTGGCCTCAAAGAGGAGGCCCAGGCGCTTGATCATGCCGGTGCCCAGCTTGGCGTCGCAGATGAAGCGGAAATGGGGTGTTTCATAAATATATTCTCCCGGTTCCTCCTTGATGGTTTCCACCTTGAAATTGTCCGGGCATTTGACGCTCCTGGGCCACGGCTGGTGGTAATTGTCCGCCGTATTGGTGGGGAGTGCCCTACCTTTTTCCTGTTCCGCGATGAAATCCCTGTCTTCCCGGGAGAGCAGGGAGAGGGGAATGGAGACGGTTTGGCCGCCGGAACGTTTCAGCACGGCTTTCTGGCCGTCCAGCCTGATGAATGCTGCTTCCAGTTTTTTCCCTTGGAGGTTGGTCCAGGTGCGCCCCTGTGCAAGGGGGGTAAGGAAAAGGGCGAACAGAGTTCCCGCCGCCAGGCAGAGGCGTGCGGGCTTTTTCATCAGGGGTAAGACGGGAGGCATGAACATAATTGCGTTTAATGTTTGGGACGCGGCAGCATCAGGAGCAGCAGCCCGCAGAACAGCATCAGGCATCCTGCCGCCGCCAGGGTGGTGGTCAGCGGAACGCCCTGATCCTTGAACCATCCCCCAAAGAAGGAGATGAGGGCGCCCACGCCGGCGGATGTGAGGTTGAGGAGGCCATAGCCGGTTGCGGAATAACGCTCGTCGATATGGGAGCGTAGCACAGGCATGAGGGTGGCGTCCAGTGATCCCTGCGCCAGCCCCTGCGTGGCGACCAGACCCAGCATGAGCACGAGCGGGACGGTGATGTCCCAGCCGAAGATGCCGGGCAGCAGCGCCAGAACCACCAATGGGCCGGATATGGTGAAGGTGATGCCCGGCACCAGGGCGCGGGCGCGGGCGTTGCGCCTGTACCACATGTCCGCCAGGATGGCGCCTCCCAGCACGGCGACGTATTTGGCCACGGAGCTCCACAGGGTGGCGGCGGGGCCCGCTTCCGCGGAGGAGAGCTGGTATTTGTCCTGAAGCAGGGTGGGATACCAGGTGAGAAGGAACCAGTTCCCGGCTCCGGCAAAGGCCACTACGGCCAGCAGCATCCACATGGGGCGTCCGCTCAGCAGGCTGGAAAGGACGGCTCCGGTGGAAAGTTTGGAAGAGGGTTCCTTGATGGCCTGTTCGTCATTGTCCACATTGAGCAGCACCGTTTTTTCCTCCGGTACGGACGGTTTTTTTGCCTGGGCCGTATCCGCCGGGGCTTTGGACGGATCTTTCAGGAACAGGATGAGGATGACGGCGTACGCCACGCCGATGAGGCCGAACAGGGCGAATGTCATGCGCCATCCCGTCCATGAAGCCATGGTGGCACCGAAGCCGGCGACGGCCATGCCTACATAGATGCCGCTCATGTGCAGGCCCGTAGCGATGGAGCGCGTGCTGCCGCGGTGGTAGTCCGTAATCAGGGCCAGGGCGGCGGGGATGTAGAATGCCTCGCTGATGCCCATGGCTCCGCGCGCAATGAGCAGGGAAGTGTAATCTTCCGCATGGCCGGTCCACCATGTGACCACGGACCAGACGACGAGAGAGCAGAGGATCATCAGCCGGCGGCTGTAACGGTCCGCCAGAAAGCCGCCCACCGGGCTGAGCAGGGCGTAAATCAGCAGGAAAACGGAGGTGACCATGCCGAACTGGGCTTCCGTCTGCGGAATGTCCCGTACGATGGGTTCATGCAGGGCGGAAAGGAGCTGGCGGTCAAAATAGTTCAGCATGACCACAAACCACAGGACAATGACGGCTACCCAGGCCCACAGGCCCGGCTTGGTGTTCGGGTCCGTGACAGAGGCAACATTTTTAACGCCGTTGCGCACGGCGGAGACGATGATGATCGCCAGGACGATGATGGTCAGAATGAGAACGGCGTAATCAACCGTGCTCATTTCAAAGTGGTAACCTGCGGAGGCGGAGGCGTTTACGGGAGTACGGACGCCCGGGGCCGTTTCCCCGCTGATGGTCATGATTTCAGAGCCCCTGACAACGGCGGGAACCGTGGCGATGCCCACGGGCCATTCCCCTTGGCGCGTCCATGTGTTTCCGATGACGTCATAGACCAGGATATCCCGGGACTGCACCACGGGCCTGGACGGGTCCGGCGAGTTGCCGCGCTTGTCTCCTCCGATCAGGAGAATGGAGTTTTCCCGCACCGGGGCGGGACCCGCGGCGGCGGCTACGGGCATTCCCGGTCCGGCAAGCTGCTGCCTGCCGGAGGAGCCCCATTTGGAAGGGTCCTTGGACGTCATGTCGTAGCCGATCATGTCGGAAAGATACGTCCTGGAGGTTTCTCCGGAGTTATCCCTGGACAGGGAACAGCCGCCTATGATGAACAGGGTGCTGTCGCAGACGGCGGCGGTGGAGAGAATGCGCCCCTCTCCGGGAAAAGGGGGAAGGGAAACCCATTTCATTTTATCCGTGTCCGGCGTGGTGTCCAGCATGTAGATGGTATTGAGTGCGGTTTCCGGCTGCTCCCGGTCTCTGCCGCCGATGACGAACAATTTGTTCCCGTGGGCGGCGCAGGAGGCTTCCGTTACGGGGACGGGAAGGGGAGGAAGCTTTTCTACGGAGCCGTCCGTTTTAATCAGCAGGGCGTCTTTCAGGATGCCCTGAGCATTGTGGCCTCCGGCCACAGCCAGCCCCTTGCCCACGCTGGCAAAGGCGGCGTAACCCAGCGGGACGGGCAATGTTCCCGCCTTGCTCCACTGGCCGTTGCGAAGCTTGAAAATATCCTGGTAGTAGGTTTTGGGGCCGCGTTCCTCCGGAGTTGAGGCGCCCGGCGCGGCCTGGGGGAAGTTGGCGCCCCCTGCGGCGATGACGGACTGGCTGCCGTCGTCTTCCGTGACGGTTCCGGCAACCATGCCGGCGCGGCCTGCCGGATCCGGAAGGTCGGGAACAGTTCCGGACGTCCGGACATCCACGGAAAAGGAGGCGTCAGCGGACGGAGCCGCGATAAGAAGCAGGGCTGCCAGAGCGGAGCCACAAGCCTTGGAAATTCGGGTAAGGGTGCGTGTCATGTGCATATGTTGAGAGATTTAATTGGATTCCGGTCAAATCAGGGGAGGGAGATGCTCCACACTTCAGGAGAGCGCCTTCCGGGTTTGAGCTCTCCGTTCACGGCCGCGAAACGGTCCTGCCACGCGCAACACGGAAGGACAGCCCTGGGCGCGGCGATGGGGCCTGCGTCGTGCCATGTCATGTCTGCTGTGTCCAGGCACAGGGATTGGTTATTGAAGCCGGGATTAGTTTGGGGAGTGTATTTTTTCCCGGAGCCGTCATCCCCCCCAAGCAGGTAAATGACGCCGTTTCCGGAAACCGGGGCCGGGGTGGGGGCTGCGGCGATGGCGTAAGGCATGTCCGGCAGGCGCGTCCATCCGTGTTCCGGAGTATAGCTCCAGGCTTCCTTCAGCAGTTCCCGGACCTGTTGGCCGTCCTGTTCCCGCAGGCCGATGCCGCCGAGCACGTACAGGGCTCCGTCTGTTGCGGCCATCTGATGCAGGAAGCGGCCGCGGCCCGGCAGCGGGGCCTGTTCCAGCCATCCCTGTTCCGTCCGGCGTGTGTCCAGCATGAAGACCCGGTTGGTGCAGTCCTGCTCGCCGGGGCGTTCGCACCCTCCTGTAAGATAGACTTTCCCGTCCAGGACGGCAGCCGCCGTATATGCCAGGGCGATGGGGAGGGAAGGGAAAGGATGCGTGGTGACAGTTCCCTCCGCGAGGTTCAGCAGGTAAACGTCTTTCCGGTGCCCTTCCTTGCCGCAGCCGCCGATGCACAGCAGGCCTTCCCTGATGCCGGCGGAGGCGCCGTATGCATAAGGCACGGGCAATGTGCCAGCCTCTTTCCATTCGTTTTCCCCCGGAGAGAGCGTAAAGATACGGTCCGTCCACGTTTTGGCCCCCCCCTCAAGCATGGGCTTTTCCGGGAAATTGGTACCTCCTGCACAAATCATTATTTCTCCGCAGGTCCCTGCGTACATGCCGGCGAAGCCTTCCGGATCGGGAAGGGCGGGTAAAGGTGTCCAGGATGAAGAATAGCGGCTCATAATACGTGTAAATGACTCGCCATACACTAGCTAAAAACCGGCGGCTGCGCCAGTATTAACCTCTGGTCCTATTTTTTTGAATAAATTCCTTTCCTTGCGCCTCTTACCAACGTAGAAGAGGTTAATCATATGAAAACAGGAACCCGTTTGTTGATTTTATGCCTCCTGGCTCCTGCCGCCCTGGCGGAAAATATGTCCCTGCGGTCCGGCAGGGTGCTGAAAGACGCCGTTGTGGTGTCTTCCGGAGATGATTTTGTCAATATCCAGTACACGGACGGGGTGGCCAAGGTTTCCTATAAAGATTTGACGGATGCCCAGCAAAGGGATTACAGGATGACGCCGGATGAAGTGAAGGCCAGGCTGGACCAGCGAAGGATGGAGGAAGCGGCGCGCAGAAAGAAGGCGGAAGAAGCCAGGAAGGCGGCCGATGAAGAAGCCAGGAAGATCCGGGAGTCCCTGTCTGAGGCGGAGCGGCATCCCCGCTATCTGGAAGGGGCGGATATTTCCCGCATGTTTTTGCTGATGGGGGAACTTACCAAGGTGGAGGCGGAGGTTATGGCTCTGCAGTGGAATGCCCTGGAAGCGGACCGTGTGGGTTTGCCGGAAGACGCCCGCGTTTTCCGCGCAAGGGCGGCAGCCTATCAGGAGCAGATAAGCGCCATCCGTAAAAAAAGGGAAACCGCGGAACAGTATTGGCAGGATTTGGAGAAGAAATACCTGGCCTTGAAAGACGGTACCCAGAAGAAGATTGCAGATTTGAATAAGCAGGTTTCCCAATTGCAGGGGGAAGTGAGGGAGGTGGCCAGCCAGCCGAGAACGGAACGCATCATTGTCCCTCCGATTATCAGGACGTGGAATTACCCGCCGCCGCCTGTCTTTATCCGGCCCCAGCCGCCCCCTCCCCGTCCCGTGCCTCCGCGTCCGATGCCTTTGCCCGTAAAGCCGAGTTTGTACAGAAGTTAAAGATGCTCCGGAGCATTCCCTTTTCTGTCCATGGGCCTGTGCCGTTTACTGGAAAAAGGGACGGACGGAAGGGAATACGGGAAACAGGCCGCCCGTGCGGCTGCCGCCATGGCCTGCCGGAACATTCCTTTGCCGCGGAGGGAAAGCATCAGATTCCGGGCAGGGGGAACAGTTTCATGCGGCCCCCCTGGAAGGAGGCCAGATGCCTGAATCCTGCCTGCCGGGCCAGTTCCCCGGCCCGCTTGAAATCCCGCCCTACATCCTCCGGCCTGTGGGCGTCTGAACTGATGGTGAGGGGAATTCCCGCCTCCGCCGCCATTTTCAGGAATTGCCCGTCCGGATATTGTTCCCCGCACTTGTTGTGCCAACCGGCTGTGTTAAGTTCCAGGCAGGCTCCGGTTTCCCGCATGGCTTCCAGCGACGGTTCATAATAACGGCGCAGGTCTCCAGAAGGGCGGAAGCCGAATTTTTTAATCAGGTCCGCGTGCCCCATGATGTGGAACATTCCGGAGGCGGCCATGTTCCGGAAGCGTTCCCAATACTGTTCCCATGCGTCCTCCACATCCGTCCGATGCCAGAAATCCATTCTGTGGGGATTGTCGAATTCTTCCTTTTCCCCCAGATAATGGACGGAACCGATCAGGTAATCCCATGCGTGCAGGCCCTGCAGGTGCTCTATCCATGGTTCGATGCCGGGAAACCAGTCGCATTCCAGAGCGGAACGGACCGTCAGTCCGTGCAGCGCGGCGCATTCACGGGCTTCCGTGAGCCAGTCCAGGTAGGCCGGCATGTCCGCCTGCTTCATGCGCCAGTCGTCAAAAGGTTCCCCAGGCATCGGGGCATGGTCTGAAATGCCGTATTCCCGGAGTCCGGCTCGGACGGCTGCCTGCACGTATTCCTGCGGAGTGCCGGAGGCATGCAGGCACAGGGGGGTATGGGTATGGTAATCGCAGTACATGGAGGGGAATGCCCCATGCTAGCATGGCGGAGCGGACGGTTCAACCCGGAGGGATGTCTTTGTTCATTATTTGCCGTCTTTGACTTTATGAGTTGATTTTATGGACAGGATTTTTTAGAGTTGCGTTAAATAGGACACGTGACATATGAATGACTGGCAAGGCTTTTCCCCGCTGAATGATTTTACAGGGCCGCTCCTGGATAACCTGAAGCGCCACCCCAAGCGCATTGTTTTTCCGGAAGGGGAGGATGTCCGCGTGCTGCGCGTGTCCCAGCGCTTTGTGGAGGAGCAGGCCGGCGCGCCTATCCTGCTGGGGAGGAGGGAAGTCATCACGAGAATGGCGGAAATGAACGGAATTTCCCTGAAATTCGTCCGTATCATTGAACCGGAAAAAAGCTCGGATCTTCAGATGTTCTGCGACCGTTATGAACGGGCGGAGCAGATGTTCGGCAACGGGTTGCCTATGAATACCCGTGAAATTGTTTCCGAACCGGTTCATTTTGCCGCCATGATGGTGCTCTACGGCCAGGCGGACGCCATTGTGGCCGGGAACATGAAAAGGGTGGCTTCCGTTTTCCGCGCAGTAAACAAGTACAGGCAGGATCCCGTTCCCACCAAGCCCCTGTTTGCCATTTCCATTGTGCTCGTCCCCGAATTTTCCAAGAAATTCGGCGGCCGCGGCGTCTATTTTCTGGCGGATACCGGGGTAAACCCTGAACCCACGGTGGAAAATATGGCCTATTTTGCCGTAGAGACGGCCAAAATGGCCCGCCACATGCTGGGTAAAAGCGTTCGCGTCGCCATGCTGAGCGCGTCCACTTCGGGCTCCGTTCCGGAACTGGCTGCGGACCGCACCAGGGCCGCTGCGGCGCTGGCGAAGAGCATGGTGCAGAAGGATTGCCTGAACAATGAAATCTCCATAGAGGGGGAAATCCAGATTGATGCCGCTCTGTCGTCAGATTCCTACAGCGTGCGCGTGCACCGCAACTCCATGCTTCAGCCAAGTGAGGTTTGGGTCTTCCCGACTCTGGATGCTGCGGATATCTCCAAAAAACTGTTGTGCATGATGCCGTCCGTATACAACTATGGCCTTATTCTGGGCGGTCTGCTCTTCCCGATTGCCCAGCTGCCGCGGCTGACGGATGAAGACAGGATGTTCGGTACTGCGCTGGTGGTGGGGAATGAAGCCATTAAATTCCACCTGTTGTATCCGCAGGGGGTTGCTCCGCTTTATTGACCGGGCGCGGCGTGTCCGTGACCAGCAGGCGCTTTTCCTTGCGTACGGCCAGTTTTCCGCCGGGCAGGGAAGTTCGGGAAGGGCCGTCCGTATTCAGGATGTCCATTACCCGGAGTACGGCGTCTTCCGTCAGGTCCGGAATATGTTGCCGGCGCAGGTAATCATGCACGGCGCATTGTCTCAGCTCCGCAGGAAGCAGGTTGATTTTCGGCAGGAACAGGCGCCCCTGGGGATCTGTCAGGTTCATGGAGTCCAGCGCCTGGGAAAGCGCCGTGCGGATTTGATTTTCCAGGCGGCAGGCACGTGAAAAGGGAAGGCTGGTGTCCCTTTGGAACAGCGCATTCAATTTGGGAATAATCTCATGGCGCAGGGCGTTCCTGGTATATTCGGCAGACTGGTTGCTGGAATCTTCCCTCCATGGAATATGGCGATGCTCCAGATAGGAGGTGATATCCTCCCGGGAAAAATCCAGCATGGGGCGTACGACGGTCAATCCGTTGGCCCAGGTGGAGACGGGGAACATACCGTGAATGCCGGAGGCACCGCGGCAGAGGTGAAGAAGGGCCGTTTCCTGCTGGTCGTTCCGGTGGTGGGCCAGAGCCACGAGAGCCCCCGGGTAACCGGCGGCCCATTTCAGAAACGAGGCCTGCCTGGCTTCCCTGGCCGCTTCTTCAATGGCTATTCCGCGGGTATGGGCCATACTGCGGACATTGACGCGTTCCCGGACACAGGGAATACCCAGGGAGGCGGCGTAACGGAGCACAAACATTTCCTCTTCCTCCGCTTCCGGACGCAGCTGGTGATTTACATGGCATGCAACCAGATTGCATCCCGGCATGCCGGACAGCAGGGAAAGCAAAGCCATGGAGTCCCTCCCCCCGCTGATTCCGGCAAGGACGGGGCGGCCGGAGCGGAGGAGTTCCGCGGACTGGCTGTCAAAATGGTCCGGTGTCAACATGGTGCTGCTGCGAGTGAATCAGGAAAAAGAGATCAAGGAAAGCCTGCAAATAAAAACCCCGTTTTCCGGGAAGGAAACGGGGTTGGAAAATTGCTGAAGGCAGTTCTTACTTGTTGAGCTTGGGCTTGCCTCCGCTGCGGCGGACGGTGCCGAAGCGCTTCTGGAATTTGTCGATGCGGCCTTCCGTGTCCACAAACTGGTTCTTGCCGGTGAAGAACGGGTGGGAATCAGAGGTGATACCGCAGGAAACCACGAAATGTTCAACCCCGTCAATAACTTCCGTCTTGGGAGAACGAACAGTGGAACGGGTGATGAAGCGGCGTCCGGTGGTGATGTCAACAAAAACGACCGGATTATACTGGGGGTGAATATCTTTCTTCATGGTGATGTATTGCGTTTCCGACGCAAGGGGAACGCAAGTATAAATATGTTTCATTGCATGTCAAGCATCCCCGCGTAAAAATAAGGAAGTTTGTGGATGACGGTTCGGGAGCTTGCGGAAGGAACGGTTGTGGAGATGATATGACGGAAAAATGGAGCAGGTGTTGAAGAGGCCCCCCTGGTGGGCGTGGTTTTCCCTGATGGGATTGGAAATCCCTTCTGCCGCCATTGCCTGGGCTTTTGCCGTCAGCCAGTCCCATCTGGTGGTAGTTTCCTCCCCCTGGCTGTATCAATTCCTGTTTGTGGCTGTCTGGTGCGTCAATATGCTGGACCGGGTGCTGAAAATATTCCGGGGCGGTTCCGCTGTCTACACGGATGAATGCCTGCTTTTTGCCAAAAAGCATTGTTTCGTTATCTCCCTGCTCATTATGGTGGCGGCCGTGACGGGGCTTTGGATCATGTTTTTCCAATTGGGTGTGGTTATTTTTCAATTTGCCTTTCTGCCTGGCGTCTGCAGTCTGCTCTTTCTCTATTTCTCTTCCAACCCTCATCAGAAAGGGAGCCTGTCTTCCGGATTCGTCATGGGGGCGTTTTTTGCCGCCGTTTCCTTCGCTACGGGTGCCGGAATACCGGCCTACTTTTACGGGACGGTAGGCGGCGGCTGGGGAGGCCAGCTTTCCGAACCCACCTGGTATCTGGTAGCGCTGGTCATCCTCTGCATGTTCAGCCGCAAACGGTGGAGTGAAGAAGAGGATGAGGACGGGCAGGATTCCGCCGACCGCGACATGGTATCCCTGGTATGGATGGGGGTGATAGTCATTTACGTCGTATTCTGTCTGGCCGCCGCCAGGGAATATACCGGGGATGCGTGGATTTATTATGGGCTGGCAATGGCGGGGGCATTCATGTTTGTGCTGGACAGGCTGAAGATGAACATGCCTCCCCTCCTCCTGCACACGCTATCCTGGGCGGCACTGATTTTCCCATTGCTGTTGAGCGGTATTCTGGCGCAGGCTTCCTCCTGATTGGCTGGGCGGATTCCTGCTATGGAGCGCGGCAAAATACAGGGAAGTTGAAAAAATAATATTTTGTGGTTGCAATATTGGGAAGAGGATGATAAATTCTGCCCCGCAAGCACGTTCTGCGTGCAGGCAAGTGGCTCGGTAGCTCAGTCGGTAGAGCAGGGGATTGAAAATCCCCGTGTCGGCGGTTCGATCCCGTCCCGAGCCACCATTTTTTCTCCCAATTTCTAATCCCTCCTTTTTATACGGGAAGTAGCTCAGCCTGGTGGAGCGCCTGCTTTGGGAGCAGGATGTCGCAGGTTCGAATCCTGTCTTCCCGACCATTTTAAAGCCTGTGGATCAAATGATTTACGGGTTTTGTTTTTTGAGCTGTTCCCTGGTGGTTGTCCGTAAAATAGGTGGAGTGGAAGCGGGGCATGCCTGGAAAGATGAAAAACACCCCTGTTGCGGCGGGGCGGCCGAACCTGCAGCCAGTTAAAAAAGCCGGAAATCTTTTGTGTCCGAAACAACGCGGACAGAAAGGCGATGCAAAGTTCTTGTAACACCCGTGTGCTGACGAAAGCCTGGTCCCGGCGGCCCGGATTTTTTCTGACGGCGGGGCGGATGAATAAGATTTGTTAATGTGCCGGGCTGAAAAACGGTGTAAAGAAAACCGCCGCGGGGTGGGAGGTGCGGCGGAATGGAGAAAATGATAGATGATAGAAATGGTTTTATTTCTTTTTTAGTATATAATATTCGGCCAGGACGCCCTGATTGACTGTGCCTTCTTTGTCTGACAGCATTACTTTGCTTCCATCAAGTATTTTATAATAAGATTTTTCATTGGAAGAGGATTGGGCCAGTTCCATCAGGCGGCCATTGATGAAATGATAAGAGCCTTTTGATTCGAAAATAGCGTCTTTTTCTCCTATGTATTCGCTTCTCAACACATAAGTGTTATCGTTGTTTAATGTTAACGCCGTCCTGATTCCTTCACAATCGGCAGCAGGAAGAATTCCTTCATAAGTGCCGTAAAAATTTAAATTCTCCAACTGTTTTTCTGTTTTTGTTTCGCCGCTCTCAATTCGAGAATGATGATTTTGGGGGGAATCACAGCCGGTTATGGCAATTAAACATGCGGTCCATAAAAAATTTATTTTCATGACAAGTTTTTTTCAGCTGGTGGTTTGTGACGTGCGATGCTTGATCCAATGGGGCAGGGAAGGGAGTACGTTCGTTTCCTGTTTTTCCGGTTTTGCCGTAATATAATGAAAGTCTATGGAAGGGGCAAGATATTTTCTTTTCATGGAGCCCGCGAGTATTGATGAATGCCGGATTAAGTAATTTATCCCGTTTTTATTCAACTTTGCCGGAAGAAGAGTTTTCTAACCGGGATTGAGTGTTTTGCAGTCCGTTTTGCGAAGATGTTGTTTTTTTTGAGGGGAGCCGAGTGTCTGGGGAAGCCCCCTCTTTGCAGATATTGCCGAGAAGGCTGGATTTTTTGCTTGAGATTAGGAAGAAGGCTTGCAGAGTGGCTTGATGAGGCCCGTCCGACAAAAGACATTTTCCGTTTCCTGGCTGGCGGGGTTGAGGTGGTCGTTTGGCGGGTATGTAACGGGAACACTTCTGGCGGCGGGTGCGGGGGCGCTGGATTTTCCCTTGCTGGCGCAGGTGATGCTTTTGGCCGCGGCGGTTTGTTTTGCCGCCTCTCTTGTTTGTGCGGGAGCGTGTTTCCGGGGCAGCAAGATTGCCCGGTGGTACTTGCTTCTTGTCCTCGTGATGATTATGGTTGCGGTTCTGTTTGGGAATGGAGGCGGTTAATTAGTCATTTGTATATCTTTTGATTGACCGCGTGCGCGCGTATGTATACTTTCCGGTCATGCTCCTTCGATTCTTATCGAGTCTCTTTTTTGCGTCCGGCATTGTTTTGACCGCTCAGGCGAATACCCAGCCTTATCCGGATTCCGATTCTTCTGACGGATACGATACCGGTTTTTATGCAGAGGCTTATTCCGGCGGCTACGACAGCGCTCCGGCTCCGGCGGGGGAATCCGCCTCCAAGCCTGTTTTCCCCACGCAGTCCTATTTTGAATTGCTTGGCCCCATGGATTCCAGAAACGGGCGCGGAAGCGTGGATATCCAGAATTGGATGACGGATTTGAATTTGTGCAGGATGTCCAGCGGTTCCTGGAATTTTTCTTCTACGGCGGCCTTGCGTCTGAGCTGGTTTAATGGAAAAGGAGCGGATGAGATGGATGTGGACCGGCTGTACACGATTTGGCTGAATGTGAACGCCTCCTATGCCATCACGGGGAAGACGCGCCTGGTTTTCGGTGTGACGCCCCAGATTTCCACGGATTTCGATACATGGACGAGCCATAATATTTTCTTGGGAGGCCATGTTCTTCTGGCAGGCCCCTTGAACGACCGGTTCAGCTATGGAATCGGCATCGGCTGTTATCCGCAGCTTGGGGATTATCCTTTCCTGCCCCTTATCCAGTTTAAATGGGAAGCTTCCCGCAATTGGACGCTTCAGCTGGAAGGGGCCCGCCTTTCCTATATCAACAAGGTGAGCGATGGGTTGAAGTGGGGACCCTTCGTTTCCGTGGTGTCCGGCACATGGACGATTCACCATGACCGCCGCGTCCGCCAGTTTGCATGGATTTCCGGCGTCGCCGGCATAGGCGCCGATGTGGGGTTGGGTCACTGGGGCAGCGTGCGCCCCAGGCTGGTGGCGGATGTCGGTTTTTCCTTCGGGAATTCCGGCACTATCAAGACAAGCAACGGAAGCCATGATTTGGAAAAATACCATTATGACCCCGGTTTTTATTTGCGTGCGGGGCTGCTATTTGAGTTTTGACCGGCCAACAGGATTAGCGAATACATGACAAAGGCCTCCGGTGCGTTGAATGTGCCGGAGGCCTTTTACATATGGGGACGTTTGAAGCCGGGACGGTTCCCGGAGGCAGTCAGGCTTCTTCAACGGAGGGTCTGCCCACGGAGTGGTATTCAAATCCTACGGCCCGGAGGTTTGCCGGGGAGAGGATGTTTCTTCCGTCAAAGATGATGCGGTTGCGCATGACTCCGGCGAGTTTCTGCAGATCCGCATTCGCATATTCGCTCCATTCCGTGGCGATGACCAGAACTTCCGCATCCCGGGCGCATTCGTACATGTCTTCCACCAGTTTGACCCCCATAGGGTTCAGAATGGGGGCCGCCGTGTGCATGGCTTTGGGGTCCGTAGCGGTGACAATAGCTCCTTCCCCGCAGAGTTTTTCACATAGTTTCAGGGCGATGGATTCCCGGACGTCGTCCGTGTTCTGTTTGAAGGCAAGGCCCCAAACGGCTATCTTTTTGTCCTTGAGGACCCACAGGCGGTCCCGAATTCTGTCCAGGAAGTGGATATGCTGGGTATCATTGATGTGTTCCACTTCCTCCAACAGGGTGAAGGGAATGCCCAGCGTGCGGCTGATGTTGATGAAGGCTTTGACGTCTTTCGGGAAGCAGGACCCGCCGTAGCCCAGCCCCGCGTTGAGAAAGTGGCGTGAGATGCGTTTGTCCATGCCGATGCCTTCCGCCACCAGTTCCACGTCTGCGCCCGTTTTTTCACAGACCTTGGCGACAGCGTTAATGTAGGAAATTTTCAGAGCCAGGAAGGAGTTGGCTGCGTGCTTGATGAGTTCCGCGGAGTTGACGTCCGTTTCCAGAATGGGGGCATGAATGGGCTGGTAAACGCGCTTGATGACGTTCATGGCCTGTTCCGAGTTGGCTCCAATGACAATGCGGTCAGGGTGCAGCAGGTCGTCCACGGCGCATCCTTCCCTCAGGAATTCCGGATTGGAGACAATGTCGAACTGAACATTCGGCCCCGCATAGTGCTTGATGGTCTGGCTGACTTTTTCCCCGGTTTTGACGGGTACGGTGGATTTGTCCACAATGACCTTGTATCCCATTTCTGGTTGGAGCGCCTGGGCGATTTCCCTGGCCACTTTTTCAATGTAGGTCAGATCCACGGAACCATCCGTATTGGGCGGCGTGGGCACGGCGATGAAGATGACTTCGCTTTCCGCAATGGAAGCGGCGATGGAAGGGGAAAATTCCAGCCGCCCCACGGCTACGTTTTTTTTCACGAGCTCTTCCAGCTTGGGCTCGTAAATGGGGATGGCCCCGGATTGAAGAGTACGTATTTTTTCCGTATTATTATCCACGCAAATGACGTGATGGCCCATTTCGGCAAAACAGGTGCCTGTGGTCAGCCCCACGTAACCACTGCCGATAATTGTTAAATTCATAGTGTTAGCGTAAATATTGGTAAAAACTTAACTGTATGGAAAAGTAAGAGCAGTCAACCCCTGAGCATTATGGGATAGGGAATTTTTTCTGTCAAAATAAAAAGTTCCTGATTGAGCGCCTCCTTTCCTTGTGGTATAACCGTGACCAGACAGGAAAATATCTGTTTATTTTAATTTGAACGTTATGAAAACACCTATCACCGTTACCGTTACAGGAGCCGCCGGCCAAATTGCCTATTCCCTTCTGTTCCGTATTGCCTCCGGCAGCATGCTGGGGCCGGATCAGCCGATCAACCTGCGCCTGCTGGAAATTCCCCCGGCCATGAATGCTCTGGAAGGGGTGGTGATGGAGTTGCGTGACGCCGCGTTCCCGCTGGTTAATGAAATTGTCCCGACCAGCGATCCTGATGAAGCGTTCGCCGGCGCCAACTGGTGCCTGCTGGTAGGCTCCGTTCCCCGCAAGGCCGGTATGGAACGCAAGGACCTACTGGATATCAACGGCAAGGTGTTCATCGGCCAGGGGCAGGCCATTGCCCGCAGCGCCGCCAAGGATGTGCGCGTGCTGGTGGTCGGCAACCCCTGCAATACGAATGCCCTTATTGCCATGCACAATGCGAGCGGCGTTCCCTCCGACCGCTTTTTTGCCATGACTCGCCTGGATGAAAACCGTGCCAAGAGCCAGCTTGCGGAAAAGGCCGGCGTCCATGTGACGGAAGTGACCAACATGGCCATCTGGGGCAATCATTCCTCCACCCAGTACCCTGATTTCACCAACGCCAGGATTGGCGGAAAGCCTGTGACGGAAGTCATCAAGGATACGGAATGGCTTAAGGGCGATTTCATTACCACCGTGCAGCAGCGCGGTGCCGCCATTATCAAGGCACGCGGCGCTTCTTCCGCCGCTTCCGCCGCTTCCGCAGCCGTGGATACCGTCCGCAGCCTGGCTACCCAGACTCCGGAAGGCGACTGGTATTCCGTGGCCGTTTGCTCCGACGGTTCCTACGGCATTGAAAAAGGTCTTATCTGCTCCTTCCCGGTCCGCACCACCAAGGATGGCGGCTGGGAAATCGTGCAGGGGCTGCCGGTTGATGCGTTCTCCCGTGAAAAAATTGACGCTACCGTTAATGAACTGAAGGAAGAACGTGACGCTGTTTCCTCTTTGTTGAAGCATTAATGTTGATTTGCTCTTGCGCCGGGTTTCCCGTTTTCGGGAAGCCCGGTTTTTTATGTCCTGAAGATTCCATAAACCTCATTTTCTGCGGGACAGAAGTTTTCTTCCGTGTTAAAAAAAACGATGGATGCAGCATCCGCTAGTTTATGGATCAGGACCGCATATTATACAGAGGAGAGGCTTTTACGCTGACCGGAAATTCCTTGCGCCAGGATGCCGCGCATTGGGCGGAGGTACAGCCGGACGGTCAGGTGAAAACCATGAAAAACGGCCGCTATTCCGAGTGGAGCATTGTTCCGGAAGCCGGGAACGCCCCGCATTACCGGGGAAATTTTGAAGTGCTTAATCAGGCTTACGGCCTGGCGTTGCATGAGGCTGGAGCCCTGCTTAATGAAGAAGGAACGTTCCGGACGGGAGCCAACTGGCCTACTGTGTGGACCCGGGATATTTCCTATTCCACCCATCTGGGATTGGGGTTGTGGAATGTCCGTGCCTGTATGAACAGTCTAAATGCACGGGTCCGGAACGGGGAGGTGGAGCAGGATACCGGCACGGGCGGTTCCTGGCCCATTTCTTCCGACCGTGTGGTGTGGGGGATGGCTGCGTGGGAAGTTTACTGCCTGACGGGGGATGCCGACTGGCTGTCCCTTTCCTGCCGAGTGATGGAAAAGACATGCATGAGGGATGAACAGGTGCTTGCGGCCACGGGCGGCTTGATGAAGGGGGAATCGTCCGTGCTGGACTGGAGGGATCAGAGCTACCCTGCGTGGATGACTTCTGCCGATATTGGGGATTCTTGCAGCCTGTCCACCATGCTCCTGCATGCGGAGGCCCGCAAGATTCTGGCGCGGATGTTCCGGGAGCTGGGGCTGGAGGAGAAGGCCCGGGAGTGGGAGGAGAAGAGCGTTTCCCTAGCCGCGGTTATTGAGCGTTTTTTCAGGATTCCGGAACATGTCCTGTACGGGCAGTACCTGTACGGGCGCGGGTATCCCGTACTGTCGGAGAAGGTGGATTCCCTGGGCAATCTGCTTTGCGTCCTTCTGGGACAGGCTGGCGGTTCCCATGCCGCCGGGATGGTTGCCTCCCTTCCTCATGGCGTTTATGGTATTCCCTGCATCCATCCCCAGATGCCTGATAGCGTGCCCGCCTACCATAACCGCGCCATGTGGCCTTTCCTGGAGGGCTATTATGCGCAGGCCGCGGCGGCGGTGGAGAATGAATCTGCCCTGGCGCTGGCGGTCGCCTGCATGGTCCGTGCCGCCCTGTTGTGCGGCACGAACAAGGAAAATGTCCTTCTGGAAACGGGGCTGGATGAGGGGCTGCTGCTCAGTTCGGATAGCCAGCTCTGGAGTATTGCCGGCATGCTGGGCTGTTTTTACAAGGGATTGTTCGGCATCCGTCTGTCTCCGGATTCTCTGGAATTCCGCCCTTGCGTTCCAAAGTCTTTTGAAGGCGTTCATGAGTTGTCCGGGCTGGAATACCGCGGCATGACGGTAGATGTGTTTCTGCAGGGCTGCGGGCACCGGATAGCGCGGTGCCTGGTCAACGGGCAGGAGGCCCCTCCCGTCCTTTTGCCGGGCATGAAGGGGCGCGTTCTTGTGAAATTGGAGCTGGACGGCGGAGAAGAGGATGAAGGGGCGGTGAATTTAACCCGCATGGGCAGCAGCCTGGAGTCTCCTGCGTGGAAAGCGGCGCGCCATGGCATTGCATGGGAGTCTGTGGAAGGAGCCGATTATTACCGTGTTTACCGGAATGGCATTCCTGTGTCTCAAACGGAGTACTGCCATTATATCCCCGCTCCCGGCCGGGGGGACGTGTCTTTCCAGGTGATGGCGGTCGCTCTGGATGGGAGGGAGTCTTATCTTAATGAACCCAATGATTATCCTTCCGCGGATTCCCGCATGGAGACGCGCCCCTGCGGCTTGAGCGGGGATGAAGTCTGGTTTTCCCGCGTCACGGAATCCCCGGACGCTCTTTGTTACAATGTCAATATAGACAAGCCCGGAGTGTACCGGGTGGACGCCTTTTTCGCTAACGGCACTTATGATGTTTCAGACGGGAATACCTGCGCCCTGCGCAGTCTGTACCTGAACGGCAGGCGCGCAGGCACGCTGGCTTTCCCCCATACGTCCCGTTCCGGAAACTGGGAGTATTTTATTTATTCAACGGCAGTGGAAGCGGTGATGACGCCCGGTCCCTGCCGTGTGGAAGTGGTGTATGATTCCTTTTCCGAAAATATGAATCGTCTGGTGAATAATATGGTGATAAAACACCTTCGGTTTACCCGTATATCCTGATATTAGTTCATGAATGTTATGTCGAAACGTTTTTTTGCCTTATTGCTGGTTCTGGGACCCGGGATATGGAGTGTTTCTGCCATGGGGATGGATGAGGAGTCAGCTTCCAGGGCATCTGTTCCTGCCTCCTCGGACAGGGAGGGAGCGGAGTTTACCCGTCTGCCCGTCAGCTGGACGGTTAATCCCAGGGATGCCGCCAATGCCCGTGCCGCCTGGAAAACGCTGAGCGCCTATCATCGGGGCAAACCGAAGTCTTCCAGAAAATTGCATGTGGTTTACGTAACGTTCAAGGACAGGCCTGCCCTTGAAGGATACCGGGAACGGTATGATCATATTCTGAAAAATATTCAGGCATATTATGCGGACCAGATGCAGGCCAACGGTTTCCCTCCGCTCACATTCCAGCTGGATTTGGATGAACGGGGCAAGCTGGTTATTCATGATGCCTATGTGGATAAACCCATGAGCGAGATGAGCGTGCAGAGCTCCGGCCCCGTCTCCCGGGAAGCCGCCAGGAAGGTGCTGGCTTCCAAGGGGATTGATATTGAGAAGGAACATGTGCTGGTCGTTTGCCAGCTTCCGGACGGCGTGGGTCCTTATTACGGCGGCGGCTTCAGCCACCAGGGCACGGGGTGGACCTGTGACCAGGAAGGGCTGGATCCCGCCAGCTTTCTGGATACGGAAATGATGCAGGGCGGCCGTTTCAAGGTGACCAGGGGAAAGAACGCCACCATTTACATAGGCGGTACGGCCCATGAATTGGGGCATTCCTTCGGCCTTCCCCACACGGGCGACGGATGGAATTACCCCGACGCCGGAGCTTCCCTGATGGGCCATGGCAATTCCACCTACGGCGACGAGCTGCGCCATGAAGGGAAGGGCGCCTATTTGGCGCCGACGGATGCTTTGAAACTGGCCAGTGTTCCCCTGTTCAACGGGGTGGAGACGGAACTTCCCGCAGACGCCTCCTTCGGGCGTATGCTCGGCAAGTATGTCCCGGGGTCTTTTGAACGGCTGGAGGCCATTCCCGTTAAAGACGGATTGCGGCTGAAAGGGAGGGTTCATCTGACGCGCCCCGCGTATGGCATTGTTGCCCATTTGGATCCGCCCGGAGGTTCGGATTATGATTCCAATGCCGTGGGCGCTTCTCTGGATGAAAAGGGAGAGTTTGATCTCACCATCTGCAGGCCGGGATATAAGGGTGGTTTTATAGAAATGCGGGTGGCCGTATTGAATTGCGACAGCACGCGCAGCATGATTACTCTGCCCGTGTGGATGGATGCCCGGGGAGCCAAGGCCCCTTCTCTGGCCCAGATCGTTTATTTCGGGGATGTTCAGAATCTGTGGATACGGGGCCGCACGGAAGAAGCCCGGAAGGCGCTGGCGGAAGTGGAACGCAGGCATGGTTCCCGTTCTGAAGTGAAAGAATGGCTCCCTGTCTGGAAGCGCGCTCTGGGGCGCCAGGAGCCCGCGCTGGAAGTTGTTCCGGCGCAGATTCCTGCGGCAACCGCCAGTATCAGCCTGAATGACTGCAAGCCTTCCGTAGCCCAGGTGGGGTGGGCCGTTCCGTTGTGGGATGTCCTGTTCCCGTCGGATTTGGGGCCCGTGCCTTTCTTCCGGACAATCGGAAGGCCGGAACGTTTCATTCTGGCTCATGCCCCGGCTGTTTTTGCCTATGACCTGGATGGGCGCTGGAAAGAGTTCCGCGCTGATGTGGGGCTGCCCTTCGGCTCCCGCGGCAGCGTCAAATTCAGCGTGTATTTGGACGGCAGGAAGCTTATGGAATCCCCTGTGCTCAAGGACGGGGACTCCATTCCCGTGAAGACGGCGGTAGAGGGCGGCAGGAAGCTGGAAATCCGCGTGGATGACGCCGGAGACGGCAATGCCGCCGATTGGGGCATTATAGCCAACGGCATGCTGACCCGGTAAATTTTCTGCCCCCACTGGCGGAGAAATGTGACATTAGGCTTGTCTTTTGCCCTTTCTCATAGTGTTCTGTGGGCTAGCCATGATTGGGACGATTGCAAAGCTATGGGGTGCGGCGGCGCTGGTTGCCGGGGCTTCCCTGTTTGCAGAAACGGCTGCGGAGCAGCCGCCCGTCCCTTCCTCTGAAACCGGGCAGGAAAATGCCGGAGGGAAAATGGCGGGCAATCTGCTTTCCGGCACTCTCATGCCGCAGATTCCCTCCAATATTTCCATTACCAATGACGGCGCCATCAGGGTGGAGGAATCCAGGAAGGTTATTTTTGAAGGACCGCATGTCCACATGGTGACGGATACCGGGGTGGAGGTATTTGCGGATTATGCCCAGGCGGATATGGACCAGGGCAAGGTGTTTCTGAAAGGGAACCTGGCCATTTACCAGAGTGACGGCAGGACAAGGACCAACAGCCTGGTACGCGCCGACAGCGCGGAGTTTGACTGGGAGAACGAAGTGCTTCTTACGGATGCCATCCGTGCGAAGATGGAGGGATTGATTCTGCGCAGCGGAAAGTTTGAATCCCGGAAGGATGCCGCCGGCAACACTTACCTGGAAGCCCGCAATGCCTCCGTCACGGCGGAAGACATCAGCGAACCTCTCACCTGGATTTCCGCCGACAGGATACGAGTGTATCCGGAAGACAGGTTTTCTTTCAAGAACCTGACCCTTTATTACGGTGGCGTTCCCTTCTTTTATTTCCCCTACCTCAGCCATTCCCTTAATCCGGAAGTTGGCTATCTTCCCATCCCCGGCATGCGCTCCATCTGGGGGCCTTACCTCCTGAATGAATACGGGTTCCTGATGGGGAAAAAATGGTCGGACAACGGCATGCCTTCCGCGGATTACCTGGGAACCCTGCATGCAGATTACCGCACCCGGCGCGGTTTCGCCTACGGATTGGACATCCGCGACGTGCTGCTGGAAAAGGATTGTCCGGACATGACGGGGCTGTCCTTTTACAAAACCCATGACAAGGGGGTGAAAATCAACGCCGGTGATGATGAGTACCGTGAGCATCTGGACCCGGACCGGTGGAGGTTCGCGCTCCAGCAGATGTGGAGCCACAGGGTGAATCTCCGCACGGACTGGCGGTTGAAGGCCAACATCAACATGTTGAGCGACGAGTACATGCTCCGCGATTTTTATCCGGAAATTTATCAGCGCAATTCTTCTCCGGACAACACGGTGCTTCTTTCCCGTACGGACGATACGAATGATTTTTCACTGTTGCAGCGTTTTGTCCCCAATAATTTCTACATAGCGGACCAGCGGACGGAGTTCAGTTATGAGCGTATCAAGTCCCCCGTATTCCGTTCCCCCGTCATGTATGAAAGCCGCACCAGCTTCGCTTTCCTCAAGCAGTACGTTCCTCCGTTCATGCGGACGGAAATCCGGAACATGCTGGACGGGATGGACCCCGGAACTTCTTCCTATGATTACTGGGCCCGAATGCTGATGACGGACAGCTACAGCAGGTTCCACTCCTTCCATGAGGTTTCCGTTTCCAAGAAAATCATGGGATTCCTGAACCTGACCCCCAAAGTGGGCGGAGGCTATACGGGATATTACGGCGTGGAGGACTACAAACCGCTCAACCAGGGAATTTTTTACGCCGGAACGGATGCCGATTTCAAATTCTCCCGCCGTTATTCTTCCGTATATAGTGATTCCTTTGGGCTGAACGGCATGAACCATATTGTTCAGCCCCATTTTACGCTGGCGTATGTCAAAACCAACCGCCTGAGCGAGCTTTATCCCCAGATTGACGGCGATACCCCCACGACCAATCCCCCATCCTTGAGCATAGGCAGATACACGGAGATTGATTCCCTGTCCACGGGGCTTGTCTTCCGGTATGGATTGCGCAACATGCTGATGACCAGCCGGGACGCTAATTCCCACCGCTGGTTTTCCTGGGATGTGTTCATGGATGCCTATCTGCATGATCCCGTCAACCAGCGGGATTTTTCCAACCTTTTTTCATTCATGCGCTGGAATCCCGTTCCCTGGATGGAATACCGGTCGGAAATGCAGGCTCCCGTTTTGGGTAAGGACAAGATTTCCGGCTGCCGTGAATACAACAACTCCCTGCGTTTCATGCCATGGCGTTCCACGGAGCTCGTCGTGGGGCACCGTTATTTGAACCAGCATTCCCTTCTGGAGGACAGCAGCCAGCTGGATCTGCGTATTTTGCAGCGCTTTTCGGAAGCCTGGGCTTTCAGCGGCAAGTGGCGTTTTTCCCTGTTGGACGGCAAGCTGGACATTCAGGAATACAATGTGTACCACAATATGGGATCCTGGTATTTGGGCGTGGGCGCTTTCGTTCGCAAGAACGGGAACAAAAACGAATTCGGGCTGGGCATCAGCTTTACCATCCAGCAGACCGGAGATTATATGCCGGTCAAATTCCTTTGATGTCCGGAAAGGACACGGTTTTTTGCGAGGTTTTTCCCGGAAGCTTTTTCCTTTTTCAGAGGATTCGCGTTTTGAGAATGGGTTCTGCCCGGTGCGGGGTGTTGTTCCGGAAAGGGAAAGATATGTAGCTGGTCGGCAAGAGGCGGAAAGCCTACGGTTGGAAGGATGGAGAGCGGCCTGTTCCCGGCGTGCCGGACAGGAAGAAAGGAGGAAAAGGAAAGGAGCCGCTGCCGCGCTTGTGCCGGAACCTTGGCTTGCATTCCGGCTGGGAAACGGGGAAAATGCCAAGGCATGGAGCAAGCTGCGGCGGAAAACCGTCCGGCTTCCTGCACGAATAATCATAAATGAATATGAACGCTCAGGAATTGATCGAGACGCTGGAATGGCGTTACGCCACCAAGGTATTCAATCCGGACCGCCGCATTCCGGCGGAGGACTGGGAAGCCCTTCTGGAATCCCTGCATTTGAGCCCTTCCTCCCTGGGGCTTCAGATGTGGAAGTTCCTTGATGTCCGGGATCCCGCCGTGCGTTCCCGGCTTAGGGAAGTTTCATGGGGGCAGCCCCAGGTTACGGACGCTTCCCATCTGGTGGTTTTCTGTGCCCGCAGGGATTTCAAGCCGGAAGACGTGCAGCGCTATCTGGAACGTATTGTGGAAGTGCGCGGTGTTGCCATGGACTCCCTGGACCAGTACCGCGCCCGCATTTTTGAACTGGTGGGTTCCAAGTCTCCGGAAGTGCTGAAAGCCTGGCTGGAACGGCAGGTGTACATCGCCCTCGGGTTCATGATGAGCTGCGCCGCGGATCTCCGCGTGGACACCTGCGCGCTGGAAGGGATGGATCCGGCCGCCTATGACCGCATTCTTCATCTGGAAAATTCCCCTTATTACACGCTTTGCGCCCTGGCTCTGGGTTACCGGAATGAAGAGGCGGATAAGTACGCCCGTCTGGCGAAAGTACGTTTTGACCGGGATGAAGTCATTCCGGTCATCTGACGGAGTTTTTTACTAATCCCCGGTTTCAAGCAGTAGCCGCATGTCTTCCGGCAGGGGGGCTTCCGCGGTGAAGGTTTCTTCATCAAACGGAAATTCCAGCCGGCAGGCATGCAGCGCGTGGCGCGGCAGAACCAGCCGCTCCTCCAGTTCCCGGCTCCATCCGTGCTGGATGTATTCCAGATAGCAATGTTCGGACGGACCGTAAATTTTGTCACCCAGGATGGGATGTCCCAGGTGCGCCAGATGCACGCGTATCTGGTGCATGCGTCCCGTTTCCGGAATGCACCGAACCAGCGCCAGGGGGCCCCGGCGTGTATTCCATGTCCGTTCTTTCCGGAAAACGGTAGTGCATGCTTTTCCGGCTGGGTGCACGGCCTGTTTGACCCATATGCGGCTTTCCGCGACTTCCCCCTGTCTTAAAATGGGGGCGGTGCATGCTGTTTCCGTCCATTCAGGCCATTCCTGCACGATTGCCAGATATTCCTTGTGTATCAGGTGCCGCTGCATGGCTCTTCCCAGCTCTCTGGCCGCCCTTTTGTGTTTGGCAACCAGCGTCAGACCGCTGGTTTCCCTGTCCAGTCTGTTGACCAGGGAGAGGGCGGCTCCGTTGGCTATTTCATAGCTTAGCAGGGCTTCCACGCCTTCCAGGAGGCAGGGTTCCTTTTTCCCGTTGGACGGGTGGACGATGAGGGGGGCTCCCTTGTCCACCACAATCCAGTCCCCGGATTCCGCCGCCACCTCAAAGTGCGGAAAACAGGCAATTGGTGCTTCGGAAATGGGAATCCACATGGCGGATGGGAGGTTTACAGCGCATCCGGACGGATAGGCGCCCATTCCCCCGGTTTCAGGTTCAGGCTGTCCAGATGCAGGGAGCCGATGGAAACACGGCACAGAGATAAGACGGGAGCGCCTACGGCAGCCAGCATGCGGCGAACCTGGTGGTATTTTCCTTCCGTAAGCGTCAGCAGGGCGCGTCGCGGTTCCCGGATTTCCAGCAGGGCGGGGGCGCAGGGGCGGGGTTCCCCGTTCAGCGTGAGGGTTCCGGAGGCGAACAACTCCACGGCTTCTGTCGGAATGTCCTCCTCCGTGACGGCTTCGTAAACTTTGGCGACGTGATGGCGGGGGGAGGTCATGCGGTGGATGAATTTTCCGTCGTCCGTGAGGAGAAGCAGGCCGGAAGTTTCCTTGTCCAGCCGTCCTACGGAAGAAACCGCAGGGTTCCTGTGCCGCCACTGGAAGGGCAGCAGGTCGTAAATCAAATCCCCCTCCCCGTCGTCATGGCTGCAGGTGTACCCTTCAGGTTTGTAAAGGGCGGCGTACAGGCCGTCCGGGAATTCCACAGGTTCTCCGTCCAGCAGGATGCCTTCCGCCTGCACCTTGTCCGTGGGGGAGGAGCATGGTTTTCCCTTGAATGTAATGGAGTGGCGTTTGATCCAACCTGGCGCTTCCCTCCTGGAACAATATCCGTAGCGGGATAAAAGGGCATCCAGTCTCATGCGGCATATTTTTTCCTAACGGGAACAAAAAACAAGGTTGAAGTATGCCTCCCCGGCTGATAGCATTAAACTATTACATGCGGGGCCGCCCTGGTGGGGCGCTGCCGCTGTTCACCATTTACGTTTATATAGTTCCATGATTGAAACGATTACAGAAGAACAGTTGACTCCCCAGCAGGCCGAATTTTGGGTGCGCGCCCGCCAGGCGGTGGACATGAACAATTATCCCTATGCCGTCAGCCTGCTCAAGGCCCTGGTAAAGCAGCTCCCCGGTTTTCTGGAAGGCCGCAAGGCGTTGCGCGCCTGTGAAATCAAATTGAATCCGGAGGCCAAGAGAGGGGGGCTGTTCAGCGGCATGAAAATCAGCACCAGCAAGCTCACTTCTTCCAAAAAGGACGCGGCTACCCAGCTTTCCGCTCTGGAAGACGAATTGGAAAATGATCCTTACAGCATTCCGGTAAACGAGGCCCTGTACACGGCTGCCATGGAAGTAAATTTTCCGGATCTGGCCGCTTTTGCTCTGGAGACCGTTCGCCAGGGGCATCCCGGCAACAAGAAAATGCTCCACATGCTGGCCTCCCATTACGTTTCCCGGGATATGCCGGCCCAGGCTGCGGAAGTGTACCATGACCTTGTGAAGCTGGATCCCACGGACAGTGTGGCCGTAAAGAGCGAAAAGGACTGCATGGCGCGCGCCACGATGCAGCAGCAGAAGTGGGAGGAGGCTAAAAGCTTCCGGGACGTGATGAAGAACTCGTCGGAAACGAACACCCTGGACAAGAGCGACAAGAAAGGGCTCACCCGTGCGGAACTGGAAGAGCGCCTGGGGCTTCTCTCCGCCCGTTACGCCCAGAACCAGCAGGATCTGGCCGTCGTGCGCGACATTGCCGGCGTTTATGAACAAATGGAAGATTGGGCCAATGCCTATTCCTTCTATAATTACGCGTTCAGCCTCAGCAACAATGATATTTCCCTGGAAAACAAGGCCTCGGAAATGAATGAACGATGCCGCAAGGCCCAGGTGGAGGAAATCCGCCGCCGCGCTGCCGCGGAGCCGGATAATAAGGAACTTCAGGAACAGCTTGCCCAGTTCAGCAAGGAAGCTGCGGAGCAGCAGGTGGCCTTGTGCCGCCAGCGTGTGGAAAACAACCCCACGGACCCGCAAACCCGTTTTGAGCTGGGCCAGGCCCTCTTTGACTGCGGCAATTACACGGAAGCCATTCCGGAACTCCAGCGCGCCCGCAACAACCCCCATATCCGCATCCGCGCCATGCTGTTGCTCGGCAAGTGCTATGACGCCAAGAACATGCATGATATGGCCCTGCGCCAGCTGGAGGAAGCCAATAAGGAATTGATAGAAATGAATGACACCAAGAAGGAAATCCTTTACATGATCGGCTTGCTTTATGAAAAGCAGGGCAAGAAGGAGGAATCCCTGGCTGCATTCCAGCAGATTTACGACGCCGAGTACGGCTACCGCGACGTAGCCAGGCGCGTGGAATCCTCTTACGGCAATTAGGGGGTTCCCGTTTTGCGCCCGTAATGGGACGCCGTGCTCAAAGCCTTTGCCGGAAACGGCAAAGGCTTTGCTGTAGGAAGGTTATTTTTATTTCTGCGGACGGGAACCGTAACAGCTTTCATCCCGGCGGGCAACGGAGAGGGGCGGGCGCCCTTGTGTTTTTTCTTGTCCGTTCCGGAAGGAACTGAAAGAATGAAGACGGAACGAGCTGATGCAGGCATTGCTTACGATTGACGTTCAAGGTGATTATTTTGCGGAATGCACTGCATGCCGAGAATCCTGTGAGTATGTTGGCAGCTGGTTAAGTATGGATATCACCAACGAATACGAAAGGATGCCGGATATTGGCTGCATGGGAAAGATTGGGGGTCTTTCTTATGAAATGCCAGGGAGGGAAGTCTTATGATTCTTTTGATTGGCGGCAGCACGCATACAGGGAAAACACTCGCGGCGCAGCGGGTGCTTGAAAAATATTCCTATCCCTATTTATCCATTGACCATTTAAAGATGGGGTTGATACGCAGCGGGATATGCCCTTTCTCCCCTGAAAGCCCCGATGAAGAGCTGACTCCCTTCCTCTGGGGCATTATCAAAGAAATAGTAAAGACCGCGATTGAAAACGGCCAAAATTTAGTGGTGGAAGGTTGCTATATTCCCTTTGACTGGAAGAAGGATTTTACGCAGGCCTGCCGGGAACGGATACGGTATGTATGCCTTATTTTTTCAGAAAATTATATTCAAAGGCATTATCATGATATCCTGAATCATGAGAATGCGATTGAACGGCGCGTAGAGAGTTCTCCCGTTACGCGGGAAGAGTTGCTGCGTGAAAACAGGGGCAATCTTGAAAAATGCAGGTTCTATGGCTGTGACTATCTGTTGATTGACGAGTCTTATAACGTGGAGATCATGTTGTAGAGAACAGAGGCTTTCCATTGTTCGGGGAAGGAACCAGATTGCTTTGCTCATAGGGGCGGGCGGTAAGGGACAGGTTTTTGTGCGGACGGAAAAAGCTTCCGGCATCGGGTTTCCGTTTTTGCATTAGGTTCGGCATACGGCTTCTATGGAGAGAGGAGTTTCCCATTTTCCTTCTCATGCGGATACGGAAGGAGGCATTCCCGATGTTTTCATTTTACGTTTGTCCTCTCCGGAAAAATGAATGGAGGCGGATGCAGGGGAAGGGCGGTTGATAAGACTGTCCCGTAGCATATTCCGTCCCTGTGGGATACCGGATTCGGTATAGGGGAGAAAAAACAGCCGGTATCCGCCGGAATTTCTGTTTCTCCTTTAATGTCATTCCGTTTTCATCTTGTGTTATTTCAAGAACATGCTATGTTGAAAAAGTATCCTTAACCCATTGCCTATGTTTCATTACTGCCTGTTCTGGCTGGTTGCGTGCTGCTTCGCGGCCCTTTCCGTTGCCGTTGCCGGGCAGGGAAGCTCTGAAGTCCCTGCCGTAGCTGTTTCTCTGGATGGCTGGAGAACGAAATTTGATGGGTCGTCGCCGTTTTTGAAATCCAGCCGGTCATTTTCCATGGATTTAAAAATCAGGGAAGCGTCTTCTTCATGGAAGGTGGCTTACGGTGGGGTGTCCGGTTTCGAGTTGTCTTTGAAGGATTCGGAAGGCGGTTCCCCTGCTAAAACGAATTGCCGTTACAGTGAATTCCGTTCCCCCCAACGGGGAGATGTTGCCGGAACTGTTTTTATAAATGCGCCTTCCTGGCTACCTTCGGAAAAAGCCCGGTGGGTGGAGGCCAAAGGGGATATTCCCTTAGTGATATACAGCAACCCCGCCGTTTCGGGAAATGTGGCGCTCAAAGTGACGGTTAAGGGTTTTTCCGTTCCTCTGGTGCTCAAAAATGCCGGATTGGATGGTGCGGATGTGAAGGTGGAACTAAAAGGTTATTATGATGAAGGCGGAGACGATGAGAGAGGGCATGTGCTGAAGGTGAAAGCCTGCGCTTCTTCTCTGCTCGGCTTTATAGGGTTTGAGCTGCGTTCTCCGGATAGTTCCCCTCTGGAGGCGAAAAATTACGGTTCCAGCTTCAGTAGTTCTCCAGGAAGTTATGAATGGGGACGATATTTCCTGATACCAGGAAAGAAACTGGAAGAATTGGACGTGGCTGTTCAATATGCGGCGGGATTGAAGAAGATCATGGTTCCCGTCCGTGTCCGGTGCGGGCTGTCCGGGTCCATGGAACAACGGGATACCCTGAAGAACAGGAAAAGTTAAGATGGACAGGAGAATCATTATTGTTGCCCGTTTTTTTCTGTGCGTTTCCATCGCGTGGGGAACAGAGGCGTGGAGTGGCGGCAAGCCGGAGGAAAAGTATCCGGTAGAAATTGTTTTCACTTCCATTGGTGTGGAAAAAAACAACATGCTGGCGAACGGAGCGACCAGGGAATCCCCTCTGCAGTTGAAGTTCGGCGTGAGTTTCCAAGCCAGGGCTCCCTTGAATTTTGTGAATCCATACAATAGCGGTATCCAATATCTGGATGCTACCGATTCCATCGGCAGGAAGCTGGCACCGGCAGAGTTCAGAATGGGAGGCATGAGTCTGCGGAATGAAAGCGGCATGGCCCAAGCGGCCGTCACTGGAATCGCCGGGGAATTGCCTTCTCCGCAGGCTTCCTGGGTGCGGTTGAAAGGGACATTGCGCATTCCCGTCTGCCGTTCCATGAAAAGCCACGTTTACGAATTGCCCCTAGAAAAAGAAGCTGAGGAACATGTGCTGCTTCCTGGAACGGTTGAGCAGGGGGAAGCGGAAAGTGGGGACATTGTTCTCTCTGAGGGCATCCCCACAGGCAGGATTTTCCTTAGAGAGTGCAGTACGTTTGAGAAGAATGGAAAGAAAATGAGAAAAATGGTTCTAGGGCTTGGGGTGGAAATTCCCTTTGACCTGGACCATTTTGAAATTCTCAATGAGAAAGGGGATGTGCTGAAAACCGAATCCCGGGGAGGGGGAAGCCGCATGAACTCCACTTACCGTGAATGGACAAAGCGACTGCAGTTTGAAGAACCGGAAGATTTGCGGAAACTCAGGTTACGGCTGGTTTACAAGGTTCCTGCAGAGCCGGTTTCCATTCCAGTGGACGTCAAACTGGGCATGAGAGGGGAAATCCGGGATAGGAAAAGATGAAGAAGCCGCTTTTTCTGCAATCCGTTCCGGAAACAAGAATACGCCGGGTATGTGTTTCCTCCCGTATTTTTCCCGGGACTGCCCGTGTCAGAGCACCTTGGAAAAAAACTCCTGCAGCCTGGGATTGGCGGGGCGGTCGATAACGCGGTCCGGAGGCCCTTCTTCCACAATTTTCCCTTTATCCATGAACAGGACGCGGGAAGCAACCTCCCGCGCGAACCCTATTTCATGGGTAACTACTACCATCGTCAGTCCTCCCTGCGCCAGCTCCTTCATCAGGGAGAGCACTTCTCCCACCATTTCCGGGTCCAAGGCTGATGTCGGCTCGTCAAACAGGATGACATCCGGATTCATGACCAGGGCGCGCACGATGGCGATGCGCTGCTTTTGGCCTCCGGAAAGCTGGAGGGGATAGGAGTGCCTCTTGCCGTACAGCCCAATGCGCTGGAGAAGGGTTTCCGCCTGGTCTGCTGCCTCCTTTCTGCTGGAGCGTCCCGTTTTAACCGGGGCGATGGTGATATTTTCCAGAATGGTCAGGTGCGGGAAAAGGTTGAAATGCTGGAAAACCATGCCTACGTGCTGGCGGAATTGATTGACGTCCGTTCCGGGAGAGGTAACCAGCTTTCCCTTGAAACGGATTTCTCCGGAGGTCGGTTCCTCCAGCAGGTTCAGGCAGCGCAGGAAGGTGCTTTTACCGGAACCGGACGGGCCTACGATGAAGACCACTTCACCCCGGTCAATGTTCGTGGTGACATCGTTGACTGCCGGCACGGAGTTGAATTCCTTAACCAAATGGCTGATTTGGAACATGGGAGTGTTTCCGGGATGTTCATTCATTGTTTTTCAGTTTTCTTTCCAGTTTGCCGAGCATCCAGCTGAACAGCATGACCACGGAGAGGTAAATCAGGGCCACGGCCGTCAGCGGCATGAAGGCGGTATAAGTCTGGCTCCGGATGATGTCGCCGCCCTTGGTCAGGTCCTGGAGGGCAATATAGCCGGAGACGCTGGTCTCCTTCAACAGTACGATAAATTCGTTTCCCAGGGAGGGAAGTACATTTTTAAAGGCCTGGGGCAGGATAATGTAAATCATGGTTTGGGCATATCCCAGGCCGAGGCTGCGCCCGGCTTCAAATTGTCCTTTGTCAATAGACATGATGCCGCCTCTGATGATTTCCGCCACATAGGCGCCTGAGTTGAAGCCGAAGGCCACCACGGCCACCAACACTTTGCTGACATCCACGGAGCCGAAGATGACAAAATAGATCATGAGCAGTTGAACGACCACCGGCGTGCCGCGGATGACTGTCAGGTACAGTTTGCAGAGGGCATTCAGGAAACGGAGATTGCCCGTTTTGTCATGCGTGGCGCGGATGACGGCCACCACAAAGCCAACCAGAATGCCCAGCAGAACGGAAAAGAAAGAGACCTCCACCGTCACCAGAAAGCCGTTGGTCAGGTATTTCCAGCGGCCTTCCTGCATGAAATTGACATAAAAGGATTCTTTCAGGTCCAGCCATGTAGTTTCCAGCCAGCCCCCTCCGGAAGCGTGTTGTTCGGGACCGGCAGCGGATTTAACCTGCATGACCGCATAAGCGTTCCGTATTTCCTCCAGCTTTCCGGAGGCTTTCAATGCTGCAATGGTGCCGTTAATATCCTGAAGGAGAGCCGTATCTCCCTTGCGGACGGCAATGGCGTAGGATTCGGAAGTGAGGGGCTCCGGCAGAATTTCCAGCCGCTCATTGCCCGCTACGTACATTGTTGCCGGATCCTGGTCAATGACGGCGGCGTCCACCTTGCCTGCCGCCACGGCGGCCACAGCCAGCGCTCCGTTAGGGAAGCGTTCCGGCTGCTGGATGTTCCGTGTGACGTAAATGTCTCCCGTGGCCCCGTGCTGCACTCCGATTCTTTTGCCGCGGATATCTTCCCGCTTCCGGATGGGAGAACCTTTGGGAACGATGATAACCTGAGCGGCTTCCACATAGGGAATGGAGAAGTCCACTTTCCTCCTGCGTTCCGGCGTAACCGTGATTCCGGAGGCGGCTACGTCCGCCTTTCCGGAAACTACAGCCGTAATCACGGAATCAAAGCTCATGTCTTCAATGACCAGCTCCCTGCCGGTGCGCCGGGCTACCTCCCCCATGATTTCCGGGTCAATGCCCAGGATGGCGTTTCCGTCCCGGAATTCGTAGGGAGGGAAAGTCGCTTCCGTCACCATCAGGATTCTGCCGTTTTCCGCCGCTGGTGCGCCGCAGCATAGGAGAAGCCAGAGCGTCAGCAGGGCTCCGAGATGATTCAGAAAGGAAATGGATGGCATGAAAGCAAGGGGGAAAAGGTGAAGTCTGAACCGGCGGGGTATATGATTTACCTGCCTGCAACGCAATAAAAAACTGTTTCCTCCCGGTTCCGGTTTGTCCTGTCCCACGGCAGGGAAGCGGAGTGGTGGGCCGGACGGAGAGGAAATGGCAACGAATATGAATGGCATGAATCCGGAAAATACCCAGGATTTTTTTTGTTTATTAGCAAGAGGGGGGGAATGTATCTTGTGATAATTTTCCCGATTAATTTTTCCAAAGGGAGGGAGGATCAAACTTCCTGTTTTGGTGGCGGTGTATGTTTGGTTTTGGAAAATTGTCATGCATCCGGAATGTGATGCATGGCAAGGTGCAGGCGGAACCATAGGGCTGGGTGGAATACCGCGCAAAGCAAAAAAGTTTGAGGCCTTGCAGGATGAAGTATTCTGCAAGGCCTCACGAATGGGAAATTGGTCGGGTTGACAGGATTCGAACCTGCGACCCCCTGCACCCCATGCAGATTTTATCATTAAGGCAGACTAAAGTATTTTACCATATCATTGTAATTTCAATATTTTTGAAATTGGTCGTACATCTAAATTATATCTATTTAATGCTTGTGGCGTGTGGCTGACGTGTGGCTTTTCGGTGGAGTTTAGAAAAAGAGTGCATCCGCGCCTATGGCAAGTCCTCGTGTCTGGCGTGATTCTACCGTTTGGGCAGGCATGGCAACAGCTCCAACTGCTCCAACAAGTCCATTTTCATAAGCTTCCGCAAATGTCCTGAATGCGTCCGCGGCGTGAGAACACCTATTATGCAGGGGGGTATCCCGTTCAACACCATGTGCTCCTGCCGGGGCCTTCTGATAATTCTCCAGGGCATTTACGCCAGACATATATTCCACTCCGTCAATTTTCAGGGGCCGGGAGCATCGCTCGTGAAAAATGCAATGATTCAGGAGGCGCCGTACCGCAAAAATACCATTCCACACATCGGAAATGCGCGGCACTACGGACACATTGAACCCTGCTCGCCTCAAATACACGTCAAAGGTAATCCCGTGGGGATCTCTCCTCCCTGCGTCGTGGGGAACCAGATGTTTGTAAATGGGGCCAAACATCACTTCCCACTTCGTGCGGATGAAATTGATATACCACTCCAAGGGCTTTTCATTGGCCTGCAGGCAATCCATCACGTAAAACTTGCCGTCTCCCCTCACCTGCCAGAGCCAGAGAACCATATAATCAGCCATGCCAATATCCCAGGACACATAATAGGGAGCCAGATCATCCTTTTCAAACTCGGCGCATAGTCGGCCCTTGGAACGTAATGCGTCCATGTAAGAACCATAAATGGATCCCTCCACCAATGCCTGAAACGCCTCTTCCGGCGTGGAAGGATATTCCTGACGGACCAATCCTCCAAATGTCTTGTATTGGGAGGCGTACCAACGCTTCTGGGCATCATTCAGGGAAATGCCGCACCTTAACCTCAAATCCTCGAAATACTTCTGTAAATCCTCCGGGAAACTGCATCCATGTTCATCATCAGCTTCAAGGAAATACTCCGGATTCTTCCACCAGGGAAAGAAAAAAAACTTCCAATCCAGGGAAGAAAGAGGTTTGCCGACCATCTCCATGGACGCCTTGGTCATCTCGTAATTGAGGCCAAACTTTCCTCCCTCATGGGTGGATTCTCGGACAATCACGCCGTCTTTGGAAACGGAGTTCATGGCCCCTGTCACAATCTCACGGGCTCGCAGAGGGGCGTGGGCCGCGACGTATCCAAGTTCCGAGACATGCAAAAACTGAAATGTGCCGCCGCGGAGAGATGTGCCGGCTGTAATTTTACTCCCATTGGAAAAAGACACCGTCGTTTTGGAAGGCCTGGCTTGAATCTCCCCTTTGATGAGGCGTCCTAACTCGGCCAGGGCAAGGTCTTCTTCCGTGGGATCATCCGGTACATAGTCCAAACTCCTGTAAGCCAACTCAATTTTGCCAATCTTGCCTGTTCCATCCACCAAAGTTTTATCAATGATACCGCAATGGAAATTGGGCCGGAACAGGCTCATATCCAGCATCAGCATGGCTACATACGTGGAAATGCCCAGCTGGCGCGCTTTCAGAATGTCATTCCTGTACCATAACTGCTCATGAAGCCGCCGCTGGGCCCAATTCAACTGGAACCTTTGCATCTTGCCCTCTTTATTGATAATCCAGTACAGGTGATTTAACCTCCACACGCGGTCGGAAAGCTGTTCTTTCAGAATCTCTATATTATTATCCATTATGCCTGAATAGCTAATAGATTGAAATCGCGGTTGCCGGAAACGCGGATGCCCACCATGGAATCGTAATCCCAGCATCCATCAGCAACTAGAGAATGCCATCCCCTTGTTAAAAACGAAGACGGGGAACGGTCCAGTACATCCCAACGGGTTCCGTCAATACTTACCTCAACACCATCCACCAGTGCGTCAGAGCCAAAGAAAAACATCACTCCGCCGCTATGCTGGCGGCGTCCAGCAGCTTCAAGAGAAATCAGGGCGTTAGTCTCCAGCACAGACACAAAATCCCTGCCTCCCGGATCCTGAAACTCATTACCCGGCGCCAGCACCTCAATAAACCGTCCATCCTCCCGCGACACCAGGGCAAACAGCAAATCCGCCTGATCCCCATTGGGCAAAACGGCTACCCCTTCGAACACCCCATCTGTCGTGTACCGGTGCCAGGCATGCACCTGGTGCATGCTATTATAAGTCATCAGCGCCAGCGCCCCGTCCCGGCGCACAAACACCGCCCGCGGCTCCGGCTTGCGCACAAAAGCAACACCCCGGCACCCGCCGCCGTCGGCCAGCACATGATCGGCAAACACCGTCAAATCGCGGGACACGAACCCGTCGCTCTCATAATCATACCCGTACTGATACACCCGTCCGCCGCCCCTCTCCACATACAGCACCTTATCAGTCGCCATCAGGGCCGGAACATCGGAAGACCCCACAAACCCGTGGCTGTCCGCCCGCGCATTGGAGTAAGTCATCACCCCCTGGCCGCCGGACACCGCCCACTCCGCGTCCGCCGTCCCCAACAGCAGCCGGGAACTCTGCGCCATCAGCCAGCAAATCCTATTCTGCGTTGTGGTGCTCAACGTCAAAGCCAGCGCGGAATCATCCTGCTTCCCCACCTCGAAACTGTTGAGGTCATCCGTCTTGCTCAACCACACCGTCTGCGGCTGGGCCTGCGTAGCGGCCAACACCAGGCGCTGCTGAAACACATCCACCAGGGAAGGAAACCCGTACACCCCCCGGAACGCCGCGAAACTCCACATCAACGACTCCCCGGACGGGGGAACCCCCTCCGGAACCGCGGAAACATTATCCCAAAGAGAATACTCCGCGGAAGCCGTCACCTCGGCCGCCTCTGCCTCCATCCACGCCGTGCAGGCAGGCGCCTCAAGCTGCGCTCTGGCCCGTTGGCTGACGGACCCTCCGGGCCAGGTCTCCATCCTCACCACATAAACTCCGTCCTCCGGCACTGTAAAAGATGCCTCATCCATCGTGGAAAACACAGGCATCAACGAATAAGAACCACCGTTGCCCTCGCAAAAAGAACACACATTCAACGTTGAATTCAGCTGAATCGTCTGCCCGGCATAAACGCAGACAAACCCCTGCATCGACACGACTGTACCCGCCGGAAGAAAAAAACGATACATCTCAATCGACCCCTCCGCAAACCGGTCCAAACTCACCTCTGCCTGCTCCCATTCCAGGCGCACCATGCTCCCGGCGCCGACATCATCCGTCGTCAACCCATCGGGCTTCACCGTCAGCGTCCGTCCCTCCCTGGACACCTCAAACCCGCCGTCCACCTTGGCTCCTTCAACCAATAATGCGGAAAAAACCGGAAGCCCCTTCTTCTCGAAAAAATCGCAAAAATCACTCCCCAAAGGCAGCGTCAACTTGCGCACGTCGCTGGTAGACAGGGAATGCAGCCGCAGCACCACATCCTTCTTATAAGCATCCACCACCAGCTTATTCCCGCAGGAATCAGCCGGAAACCCCTGGCTGGGATCGGAACCATTGGAAAGCTGGGACTCATACAACATCAGGCGCAAATAACACTCCTCCCCCGCCTCGTCCCCGGTCAGCTGCAAATTGGAAGCAGCCCCCACCGGGGAATTGGACGTACCAAGCAGCTGCCAATCCTCATTCGGGAAACGCCGCTCCACGGCATACGTGCCGTACCACTCCTTATAACAATAAAACGTCCAGGTCCCCTTGCAGGTAATCGTATTGGAATGGCAAATCACACCCTTATGAAAATGCTCCGGATAATCCGCCGGAGACGTCAGGCCGTCCACAAAATCCGCCGCCCCGTTAAAATCCCTGTCGCACGTCCACCAGGACCAATAGCTCCCCTCATTAATACACAACTTCCTGCCCGCGGCATAGGAGGAAGCCGCCGTAAACGCCCCGGCAACCACCCAGCCCTGGCGAATCACGGCCCCCGTGCTGAACCCGGTCTGCTGGGGCACCGTCACCTGGACGCGCATCACATCCCCCTCGTTAACCGCCGCATCCGCATCGGACGCATGCTCCCCGAAAGACACCCTGTAACACCCCTCATCCAACGTCAGGCGCACCGGAAAATCCCGGAACTCCTCATACCGCCAGGGGCGGGCCTTAAACTCATAGGGAGCCAGGGAAAACATGCCCTCGTCATCCCGTTTCAGCACCATCAGCTCATGCGTGGGGCAGGCCAGAAACAACATGCTGTTCACCTGTTTGTGGCGCAAAGCGGAAACATCGTCCTGGCTCCACACGGAAGGCAGGGAGGCAACCACATCCCCCTCGGCGGACAACACGCGCAGCAGGGAAGGGGACACCTCCACAAGAAAACGGTCATTGGTGGAATAAACATAAGGCAAAATCACGGAACCCTCTAAAGCGGCAGCCACGCGCCGGAACCCGCGGCGCCGGGAAACGCCGCCCATCTGGCCCAGGTCCAGATTCTCAATCCTGGAAGCCCCGCGGTGAAAATTATCCAAGTCTGCCCGGACGGCGGAAGTAGGAGAAAGCTCGCCTCCGTTGAAAGCGCATCGAATCATGTACCATCATTACAACAAAGTAACGAAGGATGAATACAACCGTAACTTGACTAAATCTGTATGGTTAGATTGGTGAAATACTTTGACAATCGGGATATGAAGGGATTATATTTTCCTCTATGGCAGATCAAGAATCTTCTCCGAAAAAGAAACGTTCAAAGCGGAATTATATGTATGGCTTGCTCATCATTGTCTCCGTGCTTTTCATTGCATGGCCCTTCATCACATGGGGAAGCCTTAGTATAGCGGACAGGTTGTTTGAAGGAATCAATTTTCCAGAAACCTCTCGTTTCGGAATCAGTGGTGATATGTACGGAGGTTTAAATGCTTTGTTTTCCGGATTCGCTTTCATTTGTTTCATTTATGCTCTTTATCAACAGCGTTTAGAACTTCAACTTCAAAGAAGAGAATTGAGTTTGCAACGCAGGGAATTGAAGGCTCAATGCAGGGAGCAGGAAAGACAGGCTAATGAATTTGAACTTCAAAATAAGTTGATGAAAATTCAACAGTTTGAGAGTTTTTTCTACAACCAGATTCCTATTATCAGAAGACTTCAAGATGAAATCCAAATTTACGGAGATAGCGGAAGAGATGCAATTAATATGCTATATGTTAATTTAAGTAGGGTGGAATTACATATAAAATCGGTTATTTCTGATATTGAAAGGAAAAAGAGGGAAAAATTCTTTGTGTATCCACTGGATATGTCGCGTGACGCATATGCAATTATTAAAAATAATAATGAAATTTGGAATTTTGATGTTCTTGTCTTGCAAGTTAATATGATAAGACCTTGGGTTGATTCTTTATATAATCTTTTATTATTTATAATTAAAAACAAAAATTTAAATATTGAACAAAAAACAAAATACTTGGAAATATTGAAATACAGTTTTCTATGTGAAGATTGGCAAACGTTACACTCTTTAGGTAGATTGTTAAATTACAATAAAATAGTAGAATATCTTTTAGATAAAGAATTGTTTGAAAAGGACGAGTCAATTGAAAAAATTTCAGAAGAGAATATTAGATTTCTTCAAAAAGAAATGAAGTTGAAAAGCAACTTAAGTTTGAACTCTTGTGAAATAGAACTTTAAACCAACGGTTCATCCTTCACGCCGTCCATTAACCCTGGGCGGTGTTCTTTTTCTTCCGGTGCGGCATCTATCCCGTCAAACTCAATCGGGGCGGCTTTACCATTATCAGGATGTACAAGATGCTCCTGTTGCGTTCCGGCAAGCACCGCGGCAATCTGCGACAGGCCGGGGACATCTACCGGTTCCGGCTCATTGTAACCGGCCAGCTTGGAAAGCTCCCTCACCGCCTCAATCTTGCCGGGCATCTTCTTGCGCATCCCTGAATCTGTGTAGGCAACCTCCTGGCATAAAGGAGAATCTTCGCCCACTTCTCCAATTGGTGTACGCAACACAGCAGTAAGAAATTCAAGGCATTCCTGCTTGGTGGCAATCGCTGATCTGTCCAACTGGGCATTCAATTCGTCAATCATTCGCAAAACTTCGCCATCCTTGGACAAACGGGATGCCGCCTTGCTAGCTGCGTCATTACTCATATCCTTGCGATTGTAGGCCTTACGATAAGCGTCCGCCTTGGACAATTTTGACTCAACCAAGAGCCTCGCAAACTCCTTCTTCTTCTCTGTGGCAATAGATGTTTTATCTCTCTTAGACATGATCTTTCATCGTTCGTGTGATAGCGTCTTCCAAGCGTTTACGCCCTTGTGCCGTGAGGAAATAACCTTTTTTGAATCTGCCTCCATATTGGGAGGTAGAAACGTCTCCTGCACCGCAAAGGGTATTCAGATGAAAGCACAAACGGCTGGAAGACACAGATACGCGGTTGGCAATTTCTCCGAACCGAATGCCGGGATTAAGACCGATACAGGAAAGAATAGCGATCTGAACCGGAGACATTTTCAGCCGTGAAAATGCTGCGGACATGATGGACATCAATTTTAACTCTGACTGTTTCATCTCCCTTCCTCCCTTCTCATATACCGTTCAAAACAATAATCCGGCGCATCCTTGACCCGGCACACCACGTTATTGCCGCGGTAGAGTCGTGAGGCAATCCGGGCGTCCAGGTGTTCCCCGATATTGTCCGGCAGCAGGTTGGACGTGAGCATCGTCCATTTCCCCAGCCGCCCGTCAACCACACGGTTAAGAGCGGAAAGAATAGCGGGGGAAGTATTCTCCGCGCCAATATCATCCAGAATCAGAACGTACACCTCTTTAACCAAATATTCAATAAACGCCCAATCCCCGGAACGAAGCATAGAAACCACCTTCTGCCACTTCCAAAGCTGAATGGGCAACGTGGGGCGTGATTTAGTCAGCGCATCCCTGGCAGCCTCCGCCAGATGCGTCTTGCCCACCCCGGAAGCCCCCAGCAGGGACAGCCAGCGGCGCGGACGAACCTTATTAACGATATCGTTAATAAACCACTGCACTTCCCGGTGCATGGCCTGCACCTCCGGGTGAACGGACTCGTCAAACCCGCCCATATCGTACCGTACCGGCTTGTAACTGCGGACAATCCCGTCCTGGGAAGGCATCACGGAAACCTGCCCGGCCAAACGTTGAATATCATCCATCATTCGTACCTCCTTCCCGCATTGGCGTCATTCCGCCCAGACGGGCCTTGTTGCCGCCCATGCTGCACATTGTTGGTGACCCAGGAACGGGCATACTTCCGGGCTGCCGGTTTCCAATCGGCAAGAGGAATCCCCTTGCTGTCCCGCCAGCCACGGGCGCTGAAATCATCAAAAAACGACTCTGCGCACCGTTTCAACTCGTCTCCCTTGGGAGCCATAAGCTGGGCCGCCATGAAAAGCCGCACATCCTCCGCGTCCCGCGGGAACTGCTCTATGCCTCGGCTTACAGGTAATTTCTTCGCATTCGCATCCGTCTTCGTCTCCGTCTCCGAATACGCATTCGCATAAGTAACGGGTTGAGGCGAATCGTTACGACCTGTTACGAGTCTCCGCAGTTCGTATTTCTTGTCGGAAACTTTCAGCACTTCGTAACCGTTCGGAAGCGGCCATTTGGGCATGGACTTCCCCTGCTGATCGAACCCCAGAATCATCAAGTATGGCTTCTCATTGTGAGAATAAAGCAGAATAAGCCCCGCTGCCTCACACGCGGAGAGGCAGCGTTGAATATTGCACTCGCTCATCTTGTCGAGTTGGAGAGGATACAGCGCAGAACGGAGAATGGGCGTCCTGGCGTCATAAAGGCCATAATCGTCTGCCACAGACATCAAGCGTCGGTAGAACACCTCGGCCTCCCACGAAAGAGAGGCGACGCGCCCTGATGTCAAAATAGCATCTCTGATCAATCGTGTAGGCATAATTAACTTGCCTCCTTTCCTATTGAAAAAATATCCCCATCAATAATTGATTTAATTTTCAGAGGTTTCAGAATATAGAGACATGCGACCAGCAGATTTCTTTCCTCGGCGTAATTTGCTTCGGGAAATGCTCTGCTGTACCGTATTATCCGAACCCGTCCACCAGGTAGGACATGCAACAAGCCCCACCGTTCCGGCAGGTCATTTTCCATGATGATCCCTGGCTCGCAGATGTAATAGCGGCAATAACCCATACCTTCTTGAGGATAGACGCGGAACGGCTTTTTGAGGTCTGCTCGGAAGTCCGCCCGACTGGTTTTCGCCTCAACCAAAATGCTACCCGAACTCTTGAAACCTATAGCATCGGGCTGCTCGTTTGTAACGATGCAGCTCGGCTCAGCAATCGCCACCCGGCAACGTTGGGAGCCCAGGAGCCAGCGTTCAGCGATTTCACACAGTTCCCGGTGCGTCCTCGGTATTAAAGATGTTGGTTTACGTGCCATATCAAAAAAGCGTCAGTTGGGGGTTGTAGTTCATCTCATATCCTCGTCGCCGTATTTCATGTAGTGGCCTACACTCAATTCTTTAGCTATGGCTATTGCCTTTTCTCTAACTTTGGCTATCTGGGATAAATTCAAACTATCTTCGCAAGTAATGACGACGGTGGCTAAAAAAACTATAAGTTGTGCAATATCAAATATCATTGCTCCCTCCTTTCTGCTCAAGCTCCCAAGGCCATTGTTCAACATCTTCCGGCGTGGCTATTTCTACGTCTCCATCACAATTTTGCAGATAGAGTTTTCCCCGGCTAGTATCTTTGCCAATGAGAGTTAAAACATCGTCCTCAAAATCCAGTTTGAGATTGTCTCCCTGATGTGACCTCATGATGGGTGGGAACTTGGAAATGAATTCTTTGGCGTCTTTCCACGCTAAATTTTCATTTTTCCTTAACTCGAAAGTTTCCCATCCACATATCAAGCATCCATATTTATTTTTTAATGATCCAGTTTTGGTCATTCTAAATATTGAGGTTAATTCATTTCCGCACAGCGGGCATTTAAGCGTTTTCATCGTCCCTCCTTTCAAACACGATTTCCACCTGTCCGGCGCGGGTAAGATCATGTACGCGGTCAATCCCCGCGCAGTCCAGCGTCCGGTCGTCAATGCCCAGGGCCTTGCAGGCTCCGTCCAGGTACGCCTTGCAGCGGGCAAGGCAGTTGTCCGCATCCGGTTTATTGCCCTTGTAAAACCAGATCACCCGGTAATGCGTGGGCTGCATCTTGTGGCCTCCCAGGGCTTCCAACGTCACGGCTCCGGCCATGGTCCGGGCGCGGCTCTTGGCAGCCGTCTTTTTGTACCCGGCTACAACGGCCCCCCTCTGTGTGAGGGGAGTCTTGGCGTTGGGCGAAAGTTCCCGCGGCGTGTGGGGCAAGGTAATGGTTAGCGTGGTCATCATGCCTCACCTCCTTCCACTTCCTTCACGGATCCCTTCGTGGTTTTCGATTCGCCATACTCCGCCAGCAACTGCCGCAGCCATTCGCGGCTGGCCTTCGTGGTCGCCTTCGGATCCTCCGCTTTACGGGCCGCGTGAACCAGTCTGTCCAATTCCGTGATGCCGACCTTGCAGCACCCGGCAAACGCTTCCGCCGTCACCTCGTCCGGGAACTCGGCATTCAGTGCGGAAAACGCCCCGGAAGGATCCGTCACCGTGAAACTGGTTCGTCCGGGCGCCATCTCAAAACCGGGAATCAGGCCGGCGGCCACATCCTGTTCAAACCGGTAATCCACAGCAGCCGCCCATTTCTTTGCCGTCTTCGCCAGGTGGTAAGCCTGAACCTTCTCGGCAGGGGAAAACAGCTCCCACTTATCCCGGTCCGTAGCAATCAGGGAAGCCTGTTCCACCATGGACGCAGCTTCGTGGCACACCGCCCTGGCCCGGCAATACCGGCAGGCGGCCTCGCTGCAATAGCGCGGGGCGTCCGGGTCCATAGCTGCCCTGGCGACAGCAAGAGAATCCTGTTCGGCCTGGCTAATCGCCTCGTCATCGTAAAACGTAACAGATGCCGGACCAGCCACCCGTGGCTGGATGATAGCCGCGTAAATGCCATTGTAAATAATCCCCTCTTCATTGGCTTTTTGAGCCGCCAGCGGAACCAGGGCTTCAAGCTGACGGTTGGCCTCGGCGGAATCCACAGCCACGCGGCCAAACTTCCAATCCAGTACCAGAAGATCCGACCCAACTCTGAACAGTGCGTCCCACTGTCCGGAATACTCGCCCCCTTCAATCCAGTCGGACAAAAAACGGCGTTCTTCGGTGGATACAAGAGAAAAAAAAGCATCGGGATAATCCAGGATCTTCTCTTTCACACCATTCAGCAGACGCAGAGCACGTCCACAAAGCTCCACCTGCTCATGATTCAGCTCGGCAGACTCATACTCCCGGCTATTCAGAAAATCATGCCAGGAAAACTCCATTCCTTCTTCGGCTGCATCATCCTTCAAAAGAAGATACTCCATATAGCGGTGCAACAGCGTGCCTTCTGCGGCAGCCTCGGAACTCTCGTCGGGACAGGACTTCTCCATCGTAAACGAGCCTGGGCATAAAGCCAGACGTCCAAACGCAGACGCGGAGGGCAGCCCTTTACGTACATCTTCAACAGTATCGGTCATGTTGTCGTCTCCTTCCTATCCGATAAAGGGTTGCAGCTTGTCAGGATTGGCCGCCAGCTTTTCCTTCTGCTTGTCATTCAGTTCGTGCCATCCCTTCACCTTGTCGCCGCTGGCCTTCGCAATGGCTGCGTTCAGTTGCTCTTCCGTACAGGAAAGAGCCTCCATCAGCCGGATATGGGGAGGGGGAACTTCTACGTCGCCTTTGCCGGGAACCTCCGCGTCTCCCAGCTGCCGCGGGGAGTCAGCAACCTTCTCGGCTTCAACAACGTCACCCTTGGGCATCTCCCTGGACTTGAACAGCGGCGGTTTAATATCCGGCTGGCTCTTGCCGGCCATGTCCTCCGCTTCCCCCTCCACGCTCAAGCCCAGCAACGCTTCCGGGCAATTCGTCCGGGCGAAAAAAGCCGCAGCACGGTACTTGTACATCTGTTCTGGCATCGTCTGCCACTTCTTCCCCCATCCTTCGGCCTTCACCATCTCCGGGGTAATCCAGGTTCCGTAAACATTCTGCCCCGTTTTCAGCTGGGCACACATTCTCACCCCCTTCTGAAAATCCTCTTCATTACGGTACTCGAACCAAGTCGCCGAAAACTTCGGGCAGATATTCACAAGAGCAATGGCAAACTGTCCGGACCAGGACGGGCGGTTCTGAACCACGTAAAGATTCTGCATGATCATCAAAGGGTCCATCCGCAGCCGCAGGGCTGTATTCAGGGCGATGAAGCAAGAACCGGGGTTATTCTGGTAGGTGGTCGGCACCATGCTGGAAGATGCAAGCATCTCGGCGGCCTGCTTCGCCATCTGGAACTGTTCACTGTTGGCAAACGCTCCCAGTACGGACAGTTGCTGTCCTTGCTCTTGTAAAGTCAGGGATTCTGTTGTAGTGGTATTCATGTTATTGGTATTCACATTCATGTTATTGATAACAGGCCGGGAGTCAGGGCCAACTGACCCCGGCCAACTCATTGTTTCCTCATACCGTGAGGGCGGGACGGTTTTTCCAAACCGTCAAAAGCTTTCATGGGTGTGGGAGACTCCGGGCAAAACCCGGAATGCGGGCTCTTGCCGGCCTGCAGCTCGGCGTTATCCAGCTCCACCGCCAGCCAGAACAGGCACGCAGCGGAAAGACCAAAGGAGCAGGCCCCCAAGAACTTGAAAAAGGTATTCATGCCGCAGCCCCCTTTCTTCTTCTGCGCGGGGGAAGAATATTCATATCCACTCCATTCACTTGAGGCTTCTGCATATAATCCTGCTGGTGGATATAGCGCCATACAGACAGGGCAGGGAACTCATAGGGGCATCCGGCGCTTCCTGTTCCGGGCAACGCCTGAATGCTGCCATCCTGGACAAGGGCAAGAATGCGCTCTCTTCCCCAGCCCGTCATGAACCTTACGTCATCCAAAGTGACAACTACCTTGCCGCGGAAGGCGGCAATCGCCTGCGCCTCGTCGGAATCAGGCAATAATCCCACGCCCGCCGCCTCCGGGGAGGAAGGAACAGGAGAAGAAGCAGCCTCCTTAAGCACCCTGGCTATGGTTTCCAGGGCCTCCGCCAGACTCTTCAACGTTTTTTCATTCGTGCTCATGTTCGGTTAATTAAAATGGCCGCCCGGACGGGCGATTAGTTAAAGCTCGTGCCAGCCGAGCAGCTTCAATTCTTCGATAAGGGCTTCTTCCATAATTCAGTCGTCGTAGTGGCCGTCGGGATTGTCGCACTGCTCGGCGTGATCCACCTCCCACTGGTCAATCGCTAATTCCAGCTCGTCCTTGAGGCCCTCCGCTTCCCGGATGGCTACGTATTCGCCATTCACCCGGATGCACCGGTCTTCGTCGTCGTATTCGATAATCATGCCCGCTCCTTTCTCATCTGATCCAGGGTTCTGTTCACCTGGCGAATGATGTGTTTCTCTCCCAGGCTGATACCAAGCATCAACGCGGACAGGTAGCCTGCCAGGTTAAGCAGCGTCACAACAATAAATTCAGTCCAGTTCATCATTGGTTATTTGTTAGTGATTAATATTGATTGTTATTACTTAAATAAAAATGGAGAGCCTGCCAATGTAACGCCTTGGCTTTGAATGTGCTCGTATTGCCTAAATTCATGCGCATGCCGGCTCATTATTCTTGAAGATGAAAGCTGTCAGGCTACTATTCCGTTATGCCTAAATTCATCACAATAGAAGATTCTTCTGGTCGTCCCCATATCGTGAATGTGGATTACATTGCGCTGATTAAGAAGCGCTCCGACGGGACTTATGATTACATCCTCTCCATCCCTAACGCGAATGCCAGATTCCGCATCATTCATTCAAACTACCTCCTTTCCTTCTTTACATCTGGCAACAATCACTAGTTTCTCTTTCCCCCATTCAGGGCAAGAGACAGCCAATACCAGGAAACCTTTCCCAAGAACAGGGGAAGGACAGGAACTTATTCTTTCAAACTCGCGTATTTCTCCATCTACTTCGAGGAAAATGGGGCCGAAAGCGGAACAGCTCTTGTCCCAGTCATCTGCTTCTTCCTTGGTCAATATCCGGGCGTTCTTCGGTAATTCAGTATTCGTATTCATCATCATTGTTAGGTTTGAAATAGTTATGGTTATCGGGTACTCTCCTGTGCATGCAGCCATTCCAATTTCTTTCGCAGTTGATCGACCTCGTAACTCGAAAGGAAACAACAGCCATCATCATGTGCGCATGCGCCCTTATCCTCTGGCTGCCCGAGCAAATGGCGCAATGGCTTCACATTCATGAATGGCGCAACCAGTATGGCCACATGATAGGGTTCGCCTTTCTTGTGAGCTTCAGCAGCCTTGTTGTAATAATCAGTAAGCGGGCTTTTACCGCTGGGGTATATATGTTCGAGCTCCGGAAAAAGAAAAGGATGCGTCAACGCCAAGCGTCCCAGGAACGAGCGAAAGAAGAACGTGTGAAGCAAACCCTCCAAACTCTCACTGAAGATGAGAAGAAAATCATCTCCAAATACACCTCGGATCACACGATCCATCAGTATCTTGATCCTTACAACCCAATCTCCTTGGCGTTGACTAACAAAGGCATCATCACTCCTGACGGAGTCATTTTCCTGTGTGACGGATGGAAGCAAACCTTCCTTCTCACCCCTCCTGCCATCAAGCATATTTATGGAGATCACGAGGTCAGGAGCATGTAGCAAAAGGTTTCCTCTCATGCCGCCGGCTTCTTGGGGTTCTTCGGGCGGGGTTAGCACACAACCACCTTCGGCAGGCTTCTGATGGCCTCCACCAATCCTGGCCGCGGCGTCCGCGTCCCCTTGCAAATCTGACGGATCGTCTGGGCTGACACCTCAATCCCCTCTCTCATCAGCAAAGCCCTGGTGACGGAGCTGTAATTATAACCTTTGTCGTAGAGATACTGCCGGGTTAACACGAACCCGGTATCGTTATCGGTTTCCTGTTGAGTCTTACTCATAGTCTGGTATGCTGTTTCTGTTACTCTTCCAGCGGTTTTGACGTTCGTTGTTGAGCGCGCAACGCTGGTTACAGAAAAACTGATACAACAAAACAAAACGAATGCAACAAGAAATTATTGCAAATCCAATATTTATTTCTCGAACAGATGCATTGATGAAAAAAACAGGTCTTAGTCAGAATGAGTTAGGAAGAATGACAAATATCTCTCAAGCTACTATCTCCAGCTATTTGAAAGGGAGGACCGCCCCCAAATCCGGAGAATTAAGCCGTCTCGCTGACTTCTTCGGTGTCTCTATGGACTACCTTTGGGGGCGTTCGGAAAACCAAACACCATGCCAGTCAGCCGTGCCGGTCAGCTCTTCTGAATGGCGAGACAGAGCTTTGCTAGCAGAAAAAAAACTAGCTCAACTCAAATCCCTCCTTAATGGCCTAGGCGGTGACGTCCAAATCCTAGGAAATACTATCAACAAACTCGTTAACTTTATCGCAGAATAACGCATCAATGAAAAAGGATGCCTATCTTTTCATTATCATTTTTTCAATAGTTATCATTTGCTTTTCATACAACTACTTGCTATCCATTATTACAGGATTAAACATGCCTGGTGATGTAGCATCGTTTGGTTCCCAATTCGGGTTTCTTAACGCATTATTTTCAGGGCTTGCGTTTGCCGTATTGATAAGTACTCTCATACAGCAGAAAGTCAGCATCAAATCACAACAATCGGCAATAGAACAAACTCAAAATATCCTTAAAAAACAGGCAAAGTTGCAATTAAATCAACTTGAACAACAAAAACAGCATAATAAAGATGAAGAGATTAGGTGTATTTACGACCAAATTCAACAGTTTGAAAACAGTCTCAAAAAAATAACTATTCGCTTTAAAAAATTAGATAATAAAACAAATGAAGTAATAAATTGGGAAACAAAAAACGGAGAATTGGCGGCACAAGAAATATGCAATCTGGCTGGAAAGGAAATTGAAAAATTGATAAATGCTGCTGCAAACGATGATAGAGACACCTTATTAATTCGTGGATATTTTTCAAATTTCCTTTCTCATCTTGACAAATACCGTCACAAAACAAAAGAACTTTCTCATATATTTAAACGTATAGATTCTGTCCCAGATTTATCGGAAGAATATAAAAATGAATTGTTCTCCTACGCCATAGATATATTGCCCGAATGTGAGTACAATATATTCAATCTTCAATATCAGCGTTCTGGTTATAGAGAATGCCTGCCTAAATATGTAAAAGAACAATTTGGGCGTAATGAAGCATACAACCACCTAAAAGATGCTCTTCACACATCGTATGAAGAAATAGCTCAAATGGTATTCCTAAGCTTGGCGTATGAAAAATGGCAGAACTTTAATGAAGAACAGCGAAATGATATCCGTCTTAGAACTAGGGGGGTAGCCATTTTTCGTAAGGGAGCAAAAGAACGGTGGGAAAAAATATTGGCTTCTCTCTCTTAATCTCCGCTCTATACGTGGAAACCCTGGACAGGTGGGAGAAAGCTTGACGTAATAAAGAGGTATGCTATAGGTGAATCCTCTTTTTTATTTTCCGTTAGCCGTCCGCGTTGGGAAACGCGGGCGGTTTTTGTTGCCATTCAACTTCTTGAGGTATCGAAAGACTGGGGAGACATAAGCATACACGATGCGGTTTACCGGCCCGCATACGCTCTGACATCCAGCCAAGGAGAACACGACGTAAAGGGTCAAAGACAATAGGGAGGGGAAAAGGTAGGCGGCTATGATGGAGAGCCTAGACCAAGTGGAAGGAGCGAACAAGATCAGAGTAGAGAGTCCATAACATGTTAGGAGTGGTGACTCCTACCACAGAACTGAGTAGGACAATTCCAACAGCGTGATGAACTATTCACAATGAGGCATTCGACCCCATATGAAAAAATATTGCAATACCGCTAAAACCACCCTACATTGATGCCACGGGTGATCAATAGTGTGCAACAAATCACAGCTGCCCTTTGTCTAACCTGTACAAACCAAACCTCAGCAATATGGCTCCTATTGTAAAAGCAATCATAAACATCAATGACGGAATTGTTTCCGTCATGACTTGTGGCTATATAGAAGCAGAAGCTAATCGTTCTTCTGTTTCTAGTCGTATTGCACGGCGCATGCGTCAGTCGTCCCTCCGGGACAGGACAAGAAATATTCTTCATGTAGCATCTCAATCTGTTCGTGCAGTCAACAAGGAAGTTGAAAAGAAAAAATCCAGCCGTTAATTAAGCATGGCAGGAAACAAGCAGCCCAAGGGTAACATGAGGCCCATTATTAGTGGGAAATCCACAGACCATTCTCCACACGGTAAGGAGGAGTGCATTGTTGGAGGAATGGCCTCCTCTGATGTAAGCGATCTCATGTTCATAGATCAGATTAAGAATGATGATCTTCGTGCTGTATACATGGACGAATTTAAAAAGGATTGTGAGCTTAGACGTGTAGTCGTCCAGACTTCATGCACTAATGAAGAGGCTCGTATTACACGTCGGAATGAATCAGATATTACGACGAGGCAACGTGGTCAAACATACGGCCTCATCTTTATTCTGGCTGTTTTAATTGGGTTCGTATATTGCGAATCCCAAGGAGTATCTGCCGCCTGTTTATGGCCATTTTCTATCTTCTTTGCGGGTTCTGTTATTTTATTTATTTCTGGATATAGAAAAAAATATCCAAAAATAAATAAGAATAACAATGAAGAAGATGAGGGAGAGTAAAATATTTCTTAACTAGGAATGGTTCCTCACTCTTGGAGGTGTTCTTTTTACCATCAATCTACCACATCCACCACGGTCTTCACCGGATTCATCAGCGCAGCCCCCAGCGTCATATACTGTCCGGCAGTTTGAACTGCCTTGTTCGTCATTCCGCTGGCAACTCCACCCGCGGCGCCGAACACGCGGCCCAGCCGGATCACCTGCTTCATGTAATCCTCAGCTATTAAAAAGGCTGATTCTTCCATTCGGACAGCGTTCATTGAAACTCTCCCCTCTTCTCGTATCTTCAACATCGCTTATGCGAATACGAAATCTAATAGCACAGTTAGAAGATGCCGGATTTGTCCTCGTAAGGACCAGAGGTGATCATCGTATCTACGAATACCGTGATGCAACTGACCATCATCTTATTGCGGGAGTCACCATTGCTGGCCACGATCCAGACAATGCACCTCCTTACCTGATCAGGGAAGTACGGGATGCTATTGAAGCTGCAGGTGGAACTTGGGAAGATTAACACCTCCCTCTGCTATATTCAGGAGCTGCCTCTATCGGGGCAGCTCCTTTTTGTTGGACACACTCCCTCAATAACAATTCCAGTACGCATTTTCACATAATGATACTGAAACAATGATTTAGGAGTTGCTTATTCTGAGAAGAGAGGCTATTATTTAGCCTCTTTACGTTAGAATGCTTCGCCCCTTGGCCTCCGGGCCAGGGGGCTTTTATTTTCTTTTGATATACGTCTTATTCCCGTTCTTGTTAATGTAATACCTTCCTCCACGCGGCCCCTTCTAGCAAACAACGATAAACTGCAGGTGAAACATGTAAATAAATGTTGGAAATAATCCTTTCGTAATGCCTTTGAAAGAGTTAAGCAAATTATTTACAACTCTCTTTATTTCATGGTATTATGAATTTGTATGAAACTATTCTCTCTCATTTTAGCTGTTATTTCCCTCACTTCATTCTCGGAAGCGCACCCTGGCGGTTTGGACGCCAACGGCGGTCACTACAACCGCAAAACAGGGGAATATCACTACCACCGGAAACCGGCAGCCAAACCGGCAGCGGAAGAAAAAGTGTACTGGATCAGCTCAACGGGCAAGACCCATAACAAAAACTGCCGGTACTACCGGGCTTGCAAGGGGCGAGCCAGCGATACGCCCAGCGACGTGAATTGCAAGATTTGTGGGGGAGAAAATAAATGGAATTTACTATTTTAAGAGAAGATATAAGCTTATATATGAGTATAATAGCAACAATTGTTAGCATATTTACAGCATATCGTCAGTATTCTCGTGATAAAGTAAAAGTTGAAGCAAATTTTAAATTGGCGATAGGATGCTTAAGACAACACACAGAGCATTATATAGGTATAGAAATTATTAATAAAGGAAGAGATGCTGTTTATGTTCAAAATATATATTTCCCATTGAATAATAAACAAAATTACTTTTCTTCGAAAGCTATAATTTCTAATGGTGGGGAGTTTCCTATTAAATTAGAACCATTTTCTAACGTTTCCGTATATTATCCACAAGAGGATTATGAGGGAATGAAAAAATTGGGAGCAAAATTTGCAGAAGTGAAATTGGGAACAGGGAAAAGTATAAAAACAAATTCTTTTCCAACTGATTAATTACTAATATTATTATAGCAATAAATAGAATGCATGATATCTTTTCCCAATACTCTTTCCATATGAATTATTTGGGGAATATCACTCCCACGATTATTTTCAACAGGCAAGTTTTTGTATCTACTTCCCAACCCACTTATCCCAATCCGCACCGTTCTCCTGAACGCTGCGGACTGTTTTAAGGGCAAACTCCGTCACATTCAGCAACGCTGCCATCGTCAGGGCAGCCCCTACCGCAGCGGCGCCCCCCTTGGTCGTCCGTGGAGAAAACGCCACCGTCCCCGCCGCCGCAGTACGTAAAAGCTCGTGGAAAGAAAGGGCGTCATCCTCCCAGGACCGTTCCTTGCCGTCAAACACCTTCCAGGCGTTGGAAAACGCCTTCCCGATATCCGCCGCATTGGAAAAAGGCACCAGCAAATTATTCCCCGGCATAAAAGCGTGATACCCGCACAGCTTCGCAAGCTGCCTCACCCCCTCGCCAGCCAGCCCGCTCACGACAGGGATCCCCATCACGGGCCCCATCACCACATCAAACAGAGCGTGCCACCACTCCCGCTTCCGGCGGCGCTTCTCGTCATCGGTCATGAAATTAAGCAGCCCATTCAGAAGGGCCAGCACCACCCCGTGAGAAACCCACATCAACCCGGCCTTCCCCCATTGCCCGCTGCGGGCCAGGGAAAACACATTGCCCATCGTATTAATCGACTCGCCGCCTAGGAACAACATCCCCGCCTGCATCCAGGTCCGGTGCTGCGCGGCCAGGGACTTCTGCAGATGCGTCATCGGCTGACCCTTGCGGGACAGGGAGCGCCGCACCTCCGCCATGGCGGCCGCGTCAAGCTCGGCCTCCGCAGCGTCCGGCGTCTCACGCTTCATCTTCCGGTAAACCGCATCGTACAAAATAGCCGCGGAAATCGCATTCCCCTTCATATCCACCCGTTCCAGCAAATCCATCCCCTCCCGGTTCCAGCGTTCCAGGCGGGACACCCGGTGCCCGGCCTCGTCGGCCCCCATGGCAGCCAGCGTGGCGCTGAACCGCGTCTTGTCGCGGCTGTCCAGCTCCGGCAGGGCCTCTATCTCGCGTACAGGCTTCACCAGCTTCCCGGCGTGATACCGGCGGACGGCCCCCAGCCACTCGGCAAGGCCAATCTCGTCGGAAGCATACATCGCGTTAATCACCGTCGTCACCTGCTTGGTCAGCGTCCCCACGCGCCCGGCCAGCAGCACCCGCGCCGCCGCGCCGGAAAGCCGGTTCATCAGGCGGTTCATATCCAGGTGCCCGCGAATACTCTCCGCCCCGGCGCGGTCAAACGCATCCGCCCAGGCCATCAGCTTGCCCACGGCATCCCGCCCCAGCAGCACCTCCAGGCTCCGGCCCGCCTCGCCGTCCTCGCCCTTGAAATTCAGCAAAGCCCGCAAATCACGGCTGATCTCGGAGCCGTACAGGTAAAGATCCTGCTCGGTCATGGCCGCCATAAACGCCGTGCAAACATCCATCTCCAAATCCAGGTGAGCCTGATGCTTCCGGCGGGCGTGAATCAACCCGAACTTCCCGCCCGTAGCCGCTTCTCCGTAAGACGCCGCATCGGCAATCGACTTATCAATCGCCTCCATCGTCACATCGAAAAACGCCCGGAAATAATTCTCCGTCAGCGGAAACGGCGTGCCGTAGCGCCTCTCGGTCATCTCCTGCACCTGTCCGCTCCGCTCATTCAGCTTCTCCCGTAAAGCATACGCAAACCGCATCACCTCATCCCCGGCAAACCCGCGCAGCCGGTCCATCACCTCCGCGTCAAACCCGCGTTCCGCCAGGGCCTCGGTATAATCCGCCTGCTCGGACAACAGCACCAGATACGCCGCCTCCATCCGGGACAGGCCATCCAGCCGGAAACTCTTCGGCTGATACCCCTCCTTGGCATACTTCGTCCTGGAAAGCAGCATCTCCGCCCGTTCCCTCACAAAAACCTTCTGGTCTCCGTACCGCTCCCACTCCTTCTGCGTAAACACGCGCTCCATGTGCTCCAATGCCTTCTTCGCCTGCTTGGCGGAAATCTCCTTGCGGCGGTGCCCGAACAGAGCGTTCACCTCCTTCTTCAAATCCTCGGAAAGCTTAAACTCCCTCAAATAAAGCTGCACCGCTTCCAGCCCGTGAGACTTCACCTTCCGGCGCAGCAAATGAAGAAGGCGTTCCCGGTACAGGGCGTTGGCCTTCCTGTTCCAATCCGGTTCCCGCTCCACAACGGAAATCCCCGTATCCTCCTTCATGCGCCCCTCATAAATCCACTCGGCAATATCGTACCGGTCCGCGGACCCCGCAATCTCCGCTACGGTATTGTGCACAAAACGCAGCATCTCCTTCTCGCTCGCCTGCCGCTGCACATTAAACCGCGCCGCCCGTTCCTCAAACTGGCGGGCAATCCCGGCAAACGGCTCCACGGAAGAAAGCGCCTGCATATACTGATTAAAATTCATCAGATAATCAAACAGGGAAAGGGGCTTCTTCGGCAAAGCCCGCAGCCTCGCCTTCCGGCGGAACGTCGCCATCCTGTTATCATCCAAATCCCCGGTGGCCTGCAGCAGTGGGGCGGCCATGGCGGCAACCTCCATCTTCTTCTTCTCCGCTGCGTTCTCCCATGCATGGCGGGACGTGGCAATCAATTCTCCAAGGGCCGCGCCGCACTTCTCCGCAGTATTCACGTCCATCCGTTCATAACAGGCGTAAACCTCCAACTCCCGCTGCGTTACGGCCACCTCTTCCAGCCTCCCTTCCGCGTCGGGCAGCGTCACCAGCACCAGCGCATCCGGGGCCAGATCCCCCCACCTCTTCCCCTCTTCGGCATCCTCCGGAAAATTCTTCTGGAAAAACTCATCGTACTGGCTCTCGGTCATCTCCAGCAGGCGCAGGCACCTCTCCAGCCTCCGGTAACTCTCCGCGTCCATCTTCCCGCGCAGCGGCTTCCCCTTCGGATTCGTCCGCGGAGCCACGGACGCCGCCACGCGGCGGATGCGGCCCAGCGTCCGGTCCTTCCGGTAGCGGTCAATCTGCTCCACCACGCGGGCCATGAACTTGCTAATCAGGCGGTACACCTTCACATGCCCGTACTTCTCCAGGAACTCCGCGCCATTCGCTATAAAAAACTCCCACCGGCGCTTATCCAATTCCGCGGCCTTCTCCCCGGCTTCGGCAAATTTCGCCTCTTCCTCAAACTCCTTCATCTTACCCTCCCACATGGGACCCAGCGTCTCATGCTGTTTTACATACCCCCAGAAATGCTTCATCACACTTCCCGCCATAATCTCCGGCCACTTCTCCATGGGAATCGTGCTCAACGCGCTGGAAAGCGCCTCATCCGGCGCCATCTTCCCGCTATTCCCGTAAAGCAGGGAAAACACATTCAGCCAGATTTTGTAAGGTTCCAGCCCGAACCCGTACGTATGGGGAAGAAACCGCTCCACCGTGGAAATCAGCTCCTGCGCCTCCGCCAGCAGCTCAAGGCCGCGCTCCCGGTCCCCGGTCTCATACAGGTTCAGCTTATTCACGGACCGCTGCGCGGCGGCCCTCATCCTGAACACCATCTCATCGTAAAGCCAATCCCCGTTCGGAGCCAGAACCCTGTCGGCCATCCGGCCAAACCTCCCGGCCCCGAACGTAATGCCGCCAAGCTCCGTAATATTCCCCGTCAGCGGAATCGAAAACTGCGGAGCGTCCAGCAGGCGGAACCCGTTCAGGCCGCTCATCACCACGCCCTCGCTATTCTTCTCAAACCTCCCGGCAAGCCGCGCCTCCTGCTCCCCGTGGGAAAAAACATACACAAACGCCGGCTGCAACGTCCCGGCCTCCAGTTCCTGCCTCATCCGTTCCAGGCGCGGCAGGGCCTCCTTCGCCCAGGCGTCGTCCCGGCCCGCCAGCTGGATCATGCTCTCGCCCAGATAAGCAAGCGCCTGATCCCGGCTCATGCGACCGGCCCCCTGGGCAAACCCCTCATACCCCTGAATCACATGTTGCACCTCGTGCAGAATCGTATCCAGCACCATGCCGGCATCCGCGTTCTTCCCGCCCCGTGCCACATTCACGGCAATATAATGCTCCTGCGGATCGGTAAACCCTCCCGTGCCGCTCCTGCTGTCCCGGTAAAAATCCACCCTCAGCTTCTGCAGCTCCGGGTAAGCCCGGAACAACTCCGGGAAATCCAGGGCCGCGGCTAGGGAAACATTCACATGCCCCCCCTCGCTCACGCTGACGTGCTCCTTCCTCAACCGCACCCCGCGGGAATCAATAATTGCCTTCCGCTTCCCGTCCGCCGGATCCGTGTAGGACAGGCCGTTATTGTGGTACTCCTGGAAGGACTCTGCCTTCTCCCCAATAATAGAAAACGTAATATCCGGATTCTCTGAATCAAACGTCCCGCGGTTATCGGCAGCGCTCTTCACCTGCCGGGAATCCGTAGCCATCCCCCACACCTCCGGACTCCCGTCATAAGCATTCCTGCCCTTCAAAACAATACCGTCATAACCTGCGCCATGAGCATTCCCCTCATCAAACCCTCTCCTCAACTCGTGAGGAAACAAATACCACGCCATCGGGGAACCCTTCACGCTCTCCGGCACACCCTCACCGGAAAACGGGCGCTGTGAAGCATCGCCAAGATCCAGCGTAAACGGACGCCTCAACCTCATAAAACACGCGTACAGCCGCGCACTCTCCAACCCGGTCCCCGGAAAACGGCCCTCTAAATCATGAAGCACATCTTCCGCCGTCTCCGGCAGGGAAGAAAAAAACAACAACCCTCCATCCTCCCGGCTCCGGTTAAAATTCTCTCCGGAACGCTCCACGTCAAACACGGTAAAAACATGCGGGGAACCATGATACACCACCAGTGGCTCTCCGTTCTCGTCCACCACCTTGGACATGCCCTCTTCCTCCCTCTTGACATCTTCGGCTCGCAGGGCTAATATACTTCTGGAAGCTTGGGGCGTGCCTCCTTCAGTGGAGGTCTTGAACACGTCTTCGAGCTTCTTCTTTATCTCCACCTCATGCAGGTAAAATCCCTGTCTGTTGGTACGTTGCTCAACAACAACCTCGCAAACATACTCCACGCCCTTAATCGTGACGGGAGCGGCAATCACCGCTGTATCGTAACCGCGTTCTTTCCAATTCTTCTGACGGTCAAACACAACGCCGTTCCGGATCACGTCTTCTACGCAGGCAAAAGCCGCGGACTTCAATGAACCGATGCCGTGTCCAATGGAAGACTTCACGCCTTCAAGATCAAGCCTCACCTCTCCAAGTTCGGGAGAAATGGCTACTCCGTTAAAACGCTCCTTCCAGAACTTCGTCACCTTTTCGGTCAGGGGGATGCCGTCCTTCTGGAACTCTTGGCCGGAAATGGCCGCCACCGGCTCCATAGACATAATCTTCTCCACGGCTGCCTTGAACCGGGCCACCTTCTCCCAATCCCCAAACCACCGCTTAAACTCTGGCGTCCTTACTTGTCGGTACTGTTGCGGCGTCAGATGGGATGGCTCTCCATTGGGAGCCAGCAATGCTTCATTCTCCCCGGCCAGGGAAAAATGAACCTCCTCCCGTTTTATAAAATCCTCCAGCATCCGGTTCACATCCTGGGAAAGCAGCAACATCCCCGCATCGTCGGAATCCGCCTCCTGTTCTGGTGCCTCTAAAGGAAGCACGCCATTCTCCTGATCCACCTGTGCCTGCGTCTTCAACCCCATCTCCACCATCACGGCGTTATTGGCCTCCTTGAGCAAATCGGGATGCACCGCAAAATTCTTCCAGCGGGAACGTTCCTCCTGCAACCGCTTCACCACCTGCTGCACCGCCGCCGCGTCATTCACATTCACGCCGTACTTCCGGGCCACCTTCGGATTCCGGGAAGCGCCGTTAATCGCCGTCAGCTCCTTGCCGAGCTCGCGGTACTTCTCCGCCGCGTACTTCCCGATGCGCTTGTAAAGCTCTTCATTATCCGTATTCCCGAACAGGTCCATGCCCATATCCATGCCGTTGGCCGCATTCTGGCGGGCAATCGCTTCCAGGTTCGCCTTGGCCGCCATGGTATTATAAGCCTCCTGCCAGCTCCCGCCGTCCAGCAGCACGGCCAGCCCGGAACGCTGCACCTCGGCATCATTGCGGAACGCCAGGGCCACGCGGTAGGCATCATCTGGGGAAACCAGCCCGTTGCCCAGCGCATCCAAAAGCTCCTGGCTGGCATAAAGCCCCAGCTCCACCCCTTTCAAGGAGGCTCCCTTCCTGGCAATCCCGCGCTCCACGGCCTCCGCCATGGACAGGGAGGAATCCCGAACGTAGCGGGCAATCTCAAACGCGCTCGCCTGGCCGTCCCGGATATTGTTCTCCACGTCGTGCCTCCGGGCCCAGTCCAAATCGAACCGCTCCCCCTCTTCGTACACGGTGCAGTTAATATCCGCATCCGTGCAGGCGTCCAGGCGGTGCCTGCCGGAAATCACCTGCAGGGAACCATCAGTCCGGCGCCACACAGAAATCGGCGCGGCGTTGCGCTGCCAGGCCCCCACAATCCGGTTCACCACCCCCGTCTTTTCATCGGCCCCTTGCTTGAACTGGGGAACATCCGGGCAAAGCGTCAGCCGGTCCTTGTCAATAAAACCCTGGCGTACCCCGTCCTCAATACGAATGCTCACCCCTCCGTTAAACACGCCGTCATCATCCCGTTCCCCCAGCATCTCTACCTCCGCCTCCGTGCGTTCGCGCCGCGCCTGCTGGGCGTTCGCGTCGTCGGCCTCTTCTTCCGCCCGGTCCACGGGTCCCGGTTCATCAGCGGCATTGCGTTCGGCAAGCTGCTCTTCCAGCGTCTCCTGTTCCGTGGCGACACCGCGGCCCAGGGCGGCATCCAGGTCCGCCTGCGCCTTGGCCCGTTCCATAGTCAGGGCAATCAAATCCCCCTGCTGGTCCCGGTACAGGGCATTCCCCGCATCCAGCATCACCGCCAGCGCCTGCCTAACCGGCAGGGTAAACACGCCCTGTTCCTCCGCCTGGCGCACCATCTCGCCCAGCTCCACGCGCGCCTTGAAAGCCCCCAGGAACTTCACCAGGTGATTCAGCAGCTTCCGCAGCCAGGAGGGCAGGGAAGGATGATTCACCGCATCCGCCAGCCAGCGGGAACGCCCGATCTTGGAAAACGCCTCAATCGCGTCATGACCCGTCACCGGCTTCCCGGCGTCCAGGTGAATAAACTGCATCTCCTCCCCCCGCGCCTCCGGGAACAAATCATTTATCACCCTCTGCGCCTCCTGGAGCATCGCGCCGAACTCGCCCCAGGTCAAACCCTGCTCCGCCTGCCAGGAAATCACGGCCTGTTCCATCGTTTCTTCCATCAAATCCTCCACCGTCGCATTCCCGCGGGCATACCTCAACACCCGGCGGAACGTATCTCCCCGGCGGACCTTCGTCACATAAGCGTTGGAAAACGGGGCATCCATGGCCGGAACCTTGAACTCTGGGGTGCGGGCCTGTTCCGTCCTGATGCGTTCCTGGGCTTCCTCCCATGTCTTCACAAGAGTTCCCAGCGGAAGATGCTCGCTCAACGAGGCATCCATGCGGGCGGCGGCATCCTCATAACTCACACCCTCCGCCTCCAGGGCGCGGATAGCGGCCATCGCCATATCCGCGCGGGCCTTCATCTGCCCCAGCGTCTCCGGGGCAATCACCACCCGTTCGGCCCCTGTCTGTTCATCCGTCACTGTGCGCGTAATCACCTCCGCCGCGTCAAAACGCCCCTGGGCCAGGGCCTGGCTCACCGTCACGTCCCCGGCCAGCAAATGTTGCGTGTAGAGGATGTCACTCTCCACCTGCTCGCTCACAAACGCCTGTAAATAAGCCGTCATCTGCTCGCCGTCCATCAGCGTGTAAGAAGGGGCGTTCTCTTCCTGCCCCTCTCTGGAGACGGAAGCATCCTCCCGCGGCGCTTTCGTGCTGCGCGCTGGAGCATACACCCGGAACATCCCCTCCTGTTCCGCCGGCTCCACCCGCGGCACCATGCCGGCATCCTCGGCAGCCCGCCACGCGTCCAGCTCTCGCAAAGACTCAATGCGTTCCCCGGAAAGGCGTTCTCCGGCAGCCGCGCTCGCCCGCTCCAGGGAAGCCTGCGGATCCTCCATCCAGGACTCATGCAAATTGGAAAGAGCCTTATTCAAAAAACCTTCGGCGGTCTTTTCCTCCCTGGCCTCCAGATACCCCTGGGCCGTGCCTCCCAGTTCCTTGTAATGTTGCAGAGAAAGACCAAACTCCTGGGCCGCCTTTTTGATTTGAGGATAATTAAAGCCGGACATCCCAAACGTAAAAGCCAGCAGGGCAAGCCCCTGTTCTCCGTGCATCATCTGCCCCATATCGTCCAAATACTGACGGAAAGTCTGTTTTCCGCGTTCGTCCGTCAGATTCATGCTCTGTACAGTACGCATCAAATACCCGGCTGTAGGCTCAAGAATGGCCTCTTCCGCAGCGCCGGAAAGCCCTTGAATAGCGTACTGGGCCTTCGGACTCGCCATCCATTGAGCCCGCCACGGGGCCAGCTTCCCGGCGGCCTTCCCACCGCCAAGCGCCTTCTTCAACCACTTATATCCGGGCGTCAACCGCCCGATGGGGGAAAAAGCAATCATCTCTTCCAGAGCATCTGCCTGGCCGAACATCATGGCCCTCTTCTCTGTTTCCTCCATAGTTAACCCAATGCTCACCCCCTCATCTCTGCGGGATTGCATGGCGGAGGAAGCTCCGATAGCAGGACCAATGGCAGGAATGAACCAGGGAGCCGTATCTCCGATAATGGAACCAAGCTGCGAACCAATGCGGCCAACCAAATGGCGGTCCTCACCTTCCAAATATTCCTTTTCCCCGGCTTCCATGGTTTGAACCAGATCGGCAGCCCAGCGGCGTCGTATCTCAAGAAAAGTGGCATCCTTCTCAATCTGAGCGCGTGCTTCATCCACATCCATTCCGGAAGCAATCAACTCCGGCAGACGCTTAGCTGCATTCGTAACGGCATCCACCTCTCCCATTACCTGTAAATTCCGCCAGGCCTTCTGACCTGTCCGCCATCCCTTCACACCCCCGGTGCGTACCATCCCCGTTACCCCCTGGGCTGCCTTATCTATCCAGTCAATCCCGGTCCACTCGTCACCGTGCTTATCCTTGGCGTACTTCCTGGCGTCATTATAAAACATATTCAGCACAATGCGCCGTGCCAACTCATCATCTCCCACCTGTTCCGCCAGATTATTGATGATCCTGTCGTCGTACAGGGAGCCCTGCGCGTCATATTCCCGGACAAGTTGCATCCCTCTTCGGGCTCGTCTGACACTCTCCCAGGAAATGCCCGCCTCCTGCATCATCATTACTTGTTCAGGGGAGGGAACCACAGCGTCCCCGCGCACATACCGGTCAATGAAGGGATCAATCGTAGCAGCCAATACCTCCCGTGCCTGTTGCTGTCGCTCCTGCTCTGTCTGATAAGCACGGGCTTTTTTCTGGAAATCCTTCCAGACGGCAGCCTGTGCGTCCGCCACGGTGGCAAATTCAGGCATCTCTTCTCCCTGTGCCAGCCAATACATGGAGGGATTATCTCCATGGTTGGAACCAAACAAACCGCGCAAAGTCTCAAAACCGGCATATGCCGGGTCATCCATATAGGGGCTCTGCGCCGCTTCCGTTGGCTCTAACAACGCCTCTTTCTGGAGATCGTTCAATAAATCCGTATCTTGGGACAGCCCCAACCTTTTGAAAACATCCTGTGCAAACATATATTATTGTGCTAAAACTATTGATTAAGAGGCAGAAGAGCGGAATCGCCAATATCGTTCACCTGCGTGTAAGTATCGTCCCCACCCGGCAAAGGAGGCAGCAGGCCTGGTCCGTATCCATCTTCCGGCGCTTCTGGTTCATCCTTCCCGTCGTAAATGCTGACATTCCCGCTGGCCTGTTCACCGGGAAACCTTAACGCCATGCGTTCATAAAGCGGTCCTGAAACCTCAACGCCCCGCGGGGTCCCCTCATAAACCCCGACGACGGGAACCTTTAGAAAAGCTCCGTTGCGTCCCAGAGAAATGCGGGCAAAAGGCCTATTCCCAAACTTAGCCTTGATAGCCTCATAAGCCTGCTTGGAAACATACGCTCCGGACGTACCATGCCGGACAAAAGAAACAGGGTGGTTCTCAAGAGGGGAAGGCAAATAAGGTCTTTGGCCCTTAATATATTGTGCCGCCTTCTTTTGCTGGGCCTCCCTCTCTTCTGGAGACACGTTCAACTCTTCCTGTTGCTCAAAAGAATACAAAGGCATGGACTCCAGCGCCTTCTTCATGCGGCTCTCGTCAGATCTTTTTTTGTCTTCTTCGGTAATAGGCCGATAGGCAAACCTGTTCCCGGCATGAAAAGCGGTGAATTTATGGATCTGCGCAAGATCTTGGGCAAGTGTGGCATTAGGATGAGCCTGTCTCCACTCTGTCATGGAAAGTTCCGTCTTATACAAAATATCTGCCTCCACCTCATCCCGCGTATTCTCTTCCTTCTTAATCTGCTCCTGGTCACCACTCTTGTAAGCATTAGCTACCTGGTAAGAAAAATAAGGGATATATACATGATCCGGCATGGCCTTCAAAACGGCCTCTATATTATTCCGGTTCGTATTGGGGCTCCCCATGGCGTCAATCCGGTCTTCCACAAACAGGCGCAACTTCCTTTCATCTCCAAGAACCTGTCCATACTGCCCCCACTTCTTCAACATGTCATTGACGTACCTTGTTCTTTCTTCGCCGGAATTGGCGGGGGGCAGATTCCGTAAATCCTCCCGGAAGGCAAACTTAATGGAAGGGGCGTATTTCCCGTAACTGCCGGTCCGGTTATAATGCTCCACCCAGTCGTACTCCTGCTCCGTGGCTCCGTAACGGAGGGAAGCTTTCGGCCAAAGAGAACCCTTTCTGTAACCGGGCGCTCCATCTTCACCTTCGGAGCGGTTCGCGGAACGTAAAAACCTTCTGGTCTTCTCCTTCAGCTTTAAAACATCTCCTGCGCCCAGAGCATCAAAATAGCCGTCCCCAAGCTTCGTAAAAGCAACACTGGGGTTAATCAGCATATCTTGCTCGTATTCGTCCAAAAGGCCGTTCCGTGTATCTTCCAGAATACCGTTGTTCATTCCATTCTCAGAAATAATGCCGGCCTCGTAAGCCTGAATGCGCCTACGGGTAGCTCCCTGGTAATCCCTCCGCAGCAAATCCCCCTTCAACCCCTCTTCAAAAGCCTGCCTGGACTCCTGAATCTGCCCCTTAAGAACCAGCTCGGAAGCCCTCCCCTGGAGTCGGCGCATCACATCCTGCTGTCTGGCTCCGAACCTGGCGGCCTCCTCCTGGGAAACAAAACTCCCCTTCAATCCGCGGAACTTCCCTTCGTAATTCCGTACAAACGTATTCAGGGCGCTCTCTTTCAGCCTCCCGTCACGATCGTAAAAAGACAGCTCATGACCGCGGGCAAACCCCAATCTCCGGGTCATCTCCTGCTCAAACTCGCTGGCCAAATCATTCATCCGGCCTTCCAGCCGCGTCTGCTCGCCGAAATCCTTCATGCGCTGGTACTGGTGGGCAACATCAGACACAAACTCCTGGGCATTCTGCATCGCCCTCTGAACGGGCTTGGAAGAAACATCCGGCATCTGGACCGGGGCAGGGGTGGAGGAAGCCGCATTCATCCGGGCTCCTCCGTACATGGGTTGCTGTAAATCACTCATCTTCTTTCATCTTGAAACGGTTAAAACTTAAAAACCTGGTGATGGAAATCTCCTTCCAGTCCTCGCGCCCGCGGATGCAGCGCTGCCACCTTGCCCGGTCAAAACGCCCCTGCACCAGACAAGCCAGCTCCCTGACGGCCTCCATGCGGCCGTGGGCAAAAAGAATAATCAATGTCCTGGGAGACTCCGGATCCGGCACCCCCGCAAAAAACAACGAAGGGCAGCACCACACGATCCCTCCTCCCGCGTCCGCCAGGGAAACGGTCTCCCGGAACCAGCCTGGGCGCTGGGCTTCCATCAGAAAAAAAGCCTGCTGCATGGGAGAAACGCTCATCTCTTTCCAAAACCCATGAAATTAGCCAGCAGGGAATCCCTCAACCTGTTGGAAGACTGCATGCTCCCCGGCACCATCCCCCCCAGGGAACCGGAAAGGGAATAAGCATTCATCATCCCGGAAAAAGCCCCCTGGGTTCCTCCCACCTTAGCTCCCCACTCATCCCCGCTCTCGGTAACACCCCCCAGCAACCCGCCACCGGACATTCCTGCCCCCCCCATGACACCCCCCGCCACCGTCAGGGCCGTCTGGATCATGGCAGAACCAAGGGCATTCTGTGAAAGCATCTTATACTGGTCCGCCTCGCTGCGTGCCGCCATCATGGCCAGATCCCCCTGGTATCGGGCGGACTCCGCGGCAAACCGCTTATTGGCATCGGAAACAGCGTTGGAAAGGGCCGCGTCCCCAATGGCGCTCTCCCACACATCCGCCACCGCCACCTCCGCCTGGCTGCCGGAACCCTCGGAAGTAAAACCGGATCCGCCGCGCTGTGCCCGTACAGACCCCATGGCGGCATTCTGATTCTGGCGCATCCGCTTCATATTGCGGGCGGCCAGGTGGGAATCGGAAACCGCCTCCGCCTCCAGGGCGCGGGCCTTCTTCTCATAAGCCGCCTGCGTGGCGCGCCCGTTGCTCAAAGCCGCCTGCCCCTGATACTTATACTGCTGGGAAACCCCGAAATCGGAACTCATAACATCAGAAAATGGAACTGCTTAAAATCTCTGTTAAAGGATCCTGGTCGTTGGAAGAATGCTGGCAGGTGTCCCAATAAAGGGCCTTGCTTAAAAACGCCTCCCCCTGTGCCTCCAAAGCGGCCGCAAGCTGGGGAGAAGAAGCCAGCTTCAAAGCGCACCTGCCCGCCAGAAGAAACACAACGCCCTTGATAAAAAACGGACTGTGATCCGGCAGCACTTCGGAACGGGCCACCTCGTCGGAAAGATAATCCACCACCAGCTTATCGGTCCCGGCGGCGCGTTTTCCGTAACGCTCAACCACCAAATCACGCCCCTCAATGCGGAACAAATCCGCCCCCACATACAGCACGCGCAGGCAATCATCCGGAATCGGATGCCTCATAACGGAGCGATCCATCTCAACACGTTTGGTTGCCCAGGTCCATGCCCCGAACAACAGCGCTTCCCGCAACACGGTAGGCCACCACAAATCAACGGTGCGACCGGCTGGGGAACCCTTCACATACTCCCGGTCCCCAAACTGGGCCAAAGCCTGGTTAAAAACGGTCACCTTATCCATTTGAGGCATCATGCCACATCCCCAGGCCTGATGAATACAACCGTAACTTGAACAAATAAAAAAAAGAAAGGGTGCCCCGCACAGCAGGACACCCCTCCGAACCAATAGTCAACGCAAAAAAAACTAACCGGAAATCCCCACCAGCTTATTATAATAATCGGTAGCCTCCCGCCACTGTGGATGCGAAGGATCGGCGATCGCCTTATAATAACGGTGATTGGGGTCGGACAAAATAGCTTGAGCCTCGTCGGCAGGATCCGTCTTCGCCGGAATCTGGCCGCCGCCCTTCAAGCCTCCCTCGCCTGTCAGCCGGGAAATGGCGTGCAGAACGCGGAACCCGTCCGGACTCGCAAACACAGCCATCTTCTCCATAGAAACGCCGGACTCCACGGAAAGCTTCCGGGCAAACGCCTTGGCGGCAGAAACATTCGTCTCATACTCCGCTCCCCATTCGTCCTTCAACGCCTCGTCAGCCTCCTTAAAAGCAGCCTCCTCGTCCGCGCGGATGCTGGCGGCCACCTCGGAAAGAAACTTCCCGGCGGCATCGGCCGGCAGCCCTGCCGCCCTGGCATGACCCTTCAACATATCTCGCAGGGCATCATTCTCCACAAACCCCTCTCCAAAATCAATCTCATACTCGGTCTCCTCCTGCGGAGAAAGCGGGGGAGGACTGCCGGGATCCGGATCGGGCTGTTCCGCACCCCCTGAAAAATCGTAGGGATTGGGCGGGACTGGAGGAGCTGCGGGAGGCGGACTGTCCACGGGACTTGCCGGGGGCGGCGCTCCGCCGCCGGGGCCTTCACCTTCGCTGCCGGGAATGGCCTCTTCCCTCAGGAACCTATTGTGGAATAATCTATTGTATATCATAAATCAGGGTTATATTGTTCGATCTCGTATTTCACCCACAGGAGCATTTCCCTTTGGGCGTCTCGGCGCATCGCGTCAAGGGGGTCGTAGGAACCAGCCTTCCCTTGAAAGCAGGGCAAATTCGTCTGGAACTCCTTCTCTAAAATATCCAGCACCTCCGGAGTAAAAGCCTCCTTCAGCGCGGCTCGTCTCCGGTTGAGCCTCTTGAGAAACTCAACCTGTTCCGGTGTCGGCTTATCTTCAAACATATTCATCATGAATCCGTATTAAACTGTGCGGACGCCGCGGCGCTATCCCTGCCGGCTCTGGCCAATTGCTCCGCAAGGGCGGCCTGACGCATCTGATCCTCCTGCGCCTTCTCCTCCTCAACCATCTTGCTATTCTCGGACGCGGACACAATGCACTTGGACGGGGCGCCGGAACTGTCCCACATAAACCGCAATACCTCCCATGCCTTCATGCGCTTGGCAATGCGGGTATCGCCCGAAACCTGGATATACTTCGCCAACCCATTCAACACCCCCTCAAGGCCGTACCTCTGCAAACGGTCAAATGCCTGGGCAATCTTGCCCAGATAACGGGTGCGGGGAGTCCGCAACTCAAACTTCCCCCCATCGGCGGAACGGACAAAAAACTCATCGGGCGCGTCGCCCGGAAGCACGGCCCCCTGCGTATTGCGGAACATCAGGCAGACAATGCGATTCATCATCGTCTGAAAATCCTGCGAAAACTGAATAAAAGAAGAAAAAAAGCAAATAATGCGTTCCGACTCGCGGGCATTCACCTCCGTAGCCGTCATCTCGCGGTCCACGCTTGAAACCACCTGGAGAATATCATTGAAAAACGCCTCCCTGATCAACTTCTCCTTCTTATCTTGCCGCTCCAGCATAAACCTCACATCCCCCACGTTCGCCCATTCCCTCGGCAACTGTGAACCAATAAGCTCATCCGGAACAACCGTCTTGCCTCCGGCCCGCAAATCAACCTCCTTTGCCATCTTAGCCGACACGATAACGCTGGGAATGGCCGCCCGGCTGCCGGCCACATCCATCACCCGATCCATCAGCAGGGTAGCCTTGATCTCCGGCAGCACAGCCTTCCCCGGAGCCTCTCCGTAAGAAGAAACGCCGCCCTTCAAAAAGCGCGTCACCAGAAAAGGAAACTCGTAAAAGCCGCCATGGAAAACAATCTTCTCCGCCTCCCTGGCAATATACACGTCCAACCACTTGCGGCGGCTAGGCCTTACCATGTCGGAACCGAACTGCGCCCGGCTGTTGGGCAGTACAAGATGAACAAACTCGAACATCTCGGTATATCGCCTCTCCGCATTCTTATACGCCTCCTGAATCTTGACAGGCAGATTACCCAGCTTAAACATCTCCACGGCCTGCTGGGCAGTAAACTTCAACGTCCGCACCAGCGTATTCACCTCCCCGTGGGCTCCCTCGGCAATCGCATAAGTCCCGGTAGGAACGTGTTTGAACACCAGGGACCCGTCACGGGAAACATCTGCAAACATGCAGCCTGTACCCGTCAGGCAACGGTCCAGGTAAACCTCGTGGGCCGCCGCATAGAAATTGGAATCCGCCAGCGCACGGTAGACGGCCTCCGTCGCTTTGCTGTACCAGTCATCCTCATCGGTGTAATCATCCCTTTCCTCCTGCGGCCGCAGGGAAAACCACTTCTGATCCATGGGAGTAATAAAAAGAAGATGAGCGGACGCCAAATTCAAAAGGGACTTATGCGCCACCGGAGAAAAACTGGACGCAGCCGTCATCTCATTAGCCTGTTCCTGCTGGCGGGCTTTCCCCTCCATCCTCGGCATGATGCGCCGGCGCAATTTATCCCAATCCCCGGAATTCTTATTCATCTCCGTGAATAGGGCGTCTGCCGTCCTCAATAAATCTTTAACATTTTCCATGAATCTCCTGTGTAAAAATCAACCCAGCGTCTTCCTCAGGCCAGCCAGGGAAGAAAGAGGATTGCTCCGGTTCGTCGTATTACTAAGCTTCAAGCGGCGGCGGGCAGACGAATTCACCGCATCCTCCGCTTGGGAAACATCCTTGGTTTCCGTAGTAATAACCTTCTGCTCCGGGGCATTCGCCATGGCATCGGCCATAGCGTTGGCGGCGCTTGCCTGCTTCTTGGCCGCCTTATTGGCTCCATATCCCCCGAACGTGGCGATATTTGCCAGGGCCCCTCCGACAGCTTTTAATGGATTTGAACTCATAACAACTAATGATGAAAACAACTAAACAAGCTCCTGCGCCACGCTGAACGCATCGTCACAGCGGTTCAGCCAGCCCTTCCCGAACACGGAAAACTGCTTGCACGAGCGGTAAAACGCCTGACGCTTCTCCTGCAGAGCGATAAGGAACACCGCTTCACCCGTGGCGGCCAGCTGGTCCTGCAACTCCTGCC
>OLQD01000004.1_pt1 | contig 197124 bp, 154 predicted proteins | sample 1672841 | NCBI WGS metagenome assembly OLQD01 (sample SAMEA3136729, study PRJEB25190) | human gut metagenome | biome: human gut; feature: human-associated habitat; material: faeces | place: Austria | collected 2013 | reverse complement strand
TTTATTATACCTCTTTCCTAACCTTTTTGCTGTTCTTTCTTTGTACGGGATTGCCCAAAGTATGTTCCAAAAGGACATCGACCGTGACATCAACGGCGTTATCAAGGTGTCGCAGGATGACCAGCAGAGCTTGAAGCAGGAACTCAGCGAGTACATTATCACGAAAGAGCTGCGGCGTCATTTTGCCACATTCTTTGATAACTACGCCAAAGCCATTGACAATCCCACGGACAAAATTGGTGTCTGGATTTCCGGCTTCTTTGGAAGCGGTAAATCCCACTTCCTGAAAATGCTCTCCTACCTTCTCTCCAACAAAGAGGTGGACGGCAAACACGCCTTTGATTACTTCGCGGACAAGTTTGATGATCCGATGATGTATGCAACGGTGCAGAAATGTGTCCGCATTCCCACAGAGTCTATCCTGTTCAACATCGACATCGAAGGGCCGATTAACAAGGACAAGACTGCCGTTCTGCGCGTTTTCGCGAAGGTGTTCTATAACCACTGCGGTTTCTATGGCGAAGATCTCAAGGTTGCGAAGCTGGAACGCTTCATTGAAAAACAGGGCAAGACGGAGGCTTTCCGTGCTGCTTTCAAGGAGGTCAACGGTGACGAATGGGTCAACACCCGCGATTCTGCTGCCTTCTTTGAGGACGATGTGGTTGAGGTTTTGCAGTCCGTCCTCGGCATGAGCGAGACAGCAGCCTGCAACTGGTTCAACGGCGAAGAGAACGCCGACATGAGCATCAAGCAGCTTGTTTCTGAAATCAAAGAGTATGTGGACAGCAAGGAAGGCAACTTCCGCCTCCTGTTCTGCGTGGATGAAGTCGGTCAGTATATCGGTGATGATGGCGATCTGATGATGAATCTGCAATCTCTGGTGGAAGAGATTGGTGACAAATGCCGGGGCAAGGTCTGGGTCATGGTCACGAGTCAGGAAGCGATTGATTCCGTTGTGAAAATCACGGGCAATGACTTCTCCAAGATTCAAGGGCGCTTCGATACCCGCTTGAGCCTATCTTCCTCGTCCGTCGATGAAGTCATCAAAAAGCGTGTTCTGGCGAAGACGGAGGATGCAGATAACCTCCTGCAAATGGAGTACGAGAAAGAGGCTTCGGGTCTCAAAAGCTTGTTCGCCTTTGACAACCCCATTCTCGACATTAAGGGCTTTACCAGCGCAGCAGAGTTCAGCGCGACCTTCCCCTTCGTCCCATACCAGTTCATCGTCATCCAGAAAGTTCTCGCAGAAATCCGCAAGCACGGCAACTCCGGCAAGCACCTTTCGGGCGGCGAACGCTCCATGCTGTCCGGCTTCCAAGAGGCGGCGCAGAAAATCGAAAACAAGGACGAGAACGCCCTTGTGCCGTTCTATCAGTTTTATGACACGGTCCATACTTTTCTTGAAAGTACCATTCGCCGAGTTATCGACCGCTGCCAGAATGCGGCGGACGCGCACGACGGATTGGAACAGCAGGATGTGAACGTCCTCAAGTTGCTCTACCTTGTCCGCTATATTGAGGACGTCAAGGCAAATATCGAGAACATTGCTATCCTGATGATTGACGATATTCACACGGACAAGATTGCCCTCCGTGCCTCCATCACGGCTTCACTGGAACGTCTTCTGACGCAGAACTACATCTCCCGCAACGGCGATACCTACGCCTTCCTGACGGACGAGGAGCAGGATATTGCCATCGACATCAAGAACACGCCGGTTGACAGCGCACAGATTGTACAGAGCATTTCTCAGACGGTCTATGGCGAAATCTATCCGGCAAAGAAATATAAATACGGCAAGTATGACTTCGCCTACGATCAGTATGTGGACGAGACGCTGAACGGCGCGTCCACTGGCGGAATGCGGCTTCGCATTGTCACCGTGGCAAGCGACCTCTACGGCGTTGACACTCAGCGGCTTATCTTGGAATCGCAGGTCAACAATGCGGCAATCGTTGTCCTTTCGGCGGACACACCCTACTTTGATGAGCTGGAACAGGCAATGAAAATCCGCAAGTATGTCAAGCAGCGCAACGTGTCGCAGATGCCGGAGAGCATCCAGCGGATCATCCGCGATCGCAACGACGAGGCGCGGAAACTGGAAAGCCACGCGAGAGCCTTGATTGAAAAAGCCATCGTCGAGGGCAAGTCCTATGTTCACGGAGAGATTCTCGACCTGAAATACGGCTCCGCGAAGGAAAAGCTGGACGAGGCGATGAAGAACCTTGTCGAGAGCGTCTATTCCAAGCTCAACATGGTTAAACAGTTTGTGGACAGTGATGCTGGTATTCTCGAGATTCTCAACAGCACGCATGAAGAGTTCGGCTTCACCGGACTGGGCGCGAACAACGAAGATGCTCTCAATGAAATCAGCCAGTGGTTGGAGCTGCAAAATCAGAAGATGCTCACGACCTCGATGGGCGATGTGCAGCGCCGGTATCAGGCGATCCCCTACGGCTGGAAGGAGATCGACATCGCAGCCCTGATTGCCCGTCTGATCGTCCAGCAGAAAATCCAGATCAACTATGGCGGCGCGGTGGTCGGCAAGGAAGAGCGCCGCTTGGTGGACTTCCTGCGCAAGAAGACCGAGATTGACAGAGCCATCGTTGTGCGGCGTATTGCGCCCTCCGAAGAGCTGATTCGCAAGAGCATCAACTTCCTGCGCGACTATCTGGGCGCAATGGACATCCCCTCTGATGAGGATGGATTGATTCGCTTTGTCCTGAGTACCTTTGAAACCAAGCGGAGCCACTATCAGAAGCTCCTTGATGATTTCTACACCAAAGAGAGTTACCCCGAAAAGGAAACCGTCACTGCAGCCCGCGACCTAATGAACGATGTTCTGAGCCAGCGCAAGGATAATGTTGCGCTGCTCAAGTGGATGGTGCAGAAACAGGACGATCTTCTCGATTCCGCCGAAGATATGGGAGACGTGGAGATGTTCTTTAAGACGCAGTGGACTGTTTTCGCCAATGCTAAGAATCGCCTTGCCTACATTCTCAAGGAGAAAGACTACTTTGCAACAGATATTGATACGTTGAACGTCATCAACACGATGTCTACGATTCTTGCCATGACGAAGCCTTATTCCCGCATCGGGGAGCTGCCGGAGCTTGTCCAGAAGGTCAAGACCGCCTATGACGGCTTGCTGGATATGAAGCGCGATGAAGTCGCCGAGAACATCCGCCAGTGTATGCAGGATGTTCACCAGCTTGCCAGTGAAGCGTGGGACGCTGGGACGCTGCTCCATCAGGCGGACGATTATTTTGTGTGCAAGCGCGAAGCGGCGAAAGTTTCGACATCCCTCACCGAGCTGGATGCCATGATTACGCAGCTTCTGAGTTACAAGGACACGATCTGCCGCCGCATGGAGGTCATGTCTGCCTCACATCAGCAGGAAGCACAGAATCCCACGCCCGCAGCGACCGGAACGCCCACACCGAAGCCAACGAAAATCATGACCGTGCGCCGATACGACCTATGCTCGGTCAAGCGTCTGCAAAGCAAGGAAGACATTGATAAGTACGTCGAGGCGATCCGCGAGAAGTTGATGAAGACGCTGGAAAGCTGCGACGGTGTGCAGATCAACTAAAGGAGCATAAGAAGATGAACAAATCAAAGATTCAAAAGTTTGCCGTGGACGGGCATAAGCTCCTTTACAAGCAGATTGCCCAAAGAGCTTATCAGTACGGCATTGAAGAAGGAAACGTCGGCAAGGCGGATGCTACCGAAGTTCGCGGTCGCATTCTCTCTCCGCTTGAGAAGAGCCAGAGAGCGGCGTTGATTGCTGAAATCAATGCCAATGGCTATCCGCAGACTTATCGAGCGTGTCACCTATATCTGGTTCAACCGCATTGTTGCGCTTCGGTTTATGGAGGTCAATAACTACCTGCCCTCCCACATCCGCGTGTTCTCGGACGCATCCGGCTCATTCAAGCCGGAGATTTTGAACGATGTCCTTCACCTTGAGATGGAAGGCTTGGACAAGGCGCAGGTCGCGGAGTATATTGAAAATAATAACACCGAAGAACTGTATCGTTACTTGCTCCTGACGCAGTGTGCGGAACTGAAAGCAGCGCTGCCGGATGTGTTTGGACTTGCGCAGCGTGATAAAGATTACACAGAATTGCTTTTTCCGAATAATATGCTTCACCAAGATAGTTTTATCGGAAAAGTTGTAAGCGATATTGATGAGGATGATTGGGGTACTGCAGAGAACTGGCAGAACAGTGACAGCAATCATTTAGTTCAGATTATCGGCTGGCTGTATCAGTATTACAACACCGAGCTGAAAGACGATACCTTTGCCCAGCTCAAGAAGAATGTCAAAATCACGAAGGAACGCATCCCTGCCGCAACACAGCTTTTCACGCCGGACTGGATCGTCCGCTATATGGTGGAAAACTCCCTCGGCAGACTTTGGCTGGAAGGTCACCCCAATGCCGAACTGCGGGGCGGCTGGAAATATTATCTGGACGAAGCCGAGCAGGAGCCGGAGGTGGATGCACAGCTTGCCAAGCTCCGCGAGGAATACAAGTCCATCAAGCCGGAAGAGATCAAGGTCATCGACCCCTGCATGGGCAGCGGTCATATTCTTGTCTATGCCTTTGATGTGCTGATGCAGATTTATACCTCTGCCGGTTGGAATCAGCGCGAGGCGGTGCAGAGCATCCTCAAGAATAATCTCTACGGTCTCGACATTGATGACCGTGCGGCGCAGCTTGCCTATTTTGCGGTCATGACGAAGGCGCGGCAGTATGACCGCCGCCTGCTCACGCGCGGCATTCAGCCCAATATCTTCGCCATCCGCGAGAGCAACGGCATTCAGGCAATGACTATTGAGTATTTCCATAAGAATGATCCAAAACTGAAAGCCGACATCGAGAGCATTGTCACCGAAATGCGGGACGCCAAAGAGTACGGCTCTATCCTGAACATCACGCCCGTAGACTTCGCCGGACTGTACACCCGATTTGCTGAAATTGACAATGACATCAATGTAATGCGGAAGCCTGCACTGGATGAACTGCTGCCGCTGGTCAAATGCGCCGAATTGCTGGCGCAGAAGTATGATGTGGTGGTGACAAATCCGCCGTATATGAAAGCTGATAGTATGCCAGTTCGCCTTGCGACCTATATTCTTGAAAAATGGGAAACGGCAAAATACGATCTATATGCAGCCTTTATCTATAGAGCATATAGCTTTTTGAAGAAAAATCGAATTACCGCATTGATCACAATGCATAATTTTATGTATTCACCGAGTTTTTTAGATATGCGTAAGCAAATCACGAATTGGGATTGGATACAATTATTACATCTTGGAACTCGCGCATTTAGTGAAATAGGTGGTGAGGTCGTACAAACAGCAGCATTTGTTCTAAGCAATTCATCAGTAAAAAGAAATCTTGCCGTTTGTGATCTTACAGAGATAAAGGATGCAGATACAAAGAAACGCGCTTTCTGTCAGCGCATTGCACCTACATATGTATTCAATTTAAAGAAGATAAGAAGCATACCTAATCATGCTTTCGGATATGCCTTGTCAGATGTAATTCTTGACTTTTATGACAAAAACTCAACTTTAGAAAACAAGTGCGTTAGTAAAGCAGGCGTGGTCACAGGGGATGATGATTTTTTCTGCAAACTGTGGTTTGAAGTAAATCTTCCAGACATAACATTTCTACCAGAAAATCATAAATTATACAAATATGTTCCATTCAGTCGTGGCGGCTCGTTTTCTTCTTGGTATGGAAATACACATCATGTTTTGCGTGTTAAAGATATGTATAATGATAAACTTACCAATAAATCGGTAAGGCGCGGAGATATTGATTTTTATTACCGTACTGGAATTGGTTGGTCACAAATGGGAGGTGGAATAAATAAGAATTTTAGCATAATAGAAAAAAGCATCTGCAAAACTACGACACCTATGATTTATTGCGCCAATGAGGACGAGCTGCTTTCCATATTAGGATATTTGAATTCTCCAATTCCTGCAATGGTGTTGAAATCATTGAACCCAACCCTCAGCGTTCTAACGAGTGACATTTTACATCTTCCGTTTATTCCAATTATGGGCGACCATATGGAGTCAATAGAAGATGTGAAAAACTGCATTCAACTTTCACGCGAAGACACTGATAGCTATGAAACCTCGTGGGACTTTAAGCGGAATCCGCTGGTGTGAGGTGCGATATGAATTGGACTGATATTGTTGCCTTGGTTTTCTCGGCAATCGCTGCTGTTTTTTCTATCTGGTCTTTCTTTTTGGAACGAAACCGCGTCCGTAGAGAAGCCACTATTCATGCATTTGAGGAATTGGAAAAAGAGGTATTCTTGCAGAACGACTATACAACGCTACCGTTGAGAGCAAAAAGAGAGGTGGAAGAACATAAATTCGGCGTAGCGTGGAGACGTGGGACAAAATTGCTATCGAGAATCGAACATTTTTGCGTCGGCGTTCAGGCAAAAGCGTTTGATCTGGACACGCTAAACCGCTTGGCTGGCGGCTATTTTATCAACCAGTACGAAAACTGGAAACCAATCATCGAACAAAAACGTTTGGACGATCACAGCATGAACCACTACAACGAATTTGAAGATGTTGTTAATAAACTAAAGAAAAAGCGAAAACCAGATTGACATGATACAGAGGTTATGCTTAGAAGAAATGCTACGCCATGTCATATTTAGACACTATTAAAAGTTCCTGAATTATGATGTGCCATCTGCAACTTGAAATCAACTTTGAACTAACTTGCGTCTTTCACAATGGCATTTACCGAACTGTTGGAGGAATCATTGATATGGGAAGACTAATTTCCGACAAATATGCCGCATGGAAGCAGGAGTGCGAAGCCCGTTTCCAGCAGCTCAAAAAGAACGAAGAAGAACTCAACCGCATTTTCATTGACATTTACGGCTTGCAGGATGAATTGACGCCGGATGTGGCGGACAAGGATATTACTGTACATCGCGTGTTTGACAGCAAGGACGATGTGCCGGAATCCATGAAGGGTTCGAGCTACGTCCGCACTATGCGCGACGAGATTGTCTCCCTCATCTCCTATGCCGTGGGCTGTATGTTCGGGCGGTATTCTCTGGACGTGGACGGGCTTGCCTATGCGGGCGGTGAATGGGATACCAGCAAGTACAAGACCATCATCCCGGACAGCGACAATATCATCCCCATCTGCGATGACGAGTATTTTGACGATGACATTACCGGGCTTTTTGTAGAGTTTGTCCGCAAGGTCTATGGCGATGATACGCTGGAAGAAAACCTCAAGTTTGTTGCCGACGCACTCGGCGGCAAGGGTACGCCCCGCGAGGTGATTCGCAGCTACTTCTTGAATGACTTCTATGCCGACCACCTGAAAACCTATCAGAAGCGTCCGATCTACTGGCTCTTTGACAGCGGCAAAAAGAACGGTTTCAAGGCGCTGTGCTATATGCACCGCTACCAGCGTGATCTTCTCGCCCGCCTGCGCACCGACTATGTTCATGAGCAGCAGGAACGTTACCGCACACAGCTTGCCCAGATTGGTGATGCCATCGACTACACCAGCGCATCCGAGCGCGTGAAGCTGACCAAACAGCAGAAGAAGTTCCAAGAGCAAGCGGCGGAACTGCAAAAGTACGAGGAAAAGGTTCACCATCTTGCCGACCAGAACATCGAGATCGACCTTGATGACGGCGTAAAGCATAACTATGAGCTGTTTGCCGACGTGTTGGCAAAGATTAAGTAACAAAGGAGACACACCATGAACTTATATGAAGAGATCCGCGAGCTGATTGATCTGAAAACAGAAGGCGATTACTGGGATTTTAAGGTTCAGTGGCATGAAAACAATGCCGATCTCCTTCATGATATTATTTGTATGGCAAACAACCTTGTAAACAGGGATGCTTATCTCATTATCGGAGTAAGTGATAGTAAGCATGAAGATGGCGTTAAAATTAAAGGTGTTCCAGAAGAAAATCGCAAATCCCAACAGAACTTGATTGACTTTCTGAAGAATATTAAGTTTGGCGGCGGAATTAGACCAACTGTCTATGTTCAGACGTTGCCCTTTGCAGAAAACTGTTTTGTCGATGTAATAATTATCAAAAACACGAGAAATACACCTTATTATCTTGTCGAGCCTTTTAATGATGGGAGGAAGTGTGTCCAAGCAGGTCACATCTATACCCGCATCGGTGATACGAACACGCCTCAAAAGGGATTTGCAGATATTGATAAGGTTGAATATCTATGGCGTAAAAGATTTGGCGTTGACCTAAGCGTTACTGAAAAACTGCTTCTGATGTTGGACTCCCCTGATGACTGGCTTGGTGATTTTAATAACAGCGACCTTAAGTACCACTCGCTTTATCCTGAGTTTCAGATCAGAATAAATGAAATAGAGGATCAACGGGAGTATCAAGAAAACAGCATTATGAATAACATTGCCGATCATCAATGCAATACAAGGTTTTCGGTAAGTGATCTTGTAATTAAATATCACACGACGCTCATTTATTCGGAGAAAGTCATTTATCTCGATGGCTATAGAATACTTATCCCATTTCCGCAAACTTCCACAGTGCGCCTAAGTCACGAGATGTCTTTGACATATTTATTTTTCGATAGGGATTCTATAAACGGGAAGCTATTTAACTGTCTTGCCTGTTGCGAAAATAATTGGTACTGCGAAAAATGGAAAATGTGCCCTGGTGTTGCTTTTTTGTTGTTCGATGATAAAACAGATCGTCTTTGCTTTGAAGAGTTCGCGTTGCAAAAACTTCCCGTCCTCTTAGATGAGTATGCTCAAGCGTTATCTTCAAAGGGATATAAAAGATCACTGCAAACAGAGGATTTCTATGTTTCTGGTTGGACAAAAGGCGATGAAATTAAGACTTGGCATCTATACGAACAATATAGAGGAATTATGGGCAGCCCCCTTTTAGAAAAAATCCCGAGACTACCGAAGGAGATGAGAAATGATGCAGAATGAAAAAGTACAGTGGGAATTAAAACAGCGTTTTGCAGCCCCCTTGCCGGAGTTCTATCGCCGCAGGATTATCTTCTGGCGGGACGAGGATCGGGACTTTGAGAAGGACATTGACGAGCTGAACTTGGAAGGCGTCAAGATTATCAAGCTGACTGGCACAAACAACTTTGCCGTCAAGAAGCTGCTTCTCCACGACGATTTAGAGAGCAATTACCTCGTCTACTGCCCGATTACATACACCAGCATCGAAGATAATTGGCTTCAGGACATCGAATATTACAGCGAGACCTTCCGCGCAGATTTTATTTCGATGCAGATGGACGAGCTGAATATCGTGCCGTCTGCCGCCATGCGAAAGACGGTCAAGCTTTATACCAAGTTTCTCGAAAGCAAGGAGCGCCGTCAAAAGCTGCGCAGGATTGGGCGGGACTATCAAGCGCCGCTCCAGCTCCACATCGACATTATGGCCGTTCTCGCCGCTTTGAGTGAAGCCTCTGCGCAGAATGTCATCATCGCCGTCCTTGCCGCGGGTCTCGATAAGGAGACAAACAGCGTCTTGCAGAACATCCGCAAGTTTGGCAGCATTGAAGCCTTCTGGCAGCTTGCGCGGAAATACACCGGGTACATTGAGGAAGAAGACAAGCCGCTTTGTTCCTTTGCCGCGCATGTCCTAATGACCGCGCTTTCTCAGACGATGAACGCCTCTGTCCTGAAAGGCTTGGAGCGTTTCGTTTCCGAGACCAACAAGGCGTACTGTTACAGCATCGTCCATGAGTGGCGTTCCCGCGAGGATAACGAGGATTTGTACGAGCTGTGCCGCACCGTAGAGAACGAATTGCAGCTTCCGACGCGCTTTGACAAGTTTGAGCCGGAAACGCTGATTACGGGTGACATCTTCCCGTGCATCAACGAAAGTATCCTGAAACAGCTTTACGCCGAGATCAGCGACCATGTTGTGAAGGTCGATCTCATCATGAAGGTCTGCGAAAACAGGCGCACAGCCGGATGGTACGAACGGTTTTCGGATTATTTTGACTGCCTCTTCTTCATCGGAAAGATGCAGAGCTTCTATCAGGAACACGGCGGCGGATTCCATATCGTTGAGCCGAAGAAAATCTGGAAGCTCTATACGAGCGATTTCTACCGCATGGATGCATATTATCGCCACTTCCACTATGCTTTCGGCAACTCACTCAAGAACGCAAATGATGTTCTGGAAGATGGCTTGAAACATTCGACAACGTTTGTCGAGGCACTGTATCAGAACTGGTTCCTGCGCGAGCTGACTGCTTGCTGGACAAACGCGGCGGCAGATGACCTTGCTGCACTTGGCTATGTTTCGGAAATCGAGAAGCAGCGGGATTTCTACAAGAGATGCGTTGTTTCTGCAAGCAGCAAGAATACCCGTGCATTCGTGATTATCTCGGACGCGCTTCGCTATGAGGTTGCCTCCGAGCTTTCCGAGCGCATTGTCCGCACCACAAAAGGCACTGCCGAGCTTATGTCGATGCAGGCAATCTTCCCGTCCATCACAAAGTTTGGCATGGCAGCCTTGCTTCCGGGGAAGAGCATTTCTGTGAACGACGGTATGGATGTTCTCGTTGACGGAAATCCCACCCGTTCTACCGTAGAGCGGAACGCGATTCTGAATACAGCGCCCAAAGCCAGCGTTGCCATTCAGTACAATGATCTTCTGAATATGAAGAAGAATGAGCGGCGAGAACTGGTTGCTGGAAAAGACATAATCTACATCTACCACAATGCTATTGATGCCATTGGCGATAAAGCTCCTACGGAGTCCAAAGTCTTTGATGCCTGTGAAACGGCTATTCAGGAGCTTTCCGGCATTCTGCGCATCATCGTGAATGAACTGAGCGGAACGAATATCTTCATCACAGCGGATCACGGCTTCCTCTACACCTACAAGCCGCTGAGTGAGAGTGACAAAATCGACCGAAAAACCTTTTCCGGCAATGTGTATGAGCTTGGACGGCGGTATGCGCTTACTGCTCCTGACACAACCGCCGATTTTCTGCTTCCTATCAATCTGGAACAGGAGCTGGATGGAATACCCATCAAGGGCTATGCCCCACAGGATACTATCCGCATGAAGGTTCAGGGCGGCGGTGAGAACTATGTCCACGGCGGCATCAGCTTGCAGGAGCTTGTCGTACCTGTGATTGCTTTCAAGAACCTCCGCACGAGCAACAAGCATTACGTTGAGGTAAAGAACGCGGAGCTGAAACTTCTGAGCGAAGGCCGCAAGGTTTCCAACCTGATTTTCTCGCTGGAGTTCCACCAGCGTCAGCCCGTGGGCGATAAAATTCAGCCCTGCACCTACTCCATCTACATGACGGACGATGAAGGCATGGTGGTCAGCGACCGTCAGACGGTCATTGCGGATAAGACCAGCAGCAATGCAGCAGAGCGCGTGTTCCGTGTCCGGTTCAACCTGAAGGCCGGAACATACGATAAGAAGAAAGTTTACCGTCTGGTGATTGCAAATGACATTGACGTGGAAGAGATTGAGTTCCACATCGACATTGCGTTCGCGGACGATTTCGGCTTCGACTTGTGAGGTGAGCAGAATGGATGAGCAGATAAAGACCGGCGAGATCGGCGACAAGAATGCCGTAATCGACCAAAAACTGCGGCAATTCTTTGACGGCAAGATTGTCCGAAAAGACCTAACGAAGAAAATCAAGGAAGGCGCGAATGTGCCGGTCTACGTCCTTGAGTTTTTGCTTGGTCAGTATTGTAGCTCGGATGATCCGGAAGTCATTGAGACCGGTGTAGCGAACATCAAGCGCATCTTGGCGGACAACTACGTCCGCCCGGATGAATCACAGAAGATTCTCTCCATGCTGCGCCAGCGCGGGATGCACACGGTCATTGACAAAATCACCGTCAACCTGAACATGAAGAAGGATACTTATGAGGCAGAGTTTTCAAACCTCGGCATCAAGAACATTCCCATTTCAGAGGAATATCCAGCGAAGTTTGACCGGCTGCTCTGCGGCGGTATCTGGTGCATTGTGCAGCTCGAATATGAGTTTCTGGAAGAAGAGAAAAATGCCCCTCCCATCCGCATCCGCAAGCTGACGCCGATTCAGATGCCCCATGTGGACATCGAGGAATTGAAGGCAGGCCGAAAGAACTTCACCGAAGAAGAGTGGCTTGAGGTTATGCTGCGTTCCTGCGGTTATGAGCCGGATAAGCTGAACGACCGTGAACGCTGGTTGCTGCTTGCCCGTATGCTGCCGCTTGTCGAGAACAACTTCAACCTCTGTGAGCTCGGGCCACGAAGCACCGGCAAATCGCATATTTACAAAGAAATCTCCCCGAACAGCATCCTTGTTTCCGGCGGTCAGACCACCGTTGCGAACCTGTTCTACAACATGGGCAGAAAAACCGTTGGCTTGGTGGGGTTGTGGGACTGCGTAGCATTCGACGAGGTTGCCGGCATCAACTTCAAGGACAAAGACGGCATCCAAATCATGAAGGACTATATGGCTTCCGGTTCCTTTGCCCGCGGCAAAGAAGAAAAAGCCGCGACCGCTTCTATGGTCTTTGTCGGCAACATCAATCAGAGCGTGGATGTGCTGCTGAAAACATCCAGCCTCTTTGACCCGTTTCCTCCTGAAATGGGCATGGACACGGCGTTCCTCGACCGTATGCACTGCTATATCCCCGGCTGGGAGATACCGAAGTTCCGCCCGGAGCATTTCACCAACGACTACGGCTTCATCACCGACTATCTGGCAGCGTTTATCCGAGAGCTTCGCAAGGAGCAGTACGGCGATGCGCTGGATAAGTATTTCCGCCTTGGCAAGAACCTCAATCAGCGCGATACTATTGCCGTCCGCAAAATGGTCGGCGGCATGATTAAGCTGCTCTATCCGGATGGTGTGTTCACGAAAGAGCAGCTTGAAGAAATCCTCAAGTTCGCGCTTGAAATGCGCCGCCGTGTCAAGGAACAGCTCAAGAAGCTTGGCGGCATGGAGTTCTATGATGTCAATTTCTCATACATTGACAACGACACCTTCGAGGAGCATTTCGTTTCCGTTCCCGAACAGGGCGGCGGGAAACTCATCCCCGAAGGAATGTGCAATCCCGGTCAGGTCTATACAGTTTCGCAGGGAAAGAGCGGCATGATTGGTGCCTTCCGTCTGGAATCGCAGATGCTTCCTGGAAGCGGAAAGTTTGAACGGACGGGTCTGAACTCTGACGGCAAATGCAAGGAAGCGGCAAATACTGCCTTCAACTATTTGAAAGCGAACGGCAACCGCATCAGCAGCGCAATCAGCACAACAACGAAGGACTATATCATCAACTATCAGGATTTGCAGGGCATCGGCATGACCGAGAGACTTGCACTTCCTACACTGATTGCACTCTGCTCGATTGCACTTGGAAAGCCAACCCTCAGCAGTCTGGCGGTGCTGGGTGAAATCAGCATTGCGGGAACGATGCTCAAGGTGGACGAGCTTGCAAATGTGCTTCAGGTCTGCCTCGACAGTGGTGCGAAGAAAGTGCTGCTGCCTATTACATCGGCAGCTGATCTCGGACTTGTTCCGGCTGATTTGATTGGCTGCTTTAATCTGGTTTTCTACCAGAGCGCAGAGGACGCGGTATATAAGGCATTGGGCGTTGAGTAATGGGGTGATAGTAACCAAAGCTGGACATCAACAGAGCCTCTTCGCTCGTTTAATGAACATTATGAAAAATAGAAACATATGAGTTACCAAAGCCAGCGCATATGAACTCGGAATAAGAAAGCAGAGTACTTCAAAACCCCAGTGTTATGAATCGCACTGGGGTTTTGAAAATTCTTCAGAGCTTGTTATTTGTAATCATTTGTGTTTGAGCGGATCAATTTCAGAAAATGCAGGGATGGCACTTAGTTCAATCGGCTTATTGATGGAGCTTGCAAAAGTATTGTCCTGTGGAATCTGCGGCATTGGAATGTCGGAGAATCCAGCAGAAGTGGGAACGGTTGTAGGCATGGCGGCATTGTTGTTGGGCAGCGAAGTGAGGTGGGGGGTAGCAGTCGGTTTTACAGTAGGCTTAGGGGTAGCGGTCGGTTTCACCGTGGGCTTAGGAGTAGCGGTCGGTTTCACCGTGGGCTTAGGGGTAGCGGTCGGTTTCACAGTAGGCTTAGGAGTAGCGGTCGGTTTCACAGTAGGCTTAGGGGTAGCAGTCGGTTTCGCAGTCGGCTTCGGCGTAACCCGCGAAGTCGGTGGATTGGTGATGATGGTGCTGCTGTTATGCGTGGGTGCAGCCACCGAACCGTGCGAGGAATGCGAAACAGACTGGTGCGAGCTATGTGATTCATGCGAAGAATGTGAACCGTGCGAACTTCCATGCGAACTGGAACCATGCGAGCCATGAGAGCTGTGCGAACTATGAGAACGATGCCCTGCAAAAGCCTCGTCAGCATAGAGAATGCTGAGCAAGAGAATCATAGACCCAAGCGTCAGCAGCTTATTGCGCGGGATGTTTCCTTCCTCCTCATACAGGAAGTCTGTGATGCTCTTTTTGACTTTCGGAAAGAATGAATCTGCCATGTTCTTCCTCCTTTGCGTTACTGTACGCGAACGCCGTTTTCCCACTGGGTACGGAGAACGCTGCCGTTTTTTGAGATATAAATGAGTACCCCGTGTGGGCGATTATCGCTGAAAGTCCCGGACAACTGCACTGGAGAAGCAGAATCATCATAGTAGTAGATACCCTGACCTTCCATTTTGTCCTGCACCCAGTGACCGGTGAAGTGCGCGCCATCCGCCCATGTGTAGGTGCCTGCATCATCTTCCTTCAGGCTGTTGACAAGAATGCCAGTGTAGGAATCCCCATTCGCATACTGAATCTGCGCCTGACCGTTGAAATAACCGTCTGCATAGAGCCCAGTCACAGTTGTGCCATCCGCATAAATGATGGTTGTCTGCGGATTCAGCTGAAACTGTTCGACCGATTGCTGCCATGTGATGCCGCGGGATTTGTAGACAATCGTGCCGTTTTTGAGCTTCCCAGCCTCAAAATCTCCTGACAGCGTGTATCCTTCGGGAAACTGGAGTACGCCGAAGCCGTCTATTTGGTCGTCCGCCCATCCGCCGCTGTAAGTGACGTTGCTTGCCCAGCGGAATGAACCCGTGCCGTTGCGTTTCCCGTCTTTGAGGTCGCCGGAATAGGAACCGCGGAAATTAGACGATGATGCAGCTTGTCCGGCGCTAGCGTAAATATCAGAAAAAGCGGGTGCTGCAGCAAAATCATCAACCGAAAGCGAATAAGAGGCAATAGCGGGTGTATTGTTTGCGGGCGTTTTATTGTGGTCGGAGGACGAATTGGCGAACGCGGCAAGTCCGCAGACAACAAGCAGGGCAATGCCAACTTTACGAAAGCGTTTTTTCTTCTTCATGGTGTTGCTCCTTACGAAATCCATTGCTTCAGAAAGGCGATTTTTTCATCGTCCTTGCGGTAAAACAATTCAAACAGCGTATCCAGCATACCGTGGTAAATTTTGCAGCGTTCACTGTGGAGAGGATTGCAGTGCAGCAGACCAGTCTGCGCATAGTGAACGACAGGGCAAACACCGCAGTACGGCTGATAGACGCAGTCACAGCAACCGGGCAGCGTTTCAAGCAGGGAGGCTGAGCAAACTGCCTTGCAGATGTTGCTGTTCAGCCACTCGTCATACTCGTTTTCAAAGACGTTGCCGAGCTTAAATGCATCGTCTCCCATTTCCGCCATCATGCGCCCCTCGTCACAGGTGTAGACGTTGCCGGAAGCGGTAAAAGCCAGCTGTCCCAGCGCTGCACCGCATGGAGAACGTAGCTCCATATAATTTTGCCCGCCATTGCAGAACAGTTTGGAGGCAAAAATGGCTGCATGGTTCTCAAGAAAGAAAGTGCCTTGCTGATTCAGCTCAAATACCGCTTGCAGTCCTTCGCGGTAGAAAGCTAAAAACTCTTCCGGCGTATATCCGATTTCGTTCCAGCGTCGTTTTGCTGCACCAAGGCAAGTCAGCGGGCGGAGAAATACGGATTGAAAGCCTAATGAAGCATATGTTTCAACGATTTCACGGGCATATGGGAGCGCGGCCCGTGTTGTCGTCTGAATCGCACCAACAGAGCGATTCCGCACTCGCAGGCGTGCCAGTCCTCGCAGCATTGCCTCGTAAGAACTGTCGCGGTCTTTGCACGGACGCTGCAAATCATGGAGGAACTTTGGCCCGTCCAAGGAGGTGGATACGGAGATATTGTTCTCCGCAATCCAATCCGCCACCTCCTCCGTGACCAAGGAGAGATTGCTGACCAGTGCGAAGGAAACGTCCTTGCCGTTCAGCTTTTCGCGGCTGTAACGGACGACCTCCTGCAAGATTGGGAAGTTCATAAGCGGCTCGCCGCCTTGAAATTCGATGGTAAGGTGCTTTGCTGGGGACACGGCAATGCGGTCAATGATTTTTCGCGCGGTCGGTATGTCCAAATCAGCACATTTTGCGCCGCCGTTCGCCTGACAATAAACGCAAGCATTGTTGCAGCGATTTGTAACAGCAAGGATAAACAGGCTTGTGGGTGAAAATAGATGGGCATGATTTTCGCGAACTGCAGCCATTACGCTGCGCAGATACACTTCGCGGTCTGTATCATAGCAGAAGAAATTTTCCTGTAGCCGCTGCCACGTTTCGCTGTCATGCGGAAGCCGATGATGCACGAACCGGGAAAAATCCTCCGGTGGAAGAAAGGCAAAGCGACCTGCATCATTCGTCAGCAGAAACTGGTCATGGAAGCGTGCAAATCGGAAACTGCCGTTCAATCAAGCACCCTCTTTCCAATGGGCTGTACAGGAAACAAGTGCAGCAGATAAGTGGAGTAAAACATGCCGCCGCAAGCATCGCAGACAGCGCATTGACTGCACTTTTCATCATAGCGGATTTTCCAAGGCGAAATGCTCCGCCTGGCTAACGGCCAAGCGTGTTGGGGCAAAGCGCAGAGCGGAAAGTCGTACAGATTGACATCAATGCCATTGCGACAAAAGCTGGAAAATTCCCGGCTCAATGAGCGGATAAATCTTGTCATAGGGCATCCAAATTTGGTCGCGGTGATAGGCAGCGCTCCCTGTCATCTCCATTGCGATGAAATTGACGCAGGTAATCCGCAAACCGCTGTGGCAGAGCATCCAGCAAATGCTGCTCAAATCATCTTGATTGAGTGCACTGCATACAATGCGGACTTCAATATCAGCAGGAGAATCGGCAAGAAAATGCAGTCCGGCAATGGTCTGCGCAAAACTGCCGGGCGATTGCGTGATTGCATCATGAAGCGCGGCATTGCTGCCATGAATCGGAATGCCGAAACGGTCGTGCACATCAAGAAGTTCTTTGAGCTGCGCTTGAATCTGCGGCAGGCAGAGCGCCCGGCCGTTTGTCAGCAGCAGAACGGGCGTGTCGACCTGTGTATCCCGCAGCGTGCACATCAACGAAAGCAGCCGCTCCGCCATCAGAAAGGGTTCGCCGCCTGTGATGGAAATGTGGCGATACCGCCGCTTGTGGAGCACTGCCAGCGCTTCTGCCCATGCATCATCCGAACAGTGATTTCCACGCTTGCGGGAATCGCGGCTCATGGGACACATCACGCAATTGGAGTTGCACGATTCGGTCATGAATACGGTCAGGTCGTCGTTCTCTTCAATCAATGGAAACAGCATAGAACATCACCTCACCAGCTGGAACAGGTAGAATACTGCAAAGCCAAACGCAATCAGCGGTGCAAAAGGAATTTTGCGGACGATGACAACATCCGCCTTGCCCGGCTTGCTGTTTCCCCAGTGCCGAACTGTCTCCGCTTCGGCTGCGCTTAATCGGGCGCTCATATCCTCCGCAGTGTTTCGGGGGAGGTTCTGGATTCGCGAAGGCAGAAATTGCAGCACCGTACCGGCGGACAGAATCTGCCCGGTCTGCACGCTGCCTGTGGGGATTCGCTCATAGTTATACTGCGCAGACCACGATTGCAGCAGGAGAATGGCGGGCACGAGCAGGTAAATCCACCAATTCACAGAAGCAAATGAAAACTGCACGGGAAAGAGGTACATTGCAACAACGAGTGCCGCCCCGTGAACGGCAATGCAGATAGGCCGCTTGAAGAAGCCGGACGTGCTGCAAAGATAGGCATATATCATGGAGATGGCGGCGTGAACCAGTGGATTCTGCGCGAAAAAGTCAGGGAAAATTAGGGTGGATAGATGCTGAAAAGCAACAACCTCCAAGAGAACCCAAACGTAGCCTTTTAGCTCAGCGCGCCAATCGTGCGGCATGTGGAACTTCTCTTTCCGCAAAATTGCCTGGTGGATGCTGTCCACCACTGTCCAGAAAAATGCGGGCAGAAAAATGAAAATATAGGGCAGAAAGCTGTTGGTCAATGTGCTGTCACTCAGCAGCGAAATTGGGAAGCACAAATAAGAGAACGCAAACAGCTTGCTGTCGCCAGCGCCCCAAAGATGCCCTGCATACAGCAGAACAGCTACGATATCGGCCGCAACCATGCTGAGCAGGCACGGCAGTGCCTGCTCGCTGGGAAAGAAGCACAGGCGAACGGCCTGCAATATGGCGGCGGCAAGGCAGCCAATCAGCAAAATCCGATTCGGAACACGCTTCACTCGGCAATCTGCAGCAGCGCAAACACCGCCAATGCCAACGCAAAGTGCAAGCAAAAGAACATCCGGCAACGGCATTAGTTTCCCTCTTTCTGAACGGTGGATGACAGCACATAATTCGCAAACTCATACGCGGTCTGCTGCATGCTATATTTGCTTTGGCGCAGCGTGCAAATGCACTGATTCTCTGTGAACTCCGCAGTGATTTGGCAAAACGCACGATATGCCAGCAATGCGTCATGGATGGCGGCTTGCGAATAAATGGAGAGGTCAAACGGTATCGTCAGCATTTTGCTCGAACCATCCCTTCAAAATGTCATTCGAAAACGGCGTATCGGCAGAAACGGCAGGATTGCCAAACGTCTCATCCGCAGTCTGGGAGGTTTCAACCAGAGTGGAGGCCATTGCCCGTGCGAGCAGCACCGTGCGTAAATCGCGGCTCTCATGGAGCAACTCCTTCCGCAGCTGCTGCTCGATGAGGGCGTTCTCGAATGCTTCTGATGGCAGCGTTTCACCGGGTTTGTTATGCCACGAAACGTACCAATTCTTATCATCTTGCGACAAGTGCAGATACGCGACCTCCGTGAAGGAGTAGGCGGCTTTCAGCAGCGCACTTTTTTCATAAAGCCCCTTGGAAAAGGCTAATTCCATGCGACGCACCTCTCTTATCAACGAGATAATTCTTGTAGTCAAAATCAGTATACTACAATTATAGAAGAAAGTCAACCAAAATGCCGCGCAAATCAAATATTGTGAGACAAATTCTTCTGTAATTACAGAAACAGTAATCCGTAGCTTCAAAACGCCATCCCCCGCCCAAAAGTTGAGAAGCTTTGAGAACGTTTGAGAAGGAATGAGAAGCTTTGAGAAAGTTTGAGAAAAAAATCTGTGCTATACTATATCGTGTTATCAAGCACTCCCGCCACCAGCCCACCTACTTGATAACACATCACCCCCGCTGCACCCACAACCAGCAGCGCATAGCACCCAACAGGACAAATTAGCAGCGAACAGCACAAAACAAGACGAAACAGCACAAAATAGCACGCTTTAGCAAATAAACCTGTGCTATGATAGTATCGTCGGAAGTTCGCAGTCACCGACCAAGGCAATCAGCGTCATGCTGACTGCCTTTTTCTATACGCTGCTGCGCATTTTGAAAGGAGGCGGTCGCCTTGATTGCCAGCAACTGACCCCAATTTTCGCAGGCAGACTGCACTCGCAGCCTGTCTATTTTGTTGCCGCAAATGCGGAGAAAGTGAGAAGTATATGAAGGTATTCGGCAAAATCAACATCATCGGGCTGGACAACGGCTACGGGAACATCAAGACGGCGAACGGCATTTTTCCGGCGAGCGTCACTCGCTGCGAGGCTGAACCGGCGCACGCGCAGGACGTGCTGGTGTACGATGGCAAGTATTACGTCATCGGTGCGGGGCATCGGGAGTTCACGCTGGATAAGGTCGGCAATCAGGATCATTACCTGCTGACGCTGGCGGGCATCGGGCAGGAGCTGTGGTGCAATCAGCTGACCACGGCGGCTGTTCATCTGGCGGTCGGACTGCCGCTGACGTGGGTCGGCGACCAGCGTGAGCGGTTCCGCGCCTATCTGTCGCAAAACCGCCATGTGGATTTCAACTGGCGCGGCATCAACTACCATGTCGATTTGGTCGGCGTGGACGTGTACGCGCAGGGATATTCTGCCGTTATTCCCGAACTGCGGAAATTCACCGGGGCGAACATGCTGTGCGATATTGGCAACGGCACCATGATTGTCATGGCGATTAACGACCGCAAGCCGGTGCTGGAGCAGTGCTTCACGGAGAAGTACGGCACTTACCAGTGCGTGCTGAAGGCGCGGGAAGCCTTGACGCGGCTCTGCGGGCGAACCGTGCCGGACGTGACCATCGAGCAGGTGATGCGCGAGGGCACGGCTGATGTTGCGCCCGAATATGTGCAGGTCATCCGCGAAGCCGCGGCGGACTATGCGGCGGAAATCATGCGCAAACTGCGCGAGCATGAATACGATCCCAAGACGATGCGGCTGTGGATTGTGGGCGGCGGCGGTTGCCTGATTCGCAACTTCGGGAAGTATGACCCCAATCGCGTGACTATTATCGCTGATATTCACGCCTCCGCCAAGGGGTACGAGTATTTGGCGGAGCGGCGTTTGCAGCGTGAGGCGAGGGCGCAGTGAAAGAGATTCTGCGCACGACGATTCGTCTCTATGCGGAGAAACCCGCCGACCGGGAGGCGCTGCGGCTGCTGCGTCAAGTGCGGGAGGAACAGCACTTGCGCTATGCGGATGCGATCGTGGCGGCGGTCAATGCGCACTATGGGCAAGCGCGGCAAGGCGGCTTCGATCATCAGCAGCGGGAGGAAATCCGCGGCATTGTCCGCGAGGAGATGGCAGCATCGCTGCTTCGATGCGCTGAGCAAACACCGGCAGAGACATTGAAGGACGAGAACGCGCCGGACGAGACCGACCTCGACAATCTGCTGGACATGATGGGCAGCTGATGCGAAAGCGCACCAAATATCTTTCTGCTGATGCGCGGAGAAACTTGGATGGCATCTGAGAGCATCAAATGCGCACCAGCGGGCATGAGCATCCAACGGGCGGCAAACCTGCCGGAGTCCAGAGGCGGAGCGCTTTGGTCAGTGTTCAGAGGCGAAGCCTTTGACCCACAGGGAGGTGCGCCGACCGATAAAAGTGATGCTGTGCGTCACTTTGTAGTGGGTAGTCTCTGCCGCAATCAGAGGGAACCGGTCGCTGCGCTCCCGCCGCCCGCAAGCAAGGAGGTACATACGAGCAAAATCAGAGCAACCCGGCACAACGGTCGTGCCGGAAAGAACGGTGTGTTCACCACCAAGCACAATGACCGCAATTTTGACGTGACCCACGCCGAACACATCCATCCGGCGAAAACGCAGGAGAACGTCTATTGGGACTGGCTGAATGGAATGCGCACAGGCGAAAGAAGCGCAGACGTTCCTTCCTTTGAGGAGGTCGAGCGAATCTTTTACGAGCGGCATTATTCCGATTATGTCGCCGGGCAGTGCGCGCGCAACGCCGAGCGCCGCCACACGGAGCGCAACCGAACCGTGGAGCAGATTCGCCGCGACAAGCGCACCTGCCCGGAAGAAACCATCTTCCAGTTCGGCAAAGAAGGCGTCGGCGCAACGCCGGAGCAGCTGCTGACCATTTTCACGGCATTCAAGCAGCAGTTCGAGGAACGCTACGGCAATCACGTCCACATGCTGGACTGGGCGATGCACTGCGACGAAACGACGGTACACATTCAGGAGCGCCACTGCTTCGACTACGTGAACAAGTACGGCGAGGTCGAGCCGAAGCAGGAAAAGGCGCTGGCGCTCATGGGCATTCCGCTGCCGCAGCCGGACAAGCCGCCGGGACGCTACAACAACCGCAAAATCACCTTCGACGCCATGAATCGGCTGATGCTGATTGAAATCGCGAAGGCGCACGGGCTGGACATCGAGGAGCAGGTGAAGTACGGCGGCAAGAATCATCTGGAAAAGCTGGATTACATCATTGCCAAGCAGCTGGAAACCATCCGGAATCAGCAGAAGCAGCTGACCGCGCAAGCGCAGCAGATTCAGACCTTGACCGCGCAGATTGCCGAGAAGGATGCCGAGCTGGATACGAAGCTATTCCGCCTGTCCGATGTGGATTTGCTGATTGAGCAGGTGACGGACATTTGCTACGAAAAAGCCGTGACCGCCGTCAGCGAGAGCATGAATAAAACGGCGCTGGACAAAGTGGCGTCAGGCGTTGACCGCACCATTCGAGCGGCAAAGTCGCCCAGCAGTGGGCTTGGCGCTCCCTTCATCGGCGTGGTGGAGACGTGGCTGGGCAAAGCGAGGGAGGATGTGTTCAGCGCGCTGCTTTTGATGGCGGACGACGTGCGGCGACGGCTGCTGTCGCCTACCATGCACGAAATCATGAAATGCAGCATTGCGGAGACGGCGTGCCCAGCCGTGGTGGAAAAGCTGCGCCCCAAACTGCGGGATGATGCCTATCCGAAGAAGCGCCCCGATGCGTGGGCGCGATAACCACTGCAGGAGATGAGAACATGAGCGACAACACGGAAATCGACTGGTCGCCGCCGATGCCGGACGACCAGATGGCCGTCGCCTACCAATCTGTACAAGCCAAGTTGACCCACACCGCTGGCGGCGAGGTGCGCAATACGCTGCAAAACTTCGTCACGGCGCTGACCCATGATCCGGTTTTTGCCGGAAACATCCGCAGAAATCTGTTCAAGGAGCGCATGTCGATGACCCGCCCCGTCTGGTGGGCGCGGAAAAGCGACATGATTGACGACATGGATGTTGCGTTCCTGCGGCTGTATCTGGAAGAACACTACGGGCTGCGGTCGGAAAAGCTGATTTATCCGGCGCTGAACATCGTGTCCACCGCGCAGGCGTTCCATCCGGTGCGGGACAGGCTGAACAGCCTTGTCTGGGATGGCGTGCCGCGCGTCCGGGTGGCGCTGCACCATTTTCTTGGCGCGGAAGTGAGCGACACGAACGAAAAGTATCTGCGCACATTCATGCTCGGCGCGGCGAACCGGGTGTTTCATCCCGGCTGCAAGTTTGAGCTGATGCTGGTGCTGGTGGGCGGGCAAGGCGCGGGCAAAACCACCTTCATCCGCTTCCTTGCGCTGGAGCCGGAATGGTTCACGGACGATGTCAGCAAGCTGGACGACAAGGAGATTTATCATCGGCTCAACGGGCATTGGATTTGCGAACTTTCGGAGATGGTCGCGACGGCGAACGCCAAAAGCATCGAGGATATCAAGTCTTTTCTCAGCCGCGACAAGGATTTTCTGCGGATGGCATACGACCGCTACGGCGGCGATCATCCCCGGCAAAGCGTGTTCGCGGGCACGACCAACCGCATGGATTTCCTGCCTTTGGACAGAAGCGGCAATCGGCGCTTTCTCCCGGTGACGGTGGATGCGTCGAAGGCCGACTGCCATATTCTCGACAATCCGGCGGAGTCCCGGCACTATTTTGAGCAGCTGTGGGCGGAAATCATGGTACAGTACAAGTCCGGCGCGTACAGCACGCACTTGTCCAAGGAGGATGAAGACGCCTTGCGCAAACAGCAGCAGGATTATTGTCAGGAGGATACGCTGGCGGGGCGCATCTACGCATGGTTTGAGACGTTCGAGCAGGACAAGGTCTGTTCCTTGCAGATTTACCGGGAATGTCTGGCGCATCCGCTTGATGAGCCGAAGAATTACGAGACGCGCGAAATCCGCGAAATTGTGGACAGCGGGATAGCCAGCGGCGAAATCAGCGGATGGCAGAAGTTTCGCAATGCCCGCAAGTTTGCCAAGTATGGGCGGCAGTATGGCTGGGAGCGAATCCCGCCGCCTGCACAGCTGACGTTTGGCGGCTGCACCGTCGTGGACGAAGAACCGCCCTTCTGACATGCTGCCTGTTGTCCGAATGTCGGGGAATATGTCGCGGAAGTCCCCGCTGCGGCAAGGTGTTTCGCAGCTTGACATATCAGACACATCCAAATCAGCAAAACAAATCGTTTCAATAATAATAAAAGGAGACGCAGAAAAGGTTCGCATCCGGCGTGTCAGCATGTCGGATATGGCCCTGCGTCTCCATTTCGGAGGTGAATCTATGTTCAATCGCGTTCCGGCGGACGATCGGGCGGACGAAAATCAAGCGGAATCCGCGCACAAAGTCCCCAAAATGACGCTGACGATGGCGGAGTTGGCAGACGAGCTGCACATTTCCCTGCCCACGGCGCGGAAACTGGTGCGAAAATCAGGCTTTCCAGCGTTCAGCATCGGCAGCAGGATTCTCATCAACCGGGAAGGGCTTCAGCGCTGGCTGGATGGTCAGCCGCCGATTGCTGTCACCTGAAATTTTTCAAAACATACTTGCCCCGTGCTGGAATGTGTGCTATGATCATCGTAGCACCTTGACAATTGAATCAGCATACACAGCACGGGGCGATTGATAAGGAGGAACATCAATGCCTCGTCAGAAATTAACCCAACGTACCGACGGCTACTTCAAGGTGAAGTACCATGACAAGCAGTTTTACGGCAAAACGCAGGCGGAAGCCATGAAGGCCCGCGATGCGTACAAGCAGAAAGAGCAAATGGGGCTCGGCCACGACCTCGAAGGAATTACCTTTTTGGATTATGCGCTGAACTGGCTGGAAATTTACCGCTCCGATTGCAGCGTGCCATTGCAGAAGCAGTACGCCAGCATGATTCGCTTTGCCGCCGACCACACGCGGAAGCGGTTCATCTGCGACATCAACGCGAACGACTTGCAGGCCATCTTCAACAAGCTGAGCTGCTATTCCTCGTCCTATGTGAGCAAGTTTGCATCACTCATGAACGGCATCTTCCGCAACGCCGTGTCCAATGGTGCGCTGATTCGCAATCCGATGGCGGGCGTGCAGCGTCCCAAATGCAAGAAAACGGGCGGACACCGCTGCTTGGAGCCGTGGGAACGGGCACTGATTCGCAGTACATGGCAGGAGCACGACTTCGGCCTGGCGGCGATGGTGATGCTCTACACCGGCTTCCGCAGGGGAGAAATGCTCCACCTGAACATCGATCGCGATGTGGATTTCGAGAAAAAGACGATTGCCGTCCGCGGCGCTGTGTCGTTCAGCGAAGGCAATCGCCCGAAGCTCACGAAGGGAAAAACCGCTTCCGCCATCCGCACTGTGCCGCTGCTTCCTCCGCTGGAAGAGGCGCTGAAAGGGCGGCACGGGCTGGTTTGCCACAAGGAGAACGGCGGCATCATGTCGCAGTCCGCCTTCGCGTGCAAGTATGCGTCGTACATCACCTTCTTGGAGACGAAGCTCAACGGCATCCACAAGCGCTGGTACGGCAAAACCAACGAGCAGAAGCAGCTCTTGGCGGAGGGCAAGCTGCCGCCGTGGAAGGAAATCAACATCCGCTGCCACGATTTCCGCGTGGAGTTCTGCACAAGAGCCTACTACGCGCAAGTGCCGCTCAAAACGCTGCAAAGCTGGATGGGACACGCCGATGCCGACATGATTCTCGCCATCTACACGAAGCTGGACAAGGAGCAGGAGCGGACGGATGCCGCGAAGATGGTCAATTACCTGACCCGCTTGGAAGTGGATTCCGCCGCCGAATGAGAGCGCACCGACGAATTCCCGCAATTTTATAACCCCGCCGGTACAGCGGCATGTCCCTGAAAGCGGCTAATTTCAAGGGATTCCGGGCAAATTTTATAACCCCGTTATAACCCCATTGCCCCCTGAAACGGCGTGAAAATAGGCGAAAATACGGTTTTCGGGGAGGAAAAGGCGCAGAAGCTCGGAAGCAAGGGAATCTGTGCCACTTGCAAAATCATGTGCTATACGGCATAAATCTCAACCATAATAGACGAAAATCCGCCCCAAAGTGCAAAAAAAAGAAGCGATTTTTCAATCGCTTCGATGTCTGGGTGAGAAGATTCGAACTTCCGGCCTCTTGAACCCCATTCAAGCACGCTACCAAACTGCGCTACACCCAGTCATGTTCCGAAGGTTTCGACTCTCGCCGAAGGGGTCAACCTTGCGAACAGAACTAATTATAGCATGTTTCCAGCGCCCTGTCAAGAGGGAAAATGTCTTTTTTTATGATTTTTTGCGAAGTTCGGCGGGAAAGCAGCAGAAACTGCTGCGGAACTCAAACCTTTTTGCCGCTCCGCACGTCCTCCATCAGCTTGTCGAGGTACTGAATAATCTTCTGCGCGTCGTTGCATTCCTCCGCGTAATCCTTGATTTGCTTGAGAAGCTCATCGAAACGCGGATTTGTCATGTTCAATGCCACCTTTCTGTAAAATAATGCATATCAGTCATTCTCGCCGTCACGCAGAAGCTCTTCCAGATGCTTGACAATCGCGTCTTTATCCGGGGCTTGCTCTGCGTAGGCAAGCAGTTCGCGAAGTAGAAAGCGCAGCTGATAATCCGTCAAGCCGGATTCTCCATGTTCGTCCATGTGGACATCTCCTTTCTGATAGCGTTTATTGACAATTCTATTATAACATACGGATGGCGGGATACAATAGGGAAAAGTGATTTTTGCCGCAAAAATCACAAAAAACATTTGACGCGGGTGCAAAACTATGCTATGATGAAACCATCAGGCAGGGGGGAGGAAAAGCAGTCATGGAAATCGTACTGGATGTAATTCAGGTTGTCCTCGCGGCGATTCTCGTCGTGCTGGTCTACAAGCTCTACAAGAAGCAATGAGACTGACACCGAGAAAAGGAAACGGCGGTCACATTACTGCTTACTTTGCGACGGTCGGCAGCAAGGAAGCGCGGGATGCGGGGTTCATCCGTCCTGACGGAAACAGCCGTATCCTGAAAAAGGTGGTTGACACCGAAAAGGGGACGCTCACCTTCCAAGTGGATTGGGAAGCGGAAGAGAATCGAACCGACCTGTGATGCCGCAAGAGGGGAGCGCGTGCTGCCCCTCTATTTGATTGCAATCCTCGCGTAACGCCCATCCTCCTCCATCACAAACCCTTCTCCATTCCCGGCTTGGAAGTCAAAATACCTGCCCTCTGGCACAGCGAACTTTTCCATAATCGCCATGAGTGTCCCGCCGTGCGCCACCACCGCGCAGTCCTCGTCCTGCTGGCGAATCTGCTCGAATGCGGTCACGCACCGTGCGGCAAACTGCGCCCTGCTTTCGCCATGCGGGAAGGGCAGCTCGCCGCCGGAGTCAATCCACGCCTGATAGTCGGCGCGGCCGTTTAGTTCTGCGTAATTTTTATTCTCAAAGTCACCGAAATCACACTCGCGGAAGCCGCCGATGATGGTCTGCGGAACGCCGGGGTAGAGGAGATTCGCCGTTTCCACGCAGCGGCGCATGGGGCTGACAAACACGCGCGACACGGGCGGATAGTGCCGATTCTGCAATTGCGCAATTCCTTCGGGGCACAGCGGCTCGTCCGTGCGGCAGCCGATGTAGCGGTGCTCACGGTTGCCCTGCGTCTGCCCGTGGCGGATGAGAATCCACTTCATTTGATGCGCACCCCGATTCCGCAGACGCAGCGCGTGACGCTTTCCGATTTCTGCGCGACGATACACAGCGCGCGCCCGACCGCCTCGCGGAAGAGGCGCTCTTCCTTTGCAATCGGCACGACGCCCGCGCCGACTTCGTTCGCGACGACGATGGCGTCCGGGTGCGCGGCGCAGAACTGCCGGGCAAATTCGCGCGGGTCTTGATGCGCCTCCAAGACGGCGCGGCGGATGGCTTCGTGAAAATCAGGATAGCAGGGAAGTCCGGGATTCTCCGCGCGGGCGAGTTCTTCCTGACCTTGATAAACGCCGCCAATGTACAGCTTCATAATAGCTTTCCTCCGATGACAATGACTGCCGTCAGTGTGAGTTCTGTGATTTGCAGAAACCAGCCCGCAAGGTCGCCGGTGATGCCGCCGAACTGTTTGTACGACATGTGCCGATAGTACCATGCGCACAGAATCGCGGCTAACAGGCACGGAATCGCCAGCCATCCGCCGACAATCGCCCATAGCACTGCGCAGAGAACGGTGTACACCGTGCAGCTGATGGTCAGCATCCGTCGCTGTGCTGCCTGCGCAAAAGCATCGAGCATCCCCTTGGGTCGGGCGTTCCTAAACGCGGACATTGCCCACGCGCTGCACGCCCGCGACAGCATGAAGCAGCCAATCATCATCGGCGCAAGGGTCGTCGGCAGTTCGCTGAGCAGCGCTGTGTCCAGCAGCAGATAGCCCGCGCAGCCCAGCACAGCGAACGCTCCGACGTGGCTGTCCTTGAGGATTTCCAGCCGCTTTTCCGGCGATTGCCATGATGCCAGTGCGTCGCTGGTGTCCATGAAACCGTCCATGTGGATGCCGCCGGTGACGAGAATCGGCAGCAGCGCCCCGACCGCGCCGCGCAGCAAGGCTCCGAAGCCCAGCGCGTCACACAGCGCCAGCCAGCCCCACAGCAGCAGCCCAATTACCGCGCCGATGAGCGGGAAAAAGCACATCGAATACTTGCGATTTTCGTCTGTCCAAGCCACCTGCGGTACGGGAATGCGCGAGTAAGTGGAAAATGCAATGCACAGCGAGCGGATTACACGCATGGGAGCGCTCCTTTCACACAGACGGGGATGGAATAGACGACTTCGACCACGCAGTCCGCCATTTTTGCGGCTTCAGCGTTGATTTTTGCCAACTGCCGCAGGTATTCCCGCGTCGAGTCGGGATAATGGATGCCGTCGGAAAAAACGTCGTTTGTGACCAGAATCAGGTGCTGGCACTTGCGCGCGAGGGCGTTTAGCGCCGGGAGGATGCGGGATGTATCGCCGCCGCCAAACATCTCGTTCGCCATCAGGTTGACCAAATCTTCCAGCAAAACGACGCTGCCTTCGGGTACATCCGCCGACGCAAGGTCCTTTTCACACTCGATGGTCGTGAAGCCCTTGTCCGCGCGCTGTGCCCGATGCCGCACCACTCGCTGCACGGATTCTTCGTCGTACACCTGCATGGTCGCGATATACACGCGCTTTTCCGCTGGAAGCGCGCTGACCAGCTTCTCCGCCCATGTGGATTTGCCGCAGCCGCTGCCACCCGTGACCAGCACAATCATGCTTTGCCCTCCTGCGGCTCGTAGGCCGAAATGCCCAATTCGTCGAATGTGTGCGGCCCGTGGTAAACCTTGAGCGCCATATCCAGCAGGGGAATCAGCGACACCGCGCCTGTGCCTTCGCCCAGCGCCATATCGGCGTAGATGATGGGGGACATGCCCAATTCCGACATGATGCGCACCACGGCTGGCTCGTGGCTCATGTGCGAGGGGAGCATGGCGGATTTTGACGCCGGGTCGATGCGCACTGCCGTGAGTGCCGCGACTGCCGAAATCACACCGTCGATGACAATCGGCAGATGATGGCGCAGTCCGCCCAGAAAGATGCCGACCATCCCGGCAATCTCGAATCCGCCGACTTTCGCCAGCACGTCCAGCGCATCATCCGCATTCGGGCGATTGATGCTCAGGGCGCGCTGGATGGCAGCCTTTTTGCGCTGCAAGCCCGCGTCCGACAAACCCGCGCCGCGCCCGGTGATATCCTCCGGCGAACAGCGCAGGAGCGCGCATGCCATGGCGGTGGAGGCGGTTGTGTTCCCGATGCCCATTTCGCCCGTGGCAATCAGCTGATACCCACGCGCTTTCATGCGGGCGACCGCGTCGATACCCGCTTGAACCGCCTGTTCCGCCTGCGCGCGGGTCATCGCGGGTTCACGCGCCATATTGCGCGTTCCGGCGGCGATTCGGCAGTCTACCGTCCCCATGACGGGCGTCACCATGCCGAAATCCAGCGCGTACACGTCCGTTCCAGAGACGGATGCCATCAGGTTGATGTTCGCCGTGCCCGCGACGATGGACTGCGCCACGAGTGCCGTTACCTCGCTGCCGGATTGGCTCACGCCCTCCGCCACTACGCCGTGGTCGCCGCAGCAAATCAGCACGCAACGCTTGTTGATGCAAACGTCCGCCGTCTGCTGAATCCCCGCGATCTGCACGACAAGCTGTTCCAGCTTTCCCAGCGAATTCAGCGGCTTCGCGACGTGATTCCACCGAAATTGCGCCTGTTCCTGTGCGTTCATTTGTCCTCCCTGTCCGAGCGCGCGGCGACGGCGGCAATTTCGCGAAAGCGGGCGATAATCGCATCATAATTCTTCTTCTGGTGCGGAAAAGTACAGTGCTGGCAGCTTTTGATGCCTGATTCCGTGTAGGTGCAGTGGCCGCCGCAGTGCTTGCCCAGCGTGTACAGCGGGCAGTAACAGAAAAGGCAGTTGAAATCCTCTTCCTTCACGCCCTTGTGGCAGGGGAAATATTCACATTCCTTGTTCTGAAAAAAGTTGTAATGTTTGTTTTGCTCCGGCATATGCTCACCTCATCGTACAATGGCAATCAGTACAATCAAAGCCATCATCAGCAGACTGCTTGTATACAACAAACGGTTTGCACGGCGGATATCCGCGCGTTCGGCAGGCCGATCCGCGTCGCCGATGGTTGGTTTTTCGACGGGTTTGCCGAAGTAATTGTGTGTCCCGCCGAGTTGAATGTGCAGCGCCCCCGCCGCCGCGGATTCGCTCCACGCGCAGTTGGGGCTTTTGTGATTGGCGTGGTCGCGGCGGACGATGCGGAAGGCATTTTTGCCGTCCAAGCCTATCAAATAGGAAGCAATCACCATCAGCAGCGCCGTCAAACGCGCCGGAATGTAGTTCAGCACGTCATCTAATTTTGCGCTCGACCAGCCAATGTCGCGGTATTTCTCGTCCAAGTATCCAACCATTGAATCCAATGTGCTGGCGGCTTTGAATCCCCACAGGAGGATTGGCCCGCCGATGGCAGCGTACAGCAGGGGAGAAATTACGCCGTCTGTCGTGTTCTCCGACACTGTTTCGACGGTTGCTTTGATGATTTCTTCCTCACTTAATTCCTGCGTGTCGCGCCCGACAATCCGCGCCACCTGCGTCCGCCCAGCGGCAACGCCCTGCCCCAGCGCTTTTTCCACGCCGCGCGCTTCCTTCGCCATGCTCGTGATGGCAATGCCCATCCAGTCCAGCAGGGCCATAGCAATCAGCAGGGGAATGCGCCCCAGCAGCCTGCAAAGCATCAAAATTAGCGCGACGACCGCCATTGTCAGCAGTACGGTGGAGGCGGTCAGGAACACCGCGCTTTTCCGCAGATTGCTGCCGCGCCGCCGCAGCTTTTTCTCCATCCAGCTGATGTACTTGCCGATGAGGCACACCGGGTGATACAGCCATGACGGGTCGCCCAGCAGCAAATCCAGCACGAAGCCGATTATCAGCGCCCAAATCCAATCGCTCATTGCTTACACCTCGCCCCGTACAATACGGTAGATGGCGTTCATATCGACGCTCGCGCGGACAATATCAGCAATGCGGTCGAACTCGCGCTCGCGGTATTCATCGAGGGTCATCGGGACCTGCGTTTCGGTGTCGATGCCCTTTTCTTTGCGGATGTGCGCGGCGATGGCGGCGAACAGCTGCCCGTCGTCAAACAAGCCGTGCAGATAGCTGCCCAGCACGTTGCCGCGCTCGTTCATCACGCCGTCCACGCGATTACCGATGCGCAACCACGGCAGCGCCTTTTCGCCGAACTGATTTTGCCCAGCGTGAATCTCGTAGCCGTCCACCAGAATGCCGTTCGATGATGCCAGCCAGCCGGACGCATCGACGACGCCGCTGGTCTGCGCGGTTTCCTTCTCCCTTGCGAAGGTGACCTCCATGTCCAGCAAGTCCAGACCCGCCAGCTCTGGCACGCGCGATTCCACATGGTCGGGGTCGTGCAGCTTTCTACCCAGCATCTGGTATCCGCCGCACACGCCGATGACCATGCCGCCCTTGCGCGCGTGGCGGATGATGGCGGCATCCAAGCCGCGGTTGCGCAGGTCAATCAAATCCTCGATGGTGTTTTTCGTGCCGGGGAGAACAATTAGGTCGGCATTTTCGACCTCTTTCGAGGTCTGGGCATAGCGCACCTTCACGCCGGGCTGAAGCGCCAAGGACTGGAAATCCGTGAAGTTGGAGATGTGCTTCAGCTTCACCACGGCAACGTCCAAATCCCCCTGACCCATCATGCGGCTGAAACGTTCGGTTACGCTGTCCTCATCCTCCAGCCCCACGTCCATCCACGGCACAACGCCTAATACGGGAATGTGAATGCGCTCCTCCAGCATCTTGAGTCCCGGTTCAAGAATCTTCACATCGCCACGGAATTTGTTGATGATGACGCCCTTCACGCGGGCGCGTTCCTCGTCCGTCAGCAGCATCACCGTGCCCAGCAGCGACGCGAACACGCCGCCCAAGTTGATGTCGCCCACCAGCAGCACCGGCGCATCGGCGGATTCTGCCATTGACATATTCACGATGTCCCCGGCGCGCAAGTTGATTTCCGCCGGACTGCCCGCACCCTCGATGACCACGCAGTCCACGGTGGATTCCAGCGCGTCATACGTCGCCTTGATGCGTTCGCGCAGGGCAGGCTTGTAGCGGTGATACTCCATCGCAGTCATTGTGCCGATGGCTTTGCCGTCCACAATTACCTGACTGCGGCGGTCGCTCGTGGGTTTGAGCAGCACGGGATTCATGCGCACATCCGGTTCAACGCCTGCCGCCTGCGCCTGCGTCACCTGCGCACGCCCCATTTCCAAGCCGTCCTTGGTAACGAACGAATTTAATGCCATGTTCTGCGCTTTGAACGGCGCAACCTTGTATCCATCCTGCTTCATGATGCGCAAAAACGCGCTGCACAGCACGCTTTTGCCCACGGACGACGCCGTTCCCATCACCATCAAACTCTTACCGCGCATCGAAATTCTCCTTATCAAGTGCCGCCATCAGTAAATCGTTTTCTGCGTCCGTTTTCACTGCCAAGCGCAGATAATTCGCGGGCAAGCCGAACGAATCGCACGTCCGCACCAAAATGCGCTGCGCCCGCAGGTGCTGCACCGTTTTCGTCATGTCGTGCCCGAAATCAGCCAGCAGGAACGGCACGCGCCCCGCTGTCACACGTACGCCGAGCGCCTGCAAGCACCGCGCGAACCGCTCCGCCCGCGCCTGATTCGCCTGTGCATCCGCCGCAATTTCCGCCTGATGACGGGGCAGCTCCGCCGCAACCGCCGACGCCAGCACGTTCAGCGACCATGTGACTGCCCGCTCCTGCAAGTGTGCAATCTGTTCCGGCGCAGCGCAGATGTACCCCAGCCGCACGCCCGGAATGCACAGAATCTTCGTCAACGACCCAACCACCGTCAAACCATCCTGCACATGGTGGCGAACCGTCGCATCCGTGCAATAGTCGATGAACGCCTCGTCCACAATCAGCTCGCCGCCGCTGTTCCGCACGTCGCGATGCATCCGCAGCACGTCATTCGGCGAAAGCAGCGTGCCTGTCGGATTGTTCGGATTACACACAACGACCGTGTCATCCGCCTGAATCGCCTGATTTGCCGCCATCCGCCGCCCGTGCGCCTTCGCCCGCTCTGCATATTCCCCGAACGTCGGCTGCTGCACATGCACCGCGCCGCGCCGAACGCCGAGCGTCAGGTCAATCGCCGCCGCGCCGCCCGCCGTCGGCAGCACGCAGCTTTCGTCCACGCCGAGATACAACGCCAGCCCCGCACGCGCCGCCCGCATCGCGCGGTCAGGGTAATAGCACGCCTGCGAAAGCGCCGCGCGCATGGTGTCCATCACCCACGCGGGCGTTCCCTCTGGTCGCAGATTCGCGGAAAAGTCCAGCCAATCCGCTGGCTGACCTTCCCAAACATTGCCGCCATGCCTCAATGCCGCGTCCTCCTGAATCAGCAGAAATACCGAGAATGATTATAGCAAAATTACGGGGGATTTTCAACAGCGAGTGGGGCAGGATGACGAATCCGCCGTTATAGAATAGAAAGAAAACTGACAGACACACACTCCATAAGTACAATTGTACTTCTTTCGCTTTTGCCAATTGTAAATAACTGCGCCAAAGAATTGACTTTTTCGTGAAAAGGCGTATAATCATGGAAGGAAGGGGTGGAAATTCATGAGAACGACGAAGCTAATGGCGGGTGCGCTGACGCTGCTGGTGCTGGTCGGCGGTGCGGCGGCTGCCGAGACGGTGCAATCCTCCGAAGGCACGGTGTATACCCTGCCGGCGAATGTCTCCCGCATCGAGGAGTACGCATTTTACGGCGACGGGGAACTGCGGGAAATCCGCATTCCGGAGGGCGTGACGGAAATCGGCGATTATTCTTTTGCAAACTGCTGGTATCTGACGGAAATCACGATTCCGGAGAGTGTGACCAAGATTGGCGCACATGCCTTTGACAGCTGCGTGAGCTTGAAAACGGTGCAGCTTTCCGACAACATCACCGAAATGGGGGAGAGCGCTTTTTATCGCTGCCTCAGCCTGACGGAAATCACCCTGCCCGCGTCGCTGACGGGCATTTCGGCGCATATGTTCGAGAACTGCGAAAAACTGGTGACGGTTACGGTGCCGGAAGGGCTACTGGAAATCGGCGATTCTGCCTTTGCGGGCTGCAAGAAGCTGGAAAACTGCCCCCTGCCGCCGAACCTGACGCGCGTCGGCAGCTACGCGTTCGACAAGTGTACGCTCTGGAACGCCGAGCTGCTGCCGGATACGCTGACGGAAATTGGCGAGTACGCCTTCCGCCAGTGCAAGAAACTGACAGAAGTGACGATTGGCGAAAAGCTGCTGAATGTCGGCGAGGGTGCGTTCTGCGACTGCGACGGCATCAAGAAAGTGGACTGGCAGGCGAAAGTGACGCGCATTCCCGACCGCGTGTTCCAATCCTGCTACTATATTGAAACCGTGAAGCTGCCGGAAACAGTGACGGAAATCGGCGAGTACTCGTTCTATTCCTGCGGCTATTTGACGGACATTGGCACGTTTGAGCGGATGAAGCGCATCGGCGCTTGCGCGTTTTCAAACTGCGATGAACTGGTGAATATCGGCACGCTGGACGCGATAGAGGAAATCGGCGGCGGCGCATTTATGCTCGACCAAAAGTTGGTACTTTCGCTGGATGGCTTGCAGCACCTGCGCATTATCGGCGGCTACGCGTTCGGCGGCTGCCCGAAAGTGACCGGACTGCGTGATTTGCCGGCGCTGGAAGAAATCGGCGCGAGCGCACTGGACAGCGCGAACATCCCGGAAGTTGCAAATCTGCCGCGCTTGCGGAGAATTGGCGCATCCGGTCTGTCCAATCGGTCGCTGGTGACGGTGGGCGACCTGCCCAGCTTGGAGTATATCGGCGACTCAGCGTTCCGGAATGCAACTTCGCTGACCACGTTCGGCGCAGCACCGAATGTGACGTACATTGGCGCGAATGCCTTTGAAGAATGCCGCAAACTGGAGACGCTTGGTTTGGATGGTGTTGCGGCAGAAATCGGAAGGGAAGCGTTCATCGCCTGCACTTCGCTGAAGTCGCTTGATTTGTCGAATGTCACCAGCATTGGGGAGAAGGCGTTCAGCTACTGCGGCACGCTGGAAACGGTGGTCAGCCTTGAATCCATCACCAGCCTTGGCAAAAATGCGTTTGAGGAATGCAGATCGCTGGTGACGGTTGGCAAAATCGGCAATCTGACGCGGCTGCCGAACGAAGTATTTAGGGAATGCAAAGCCCTTGCAAATGTCACCCTGCCGGATACGATGGAGACGATTGGCACAGCAGCTTTCAAGCATTGCTATGGTCTGCCTGAAATTGTGATTCCAGACAGCGTGACGACCATCGAGGAAGAAGCGTTTAGCGGCTGCACCTCGCTGCAGGAAATCATTGTGCCGGATTCTGTGGTAAAAATGGGCAATCATGTGTTTGGCGGATGCCGAAGCGCAACGCGGATTGTATTCCCGAAATACCTCACGTACCTGCCCGGCTCTGGTGTGAGCTTCTGCAACTATATGGTGGAATTTGTATTCCCAGAGAACGTGAAATCTATCAGCAATTACTTCTTCTACGGCTGCATTTCGCTGAAAGAAATTGTGATTCCGGATACGGTGACCACCATTGATTTCCGTGCTTTCTGGGATTGCACTTCCTTGACGCGCATCACGATTCCGGCTTCGGTCACGAAAATTGATTCGACAGCGTTTGACGGCTGCAAGAAGGACAAACTGGTGTGGGTGGTCACGCCCGGTTCGTATGCGGAAACGTACGCCAAGAAGAATTATTACCATTATGTATACGCGAAGTAAACCCTGTTGGGAGATTGCCCTGCGCAGTCTCCCATTTTTTTGCGTCCAGCATTCCATAACATTACCCAACATTCGCCAAAATACCCCTTGATTTTTGCAGTGCTGCGTTGTACAATAATTTACAGGGGCGCAACCCTGCCCCCAAAGTTGCTGCAATGCAAAAGGAGTCGCCATGGGCAATTCGTATTCGTTGTTCCTGCGTCAGTCGTATCTCGACGCGTGGGAGGACTACCGCCGCTCGCTGCACAGGGCTGATTTCCCGGTCTGGGATTATATCATACTCACCGCGTCCAATGAGGCGCAGGCGAATGCGTATCGCCAGCAGATTGCCATTCGCCGGGCGAAAAACCTCCTGCCTGAGCGGACGCACTATGCCGTTCTGCCCGACCCGGACGGGCTGCGCGTGGGCAGCGGCGGCGCGACGCTCAATGTGCTTCGTTATGTCTGTACGCAGGAAGGCACATTTGCGGGCAAGCGCATTCTGTGCATCCATTCAGGCGGGGACAGCAAGCGCGTGCCGCAGTACAGCGCGTGCGGCAAGCTGTTTTCGCCTGTCCCGCGTGAGCTGCCCAACGGCAGGCGCTCGACGCTGTTTGACGAGTTCATCATTGGCATGAGCGGCGTGCCATCGCGGATTCGGGACGGGATGCTTGTGCTGTCGGGAGATGTGCTGCTGCTATTCAATCCGCTGCAGATTGATGCGCCCGCATCCGGCGCGGCGGCGATTTCCTTCAAAGAGGACGTGGAAACGGGCAAGAACCATGGCGTGTTCCAGATGGATGAACAGGGTAACGTTGGCGAGTTCCTGCATAAACAGACGGTGGAGACGCTGACGAGCCGAGGGGCGGTCAATGCGCAGGGCAAGGTGGATATTGACACCGGCGCGGTGCTGTTCAGCGCGGATTTGCTGGCGGATTTGTATACGCTGGTGGATACGCCCGCAAAGTTTGCGGCTTTTGTGAATGACCGCGCGCGGCTGTCCTTCTATGGCGATTTCCTCTATCCGCTGGCAAGCCGTTCGACATTGGAGCAGTTCTACCGCGAAAAGCCGGATGGCTCGTTCACTGAGGAGCTGCACGCCTGCCGCACCGCTGTCTGGCAGGTGCTGCGGAAGTATCGGATGCGTCTGCTGCGGCTGGCGCCCGCGTCGTTCATTCACTTCGGCACGACACATGAACTGCGTACGCTGATGACAGATGGCGTGTCGGCGTACAGCTTCTTGGACTGGAAAAAGTGTGTGTCCGGCTGCTGCTCATCGGCGAATTATGCGCTGAATAACGCGATGGTGGAGGAGGGCTGCTGCATCCATGACGATTGCTATCTGGAGGACAGCCATGTGATGGGCGGCGCGATTATCGGCAGCGGTACGGTGCTCTCGCATGTGACAATCAGCGGAAAGAACATTCCGGCGAATGTCGTCCTGCACAGCCTGAAGCTGGCGGACGGGCGCTTTGTGACGCGGATTTACGGCGTGGCGGACAATCCGAAGGAAGGCACGTTCTTGGGCGGCTCAATGGCGGCATTCGGGAACGTGTGGGATGGGGATGACCATTCGCTGTGGCAGGCGAAAATCTACCCAGTCTGCGATTCTATGGCGGAATCGGTGGATGCGGCGCTGAATGTCTACGCGCTGGCAATGGGCGCGGGGGATTATGATGCGTGGGCATCGGCGGAGCGCGTCAGCCTGTGCAGCTCGTTCAACAGCGCGGACACGGCGGCGATTCTGGAATGGGAGACGCACCTGCGCAAAGCCGTGAAGGTCGAGCGCTTCTTGTCTGTGATTCGCCGCGGCGGCACAATCGAGGAAGCGAAGGAAATTTTTCAGGATGCTGCCATCAGCGCCTATCAGCGCCGCCTGATTGCGGAAAAGGCGGCATCGGCAGACGTGTTCACACGGATGCGAATCTTCTACTGTCTCGGTAAAGTACTGGGTGATTCGCAGGAAGGGGAGGCGCACATCAAGCGGGCTTTTGAGGAGATTCAGCGCATGGTGCTTGCGGGCGCGGCAGCGCACGGCACGGGGCTTTGCGCACATCATCAGCCAGTGGAAGAAGAAGCAGCGGTGCGTCTGCCGCTGCGGGTCAACTGGGGCGGCGGCTGGAGCGATACGCCGCCGTACTGCAACGAAAAGGGCGGAACGGTGCTCAATGCCGCGATTCTGCTGGGCGGAGAGTATCCCGTGGAGGTGCATGTGCGCCGTCTGCCGAAGCCGATGGTCGTGCTGGAAAGCGCGGATATGGGCGCGCGCGGGGAATTCACGGCAATTTCGGACTTGCAGGAGTGCCACAATCCCTACGACCCGTTTGTGCTGCACAAGGCAGCGCTGATTGCCTGCGGCGTGATTCCGCGCGAGGGCGGCGAATTGACGGATATTACGGCGAAAATCGGCGGACTGTACGTCTCTACGCAGATGCACGGCGTGCCGAAGGGTAGCGGTCTGGGCACGAGCAGCATTCTTGCAGGCGCGTGCGTCAAAGCGCTTTTCCAGTATTTCGGCGTGGCGCACACGGAGGACGATTTGTATGAGCACGCCATGTGCGTCGAGCAGATTATGTCCACCGGCGGAGGCTGGCAGGATCAGGTTGGCGGCATGACGCCGGGACTGAAGCTCATCACCGCGCCCGCGGGCATTCAGCAGAAGCTGAACGTCCGCCATATCGCTCTGTCGGAGGATACCAAGGCGGAACTGAACGCGCGTTTCACCCTGATTTATACCGGCCAGCGCCGCCTTGCGCGGAATCTCCTGCGCGATGTGGTGGGCCGCTACATCAGCAATGCGCCGGACAGCCTGTACGCGCTGGAGGAAATTCAGCGAATCGCCGTGATGATGGCGTTTGAACTGGAGCGTGGGCATGTGGATGACTTCGCGAAGCTGCTGAATCGCCACTGGGAGCTTTCCAAGACGATTGACGCGGGCAGCACCAACACCTGCATCGACCAGATTTTTCTTGCGATTGACGACCTGATTGACGGGCGCATGATTTGCGGCGCGGGAGGCGGCGGATTCCTGCAGGTGCTGCTCAAGCGCGGCGTGACGAGGGAGCAGCTGAACGCGCGCCTGCATGACACATTTCAGGACTGCGGCGTGGACGTGTGGGACTGCACATTGGTTTAAGGAGGTACTATTATGCTGAAGGGTATTTCCCCGCTGATTTCGCCGGAACTGCTGAAAGTGCTGTGCGAGATGGGGCATGGGGACGAGATTGTGCTGGCGGACGCGAATTTCCCCGCAGAAAGCATGGGGCAGCGCGTCGTTCGTGCGGATGGCATCGGCGCGGCGGAACTGCTGCGCGCGATTCTGCCGCTGTTCCCGCTGGATCAATATGATGAAAGCAATTTTGTGCTGATGTCGGTTGTGCCGGGCGACCCAATAAAACCCGTGATTTGGGACGAATACCGCGCGGCGCTGACGGCTTATGAGCCGGACGCGAAAATCCAGACAATCGACCGCTTTGCCTACTACGAGCGCGCGAAAAAAGCGTACTGCATTGTCGCGACAGGCGAAAGCGCGCAGTACGCAAACATCCTGCTGAAGAAAGGTGTCATTCGGCAGCTTTGCAAATGATATGAAACCCAAGATTATACTGACAATGGTTTCTATCCCCCTGTGCTTTTTGAAAGTTACTTCTTTATAATGGCAGTGTATCTATTTTCAAGGATGACTGACGAAAAGCTGCAAGCAGGAGGAGATTCTGCAGCGCGAAACCACGCCGTTCCATCCGTACAGCCCCTACACGGTGGCGAGGCAGTGCGGCTTCTGGATGGTGAACGCATAAATTGGTATATGCTGTCTCTCGAAACGGAAGCAATGCCAAAACTACTGGAGGCGGAGGTTGCCGGATGAGTAAAGTGCTTCTGATTACGAATATCCCTGCGCCGTATCGGGTGGATTTATTCTACTATATGCAGACGCATCAGCAGACGCATGAGTTTTTCGTCATTTACACGAATCGCAATGAGGACAACCGGCAGTGGGTGATTGACGAGCGCAAACTCCTGCAATCGACGATTCTGGAATCCAAAATCATCAAGCGCAAGGGCGAAGGGGATGTGCACTACCTGCATATTCCGCAGCACCTGACGAGGGAAATCACGCGCATCAACCCGGATGTGGTGATTGCGTGGGAGTACAACCCATCCGCGCTGAAAGCATTGCTCTGGTGCAAGCGCCACGGCAGGAAATTCATCCACCTCACGGACGGCACGCTGCATTCGGAGCGGAACATCGGGCGCGTGCAGAAGCTCATGCGGCATATCATCATCCATCATGCCGATGCGTGCATTGCCAGCAGCACCAAAGCGAAGGAAAAGCTGCTGCACTGGGGCGCGCCGGAGCGGAAAATCTTCATCAGTCTGCTGACGGTGGATATTTCCCGCTTCCGCTATGCCGAAAAGCGCGAAAATCAGCATACGCTGCTGTTTGTAGGCAGAATTATCCCCCTGAAAGGGCTGGATTTGCTCCTGCGCGCGCTGCCGAAAGTGCATCAGCCGTTTGAATTGCTGATTGTCGGCGACGGCGAGGCGGAGGAGAAGGCGAAATTGATGGCGATGGCGGAAGAAACGCACGTTGCGCAGCACATTCACTGGCTGGGATTCCAGTCTGGCGAGCCGCTGGCGGATGCCTATCGCCGGGCGAGCGTGTTTGTTCTGCCGACCCGCGAGGACTGCTTCGGACTTGTGCTGCTGGAAGCGCTCTGTTCCGGCACGCCGATTGTCGCGTCGAAGTATGCCGACGGCGCGTATGACACCGTGCATCCGGGCGAAAACGGGCTGATTGTTGACCCGGAGGATACCGACGCGCTGGCGGAAGCCATCGACAGTATTCTGGGTAGCGAGGAGATTCAGCGGCGCTATTCGCAGAACTGCCGCCAGTATATTCCGCAATTCGAGTTTGAGGCGGTCATGCAGGGGTATCTGCAGGCGATTGCGTTCGTCACATCAGGCAACAAATAACATCAAACTGCCGTACTTTTGTGGCAGCTTTTTTGTTCCGCCGCTTGACAGTGGTGCTATAATAGGCATGATGAAGCGCCACACCTTCATCCGAAAAGAGGAAATCAGTATGAAAACAACGCATCACGGTCAAATGTCGGAGTCTTTCCTGACAGCCGTCTTTTTGTCCTTGTCCGGCGGCTTGCAGGATGCGTATACCTACCTGTTTCGCGGCAAAGTGTTCGCAAATGCGCAGACGGGCAACATCGTCTTGCTCAGTGCGCATATCATGGACGGGCAGTGGGGGATGGTACTGCACTACTTCATCCCGCTGTGTGCGTTTGCCTTCGGTGTGCTGGTGGCGGAGAGAATGCGCGAACGCTTCCGCACAATGCAGCGCCTGCACTGGCGGCAGCTGGTCGTGCTGGGAGAAATGCTCCTGCTGCTGATTGTCGGCTTCCTGCCCGAAAGCTGCAATCTGCTGGCGAACGCCATCGTGTCGTTTTCCTGCGCGATGCAGGTGCAGGCGTTCCGCAAGGTGGACGGCTATGCGTTTGCCAGCACGATGTGCATTGGCGACCTGCGCAGCGGTGTCGAGGCGTTCTGCATTTGGAGTAAAACGCACGAACCGCACGCGAAAGATCGGATGCTTCGTTATTTCGGCATCATCCTGCTCTTTGCGCTGGGCGCGGGCATTGGCAGCGTCAGTGCAGGGCGCATCGGCGCACATGCCATCTGGATTTCGTGCCTGCTGCTGCTGGCAGCCTTTGCACTGATGTTCATCCGCGAGGATCTGGAGCAGAATCCGCTCATCGAAAAGGACATCAGCGCAATCCGCAAGGAAACGGCGGAAATCGACCGAACGCTCAAGCAGGAACTGAAAGAGGAACATCAGGAACTGAAGGAAAACGCGGCTCACAAACGATAATATAAATAGGAAATCCGCCGCCGCAAACAGCTTTGCCGCGGCGGATTTTTCTGCGCGCAGACGCAGTTGAATTTGTTCAATCTGGTTGCGCTAAGAAATCGTTTTTCCGTATTGCAAATTCCGAATCTCGGTGCTATAATGTGCATGGTTTCCCCAAAAGTAACTCACGGAAGCGAGGTATAATATGAAGCAAGAGAAGAAAAACAGCCGTGTACGGCTCATCCTTGTGATGATCGTACTGCTGGCGGCCTTGCTTGCAGCCATCTTTCTGACTGACCCAGGCGGAGAAAAAACCGAGTCCATTCAGGCGGTCATGAAGGATGCCGTGCTGCATGAAGACAACCAGATGGCTTTTCTGGGGATGCGGGTGAACCCGTCGGTCATTTCCGACTGGGTGGTTACGGGACTGCTGCTGGTTGTAGCGGCGCTGCTGCGAATTTTCGCAATTCCGCACTTCAAGCTCGTTCCCGGCAAGCTGCAAAGCGCACTGGAAGCACTGGTTTCGTTCTTCCGGGATATGGCGAAGTCGTACAGCCCGCATCGCAACGGGTTCCTTGGCGTGTACATATTCAGCGCGGGAATGTACATCGCTGTCGGTACGCTCTTTGAACTGCTGGGCATTCAGAGCGTGACGACGGAGGGAATGTCAATGTCCCTGCCTGCGCCGCTGTCTGACATCAATGCGGCAATTGCGATGGGGCTGATGTCCTACGGCGTCATCATGTCCGGCGGCATTGCCAGCAATGGCGGACGCGGCATCCTGCTCACGCTGAAAGAATTTTCCCTGCCCATCTCCATGAGCTTCCGACTTTTCGGTGCACTGCTGAGCGGTCTGCTGGTGTCGGAACTGGTGTACTACACGATTTCTCTGAGCTTCGTGCTGCCGGTGCTTGTGGGCGTTCTGTTCACGATTCTGCACGCGCTCATCCAGACCTACGTTCTCACCATGCTGACAGCCAACTACTACGGCGAGGTCAGCGAACCGCCGAAGAAAAAGGCGAAGAAGGAAAAGAAGCCCGCCGGTGCTGTTCCGGCGGTGAATTGATTTGAGGAGGATTTTGATTATGAAGAAGTTTGCAAGCGTTCTCGTTCTGGCTCTGATGGCTGTGCTGATGCTCTCCGTGTTTGCCCCCGCGCTGGCTGAAGAAGCGGCTGCGGCAGCGACTGACAGTGCGATTCCCGCGAAGGCGATTGCGGCCGCGATTGCGATTGCGGCGGCTGCTGGCGCAGGCGCTATTGCAATGGGCATTTCCATTGGTAAGGCGACGGAGGCAATTTCCCGTCAGCCCGAAGCGACCGACAGCATCCGCGGCAGCCTGATGATTGGTCTGGTCTTCATCGAAACGGCTATCATTTACGCTCTGATTGTTGCGATTCTGGTCGTTTTCGTTCTGTAATTTCTTTGAGCAGGAAAGGGAACAGACGGCTATAAACGTCTGTTCAGTCAGGTGAAGATATGCCGCTGAATATCAATTTCCAGCAGATTCTGCTGCACATGTTCAATTTCGTGATTCTGGCGTTCGGGCTGTACATGCTGCTGTATAAGCCGGTTGTCGCCTTCATGAAGAAGCGCGAGGATCACTTTGCTGATTTGGAGAAGCAGGCGCAGGAAGCGAAGTCGCAGGCGGAAGCGACGCTGGCGGAGTATAACGCGAAGCTGGCGGGTGCGGATGAAGAAATCCGCCAGAAGAACGCCGCTGCCGCGCAGGAAGCTGACCGTCAGCGTCAGGAGCGGATGCAGCGCGCACAGGCAGACGCGGACAAGCTGCTCAAGAATGCCCGCGGTGCCGCCGAGCAGGAGCGCAATGCCATGCTCGAAGGCGCGAAGAAGGACATTGCCCAGATGGTTGTGTCCGCTACGGGCAAGCTGATGGACAAAGAAAACGACCCCGCGTTCGACAAGGCACTCTATGACAGCTTCCTGAAGGCTGCGCAGGAGGAGAATGACCATGACTGATACGAAGCAGAGCCGTCTGACGGCCACGCTGCTTTGCGTCACGCCGCCGGATGAGCATCAGGAGCAGGGCATCCGCGCCTTCCTCCAGAAAAAGTATGGCGAAGACGTCGCGTTGACCATCCAGCAGGATGCGTCGCTGAAGAGCGGCTTCCAGCTGCATGTGGGGAGCGAGGTCTACGACTGGAGCGCGAAGGGCCGCATGGAGCAGTTCCGCCAGCAGGTGGAGCAGCTTGTGGCGAAGAACACGCGCAAGGACATCATTCCGCTTCTGCGCAGCAGCATCGACGAGTTCCGTCTGCTTGCCAAGAACAGCGAAGTCGGGACGGTCAAGTCCATTGGCGACGGCATTGCGGTTGTCGAGGGGCTGGAACATGCCGCGTATGGCGAAATCCTCATGTTCGACAACGGTATCAAAGGCATGGTGCAGGATCTGCGCCGCAACGAGACGGGCTGCATCCTGTTTGACAATGCCGATGATATTTCCGCGGGCAGCAAGGTTGCGCGCACGGGCAAGACCGCGGGTGTTCCCGTGGGCGACGCGTTCTTGGGGCGTGTCGTGGATGCGCTCGGTCGCCCGATTGACGGGGGAGACGCGATTCCGGCGGACGGCTATCGCCCGGTGGAAGAACCCGCGCCCGGCATCATCGACCGTCAAAGTGTTGATACGCCGATGGAAACAGGGCTGCTGTCCATCGACGCCATGTTCCCGATTGGCCGCGGTCAGCGCGAACTGATTATCGGCGACCGTCAGACGGGCAAAACGGCGATTGCGCTGGACGCCATGCTGAATCAGAAGGGCAAGAACGTTATCTGCGTGTACGTTGCCATCGGTCAGAAGGCGTCGAGCGTTGCCCAGCTGGTGGAGAATCTGCGCAAGCGCGACGCAATGGACTACTGCGTCGTCGTCAGCGCAACGGCGGGCGAAGCGGACACCATGCAGTACATTGCGCCTTACGCGGGCTGCGCGATGGCGGAATATTACATGCACAAGGGCCGCGATGTGCTGATTGTCTATGACGATCTCTCCAAGCACGCCATTGCCTACCGTGCCATGAGTCTGCTGCTGGAGCGCGCGCCGGGCCGCGAGGCATATCCGGGCGACGTGTTCTACCTGCATTCCCGTCTGCTGGAGCGCTCGGCGCACCTGAGCGACAAGCTCGGCGGCGGCAGCATGACCGCGCTCCCGATTGTCGAGACGCAGGCGGGCGACGTGTCCGCGTATATCCCGACGAACATCATTTCCATCACCGACGGCCAGATTTTCCTCGAAAGCGACCTGTTCTTTGCAGGTCAGCGCCCGGCAGTCAATGTCGGTCTGTCCGTGTCCCGTGTCGGCGGCGCGGCGCAGACGAAGGCGACGAAGAAAGCGACCGGCAGCCTGCGCCTGGACTTGGCGCAGTACCGCGAGATGGAAGTATTTACGCAGTTCTCCAGCGATTTGGATGACAGCACGAAGGAACAGCTGCACTATGGGCAGGGCTTGATGCGCATCCTCCGCCAGAAGCAGTATCATCCGCTGAGTATGCACCAGCAGGTCATTGTGCTGGTGTGCGCGATGGGGCATGTGCTGTCGAAGGTGGCAGTGAAGGACGTGACGGACTTCCGCGATGCGCTGCTTGACCACTTCGAGCAGGAACATTCCGACCTCTGCCGTTCGCTGGAAGACGAAAAGGTGCTGACGGACGATATGAAGCAGGAGATTCTGCGCATCGCGGAGGAATATCTCGCCGCGAACGCTGAGCGCTTCAGGAAGGAGTAATCCATGCCGAGCGCAAAGGAAATCAAAAGCCGAATCGCCAGCATCAAGGATACGCAGAAAATCACCAACGCCATGTACCTAATTTCCTCGACGAAGCTGCGTAAGGCGAAGAACGAGCTGAACCGTACCCGCCCGTACTTCGACGCGCTCAAAGGCGAAATCAAGCGCATCTTCCGCACCGTTCCGGACGTGGACAGCCGCTACTTCTATCCGCCGGCGGGTGCGCCGAAGCTGGAAGGGGAGTACGCCTGCCTCGTCATCACGGCGGATAAGGGCATGGCGGGCGCGTATAACCACAATGTGCTCAAAATTGCGCGGGAAATGCTGCATGAGCATCCGGAGACGGAGCTGTTCGTCGTGGGTGAATATGGCCGCCAGCATTTCGCGCAGGCGGGCATCCCGATTGAGAAGTCCTTCCTCTATCCCGCGCAGAATCCGACGCTGCACCGCGCACGCGAAATCTGCGATATCCTGCTGGAACGCTACGACAATGGTGAGTTCCAGAAATTGTTCATTGTCTATACCGATATGAAGAACAGCCTGAGCGCCGAAGCGACCAGCACGCGCCTTCTGCCCTTTCACCGGGGCGATTTCGCGTCCGTCGCCGCACCGGGCAGTGTTCACTTTGAGTTTACGCCCGGCGTTGAGGCGGTGCTGGACAACGTCATCCGCAGTTATATCACGGGTTTCGTGTACAGCGCGCTGGTGGACAGCTTCTGTGCGGAACAGAACGCCCGCATGACCGCTATGTCCTCCGCCGGGGAAAATGCCGACAAGATGCTTGCGTCGCTCTCGGTGCAGTATAACCGCGTGCGTCAGGCGTCGATTACGCAGGAGATTACCGAGGTATCCTCCGGCGCAAAGGCACAGAAAAGAAAGAAGGTGCAGTCATGCTGAGCTATGGCAAAATCGTGCAGGTGTCCGGCCCTGTGGTGGACTGTGAGTTTCAAGAGGGACAGCTGCCGAAGATTCGCGAAGCACTGCGCGTCCAAGTGGAAGACGAAGTGCGCACCATGGAAGTGGCGCAGCACATGGATGAACATACTGTCCGCTGCATCATGCTGGCGCCCAGCGAAGGGCTTTCGCGCGGCATGACGGTGGAGGCGACTGGACGCGGCATCAGTGTTCCCGTCGGCGACGCGACCCTGGGGCGTATGTTCAACGTCCTGGGCGACCCGATTGACGGCGGCGAGGCGCTTCCGGCATCCACCGAAAAATGGAGCATCCACCGCCAAGCGCCGTCCTTTGCCGAGCAAAGCCCGGTCGTGAGCATTTTGGAAACCGGCATCAAGGTCATTGACCTGCTGGAGCCGTATGCCAAAGGCGGCAAAATCGGCCTGTTCGGCGGCGCTGGCGTCGGCAAAACGGTTCTGATTCAGGAGCTGATTACCAACGTCGCGTCCGAACACGGCGGCTATTCCATCTTCACCGGCGTTGGCGAGCGCAGCCGCGAGGGCAACGACCTGTGGAACGAGATGATGGAAAGCGGCGTCATTTCCAAGACGGCGCTGGTCTTTGGGCAGATGAACGAAGCGCCGGGTGTGCGTATGCGCGTGGCGCTGTCCGGGCTGACGATGTCGGAGTACTTCCGCGACGTGGAGCATAAGGACGTGCTGCTGTTCATTGACAACATCTTCCGCTTTGTGCAGGCGGGTTCGGAGGTTTCGACCCTGCTGGGGCGTATGCCGTCCGCTGTTGGCTATCAGCCGACGCTGGCGACCGAAATGGGGCAGCTGCAGGAGCGCATTACCTCCACGCGCAATGGCTCTGTCACGTCCGTACAAGCGGTTTACGTTCCCGCTGATGACTTGACTGACCCCGCCCCTGCGCAGACGTTCACCCATCTGGACGCAACGACTGTTTTGAGCCGTAAGATTTCCGAGCAGGGCATTTACCCGGCCGTTGACCCGCTGGCATCCACCTCCCGTATTCTGGAGGCGGATATCGTCGGTCAGGAGCACTACGAAACGGCGCGTGCGGTGCAGGAGATTCTGCAAAAATACGCTGATTTGCAGGATATTATTGCCATCTTGGGCATCGAAGAACTCAGCGAAGAGGATCGTCTGACGGTTGCGCGCGCCCGCAAGGTGCAGCGCTTCCTGTCCCAGCCGTTCCACGTTGCGGAGAAGTTCACGGGCATCAAGGGCGTGTATGTCCCGCTGAAGGACACCATCCGCAGCTTCAAGGCGATTCTGTCCGGCGAAATGGACGAATATCCTGAATCCGCCTTCTTCAACGTCGGCACGATTGAGGATGTCAAGGCCAAAGCCACGAAGGAGCAGTAAGCGATGGACACGTTTCAGCTCAATATCCTCGCCGCGTCGTCCGCCTTCTATGAGGGCGAATGCGAATCGCTGGTTGTGCCGACGCCCGATGGCAAGTGCGGTGTGCTGGCGCACCACAGCAACGCCATTACCGCCATCAGCCCCGGCGAACTCAGCTACACCGTTCCCGGCGAAAAGCCGCGTCTGGCTGCCGTGTCGCATGGGATGATCAAGATTGAGGACAACCATGTGCTGGTGCTGGTGGAGACGGCGGAAAAGCCGGAGGACATCGACCGCATCCGCAATCAGCAGAAGGCGGACGCGGCGCGCGAAGCCCTGCTGCAAAAGCAGAGCCGCCGCGAGTATCTGGAAACGCAGGCGCAGCTGGCGCGCGCGCTGACCCGTCTGCGCGTCAAGCACCATTCGGAGAATCTGGACTAATCGTATCAGCCGAGGCAGAAATGCTTCGGCTTTTCTTGTGTTCCCAAATACACGCAAAATACAGAAAACCTATTGACATGGTAGGAAATATCGTGTATGATGATGCTGCTGGATTTGAGCAAACACGAAGCAAGGAGGTGGCGCAGGATGCTGAACAGGAATTATCAGAGAGAACTGTGCGGCAATCGAATGCGACGCTCCCGGACAAAGCAGTATGGTCGGGTGCTTCGTTTTGCGTACCGCTCAGCCGAAGCATATCGTCGTTGACATCGACCATTTGTCCGGGAGTTTGCGAAGAACAAGCCCCGGTTATTTTTTGGTCAAATCCTCAGTTTCTCAAAACTTATCGACATAAATCGACATAAAAAGAAAAGAGGACATCACGATGAGCAATTACAAGTTTGAAACCCTTCAGCTGCATGTTGGCCAGGAACAGCCTGATCCCGCGACCGATTCCCGCGCTGTCCCGATTTATCAGACCACGTCCTACGTCTTTAAGAACTCCGCCCATGCCGCCGCACGTTTCGGTCTGGCAGATGCGGGCAATATCTACGGCCGACTGACCAACTCCACGCAGGATGTGCTGGAAAAGCGCATTGCGGCGCTGGAAGGCGGCGTTGCGGCGCTTGCGCTGGCATCCGGTGCGGCGGCGATTAACTACACGATTCAGGCGCTGGCGCAGGATGGCGGCCACATCGTCGCGCAGAAGACGATTTACGGCGGCAGCTACAACCTGCTCGAACACACCCTGCCGCATTTCGGCATCACCGCGACGTTCGTGGACGCGTACAACCTTGCCGAGGTTGAGAACGCCATTCAGAACAACACCCGCGCGATTTATCTGGAAACCCTCGGCAACCCGAACAGCGATATTCCCGACATTGACGCAATTGCGGAAATCGCCCATCGGCACAGCCTTCCGCTGGTGATTGACAACACGTTCGGCACGCCCTACCTGATTCGCCCGATTGAACACGGCGCGGACATCGTTGTGCATTCCGCGACGAAGTTCATCGGCGGTCACGGCACGACGCTCGGCGGCATCATCGTCGATTCCGGCAAGTTCGATTGGAAGGCGAGCGGGCATTATCCGGCGATTGCTGATCCGAATCCGAGTTACCACGGCGTTTCCTTCGCAGGCGCGGTCGGCCCGGCGGCGTTCGTCACCTATATCCGCGCGATTCTCCTGCGCGACACGGGCGCGACGATTTCGCCCTTCAATGCCTTCCTGCTCCTGCAGGGCGTGGAGACGCTGTCCTTGCGTCTGGAACGCCATGCGGAGAACACGAAGAAGGTCGTGGCGTACCTTGCGCATCATCCGCAGGTGGAGCATGTGAACCATCCGTCTCTGCCGGAGCACCCCGACCACGCGCTGTACGAGAAGTATTTCCCGAACGGCGGCGCGTCCATCTTCACCTTCAACATCAAGGGTGGGCAGAAGGAAGCGCACAAGTTTATCGACAGCCTGAAAATTTTCTCTCTGCTGGCGAACGTCGCGGACGTGAAGAGCCTTGTCATTCACCCGGCAACGACGACGCATTCTCAGCTGACGAACGAAGAGCTGGCGGATCAGGGCATTGCGCAGAACACGATTCGCCTGTCCATCGGCACGGAACACATCGACGACATTATTGCGGACTTGGAGCAGGCGTTTGAAGCCGTGAAAGCCGCGGAATAATACGAAAAGTCCCCGGTATCAGCCTGATTAGGCACACGATACCGGGGGGGTCTTTTATGGATGAGACGGATACTATTTCCAGATTCACCTGCGCCATCTGCTTGCGCCTTTTTCATCTGGAAATAGTATAAAACGCGCGCAGATAGGGGAAATACGTCTCGCGTCCGGGCAGATTCTCCTGCAGCTGCATCGTCTCCGCAATTTCGCGAAGCTGTGCGTTTGTCGCCTGCTTTTGATGTGGATTTCGCCGATGCAATTCATCCCGATGCAGCTGCAAAATCCAGCAGTACAGTTCCTGCACTGTCATCCGCGGGATATTCGGGATTTCCTTGCCGATTGCGCCGCTCCGGCACGCCGAGCAGTTCCCACAGGGCGCGCTTTTCTGACCGAATGCGGCGGAGATTCCCTGCGATAGGCACGGTGCTTGCAGACAGAAGCGCAGCACGCGGCGGTACGGTCGCCATTCGCGCTGAATCAAGGCATACTGCGTGAATGGGCGGTGTTTGTGCTGCACACGAATCTGCTGGCAGCGCGTGTGAAAGCGGAGCAAATCCGCCGGGGAGAAGAGCAGCAGCGCATAGGCGGTTTTTCCGTCGCGCCCCGCTCGGCCTGACTGCTGCACATAGTCAATCATGTTCGTCGGCAGGTGATCGTGCAGAATCAGCCGAATGTCAGGAATATCCACGCCCATGCCGAATGCGGATGTCGCCGTCACGACGCGGATGCGCCCGGACAAATATGCCTGTACCACGCGGCTTCGCTCTTCGCGATTTAGCCCCGCATGATATGCCGCAGCGGGGATTCCAGCGCGGTTCAGCCGCTCTGCCAGCGATTCCGTCCGCACGCGCAGTCGGCAGAACACAACCGCTTTGCCTGGAATTTTTTGCAGCGCGCGGAGAATTGCGTCTGTGACGTGCACCGTCGGCAGGACGCTGTAATGCAGATTCGGGCGTTCTACGGGCATGACGATGCGCTTCGGATGCCGCAGCCCCAGCGACTGCACAATGCCGCGCTGCAATTGCTTGTCGGCGGTTGCGGTCATGGCGCACAGCACCGGGCGGCGGGGGAGCGACGAGACGAACTGCCCAATCTGCTGATATGACGGGCGGAATGCCTCGCCCCATTGCACCACGCAGTGCGCTTCGTCCACGACGACCATCGCGGGAGGATGCTGCCGGCAGAGCGCATAAATCTCCGGGTGATTCAGCCTCTCCGGCGCAAGAAAAGCGATCTTTGCCTGACCGCGCGTGAGCTGATTCAGCGCGTCGGCGCGTTCGGCGGGGGTCATCAGGCTGTCGAGATGGACGCTGGGGATGCCCCTCTCCCGCAGGTGGCGAACTTGGTCGTGCATGAGGACAATCAGCGGCGAAATGACGATGGTCAACCCATCCATCATTAGCGCTGGAAGCTGCCAGCAGAGACTTTTGCCTGCGCCAGTGGGCAGGATGCAGAGCAAATCCCGCCCGTCAAGCAAGGCGTCAGCCGCCTGCTCCTGACCGGGGCGAAAGCCGCTGACGCCGAAGGTATTGCGCAGAACCTTGCTGCATTGCTGTTTTCGAGCGGTGCGCATCAGAAGCTGCGTCCTCCGCCGCCGTGGGTTGCGCCGCTGGATGAAACATGCGTGCCGCTGCCATGACTGCTGCCACCATGGCTGGACGACGGCGGGTCAGGGTGCTTGACGCGGGTGACGTGCTCGCGAACGAAGTGGCTGTCATTCCGGCTGAGTTTGACGTTCGCCAGCCCGTTCAGGTCGTAGGAATAGGTGCTGCCCTTGAGGTTGTACTTTCCGTTCACGGATGCAATGAAGATGCCCATGACCGCCAAACCCGCAATTGCCGCAATGAGAATTTCCATGCCCGTCAGCATGTTTTCCGGCTCATAGAGCTCGGTCAGACGTCTGCCGGTGACTTCATCGTAGCGGAACTGACCGCTTGTGCGCCCCTGCTTCAGGTACTTTTCGGTCTGCTTCAGCACCTTGATGACGGACTGGCCGTATTCCTTATCCAGCATCTCGTCCCAGCCCGCGTCGAGGATGCCCTCTTCGCGCTCATCCGTGATGTAGTCAATCATCACGCCGCGCGTGCTGATCCAGCACTGCCGGTTGTGCATGTCGATGAGGTAGAGCATCCCGGCGCGGTCGTCGCCCATCCCCAAACCGTTGTAATCGAAGTAGTCGTCCGCGTACGCCGTCGTCTGCCCACTCGGCACGTCCTGGCTTGTCAGCACGAACATATCCACCTGATACGCGCTTTCAATGCGGTCGCAAATGGCGCTGATTTCGGCGATTTCGTCCGCCGTGAACAACCCCGCGTCATCCTGCACCTGCGAGTCCGCGAGGGCGACGGTCAGCGTGAGCATCATCAAAAGGAGACACAACGTCAGTTTCTTTACCACAGAATCGCACCTCCCGCAATGAAGATGCCCATGACCGCCAAACCCGCAATTGCCGCAATGAGAATTTCCATGCCCGTCAGCATGTTTTCCGGCTCATAGAGCTCGGTCAGACGTCTGCCGGTGACTTCATCGTAGCGGAACTGACCGCTTGTGCGCCCCTGCTTCAGGTACTTTTCGGTCTGCTTCAGCACCTTGATGACGGACTGGCCGTATTCCTTATCCAGCATCTCGTCCCAGCCCGCGTCGAGGATGCCCTCTTCGCGCTCATCCGTGATGTAGTCAATCATCACGCCGCGCGTGCTGATCCAGCACTGCCGGTTGTGCATGTCGATGAGGTAGAGCATCCCGGCGCGGTCGTCGCCCATCCCCAAACCGTTGTAATCGAAGTAGTCGTCCGCGTACGCCGTCGTCTGCCCACTCGGCACGTCCTGGCTTGTCAGCACGAACATATCCACCTGATACGCGCTTTCAATGCGGTCGCAAATGGCGCTGATTTCGGCGATTTCGTCCGCCGTGAACAACCCCGCGTCATCCTGCACCTGCGTGTCCGCGAGGGCGATGGTCAGCGTGAGCATCATCAAAAGGAGAAACGCTGTCAGCTTCTTTACCACAGAATCGCACCTCCCAAGCACAGCAGCCCGAACACGATGCCGCCAATCAGCGCGCCGACCGCGTACAGCTTGCCCTTGTTAATCGGCAGTTTGCCGCAGATGCGCCCCGTCTGCCCGTTCATCATGTAGTAGTAGGGTTCGCCGTCCGCGCGGTGCTTGTAGGTCAGCACCCATGCGGGCAGCAGCAGGTATTTCGTCTTGACAGAATCCGGCTCGAACTTCGCGCGGCCTGTCAGCGTGTTGTAGGGGTTCTCCACGCTGGTGAACATGCGCTCGGCGTATCCCTTCGCCTCCGTCACCATCGACTGCTTCGCCGCATCCTGCTCAATATCGCGCTTTTCCGCCAGAAAGCCGCTCAAATAGCCCGATTCGTAGGGCTTCACGTCCTCCATTTGATAGGGGTGGATGCCGTCGGACAGTTTGCCATCCGCCTTGGTCAGCGCCTTGCGAATCATCTGCCGGAACGTCAGCCGTCCTTCGCGGTGGACGGCGAAAATCCGCGTGATGGTGACGGTCTCCTTCGCGCCGTTGCGGATAGAGACGTTTGTGCCTTCGCCATCAAACGAGCCTTCGCCGGAAATATCGCACGACCAGTATGGATAGTAGACGCCGGAAAAATCCTCCATCTGCGCCTGCGAGAAGAAATCCGGCTGTACGAAGCGCTTCTTGCTGATGAACGATTTGAACTCCGCCTCTGCCGCCTTTTTGTCCAGTTTGAAGGGAATCACGCCGTCGGGGCGGAACTCGTCGGTCAGACGGTCATTCAGCACAACGGGGGAGTGGCAGTAGTAGCATCGGGTTGCGGCGGTCGTCGCATCGGTCACGATTTCCGCGCCACACATTTGGCAGTGATAGGAACGCAGCTCCGAATTGGGCTCCGCACTGCGGGCCTGTTCCGCTGCCTGCTGTCGCTGCTCGGACTGTTCCTTCAGCTCATTTTCAGCAAAGCTGCCACCGCAATAAGGGCACTGGAAACGCTGCTTGACCGGGTCGAAAACCAAATAGCCGCCGCACGACGGACATTTGAACGAAATGACTTGGCTCATCCCTCATCCCTCTCTCTGTGAAAGAGCATGAACGCTCTTTTCATGCTGATTTTATTATACCATGCTTGGCGTTATTTCGCAAGATGCTCCTGACGCGCCCTTTCGCCCCGTCTGCGCGTTTTTTCCGCGAAAAATGTGCAAAATGCTGCATTTTCCCTTGACGGAAGACAGAAAACGTTGTATGATGATACTGGTTCAGTTCGTGTGCGTCAAGTGGATAGGGAAGCGAGCCTTCCTTCATCCGCATGACCGCTTGTAAACGCTTACAAGCACGCGTAAGACCACAGAGAAAGGACGATGTGTCATGGAATTTTTGGAGAAGCTGTCTTTGGCTGGCCTCGTGCCGGTCATTGCTGTTAATGATGCGGACGACGCTGTGCCGCTGTGCAAGGCGCTGTCTGACGGCGGTCTGCCGGTGGCGGAAATCACTTTCCGTACGGCGGCTGCGGAGGAAGCCATCCGCCGCGTGCATGAAGCCATGCCCGATGTGCTGCTGTGCGCGGGCACGGTGCTGACGACGGAGCAGGTCGACCGCGCGGTGAATGCTGGCGCGGCGGCGATTGTGTCCCCCGGTCTGTCTCCTGACGTGGTGAAGTACTGCGTGGAGAAGGGCATCCCTGTCTGCCCTGGCACGGCGAATCCGTCTGATGTGCAGATTGCGATTCAGTACGGCCTGAAGGCTGTCAAGCTGTTCCCGGCGGAAGCGGTCGGCGGCCTGAAGCTCATCAAGTCGATGGCGCCGGTGTACCCGGACATGAAGTTCATGCCCACGGGCGGCATCAACGAGAACAACATGCTCGACTACCTCGCGTTCGACAAGATTCTCTGCTGCGGCGGCTCCTGGATGGTGCCGAAGGACGCGGTGGCTGCGAAGGACTGGCAGCGCATCACTGACCTGACCCGCTCTGCGGTGGACAAGATGCTCGGCTTTGAAGTGCGCCACATCGGTCTGAACTGCCCCGACGCGGAAAGCTCCATGGAGACGGCGAAGAAGATTTCCGCACTCATGGGCTGGCCCATCAAGGAAGGCAACTCTTCCAACTTTGTCGGCACGGGCTACGAGCTGATGAAGAAGCAGGGCCGCGGCACGAACGGTCACATCGCTATCGGTACGAACAGCGTCCCGCGCGCGAAGTGGCATCTGGAACAGCGTGGCTTCAAGTTCATTGAGGACAGCGCTGTGGTGAAGAACGGCAAGCTGATCGCCATCTATCTGGAAGACGAAATCGGCGGCTTTGCGTTCCATCTCGTGCAGAAGTAATTCATAGGCATCATTTACCAGTACAATATTAGGAGGAAAAATCCAATGGCTAAGGTTGTAACGTTCGGCGAAATCATGCTTCGCCTCAAGTCCCCGGCGTATGAGCGCCTGTTCCAGTCTCCCTCCCTTGAAGCGACCTTCGGCGGCGGCGAGGCGAACGTGTCTGTTTCGCTGGCGAACTACGGCATGGAAACCGCGTTCGTGACCGTGCTGCCCACCAACGATGTCGGCAATGCCTGCATCCGCGAACTGCGCGGCTTCGGCGTTGATACCACTAAGATTGTCCGCAAGGACGGCCGCATGGGTATCTACTATCTGGAAACCGGCGCTGTGCAGCGTCCCTCCAAGGTCATCTATGACCGCGCGGGTTCTGCCATCGCGGAAGCCAAGCCCGGCGACATCGACTGGGATAAGGCGTTTGAGGGTGCGACGTGGTTCCACCTGACCGGCATCACGCCTGCCATCTCTCAGGGCGCGGCGGATTTGTCTCTGGAAGCGGTGAAGGCGGCGAAGGCGAAGGGCATCCATGTGTCCTGCGACCTGAACTACCGCAAGAACCTCTGGAAGTATGGCAAAGACGCCAAGGAAGTCATGACCGAGCTGGTCAAGTACGTTGACACCGTTATCGCCAACGAAGAGGACTTCCAGAAGTCTCTGGGCCTGAAGGCGGAATCTCAGGGCGACGTGGAAGACGGCGCGCTGAACATCGAGAATTACAAGGCGATTGCGTCTCTGGCCATGCAGACCTACCCGAACATCAAGCGCGTGGCGATTACCCTGCGCGAGTCGAAGTCTGCCAACCACAACGACTGGTCTGCCTGCCTGTACAACGGCAAGGACTTCTTCCTCTCCCGCAAGTACGCCATCACCGATATCGTTGACCGCGTGGGCGGCGGCGACTCCTTCGGCGGCGGTCTGATTTACGGTCTGAACACCTACGCGGACGAAAAGACCGCGCTGGAGTTCGCTGTGGCGGCATCCTGCCTGAAGCACACGATTCTGGGCGACTACAACCGCGTCTCCGTCTCCGAGGTCGAGAGCCTGATGAAGGGTTCTGGCACGGGCCGCGTGCAGCGCTAAGCGGCGGTGGGCGAGGAACGAAGGAACGGCATCCGCATTAGAAAGCTGTTGATTTTCAAACATTCCCTTTCTAAACGTGGAAGTTTGCGATTTCGTTTGATTTGATTTCAAAATCCTCTTGACACGGCGATTCCTCCTGCATATAATGAAAGGCAGGGGGAGATGCTCCTGGGGTGTCTGACAGCACGCTGGTTTTCCCCACATTTCAACAAATGGAGTCCGGGTCTATGTTCGGCTATGTCATGCCCCCGTTGCAAAACGCCAGGGGAAGGCAGATGCAGACGGCAGGACACCTACCTGCTTTAACAGCGGGTGAAAAACATGCAGTGCATCGTCACTCTGGGAGCATCTTTTCTATTTGATGTGTCTGCGCAGGAGGCAGAGGTGAGAGCCTCTGTCTCCTTTTTTGCGCGACCGCAGAGCTGCGTTGTTTCCAAATCTGCACATCATGATTCGGAGACAGGCGAAGGTGGACGCTGCCTGCAGGCGGCGCTGCTCCCCCAAAGCACATCAGGAGGACAAAAATGTACTATATTGTTACGGATTCTTCCACTGACATGCCGCAGTCTTGGGTGGAGGCACAGCATGATTTCCACATCGTGTCGCTTTCCTGCACGATCAATGGCGTTTCCTCCGTTCCGGGAACGTCAGAAGTGGCGAAAAAGGAGACTTATCGTCAGCTCCGCAGCGGCGTGGTGATTAAGACCTCCGCCGTCAATACCGCGACGTGGGAGGAATGCTTCCAGAAGCTGCTGGACGATGGTCAAGATGTCCTTTGCATTACGTTCTCCAGCGGACTGTCCGGCACTTATGCCGCCGCAGCGGACGCGGCGAAGGAACTTGCGCCGAAGTACCCGAATCAGAAAATCATCGTGATTGACAGCCGATGCGCGTCGGCAGGCGAGGGTCTGCTGGTGCATTATGCGCTGCAGAACCGCGAACAGGGCATGCCCATCGAGGAGAACGCAAAGTGGGTCAAGGAGCATATTCAGCACCTGATTCACTGGTTCACCGTCGATGACCTGATGTTCCTCTATCGCGGCGGCCGCCTGTCTGCAACCAGCGCGGTTGTCGGTTCGCTCGTGCGTATCAAGCCGATTATGCACGTTGATGAGGAAGGTCATTTGGCAGTTGTGGAGAAGGTGACGGGCCGCCGCCGCAGCATCCGTATCCTTGCCAACCGCGTCAAGGAGCATATCGTCAACCCGGAAGGGCAGATGATTTTCATCAGCCATGGCGATTGCGAGGATGAGGCGAACGCGCTGGCGGACATCATCAAGGCGGAAATCCCCGGCATTGCGGGCGTCTTGGTGACGTATGTTGGCCCAGTCATTGGCTCCCACTCCGGCCCCGGTACGCTGGCGATTTTCTTCCTCGGCGACCACCGCTGAGTGCCATCGTAGAAAGGAAAGTGTATGAATTTCCCTGCTTTCTCGTTTCCACATCTGCCGGGACGCAACGACCCCTGCTGGTGCGGGAGCGGCCGCAAATACAAGAGCTGCCACTGCGCGTTTGACCAGCAGATTGCATCGCTGGCGGCACAGGGGCACATCGTTCCGACGCATAAGATGATTAAAACGCCGGAGCAGATTGAAAAAATCAAGGAAAGCTGCAAAATCAATATTGCCGTGCTGGACGAAATAGGAAAGCAAATTCATGAGGGCATGACGACGGCAGAAATCGACGACATCGTGTCCACCATGACGCGCGACATGGGCGGCATTCCCGCACCGCTGAACTACGAGGGCTACCCGTACAGCGTCTGCACGTCAGTGAATGATCAGGTCTGCCATGGCTTCCCGTCGAAGCACGTTGTGCTGAAATCCGGCGACATCATCAATGTGGACTGCTCGACCATCCTGAATGGCTATTTTTCCGATTCCTCCCGCATGTACTGCATCGGCGACGTCAGCGACGAAAACCGCAAGCTCGTGCAAGTGACGAAGGAGTGCGTCGAACTGGGCTTGGCGCAGGTGAAGCCGTGGGGTTTCTTGGGCGACGTTGGGCAGGCGGTCAACGACCATGCCCGCGCGAACGGCTACCGCGTCGTGCGCGAAATCGGCGGCCACGGCTGCGGGCTGGAGTTCCACGAAGACCCGTGGGTCAGCTATGTTACGAAGCGCGGCACGGAAATGGCGCTTGCTCCCGGCATGATTTTCACCATCGAGCCGATGGTCAATATGGGTACGGACGAGGTTGGAACGCATCCGGGCAACACATGGGAAATCTTCACGGTGGACGGCAAACCGTCGGCGCAGTGGGAAATCATGGTGCTTGTGACGGATACGGGTCACGAAGTGCTGTCTTGGTAAGCGGCTTCACCGCATATTCAGAAAAATCCCTGCATCACGCAAACGGTGCAGGGGTTTTCTTATGCTTGCAATAATCGTGCCAGCAACAGCGCCGTGTCGTCCATCTCCTGCGCCGTGTTGTAAAGCCCCGGCGAAAAGCGAATCGCGCCGCTTTGCAGCGTCCCCAACCACGCATGGACGGTCGGCGCGCAGTGAAGCCCCGCGCGCACGGCAATATCTGCTGCGTCGAGCGCATCCGCCAGCGCCCCGCCGTCATGCCCCGGCACGACAATGCTCGTAATCGCCATATGCGCCTGCCCATCGTCGCAGAGGATGCGCACGCCGGGAATCTCCCGCAGCCGCGCACGCAGGCGGTCGCACAGCGCCAGCTCGTATTCCTCGATTTCCGCCCGGTGCGTCCGCACGAATTTCACCCCCGCGTACAGCCCCGCTATGCCGGGCAGGTTCACCGTGCCGCTCTCGTAGCGGTCGGGCAGCATGTCCGGCTGACGGACGCTCTCGCTCATCGAGCCGGTTCCGCCAAGCAGCAGCGGTTCAGGGTTCATGCCGTAGCCCAGCACAAGCAGTCCCGTGCCCTGCGGCCCCAGCAGCCCCTTGTGCCCCGGCATTGCCACCATGTCTGCGCACAGCACGTCTGGCGAAACGTCCGACATCCCGGCCGTCTGCGCCGCATCCACCAGCAGGGGAACGCCGCGCTCCCGGCAGACCGCGCCCAGCTGTGCAATCGGCTGAATCAGCCCCGTGACGTTGCTGGCGTGGGCGATGATCACCAGTGCGGTTTTGCGGCTGATGACGCGGCGTAGAGAAGCAGGGGACAGGATACCGCGTTCATCCGGCGCAAGCATATGCACCGTGATTTCCCCGCGCGAAACGTAGCGGTCGAGCAGCCGCATGACTGCGTTGTGTTCCGCGTAGGAGCAGATGACCTCGTCGCCGCGCCGCAGCGTGCCGGAAATGGCGAGATTCAGCGCTTCAGTGCAGTTTGCGGTGAACAGAATCCGCTCCGGATGATGCACACCCAGCAGACGCGCAGCTTCCTCCCGGCAGTGCTCCACCACCCGTCCCGCGCGCAGTGCCAGCCGATGCCCGCCGCGTCCGGGATTCGCGCCCATCTTCTCCTCTACGCCCGCCATCGCCCGAATGACCTCCGGCGGCTTCGGGAAGCTTGTCGCGGCATTGTCCAGATAAATCATCAACGCATTTCCTCCATCGTCCGCGAACCTCGGCGGGCGTTTTTTCATATTATTCTAATGGCGAAAAGGAGGCGGTAGAACCGATGAGGGAGGAGTTTTGCATTGCGGCGTTCCGTTCGCGTCAACAGGTGATGGCGTTTGAACGCGATTTGCGCCAGCACGGGGTTCGTGCGTCGGTGATGATTACGCCGCGCGCGGTGGCGATGGGGTGCGGGCTGAGCGTCCGCATCGAGCGGGAGGATTTGCGCCGCGCCGTGCAGGTGTATCGGGCGACGAATCCGGGCAATCTGATTGGCTTCTATGACGTGTGGCAGGAGCCGACAGGGCGGACGACTGTGCGCCCGGCGGGGATTGAGTAACGAAAAGCGCCGCCTGATTTCGCAATGAGACCAAGCGGCGCTATTGTTATGCAATTGTACCTTTTAGTGCAGTTTCCGGCACACCTTGATGATTTCCTTGCCCGTGACGGTCGTTTCCTGCCCAAGCGCGTCGTGACCGTCCTTCATGCGGCGTGTAATGAGCAGCGTGTCATCATCGAGCGCTTCGATGTCGCAGTAGCCGAGGCGCAGCAGGTCGGATTCCTGCCGATGGCGCAGCTTGTTCGCGACGTACTTCTGCAGCGACTTGTCTTCGCGCCCCCACGGGAAGGCGCGGCGATTCCACGGATCGTGGCAGCCGGTCAGCCCAACTTCGTCCCCATAGTACACCGTTGCGCAGCCCGGCAGCGCGCACAGCAGGTCGATGCAAAGCTTGTAGCGCCTCACAGCTAACTCGTACTCTTCCACGTTCAGGTGGACATGCTGCTGATCTGCCTTGCTCAGTTCCTGACATTCGCGTCCAGCGAGGATGTTCAGCGCACGGCAGCGGTCGTGGCTGCCGACGAGGTTCATCAGCGCGTAACGGAACTGCGCCGGGTAAACTTCCTCCTGATGGTGGATCAGGCGCACAAAGGTGCTGGCGGACGTTTTGCCCATCACAAAGTTGAGAATCGCCTCGCGCACGGGGTAGTTCATCACGCTGTCGATCGTGTCGCCTGTGCAGTAGCAGCGCGTTTCGCCGTAAGCAACCTTGTTGCTCGCGTCCTCCCACACTTCGCCCAAGACAACGGCTTCCGGGTCAGCGGCCTTTGCGGCGGCGCGCAGCTTGCGCAGGAAGTCCACCGGCAATTCGTCCGCCACATCCAGCCGCCAGCCGCAGCTGCCCGCCTCAATCCAACGCGGCACAACACCCTCGTGCGGCTGGAACATGAACTTCTGGTATTCCGGATTGTCCTTGCGCAGCTCCGGCAGGGAGAGAATGCCCCACCATGCCTTGTAGTCTTCCGGATAGTGGTTGAAGGTGTACCAGTCGTAGTAGGGGGAGGATTGCCCCTGATAGGCGCCGAGCGTCGGATAATGCCCGAAGTGGTTGAAGTACACGCTGTCTTCGCCCGTGTGGGAAAATACGCCGTCGAGCATCACGCGGATGCCGACTTTCTTCGCCGCTTCGCACAGTTCGGTGAATTCCGTGTTCGTGCCGCACAGCGGGTCAACCTGCGTGTAGTCGCCCGTGTCGTAGCGGTGATTCGACCGTGCGCGGAAAATCGGGTTCAGGTAGATAATGTCGATGCCCATGTCCTTCAGGTAGGGCAGCTTCTCCTGAATGCCGGTCAGCGTGCCGCCGTAGAAGTCCAGCTCCTGATACTTGCCGCCGCGCAGGTCGCCCACGCCCAACAGCTCTTCATCCCAGTTTTTGTGGACATAGCGGTCTTTGCGGTCATCAACGGCTTTTGTTGGCGCATGGCGGAAACGGTCAGGGAAAATCTGGTAGATATTCGCCCCGTGGAAGGCTTCCGGCGTCTTGTAAGCCGGGTCGTAGAGCGTAATCTGGAAGGATTCCGGCTCGCCGTGGTCATACGCGACACCGACGCCGCCAAGTTTGTCCGGCTGGTTGCCATAGCGGATGGTGCGGCCGTCCTTGCGGTAAATCAGGAAGTAATACCAGAAAAGCCCCGGCGTGGTTGGCAGGGGAATGGCAACTTCCCAGACATGCTCAGCGGTCGGCAGCATGGTGTAGCAAAGTTCTTCCGTCATCCAAGTGCGCAGGACGACGCTCGTCGCTTCGTCGCAGTGCAGGCGAATCAGAACATTGCTGCCAGCCGGAGCAGGGCCGGACGGTGTGCGATAAAATTCGTTGTGGGAATCGTGCAGCAGCATGATATCCATCCATCCAATCATCAATAATTGCGGAAACACGGCAAAAAAGCCCGAAATGCTCCGGACTTTTGAACCGGGAGCACTGCGGATGGATATTTTTCCGCAGTGCTCTCAAAAATATGCAGTTTATACCTTGCGCTTGAGCGGGTCAAGATGCCAAATGGTGTCGTTGTACTCGCGAATTGTGCGGTCGGAGCAGAAAACACCGGACATTGCGGTATTGATGACCGCCATGCGGTTCCACTTGTCGCGGTCGGCATAATCCGTGTCGATGCGGCGCTGCGCCATCGAGTACGAGCCGAAGTCTTTCAGGACGAAGAACGGATCGGCCATGTTGCCCCAGTCGCCAATCAGCAGGCTGTGATACAAATCTTGCAGGGCGCTCGGCGCGTCCGGCAGCACGGTGCCGTCGATCATCTGGGTCAACGCCAGACGCAGTTCCTGATTCGTCTCAAAGATGGTCATCGGGTTGTAGTTGCGCTCACGGTACATATCCAGCACCGTGTCGGAACGCATACCGAAGATGTAGATGTTATCCATGCCGACCTGCTCGGAAATCTCGACGTTTGCGCCGTCCATCGTGCCGATCGTGATGGCGCCGTTCATCATGTACTTCATGTTGCCCGTGCCGCTGGCTTCCTTGGACGCGGTGGAAATCTGCTCGGAGATTTCGGTTGCCGGAATCAGCAGCTGCGCGCTGGACACGTCGTAGTTTTCGAGGAAGACGACCTGCAGCATCTTGCTGGCGCGCGGGTGCTTGGCAATCAGCGCGGACAGACCGTTGATGAAGCGGATAATCAGCTTGGCGCGGTTGTAGCCCGGCGCTGCCTTCGAGCCGAAGATGAACACACGCGGCTGCATGGTGAAGTTCGGGTCATTGACGATGCGGTTGTACAGCACAAGGATGTGCAAAGCGTTGAGCATCTGACGCTTGTATTCGTGCAGACGCTTGGACTGCGCGTCGAAGATGAAGTTCGGGTCAACGATTGCGCCCTGATGTTCTTTCAGGAAATTCGACAGGCGAACCTTGTTGCTGTGCTTAATCTTCTCAAACTGCTCGCGGAACGCCGCGTCGTCAGCATAGGGCGCAAGGTCATGCAGCAATTCCGGATCTTTCACCCAGTCCGTGCCGATGGTGTCGCAGATAAGCTTGGTCAGTTCCGGGTTGCACGCCATCAGCCAGCGGCGATGCGTGATGCCGTTGGTAATTGCGCTGAACTTCTCCGGCATAACGAGGTAGAAGTCGTGGAACGTCTCCTGCTTGAGGATATCGCCGTGCAGCTTGCTCACGCCGTTGGTGGAGAACGTCATGGCAACGCACAGGTTTGCCATGTGGATGTAACCGTAGGCAATAATCGCCATGCGACCCACGCGCTCCGCCTCGCCGGGGAAGAAGTTCCACAGGCGCGCGCAGAGACGCTTGTTCATTTCCACCAGAATCTGATAGATGCGCGGCAGCAGGCTCTTCACCATGTCTTCCGGCCACTTTTCGAGCGCTTCCGCCATGATGGTGTGGTTGGTGTACGCCATCGTGCGGCTGACAATCTGCTGCGCTTCGTCCCAGCCCAAGCCTTCTTCGTCCATCAGCAGACGCATCAGTTCCGGAATCGCCAGACCCGGATGCGTGTCGTTGATGTGGATGACGACCTTCTCAGGCAGCTTGCTCCAGTTCGTGCCGTTGAGCTTCTTGAAGTCCTTGAGGATGTACTGGAGGGTGGCGGAGGTGAAGAAATACTGCTGCTTCAAGCGGAGCAGCTTGCCTTCGTAGTGGTTGTCTTCGGGGTAGAGGATGTTGGAGATAGCTTCCGCCAGTTCCTTTTCCTCCGACGCCTGCACATAGTGGCCGTGGTTGAAGTCGCTCAGGTCAATGCGCTTCGGGGCGCGGGCGCTCCACAGGCGCAGACTGTTGACGGTGGAGGTGTCATAGCCCACCAGCGGCATGTCGTAGGGAACAGCCTCGACCGTGTTGTAGCCGACGTGACGGAACACCGTGCGGCCGTTCTCGTTGCCCATTTCAACGTGACCGTTGAAGTGCACCTCGCAGGCATCCTCCATTACGGGCATTTCCCACACGTTGCCGTTGCCCAGCCAGTAGTCCGGCAGCTCGACCTGCTGACCGTCCACAATCTTCTGGCGGAACAGACCGTATTCATAGCGGATGGAGCAGCCCATCGCGGGCAGGTCAAGGGACGCCAGCGAGTCCATGAAGCACGCTGCCAGACGGCCCAGACCGCCGTTGCCCAGCGCGGGTTCAGGCTCTTCCTGAAGCACCTTGTCCACGTCGATGTGCAGTTCGTCCAGCGCTTGCTTGTAGGCATCGAGCGAGACGAGGTTCAGGATGTTGGTGTATAGGCTGCGGCCCATCAGAAATTCCACGGAGAGGTAAAATAGACGCTTGTTGTTGTTCGTCTTGCGTTCTTCGCGGGAAATCATCCATTTCTGCATGATCTGGTCGCGGACGGTGGAAGCCAGTGCGCGATAAATCTGCCCATTCGATGCTTCCTCAATGGTGCGGCCGTTATAGCGCTGCAGCTTGCCGATAATGGATGCCTTGATGGAATCCTTGTCAAAAGATGTCGTAGGCATGGGAATCCTCCTTTTATTTGCAAAGGGCTTTCGTGGAATGCCGTTGAATGCCCTGCTTCGGAATCAAACATTGCGATGCAAAATCATTGTTTGCATTGCCGTCGTGTATCATACCACAGAAATGGGAAAATGACAAGTATGCTTCCCGCCAGCTTCCACGACAATTTGTCTAAAAACGCCCAAATCTGCCAAAGAACGCTGACGAAAAGTATCGAAAACAGCGAAAACCCATTGCTTTAGCAGCAAAAACCGGGCTGCACAAGGGTTCACAGCCCGGAAATGCCTCCGCAAATAATTATGCCGATTATTGCAGCAGATACAAACAGGTTACATACAGCCCAATGCACAGCAGCAGCAGCCCAAAGGAAATGCTCACGCTCATGCTGCGGATGCCGCCGGAAATTTCGCGGAAGGAAGCGTCCAGCACATACTCGAAGTCTGTGCGCATCGGGTGGCGGTGCAGAATCGTGCGGTTAAGCAGCCGCGCCAGTGCGTTCAGCGCGCGCCCCAGCGTGTAGGTGAAGCGGTTGCCGACTGGCACGGGCTTGCGTGTCTTGCGCATCCGGAAGATGGTCGCGCGGCTTGCCATCACGAGGTTTTCCGGCAGCTCCGCAATGAAGCGGAACACCAGCGTCAGCACCTGCGGCAGCAGCGTCAGCAGCAGCGGACGGTAGACAGCGTTCTCCAAGTCGAGCTTCTCGTTCCAGCGATTGACGTATAGGCGCACGCCGCCTTCGTCCTTGCGCGTTAGGAGCGGCAGGACAATCAGCAGATACACCGCCGCGCCGATGATGATGGAAATCGCCGCACCCTGCAGGTTCTCCGCCGAGAAGTACGCAATCGCTTCCTTCAGCGCGGGTACGCCGAAGAACGCCGCGCTTTTTGCCCCGAACGGTGTGAGCAGCAGCCCCGGCAGTGCGCCAAGGAAGGGGAGCGCCGCCGCACTGCCCAGCAGCGCAAACGCGGTTGTGCCGTTCATGTAGTGCGTCATGCCGTCGAATTCCGCCTGACGGGTCGGGTGCTTCTGCCAGAAAATGCAGATGTACAGCTTCGCCATGTACGCGACGGTCAGTCCGCCGCTGATGAGGAAGAGTACCTCAATCGCCTTGTAGCCCATCCACGCGCTGCCTGCCGCCTGCATTTCGCCAATCAGTTCCAGCAGCCCTTCGTGCAGCAGACTCTTGCTGTTGTACCCGCTGCCCAGCGGCGGGATGCACGCAATGCTCAGCGTCCCCAGCAGGAACGCAATGTGCAGCAGCGGCTTTTTGCGCCCGAAGCCGCGGATATCATCAAGATTCAGCGCGTGCAGGTTCATGTACACCACGCCCGCCGCGATGAACAGCGTCAGCTTGATGAGCGAGTGGTTCAGCATGTGCATCACGCTGCCATACGCCGCCAGCGTGCCTTCGTCGCCCAGCAGCACCATCACCGACAGCCCCAGCGTGATGAAGCCGATTTGGCTCATCGACGAGCAGGCGAGCGTCCGTTTGAGGTCGGTGGAGAACAGCGCCAGCAGTGCGCCGAGGAACATCGTAATCGCGGCGAAAATCATCAGCGCATTGCCGAACGCGGCATTGCCCTGCATCAGGTTCGCACACAGTACAATCAGCCCGAATACGCCGGATTTGGTCAGGATGCCCGACAAAAGCGCCGACGCGGGCGCAGGCGCAACCGGGTGCGCTTTCGGCAGCCAGATATGCAGCGGGAACAGACCGGCTTTCGCACCAAAGCCGACCAGCGTCAGCCATACCGCGACGGTCACGTCCTGCTGCCCCATGGCGGCGCGCAGGGACGCAAAGTCGAGTGTCCCCAGCTGATGCTGCAAGAGGAACAAGCCCATCAGCGTCGTCAGACCGCCGATGACTGCCACCGCAAGGTACGTCGCCGCCGCCCGGAGTGCGCCCGGCGTTTCCTCCTGCGCGACCCACGCATAGCTGGCAAACGACATGATTTCAAAGAACAGGAACGTCGTGCCGAGGTTGTCCGAGAGGAACACGCCCAGCGTCGCACCGAGCGTCATCAGCGTGAAGAAGCTGTACCGCGCCTTGTTGCCGTGATGCTGGAAGTATTCTGGCGCAAACAGCCCCGTCATCATCCACATGAAGGCGGCGACGCAGCTGTACAGCCCGCGGAAGCCGTCCGCACGCAGGTACAGCCCCAGCCCGCAGAAGCCCGGCACGGCGACTTCGCCCTCCGGCAGGAACAGCAGTGCCGCGCTCAGTGCGAAAATCACAATACCCGTGATGCTCACGAACCCGTTCATGGCGCGTTCATCCCGGCGGCCAAGCATATAGGCGATGATGGCGGCGAGGAAGGGCAGGAAGGTCAGCAAAATCAGAATCCACGATGTCATCTTTCTTTCCTCCTGTCCTTAGAAAATCACACCAGCGGAAATATTCCGCAGGAATGTCACCAGCGGCTGCGACCACAGCCCCAGCCCAATCATCAGCGCACACAAAATCCCCATCGGCAAGAGCATCATCCAGCTGGGATCGAGCTTCTGCCCCGCCAATTGCGCCTGATCAGCGTTGAGCGGGCGGAAGTACATCGGCAGTGCGGCAGTGAAGAGGTAGATTGCCGTCAGGATGGCGGAGATGATGAGACAGACAATCGCGACTGTTCCCATTGGCAGCTCCGTGGCGGACGCGGCGGTCAGCAGATTCCACTTGCTGACGAAGCCTGCCAGCGGCGGCGTGCCGACCAGCGCAATGCTGCCCAGCAGGAAGATGCCACACGTCGCAGGCATAATCCTGCTGTATCCGCGCAGATCCTGCACATACTCCTTGCCGGTCTTGATGAGAATCGCGCCTGCGCAGTAGAACAGCGTAATCTTGATCACGCCGTGAATCACCAGATGGCTCAAGCTGCCCGTCATGCCGTCGGGAGTCATCAGCGCCGCGCCCATGAGCATGTAGGATAGGTTGGAGATGGTCGAGTACGCCAGACGGCGCTTGAAGTGCTGTTCGCGAACCGCCATTGTCGAACCGAAGAGAATCGTGAAGCAGCTAAGCAGCAAAGCGACCGTCTGCGCCCACGTCCCGTAGAGGAACGACGCGCCGAAGGAGTAGTAAATCACGCGCAGGACAGCATACGCGCCCGCGTTGACGACCGCCACCGCGTGCAGCAGCGCTGTCACGGGCGTCGGGGCGACAGAAGCCGCCGGCAGCCATGCGTACATCGGGAAAACAGCCGCTTTCGTGCCGAAACCGACGAACGCCAGCAGGAACACGAATTTCAGCAGTTCTTCCATCCCGCTGATTTTTTCCGCGTCCAGCACGCCGCCGAGCACAAAGTCCGTCGTCGTGCCGTAGTAGATGATGAACACCAGCGCAATGAACGCCAGCGCCGCGCCGGAGATGGAGAAGGTGAGGTACTTGCGCCCTGCGCGGATGGACATGGTGTCCTTTTTGTGGATGACAAGAGGCAGGGTAATCAGCGTCAAGCACTCATAAAAGACGTAGAGCGAGAACAGGTTTGCCGAGAACGCGACGGCCAGCGTGACGGCGTAGCTCATCGTGTAGTAGCTGAAGAACGTGTTCGGGCGCTCCTCGTGCTGCATGTACTCAAAGCCGTACAGCGACGCCAGCGGCCAGAGGATGGATACCAGCCCTGCGAAAATGCAGCTCATGCCGTCCACACGGAACGCAAGCGCCAGCTCGCTGTTCATGTGGCAGAGAACGTAGGTGGTATCCGTGCGGGTGAGCAGCAGCACCCACGTCAGGATGCTCGTCGCCAGCACGATGGTTTCAACGTAGATTCCGCGGGATTTCGCGCTGGAAAAGCGCATCAGTCCCATTGCCGCGCCGCCAAGCATGGGCAGCGCGATGGTCAAGAATAACAGCATATGCGCTTCCTCCTTACAGCAGTGCGGTCAAAATGGGGGAAAGAAGGCCGGTCAGCAGCGACGGGAACATGCCCAGCGCCACTGACAGCACCGTCAGCACCAGCATGGGAATGAGCATCGACGCGGACGCTTCGCACTTTTCGCCGACTTGTGCGTCTTTTCCGGGGAAGAAGCCGCGCAGGACAATCGGCATCAGGTAGCCAGCCGTCAGCAGGGCGGAGAGCAGCAGCACAACGGGCCCAAACCAGTTCAGCCATGAAGCCACGCCCGTCATGGCAAGGCTGCCCTGCGCCAGCTCCCACTTGCTGAAAAAGCCCAGACACGGCGGAATGCCAATCAGCCCAAGGCTTCCGATTGCGAAGCACCACATCGTGACCGGCATCCGCTTGCCGATACCGCGGAGGGCATCCACCTGCGTTTCGCCTGTTTTCAAGATGACTGCGCCCGCACCCATGAACAGCACGTCCTTGACCAGCGAGTGGCACACGACGTGCAGCATGGCGCCGAGCAGCCCCAGCGGATGCAGCGTGCTCAACCCGAACACGACGTAGCTCACCTGACTGACCGTAGACCATGCCAGCCGCTTTTTGAGGTGATGCTCCCGGTACGCCAGCAGCGAACCGATGAAAACCGTCAAGAGCGAGAGCGCCATCAGCACCGTCTGCACCCACGTTCCGCGCAGGTTCTGTGCGCCGAGGAAGCAGTAAATGACGCGCAAAAGACCCAGCACGCCCGCTTTCGTAATGACGCCGGACAGCACCGCCGACGCCGGGGAAGGCGCGGCCGGGTGCGCCGTCGGCAGCCAGCCGTGCAGCGGATACAGACCCGCCTTCGCGCCGAAGCCCAGCAGCATCACACCGCCAATCGCCAGCACAAAGCCCTCATGCCCCGCGACTTTCGCCATGTCCAGCGCACCGCCAGACGCGAAGGACAGCGACTGCGCGTACGGGGCAATCGCGAAAATGCCCAGCAGCACCAGTGACGCGCCGACGACGGAGTAAATCAGGTACTTAATGCCCGCCGCGACCGCTTCCTTGCTGCCGGAGTGCATCACCAGCGGCATGGTCAGCAGCGTCATGGCTTCGTAGAACATGTAGAAGGTGACCAGACTCCCGGACATGCACAGCCCCATCAGCACGCCCAGCGTCAGCAGATACAGGCAGTAGAAACGCTTTTCATGCCCCTCGTGCGCCATGTAGTCAAACGAGTAGAACCCCGCCGCCGCCCAGACGAACGCCATCAGCACACAGAAGCACATGCCGATGCCGTCCACATGCAGCGCAATCTCCACGTTGTCCGACAGCGTGAAGAGCGTCAGGTCGCGCCCAGACGTCAGAAACGCCGGAAGCAGCGACACGAGCGTCAAAATCAACCCGATTTGCACCGTCAGGCGGCGGATTTTCCCCTCCGCGAACGGCTTTGTCAGCAGAAGCAGCCCCGCCAGCATGGGCAGCAGCAGAGGAAGAAGCAGCCATAGATTCATCATTCGTTTCCTCCCTTACCCAAATGTCGCCAAACCCGCGGGGATGGCGCTGACGAAGGTTTGCGCGAAAAGCCCCAGCGCCACATTGACGATGGAGAACGCCACCAGCGAGGCATTGAAGCAGAAGCCGCGCTGACCGCGGGCGACGGAATACACCGCCCCCGGCACAGGCTTGCGGTAGAGCGTAATCACTGTGCGCAGGAAGTACAGCGTGTTCAGCCACGTCGAAATTGCCAGTGTAATCAGCACCAGCATCGTCCGAGCACCGCCGACATCCATCGCGGCAAGGGCGAAATTCAGCTTCGATGCGAATCCGCCGAGGAACGGGAAGCCGACCATGCTCAGCGCGCCGATGGTGAACGCCACGCCCGCAATCGGACTGCGGAAGCCTGCACCGCGCAGGTCACGGAACTTCTTGGAGTTGTTGGAAGCGTCCGCTAAGCCGCCCGCGGCGAGGAAAAGCATACTCTTGCACACCGCATGGCTGAAGATGTGGAACGTTGCCGCCATCATGCCTTCATCCGTGCCCAAGCCGATGCCCATGAAGACATAGCCAATCTGCGCGACGGAGGAGAACGCAATCATCCGGCGAATGTCGGTCTGACGAATGGCGGAAATGCTGCCCATCACCATGCCGACAAGCGCGAAAACAAACAGCACATCCTGAATCCCGGTGGAGACGATGACGTCCAGCCCAATTACGCGGTACATAATCTTCATCAGCAGGAAGATGTAGCCCTTGCTGACCAGAGAGGACAGCACCGCAGCGGACGTCGGGGTAGAATAGGCGTAGGCATCCGGCACCCATGTGTGGAACGGGAAGAGGGCGCTCTTGATGGACAGACCGATGGAAATCAGCGCGACGACAACCGTCAGCGGCACTTGATACTGCCCGGACTTCGCCAGTGCCGCAACTGCTTCCTTCATGTTGCTCATCAGCAGGTGACCCGTCAGGTCATACAGCAGGATGATGCCCAGCAGGAAAAGACCTGAGCCGATCAGGTTCATGATCATGTAGCGCGTCGCGGCGACGAGCGTGCGCCCGCGCTTGCGGATGGCAATCAGCGCACACGCCGCCAGCGTCATGATTTCAAGGAAGACGTAGGCGGTGAAAATATCGTTCGTGTACACCTGCGCCATCAGCGCCGCCGTCAGCAGCAGCAGCACGACGTAGTACAGGCTGACCTTGTTCTGGTCAATGTGCTCGTCAATCTTTTTCAAGCCGCCGAGCAGGCTCAGCAGCATAATCAGGCTGAAGAACAGGGCGGTCACGGCCTCCAGCTGACCCGCGCGGATTTCGTTGCCCCACGGCGCGGGAAAGTGACCCATCATGTAGGTGTAGCTCTCCGCGCCGGATGCGAAAATGGCGGAAATCACGCCGGAGAGCGACGTGACCACCAGCAGCGCGAACATCGTCCAATACCGCGCCCAGCGAGGCTTGAGGACGCTGGTCACTGCCGCCGAACCCAGCGGCAGCAGGATGCACAGATAGGGGATGGAATGCCAGAGCGGCTGTGACATCAGGTTTCCTCCTCCTTCCGGCAGAGTGCGGTAATCTCGTCAATATCCAGCGTGTGATACTGCCGATAGAGCCGGACGGTCAGCGCGAGCATCAGCGCCGTCACCGACACGGAGACGACGATACCCGTCAGCACCAGACCTGCCGGAATGGGGTTGATGTAGGCTTCCATGGACGTAACGCCGTCCACCACAATCGGCGCTTTCCGCCCCGCAATGTAGCCCTTGACCGCCAGAAAGAGGTAAATGGCGCTGTCCATCATCGAGAAACCGATAATTTTCTTAATCATGTTCTTGTGCAGCAGCAGCGTTGTGAAGCCGATGCCGAAGAGAATCATGGCGGCCATTTCTTCGTAGTTTGTAAAATTCATGGCTTACATGTCCCCCTTTCTGAAAAGCGTATAGAAGGCGTACATCGTGCAGCAGACGACCAGTCCGACGGCGATGTTCAGGTACGGAATCAGCCCTGCGGAGAAAATCATGCCGGGCGTACCCGTTGTGATGATGGACGGCAGATGGTTCGCGCCGGTGAAGAAGCTGTACGCCTTGCTCAGCGCATAGAACGACAGCGCAACGCAGGACACAATCTTGAACGTCGTGAAAGTGAAGAAACGCTCCGTGCGCTTGAAGCCGAACGCGTTCAGGTACAGAATCAGGCCTGCGCCCATAATCGCGCCGCCGGAGAAGCCGCCGCCGGGGGAAATATGTCCGTTCAGAATAACGTACACGCCGAACATGAGAATCAGCGGCACAAGAAAATTCGCCGCGTGCTGCAGGATGGCGTCGTTCTTCGGCTCATACATGCGGTCGTCAGCTTCGGCTTCCAGCTGTTCGGTGGAGGGCTTGCCGTCCTTGCTGCCGGATACGCGCAGCAGAATCAGCACCGAGCAGGCGGCAATGAACAGCACGTTCGATTCGCCCAAGGTGTCAAATGCGCGGTAGTCCAGAATCATGCCCGCAACGATGTTGACCGCACCGGTTTCCTCCATGCCCTTCTCAATGTAGCGCTGGCTGACTTCGTTGTTGACCGGGTTGTCGGGATTGCCGAACGGCGGCAGGTAGCTGGCCGTCTGCAGCAGCACCCAGATGATGGAGAAGCACACAACCACCGCCAGCAGACGGTACAGCCACGTCAGCAGCTTCTTGCCGCGCGTGTGCGCCCATTGATGGTAGCGCTCGTACAGCGTCTCGTCCTTGTCCAAACTCTCCTGACGGTGCTGCTCGAATTTCGTTTCGCGGGTGAGGGCGTCCTGCGAGTCGGGCAGCAGGTGCTCTTCGCTGCCTTCGTCCAGTTCGTGCGCCATGGCATCATCGAGCAGACCCGAACCGCCGTCCAGCCACTTCAGCAGCCGCGGAAACCAGCTTTTTTCGTAATTATTCCTGATCTTCGCCATGCCGCGTCACCCCTTCCTGAACGTTGTTTGTGGTCTTGTCCGTGCCCTTTTGGATGTCGATGGCGTGGATTTTCTTCAGCGTCACGAACAGAAGCAGGCTTGTGATGCCTGCGCCGACAGCCGCTTCGGTAATCGCAAGGTCGGGCGATTCCAGCAGAATCCAGATAACGCTCATCGCCAGCGACTGCCCCATGAAGATGACCAGCGCCGTCAGCAGGTTCTTCGTCAGCGAGACGGAGACAGCGCAGCTGATGATGAATACCAGCAGCAGAATGTGCAGCACCTGCATGGTCAATCGCCCTCCTTTTCGTGCTGAACCGCCGTTTCGTCCATGACGGTCATGTCCTTTTCCAACTCGTCGTTGATGGTCACTTCCAGCCGCCCAATCAGGTGCGACGCGACGGGGCTGGTAATCCACAAAAACAGAATCACGACGACCATTTTTGCCGTCGCCACGGTAAAGCCGGTCGCGACGGACAGACCGGAGAGCATCAGAAAAATGCTGACCGTGTCCATCAGCGAAGCGGCGTGAATGCGCGTGAGGGCATAACGGAAGCGGTACAGCCCCAAAACGCTGGAAATCATGCAGAATACACCGGCAAGCGTCAGCAGGGCGGCAATCACAAAACGGAAAATCTGCCAGAAGTCACTCATGCGATTCACCCTCTTTCGCCTGATTTTCCGTCGCTTCCCGGCGGCGGCGCTTTTCGCGGTAGACACCCATGTAAATCTTCGTCAGCAGCACCACCGCGAGGAAGGACAGCATCGTGTAAATCATCGCGATGTCCACCAGATACCCCTCGTTCATCAGGAATGCCAGCACGCAGATGGTGATAACAATCAGCGTACCCATCATGTTGATGGAAATGACGCGGTCGGCAATGCGCGGCCCGCGGATGGCGCGAATCAGGCAGAACAGCAGCAGTACGCCGATGACAATCAGCGTCCCATTGTAGAGAAATGCGTAGGCGTCCGTCATGCTTTTTTCGCTCCTTTCTTGGATTTCTTGGCTTTCGGCGTTCCTTCCACCGCCATCACGCGGCGCTCCATCTCAAACCCCTCCTTGCCCACGTCAAAGGACGTGTCAAGGCAGTGGATGAGGAACAAATCGTCGTGCATGTCCACGGTAATCGTGCCGGGCGTCATGGTGATGGAGTTCGCCAGCACCACTTTACCGGGCAGTGTCCGCACATGGGTGTGGAATGAAGTGATTTCCGGCTCAACAACGAGCTTCGGCGACCACACGAGTTTGATCGTCGCCCATGCCGAGAGGAAAACTTCCTTCACCAGATACAGAAAGTACCCGATGATGCGCGGCAGACGGCGCACAATCGCCCATTCCTTCTTTGGCGAGTAACCCATGAACTTGACGATGAACGCGTACAGCGCCGCCGAGACAACCAGCCCAATCAGCGCAATTTCGAGCGTCCAGCTGCCGTTGAGCAGCACCCAGAAACCAAAAAGCAGAAAAAACATCCCGTAACCTCCTTGTACCGCACGCGGGAGACGCGGTAAAAAATCAGTCCGCCGTCTATTCTATATCTTCCTATTAAATATGTCAACAGGGAAAACGATAAAATTCGCGGGAAAAATCAACACGCTGACTTTTTATGCTGGGCGGTGTTTTTTCCTGTCAGGCAGACCGATTTCGGAATGGAAAGCCCACACGGGTGTACTTGTCATATGATGGCGGATGTGCTATAATGTCGATATTCGGCACAAACGCCGGAGGAAGAAAGGAAGAAACACGATGAAAAAACTGACAGCATTGCTGGTGCTGATGCTGACGATGGGGCTGTCCATCCTGCCGGCGCAGGCGGAGGTGGAGCGCTCGAAGCTGCTGGATGCTGCCTTTTCCATGCTGGAAGAGGGGAACGACTTTGTGCGCCGCTACAACGAAATGACCGGCGCTGAGGTGACAGCGACGTTTGTGGACGGCTGCCCGTATTTCTTCGGCGGCAAGGCAGATGACGAAACGACATTGACGCGCCTGTTCTCCCGCGCGCCGCTGTACAGCAAGCGCGAAATCTGGGAGCAGACCCGCTTCTATGACAAGGGTTCGTACTATCTCTATGGGCTGGACTGTTCCGGCTTCACGCAGTGGGTGTATGCCGAGGCGGGGCTGCCGAAGCATGACAGCCTGTCCAACATGATTCTGCAGTATGGCAAGTACGGCAAGAACCATGTGTACAGCCACCGCAAGGGCAAGGGAATGCCGTCGTATGACAAACTGGCGGAGAACCTGCAGGTGGGCGATCTGCTGGTGGCGAAGAAGCGTGCGCGCCATATCATGATGTTCATCGGCACGCTGCGCGATTTTGGCTACACGGAGGAGGAACTGCCGGAGCTTGCGCCGTATCTGGATTACGCGCTGGTGATTCACTGCGGGCCGAATTTCGCTTATACGGACCGCATTCAGGCGTTCCTTGATGCCCATCAGGATGATTCCTACTACAAGGGGGTCAAGACGACCGACGGCGGCGTGGCGATTTCCATCATCGGCGTGCCGTTTGCGGATGCGCCCAATCACGGCTCATACGGGGTCAACGACTTTGCGTGGTTCGATATGCCCGACGGCTACAAGCTGACGATTTGGGATCTGCCGAACGCGACATCCTTCTGCTGGTTCCGCATGAATCCCTGAAAATGCCGCCGCTGGTTGCAGAAATACGCAGAAAGAACATTTCTTGCTTGCAATTCCGCCGCCTTTGCGATAGAATAAACTGATATCCTTTTCACAAGAGGGAGGAAGGCACAATATGTTTCCCATTGTCAAAAAGCGTGTGCTGAATGAAACGGTCACGCTCATGGAAATCGAAGCGCCGCTGGTGGCGCGCAAGGCGCTGCCAGGGCAGTTCATCATCTTCCGCATTGATGAGGAAGGCGAACGCATCCCGCTGACCATTGCCGGTTACGACCGCGAGAAGGGCACTGTCACCATCATCTTCCAGAAAGTCGGCTACACGACCATGAAGCTCGATACGCTGAACGAGGGCGACGCGCTGCTGGATTTCGTCGGCCCGCTGGGTGAGCCGAGCCATACCGAGGGCGTCAAGCGCGCGGCGGTCATCGGCGGCGGTCTGGGCGTGGCGATTGCCTATCCGCAGGCAAAGGCGCTGCACGAGGCGGGCTGCGAGGTGGACTTGATTGTCGGCTTCCGCAACGAACACCTCATTATCCTGAAGGATGAACTGGCGGCGGCCTGCACCGACCTGACCATCATGACCGACGACGGTTCGAACGGCAACAAGGGCTTTGTGACGCAGGCGCTTCAGGCGAAGCTTGATGCAGGCAAGGCGTACGACGAAGTGATTGCCATCGGCCCGCTGCCGATGATGAAAGCCGTATGTGACCTGACCAAGCCTAAGGACATCAAGACCATCGTGTCCATGAACCCGATTATGATTGACGGCACGGGCATGTGCGGCGGCTGCCGCGTGACGGTTGGCGGCGTGACGAAATTCGCGTGCGTGGACGGCCCGGACTTTGATGGGCATCAGGTGGACTGGGCGGAAGCAATTTCCCGCAGCCGCATGTTCCGCCCGGAAGAGCAGCGGGCGATGGAAAAGCTCCACAAGTGCCGCCTGACGGGAGGTGTTCGATAATGCCGAACATGAGTCTTCAGAAGCATCCGATGCCGGAGCAGCAGCCGGACATCCGCGCGACGAATTTCAAGGAAGTCGCGTTGGGCTACACCCGCGAAATCGCCATGGAGGAAGCTGACCGCTGCCTGCATTGCAAGAATGCGCCCTGCGTCAAGGGCTGCCCGGTGAATGTGCCGATTCCGGACTTCATCGCGCATATTAAGAAGGGCGAGTTCCAAGAAGCGTATGAGACGATTCGCTTGCAGAACGGCCTCCCGGCGATTTGCGGCCGCGTCTGCCCGCAGGAAACGCAGTGCGAAAGCAAGTGCGTCCGCGGTATCAAGGGCGAACCGGTCGCTATTGGCCGTCTGGAACGCTTTGCGGCGGACTATGCCATGACCGAGGGCACGGTGTCCGCGGAAACAGCAGCGCCGACGGGCAAGAAAGCGGCAGTTGTCGGCTCTGGCCCCGCGGGTCTGACCTGCGCGGCGGATTTGGCGCGCGCGGGCTGGGACGTGACCGTCTACGAAGCGCTCCATACCCCCGGCGGCGTGCTGATGTACGGCATCCCGGAGTTCCGTCTGCCGAAAGCGCTCGTGCAGAAGGAAATTGACAATATCCGCAAGCTGGGCGTGAAAATCGTCACGAATGCGGTTGTCGGCCGCGCCATGACGGTGGAAGAACTGCTGGAAGAGGGCAACGACGCGGTCTTCGTCGGATCGGGCGCGGGTCTGCCGAACTTCCAGAAGATTCCCGGCGAAAGCCTCTGCGGCGTGTATTCCGCCAATGAGTTCCTGACCCGCATCAACCTCATGCGCGCCTACACCTTCCCGGAGCATGATACGCCCGTGAAGGTTGGTCAGCGCGTGGCGGTCATTGGCGGCGGCAACGTCGCGATGGACGCTGCCCGCTGTGCGCGCCGTCTGGGGGCGGATGTGTCGATCGTCTACCGCCGCAGCGAGGCGGAAATGCCCGCTCGCAAAGAGGAAGTTCACCACGCCAAGGAGGAAGGCATCCACTTCCGGATGCTGACGAACCCCAAGGCGATTCTGGGCGATGAAAACGGCTTTGTCCGCGCCATGACGTGCGTGGAAATGGAACTGGGCGAGCCGGACGAGCGCGGGCGCCGCCGTCCCGTGCCGAAGCCCGGCAGCGAGTTCGACCTGCCCGTGGAGACGGTCGTTGTCGCTATCGGCAACAGCCCGAATCCGCTGATTAAGAAAACCACGCCTGACCTGCCGACCGAAACGTGGGGCGGCATCACGACGGATGAACACGGCCGCACGGGCAAAAAGCATGTCTATGCGGGCGGCGACGCCGTGACGGGCGCTGCGACGGTTATTCTGGCAATGGGCGCTGGCAAAAAGGCGGCGCAGGCCATTCTGGAAGATGCCGCAAAGGAAGAATAAACCAATTAAGACGCCTGACCGTGCTTGCGGCGGGCGCTTTTTTTGCGCTCGACAAATCAGGAAAATAGGTGTATAATGGAAGTGGCAAGAGAAGAGATAGGAGGGGACACCCATGAGCAAAGGCAAGCGACTGGTATTGGCATTGGTGCTGCTGGTGACGTTTTGCACCGTGGCGATTGCGGCATCCCCGAAGGTGGACAGCATTCTGCAGGAGCACGACGTGCTTGTGCCGTTCTTCCTGCCGCGCACGCTTTTCACCATCACGCCGCAGGGCGACGACGTAACATGGTCAATCAGCCGAAAGAACGGCGACGAATGGGAGGACGCGACCGTTTCGTGGGATCAGTCCACACCGCTGCAGGGCGAAATCGGCGCGGACGACGGTCAGCAGCGCATCTGGTGGAATTTCAAGAATTACGGCGATAACACCGGACATGACGGCGGCGTGACGCATCGGCTGGACGTCAAGGTCAACGGCAAAACGGTCACGCAGGTGGATTTCGATGTGACCTATGTGCCGGAGCTGGGGCTGGACTACATTTCCCTGCGCGACTGGAAGACGGAAGAGGACTTGAAGGCAGCGCGGTACGCGTGGTACAACAAGGCGGAGGTTTGCTCGTTCGGCCCGCAGTTCAAGGAGGCTTGCGATGAGCTGACGGACGAGTGGTACCGCTTCTCTGTCGTTGACTTGAGCCAGCAGGGCACACAGGTGTTCGACATGATTGCGAACGACACCTGGCATCTTGGCTATGTGACCGTGACGGTGGACGGCGATTGGGCGCAGGTGGATTATTTCTGCTCCGAAGACCTTGACCCGGACAGCCAGTGGGATCAGGTGCACGTCTACCGCGAGTTTTTCACCTTCTTCCGCAGCACGGAGGAGGTGCACCGCCTGACGCCGCGGCGTATTGAATCGCCGTTCACCTTCGGCAAGCCGTTCCGCATTTCGGATTATTTCGGCGATGACCGCGTGGCACTGCTCTACGTCAACAATCTGATGTCTTTCAGTACGGCAAACCCGTATGTGACGCGTTTCGGGATGAATAAACCGGAAAATCAGGATACGCTCAACGCCATGAAAGCGCTGATGAATCACGCGCTGTAAGAAGGGACGGTACGCGCCGCCCCTTTTTTCTGCGGCATGATGGCGCATTTGTCCCCGCGAACCCTTGAAATTTGCGCGGGGATGCTGTATACTATCAAAGGGGCTTATGCGCCCGAAAGGAGACCGGCAAATGAAACTGATTATTGCAATCGTGCAGGATGAAGATGCCTCCCGGCTGGTGAATCAGCTGATGAAAGCCGGAATCGGCGTGACGAAGCTGGCGACGACCGGCGGCTTTCTGCGTGCGGGAAACACGACACTGCTCATCGGCGTGGATGACGCGAAACTGCAGGGAACGCTGGATATTATCGAGAAAGTCTGCAAGTCGCGGAAGCAGATGGCGGCATCCCCGACACCGATGGGCGGCGCGAGCAATGTCTACACGTCTTTCCCGATGGAAGTGACGGTTGGCGGCGCGACAGTGTTCGTCCTGACAGTCGATCAGTTTATGAAACTTTGAGGGAGCGTCAAATGGCGGCACAGACAGGGAATGCAGCGCCCGTTCTGAGCGATTTTGAGGGACAGGGCGCTGTTTATGATGGCTTGATGCGCACGCTGCGCGACGGCACGTTCGTTCACGCGTACCTCATCACCGGGCTGGAAGGCATGGGCAAGCGGACGCTGGCGCGGCTGCTGGCGCAGTATTGGCTCTGTCAGGCGCCGGAGGGGGAGAAACATCCCTGTGGTGTGTGCCGGGCGTGCCAGCAGGTGCGGGACGGGACGCACGCGGACTTGGTCATCATTGCGCCCGGCAAACCGATTAGCCCGGACGTGCGCCCTGACATGAAGTCCATCCCGGTGGATGAAATTCGTGCGCTGATTGCGATTACGGCCCGCCACACATTCGAGGGCGGACGGCGTGTTGTGCTGATTGAACAGGCAGACAAGATGAATCCACCCGCGCAGAACGCCCTGCTCAAAACGCTGGAAGAGCCTGTGCCGGGCACGATTTTTCTGCTGATGACGGAATCGCCGTCGCTGCTGCTGCCGACGATTGTCAGCCGCTGCCGCGAACTGAAGCTGCATCCGTGGGATGACCGAACGGTGCTGTCCGTATTGGAAAAGCACGGCGTGACGGGTCAGCGCGCGCAGGAGGCACTGCATGTCAGCGGCGGATCAATCGGCAAAGCGCTGGCGGTCGCGGGCGATGAGCAGTATTGGCAGCGGCGGAGCGAGGTTATGCGCGATTTCTTCGCCTTGGAGCGGCGGAGCGATATTCTGCGCATCTCCAGCACATGGAAAGACCGCAAGGACGACGCGGAAGAGCTGCTCGACGATGTGGAGGACATGCTGCGGACGCTGCTGCTGTGCCATTTGGGGCAGCGGAGCGAAAGCGCCGTGACGCCTTATCCGGCGGCGTGGCAGCGGTTCAGCCGCGAGGGAGAATTATCCGCCATGATGCGTCTGCTGGATGCTGTTGCACAGGCACGGCAGATGCGGGCGAATCAGGTGACATGGCAGGCAGTGGTCGAACGGCTGCTGCTGAGCCTGATGGAGGAAAAAAGCAAATGGTCAACGTAATTGGCGTTCGATTTGAGAACGCGGGGAAGCTGTATTTTTTCACGCCCGGTGCGCTCTGGCCCACGCCGGGTGATTTTGTGATTGTTGAGACGACGCGAGGCATTGAGTTCGGCGAGGTCGTCACAGAAGTGCGCGAAATTGACGACACGAAGCTGACGACGCCGCTCAAGCAGGTTGTCCGCATCGCGACGGAAGAGGACATCCTCCACGACAAGGAGAATAAGGCGGCGGAGAAGGAAGCCTTCACCATCTGCCAGAAAAAGATTGCCGACCACAAGCTGGATATGAAGCTGGTCAGCGTCGAATACACGTTTGACAACAAGACGATTCTGTTCTACTTTACGGCGAACGGGCGTGTGGACTTCCGCAGCCTGGTCAAGGACTTGGCGGGTGTGTTCAAGACGCGCATTGAGCTGCGGCAGATTGGCGTCCGTGACGAAGCGAAGATGCTCGGCGGACTTGGCCCCTGCGGCCGCCCGATTTGCTGCGGCACGTTCCTTGGCGACTTCCAGCCCGTGTCCATCAAGATGGCGAAGGAACAGAATCTGTCGCTCAACCCCATCAAAATCAGCGGTGTCTGCGGTCGTCTCATGTGCTGCCTGAAGTACGAGCAGGATACTTACGAGGAAATCCGCAAGTCCATGCCCAAAGAGGGCAAGGAAGTCATGACGCCAGACGGCGTGGGCGTCGTGTGCGAATTGAAAATCATCACTGAATCGGTCAAGGTGCGCATCAAGAAGGGCGACAGCTTTGAAATCAAGGAGTACCCTGCGACCGACGTGCAGCGCTTGACCCCGCAGAATGCGCCGCGCCCGGAAGCACAGCGTGCGGAGAAGCCGGAGCAGAAGCAGGATACTCCTGAAGCTGCGGAAATCAAGGAGTGCCCCGCCTGCCCGGAACGTCCGCCGCGCGCAGAGCGTCCGATGCGTCCTGAAAAGCCGATGAAGGCGGAGAAGCAGCCGGAAGCACCGAAGCCGGAAAAGCCCGCTGAAGCGCCCAAACCTGCCGTCAGTCCGTGGAAGATGGCGGTCGAGCAGGCGCTCCGCGCTGCGCAGAACAGTGCGGATATGGCGGATGAGGTCATTGAGCAGCCCGTGCAGGAAGCACCCGTAAGCGAGGAACCTGTCGCCATGCCGGAAGCGGCACCGGCGGCAGCGTGCGAAGCCGTGGAGACGGTCGTGGAAGAATCCGCAGAGGGTGCTGAAACGCCCCTTTCAGCAAGCACCGAAGCGGTGGAAGAAGCCGTTGAGGATGCCATGGAAATGCCTTTGATTCCGCTGGACGAGGATGACGACACCATCTAAATCCCACGAACGATTTTGCCCCAAAGGAAGCTGCTGGGGCTTGCAATTCGCGGCAATTCGTGATATGATATTGCCATCAACCAGTGCGTTGATAAACCAAGTATAAGTTTCACAAGGAGGACATTCCATATGGCTTACAAGATTTCTGATGCTTGCATCATGTGCGGCGCTTGCGCCGAGGGCTGCCCGGTGAACGCGATCTCCGAGGGCGACACCCAGTACCAGATTGATCCCGACGTGTGCGTGGAATGCGGTGCTTGCGCCGAAGTCTGCCCCGTTGGTGCGCCCGCACAGGCGTAATTCCCTGTCTTGCTGATGCAGAAAAAGCGTCCTGATGCTTGGAAAAGTGTCGGGGCGCTTTTTTGTGCGCCGTACATGATGCTATTTCCAGATTCGCCTACGTCATCTGCTTGCGCCCTTTCATCTGGAAATAGTATGACAATTCAGACGCAGAATGTCGGTTTTCAGACAAAATGTCTTGCATTTTGAAAAGTTCGGCGATATAAAAGACTTATCAAGCAGGGAGGTTTGAGAAAATGATTGATTTTGATCATGTGGTGAAGCAATACGGCAAGAGCAATGTTCGCGCAGTGGATGACCTGACGCTGCACGTTGGCAAGGGGCAGCTGTTCGGCTTTATCGGGCCGAATGGGGCAGGCAAAACGACCACGATTCGTTTGCTGACGGGTATTTTGCAGCCCACGAGCGGCAGCGTGACCATCGGCGGCGTGTCGATGAAGGACGATCCGATTGCCGCCAAGCGGATGATTGGTTTCGTTCCGGACAGCCACGAACTGTATGACCGCCTGACGGGGATGGAGTACCTGAACTTTATGGCGGATGTTTACGGCGTCAGCGCGCAGGAGCGCAAGGCGCATATCGAGAAGTATCTGGCGCTGTTTGAGCTGGAAAACGCGGCGGGTGAGCAGATTAAGTCCTACTCGCGCGGCATGAAGCAGAAGCTGACGATTATCGGCGCTTTGGTGCATCAGCCGCCAGTCTGGGTGCTGGATGAGCCGATGGTGGGGCTTGACCCGCGCGCGGCGCATATCCTCAAAGAAGAAATGCGCAAGCACTGCGAGAAGGGCAACACGGTTTTCTTCTCCACGCATGTGCTGGAGGTGGCGGAGAAGCTCTGCGACGAGATTGCCATTATCGACAAGGGACGTCTGGTTGCGCAGGGGACGCTGGAGGCGCTGCGATCGGGCGAAAAGGGCGCGTCGCTGGAGCAGCTCTTCCTCGAATTGACCGAATCGGAGGAGAAACAGGCATGAAATCGTACTTTCTGCTGCTGCGCCTGAACCTGCGGAATCTGCTGGCTGGCTTCCGCGGCGCCATGCGCAAGCCAAACGGGAAAATCGACATTTCCCGGCTGATTCTCTATCCGCTGGCGCTGCTGGGGATGCTGACGCTGGCCGGATTCGTCATTTTCATGGAGTTCAGCATGTTCAGTGCCTTTGAAATGCTGAATGCGCCCGAAATGCTGCCGGGGCTGGCGATTCTGCTGGCAATGGTGACAGCGCTGCTGTTCAGCGTCTTTCAAATGCTTGCTGCGCTGTACTTTTCGCGCGACACAGCGTCCATGGCGTATCTGCCGCTGACGAGCCGAACTGTGCTGGCGGCAAAGTGGACGGAAGTCTACGTCAGTGAACTGCTCTTTTCGCTCCTGATTGCCGCGCCCGCCGTCGTCCTCTACGGGATTCACTACGCGGCGGACTGGACGTACTATCTGCGGATGGTGCCCGTGCTGCTGGCGGTCAACTGTATCCCGCTGACGATTTCGCTCCTGCTGGCAAGCATTCTGGGGCGCTTCACGTCGCTGACCCGGCATAAGGAAGTCTGGGTCGTGCTGGGGACGGTGCTGATGCTCGTCGTCGTGCTGGGGCTGGAATGGTCGATTCTCCCCAAAATCCCGGAGGATGCGGATGCGGCGTTCTTCGCGCAGATGCTGACTGGCGTTCAGCCGATGCTGCGCGCCTTCATCCATGCGTTCCCGCCGGTTGCGTGGGCGGTGGATGGCATTGCGGGCGACTGGCTGCAATGGCTGGCATTTCTGGCGGTGTCCATCGGCGGCGCGGCGCTGGTGATTGCGCTCGTCGGCGGCAGCTATCTGGATACGACGCTCCGGCAGAATGAGGGCAGCCGCAAGGCGCGGCGCGTTCGCGTGACGGATAAGACGTTCCGCGCGCACAGCCCCTTCATGGCGATTTACCGCCGCGAATGGAACGAAATCCTCAAAGTCCCGGTGTATCTGCTCAATGGCGTTCTGGGCGCGATGATGCTGCCGATTATGCTCATCGGCATGAGCGTCGGCATGTCTTCCGAGCAGGACAGCGAAGTGTCGTGGAATTTCCTGCTGCGGCTGATGCAGGATTCGGTCAGCCTGATGGACGTCATGCTTATCCTGACGGCGCTGCTGATGTTCATCAGCTGGGTCAACCCGATTATCGCCACCGCGATTTCCCGCGAGGGCGGGCGGATGCCGATTGCCAAGTACATCCCGGTTTCGCCGCGCACGCAGCTCTGGGCGAAGCTCTCCGTCAGCCTGACGATTAACGGCGCGGCGATTCTGCTGATGGGCATTGCCGTTGCCGCACTGCTGGGGACGCGTTATCTGGGCGCTGTGCTGGGCGCGGTCGTGCTGGCGAACCTGTTCAGCCTCGCGACGGGCTGCATCGCGCTGACTATCGACGCATCGCGCCCGATTCTGCACTGGCAGACCGAGCAGCAGGTGATGAAGCAGAACATGAATCAGATGATTTGTATGCTTGTCGTGCTGCTGGTGGCACTGATTCCGGTGGCAGGCGTGGTCGGCATGATGATCCTGTCCAGCGCCGCGCAGGACATGGAAGCCCCGTCGATGCTCATGCGCTTCGCCGCGGAACACGCGGTCGGGCTGCGCAGTGCGGTTGCGGCGCTGCTGATGGCGGCGGAAGCGGGCGTATCTATTCTAATTTTGCACAAGGTCGGTGAAAAGCGCTTCAGCGCCATCGAGCCGTAAAGAAAGCACCTCATCCGGCGAATGTAAAACTTCGCATCAAGCCTTGAAAAAACACGCTTCTTAGAGTACAATGGAAGCGTGACAGGCGGCTTGAAAACGGATGAGGTGATTTTTATGTGGAAGCGGGGAACAGCGCTTTTGACGGCACTGCTGATGCTTTTTTCCTGCGCACTGGCGGAAGATGTGTATCTCGACGAGCCGACGCCCGGAGCGGCGGAAGAGACGGCGGATGACACGTTGACTGCGCGCGACGACCTGATTAACCGCATTATCGCGCTGGGGCAGGAACTGTATATTAAGGCGAACGGCAAGAGTCAGCGCGCACACTACAAGCGCGATATCTACGTCTGCAAGAACTTTACAACGTACCTTTTCCGCCAGAATCGCGACGATTTCTGCATGGCGGAATACCCGGACGTTCAGCTGCTCGTGCCGAACAATCTGTCCGCGGCAAAGAGCAAGCCGTACAGCTACGGCATCGAGTGGGAGGATATTTCGCCGGAGAAGGGGAATCCGTTCTACATTGCGGCGCAGTTCAAGTACGACAAGAATCTGTCCGCGGAGGAAAATATGGCGCTGGCGTGCGACTTCATGCGGCAGACGCAGCGCGGCGACTACTTTCAAATGTCCGCGAAGTACGAGTACGGCACGGGCGCACACAGCGCCATCATGCTCGGTTACGACCCGGAGACGGACGAAATCCACTGGATGGACAGCAACATGCGCGGCGGCAAGAAGAAAGGCATTCGTTATGGCTTGGTGCAGTTCGACGAGGTGAAGAGCGTAGAGTGGTGGGCGAGTACATTCTGCAAGAAAACACGCGGCGCGACGCTCTACCGCCTGCGTGACGACATCGTCTATCGTCCCGGTCATGAGCCGGAAAATACCACAGGTGAATAAAGCCACTCCCTCTGACCTTGAATTGCGGGTCAGAGGGAGTTACTGCATTATCCGCGCATCTCTTCCGCTGTCGGCATTGCCGGAATCGCCCCCGACCGGCTGGTCGTCCAGCTGGCGGCGCGGTTTGCGTAGCCCAGCATGTTCCGAAGCTGCGGAATCGTCAGGCTATCGAGCATGAACGCCCGCATTTGGCTCAAAAACGCACCGAAGAACGTGTCGCCCGCGCCGTTTGTATCCGCTACAACGCACGGAACGCCATCGACGACACCCGTTTCGCCCCGGAAACGGTAGAAAACGCCCTTCGCGCCGAGCGTCACCAGCACGAGCGGAATCCCGGCATCTGCCAGCGCTGCCGAACCGTCCTGCAAATTGTCCGTTCCAGTCAGCAGCGCCATTTCTTCGTCCGACACCTTCAAGATGTCCACCAGCGGCAGAGGACGCGCCAATTGCTTGATGGCATCCGGACGGCTGCCCCAGAGCGCCGGACGGTAGTTTGGGTCGTAGGTGACGCACGCGCCGAGATTTCGCGCGCGCCGGGCGGCATCCAGTACCGTATCGCGCGCGGGATTCGCTGTTAGGCTGACGCCGCCGAAATGGAAAAAGTGCGTGTTGCGCAGAGCCTCATCCGGCACATCGTCCGGCGAAAGCGCCAAATCCGCGCTATGCTGGCGATAGAAGGAGAACGACCGCTCACCGCGGCTGTCCAGCGAAACGACCGCCAGTGTCGTCGGGCGCTGCGCGTCGGCCAGCATTCGCGACACATCCACACCGTTTGCGCGGAGGCATTCGCGGAGCTGCGTCCCGAAAGCATCAGCCCCGACGCGCCCGATGAACGCGGTGGAAGCCCCCAGTTTCGCAGCGGCAACCGCCAAATTCGCTGGAGCGCCGCCGGGATTCGCGGCATATTCCGCCACGCCGGATGCGGAAAGCCCAGTCTGCGTCAGATCAATTAGCGCTTCGCCGATGGCAGTGATATCGAACATGGTCAGCATCCTCCCAAAGTGGATTTGCTTGCATTATACCGCAGGAAAACCGAATTGACAAGGTTTTGTCATGCAAATTTAGCAAAAAAGTGCGCTGATTTCGCACGAATCTGTCAAAAACGATTGCATTTTGCGAAAATTGATAGTAAAATATACTTGACGCATTGCCGCAAAAACAGGCGGCTTTGCAAAGCAGAAGGAGGAGACATCCCCATGAAAATGACATTCCGCTGGTATGGCCGCGAGTCCGACCCGATTCCGCTGAAGTATGTGAAGCAGATTCCCGGCATGTCCGGCCTGATGGGTCTGCTGGATAAGCCCGCCGGTGTCGACTGGCCTGAAGAGGAGGTCAAGGCGCTGGTAGAGGAAGTCCACGCCGCCGGACTGGAGCTGGAAGTGGTCGAGTCCGTCAATGTCCACGAGGACATCAAGATGGGTCTGCCTACGCGCGACGAATATATTGCCAACTACATCTCGACCATCCGCACGCTGGCGAAGTACGGCGTGAAGGTCATCATCTACAACTTCATGCCCGTCTTTGACTGGCTGCGCACCGACTTGGCGCGTGTCATCCCGGAGGACGGCTCGAACTCCCTGTACTTCGACGAGAAGGATTTGGGCGAAATGGGCCCGATGGAAATCGTCCGCCGCACCGCCGCCGATTCGCAGGGCTTCACGCTGCCCGGCTGGGAGCCGGAGCGTCTGGCGCTGCTGGAAACGACCCTGCGCCAGTACGAAAAGCTCACGCCCGACGACCTGCGCGCGAACTACAAGTACTTCCTCGACGCTGTGATTCCTGTCTGCGAGGAAGTTGGCATTCGCATGGCGTGCCATCCCGATGACCCGGCATGGCCGATTTTCGGGCTGCCGCGCATTGCGCATAGCCAGGAGGATTTCGACAAGATTATCAAGCTCCATGACAGCCCTGCGAACACCGTCTGCCTCTGCACCGGCTCTCTGGGCTGCTCGCCGGACAACGACATTCCGTCCATCATTCGCCACTTCGGTGAGATGAACCGCATCGGCGCGATGCACGTTCGCAACATCAAGTTCCTGGGCTACCATCACTTCCGCGAAGCCGCGCACCTGTCCGAAGCGGGCGACCTGAACATGTTCGATATCATGGAAGCCATCTACGACACCTGCCCGGACACCTACATCCGCCCCGACCACGGCCGCATGATCTGGGACGAAAAGGGTCGCCCCGGCTACGGTCTGTATGACCGCGCGCTGGGCGCGACGTACCTGAACGGCCTGTGGGAAGCCATCTGCCGCATGAAGGGCGAAAAGAAGTGATACTATTTCCTGCATTCGCCCGCGCATCTTGGCGCATTCTCATTTGGGAATAGTATAATCAACGGATAACAAAGGGGAGAAGCAATATGAAACTGTCCTATCAGGGCATTCAGGACAAGCAGGGCTATGCCGCCGCGCAGGTGGCGCTGCCGCAGTACGACTGGGCGAAGATGGCGGAGAAGACCGCCGAGAAGCCCGTGTGGGTGCATTTTGGCGCGGGCAACATCTTCCGCGGCTTTATCGCGGGACTTCAGCAGCGCCTGCTGAACGCGGGGCTGGCGGAATCCGGCATCGTCGCGGCGGAAACGTTCGACTATGACATTATTGATAAGATTTATGTGCCGCATGACAGCATGACGCTCATGGTGTCGCTCAAAGCCGACGGCTCGACGCAGAAGGAAGTCATCGCGTCGATTGCCAAGGGCATCAAGGCGAACTGTGCCGATGAAGCGCAGTGGCAGCAGCTGACGGACGTGTTCACCGCGCCGTCGCTGCAAATGGCGTCCTTCACTATCACCGAGAAGGGCTATGCGCTGCGCAACATGAAGGGCGAACTGATGCCCGTGGTCGTGTCCGACATGGAAAACGGCCCGAAGCAGGCGCATCACGCGATGGCGGTCGTGGCGGCGATGCTCTACGCGCGCTATCAGGCGGGCGCTATGCCGATTGCCATGGTCAGCATGGACAACTGCTCCCACAACGGCGAGAAGCTACGCGCGAGCGTGATGGAAATCGTCGCGGCGTGGGTGAAGAACGGGCTTGTTCCGGCGGATTTCGAGGCGTATGTGAACGACGAAGCGCGCGTCTCCTTCCCGTGGAGCATGATTGACAAGATTACCCCTCGTCCGGCGGAGATCATCGAGAAGCAGCTGATGGACGCGGGCTTTGAGGACATGCAGCCCGTCATCACCAGCCGCAATACCTACATTGCGCCGTTCGTCAATGCCGAGGTGCCGCAGTATCTTGTTGTGGAGGATCGCTTCCCGAACGGCCGTCCGGCGCTGGACAAGGCGGGCGTGTACCTCTGCGACCGCAAGACCGTCAACGACACCGAGCGCATGAAGGTGACGACCTGCCTGAACCCGCTGCATACCGCGCTGGCGGTGTACGGCTGCCTGCTGGGCTATACCTCCATTGCGGCGGAAATGAAGGATGCGGAGCTGGTCAAGCTGGTCAAGACGATTGGCTACAAGGAAGGGCTGCCCGTCGTGACGGATCCCGGCATCATCAGCCCGAAGGCATTCATCGACGAAGTGGTGGAGCAGCGTCTGCCGAACCCCTTCATCCCTGATACGCCCCAGCGCATCGCGACTGACACGTCCCAGAAGGTTGGCATCCGCTTCGGCGAGACCATCAAGAGCTACATGATGTCCGATACGCTCAATCCCGCTGATCTGACCGCAATTCCGCTGGCACTGGCAGGCTGGATTCGCTACCTCATCGGCGTGGATGACAACGGCGCGCCGATGAACGTCTCCTCCGACCCGATGCTTGCTACCTTGCAGGCGGCGCTGGCAGGCGTGACGCTCGGTCAGCCGGATTCGGTGGACGGCAAGCTGGAGGGCATCCTCGGCAACGCAAGCATCTTCGGGGTCAGCCTGTATACGGCGGGTCTGGCGGACAAGGTGACGGCGGATGTCAAGGAACTGCTGGCAGGGCCGGGCGCTGTCCGCGCGACGCTGAAGAAGCATCTGGCATAAACAATTTCATATGAAAAGGGGAGGAAGTTTCGCGCTTCCTCCCCTGATTTTGTTGATTTACTCCACATCCTGCAGCGCGTCGTAGCCCTCTTCGCCCGTGCGCACCTTGATGACGTTCTCCACGTCGTACACGAAGATCTTGCCGTCGCCAATGTGCCCGGAGTACAGCACCTTCTTCGCCGTGTTGATAACCGTGCGAACCGGAATCTTGCACACCACGATGTCCACCTGCACCTTCGGCAAAAGGTTCATTTCCACCGCGACGCCGCGATAGTATTCCGGACGGCCCTTCTGCATCCCGCAGCCCAGCACCTGCGAAACGGTCATGCCGGTTACGCCGATTTCCTCCATTGCCGTTTTCAGCACCTCGAAGCTGCTCTGCTTGCAGAGGATGGAGACCTTCGTCATCTTCACGTCAGAAGCAGGCGCCTTGTCGCTGCGCACCACCACCGGCACAGCGTCATCCACCGAGACCTTCGGCGTTTCGACCGCAACGGTCGGCACAGCTTCCACCGACGTCAGCAGAGAAGTCACGGGCATGAAGTCCGCATAGCCAGACGCAAGACCGTGCTCCATGATGTCCAGCCCCGCGATTTCTTCCTCGCGGCTCACACGTAGACCGAAAATCGCCTTGATGAGGAGGAACGCAAGCGTAATCGTGACCGCCGTCCATGCGCAGACGCTCAGCACACCCAGCAGCTGCAGACCCAGCAGCTCGAAGCCGCCGCCGTAGAACAGACCAGTCAGCATCCCTTCGGGATAATCAGGCGTTGTGCCCGTCGCCAGCAGACCAACCGCCAGCGTGCCCCAGATGCCGTTGAGGAAATGCACAGCAACCGCGCCGACCGGATCATCCACATGCAGCTTGTTGTCCAAGAACCACACGCCGAAGTTGACAATCAGACCGGAGACAACGCCGACGATGATGGCACCCGTGCAGTCCAGCACGTCGCAGCCCGCCGTGATGCCGACCAGACCCGCCAGAGAGGCGTTCAGGCACATCGACACATCCGGCTTGCCGTAATGCACCCAAGTGAAAATCATGCAAACAACTGTCGCCACGGACGGCGCAACCGTCGTCGTCAGGAAAATCGAGCCGAGGGATTCGATGCTCTTTGCCGCCGCGCCGTTGAAGCCGTACCAGCCGAGCCAAAGGATGAACACACCGAGGCAGCCCAGCGGAATGTTATGACCGGGGAACGCATTCACGCCGACAATCTTGCCGCTCTTGTCCTTGGAGAACTTGCCGATGCGCGGGCCAACCATCTTTGCGCCAATCAGCGCGCACAGACCGCCGACCATGTGAATCGCGCACGAACCGGCGTAGTCATGGAAGCCGAGCTGCGACAGCCAGCCGCCGCCCCAGATCCAGTGCGCCTCGATGGGGTAAATCAGCGCGGAAATGATGGCGGAATACACGCAGTAGGAGAGGAACTTCGTGCGCTCTGCCATTGCGCCGGAGACGATGGTCGCCGTCGTCGCGCAGAAAACGAGGTTGAAGACGAAGTTCGAGAAATCGAAATTTGGGTACGCGATGAAAATGTCAAAACCGGGCTTGCCGATAAAGCCCATCAGGTCTTCGCCCAGCAGAAGCGAGAAGCCAATCAGGATGAACATCACTGTGCCGATGCAGAAGTCCATCAAGTTCTTCATCAGGATGTTGCCCGTGTTCTTCGCGCGGGTGAAGCCGGTTTCGACCATTGCGAAGCCTGCCTGCATCCAGAAAACGAGCGCCGCGCCGATTAAAAACCATACGCCGAAGATTTCGCTGTCAACTGATGCCATGATGCTGGAAAGATCCATTTCCATGCGCCTCCTAATCCTTTTGTGGGGTGAGTTGCCACCGTGGATGAATACAAAAAACGTGCAGGCGAACGGCAGAACCGTTCCACCTGCACGTCCTTGTGCAGAAGGTTATTACACGTTGAAGAGTAGGTCGTCATACGTCGGGAAGGGCCAGTACTCCTTACCGACCAGCGTTTCCAGCTCATCCGCCTGTTCGCGGACAGCCGCCATCGCCGGAATGATGACGTTGTGTTCGTACTTGGCGCACTCCAGTGCGTCGCCGTGGCAGGTCGCCTTGACCGCGCCGCGCAGCCCTTCCAGCGCCTTGTACAGCTTGGCGTTGCGCTCAGCAACATCCGCCAGCACATGCGCTTCCGCATAGGGTTCGACGCCTGCCGTCTTCATGGCGTTGACAGCCTTGGCAGTCGCACCGGCGAACTTCATACATGCCGGGAGAATTTCCTTCTCTGCCATCATCAGGCAGGTTTCTGCCTCGATGTTGAGCACCTTGGCGTAGTTCTCCAGCTTGATTTCGTAGCGGGAGCGGATTTCCGTCTCGGTAAAGACGCCGAAGGTGGTGAAGAGCTTGATGTTCTTCTCGTCCAGCATGTGCGGCAGCGCATCGACGGTCGAAACGTAGTTGGGCAGACCGCGGCGGGCGGCTTCCTCCACCCATTCGGGAGCATAGCCGTTGCCGTTGAAGATGATGCGGTTGTGCTTGCGCAGGTTGCTCACAATCAGGTTGTGCAGCGTCTCACGGAAGTTCTCCGCGCTTTCCAGTTCATCCGCAAATTCCTTCAAGGACTGTGCGACGATGGTGTTGATGACCACGTTCGCTTCCGCAATGGACTCGGACGACCCCAGCGAGCGGAACTCGAACTTGTTGCCCGTGAAGGCAAACGGGGAGGTGCGGTTGCGGTCAGTGTTGTCCTTGGGGAACTTCGGCAGCACGCTCACGCCGATTTCAAGGTCGTGCTTTTCGCTTGCGCAGTATTCCTTCTCTTCCTCGAAGGCGTTGACAATCGCGGACAGCTCGTCGCCGAGGAACATGGAAATAATTGCGGGCGGCGCTTCGTTCGCGCCCAGACGATGGTCATTGCCGGCGGACGCGACGGAGATGCGCAGCAAATCGGCATATTCATCAACTGCCTTGATAACCGCCGTCAGAATCAGCATAAACTGCGCAGAGGTCGCCGGGTCGTCGCCGGGATCAAGCAGATTGTAGCCGGTGTTGGTGGACATCGACCAGTTGTTGTGCTTGCCGGAGCCGTTGACGCCCGCAAAAGGCTTCTCGTGCAGCAGGCACACCAGACCGTGACGCTGGGCAATTTTCTTCATCATTTCCATCGTCAGCTGATTGTGGTCGGTTGCGACGGAGGTGATGGAAAAAATCGGGGCAAGTTCGTGCTGTGCGGGGGCAACTTCATTGTGCTCGGTCTTGGCGAGGATGCCCAGCTTCCACAGCTCTTCGTTCAGGTCGGTCATGAACGCCTGAACGCGCGGCTTAATCGAACCGAAATAGTGGTCTTCCAACTCCTGCCCCTTCGGCGGCTTGTTGCCGAACAGGGTGCGGCCGGTGAAAATCAAGTCCTTGCGCTGGTCGTAGAGCGCCTTGTCAACAAGGAAATACTCCTGCTCCGGGCCGACGGTGGAGGTCACGCGCGTTGCGTCACGGCCGAAGAGCTTCAGCACGCGAACTGCCTGTGCGGACAGTGCCTCCATCGAGCGCAGGAGCGGCGTCTTCTGGTCGAGCGCTTCGCCGCCGTAGGAGCAGAACGCCGTCGGGATGCACAGCACGCCATCCTTGATAAAGGCGTAGCTGGTGGGATCCCACGCCGTGTAGCCGCGCGCCTCAAACGTGGAGCGCAGACCGCCGGAGGGGAACGAGGAAGCGTCCGGCTCGCCGCGGACGAGTTCCTTGCCGCTGAATTCGAGGATAATCTTGCCGCCGTCCTTGGGCGAAATGAAGCTGTCGTGCTTTTCAGCGGTGATGCCGGTCAGGGGCTGGAACCAGTGCGTATAATGCGTAACGCCGCGTTCCACTGCCCAGTCCTTCATGGCATTTGCCACGACGTTGGCCACCTGCGGGTCAAGGGGCGTACCATCAGTGATGGTTTTGTGCAGCGCCTTGTAAATATCCTTGGGCAGACGCTTCTGCATGACGGCGTCATTGAAAACGCTGCTGCCGAAAAGCTCTTCGATGTTGGCCATCCGGGATTCCTCCTCCAAAGTCATTTCGCTCTTGAAAGCATTCCAGCGGCGGGGGAAAGCGGCTCTGCTTTCCGTCGCGCTCCTCGTAAAACGCGTTTTTTTCGCATTTACGAAGAAAAGGGCAACTGCGAGAACGAATGAAATTCATCTCACAGCGCCCTTGCTGTTGACAACAAGTATAGCGGCTCGGAAAGGATTTGTCAAGGGCTTTTTTTGCATTGATTCTGTTTTTTCCCTTCAAAAACGACAGAAAAAGCGAAAATGCCGAACATTCGCAAAAAGCTGCAAACGCCCCGAATGCGGAAAAAATGGGCGCTGGTGTGAATCTTGCTGTTCGCAGCCCGAAGCCGATGAAGCGAAAAAGTGCAGGATGAGACTAAAAATGCAGGAAACGGGACGAAAATACAGCGAAACGGACAAACACAGAAGAACACGGTTTCCCTTGACAAAAAAGCGGAAAAGCATTATTGTATTAGGAAGAGTTCTGCACCGGCTGGAAATGCATTCGAGCCGACAAGGGAGGGGAAAAACAATGAGCTTTCCCGTGCATCCGTGGAAAGTAGTCGAACGCGGCTGGCAGCCCAATACCCAGCGCTTCGCCGAGTCGCTGATGTCGCTGGCGAACGGCTATATGGGTCTGCGCGGCAATTTTGAGGAAGATTATTCCGGCGACAGCTTTCAGGGAACGTATCTGGGCGGCGTGTGGTATCCCGATAAGACACGCGTCGGATGGTGGAAAAAAGGCTATCCGGAGTATTATGCGAAGGTTATCAACACCATCAACCTCATCGGCATCCATGTCATCATCGACCAGCATCCGCTCGACCTCAGCCGCGCGACGGTCTGGGAATATGAACGCGAGGTGGATATGCGCACGGCCGTGCTGTACCGCCACGCCTGCGTGGACATGGACAAGGGCAGCCTGACGCTGGACACTTGGCGCTTTGTGTCGATGGATACGAAGGAGCTGCTGGCGATTCGCTATCAGGTGACGCCGTCGTTTGATTGCCGGATGGAGGTTTCGCCCTATCTGGATGGCAACGTCCGCAATCTTGATGCGAACTACGACCAGTCCTTCTGGAACATGGTGGATGGCGAGGGCTGGGATGAGCGCGGCGGCGTGCTGGTGCAGACGAAGCCGAATCCCTACGGCGTACAGCGCTTCACCGTCGCGGCGGCAATGACGAACCGCGTTGAGGGCATCGACTATATTGATATGGCGTCCAAAGCCGGCTACTGCGCTGCGCTCTATGCGGGCGATATTCACTCCGGCACGACTGTCTCGGTGGAAAAGTACGTCGCCGTGTTCACCAGCCGTGACCACGACAAAGACCAGCTGATGGATTTGGCGATGGCGGCGGCGCAGCAGGCGTGCGACGAGGGATGGCAGAAGGCGCTCAAAGCGCATCAGGCAGCGTGGCACGAGCGCTGGGAAATGGCGGATGTGCAGATTGAGGGCGACGACAGCGCGCAGCAGGGCATCCACTTCAACCTCTTCCAGCTGCTCAGCACCTACACGGGCAGCGATGCACGCCTCAACATCGGGCCGAAGGGCTACACGGGCGAGCGCTTCGGCGGATCGACGTACTGGGATACGGAAGCCTACTGCCTGCCGGTGTTTCTGGCGATTCGCGGGGCGGACACGGCGCGCCAGCTGCTGCTTTACCGCTATCACCATCTCGAAGCGGCGAAGCGCAACGCGGCGAACCTCGGTATGCCCGGCGCACTCTATCCCGTTTCGACCATCAACGGCAGCGAGTGTCACAACGAGTGGGAAGTCGCGTTCGAGGGCATCCACCGCAATGCCGCGATTGTCCACGCTATCTTTGAGTACACGATGTACACCGGGGACGAAACGTACCTGCTTGGCGAGGGCGTCGAGGTGATGGCGGAAATCGCGAAATTCTGGGTCGGGCGTGTGCATTTCAATCAGCGGACGCAGAAGTACATGATTTTCGGCGTGACCGGCCCGAACGAGTACGAGAACAACGTCAACAACAACTGGTACACCAACCGCATGGCGGCGTGGTGCCTGGAGTATTTTGTGGAGACATGCGCCAAGCTGGATGACGATCGCTTGGAAGCCTTGCAGATTACGCCGGATGATCTGAAGCACATGCAGGACATTGCCGACCGCATGTATTATCCTGACGATCGCGGTCTGGGCATTTTCCCGCAGCATGACGCCTTTCTGGACAAGGATTTGCGCCCCGCGTCCGACATCCCGGCGGAGGAGCGCCCTATCTATATGCACTGGTCGTGGGATCGCATCCTGCGTTCGGGGTACATCAAGCAGCCGGATGTGCTGATGGGCTTGTACTTCCTCAACCACGTCTACGACACCGAAACGCTCCGGCGGAATTTCGACTTCTATGCGCCGCTGACGCTGCACGAATCGGGCTTGTCGCCCTGCATCCATTCGATTATGGCGGCGCAGCTTGGTGAAAAAGACCTCGCCGTGGCGATGTACAAGCGGACGGCGCGCTATGATTTGGACAACATCAATCAGGATTCGCAGGACGGGCTGCATATCACCAGCATGTCCGGCTCGTGGCTGGCGATTGCGAAGGGCTTTGCGGGAATGCGCACGCTCGGCGGACTGCGCTTCAAACCGTTCCTGCCGGATTGCTGGAATGGATACAGCTACAAATTCAATTACCGCGGGCGCATCATCGAACTGCGCGTGAAGCCCAAAGGCGTGACGCTGACACTGATTTCCGGTGAACCGATCAGCGTGACGATTTACGGCCATCCGTATGAACTCGAAGACGTGCTGACCGTTCCACTGGAAGGGTAATCCGCCCAAAGAAAAAAGGGGAGAAAGAAACAGGCTTTCCCCCTTTTTTGCGTGGAAAGACGTAATTTTCCGCGTTTTCTGCCCTGCTTTTGCCCTGTTCATTTGGACAAAAATGTGCTATAATGTACCTATGCGCAGGGGGGCTGACCCCTTGCGGTGAAGGAGTGCGAAATATGTTTGAGCCCCGCGTGAAGAACGGACAGACGGACTTGCTGATGAAGGCGCTGTTGTCGCTGGAATCAACGGACGAGGCGTATCGCTTCTTCGAGGATTTGTGTACCATTGCGGAAATCAAGAGCATGGCGCAGCGCATCGAGGTGGCGAAGATGCTCCGCGAACATGCCACCTATCAGGAAATTGCCCGTCAGACGGGTGCATCCTCCGCAACCATCAGCCGCGTCAACCGGGCGCTGCTTTATGGCGCGAACGGCTATACGGCGGTGCTGGATGCCATGGAAAATGCCGCGGAAAAGGAAAAGAAAGATTGAGGAAACAAAAATGGATTTAAGTATGCTCAACCCGCAGCAGCGCTTGGCAGCGGAAACGCTGGAAGGCCCGGTGCTGATTCTGGCTGGCGCAGGCTCCGGCAAGACCCGCGCCCTGACCTGCCGCGTGGCGAACCTGATGGCGCACGGCGTGGCAGCGTACCATATTCTGGCGCTGACGTTCACCAACAAGGCGGCGAAGGAAATGAAGGAGCGAATTGCCGCGCTGGTGGGCGATCAGGCGAACGACGCGTGGATTTCCACATTCCACTCCACCTGCGCCAAAATCCTCCGCCGCGATATTGAGAAACTCGGCGGCTATACCCGTTCTTTTGTCATTTATGATGACGACGATCAGGGCGCGGTGCTGAAGGAAATTTTGAAGCGCCAGAATATTGACGATAAGCTGCTGCCGATTCGCGAACTGAAGGCAAAAATTTCCGACGCGAAGAACAAGCTGATGAGTCCGGACGAGTGGTTCGACCACTCCGACCGCGATTTCCGCTGCCAGCAGATTCACACGGTCTTCGTCGAGTACGAAGCGCGCCTGAAAACGCTCAATGCCTTGGATTTTGACGACCTTCTCGTCAAGACGCTGGAACTGCTCGCCGACCATCCGCCTGTGCTGGATGTGTACCGCAAGCGCTTCCAATATGTCATGGTGGACGAATATCAGGATACGAACTATGCACAGTATATGCTCGTGAAACTGCTGACTGACCAGAGCCGGAATCTCTGCGTTGTGGGCGATGACGACCAGTCGATTTACGGCTGGCGCGGCGCGGATATCCGCAATATCCTTGATTTTGAGAAGGATTATCCCGACGCGACCGTCATCAAGTTAGAGCAGAATTACCGCTCGACCGCCAATATCCTCGACGCGGCGAATCAGGTGATTGCGCACAATTCCGGGCGCAAGGAGAAAAAGCTGTGGACAGAGCAGGGCGAGGGCGACCCGATTCGCCTCTTCGATGCGGGCGACGAGCGCGAGGAAGCCGCATGGGTCGCCGACCGCATCCGCCAGCTCAACCGCCACGGCGAACCGTATGGCAACATGGCGATTCTCTACCGCACGAACGCGCAGAGCCGTGTGCTGGAAGAAATGCTGATGCGCTCGGCGATTCCCTACAAGGTCTTCGGCGGTCAGAAGTTCTATGACCGCAAGGAAGTGCGCGACGTGATTGCGTATCTGCGCGTTGTGGTCAATCCGGCGGACGATGTGTCCCTGCGCCGCATCATCAACGTGCCTAAGCGCGCCATCGGCGACAGCACCGTGCAGGAGCTGATGAATCACGCGCAGCAGAACAATATGCCGCTGTACAGCGCCCTGTCCGACGTTCCGGATTCGCTTTCCGCGCGCCCGAAAAAGTGTGTCAGCGACTTCTTTATGCTCATGACGATGCTGCTGGCGCTCAAGGAAACCATGCCGCTGGAGGAATTCGTATCTACTTTGGTGGAAAAAACGGGCTTGCTGGCGCAGTACCAGAAGGAAGATACCGAGGAAGCCCGCTCGCGCGTGGAGAACATTCAGGAATTCATGGGTGCGGTCAGCGAATACGCGAAAGCAACGGAAAACGCGACGCTCGAAGACTACTTGGAAAACGTGTCGCTGGTGACTGACCTTGACCAGCAGGAGGACGAGCGCGGCTATGTGACGCTGATGACGCTGCACTCCGCCAAGGGTCTGGAATTCCCCGATGTGTTCATGACCGGTCTGGAGGAGGGCATTTTCCCATCCGCGCGCAGCCTCATGGACGAGACGAAGATGGAGGAGGAACGCCGCCTGTGCTATGTCGGCATCACGCGCGCCCAGAAGCGCCTGTTCATCTCCCGCGCGAATCAGCGAATGCTGTATAATCAGGTGAATCACAACGCGCCCAGCCGCTTTTTGGCGGAAATCCCGGAACGCCTGCTGTCCGACGAAATGGCGGGCATGAAGGAGCGTTTCGGCGACCGCGCCCAGCCGCAGATGCGCTCTCGCAGCGCGTACAACCGCGGCGGCACGAATCGCCCGGCGCCGTCCGGTAGTGCGCCCATCCGCCCCGGCAGCGGCAATACCGGCCTGCGCGGGCTGAATATCCCCGGCGTGCAGAAGGGCTTCGTGCAGTCCCCGGCGCGCAATATGGCCACCAGCGCCATGCAGAACCTGTATCGCCCCGGCGATCGCGTCCGCCACCTGAAGTTTGGCGAGGGCACGGTGGTGGAGGTTACGGGTTCGGGCAGCATGAGCCGCATCAAGATTGAATTCACGGCATACGGCACCAAGGAATTTGCTTTGGCGACGGCGCCGATTGTCAAGCTGGAGGACTAAGCATGGCAGACCAGACGGCGCGGATGCGTCAGCTTGCGGACACGCTCAATCAGGCGTCGCAGGCGTACTATTTCGGCAGCGAACCGATTATGTCCGACATGGAGTGGGACAAGCTCTACGACGAACTGTCGGCGCTGGAAAAGGAGACGGGCATCGTCCTGCCGGATTCCCCGACGCACCGGGTCGGCGGTGAAGTGATGACGGCGTTTGCGCCGCATACGCACATCCACCGCCTGTGGAGCATGGATAAGGCACAGTCCATCGGCGCGGTGGAGGATTGGATTCGCCGCACCGAGAAGCTCAGCGGGCAGGACGACCTGCAATACTGCGTAGAGTACAAATTCGACGGCTTGACGCTGAACCTGACCTACAACGAGGGCAGGCTGATTCAGGCGGCGACGCGCGGCAACGGCATCACCGGCGAGGCGATTCTGCCGCAGGCAAAGACCATCCGCACCGTGCCGCTGACGATACCGTATCAGGGACTGCTGGAAGTGCAGGGCGAATGCATCATGCGCCTGTCCGCACTGGATACCTACAACAAGACGGCGAAAGAACCGCTGAAAAACGCCCGAAATGCCGCTGCCGGAGCGCTCCGCAATCTTGACCCCGCCGTGACCGCCTCCCGCCATCTCGATGCGTTCTTCTATCAGATTGGCACGATTGACAATCCACCGTACACCACGCAGCAGGGGATGCTTGATTTCCTGCGCGCAAACGGCTTTCAGGTCAGCCCGTATCTGGGGCAGTGCCGGAGCATTCGCGAAATTGAGGACTGCATCCACCACATCGAGGAGGAACGCAGCAGCCTCGACTTCCTGATTGACGGTGTGCTCATCAAGGTCAGCGACCTTTCCACCCGCGAGATGATGGGCTACACCGACCGTTTCCCGCGCTGGGCGATTGCGTTCAAGTTTGAGGCGGAGGAGACGACGACCGTCATCCGCGACGTGACGTGGGATGTGGGCCGCACGGGCAAGCTAACGCCCGTTGCGCATGTCGAACCTGTTGATTTTTACGGCGTGACCGTGCGCAAGGCGACGCTGAACAACTGGGGCGATATCCAGCGCAAGCGGGTTGCCATTGGCGCGCGCGTGTGGATTCGCCGCTCGAACGACGTGATTCCCGAAATCATGGGGCATGTGGGGGACAGCGAAGAGGGCGAAACACCGATTGTCCGCCCGGAGGTCTGCCCGGCTTGCGGTGAAAAGCTGATTGAGCGCGGCGCACACATTTTCTGCATGAACCGCGTCTCCTGCCGCCCGCAGGCGGTTGCGCGCATCAGTCACTTCGCCAGCCGTGATGCCATGGATATTGAAGGCCTGTCAGAAAAGACGGCGGGGCAGCTCTACGACCAGATGAACGTCCGCGATCCGGCGGATTTATACACCCTCACGCGTGAGCAGGTGTTGTCGCTGGACGGCTTCAAGGACAAGAAGGCGGATAATCTGCTGTCCGCGCTGGAAAAGAGCAAGCACTGCGAACTTGATGCGTTCCTCTTCGCGGTCGGCATCCCGAATATCGGGCGCAAGACCGCGCGTGACTTGGCGAATGCCTTCGGGACGTTGGAGAAGGTGTCCAATGCGACACAGGCGGAGCTGGTCGCCCTCGATGATGTGGGAGACATTGTTGCCCAGAACATCACAGAATTCTTCTCCTTCGACGAGAACCGCGAGATGATTCGCCGTCTGCTGGCGGCAGGTGTGACCCCGGCGGAAAAGCAGAAGGTGGAGGGCGGTGTGTTTGCCGGCATGAGCATCGTCGTCACGGGGACGCTGCCGACGCTCTCCCGGAAGGAAGCGGAAGACCTGATTGCCCGCAGCGGCGGCAAACCCGCGTCTTCGGTCAGCAAAAAAACCGCCTTCGTCGTTGCAGGCGAGGCGGCAGGAAGCAAACTGACCAAGGCGCAGACGCTGGGTATCGAAGTGATTGACGAAGCGGAGCTGCTGCGCCGGGTTTCTTCATAATTAATTTTTTAGCAATTTGCTGAGAATTTTCACTTTCCACTCATGGGAAGTGTGGATTGAAATATGGCAGTGCGGTAAAATTGTTATCGCACGGTCGGATTCTTCCGGCGGATGGCATGGGCGAGGGCAGCCTGCGCGGGCGTCATGGCGGGGCGCGCGGCGAATGACTCGACTGCGTCAGCATCGCGTGCCGTGCTGTCAGACGTGCCTTCGCTCGCCTGTGTCATTTCGGAAACGACCTGCGTGTTCGGCGTGCCGGGGTGCATCTCGAATTCCGCCGTCGTCTGAATCTGACCGGGCTGATAGCCGGGCAGCAGGAACGTGACGAACTTGATGGAGAAGATATCGCAGACGACATAACGCAGATTCAGGCTGTCATAGAGGACGATGAACTGCGTGCCGACGTAGTACAGGAAGCCTTGACGGGTGACGAGATTCGACGTACCAATGAGAAAATCCACCAGTACATACTTTCCGATGTTCTCATGCAAGACCTCCTGCATCGATCCCTGAAAGTTCGCTGTGTCGAAATTCTGTGCCGGCGGAACCTGCAGCTGCTGGATCTGATTCGTTCCCTGCTCGCTCATAGAACAAGCACCTCCTTGAAATTGCTGCTTCACTCTATGCGTCAGGGACGTACTTCATGATGAAAAGAGGGAAAAAAATGCTTTCCAATTTGGACACTTATCTGGAAGCGCTCCGTACCAGCCCGCTGGAATTTCTGCTGACGCTGGTATACGCTGTCGCTGTTATTCTTATCAGCCTGATTCTGCACGAGTGCGCGCACGGTTATGTGGCGTACCGCTGCGGCGACCCGACGGCGAAGATGATGGGGCGGCTCTCCCTGAACCCAAAGGCGCACCTTGACCTGATCGGTACGCTGAGCATGTTTCTGATTGGCGTTGGCTGGGCGAAACCTGTTCCGGTCAATCCGCGCAACTTCCGGCACGGGCGGCGCGACGATTTCTTCGTTTCCATTGCCGGCATTGCGACGAATCTCTGCCTGTGCCTGATTTGCATGTTCCTGAGCGTCGTCGTCGGCAAAATCATGTTCGGCTCGGAAATGCTGGGGGAATTCTCGTCGAGCTCCCTCCCGCACCTGTTCAGCCCGTTCTACCAGTTCACGGATGGCAGGGACAATGTGATTCTGAGCATTACCAACGGCATATTCGCCGAAAGCGCGCTGGCGGATTTCGCTGTGCCGTGGCTGCGGTACGTCGAGCGCTTCCTGCTGATGATGGCGCAGACGAATCTGGGGCTTGCGCTGTTCAACATTCTGCCCATCCCGCCGCTGGACGGCTACCATCTCGTCAACGATCTGCTGTTCAAGGGCAAACTGCAGCTCAAGCGGCAGGCGTTCGTTATTGCGCAGATTGTGCTGATTTTCATCTTCATGTCCGGCGCGCTGGATCAGTTCTTGAGCAAGGAAATTTTTGCCGTCTATGAGTTCTTCCTCAAGGGATTCTTGGCGATTTTCGGGCTGTCGTGAGGGCATAAAACATGGCAATGACGTTTCAGCTCAAGGATTTTGACGGCCCGCTGGATTTGCTGCTGTTCCTGATTAACAAGGAAAAAATCGACATCAAGGATATTTTCGTCAGCCAGATTACCGACCAGTATATTGATTCGGTACGCAATGCGCCTGACCTTGATATGGACGACGCGACGGATTTTCTGGTCATGGCGGCAACGCTGCTGGAAATCAAATCCCGCGCGATGCTGCCGCGTCCGCCGCGCATCGAGGAGGGCGAGGAGGATCCGGAGGAAGCGCTGATCCGCCGTTTGGAGGAATACAAGCGCTTCCGCGAAACCGCATCCGCCATGAAGCAGTTCGAGCAGGCAGCGGCGAACCTGTTCACGAAGCTGCCGGAGGAATACCCGCTGCCGCCGCAGGAGACAGAGCTTGTCGGCTTGACGCTGCAGGGGCTGACGGAGGCGTTCCTGCGCATCTGGGCGCGCAAGCCCGCTACGGATGATTCCCCGGAGACGAACCACTACGCGCCGCGCGACATTCACCGCGACGAGCATAATGTGCAGGAGTGCATGTTGACGCTGCTCAAGGGCGTGTCCAGCCGCGGCTGTCTGCGCTTTGAAGAAACGTTCAGCGCTGCGCCGTCGAAGGAAGAAGTCGTGACGCTGTTTCTGGCGCTGCTGGAGCTGCTCAAGCTGGGCGAAATCCACGCCGAGCAGGAGGGAACATGGGGCGAAATCGTTCTCTATCCCGGCCGCGGCAAAGATGTTGATGAATACGGCGAAAGCGCAACGGAGGAAACGGAATGAACGAGACGCAGAACGAGGAGCAATTGCGCTTTCCCGATGACATCATGGAGGAGGGCGGCAATCTTGCCGGGCGCATCGAGGCGATTCTCTTCGTCGCGGGCGAGCCAGTGCGCGTAGAGGACTTGTCCAAGGCGCTGGATGTGCCGATTCGTGAGGTAGAGGATGCGCTGATTCACCTGCGCGACGAGTACGACTTCAACCAGCGCGGCTTTTCGCTCAAACGCTACGGGCATCAGGTGCAGCTGGCGACGCGCGCATTGTATTCGCAGGATGTGGTGCGGCTTCTCCAGCCCGTGCAGAAGCAGTCGCTTTCGCAGGCGGCCATGGAGACGCTCGCGGTCGTGGCGTACCGTCAGCCGGTTACGCGCGCTGAGGTAGAACAGATTCGCGGCGTGAAGTGCGACTATTCGCTGCAATCGCTGATGAATAAGGAGCTGATTGCCGAGGTCGGGCGCAAGGAAGCGCTGGGTCGCCCGATTCTCTACGGCACGACGGACAATTTTCTGGCGCATTTCGGCATTTCGTCGCTCAAAGAGCTGCCGCCGATGCCGGAAAAGCCCAAGGACGATTCGGACGACGCGGAAATGACCGACGACGTGCCGGAATTGATTCCATAAGCAGGAGGAAATGATAATGGAAAAGACGATGCAGATTAACGGCATGATGTGCAATCATTGCAAGATGACGGTGGAGAAGGCGCTCAAGGCCGTGCCGGGCGTAGAAAACGTGGAGGTTGACCTCGCGGCGAAGTGCGCGAAAATCACGCTGAACGCGGATGTTGCGGACGATGTGCTGATGGACGCAGTCGCAAAGAAGGGCTTCACGCCGGTGAAAATGGGGTAAGTCAAGTGCCATCCGTGCTGGATGGCATTTTTCGTATCAAGATTTCTTTCGCGCCGCACACTTTCCCGCGCGCCTCATAGTCTGCTGGTGAAGGCTCCACCAAGGCGACCGGAGCCGGAAAAGACAAGGAGGCGCGATCCATGTCATTCTATTCTTACAAGAACGCGAACCCCAACTGCTGCCCCGGTACGATTTCCGGCAGTGCGCTGGACGGCTTGCAGGAGAAGGTCTGCGTGCAGGTCAAGCGCGTGTATGACAGCGCGATGACGCAGGAGCAGCTTACCAAGCAGACCGTCACCATCACCAGCTACGCGCAGGTCAACAACACCTGCACCTGCAACGCCTGCGGCTGCCAGGAGACGCAGGAGACCATCCCGCCGACGTCCGCACCCGTGCCGCCGATTACCTTCGAGAGCTGCCGCAGCACCACGACCGAGGGCAACATCCGCAACCTGACCGTTGATCGCCTGTGCGATCGCCCCTGCTTCGCCCGTGTGCGCGCAACGATCGACATCCCGATTGACATCCTGTTCGTGGATAGCCGCTGCGTGGAGTACATCGGCAAGGCGACCATCAGCGTCAACCGCGATGTGCTGCTGAGCATTCCTGACGAGTCCATTGTGCCGTACACGCTGGAAAGCATGGTCAGCGCGATTTGCGTCAGCGGGACGTATCTGGGCAACAACCAGTTCAAGATGACCATCTGCGTCACGACGATTTTGAAGGTACTCGCGGAAGCCGAAATTCTGATTCCCAGCTACGGCTACTGCCCGATTCCGCCCGCTGAGGAGTTCGCGGAAAGCGTCTGCGATGAGTTCTTCGCCCTGCCGCTCTTCCCGCCGCAATCCGTCTGCAACAGCGGAACGGTCACGACGGGCAACGTCAGCAGCACGGTGCGTTCCAACTGCAATTGTGGACGCGGATGCTCCGGCTCGTGCAGCGGCAGCTGCAACTGCGCTAACAGCAACAACTAATACGATTTCCAAATTCAACTGCGCCATATGAAAATCGCCTGACGAAAAAGCCGCATCCGGGTCAAACCGGGTGCGGCCTTCATTATGATACTTTTGCTTCTGCGTAGCCGCTTTTATCCTTCTTCGAACGAAGCCGGTAGCGGTGCTTCTTCTCTGGCGGCAGATTGACTTCGCCGCCGTGTCGTACCTTGTCCTGCGTCAGCGGCAAATCAACATAGAATGTCGTGCCCGCGCCGACCTTGCTGCGAACGCGGAGCTGCCCGCTGTGCCCCATGACAATGATGCGCGCAATGGACAGCCCAAGCCCGTGACCGCTGCTTTCGGTTTTGCGGGCACTGTCACAGCGGTAGAAGCGTTCGAATATTCTCGAAAGCTCTTCCTTGGGGATGCCCGGCCCGTGGTCGCTCATGGAAAGCGTGCAGCCGCTCTCGGTTTTCAGTACGCCGAGGGTAATGGTGCTGCCCTTGGGGGAGTACTTTACCGCGTTGTCGCACAGGATGCGCATGACCTGCTTCAGCATTCCGCGGTCGGCCTCAATCTGCACATGGTCAGCGGGGTCAAGCGCGAACGTGTCCTCCGGCGTGACCATTGCGGCTTCACGCTGCACCTCCGCGGCAACGTCGTATGCGTCAAACCGCACCATCTCCATCATCAGCGTTTTCTTGTCGTGGCGAGCGAGGAACAGCAGGCTTTCGACAAGCTCCTTCATGCTTTCCGTCTCCTGCGCGATGGCGTTGATGCCCTCGTTCAGCACATCTGGGTCGCTCTTGCCCCAGCGGGACAACATGCTGGCATACCCCTGAATGACGGCAATTGGCGTCCGAAGCTCATGCGAAGCGTCGGAAACGAACTGCTTCTGGCTGTTGTAGGATGTTTCGATGCGGTCGAGCATGGAGTTGATGACCGTCGCAAGGTCCTTCAGCTCATTTTTTGTCCCGGCGATGTTGATGCGGTTGGAGAGGTTGTTCGCGGAGAGCGTCGCTGCCATGTCGGTGATATCGCGAATCGGCGCGAGGACGCTCTTTTGCAGCCGCTTCCGATGCCAGACGAAGTAGAACATGCGGAACAGGTCAGTGATGACCAGCGCCGCGGCAGATCCGCAGTACAGCGCAAGCGGGCGGGAGAGGCTGAGCGAAATCAGCAGCGACTGTCCCGAAATGTGCTGCGCCTGCACGATGTAGCGCCCTTCGGTGAAAATCGCCTCCGGGTCAAGCAGGCGGTAGGCGCTTTGTCCCACGATGATGCCGTCCGTGCGCGCTTCGGGCAGCAGTGTCACTTCCGCGTCATCCAGCACGGAGAGGGCAATGGTGCCGTCGGCGGACAGCGGCGCGCATTGCAACCGCGAAATGTCGCGTTCAGCGAGGTACAGCGTGCCGCCTGCGAACGCCAGCGTCAGGATGAGCAGCGCGGGGAGAAACGTCCGCACCAGCTGGAAGGAAAAGTGGGCGGCGATGCGGAAGGAGAGGGACAAACGAATGCGGGAGAGGGTGGAGGGCAGCCCGTGCGGCTTGGGCGCAGCAGGGGAAACATCCTTCTTGCGGCGGATGCGCCGTGCCTTCGGACGGTCAGTCATCGACGCGGAACATGTAGCCGACGGCACGGATGGTGTGCAGCGTCTTGACGCCGAACGGCTCGTCAATTTTGTGGCGCAGATAGCGGATGTACACGTCCACCACGTTCGTGTCGCCCGCGTAATCGTAGCCCCACACGTCAGTCAGCAGCGCGTCCCGCGTCACGGCTTCTCCCTTGTGGGACATGAGGTATTTCAGCAGATCAAATTCCTTTTTTGTCAAGTTGATGGGCTGATTGTTCATCGTCACTGTGTAACTGGAGGGCTCTAACACCAGACCGCCCGCACGCAGCACGTTGGACGCGGGCACAGGCGTTTCAGCGACGGAACTCCGGCGCTTCTTCAGCCCCACGCGGATGCGCGCCAGCAGCTCCTCGATGGCGAACGGCTTCGTCATGTAGTCGTCCGCACCCATGTCCAGCCCCATCACCTTGTCGGATACGTCGTCTTTCGCGGTCAGCATAATAATCGGCACGTCGCTGTCGTGGCGCAGGCGGCGGCAGACCTCGATGCCGGACAATTCCGGCAGCATCAGGTCAAGAATCAGCAGATCCGGCTGCCAGCTTTGCGCCTGTTCCAGCCCGCTGCGCCCGTCGCCTGCCGTCTGCACTTCGTATCCCTCGTGCGTCAGCTCAAGTTCCAGAAAGCGAGCAATCTTCTTTTCATCCTCCACAATCAAAATGCGGCTCATGGTTATCCTCCATTCTCCATATACGGGCAAAAGCGGAACGCTTGAATGCGTCCCGCGAAGGGTAAGTCAATGCTGCCTGCAGCCGCCGAACAGCCCGAAGAAGAGCATCAGCGAGGCAAAAACAAGAACATTGGCAAATAGCAGCAAGCTCAGCATCAGCGGCAGCATATGGATGCACCTTCCTTACTTAATCGTTGCGGAGTTGAAGCCGTCCGTGTCGTCCTCCACGGTCACATTGCCATCTTGGCTTGGCACTTGCACCGGCACGTTGATGGTAGGGCAGGAGTGGTATTCCGGCTTTGCCGCGCTTGCAGCGTAGTAACTGCGGTTGTCCGCAGAATCCACCTCCGCCTTCTTTTCGGCGGATTCGCTCTGACCGTTCATGCCTGCCTGAAAGCCGCGCGCGAACTCATCCACCGTGCTGCGGACGTTGCTCGCGGCGTTCTTGACCATGCGATCCATGTTTTCACCCGCGAAATCCGCGTCGTCCTTGTCAAACGACACACGATAGCCCAGCAGCAGAATCAGAATCGCGCTGAGAATCAGCAAATGCGGGCTAATGAGCGCCGCGACGAGGGTGAACAGCAGCGAAATGTTGAGAATCGGAATCGACTGCCGCGCCACCTTCACGCGGGCACGGTAAAGCTTGTTGATGAAGTGCATGAAGCCGCCCTTGCTCTTGCTGGCAGCAGCGGTGGACGCTTTCTTTTCGGCGGATTTCGGCGCATCCTGTGCGGCGGCATCGGGCTTTAAGCGGCCGTTGCGCTCCAAATCAACCAGCGCACGGGCAACATTGCCGTTGTGGTAATCCAGCAGCGAAACCGCCTCCTGATAGCTGATGCCGCTCTTGCGCCGAATCAGTTCAATATCTTCAATCGTGTAGCTTGCCATAAAATCAATCTCCTTTCCCGCTGAGCGGGCTTTTTTCCCTGACACCTATATGATAACACAGATTCCTCCGAAATGCTTGTGAAAGATGAGAAGAAATGATGAGAATTTCATGAGAAAACGTGGGGATTTGGGGGCAAATTCGATTGACAAACAGGACGAAAGTGCTACAATATAGGATGTTTCATGGCATTTGGTGCTGCAAAGAATGAGGGAGGGAAACCACAATGCAGATGTTTGTTCTCGTGCTGAATCGGGAAGAATTTCTGGAGCCGCTGCTGGAAGAAATGCTCAAGCAGAACATCGGCGGCGCGACCATTTTGGAATCGACGGGCATGATGCGCGTGCTGGATGGCGACCATAACATCGACGATCTGCCGGTGCTGGGGGTGCTGCGCCACCTGTGCAATCCGGAGCGGAAACGCTCCAAGACGATTTTCACGCTGCTGAAATCCGAACAGATTCCGCAGATGATTGAAATCATCAACAAAGTAACCGGTGGACTGGACAAGCCCGACACGGGTATTTGCTTCGCCCTGCCCACGACGTTTGTGGAAGGGGTCAACAAGAACAAATGAATATCCTGTTTGCGCTTGCCATTGCAATGGCGGTTGGCATGGCCATGACGCGCCTGATTAAGCTGATTCATCTGCCGAACGTGACGGCGTACCTGATTGCGGGTCTGCTGGTCGGGCCGTATGTGCTCAAGGTTCTGACGCCGGAAATGAACAGCAAGCTGTCGATTATCTCCGATGTCGCGCTGGGTTTCATTGCTTATTCCATCGGCAGTGAGTTCAAGTTCTCCTACATCAAGGAAATCGGCGCGAAGCCGATGGTCATCACGGCGTTTGAGGGTTGCGTGGCATCACTGCTGGTGTTCCTGACGCTGCTGGTGCTGGGTCAGCCGCTGCCGATGTGTCTGGCGCTGGGGGCGATTGCCGCGGCGACCGCTCCGGCGGCGACGCTGATGGTCGTCCGCCAGTACAAGGCGAACGGCCCAGTGACGCGGATGCTGCTGCCCGTTGTCGCTATGGACGATGCGCTGGGGCTGATGCTCTACGCCATCATGATGGCAATCGCCCGCACGCTTGACAGCGGCGCGGCATTAAGCGTGATGACGCTGCTGGTGAAGCCGCTGATTGAAATTGTCGGCTCGCTGGCGATGGGCGTTCTCATTGGCACGGTGATGGTTTTCTGCCTGCGCTTCTTCCATTCGCGCGGCAATAAGCTGACGATGACGATTCTCATCGTGTTCCTCGCCGTTGGCTTGAGTACCATGCTCGATTTGAGCAGCCTGCTGGTCTGCATGATGATTGGCGCGACGATGATTAACGTCAGTAACGATTCGTCCGCGCTCCTTGAGCAGTGCGACCGCTTCACGCCGCCGCTGTTCCTGCTCTTCTTCGTCTTGAGCGGCGCAAGCCTTGATTTGTCCGTGCTGCCGACGGTCGGCGTGGTGGGTATTGCGTATGTTTTGAGCCGCGCAATTGGCAAGTCGCTCGGCGCAACCATCGGCGCTGCCATTGAGAAGTGTGATAAGAACATCATCCGCTACCTTGGTATGACGTTGATTCCGCAGGCGGGTGTCGCCATCGGCATGGCGCGCATGTGCCTGACGGATTTGCCCGCCTACGGCCCGACGATTAACGCCGTCGTGCTGGCAGGTACGCTCATCTACGAACTGACTGGCCCGGTCATCACCAAGATTGCGCTGACGAAAGCCGGCGAAATCAAGGAAGGCGGCGCAAAGCCCGCTGCGGCGACGGCAGCCAAATAATACTATTTCCAGATTCACCTGCGCCATCTGCTTGCGCCTTTTCCATTCTGGCGTCCGTTCATTCCACTTAGCGTAGCGCTGCTACGCTGCGTTTCATTCACGTTAGCCAGAATGAAAAATTCGCGGCGCATCTTGGCGCATTCTTATCTGGAAATAGTATAATAATTCATCTGGAAACAGTATAAATCCACCAAACAGAACGCCCCTTTCCGGCAGAGATGCTTCGGAAAGGGGCGTTTTTGAGTGCGGTCAGCTGCGCGGAATCCCGTCAGAGAAGTCCTCGCGGCGCTTCCTGCGGCGATGCACGCGGAAGATGATGAACAGCGCAATGGTTGGAATCAGCAGAATCACGACGACGGGAATCACCGTTTCCGGCACAATCGGAATGCCAGTTTGCCCCTGTGTCATCGCGACAATCTCCTCATACGTCAGCGGCATGTTCGAGCGGCGCGCGACGCTGCGGCTGGCGACAAGGTTGAATGTAATCGGCGTGCCATCGTCGCTGACGTAGGTCATTGTGCCCATAATCTCGCCCGCGCTGACGGGTGCGGCAAAATCGCGCGTGTAGGAGACGGTAACGAGGTCGCGCAGGTTTTCGGACAGGTAGTCGATGCGCTTCTTCGTCGTACTGAGTTCCGCAAGGGCGGCCTGCGTGGCATCCTGCGGCTGGCACAGGAGCGTCAGCTGACCCTGATTCGGGTCGTCAATCTCATACGCGCTGGTGTAAATGCTGATGGGGTTCAGGTTGTACAGCTCGGAAATCGTGACGTGCTGATACTGGCTGAAGCCGTACGCCATCAGCTTCTTCGTGTCCGTCCAGACACCGTACTGGCTGGAGTACATGACCACGGAAATCAGGTCAACGCCGTTCAGTGACGCCGAACCGACGTAGCAGTAGCCCGCCAGCGACGTCGAGCCGGACTTAATGCCCGTCATCGGCGCGTAATAGTAGCGGTTGTCCGTCTTGTTGTACTGCGGCAGCATGATGCGGTGGCGGGTCGTCAGCGTGCGCGAACGCTGCTTGTTCGTCGCCGCCATCTTGTACTCGGTCGTTTTCGCAATCGTGCGGAAGGTGTCGTTCTGCATGGCGTAGCGCGCCAGCGTCGCCAAGTCGCGTGCAGTCGTGTAATGGTTGTCGTCGTGCAGGCCGTGCGGGTTCATGAAGTGCGTGCTGTTCATGCCGAGGTCGTGCGCGGTCTGGTTCATCAGCGCGACGAACGTGCTTTCATTCCCGGCGACGGCCTCCGCAATCGCTACTGCGCCGTCGTTGCCCGAACGAATCAGCGTGCCGAAGAGCAAATCCTGCATCGTCAGCTCTTCGCCTTCCTGCAGGCTGATGACGGTCGCTTCCGAGTCGATGGCACGCATGGCGGCGGCAGACCCGTTGTAGCTGACCGTTACCTTGTCGTCAGGGTTGCTGTTGAGGATGCCCAGCAGCACGGTCATAATCTTTGTCGTCGAAGCGGGGTACATGGTCAAATCGGCATTTTTCTCGAAGATGACTTCCCCCGTGCTCTGCTCGATGAGAATAGCGGATGTGCAGTACAGCTGGTCGGCTTCGAGCAGCTCCGGGTGCGTCTCATCATACGGGTTCGCGTTGGGGTCGAGGGTGGGGTTCGGCATTTCTGCCACGGCGCTGATGGTCAGCAGCCCAAGTGCGAGCAGGAGACAAATCAGCCGGCGAAACGTTAGCATCAGGCGCAATCGTCCTTTCTGCATAGCAAAGCCATGCGAGAGTACAAATATCTATTCTATTATAGCATTTTGCGCCCCGGATGGCAAGGGGCAAAAAAGGCTGCCCGCCCCAAAGACGGACAGCCCATGTGATTGTTACACATTCCAGAACCGAAGCGTGCTCGTCACCGCACCAGACATGTCCGGAATGACGAACGGCACCGTTCCCGGATAGCCAATCAGCTGAAGTACCAGAATCAGCACGCCCAGAATCGCTACATACAGTGCGAACCAGTTCAGGCTGACACGGCTGATGAGGCTGAGCATGAAGCGGATAGCGATATAGCCGCTGATTGCCGCCACGAGGATGCCCACCAGCGTCGGCACGAGCGTCAAATCCTGCACCCAGCCCTCTTCGATTGCGGTTTTGCCGTCGATGATGAGTGCGCCAACAATCGCGGGGGCGCTCATCATGAAGGAGAACTTCGCCGCGCTCTTGCGGTTCAGACCGGAGAGCAGACCGCCCGCCAGCGTCGAGCCGCTGCGGGAAACGCCCGGCAGCAGCGCCACACCCTGCATACAGCCCATGATGATGGCGTGCTTGAAGTTCGGCTGGTCGGCGTACTGCCTGCGGTGTGCGCTCAGCGTTTCCGCCAGCAGGAGGAAGAAGCCCGTCAGCAGGAAGCTCGCGCCGAGGAACCAGCCCGTCTCGCAGGAAGTGATGAAATCATCAAACACAACCTTGAACAGCAGCGTCGGCAGGGAAGCGATGAAGAGCAGCAGCAGTGTCTTGGACTTGAAGGGGTTCTTCAGAATCGCCCACCAGTCCTTCCAAAACACGATGAGAACCGGAATCAGTGTGCCAACATGCAGGAGAATGTCCAGCATATGGTAGGCACCTGTTTCATCAATCGTGAAGCCCATCAGGATTCGGCTGAGCAGCAGATGACCACTGGAGGAAATCGGAAGAAACTCGCCAAGCCCCTGCACGAGGCCGAGAATGGCGGCTTGCAGAATATTCATCGGGGAAGCACTCCTTTCGGATGACCGAAATTATCGTCCACGAATCAGTATATCATACTTACCGCCATTTGTCAGCCTTTTGCAGGAAATTTTACAGGGAAGGCAGGCGAATTACACCCGCATCCACTGCACGCCTTCTTTGTTGTCCTTGACGGCAATGCCCATATCCTTCAAAATGTCGCGGATGCGGTCGGATTCCGCCCAGTTCTTGTCCTTTCGCGCCTGATAGCGGCTCAGCAGCAGTTCACGGACGGTGCTCTGCTCTTCGTCGGTGGCGTCTGCCGGGGCAATGATGACGTATTCGCCGTCGCCGTGCACTTCGCTCGTCGCCTTCTGCGCGTCGCGGATGACCGCTGCCTTTTCCAGCAGGCTGAGTGACAGCACCGCGTCAAAGTCACCAACCAGCGCCAGCTTCTCATCATCGGACAGGTCTTTCGCCTTCAGCACGTCGTACAGGCGCGTCACGGCCAGAGAGGTGTTCAGGTCAGCATCCAGCGCCTGACGGAACTTCTCCTGATATGGCTTCATTTTCTCCGCATCCACCGGCGTACCCGCGGGAATCAGCGCCGCAATGCGCCCAAGCAGCTTCGTGTACGCGGCGGCAGCGTTGTCCATGTTCTCCCAAGTGAACATCTGGCTCTGCCGATAGTGGCTCTGCAGGCAGAACAGGCGGTACACCAGCGGGTCATAGCCCTTGTCTTGCAAAAGAGACACGGTCAGGAATTCGCCCTTCGATTTGCTCATCTTGCCGCCCGTGGTGTTCAGGTGATGCACATGGAACCACGTTTTGCACCACTCGTGACCGAGGTAGCTTTCGCTCTGGGCGATTTCGTTGGTGTGGTGGGGGAATGCGTTGTCGATGCCGCCGCAGTGCAGGTCAAGGTATTCGCCGAGGTGCTTTTTGCTGATGCACGAGCACTCGATGTGCCAGCCGGGATAGCCCACGCCCCACGGCGAATCCCACTTCAGCGCCTGATCCTCGAACTTCGACTTTGTGAACCACAGCACGAAGTCCGCCTTGTTGCGCTTGTTCGTGTCCTCATCCACGTCGTCGCGCACGCCGACTTCGAGGTCTTCCTCGTTGTGGTCGTTAAAGACGTAGTACTTTTCCAGCTTGCTGGTGTCAAAGTAGATGTTGCCGCCTGCGTGATAAGCGTAGCCCTTTTCCAGCAGCACGGTAATCATGTCGATGTAGTCGGGGATGCAGTTCGTTGCGGGCTCAACCACGTCGGGGCGCTTGATGTTGAGCTTCTGGCAGTCAGAGAAGAACGCATCGGTGTAGAACTTCGCGATTTCCATGACCGTCTTGTGCTCACGGCGCGCGCCCTTGAGCATCTTGTCCTCGCCCGTGTCGGCGTCGCTGGAAAGATGGCCGACGTCGGTGATGTTCATTACGCGCTTGACGTCGTAGCCCTCATAGCGCAGCGCCTTTTCGAGCATGTCCTCCATAATATAGGTGCGCAGGTTGCCGATATGCGCGAAATGATAGACCGTCGGGCCGCAGGTGTACATGGACACCTTGTTGCCGAAACGCGGCACAAACGGTTCCTTGCGGTGGGTGAGCGAATTATACAGAATCATCAGATTCCACTCCTTTTACTGTGCAGCTTCTTCCTGCTTTACAAAGGTGAAGCCGTAGAAATCAAATTGACTGCCGGGGAGGAACACGAACGCGACGGAACACACGCCCGGCAGCACGTTCACGTCGAAGCACTGCACGCCGCGTTCCGTTCCGCTGAACTGCGCCAGCGAGGTCAGCTGTTCGCCCTCCTGATTGGTGAAGCGAATCGTGACGGGGTTCGTCGAAAGCGGCGTCTGTCCGTCCAAGCGGAGTTCCGCATGGGTGGATGTGCCGAAATCCATGTTCTCCCAGACAAGCGACACGTTGTTGCCGATGCTCGTGACGGCGCTGCCGCTGCGGGTGAAGCTGTCGCCGTAGACTGTATCGGCGTCCTGCGCCGTCTGCGGCAGCCACGCGCGGCTCTGCTTCTCGAACGAGAAGCCTTTCAGGTGAATTTTGCTCGTCAGCGAGAAGCACAGCGTATGCACGCCCGTCAGGCGCTCTGGCAGGTGGTACGTTTCGCTCTGGTAGACGTTCCAGATGCTCGGCTTTTGGTAGGGCAGAACGGCAATCAGCCGTCCGCCGTCCGCTGGGTCGCCGTCCCAGAGCTTGATTTCGTACAGGTTGCTGTCCAGCGCGAAAACCGGAAGCGTGATAACATCCGAACCAACGTCGCCGAAGTCGATTTTGGTGTAGCCCGCCATGCTTTCGCCGTCGCGCGCGAAGGATATGCCCTGCTCGTTGCCATTGCCGATTTCGCCGGAGGAAAGCGAGTACAGCCCGCCGGAGATAAAGCCGTAGGGATCAAGGAACGGCTGCCCCAGCCCGGTGATGACAATATCCTGCTGGCTGATAATGCGCGGATGGGCATATCCGTTTGTGCAGGAGGCGCGCAGGTACACCGTGTCGTCGCCCAGCGCCGTCACCGTCACCACGTCGCCGTCCACCGAACACGACGCGCAGGGGGAGTCAATGCCCTGACCATTGGTGACGCGGAAGGCAATCGCCTGCTTGTCCGCATCCGCCGGGTGAACCGCCACGCGGAAGGAGACCGTCGGATGCTCGCTGCCCAGACGCTTGTCGCCCAGCGGCAGCAGCTCAATGCGGCGAATCGGTTTGTCCGCGGGCATTTCTTCCTGACGGCACAGCACGGCGGAACAGCTGCGCCCCGGCGTTTTGCGCGCCGCGCGGACGGGCAGCGTTAATTCAGCGCCGACCAGCCCAACGCCCGACACGCGGATGTGAATGCTGCCTTCGCCTGCCAGCGCGCCGACAATCGCCAGCAGCTTGCCGCTGAACAGGCGGCGCGTGTTCGTCTTGTAGCCGTCTCGGTCGGTGGAGTCACCATTGTCCAGCCCCAGCAGCCGCCCGCAGCCGTCAACATCCACCAGCACGCGATCCACCGCGTTTTCAACGGGGGTGCCGTTTTCGTCCGCCACGGTGATGGTCACAAACGTCATGTCCTCGCTGTCGCCCAGCAGGAAAGCATCCTCCGCGGACAGCACGATATGGTGGCTTTCGCCGGGCGTGCGCTGGATGTCCTCGGCAATCAGATGCCCGTCCGCGTCATACGCGCGCGCGACCAGCTCGCCCGCCTCAAACGGCACTTGCCACGCCGGACGGCAGTGTGTCCAGTCCGTGCGGCTGACTTCCTGCACACCCAGCGAACGCCCGTTGAGCAGCAGTTCGGCTTTCACGCCGTTCGTCATGACCGGCACGTCAATCATTTGACCTGGATTCCAATCCCAGTATACGCCAATGTGCACCATCGGCGCGTTCGTCCACAGGGATTTGAATAAGTACCAGTAGTCTTTCGGGAATACCGCCGTGTCCATCATGCCGAAATAGCACGACCGGGTGTGGTACGGCGTGGGTTCGCCGATGTAGTCAATGCCGCTCCACAGGAATTGCCCCAGCGAATACGGCGTGTTCAAATCTTCCACGATGCACTTGCGCATGTCCTTCGTGCCCCAGCTGGACGTGGAATTGCCCAGCGCGGAGCATTGCAGATCCTCGTCGGAGAGAATCGACGCTGCCATCGGGAAGTGGTAAATGCCGCGGCTGGACAGCGCCGAAGCTGTCTCACTGCCGTAAATCACCCAGTCCGGGTGTTCGGCGTGATGCGCTTCGTAGTACTTTTCGCCGTAGTTGTAGCCTTGCGCGTCTACCAAATCAGCGCATTTCCGCGCACCTTCCCACGGCATGAAGTTGCTGCCGATGGTGATGACGGCATTGCCGCGCGGGTCGTGCAGGCGCACATTCTCGCACAGGTCGCACGTCACCTGCTGAGCGGATTCATCCAGATGCGTGTCCAGAATCTCGTTGCCGATTGACCACATCAGCAGCGACGGATGATTGCGGTCGCGGCGAACCCACGCGGCGACATCCGACGGCATGTCGGCGGGGAAGAAGCGCGCGTAGTCAAACGGCGTTTTGGCACGCAGCCACATATCAAACGCTTCGTCTACCACGAAAATGCCGAGCTCGTCGCACAAGTCCATCACCTGTTTTGCGGGCGGATTGTGGCTTGTGCGCAGGGCATTGACGCCCATTTGCCGCATTGCGCGCAGCTGGCGGCGCATCGCCTTTTCGTGGAACGCCGACCCCAGACAGCCTAAGTCGTGGTGCAGGCAGACACCGTGCAGCTTGACGGGCGCGCCGTTGACCAGCAGTCCGCAATCCGTGGTGAATGTCAGGTCGCGGAAGCCGACGTTCTGCCGGATAACCTGATTGCCCAGCATGGTTTGCAGCGTGTAAACATTCGGCGCGTCCGGCGACCAGAGCTTCGGCGAAAGCACCTGCATGACCGCCTTGGCTTGGTCGCCCGCGGCTTCGACCGTCACATCGCACACCGGCACGTCGCCGTCGAGCAGCACATGTGTCAGCACGCTGTTGTCCTTCACGCCGCAAAGCTCCGTGTCAATGGTCATCGTCCAGCTTTCCAGCTCGTGCGTGGTCGTGACGTACACGCCGTCCAGCGGAATGTGGCGCTTCGGCAGCACATGCAGCGTCACGTCGCGGTAGATGCCCGCGCCGGAATACCAGCGGCTGTTCGGGCTTTGATGGCGGATATGCACCGCCAGCGTGTTTCTGCCGACGAGCAGCCGGCCGGTCAAGTCTACATCGAACGCCGTGTAGCCGTAGTGATGCGTGCAGACGATGTGGCCGTTGAGCAGCACGTCGCAGTCCATATACACGCCGTCGAACCGCACGAGGACGCACGACGCGCACCAGCTTTCCGGCACGTCCAGCGTGCGCAGATACCACGCATCCGTCGTCTCGTACAGGTCGTTTTCGTTTTCAATCAGAAAATCATGGGGCAAATCGACTGCCTGAAGTGCCGCATTGCTCACATCTTCCAGCGTCGAGCCGAGCGGTAGCTTGCAGAATTGCCAGCCATCGTTGAGCAGCTGTTCCACGGTCATCCCTCCATCGTATGAAGTCAAGGCGGCGCAAAAGTCCGCCCAAATATCTGATGTAGAAATTCGCCTTTTCATCAGAAAAGTCCTGCTGAAAAAGGCTTGAACTGCGCAAAAAGTCATCAAATAGGTGCAAAAATGCAGGTGAAGCATCCGCTCCGCCTGCAAGTAAGTCACACGTCGATGAATTTGCGGAATTCCGGCAGGATACCGATGCCGTCCGGGTAATGCGCGGCAAACTGAGGTACAGCATGGCTGGGGAAGCTGTTGCCCTCAATGAACGTCGGGCCGTTCGGCGTGATGGCGACGTCCCACGCGACAAAGCGCATTTGCGGTACTTTCTGCGCGGCGTCAAGACACATCTTCTTCGCCTCTTCCCAGTAAGGAATCGTAAAGCCGATAATGTCCGTGCCGGTGATGGGGTGCTTGGTGTAGGTGTTGCCCGCCTTGTCCGCGCCGACAGTCAGCAGCTTGCCGCTTTCCAAATCAATGCGCGCAGCCATGCCGCCGCAGTCCACATTGTCCATCACTTTGCCGTTGCCGATGCGCAGGAACGCATAGACGATGCCCTGCTTCTTGTCGCCCAGCAGCGTCGCGATGCGGCAGGTGTTGACCGATGTCGGGCACATGCGCGCCATCTCCGGATGCTGCACGACGATTTCTTCCAGAATGCCGATGTTCTTGTCCATCAGCAGCTGGTGGAACGCCTTTGCGCCCCCCTTCCAGTCCTCCGGCGTGAACTTCAGGATGCCCTGACCGCTCGACCCCTCCAACGGCTTGCCGATGAGGGCGGGGAGCGCCATCATGTCCTCCAGCTTGTCAAGCGGCGTATCCGCGTTAATCAGCAGCCACTTGCGCGGAATCCATTCTTTGAACAGCTCGTTGAACTGCGTCTTGTCATCGAAGAAATGCCAGTATGCCTTGTCGTTCATCCGGCGGACAATGCTGTTGGAAATGCCGCGCGTGATGACGGTCTTGCGCTGCGCATCGTTGAGTTTGTACATCTGTGCGATTTTGTAGTCCACATAGCCCGCGTTGTACTTCACAGCACAGCGGAGCATGTCGCACAGCAGCCAAATGCGGGATTTGCCGGAGCGCTCATGCAGCAGCCCGGTGGTTTTCCACATGGCTTTCCAATCCATCTTGAACAGACGCTTGAAGAAATACGAAAGACGGCTCATGCTGATGCCCCTTTCTTGCTTGCAGAATCAGACACAATCAGACGTTGAAGCGGAACAGCACGATGTCGCCGTCCTTCATCACATAGTCCTTGCCTTCGGAGCGAACCAGCCCCTTTTCCTTGCACGCCGCCATCGAGCCGAGTTCCACCAGCGTGTCGAAAGGCACGATTTCCGCGCGGATGAAGCCCTTCTCGAAGTCAGTGTGAATCTTGCCCGCGGCTTGCGGTGCTTTCGTGCCGTTGACAATCGTCCATGCGCGGCATTCGTCTTCGCCCGCCGTCAGGAAGGAAATCAGCCCCAGCAACCGATAGCACGCCGTAATCAGCCGATCCAGACCCGACTGCCCGATGCCCAGTCCTTCGATGAATTCCGCCTTTTCGTCGGGACTCATCTGCGCAATTTCCTCTTCAATCGCGGCGGAAATGACGATGATTTCGGCATTCTCGCTCTTCGCGATGGCTTCCACGCGGTCAAGACCCTTGATTTCGCTCTCCGGCTTACCGAGGTCTTCTTCGGCGATGTTTGCCGCGTAGATGACCGGCTTGGTCGTCAGCAGGAACCAGCCGTCCAGCACTTCTTTCTCCTCGTCAGTTACGGGGCAGGTGCGCGCGGGCTTGCCGGCTTCCAGATGGGCGTAAATCTTGTCCGCCAGCTCGACTTCGATGCCCGCCTTCTTGTCGCCGCCGCGGAAGTTTTTCATCGCCTTGTCCTTGCGGCGCTGCACGGTGTCCATGTCCGCGAAAATCAGCTCGAGGTTGATCGTCTCAATGTCGCGGGCGGGGTCGATCGAGCCATCAACGTGGATGATGTTCTCGTCCTCAAAGCAGCGCACGACGTGGACAATCGCGTCCACCTCGCGGATGTGGCTCAAAAACTTGTTGCCCAGCCCTTCGCCGTGGCTCGCGCCTTTCACCAGACCGGCAATGTCCACAAACTCGATGGTCGTAGGGGTAATCTTCTTCGGGTGATACATTTCGCCCAGCACGTCCAAGCGGTGGTCAGGCACCATGACAACGCCCGTGTTCGGCTCGATGGTGCAGAAAGGATAGTTGGCCGCCTGTGCGCCAGCCTGCGTGATGGCATTAAACAGGGTGCTTTTGCCGACATTGGGCAAACCGACAACGCCTAATTTCATAATCCGGATTCTCCTTCTGTGATGCTGTGATAGCGTTCTTTATTATAAACGCATTCCAGCAGAAATGCAATTCATTTTGCAAAGAAATTCGCCGATTCGCTGATTTTGCCGCAAACCTTGACGGAAAGTGTGCGTTATGCTATCATACAGGCAGAAGAACGCGCGAAAGGAGCGGAGGGAAAATGTACTACTGCACGAACTGCCATCGGGTGACGCCGGAGAGAGCGGAAAGCTGCCCGTACTGCGATAAATTCGACCGTCTGCGTCCGGCAGAGGAAGCGGACGAGTGCCGCTTGACGGAGCTGGATGCGCTGAACGCCTCGGTGATGGAAAGTCTGCTCAAAGAGGCGAATGTGCCGTATATTGCCCGCCCGATGATGGGCGCAGGCATCAGCGCGGCGCTCGGCGTAACGCTGGAGAAATTCGTGTTCTTCGTGGCGTACCGCGATTACGCCCGCGCGCAGGAGCAACTTGAAGCCCTGCTTGCGCCGGACGACCACGCGGCGGATGCGGATTTCGCGGACGAGGACGAAGAATCGGAAGACGAGGACGAATAATCTGCATACAAATCGCGGCGACTGGCATTGCTGTCAGCCGCCGCATGTGTTTTTGGGATTGGGGCAACACCGCACAATCGGCGGCGCGTCGGAACTTTATCAGCGAATCTCAATATCCCCCGAAACGCTCCGGATACTGCCCGTCACGGTTCTGCTGCCCCTGCGCCCGGAACGGCGCATCGAAATGTCACCCGAACGGCTGTGGACGTCGATGTTGTTTGTCCCTGTGTCGTCCGGCAGTTCCACGTCAATGTTGCCGGAGGTCGTGCTGCCGTTGATGAGCGACAGCGCGCCCGTGAAGCGCAGGTCTAAGTCGCCCGAAACGCTGCTAAAGTCGCACTGCCGCACCTTCGCTTCCAGCTCCACATCGCCGCTGGTGCTGGCAAATTTCAGATGGTCGTAATCGCCGTGAATCTCCACGTCGCCGCTGACGGTGGAAATCTGCACATTGTTTGCATCAGCTTCAATGTCGATATCGCCGCTGGTGGTGGTGAATGCGCCGTGATTCAGCGGAGCGAACAGTTCGACGCTGATCTCGCCGGATGTGCTGGTCAGGTTCAGGTCGGTGACGTGGATGTCGCGCGCCTCGATGTCGCCGGAGGTTGTCAGGACGCTAATGGGCTTGTCGAAGATGCGCGGGATGCACAGCGTCACGTCGCCAATGCTGCGGGAAACGGTGATGTTCGGCTTGATGCTGGAGAACAGCTTGCCCAGTTCCTGCCCGAAGCGGGAAGCGGTGCTGGCGAAGCTGTTCACCATATCCTCGAAGCTGCCCGACTTCCTGCCGTCATCCGCTTCTGCTGTCTTGCCGCTGAAATCCAGCTTCGTCATGTTCTCTGCGAAACTCTTGGCGTTCTGCTGGAACTCCTTGGCTTTTGCCTCGGCTTCCTGCGCTGCCTGATTGTCGCTCTTCTCGTCGCCGAAGAAGAAGTATTCGCCGTTTGGCTTCTTCACATACAGCCTGCCGTTGGCGAAAGTGCCGCTGACGGAGAAGCTGCTGCGGTTGCGCTTCGGGGCATCGGGGTCGCGGCAGACGCGCAGAACGCCGTCCTCGATGCGGCAGATGGACGCTTTTGCGCCTTCAGCGTCCTCAAAGAGAACGTGTAGGTCGTCGTCCGGCGATTCCTCCAAATGCACGTCGTCGCACACCATCGTCATTTCGATGCACCCAATATCCGCCGGATGGAAAGTGAAATCCGTCTGCTCGCCATCCCCGCCGTCATCGACCGGCACTTCCGCGCTCTTCGGCGCTTCTTCCGCTTCGGGCGCTTCAGACTTCTTCGGGTACTGGCTGATGACATCCTCCATGCCCTTCAAGCTCTCGACGACGGCGGCAATCGCGTCATCGTCGCTCAGCCCGCGGGACGTCATGTCCTGATAGCGCTCTTGGCAGTTGCTCATCGTCTCGTCGTAGAGCGCCTGCACCTCGTCCGTCATTTCCACATCCTGAAAGAGCAGATTCACAATCCGCTCGACCGTTTCGTTACGCATAGTGCTGTTCCTCCTGATTCTCCTGATTTGCGTTCTGCAGCCGCTGACGGCTGATTTCCTCCCACGCGATGCTATCGCCAATTAAGCGCTCCGCCAGAGAAAAGTCTGAAAACGGCGTTACCCGACGGAATGCGAAAATTTCTTTGCACATAATGTTATCCCTCCAATAGCTGGTCAAGCTGGCGTTTCGTGTCCTCCCACGCCGCCAAATCGCTGATGAGCTTTTCCTGCCCCAGCGCCGTGATGGCGTAGTAGCGGCGGCGCGCGCCGGACGTCTCGCTGCCCCAGTAGGACTGAATCAGCCCGGCTGCCTCCAGCCGGCGGAAAGCGGTGTACAGCGTCGCTTCTTTCAGCTCCACCTCGCCGCCGCTGAGCGTCGAAATGGTCTTGTTGATTTGGTAGCCGTAGCTGTCGCCGTGGGAAAGCTGGTGCAGAATAATGGTGTCGGTATAGCCGCGAAGAATATCTGCGGACAATGCCATATGCTTCACCTCCTATGGTTCATCCCTTGTCTTGGTATCTCGCCTTGACGAGTATTACTATATCACAAGATACTTCGTCTGTCAAGGTATCTTGCGAGAAATATTTTGTTTTTTTTTGCATGCCGCAGCCGCTCCTGTTCTTTTGCTGTTTCACCCTTGCGAAAAGGGAAGGCGTGGGGTACAATGGAAGCGTAAAAAATCTGCGGTGCAAGGAAGCATCAGCGGAAAGGCAAGGAGAGCGCATTATTATGGAAAAGATTCAGATGAAAACGCCGCTGGTGGAGATGGATGGCGACGAAATGACCCGCATCCTGTGGGCAGACATCAAACAGCTGCTGATTGAGCCGTTCGTGGACTTAAAGACGGAGTATTACGATCTCGGTCTGCCGCACCGCGACGAAACGCGTGATCAGGTGACGATTGACAGCGCCAACGCGACGAAGAAGTACGGCGTCGCGGTCAAGTGCGCGACCATCACTCCGAATGCCCAGCGCGTGACGGAGTACAACCTGCACGAGATGTGGAAGTCGCCCAACGGCACGATTCGCGCTATGCTCGACGGCACGGTCTTCCGCGCGCCGATTCTCGTCAGCGGCGTTCGTCCGACGGTGCGTACTTGGCAGCAGCCGATTACCATCGCCCGTCATGCCTATGGCGACGTCTACCGCAATTCGGAAATTCGCATCCCCGGCGCGGGCAAGGCGGAGCTGGTGTTCACGGGTGCGGATGGGCAGGAGATTCGCCAGACGATTTTCGATTTCAAGGGGCCGGGCGTCGTGCAGGGCATTCATAATCTGGATGCGTCGATTACGTCCTTTGCCCATGCCTGCTTCCAGTACGCGCTGTCGGTCAAGCAGGACTTGTGGTTCTCCACGAAGGATACCATCAGCAAGACCTACGATCACCGCTTCAAGGACATTTTCCAAGAAATTTTCGATGCGCAGTATAAGGAAAAGTTTGAGCAGGCGGGTATTACCTATTTCTATACGCTGATTGATGATGCCGTGGCGCGCGTCGTGCGCAGCAAGGGCGGGTTTATCTGGGCGTGCAAGAACTACGATGGCGACGTGATGTCCGACATGGTGGCGACGGCGTTCGGTTCCCTGGCGATGATGACTTCCGTGCTCGTTTCGCCGGACGGCAAGTTTGAGTACGAAGCCGCGCACGGTACAGTCACGCGCCACTACTACAAGTATCTGAAGGGCGAGGAGACGTCGACCAACCCCGTCGCGACGATTTTCGCGTGGTCTGGCGCGCTCCGCAAGCGCGGCGAACTGGATCATCTGCCGGACTTGATGACGTTTGCCGACAAGCTGGAAAAGGCGACCATCGACACCATCGAAAGCGGCGTAATGACCAAAGACCTTGCGCTGCTGTGGGAGGGGGCGCCTGCGCAAGCGGTCAACAGCCGCACGTTCCTCGAAGCTATTGCGTCGCGCATGGCGTAAGATGCTGTAGTGACTTTTTGCCCATAGCTTCTTTTGCGGATGCTTTCCTGCTGCTTACGGGAGGCATCCGCTATTTGGTATGCGCGGAATGTGATGGTAGGATGAAAAACGTGTCTGTCCCTATCACCGCTTTGGACATGCCGCTTCACATTCGCAAGGAAAACATGGAAAAAAGCGCGAATTAGCGTGAAATAGCCATTTTCATGTGCGAATGGAGTGTTGATTTTTGAACAAAAACAGACTATAATGGAACTGTACTGCAAATGGCATTTCAAGGCAGCAACGGATGAGAATCGGCTTATCCGTGAAAGGAGAATCTTCGCAAGATGAAGAAAATCATGCTTGTTTTCGGAACTCGACCGGAGGGCATCAAGATGTGTCCGCTGGTCAATGAGCTGAAGCGCCGCCCGCAGGTGCAGACAGTTGTCTGCGTCACGGGGCAGCACAAGCAGATGCTTCAGCAGGTGCTGGATGCGTTTTCGGTCGTGCCGGATTACGATTTGGCGATTATGCAGCCGAACCAGACGCTTTTCGATGTTACTACCGCTATCCTGACGCGCATTCAGGCAGTCCTCAATCAGGAAAAGCCTGATTTGACGCTCGTGCATGGTGATACCAGCACGGCATTTGTTACCGCACTGGCGTGCTTCTATCTGCATATTCCGTTTGGACATGTGGAGGCTGGGCTTCGTACCTACAACCTCGAAAGCCCTTTCCCGGAAGAGTTCAACCGGCAAGCAGTTTCACTGATTTGCCGGTATCATTTTGCGCCGACGGAAAAGGCAAAGCAGAACCTGCTGCGCGAGGGCAAAGACGAATCGTCTATCTTCGTGACGGGCAACACCTCCATCGACGCGCTGAAAACCACCGTTCGCGCGGATTACACCCACCCGGAACTGACGTGGGCGAAGGGCAGCCGCCTGATTCTCATCACCGCGCATCGGCGGGAGAACCTTGGCGAAGCCATGCACCATATGTTCCGCGCGATTCGCCGCGTATTGACGGAGCACCCCGATGTCAAGGCGCTCTACCCGATTCACCTGAATCCAGTTGTTCGGCAGGAAGCGGCGGAAGAACTGTCCGGGCTGGAACGTCTGCACATTATCGAGCCGCTGGATGTGCTGGATTTCCACAATATCATGGCGCACAGCACGTTGATTCTGACCGATTCCGGCGGTATTCAGGAGGAAGCGCCCGGTCTGGGCAAGCCTGTTTTGGTCATGCGCGACACGACCGAGCGCCCGGAAGGCGTTGCGGCGGGCACGCTCAAGCTCGTCGGCACGTCGGAAGAGACGATTTACCGCGAGTTTACGCGTCTGCTGGATGACCCGGCGGCTTACGCGGCGATGGCGCACGCCAGCAATCCCTACGGCGATGGACACGCCTGCGAGCGGATTGCGGATATTCTGTGTGAATAAACCGCGCTGGGCGCACATACAATCATCGTCGAAACACGGGGAGGAGCGTTCTTCATGAAAAAACAGTCATACCAACGCATCCTCGCTGTACTGATCAGCCTGATGATTCTGCTGACGGCGGGCATGTGCATCGTCGGCGCCGTACTGCTGCAAACCCGCGAGGATTCGCCGGACATTCTGCCGGAAGCGACGGCTACCGCGGATTCGGGCGATCTGCTGATGTCCTCCGACCTTGCGCCAGACCCGGCAAAGTGGTTTCTGCCCTATGACGGAGATTTGACCGACGCGGACGGAAATCCGGTGCGCCTATCCGCCCTGCGCGGACAAACGACCATCCTGCTGTTCTGGTCAAGCTGGTGTCCGGACTGCCAGGTGTACTTGGCGGGCGACTTTGGGGCGGCGGTACAGGCCGCACAAGCGGCGGGAGCGCAAGTCGTCCTTGTCTGCCGAGAGGGGATTCGCGGCGACACACGCGAGAAGGCGGAAGCAGAATTGACGGAATGCGGCATTACAGGCATTCCGTTGTACATGGATGCGGACGCGGCGCTCTTTCACACGCTGGGACTGCGGAGCGTGCCGTCTCTGGCGGTTTTCGATTCGCAGGGGCAGCTGCTTCGCGCGACGGCGGATATGCCGAATGCGGATGAAATGGCGCAGCTGCTGGACGCGGCACAGCATCCGGCACAGCAGACGCTCGCGTTTCTGAAACAGCTGATGCAGGCGGATGGGGCGATTCCATCCACCTATACGCTGTCCGGCGGCGCGGTTCATCTGGGCGATACTGTACTTTCCGAGACGATGGGGCAGACCATGCTCTATGCGGTGCAAACGGAGGATGCGGCGCTCTTCTCCGATGCCTGGCGTTATGTCCGTGACAAAATGACCGTCGGCGGCTTAACTGTCTGGCGGATTCAGGCAGGCGAAAAAGCGGCGGCTAATGCGTCGCTGGATGATTTGCGCATTCTCCGCGCGCTGATGGAAGCGGATGCGGTATGGGGCGGCTACGAGCGTGAAATCCGCGAACGGGCGGCGGCACTGTACACTGCCTGCGTGGTGGATGATGCGCTGGTCAGCTTTGCGAACGTCGATGGTTCGGGGCGCGGCGATAGTGTCACCCTGTGCTATCTGGATGTGCAGACAATACGAGCCTTATCCGCCTATGATGTCCGATGGACAGCCGTCGCGAACCGCAGCGAAGCCATATTGACTGATTCGCGCGCGCTCATGAGCAGCGAACTCCCGCTCTACCGCGCTTCCTATACCCCGGCAAAGAATATGTTCAGCAATGCGGCGGCGCAGATGACCGAAGCGGCGCTGACAATCCTGCACGCGGCGCAAATCAGCGCGGCAGGGGAGCAGACGCTGGATTGGCTGGATGCGCAGCTTGGCGCAGGCGCAATTTATGCGCAGTACGCGTCAAACGGGCAGGTCGGCTATGGATTCCGCTATGAAGCGATTGGGTCGTATGCTGTCCTGGCACAGGTCGGTGCCGTCAGCGGGCGCACGGAGCTTGCGCGGCTGTCGCTGGCGAAACTGGAGAACCGCCGCATTGCGACGGGGACATTCGCGGGCGCTTACGGCAGCATCAAAGGCGAAACATCCTATACATTTGATGAATTGGAAGCTCTTTTTGCGCTCATGGCCATGAAGCCGTAACGCAGGAAAGGAGAGTGCAGTGTGCGCGCGATTGCGTGGCTGATTGTGAAACTCAGCGGCTTGTTTGTCAAGCTGTACCACCTGATTTTGAACGCCATCCGTCGGTTTGACCGCGCGATGCGCAAGCGCTACCGTCCGAAGCACCTTGCCCTGATGGTGGTGCTGGTGATTGCGGTTACAGCGTCGATTACACTTTTTGTTCCGCCGTATCTGGGGCTGTCCAACGACGGTAGCTTTGCCGCTGTGCTGGCGGATACCGGGCTGTCCCGGCTCGATCCGTCCGACACAAGCGCTTTCTTCAACTATTATGAGCGTGTCTATAATGTCGGCTCGTCCGCGCTTCCGACCGGTACAACGCCGCTAATTCAGCGGATGCTGGTGCGCACGGCGGTCGTCATCGACGAACTGGTGACGCACGACGGACTGTTTGACATGCGCTTCCTCGCAGCAATCTATCTGCTGATTTACATCCTGCTTCTCATCCCGATGCTCTCCAAGCTGCTGGGACGCGTCAAAGTCTACTCCGAGGGGCTGTTTATCGCGGTCTTTGCTGTGCTGATTTTCGGCGATACCGCCATGATAACCCGCTTTGCCTCTTTTTACACGCAGCCCATTGAGCTGATTTTGATGGTTGCCTTGGCGAACTGCGTCCTGCAGATTCCGGATAGCCTGAACCGCTTTCTGCCGCAGATTGGGCTTGCCGGCACGGTCATCCTGATGATGGCGGTCAACCAGTACTGCGCGCTGATGGGCGTCGTCTTTTCTGTTGCGTACTGGATGCTCATGCGTCACAAAGCGGATGCGCTTCATAAGGGGCTGTATTCGCTCCTTGCAGTGCTGCTGTGCGTCGTCAGCGTCATGCAGACGGGCGATATGGTCAACAATCAGACGGTTAACGAGAAGTACGACCAAATGACGCGCGGTGTTCTCTTTGAGGCAACTGACCCGGAAAAAGCACTGGCGCAGTTCGGCATTGAGGCGCGGTATTCCGTGCTGACGGACACGTATTCCACGCAGAGCTACCCCGTTGTGCTGCCGGAAAGCGGCGCGCTGGATGAGGGCTTCCTTGATCAGTACACGACGTCGGACGTGACGCTGTATTACCTGCGCCATCCGATTCAATTGCTGGGGCTGTTTGAGGTCGGCGTGCGCAACGCGTTCTTCACGCGTACGGATTATTCCGGCAACTACGAGCAGTCCAGCGGAATGCCTGCGCGGGCAAAGGCGCTGTTCCTTTCTATCTGGTCAACGTTCAAGGAGCGTTCCGCCCCGCAAACGGCGGCGTCGCTGCTCCTGCTGGTCGTCGCCTTCCTCTTCTTCCGCCGTAAAGCGGACGAAAAGCTGGAATCAGGCAAGGAAGCCGCCAGTGTCTACACCATGCTCAGCGTGCTGCTTTTCGCGGCGGTCACTGTCGAGCTGATGACGGTCGTCATCCTCAGCGGCGATAGTCTGCTGCTGCGCCAGAGCTTCCTGATGGGCTGTCTGATTGACCTGCTGGCGATTATGGCGTGCACTGAGGGACTCCACCGACTGAAAATTATTGAAACGGACGGGCAATGAAGGAGGCTGCCATGAAAAACGAAACGCAATCGGCACTGGTAGCGCGGGACGCGGCTATCATTTTGCTGCTGATCTGGGCGTTTATGCAGGCGCTGCTGATGATTTGGGCACCTGCGGATACGCAGACGACGTATTTGCTGCTGTTGTTCCTGATGGATATTGCTGTGCTGTGCGGCTTTATGGATCGCGTCAATACCGGCACGGCGCTTGCAGCGACGATTACCTGCGGCTGGGTGGCATATAAGCTGTATTCTTTTTATGCCGTGGGCGAAACAGTGTACTTGACAGATTATTTTGTGACTGTACTGCCGCTGCTGGGATCGGGCGCGGCGGCGCTCTTCTCCCGCAGTATGCGCCACGTCAATGCTGAGAACAAGCTGCTGCGCCGTCAGGTGGATGAACAGGTGCTGGTGGACGATGTGACGGAGCTGTACAACCTGCGCGCCATGTATCGCGATGCGCAGATGATGACGGGCTACTGCGTCCGCAACCATCTGCCGATTTCGCTGATGATTATCCAGATGCGCTACGAAAGTGAACTGCACGGGATGCTGTCCCACAGCCGCTATATCCAACTGCGCAAGCGGCTGGCGGAGCTGGTGATGGATAGTGTGCGCGTAGAGGATAAGGTCTATTGCATTGACGAGCATGGCACGATGGCGATTTTGCTGACCTCCAATGAGGCAAACAGCGCCTATGTCCGCAGCCGTATTATTGCAGCGGTGACGAAGGAGGATGCTTTTGACGGCATTCTGGAGCGCGGGACGCACATGGATCTGCGCTTTGCCTGCAAGGAGTACGACGAGCATTTCGGCAAGGACATGATGGCATTCAAGAAAGCCGTTGAGAGCGAGCTGGCGTATGATGTGTAAGGCGAAAGCGTGGGTACTGGCGCTGACGGCGGGGCTGCTGCTTCTGCTGATACCCGCACAGGCGCGCGCGGATGTGACCCGTCTGCTGATTTTGAACGACGAGCAGACAAGTGAGACGAGCGCAGCGGCGACGGACGTCCTGCGGCGATTTGCGCTCTATTCCAGCTGGACATGCACGTTTGCCAGCAGCGAGGATGTGCCGGACACCGACGGGTACACCGCCGTCATCATCTGCACCGACCCGAATCGGGCGCTGAATGCGTCGGTGGCGCTGGCGATTCAAGAGAGCAAACTGCCTGTGTTTGTCATCGGCGCGGGCGGCTTGGCGGAGCTGACGAAAACGCAGGTACATGAAGGTTCACTGACATTGCGCTTGCAGACGCAGGCAAACGCCGCGAACGATATGCTGCTTTCCGGCAATTCGCTTCTGCTGATGAAGAAAAGCGGCGAATCGCTCGGCGGACAGATTTTCGTCGGTGCGCAGGCATTTCCGCTTTGCCAAACGGCGGGAAACATCACCCATTTGGCGTATTTTGACCCGTCGCAGGAAGCGCAGTGCGCGTTCCTCTCAACGCTGCTGCAAACGTGGCTGTGGCCCTACAAAAATTCCCCGACCGCGTACGGGCAGTATCTCGTGCTTGACCGCATTTATCCGTTTGCCGACCCGGAGCGGCTGCTGTCGCTGGTGGAGATGCTTGAGACGGAAAATGTGCCGTACGTCCTGTGTGTCATGCCGATTTACGCCAATGCCGATTATCCGGCAATGAAGCGTTTCTGCGAGGTGCTGCGGTATGCGCAGAGCCGCGGCGCGGGCATTGTGATGCACGTTCCGCAGGTAACGCTGGTGAACGTGACGGTGGAGGACTTGCAGAAGAATATCGCCAATGCGTATTCCGCCTATTCGCGCTACGGCGTCTACCCGCTGGCGATTGAAGCGCCGGATGTGTGGCTGATGAGCGAAAAAGGCCAGGATGTCCTGCGCGGCTGGCGAACGGTGTTCCTCTTCCGCTCGGATGAAGCGCTTTTCGGCGAGAAGCAGGCGGAGAACACGGCGTTGCGCGATGGCCACCAAATCGTCGCGCCTGCCTACGCTGACACGACCGCCTTCACCAACGCCTACGCACAGGCGATTTACCTTGACCCGTCAGAGGATATCGAGACGCTCCGGACGCAGGTCAATCGGCTGAAGAACTCCCGCACAGCGCTCAAGAAGCTTTCAGATGTGGAAGGCATCGTCTATGCGGGCGACCTGTATGTGCATTTTTATCCGGCGGATGGGCTGTATGTCAACGGAAAGGCAGCGTCGCTTGTCTATCAGCGCTTCAATTACGATGAGGACTACGTCTACGACCGTGGCTTTGTGCAGTATATGACAGAGCAGATTCAGGCGAGCAACAAGCTGATTCTGGTGTTCGTGGCTGTGGCGTGCACGATTTTCATTGCCGGGATGATTATTTCCCGGCGGACGACGCGGCGGCAGCTGCTGGGCAACCATCCGCACGCGAAAGACGAGCAGGAGGGGGTGAATCTGCATGACGGCGGCTGATTATTTGATGCTGATTTCGATGGTCTGCATCTGGGCGCTGATGGCGATTAACGTCTTTCTGTCCGTCGGCGGATTCCTGTATTACCATCAATGCAGCAAAACGGACGGGCATGTGCCGATTGACGAGTACCCATTCGTGTCGATCATGGTGCCGGCGCACAATGAGAGCGTCGTCATCCGGCGCACCGTCCGCGCCCTGCTCAACTTCGACTATCCGCACGACCGCTACGAAATCATCGTCATCAACGACAACTCCACTGATGACACCGCAAATGTGCTCAAGCAGATTCAGGCGGCGAATCCCGGCCGCAACCTGATTGTCGTCAATACGGATAACGTTGTCGGCGGGAAAGGGAAGTCTAACGCGCTGAACATCGGCTATTCGGTAGCAAAAGGCAGCGTGTTTGCGATTTACGATGCGGACAACACGCCCGAACCGCAGGCGCTGCGCATTCTGGTGGAGAATCTGATGAGTGATTCGTCGCTGGGCGCGGTCATCGGCAAATTCCGCACACGCAATCGAAACGCTTCGCTGCTCACACGCTTTGTCAACATCGAGACGCTGGCGCACCAGTGCATGAATCAGGCGGGGCGCTGGTTCTACTTCGGACTGTGCACCATTCCGGGCACGAACTTCGTCATGCACCGCCACATCATTGAGGAAATCGGCGGCTGGGATCCGGACGCGCTGTCGGAGGACACGGAAATCAGCTTCCGCATCTACCGCATGGGCTACAAAATCAAACTTGTGCCGCAGGCAGTGACGTGGGAGCAGGAGCCGTTTCGTCTGGGGATTTGGTTCAAGCAGCGTACCCGCTGGGCGATGGGCAACCTGTATGTGCTGATGAACAATTTCAAGTATATTTTTGATCCGTCCGGCGGCAAAATGCGCATGGATGTGCTGTACTACGCGCTGGTGTATATCCTGATGGCGTTCACGCTCGTCTGCTCGGACACCATGTTCGTTCTGGGTGTGCTGGGGTACAGCCATGTGTCGCTGGGCGGCTTGTCCACGATGGTGTGGGTGATGGCGTGCGCGCTGTTTGAGTGCAACGTCATGCTGACGCTGGCGCAGGAGAAGAATGAGTTCAATCTGCAATCGGCGGCGCTGGTTCTGCTGATGCTGTTTACCTACTCGAAACTGTGGGTGGTTGTCGTCCTCCGCGCCATGTGGATGACGGTGAAGAAAATCGTCAGCAAAACGGATTACACTTGGTATAAGACCGAACGTTCCGCAGACTAATCAGAAGGGATGGACTGAGAACGATGAACACACGCTATTTCACAAGCCGTCTGCTGGCTTTGATGCTCGCAGCGCTGCTGGTTTTCTCCTGCGCTGCGGCGGAGGAAACCGAAATTCCCAGCGGTGTGGTGGACAATTTTGTCCAGAGTGAAATTGAAAAGCAGCAATCTGCCAGTGACGCAACGGCATTTGAGGCAGGCGCGGCGGCAGGGGAGTATTATGCTGATTTCACCTTCGGCGGCGTGCAGACACTCAGCGGCATTACGACGACGCTGAGCCTGTACGCAAATCTGCCGAAGTACGCCAAGCCCGTCAGCGCCGTGCTGCGCCTGAGCTACACCGCATCCGACCTGATTCTGACGGACATTTCCTCCCTGACGTACTATATGAACGGCACGCCGTTCGGCTCGTCGAAGATTGTCGCGCGTTCCGACGGCGCGCAGACCGTGCTGTATGTGAGCGTCCCGGTGGAGCTGCTTACGACGGGCTATAATCTGCTCGAAATTCTCTCGTATGTCCGTCTGACGGACGACGAAGGCTGCCGAGACGACTACAATGGCGCGAACTGGGTCAAAATCGCGGACACGACCTGCCTGCGTATCTACTACGAGATTTCCGACGATGCGGATGAGCTGTACATGTACCCATACCCCTTCATTTCGCTGATGAATCCCGACGGCGCGGAGAGTGTGGTTGCCGTCAGCGACGCGGCGGACGAAGCCGAGCTGACCGCCGCCATGATGCTGATGGCGGGCATGGGCAACAGTTTGTCTGCCAAAAACGCCATGACGCTGTGCCGCCTGTCGGACGCGAAAAGCGAAAACGTGCTGTATGTGGGACTGAAGAAGAACACGCCGGAGTATCTGCTGTCTCTGCTGACGCAAAGCGTTCCTGCAACGGGCGCACTGGTGCAGCGCGCGACGGATGGCGACACATCGTATCTGCTGATTGTCGCGGAGGAAGAAGCCGCGCTCAGCGAAGCCGCCGCGCTGCTCAGCGACACATCCCGCGTGGCGCAGCTCCACACATCGCAGACCTACGTTTCCGTCGGCGAAGCGCAGCAGTATGCCCTCGCGTCGGAAACGTCCGGGCTGACGCTTGCGGGGCAGTACACCATTAAGGACATTTCCGGTAACGGCATCAGCTTCTCCGGCCCCTTCACGCAGAAGATGACGATTTATCTGCCCGTCGCGAAGGACTATGTGCTGTCCAGCGAAAGCCGCTTCTCCTTCGACATCCGGTACAGTGAGAATCTGGACTTCGACCGCAGCCTCGTCACGTTCTACTGGGGCACGAGCATCCCACTGTATTCCCACAAGCTGACCAAGGAGGGCGCAACGGGCGAAACGCTGACCTTCTCCGTCCCGGCAGATGCCATCGGGGAGGCAGGCAGCAGCATTACCGTTGTGTTTGACCTCGAAATCAAGGATTTGGACTGTACCGTGCGGTCGATGAACACGCCGTGGGCGTATATCGCGGCAAACTCGTCACTGTACCTGCCGGCGGGCGAAAACACAACGCTGAATCTGGCAAATCTGCCGGCGCCGTTCCAGCGCGCAAGCCGCATGAACAACGTTGTGATGATACTCAGCGATGACGCGACGCAGACGGAATTGACGCTCGCGGGGCGCATCATGGCGATGCTCGGCGCGGGCAGCACGCCCTATGGCTTGCTGAAAGTCATCCGTGCGGAGAATTTCCAAGCAGCCGCCTACGGCAACAGCAACCTGATTGTCGTCGGTCTGTCCGACCGAAACAGCGTCCTCAAGCAGATCAATCCTTACCTGCATTTCCAGTACACGGACGATATGACCAGCCTTGCTGAAAGCACGAAGCTGGTGATGACGACGGATTATGCCCACGAAGCCAGCGTGCTCCAGCTGATGAAATCCCCCTACAATGAAACGATGGCGCTGTTGACTGCTTCCGCCGCGACCGAAGCAGGCTTGCAGAACCTGATGGCGCGCTTGAGCACGGAAAAGAACCGCTGGTCGCTGGGCAAGGAAGCGCTGGTGGTGGATGGCTATGGCGGCGCATCCAGCTATCAGTTCACTGTGTCCACAGCGCTGACGCAAAACGCGGAAAAGCCGTCGTTCGCGGATGTTATCGTGCAGAATCGTGAGCCGATGACGCTGCTGCTGGTCGGCATGGGCTGCATGCTGGTGCTGCTGCTTGCTGCGGTGCTGCTGCTCGTGCGTATTCACCACCGCAGAAAGTACGACGATAAGTAACCTGATTTTCGGCGAGGCGGAGGAAGGAGACAAAGGCTCATGCTGTTCAACTCCATTGAATTTCTGCTGTTTTTCCCGGCAGTCGTGCTCTTGTACTACGCGATTCCGGGCAAACTGCGCGTCTTTTGGATTCTTCTGACGTCTTACCTGTTCTACATGAACTGGAATCCGGCGTATGCGCTGCTGCTGCTTTTCTCCACGGCGGTCACGTTCCTTTTCGGCTTGCTGATCGGGAAAAGGCGTACCAAGGAGAAAGCAGCGGCAGAGGCAGGACGCCCGATTCACCAGCTTTCCAAGGTCTGGGTCGGCGTGTCCTTCGCTGTCAACCTCGCGATTCTCTTCTTCTACAAGTATTTCGACTTTACCGTTGATAACCTCAACGTTATTCGCGGGTGGATGGGTCTTGCGCCTGTCACACCCGGTTTTGACGTGCTGCTGCCCGTCGGCATCTCGTTCTACATCTTTCAGGCGCTGTCGTATGTCGTTGATGTTTACCGTGGCGACGTGCGCATGGAGACGAATTTCATCAAGTACGCGGCGTTTGTCAGCTTCTTCCCGCAGCTGGTCGCCGGGCCGATTGAACGTTCGACCAACCTCCTGACGCAGTTCGACACGCCGCATAAACTGGAATACGATAACGTCCGCGACGGTCTGCTTCGGATGGTGTGGGGCTTCTTCCTCAAAATCGTCATTGCTGACCGCGCCGCGATTCTGGTCAATCAGGTGTTCAATTACTGCAATTACTACGAAGGCCCGACCGTGCTGATTGCGGCGGTTCTCTTCGCGTTTCAGGTTTACGGTGACTTCGCGGGCTATTCCAATATCGCCATCGGCGCGGCGCAGGTCATGGGCTTTAAGCTGATGAAGAACTTTGAGCGCCCGTATCTCGCTGTGTCCGTATCGGACTTCTGGCGGCGCTGGCATATCTCGCTCAGCACATGGTTCCGCGATTACTTATACATTCCGCTGGGCGGCAACCGCAAGGGGACGGTGCGCAAGTACATCAACCAGATGATTGTTATGCTCGTGTCGGGCTTGTGGCACGGCGCGGCGTGGAATTACGTCATCTGGGGGGGTATCAATGGGCTGTATCAGGTGGCGGGCGGCATCACGAAGCCCTTCCGCCGCCGCATCCAGCAGAAAACCGGCGCGCGCACGAAGACGCTGAGCTGGCGCATCGGGCAGGTGCTGACGACGTTTGTGCTGATTGACCTGTCATGGATTTTCTTCCGCGCGAACAGCCTCGGTGACGCCATGCACCTCCTGTTGAGCCTCTTCCGCGGCTGGAGCACCAGCATCTTCTTCGACGGCAGCCTGCTGAAACTGGGGCTTGACCAGACGGAGTGGCTTGTGCTGCTGGGCGCGCTGCTGATTCTGCTGGCGATCAGCCTGATGCAGGAAAAGGGCGTGTCCGTGCTGGAAGCAGTCAAGCGGCAGCAGCTTTGGTTCCGCTGGCTGATTTACCTCGCGGCGATTTTCGTCGTCCTGCTGACAGGCATCTACGGCCCCGGCTTCGCGGCATCGTCGTTCATCTACTTCCAATTCTGACGAAGGGAGCGCGGAAAGAATGAAAAAGCTGATTCAAAAAGCCGTCAAGGTTCTCGCCTTCCTTCTGGTGCTGGCGCTGTGCTATGGACCGATGGATCAGGTGCTGAAAATCAAGACGGATGACATGGTGTCGATGGTCAAGCTGCGTCAGCTGCCGCCGGACACGGTGGATGTGCTGCTTGTCGGGTCGTCGCATATCGGGACAAATGTTGATAATCAGCAGATTTTCGATGAATATGGTATTTCAAGTTACAATTTGTGGGTTGGTATGCAACCGATCTGGAATACTTACTATTGCTTGAAAGAAGCGCTGTCAGCACAAAGCCCGCAGATTGTGATTGCTGAAGTGTACTTAAGCACGACAACAATGGACTATTCGCCGAAAGAAACGGCAATAAAAAATGTTGAATTGCTGAATTTGGGTATCAACAAAGTTCAAGCTGCTTTCGCATCTTATGAAAAGTGGACGGATGCCGTAGAAGCCTTGTGGGGATTGCCGTACTATCATGAACGGTATGATGATTTAACTATTGCGGATTTTGTGCAGGAAAATGATTTGTCGCTTCCTGCGCCGAGACGCCCGGAGGGTGGCGTGGCTATCCTAAAAATGCTGGATTATGCTTCCATTACAGATAAACTTCCGATTACTGAAAAAAACGAACAGTATTTGCGAAAAATTATTGATTTGTGCAAGCAAAAGAACATTACGCTAATATTGATGGCTGCGCCGTTTGAAGCGACAGAAGAAGCTGCTATGCGGCTGAACACTGTTGCAGAAATTGCCAAAGAAGAAGGCGTACCGTTCCTCAACTATGTGAAGGAATGGGATAGCCTTGGGATGGACGCAAACACTGACTTTTACGATGGCGGTCACTTCAATAATCAAGGTATTGTTAAGTTTTCCCGCATTGTGGGACAGTATTTATCACAGAATTATTCTTTGCGTGATTGTAGAAAAATTGAAGGATTTATATGGAATGCTTCGCAGACAACTGCTGATAAAAACAAAGCAGAGTTTATCTTAAGCAATCAGTTCTCTGGTGATGGTGTTTCTGAATACTATGATACAAAGATTAAACTCTATGAAAATCGTTATAGTTCATGGACAATATTGACCCAAATTGGTCTGCCCTTGCCAGACACGGATGAAGGGCAGGTCGTTATGGCTTGCTTTGATGAGCAAAATGGCGAGAATTATCGTGGATTGCTGATTCGCGGTGAAGGCAATGCGCTCCAAGTGATATTGGGGAACAATCGTACATTCATGCTGCCACTTTTGCATGGTGATTCCGCTACGCTTGCTATCACCAAGGACAATGAACGATATTCTATTTATCTAAATGGTGAAAAACTCTATGAGAATGAGCAGCTTCCCTGCGATGCCTATTCCGGCACGCTTCTCCTCGGCTGCGAAGAGCTTTCCCCCGGCGGAGAGAAGTTCCGCTTCTCGCCCACGCGCGTGCTGAACCTCGAAGTCTATGACAGCGTGCTGACGGAAAGCGAAATCCTTGCGTGGCAGCCGGAAGACCTGCCCGAAGCGCCCAAGCCGCTCGGCATCGGCGTGAAGGACGCGGCGGAAGTCTACACGCTTCCGGAGCAGTTCGTCGGCGGCGACGAAACGTATCGTCAGGCGTCGTATCTCGATACGCAGACACAGCTGTTTGCCTCCACTGCGACGCGCTTCACCCTGCTGACCAGCGTCACGCCGAGTGAAAATCCCGGCAATGGCGTGTTCCTGTCCTGCTTCGACGAGAATGCCAAGAACTATCGCGGTCTGCTGATCCGCCAGCTGGACAACGCGCAGATCAACATCGTTTTCGGTCAGAATGTCGGCGTGACTGTGCCGGGCGAATTTGACCGCGAAATGCATATCGCCATCGTCAAGGACGGCGCAAGCTACCGCATCTATGCGGACGGTCTGCTCGTCGCCGAAGCCGAATCGCCTGCGGATAGCTATGACGGCACGCTGCTCATCGGCGCCCAGCGCGACGCGGACGGCAATATCTTCCGCATTAGCCAGACGCAGGTGAATCACCTGTCTGTCTACGCGGGCGTGATGGCAGAAGCGGACATTGCGGCCTACGACTTCGCCGACGCGCCGCTGCCGCCGGAACTGGTTGCGGAATCCGCCGCGTACACCATGCCCGGCGCATTCGTCGGCAACGGCAGTGACCGTGCGCTCGACACGGGCGTGAAGCTCTACGACGTCGCGACGAAGGACTGGACGCTCGACACCGTCATCGACGTGCGCAAGGGCGTCAACAACGGCGTCTACATGTCCTGCTTCAGCGAGGAAACCGGGCGTTACCGCGGCTTCATGCTCCGGCAAGACAATGCCGATACGCTCACAGCCTATGTCGGCAATAGCGTCGGCGTCACGGTGGATTTGCCGCAGGGCACGTCGCTGATGCACCTCGTGGTCGTCAAATCCGGCAGTCAGTACACGATTTGGCAGGATGGTCAGCTTGTCCAGCGCGTCGAAAGCGCCTGCGATAACTACGACGCGACGCTCCTCCTTGGCGCACAGCGCGATGCGGACGGAAACCTGTTCCGCTTCTCGAACGCGGGCATCCGGACGCTGAACATTACGGACGGCGCGCTGTCTGACACGGACGCGGCGACGCGTTCCGCCCCTGTGAAGGACAACAGCCGATTCTAACCCATATCGAAAGAGAGGAATCTTGCGCATGGAACAGACACGACGGGCGAGGCTGACCGGATTGACGGCGGCGCTGCTGACCGTAGCGGCGATTCTGTGGACGCTGTTTGCGTCGCCGTCCATCGGGGTGGTGGCGGACGGCAGCTATGCTTCGGCGGCGGAAGGGCTTGCGCTGCGCTATGCGGAAGAGAGCATCCAGACCGGGCAGCGCGTGGAGGACTTCGCCTATGAGGACACGGCGTATTCCACGCTGCTGTTTGCGTCCCGAACCTCCGTCGGCGCGGCGGTTGCGCTCGTCCGGCTGGCGACACACCCGTTCGGTCTGGGTTTCAGCACGCGCTATTTGGCGGTCGTGTATGCGCTGCTGATGGGCTGGGGCGCGTATCTGCTGGCGAACGGGCTGGCGCGGCGGTCGCGCACGGCGGCGATTCTTGCGACGCTCGGACTGCCGCTTGCGCTGGCGAATCCCGCCGTCATCGGCTATTTGAACAGCCTGTATGCGGTCGGCGCTTCCATGGCATATTTGCTCCTTTTTCTCTGCGCGACGGTTTATTGCCTGTGCCGGGAAAAGGGATGCGGCGTTCAATGGACGCTGCTGGTGCTTTTTGCGGCGCAGCTGATGCTGCGTACCATGGCGCAGATGATGGTGCTGCTGCCCGCGGCGGTGCTGGCGGTTGTGCTGTGCGCCGTGCATAGCTGCCCCGGACGGGCAGAACGTCCGCTTCATGCGGCGTGTGTGCTGATTGCAAGCCTGATGTGCGTGAGCGGCCTGGTTACAGGCTGGCAGGCGGACGATACAGTGCATTCCGCCGCCGCGAACTACCTTGCGGTGTTTCAGGGCTATCTGCCCGCATCGGAGAAGCCGGAGGAGACGCTGGAAGCCCTCGGCTTGCCTGAAAGCTACCTCGCGGACATCGGCAAAAGCTACTATGAACCTTCCGAAAATTTTGTGAACGACCCGCGGGACGCGGAAAATGCCGCCCTGCTGAACGAAAATATTTCGCTGGTGAAACGGGTGAAATTTGCGATTCAGCATCCGGCAGTCGTTCGCACCATGATGGACAAAAACGAAAGCGCTTTGCGGAACGCGGACAGCTGGTATTTGGCGGACGATGCCGGGAATGCCGTTTCGTCACGTTCACCGCTGCATACCGTGCTGGAAACCATTTTCGGGCGTGACCATCACGCCATTTCCCGCTGGTGCTTGATTTGCGCGGCGCTCCTCGTGCTGCTGCTGCCCATTGTACGGCGGCAGAGCGCATCCGTGATGCTCTGCGCGTTTCTGCTGATGGTACTGCTTGGCACGATTGGCTATCTGCCGCTGACGCTTGTGCTGACGGGCGGCATTGACCTGCTGACCGTGAAGCCGCTGGCGTTCCTGCTGGGCGGTTTGATGGTGCTGATGAGTTTCGCCTCCGGCGCGGTCCTCCTTCGCCGTCTGATGGCGTGGCTAAGCGTGAAGGACGCGAAATTGGCGCTGCCGCCCTGCTCGGCGGGCGCGTCCGGCGGACTGCTGGCGTATCTCCGTAAAATCCGCGTGACGCAAAAGGGGACGGTTGCCATTGTTGCATTGGTTTGCGTGGCACTCTGCTGCTGGCAGCTGCTTCCGACGGAACACATCGGCGGCGTGAACAACGGTGACTTTGGGCGTATGATGGAACAAATCGACCTGTACTGGGCACAGCCGCAGCTCGATGATGAATCGACGCAGTTTGAGTGGGGTGTCGTCGAGAATTACTCCTACCGTGAGCCGTTCCATCCGGCGCGCTTGACCTCCATAGACCCCACCTATTCGCTGATTTTCCCGTCGATGCTCGTGCGCTTCATCACCCTGCTGACGGGCGGCAATTACTCCACGCAGGTGCAGGCGTTCATCCTGCTGGCGCTGGTGATGGCGGCGCTGCTGCTGCTCGTGCACGACCTGTATCCGCTGCTGGGCAAGCTGACGCTCCCGGCGGGGCTGATTGTTGCGTGTATGCTGCTGGGCGAAAATTACCTCGCATGGTACAACTCGCTCTTCGGCGAAACGATGATTCCCGTCGGCTTGATGCTGACGATTGCCTGTACGGTGCATCTGGCGCTGATGCCGCGCGGAAGCCGGAAAAGCTGGCTGTGGATGATTCTGCTTGCCATCAGCGTGCGATTTCTCTGCACTGCCAAGGCACAGATGGCGCTGGCGCTCCCGGCGGCGCTTGTCCTGCTGATTGTCTTTACCGTCTATCATCATCCGCAGACAAAAAAGCCGCTGATTGCGTTTTCGCTGATGGGCGCGCTGCTATGCGGGCTGGTCAGCTACGACACGCTCGGCGTGTACCGCAAAAATCAGGGGGTGTCCGAAAAGCAGACCATCTGGCAGAGCGTGTTTTACGGCGCGCTGATGATTGCTGACGACCCGGACGCAGCCATGGAAGAACTGGGCATTCCGGCGGAAATGAAGGCGGACATCGGTAAACACGCGTACTATCCGAACAGCGAGTACGTTTATCCCATCGAGTCGGACGAGCTGCAGGAGAAATTCTACGACCGTGTGACGACGATGACGCTTGTGCGCTACTATCTGCGCCATCCGAAGGACATGCTGACGATGATGAACCGCGCGGCACAGGAATCCGTCACATTGAGCACGTCGTTCATGACCTACACGGGCGCGCTGTACAGCGACAATCGTCCGCTGCACCGCATGAACCTCTGGTGTAATCTGCGCAGCATCTTCGCGGCGCGCGCGTTCTGGGTGTATGTGCTGCTCTACGGCACGGCGGGCGTGTTCTGCCTGACGCTGATTTGCCGCAAAAAGACGCAGAAGCAGACAAAGCTGCTGGCGATGCTGTTCCTGTGCGTGATGTTCGTCGGCGTAATGCAATATCCGCTGTCGGTCATCGGCAACGGCTTTGCAGACAACAATAAACAGATGTATACCTTTATGCTCTGCCACGACCTGCTTGTTGTGGCGGCAGGCGTGGTGCTTGTGCGGCGGCTGATTCCGGCGCGGCGCACGGCGGAAAATGCAATCAGGGAGGAAGCAGACCATGAGCCGCAAGAAGAATCTGCTTGATTATCTCGCGCTGACGCTGTTTATCATGTGCATGGGCTTGGCGCTCAGCGCCAGCCTCGGATATGTGACGCGCGCGACGGAGCGGGAATATCTCGGACAGGGAATCTGGGTGCTGAGTATGGCGGGGCTGTCGCTCCTTGCGCTGCTGCTGGGGCGGATTTCGCGCAAGTGCGGGCAGAAGATGCAGCCGCTTCCCAAAAACATCGTGATGATTGTGTTCGGCGCGGTGCTGGTGGGTGTTGGCGTGTATCTGCGCCTGTGGGTGATTTGGAACATCCCCGTTGAGCCGGATTCGGACTTTGAGACGTACTACCGCATGGCGAATCACCTATTGAATGATACGCTGATGTCCGCCGAAGGAGCGGTCGACCGCCGCTATATCGCGCTCTACCCGCACACCATCGGCTTCCCGATGCTCATTCTGTGGCCGACGTTTGCTATTTTCGGCGCGTCGGTGCGCAACGCGCTGTATGCCAACCTTGTGTGCAGTGTGATTTCCATCCTCTTGGCGGGGCATATCGCTCGGCGAATCGCGGGGCGCACGGGCGCGCTGGTGGCGGTGGCGCTGATGAGCCTGTGGCCGTCGCACATCCTGTTCAGCAACATGGTTGCCACCGAACCGTCCTTCACGATGCTGATTCTGCTTGCTGCGGACATGATGACGAGTATTCTTGACCGCCGCAAGGGCAGCCTCTACGACGTCGCTCCTTCTCGGATGCTGGGCGTGATGGCGCTGCTGGGCATCGTGCTGGCGCTTGCGGGCGCGATTCGCCCGATGGCGATCATTCTGCTCGCGGCGTACTGCGTGGTGCAGCTGTGCGTCACGGGCGACCCGATGAACGAAATCCGTGTGGAGGGCGCGCGCTACGCCACGAGTCAGCCAATCGTCTGCATTGTGCTGGTGCTGGTGTGCTATCTCGTCACGGGCAGCGTCATCAACCGCGCAATTTCTGACATCATCGGCGAGCAGCCTGCGTCGGGGCTGTACGCGTCCGGCTACAACCTCATGGTCGGCTTGAACACGCAGTCGAATGGCTTGTGGAACGAGACGGACAGCGAATTCTTCGCGCAGGCGTATGACGCTACGAAGTCCGCAACGGGGGCGCATCAGGCGTGTATGGAAGTGGCGGCGCAGCGCATCCAGTCGGAGCCGGAAAACGTGCTGAACCTGATGGTCTACAAGTTCCGCGACCTGTGGCGAACGGATGATTTCGGCATTGACTGGAATCTGCTCTGGACGGAGCAGCAGGGGACACTGACGCCTGAACTGCGCAGCCTGCTGGAGAGCATCCGTCCCATTGGGCGCGTGATGTACATGGCGGTGCTCTTGTTTGCAGCGCTGGGCGCAATGGAGGCGTGGCGGCGGCGGCTTGCCCCGAACGCCATGATTCTCGTTTGTATGTTCTTCTTCCTTGGCACGGCGCTGAGCCATATGCTGCTGGAAACGCAGGTGCGCTATCATTACAACATGATTCCGTTCCTGATTCTGCTGGCGGCGTGGACCGTTCGCTCGTGGAGCAAGACTGCCGCGGAGAAAGAAGACGTCCGCGTGATTTATATGGACCGCCCCGAAAACGCCGAAGAGAAGAAAGACAACATCCATTTCGACATGGCGAAGGCAATCGCGGAAGGGCACATCCACGTTTCCGTGACAGAGAACGTCGCACGCACGGAAGAAGCATCAAAAATGGAAGATTCGGCGAAAAGTAGTGTGGAAAACACCTAAAATGTTCGCCGCTCTTGTTTCTGGCTATTGCGAAAATTTACGAAAGATGATAGAATAAATTGAACAATGTGTGAAGAAAATTCACCGGCAAGGGTGCGGCGCCGCCTTTTATGACAATACAGAGAAGAGGGATTGCAGGTATGACGAATCGCGAACAAAAGCTCCTGCCGTCGGCACGGCAGTTGACCTCCGTGCGTCGGACGTCGAACCTGAATTCCTTGACGGGACTGCCTGAGAGACTGGACTTCCTGCGGCAGGTGCAGCAGCTGCTGACAGAAAAGAAGCTGAACGGCTGGTGCGTGCTGTCCATCGACATAGAACATTTCAAACTGTTCAATAACTGGTATGGGCAGGTGCAGGGGGACGAGCTGCTGCACACAATCGGGCATCAGCTGGCGCAGCTTGCGAAGGAGAACGACTATATCGCCGGGTATTTTGGCGGCGATGACTTTTTCCTGTGTATGCCGGATGATAATAAGCGGGCGCAGGCGGTATACGACCTGATTTTCCACTGCATCGAGGATTATCAGCAGCTTGATAGCTTTCTGCCGCTGCTGGGCATCTGCCCGGTAGAGGAGCACTCCGACGATATCAGCGTGCTGTGCAACAATGCGCAGATTGCATCCGGGGCGGTCAGGGGCAAGCTGAATCACCGCATTTGCCGCTTTTCCGAGCAGATTATGCAGCAGCTGGAAAAGCATCAGCGCCTGCTCAGCGACGTGCGCATCGGCATCCAGCGCGGCGAGTTTACGTTTTATCTGCAGCCAAAATGCAACAGCCTGACGGGCAACATCGTCAGCATGGAGGCGCTTGTCCGCTGGAATCACCCGGAAATGGGGCTTGTGTCGCCAAGCCGCTTCATCCCATTGCTGGAAGAAACCGGGCTGGTGACGGATTTAGACCGCTACATTTGGGAGAGCGTCTGCCGCACAATGAGCGGCTGGATTCGCAGCGGAAAGCATTTCGTGCCGATTTCGGTCAACGTGTCCATCACGGATATGAAGGCAATGGATGTTCCTGCGCACTTCCGCGAGATGGTCAGACGCTATGACCTCAAATCGGAGCTGATTCGCGTGGAAATCACCGAGACGGCGTTCGCGGAGAACAGCAATCTTGTGCGCGAAGCCATTGACCGCCTCCACCAGTATGGATTTACTGTGCTGATGGACGACTTCGGCAGCGGCTATTCGTCGCTCAATATGCTCAAAGATACGAACGTCGATGTGCTGAAGCTGGACATGAAGTTCATCGAGATGAACGTGGAGAACCGGCAGAAGGGCATCCAAATTGTGGATTCCGTTGTCAATATGGCGCACAAGCTGAATATGACGATTATCGCCGAGGGCGTGGAGACGAAGGAACAGGTCGATATGCTCAAAACGATGAACTGCATCTACGGGCAGGGCTACTATTTCTATCGCCCGCTCCCGGTGAAAGATGCCGAGCGCCTGCTGAGCATCATTGTGCCGGAGGATTACCGAGATATTCAGCGTTTCTCCGGCGTATCGCCGATCCCTGCTGCGCCCAGCCAACAGTGGAATACAACGCCGGAGATTGAGCGCGATGTGATTGCGACGCTGGACAGTGCGTATCTGCTGCTTGCACGACTGAATCTCAATACGGGCGAATGCCAGCTGCTCAAGCGTACGCCGCCGCTGCCGGATGCGCAGATGCCGTTTTCGCGCTTCAGCAACGATTTGGTGCGTCATCAGCTGATTCACCCGGAGGATTTGGACGACTACCAGCGGTTTATGGCGCTGGCACACCTGCAGACGGAGATATTCAGCGGGCGGCGGCACATGGACTTCCGCTTCCGCTTGTCTGATGGCAAGCGCTTCAACTGGGTGGAGCTGTCTGTCCTGACCAGCCGCGGCTACACGCAGCAGGAGCCGTGGACACTGCTGTGCATCCGCCGGACGGACGACATGGTGAACATGGAAGCCGACCGCCACTATCAGCGTGAATTGGAATATTACTGCAACTGCGACGCACTGACGGGGCTGTTCAACCGCATGAAGTTTGAGAAGGATGTTTCGCTGCTGAACGAGGAACACCCGGACACCATCGAATGCGTTTACATTGACGTCGTTGGGCTGCACGAAATCAACAACCACTTGGGTCATCAGACAGGCGACAGTATGCTGTGCATGGTGGCAGGTACAGCGCGGAGCTTCTTCCCGAACGACCGGCTTTACCGCATCGGCGGCGACGAGTTCGTCATTCTCTGCTGCAACCGCAAGCATGACGAAGTGCTGCTGGCAGTGGAAAAACTGCGCATGACGCTGCGAGGCGCGGAATACGAAATATCCGTCGGTGTGCAGCAAGGCACGGGGCAAGAGAATGTGCAGAACATCGTCAACCGTGCCGAGGATGCCATGCGCCGCGACAAAGAAGCGTATTATCAGCAGAACGGTCAGGAACGCCGGATGCGCTCGCTGAACGAAAAGCTGGATCGCCTGATGCAGGAAAAGCAGGACGCAGACCAGTTCATCCGCGTCATTGCGCCGGAATACATTGCGGTGTACCTCATCAACTTTGCGCAGGATTCCTTCCGCAAAATCCTGATTCCAGATTTCTTCCGCGATATGCTGGACAAGTGCAACGGCTCGTTCCGCCGCGCGATGCTGGAATATATCCGGCTCTATATAGCCCCGGAGGATCAGGAAGAGTTTGAGTTGCTGACATGCGCGCAGATTGTGCGGGAGCGCCTTGCGAGGGAAGGCACAATTGACGAACATTACAAGCGCAGCGACGGTATGCCGATTCACCTGCGGATTATGGCGTGCGATGGACTAAATAAGGAAGAAAGCATCTGGATTTTCGCGAAGGATACGGAGGCAACCTGATTGTAGAAAAAATGCGCATCAGCATGATGAAAACACGGCTGGTGCGTGTTTTTTTACAATTCAGTGATTGCAGTTTGCGTGAAAATGCTGTATAATGTTTGATGGTAAATAATAATGAGGAAAGTATTTGGAGGAACGAACTGTGCCACTCAAGCCTGTTTTTGATAAAGCGCCGCTGACGATGCTGACCAGTCAGCCCCTGCGCGCCGGTCAGGTGCGCGTGAACCTGCCTGCCTTGACGCGTCTGTATGCGCAAGTGGAGAATCGCCGTGAGCCGCTGCTGCTGGAAGGCGCGTTCCGTCTGGCGTGCCTTGTGAAGGCGGATGCCATGCAGTCGCCCGCCGCCACGGCGATTCGGGAAGCCGCCGCCGCTCAGCGGGAGGATGGCTCTTTCGCGCTGACGATTGAGGACTCGGTGTATGTCCTGCGCGCGGTGTGGGCGCTGTATGAAGCGGAAGCAAAGAAGGAAGATTTGACGGTGCTGCTGCGCTGGTTCCAGTGGGCGGCGAAGCAGTGGGACGACATTGCGGCGGACGAGTACGTCCGCGCGTTCCCGGCGGATCTGCTCGAACTGCTGGAAAAGGTCTACCGCATCACGGGCATTCCTGCCATGCTCAAACTTGCCCGCACTCTGTCCGCCAGCACGATGAACTGGAGCGGCGTTCTGACCGCGACGCCGATTCAGACGCCCGTGAGCAAAGCTGTTTCGGCTGAAGAACTGGACGCCGGCCTGAAGAAGGAAAACGGCGATTTGGAGGGCTACTACACCCGTCTGGCACTGACGACGAATGCGGCGGCACTGGCGGATGGCGCTCGTGCGGCGCTGGCGCGCGGCTGGCTCAACGGCTCGGCGACGGAGATGAACGCCGCAAAAACGGGCTGGGAGAAAATCAGCCGCTATCACGGCGCAATTTGCGGTGGACTGACCGCAAATCCGATGCTTGCGGGCGGCAATCCCAGCACGGGCATTTTCAATGATACCTTGGGCGCATGGGCGGAAGCGTTTGTGTGCGCAGGCATGGGCGCGCACGCGGTTTGGGCGTGGGATGAGCTGGAACGGCTGGTGTTTAATGCGCTGCCGGCGTGCGTGGAGGAAACACGCGTGCAGCTGGCGCAGCGTGTCAACTCGCTGGCGGCGCAGGAGACTCAGCAGGGAAGTTTCGCCCTGACGCTCGGACGCCTTGCGCGTGGCTATGCGCTGGCGATTCAGTCCGCCGTGACCGCATGGGTGGACGGCTTCGCGGTCAATATGCTCATTCCCGGCAAATACGCCGTCTGTGACAGCAAGATGGTGCTGACTATTGACGCGCAGGGCGAGCGCTACGCCATCAAGATGCACATGAAGAACGATCAGAAAGCGTTTTTCCACATGCGGCTTCCGGCGTGGGCATCGTCGTCCGAAATCCTCGTCAACGGTGCGCCGACGGCGGAATACCGCTTGGTGGACGGCTGCATCGGCATCGAGCGCGTTTGGCACGACGGGGACGAAATCGTCGCCGTGCTGGAACAGCCCGTCATGCGGCACAGCAGCGCCTATCATCAGGCGACGTACCTCACGCGTGGCCCGCAGGTGTTGGCACTCTCGGCGGACGGCGACTGGGCATATGCGCTGTGCGGCAATGGCAAAGTGACCGAAAGCGGCGTGACCGCCCCATTTGCGCCGATTGCGTGGAAAAAAGGAAACAATGCCCCGGTGGATGTGCCGGTGCTGCCGGAACTGACGGGCGACATTCGTGCGCTGCCGCTGACGCCGTATGCGGATACGCCGGTGCGCATTGCGCTTTTCCCGCGGGGGGATAAGGCATGACGAGCATCCGCCTTGCCCCGATGGCAGGCATTACAGACTGGCCGTTCCGCGTTCTGTGCTTTGAGCAGGGCTGCGATGTGGCGACGACGGAGATGGTCAGCGCGATGGGCTACCTCTACGCGCCGCGCAACCATCCTGCGACCGTTTCCCTGATTGAGCGCCGGGACAGCGAGGGCAAGCTGCTTGTGCAGATTTTCGGCAAAGAAGCGGATTTGATGGCGCGCGCGGCGGAAGAACTGTCCGCCATGGGGCGCTTCGACGGCGTGGACGTGAACATGGGCTGTCCGGCGCATAAGGTCGCCGCATCCGGCGAGGGAAGCGGGCTGATGCGCACGCCGGAAAACGCAGAGAAAATCCTCCGTGCGGTCTGCAAGGCGAGCCATTTGCCTGTGTCGGTGAAGATGCGCCTTGGCTGGGACGATGAGCATATCAACGTCGTGGACATGGCGAAAATGGCGGAGGACTGCGGCGTGTGCGAGATTGCCGTACATGGTCGGACGCGGATGCAGCAGTACAGCGGTCACGCGGACTGGACGTATGTGCGCAAGGTAAAGGAAGCCGTGCATGTGCCGGTGATTGGCAACGGCGACATTTTCACGGCGGACGACGCCGCCCGCCACTTGGAGGAAAGCGGTGTGGACGGACTGCTGATTGGGCGCGGCGCGCTTGGCAATCCGTGGCTGTTCCGTCAGGTGAAGCAGCGGCTTTCAGGCGAAAATGTGACCGCGCCGACCGTTCAGGAGCGCGTGGAAACCGCCCTGCGCCACTATGACATGCTGCTGCAATGGAAGCCGGAACGCGTGGCGGTGAATGAAATGCGCAAGCATGTCGGCTGGTATGTCAGCGGAATGCGCGGCGCGGCACAGCTGCGGGCATCCATCAATCTGGTTGAAGACCCGAACGAAGCAAAAGATATGCTCCGCGCCTTCGCGGAAAGCGCGGAATAATCACCCGCCGTAATGAAAGGAACGTGAAGATTCATGCGGAAACTGCACTCGCTGATATCGCTCCTGCTGGTGCTGCTGATGCTTGCACCCTGTGCACTGGCAGATGCGCCGCTGCTGCAAGCCGCGTCGGACTGGAATTTGGCGGATACGCCCCTGTCGGTTACGCTGTCCATCAGCCTTCAAGCACATGCGCCTTTTGATGAGACGCGCACGGCGATGCTTGACCGTGTACTTGCGCCGCTGTCGCTGAATTTGTATGCATCGGACGGCGAAAGCGGCGTTTCCGTGCTGATGAATGGCAACGAGCTGCTGACGATGGCGCAGAAGGGCGACGCAGTGCAGTTCTCCTGTATGCCGAACGTTTCCTATGCGTCGCTGGACGGGAATGCGCTGGAACTGCTGCTCGGCACGTCTTCGAATTCCATCGACCTGCGCGCTGTTGACGGTACGTTCGAGAAGTGGATTGGCGACGGCTGGGTGCTGTCAAACGCGATTCTGGAGCCTTTCGCGGAGTACGGGAAACGCAAGAGCGTCAAGACGACCATCAAGGACATGGGGCTGGCGCGCTCCTGCACGGATTACACCTTCTCCAAGTCGAAGCTGGAGGAAATGCAGCAGACGCTTTTGTCCCTCTGCCCGGAAGGTGATTTGCATGACCTGATTGCGTCGCTGACCTTCTCCGGCACGCAAAAACTGCGCGTCTATCGCACAGAGGACGAAGTACCGCTGCGTGTGGAGTACAACGGCGTCTGCGGCGTGGATGGCAAGCTGCGCACGGTCAAACTCGTCTGGCGCACAAAGAGAGAGAGCGGCGAAACGCGCGATGAAATCACGCTGACGTCCCCCGCAAAGAGCGGCACGGACAAGAACACGCTGGATTTTGAGCGTATTATGACATTTTCCAGCGGCAAAATCACCATGCAGGGCACCTGCTCCTACAAAGTGACGGCGAGCAAGCAGACGACGCAGACCGAGGTCACGTTTGACTTGACGAACCGCTTGGAGAATGACAGCGACAACGTGAGCGGCAGCGTGGCTATCAAGCGGCAGCTGCCGGACGAAGATTACGCCACGAAGCGCACCATCACGCCGAATGTCGTCCTGTCCGGGAACGCAGAAGCGCCGGAAATCAGCGGGACAATCGGCTATCAGGAAGAAAAGCGCTACGGCACGACTGAAGAATGCGTGATTACGCTGCGTGCGGCACGCGCAAGCGAATCCCTGTGGAAGGACACCGCGGCGACGATGGAACTGTCCACGCTCAGTGCGGAGACGCTGCAAAATCTGCGCAGCCAACTCAGCGGCGCAATTGCGACTGCTATCGTCCGCCCGCTGATTCAGGTTCTCAGCGCGGAGGACGCGGCGTTCTTCTTCTACGAAATGTCGGATGAGGACGTTCAGACCATTCGGCAGGCGGCAGAATCCGCCGTCGAAATCGAATGACACCCGATAAGGAGGGTAAACCCATGCTGAAACGAATCCTGTCTGTCCTGCTCTGCGCGGCGCTGCTGCTTGGCGGCACGGCGCTTGCTGCCAAAGAGGATGACTATACGCTGCCGGAACTGCTCTACCAGCAGTTTGCCGTGCATGATTACCCCATTCGAGGCTCAGTTGCGGTTACGGCGTCCGGCACGGCGTCGTGGCTGGATTTCCTGCTGCCGTTGACGGCTTCGACGCTGCATGTGCGCCTGCTGAACCTGGAGGACAGCGACGATTTCCAGTATCAAGTGTTTTCGCAGGATGACAGCGGCAGTCAGCAGGGATTGACGCAGCTGTACCGTGTGGGCGACACGCTGTACCTGCGCACGGATGTGCTGCCGGATGTGCTGCTGTCCATGCCAATGGCGGAATCGGGAAAGAGCAATCCATCGTTCTACTCTGTGCTGGCGGAGATGATGGCGCAGCCTGACATCCTCTGGGAAAGCATGTGGCAGCCGGCGCTGGAGGAATATCTGAACGAACTGGAGCTGTGGCTGGCGGATTACGCCGCGGAACCTGACACGATGACTGAAAACGGCGAGCTTGTCATGCGCGTCAGCTATGTGATTCCAGCGGACGACGTGAAAGAGCAAACGAAGCTGATGTGGAAGCAAGCGCTCTATGACGAGACGCTGCTGACGCTTTTGCGCCCGATGATGACGGAGGAGCAGCAGGCGGTCTACCTCAATCCCGCGCTGGGCTACTTCTACGATGCCTGCATTGATGCCCTGCCGCTGTCGGGCGATTTGCGCCTGTCACGCAAGTTCTCCGCGCGTGGCGATACGCTGTCCGTGGCGGTGGCGCTGCCCCTGCCGCAGAATGCGTGGGGCTACACGACGCTGACCTTCCGGCAGGAGGGCAGCACGACTGCGCTTGTGCTGAACAGCGCGACGCAGACGCTGACATTCAGCATGGCGTCGGCGGACGGCAACCAGAACGCAATTACGGGCAGCATCAGCAGTGTACCCGCCGCGTTCGTAACGGACGCAAAGACGCTGCAGGCGAAATTCACCCTGACCAGCCAGCATTCCGAAACGCAGGACAGCGACGGCACACGCCATGATGACAGCGCGTGGACGCTGACCATCGAGCCGGACACCGACGGCGCGGAAGCAGCGGATTTGGTGACGTTTGAGCCGATTACGGCGGAGCTTTCCCTCCAATACAGCACCGAAAGCAGAGAAGGCGCGCCGATTCAGCTGCGCGTGATTGCCGGGCTGCACATGGCGGAAGCGGACGTCGGCGTGAAGATGGCACTGCGCACAACGAGCCGCTGGAACGCCCTGACCCTGCCGACGCAGGGCGCGGAGGACGTGACGCGCATGGATACCATGCGCGCTGTGCAGCTGCTGACGACGGCATCGGACAACCTGACGCGGCTGATTGCAGGCGGCAGTGCGCCGGCAGCTACGACCGCGCCGGAACTGCCCACACCTGAACCGAATACGACACCCATTCCGCCGATGACGGAAGAATAATCAGCAAAATCGCCGCAGTGCATCACAAACTGCGGCGATTTTTGTCGGAAAAGGAGAAATGCTCATGCGGAATGCGCGCGCACTTCAGCGGATTGCCATCATCCTCGCGGTTTTGTTTGTGCTGTCGCTGCTGCCGGTGATGGCGGTCGCGTTCTACAATCATCCACGAGCGGACGACTACACCTACGGCGCGGTGCTGCGCAAGGTCATTGACGCAGGACAGGGGCTGCCGGAGGCTGTCGCAGCTATTGCCGCCTACGTCCGGAGCACCTACGCGCGCTGGCAGGGGTCGTTCAGCGCGGTGGTGCTGTTCACGCTTCAGCCGGGCGTGTTTTCCGACAATGCCTATTGGCTGACGACCGCCCTGACGCTCCTGCCGCTGCTGCTTGGCACGGGGATGCTCCTGCGTCAGCTGGGGAAGATGCTCCACGCGCCGCACGCAACGGCTGTGCTGATTTTCTTGTCGCTCATGACGCTGAGCATCCAGCTTGTGCCGGATTTGAACCAGACGTTCTACTGGTTCAACGGCGGATGCTACTACACGCTCTATTACGCGCTTTCGCTGATGCTGCTGACGGGCGTCCTGCGGATTTGCACTGACGGAAAGTGCCGCGCCGGGCGGACTGCATTGTGCATGCTGCTCGCGTTCTTTGTTGGCGGCGGCAACTACACGACCATCCTCGTCACGCTGATTCTGCTGATGCTCCTGCTCCTTGCGCTGCTTGTGCGGAAAAACCCCGCTTGGCGGCAGATGTTGCTCGTCATGACCGCGCTGCTGATTGCGTTCGCTATCAACGCCGCCGCACCCGGCAACCGCGTCCGTGCAGCGACCATCCCGCGCTCGATGGATGCGATTCCCGCGATTCTCTACTCCTTCGACCGGGCGTGGGTGCGCGTGTCGGGCTGGTTTGGCTGGCCGCAGGGAATTGCCATTGCGCTTTTTGCCCTGCTGATGTGGGATTTCGTCGGGCAGTGTGGGCTGAAATTCCGCTTTCCGCTGCTGAAAAGCGCGCTGGCGTATGCCATCTTTTCGGCGCAAATGACGCCGTCGCTTTTTGCAATGGCGAATATAGGGCCGGGACGGCAAATCGACATCTACTACTATGCGTATGGCTGGCTGCTGCTTTGCTGGACGTTCCTCTGGGTCGGCTGGCTGCGGAACAGCCGCATCGGCACGAAAATCGATGCGGCGCTTTCGTACCTGACGCGTCATTCCGCCGCAATCGCCGCCGCTCTGTCGCTTGCGCTGGTGCTGACGCTGCCGTCCGCGCATCCGACGGCGGGTGCAAGTCCGACGAGCGTTGCAGCGGCAAAAGCGCTCATCAGCGGCGAGGCGCAGGCGTATCATCAGCAGTACACCGAAATCCTCCAAACGCTGCGTCAGCCCGGCGAGATTTGCGAAATCCCGGATGTTGTGGTCTGTCCGGCGTTCTTGAACCCGCTGGGGCTGGCGGATGAGGGGCAGTCGGGCTACTGGGTGAATCAGGCGCTGGCAAACTATTTCGGGCATCAGCAGGTCATCCGCATTGAACAAACGCCATAAAGAAAGGGGACTGCCCGCGATGGACAGCCCCCATTTTTATGCCTGTGGGAAAATGCGTTTGTTAACGAAGAAAAACACCACCGCGGAAATTGTGCCGTTGAAGAAGAGCGTGCCGAGCGTGTACACCCAATCCGGCACGAACTTCGCCGCCACCGCGACCCAGACGCAGTTAATCGAGTTCACCAGGCAGGTAATTACGATGAACGCAAGCGCATACAGCAGCACTTGCCGCGCAAGATGCCCTTTGGCGCGGAAAACGTACTTGCGCTGAAGCGGAAAGTTCACGCATTCGCCAAGCACCATCGCCGTCATGTACGCGCACAGGTAAGGCAGCCCGCCATGCGCCGTGTCGTAGCCGAAGATGTTCCAGCGGAAGGTTTCGCCCAGCAGCGTCATTTCGATGCCGGGCCAGCCGAAGTCGCGCATTGGCAGAAAAGCGAATGCGCGCGGCAGAAAGAGCAGCAGCAGATATTTCAGCACTGTCACGACGCCGGAAACAATCAGGTACAGCCCGCCCTCGCGCAGCCAAGCCGGGCAGCGGGATGAATGCGGCTGGCTTGTGTCCGCCATGAAAAGCCTCCTCAGCGATAGATTTTCCGCTCGTGAACGTCCTCAATGCCGGAAAGACGGTGGAAGAACGTGTTGATGATGTCGCGCCATTCACGGGCGTTGTGCAGCTGCCGCCCGATGCGCTCATCTACTAATGCACGGTCAAAATCGGGCAGCGGCAGCGCTTTCAGGATGCTCGCGGCGCGCTCCACCCATTCATAGCCCTCAAAATGGTCGTCGTAAATCCGCTGGATCAGCGTCCGCCCGTCGCGCATCTTGAAGGTGTACGGCAAGCGGTGGAAGAAGAGCAGCAGCTCGTCCGGGCAGGTCTGTGTGGATTCAAAGCGGCGGCGCAGTGCTTCCGGGTATTGCAGAACATAGCCTGTGCCGTCCGCCGTGCGGTCGATGCCGATGGCGTTGCGGTCGGCCTTGTGGTAAGTGCCCCACGCCTGATACTCGTATCCGTCGGGACTCGGCCCGTAATGCTGGTTCGGCGTGACCATCCAGCAGATGCCAAGCGGTGCGGTATACTGCTCATAGGCGTGGCGGCTGCCGAGCAGCACATCCGCCAGCGCCTTCTCATCATCCGGCGCAAAACGATAGGTGAGGCGAATCCAGCGGTGGATGATATCGTCCGGCTGGCAGGCATCAGGATCCCACGCCAGCGCGCCATATGCAAAGAAATTCAGCGCCGCGAAGGGATGCCCGGTCATGCACGCGTCATTGCCGAGGTTCGACACCGCCGCCATCGCCATAATGCTGTTGCGCGGCATGTCCGCAAAGAGCTCCTGCCACATTACCGGCATGGCGAAAATGTCAATCTGCTGACCGGTGTACTCCTGCGCCAGCTGCCATTCCAGCGCCAGATTCGTTTTGGGCATTGCCAGCAGGGTCGGGGAAATCGGCTCGCGGACTTGGAAGTCGAACGGCCCGTTCTTGACCTGCAGAATCACGTTGTCGTCGAACTGCCCATCCAGATAGACGTAATGCTCATACGCTGCCTTCGGACGGTCGGTCTTTTCGTCGCGCCAGTCCTGCTGACAGTTGTAGACGAAACAGCGCCAGACCAGCATTCCGCCGAACGGTTTGAGCGCCCGCGCCAGCATGTTTGCGCCTTCCGCGTGGTTGCGCCCGTAGGTGAACGGCCCCGGACGATGTTCGCTGTCCGCCTTGACGAGGAAGCCCGCCAGATCGGGAATCGCGGCGTACACCACTTCCGCCTGATGCTTCCACCACGCCTGCACGCGTTCATCCAGCGGGTCAGCCGTCGGGATGCCGTGGCGCATCGGCTGTGAATAGTCGATGGAAACCATCAGCCGCACGCCGAACGGGCGGAAAATCGCCGCCAGCTTCGCCAGATCCGGCAGATCGTCCTCAATCAGCAGCTGCGCCGGGTCGTGCACGTTGACGTTGTTGATGCACAGCACGTTCAGCCCGACGGACGCCATCATACGCCCCAGCTGCCGCATCCGCGCGGGGTCGTAGGTCAGCTTGCCGCCCTGGAAGAACAGACTGCGCCCGGAATATCCGCGCTCAACGTTGCCGTCGGCGTTGTCCCAGCAGTTAATCATGCGCAGCGCGTACTGCGGCGCAGAGGAGTGATCCTCCGGCAATGCCGCACCCGACGCGAGCGCCATCAGCAGCCAGTAAGCGCCATACAGCAGCCCGGTTTTGCCACCGAAAATCGTCACGTCGTCGCCTTTGCGCACGGCATGGAACCCTTCGCCCAGCGAATCATCCTCGGCAAGCGAAACGTGCAGATTCGGGGAGAGCGTCGGCAGTGCCTGCGCAAGCTCGAACGCGGCGACTTCGCGTGGGGACGCAAAATCGGCGGGAACATCAGCCGGTAAAAACGGAAGCCACGAAAGCCATTGATTTGCCATAAACAGGATACCTCCTGTAACGTATTTTACTAAAAGTATAGCATATTTCGCCGACTTGCACAACCCAAAACCAGAAAAGGGGAAGAAATTTGGCGAAAAGTTGACTGGGCGACAGGAAAAACACAACTGTGCGTCGAATTGTGCAAAAAACGCCGTTTTTTCAGGCGGCAAGATGGAAAGGATGAGCCGAAAATGGCCTTTACGGTTCACGCGGTGATGCCGGGAGTGTGGCATATTGTGGACTGCATGGGCGTCTGCATGACGCTGCTGGAGGGCGAAAACGCCGCCATGCTGGTTGACACGGGCTATGGCATTGAGGATGTGGCGGACTTCATGCGCCACATGACGGATTTACCGCTGACGGTGTTCCTGACGCACAACCACCATGACCACGCGATGGGGGCACGCTGCTTCCCGGAAACGTACATGCTGGAAGCGGATATGGCGGACTGGCGCATGTTCACAAACGACGAGATGCGCCGTCGGGTGCTGACGCAGGCAATCGGAAAGAACCTGCCGGTGGATGAAAAAACGTTTCTCGCGGGCGAAATTCCACTGCCGAAGGTGATGAAGCCCGGTGTGATTGACTTGGGCGGATTAACAGCGGAAATCATCGAAGCGCCGGGGCACACGCCCGGTTCGGCGGTGGTGTATGTGCCGGAGCGGAAGCTGCTGCTGTCTGGCGACGACTGGAACCCCTGCACATGGCTCTTCTTCCCGCAGGCGCTGGGGCTTCGGGAGTACCGCAGCAACATGCGCGGCATCCAGCAGCTGCCGTTTGAGAAAGTCCTCTGTCCGCACCGTGAGGCGCTCTATGATCGCTGGATGTTCGACGACTTCTTCAACGCCTTGACGGATGGCAACCTCCGCGCGGCGGAACCGGTCAATATCGCGCCGTATGAGCAGATTGATACCTGTCAGGCGACGCTGCCGCATGATCAAGTGCTCGTATTCGACTGGGCAAAATCAGGACTGTAAGGAGAAAAAATGCCATGAAACAGGATTCCATCCGCATAGCGGCGGATAGTCAGGCGAAGTTCAACAACAACACCGCGTTCTGCATCGGCACAGGTCGCATGGGGCTGGCGCTCCAGCGGGAGTATCAGCAGCAGCTGGCGATGGCGCAGGCGGAATGCGCGTTCACGCACATCCGCGGGCACGGGCTGTTCAGCGACGATATGGCGATTTACCAGCCGTATCAGGATACGGAAGGAAATTGGCACGAGGGCTACAATTTCACCTACCTTGACCGCGTGATGGATGATTACCGCGCACAGGGCTTGAAGCCGTTCCTTGAATTGGGCTTCATGCCGGAAAAAATGGCGAGCGGCACGCAGACCATCTTCTATTGGAAGGGCAACGTTACGCCGCCGCAGGACGACGCAAAGTGGACGGCGATGGTTCAGGCGACGCTTGCACATTTGGCGGAGCGCTACGGGAAAGACGAAGTGTCCACTTGGCTGTGTGAAGTGTGGAACGAGCCGAACCTGTCGGGTTTCTGGGAAAATGCGGATGAAGAGAAGTATCATCACCTGTATGCGGTGACGGCGAAGGCAGTTAAGGAAGTGCTGCCGGACATGCGCGTCGGCGGCCCGGCAATCTGCGGCGGCGCGACGTCGCAGGACTGGGTGCGCAACTTCCTGCGATTCTGCAAGGAGAATCAGCTGCCGCTGGATTTCGTGTCGCGCCACGCCTACATGGGCGAAACGCCGGAACACCGCGGGCGCTATCTCTATCATACAATGCGCACGGTGGACAGCCTCCTCGCTGAAATGCAGGAGACGCGCGACATTATCGACAGCTTCCCGGAATACCGCGGGATGGAGATGCACATCACCGAGTTCAACACGTCGTACAACCCGTTCTGCCCGATTCATGACACGAACCTGAATGCGGCGTACATGGCGGGTGTGCTGGCGCGGATGGGCGATGTGGCGGCGTCGTATTCCTACTGGACGTTCGGGGATGTGTTCGAGGAGCAGGGCGTGCCGCCGATGCCCTTCCACGGTGGATTCGGCTTGATTGCCAACGGGCAGATTGCCAAGCCGACACTGTGGAGCTTCGCGTTCTTCTCCCATCTGCACGGAACGCCGGTGCACCGCGACGAACACAGCGTGATTGTCCGCAAGGACGACGGCTCGTATGAAGGCGTGCTGTGGAATCTCTGCCGCACCGATCGCGACGAGCTGACCGTGACGATTGCCCTGCCTGCGGGCGGCGAACAGACGCTGACGACAGAGACGGTGGATGAAGTGACGTGCAATCCGCTGAAGGTATGGCATGATTTGGGCGAACCGCGCTCGCTGACGGCAAATCAGCTGCGTCTTTTGCGTCAGGCGGGTCAGCCGGCGGCGGATACGGCGGTGCTTGCGGCGGAAAACGGCGAATGTACGCTGCAAATGACCTTGCGGCAGAACGCCGTCGTGCGCTTTACGCTGTCCGCCAGAAATCAGCAGGGCGATTATGGCTACGACTACACTTGGTATCAGCAGCACAGCTGAAATTTGCCCTTGACAACCATGCCCAAATGACGCTATAATATCCTCTGCAATGATGGAAAGAGTACCGGGGATGGATGCGCAAAGAGAGCTGCGGCAGGTGAGAAGCAGCCGGGACATCCGCGGGAACATGGCTCCGGAGCATCACGCGCCTGAACGCCTTTGGGCTGAAGTAGGGTGCGGCGGGTCGCGCCGTTATCCGCAGGATGAGTGATAAATCAGGGTGGCAACGCGGAAAATTCTCCGCCCCTCGGCAAAAAATGCGGGAGGGGCGGTTTTTTATCGTTTCTCTCAAAAGCAATTGGAGGAATGAACTCATGTGTGAATCGTGTAAGAAGCCGTTTTACATCACCACGCCCATTTACTACCCCAGCAGCAACCTGCACATCGGTCACGCCTACTGCTCCACGGCGGCGGACTCGATGGCGCGCTTCAAGAAGCTGACGGGCTATGACGTCTATTTCCTGACCGGCACGGACGAGCATGGCCAGAAGATTGAGCGCAAGGCAAAGGAACAGGGCGTCACGCCGAAGGAATATGTGGACAAGATTGTCGCGGGTATCAAGGATTTGTGGAAGCTGATGGACATTGATTACAGCGACTTCATCCGCACGACCGATGACCGCCACGTCAAGTGCGTGCAGAAGATTTTCAAGCAGCTGTACGATCAGGGCGACATCTACAAGTCTGAATACGAGGGCTGGTACTGCACGCCCTGCGAATCTTTCTGGACGGAATTGCAGCTCAAAGACGGCTGCTGCCCGGACTGCGGTCGCCCGGTGGAAAAGACGCGTGAAGAATCCTACTTCTTCCGCCTGCAGAAGTACGCCGAATGGCTGATTCAGTACATCGAGGAGCATCCGGACTTCATCCAGCCCGCCAGCCGCGCCAACGAGATGCTGAACAACTTCCTCCGTCCGGGGCTGGAAGACCTGTGCGTCAGCCGTACGTCCATCAAGTGGGGCATCCCGGTCACGTTCGACGAGAAGCACACGGTGTATGTCTGGATTGACGCGCTGAGCAACTACATTTCCGCGCTGGGCTACGGCACGGACAATGACGCGCTGTTCCAGAAGTACTGGCCGGCGGATGTCCATCTGGTCGGCAAGGAAATTGTCCGCTTCCATACCATTATCTGGCCGATTATGCTCCACGCGCTGGGGCTGCCGCTGCCCAAGCAGGTGTTCGGCCACGGCTGGCTGGTCATCAATGGCAAGAAGATGGGCAAGAGCGTCGGCAACGTCGTTGACCCGGTCGTGCTGTGCAACCGCTATTCCTCCGACGCGGTGCGCTATTTCCTCATGCGCGAAATGCCCTTCGGCTCGGACGGCGAATTCACGCTCAAAGCCATGCTGACGCGCATCAATTCCGACCTTGCGAATGATCTTGGCAACCTTGTCTCCCGCACGGTCGCGATGATTGAGAAGTACTTCGACGGCACGGTTCCCGCCATCGACGCGGTGGATGAAGCCGTCGACAAGCCCATCTGGGACGAGGCGGAGCAGCTTTCCGGCAAGGTGGAGAACTACGTCAACGCCTTCCAGTTCTCCAACGCGCTGGTGGAAACATGGAAGCTCATCAGCGACTGCAACAAGTATATCGACATGACGCAGCCGTGGGTGCTGGGCCGCAGCGAAGAAGGTCAGCCGCGTCTGAAGACGGTGCTGTACACGCTGGCAGAGTGCGTCCGCCGCGTCGCCGTGATGATTGGCTTCGTCATGCCGCGCACGCCGGAACGCATCTTCGAGCAGCTGGGCGTGACCGACGACGCGCTCAAGACGTGGGATTCCGTCTGCAAGCCGTTTGCCGTGCTGCCGGAAGGCCTGACGGTGCATAAGGGGGCGGCGCTGTTCCCGCGTCTGGACATCCAGAAGGAAATCGAACGCGACGCACCCGCCGAAGAGCCGAAGAAGGAAGAAAAGAAGCCTGACGCCAAGCCCGAAAAGAAGGCGGAAAAGAAGCACGAAACGCCTGATTTCCCGGCGGAAATCGCTTTCGATGATTTCTGCAAGTGCAAGATGCAGGTGGCGCGCGTGCTGTCCTGCGAGAAGGTCGAGAAGAGCAACAAGCTCCTGCAATTCCGCCTCTCCTTCGGCAAGGACGGCGAACGCACGATTCTCTCCGGCATCGCGAAGTATTACAAGCCCGAAGACCTCGTCGGCAAGCAGGTCGTGGCGGTCGTGAATCTCGCGCCGCGCAAGATTGCGGGCATCGAAAGTCAGGGCATGATTCTCTCCGCTGTCGATGACGAGGACAATCTGCGCCTGATGAGCGTCGGCGAGGGCGTGGAGGACGGTGCAATCATCGGATGATGGCGCTGTTTGACTCTCATTGCCATGTCGATGAGCCGAAGTTCGACGACGACCGGGAGGACGTCCTGAACCGCATGGCGGAAGCAGGTGTCACCCGGTACGCCGTGATTGGCTCGGACATGGCGACCTCCCGGCACAGCGCGGATTTCGCAGCGGCACATCCGGGCTGTTATGCCGCCATCGGCATCCATCCGCACGAAGCGAAAGGCTTCGTGGAGGATGATTTGCAGCGCTTGGCGGACTGGTCGAAGGAAGAGAAAGTCGTCGCCATCGGCGAAATCGGGCTGGATTACTACTATGACCTGTCGCCGCGCGAAACGCAGATGACGGTCTGCGAGGCGCAGATGGAGTTGGCGTGGGAATTATCGCTGCCCGTGGCGTACCACATCCGCGATGCGCATCAGGACATGCTGGACATCATGAAGCGCCACAAGAAGCATCTGACCGGCGGCATCATTCACTGCTTTTCCGGCAGCTGGGAGATTGCGAAGGAGTACCTGAAACTGGGGTATTTCATCAGTTTTGCGGGGCCTGTGACCTTCAAGAAAGCGCCGAAATTGCAGGAAGCCGCGGTGAATGTGCCGCTTGACCGCATCCTGATTGAGACGGACAGCCCGTACCTTTCGCCCGAACCCGTCCGCGGCCGCCGAAATGAGCCGACGAACGTGCGCTATGTGGCGGAGAAAATTGCCGCGCTGCGCGAAATTCCGCTGGAAGCGTTTGCACAGATCACGATGCAGAACGCGCTGAATGCCTACAGCATTAAGGAATGAGTCCATTTGGCTGCTCCGAGCGAATACGGGGCAGCCTTTTTCTTTCCGCGTCAGGTTGCATCATGCGGGGAATCATGATATAATGGGATGGACTGCTGATGATGGGGAGGTTTGCCCATGCTGGCTTGTGTGTGCCTGAATCCTTCGTTTGACCGCACGGTGTCGCTCCGTTCTTTCACGGCGGGCGATGTGAACCGCGTCCTGTCCGCGCGGCAGGATGTGGGCGGCAAGGGCATCAATGTCGCCATTACTGCGCGTCGGCTGGGCATTGCGTCCTGCGTCCTCGGCTGTGCGGGCAAAAACGGCATTGACGCGGTTCGCCGCAAGCTGGACGGCGAGCAGGTGACGCATGTTTTCCTGCCCGTGGACGGCGACGTGCGCACGAACATGAAGATTGTCCCGCAGGACGGCACGGGCGTGACGGAGCTGAACGAACCCGGCGCACCGGTCAACGCGGCGAATCAGCGGGCGTTTTCGGACTTGCTGGCGGAAAAGACAGTTGCGGGACAGTATGTCGTCCTGACAGGGTCGCTGCCGCCGCAATGTCCGCCGGAGTATTACCGCGACCTGATGCTCTCCCTGCCGGAGCGCCTGTTTGTGCTGGATGTAAGCGGCGCGGCGCTGATGGCAGGGCTGGCAGCGCGTCCTTTCCTCGTCAAGCCGAACCGAAGTGAACTGCAAGCCGCTATGAACCGTCCGCTGCCGACGATGGCGGATGTGCATCAAGCAGCGCTGGAACTGCTTGAGATGGGCGCGCAGAATGTGCTCGTGAGCCTCGGCGGAGAGGGTGCGTTGTGGGTGTCGGAACGCGGCGCCATGTTTACCCCGGCGATTCCGGTTCGGGTGCAGTCCACCGTTGGCGCGGGCGACGCAATGGTCGGCGGTGTGATGGCTGGCTTGGAGAAAACAGGGGACGTTCGCCGTGCGCTGGCGTATGGCGCGGCGGCGGGCTGTGCGTCGGTAATGACCGAGGGGACGCAGCTGATTCGTCCCGATGATTTTGCTGCCCTGCTTCCGCAGGTGCAGATACAGGATGTGTAAGGATGCTGTTTCGCAGAGTGCGTGCTGAGTTTTCCGATGGCGTGATTGACTTGCTGCCCTTGCGGCTCTATCCGCCGGAAAAAGAAATGGGATTCGGCCGCGTGTATGACTATATGATTGTGCCGCACGGGACGCACCGGGAAGTTGGACGCATCTCCCTGCGGATGGGGGAAAGCCCCTGTGTGTACTATTTCGGGCATATTGGCTATCATGTTGACCCGCCGTATCGCGGCAACCACTACGCGCGCCGCGCCTGTGCGCTCTTGCGTCCGCTGATTGCCCTGCATGGCAAAAGCAGCGTCGTCATCACGACCGACCCGGACAACTGGGCGAGCCGCAAGACGTGCCTGGGGCTGGGCTGCACGCTGGAAAGAACCGTGGCTGTGCCGCAGGAAATCCGCGACCGCTGGGAAATCAGCGCCGTCAAGTGCCGATACATCTGGCGAATCGACGGCTGAAAAGGAGATGCGTTTTGTGGAAATGACGCTTCAGGGCGTCCGCGTCCATTATGAAATCAGCGGCCACGGCGAAAGAAAAGTGGTGCTGCTGCATGGCTGGGGCTGCTCGGAAAAGCTGATGGCGGGGATTAGCGATGCGCTCACGCCGGACATGACCGTGCTTCGGGTGGATTTTCCGGCGCATGGCGAAAGCGGATTTCCGCCGCAGCCGTGGGGTGTGCCGGATTTCGCCGCGAATCTGCTGGAACTGCTGATGAAGCTCGACTTCCTGCCGTGCAGCGTGATTGCGCATTCCTTCGGCGGACGCGTGACGATTGAGCTTGCCGCCGACCATCCGGAGCGTTTTGAGAAGCTGATTCTGACAGGCGCGGCGGGTATCCGGCCGAAGCTATCCAGCGAAAAGAGCAAAAAGTCGCAGCGGTATCAGCGGCTGAAAAAGCTCGTCGGTGTAGCGAAAAAGACGCACCTCTTCGGCAGTCTGCCGGACAAGTGGCAGGAAAATCTCGTGCAGAAGTACGGCTCGCGGGATTATGCCGCCCTGTCGCCGGAAATGCGCAAGACGTTCGTCAAGGTCGTGGGTTATGACCAGAGTGCGCTGCTTTCGCATATCAAGAACCCGACGCTGCTGATTTGGGGCGACCGCGACACGGAAACGCCGCTGTGGATGGGGCAGCAGATGGAAAAGGAAATTGCCGACAGCGGTCTGGTGGTGCTGGAAGGCGGCACGCATTTCGCATATCTGGAGCAGGCGGCGCGCTTTCAGACGATTGTGCGTCAGTTTCTGCTGAACTGATTTGGATGGGCAGGAGTGAATCAGGTGATTAACTTACTGAAATGGCTTCCGGCGCTGGCAACCGCCTTGGCGATGCTGCTGGCACAACGGAGCCTGATGCATGATTTCCAGCTGGAAAGCTACCAATTTCCCGGCTATTTCCGGACACTGCGGCGCAATTGGAAGCGCGCGCTGCTGCCCGGCGTCACGCTGGCGGCGTACTTGACGCTGCTGTATTTGGCGTACCGGAGCGTTGACCGGATGCTGGACATGAGCGTCGGCAAAATCCTGCTGGCGCTGGTGAATGCGGCGCTGGCGGTCGCGGGCGGCTGGTGGTGCCGGTCGATTTTCCAGCAGAAGAAGGCGAAAAAGCCGTTTGTCGTCACGATGCGCGTCAAGCGGACGTACATTGTCATGGGCGTTGTCTATACGCTGCTCTGCACGCCGATTGCGCTGCTGACAAAAGTGTACTTCTGCGGGCTGCTGCCGCTGCTGCTGCCGCTCTGGGTGGCGCTGGGTGGATTGCTGGCGTGGCCGATTGAGAAGCTCGTGAGCGAAATGTATTTCCGCGACGCGCAGAAGAAGCTGGCGGCGCGCCCGGACATCATCAAAATCGGCATTACCGGCAGCTACGGCAAGACGAGCGTCAAGTTCATTCTCGGCACAATTTTGCAGGAGAAGTATCAGACGCTGATTACCCCGAGCAGCTTCAATACGCCGATGGGCGTGACGAAAATCATCCGTGAGCGCCTGACGCCCGCGACGCAGGTGTTTGTGGCGGAAATGGGCGCACGGCATGTCGGGGATATCAAGGAACTGTGCCGACTGGTGCATCCGCGTTACGGCGTGCTGACGAGCGTCGGTCCGCAGCATTTGGACACCTTCCATACCTTGGAACGCATCAAAAATACGAAATATGAATTGATGGACGCTGTTCCGGCGGATGGCTGCTGCTTTTCCCCGGATGACGGCGCAATCTGCCGTGAACTCTATGACCGCACGGAGAAAGAAAAGCGCCTCTGCTGCCTGCATTACAGCCCGGACGCGGACGTGTGGGCAACGGATGTGACGGTTTCCCCGATGGGCAGCCGATTCGTCCTGCATACGTCGGCGGAGGAAATTGCGTGCGAAACGCGCCTGCTGGGGGAACACAACATCCAGAACATCCTGCTTGCCGCGACGGTGGCGCTCCATCTGGGGCTGACCATGCGGCAAGTAGCACGCGGCATCAGCAAACTGCAGCCGGTGGAGCACCGTTTGCAGCTGATTCCGTCGCCGGGCATCACCATCATCGACGATGCGTTCAATTCCAACCCGAAGGGCGCGGAAGCGGCAGTGAAGGTACTGGGGGCGTTCCAAGCGCGGCGCATCATCATTACCCCCGGTATGGTCGAATTGGGCGGACAGGAAGCGGCGTTCAACCGCGAATTTGGGCGGAAAATCTGCGGCAACGCGGATATCGCCATTCTCGTGGGCAAGAAGCACACGCAGCCGATTGCTGAAGGGCTGCTCGCGGCGGGCTTCCCGCAGGGAAATCTGCACGTCGTCGCCAGCCTCGACGAAGCGACGGCGCTCCTGCGGCAGATTGGGCGTCCCGGCGACATTGCAATGTTTGAAAACGATCTTCCGGATCACTATTCTGAAACGTAAGGAAGCTCTGACGAATCAATCAGAGATTCCGTAAAGGCAAGGAGATTTTTGTTATGGCAAAGGTTCAGCTTGGTGTGATTTTCGGTTCCCGCAGCTGTGAGCGCGAGGTATCCATCATCAGCGCGGTGCAGCTGATGAACCATGTGGACAGCGAGAAGTACGACGTCATCCCGGTGTATATCGGCGAAAACGGCGTCTGGTATACGGGGAATGCGCTCCGCCGCATCGAGACGTACACGCCCTTTGACCCGAACAAAGCGGGCATCGAAGCCGTTGCGCTGGACGTGACGGCGGGTTCGGGCGCGCTGCTGGCGAACCGTCCTGGCAAGGGGCTGTTCTCTCATCCAACGCAGGTCATGGTAGCGCGGCTGGAAGTTTGCGTTATCGTCATGCATGGGCTGAACGGCGAGGACGGCACGCTGCAAGGGATGCTGGAACTGGCGAATCTGCCGTACACGTCCACGGGCGTGGCAGGCAGCGCCATCGGCATGGATAAAATCATGATGAAGCAGTTCTTCCGCGGCGCGGGGACGCTGCCGTGTCTGCCGGATTGCTGGTTCACGCGCGCCATGTATCAGCAGGACAAAAACGCCGTGCTGGACAAGGTGGAGAAGGAACTGGGCTATCCTGTGTTCGTCAAGCCCGCGAACCTTGGCTCGTCTATCGGTGTCAGCCGTGCGGATGACCGCGAAGGGCTGACGGACAGCCTTGAACTGGCGTTTGAGTACGACCGCCGCGTGCTGGTTGAGAAGGGGCTGGATCACCCGATTGAGCTGAACTGCTCCGTACTGGGCTATGATGGCGACGTGGAGGCCAGCCCGATTGAGATGCCGCTGTCGGGTCAGCAGTTCCTTGATTTCAAGGAGAAGTATCTTGCCAATGGCGGCTCGAAGGGCATGGCGAGCCTGCACCGTGTGCTGCCCGCGCCGATTGAGGACAGCCTGCGCGATAAGATTCAGGCCATGTCCTGCGATATTTTCCGGATGCTGGACTGCAAGGGCGTTGTGCGCATCGATTACATGTTTGACCGCGCGTCCGAGCAGGTGTACATCACCGAAATCAACACGATTCCCGGCTCACTGGCATTCTACCTGTGGGAGAACAAGGGCGTGAAGTATTCGCAGCTGATTGACCGCATGGTGGACTGCGCGCGCAAGGCGAACGAAGACCGCAACATGCGCAATTATGCTTATTCCTCCGATATTTTGAAGGGCGTTTCGCTCGGTGGCACGAAGGGCGCAAAGGGGAGCAAGGGCAGCAAATTCTAATACTATTTCCTGCATTCACCTGCGCCATCTGCTTGCGCATTCTTATCTGAAAAATAGCATCAATCAATACAAATGCAAAATCCATGAAGGAGGGAAAATGCTTGCGATTGGAGGATATCAAGTCGCCGCAGGACATTAAAGGTTTGTCCTATGCGGAGATGAACGATCTCGCCGCGCAGATTCGCACAGAACTGGTCACGACTATTTCCAAGCGCGGCGGGCATTTGGCGAGCAATCTGGGCGTGGTGGAATTAACGATGGCGATTCACCGCGTGTTCAACATGCCGGAGGACAAAATCGTCTTCGATGTGGGGCATCAGAGCTACGTCCATAAGCTGCTGACGGGGCGCTACCGCACGTTCTGCACCCTGCGCTCCTTCGGCGGCATGTCCGGCTTTCCGAAGCGCTCCGAAAGCGAATATGATGTGTTCGAGACGGGTCATGCCTCTACCGCGCTGTCCGCAGCGCTGGGGCTGGCGCGCGCCCGCGATTTGCAGGGGCAGCATCACCATGTGCTGGCGCTGGTGGGCGATGGCGCAATGACCGGCGGCATGTGTTATGAGGCGCTCAACGACGCGGGTGACAGTCATACGCGTATGATTGTCATTCTGAATGACAACGAAATGTCGATTGCGCCGAACGTGGGGGCGCTTTCGCAGCACCTGACGGATCTGCGCGTCTCCAGCGGGTGGACAAGCACGAAGCGGGTCATCCGCAAAGGCTTGTCCTGCCTGCCCGTAGTCGGAAAACCGCTTCAGTGTTTTTTATCGTGGGCAAAAAAGAGCGTCAAGTCCATGTTCGTGCGCGAAAATCAAGAGGGATTCTTCAACAGCCTTGGCTTCCATTATTTCGGCCCGATTAACGGGCATGATCTCAAGGCACTGGAGCACACATTGGAGGCCGTCAAACAGTTGGATGAGCCGGTTGTCGTGCATGTGCTCACAAAAAAAGGCTATGGATACAGCGCGGCGGAGGACAAGCCGGAGCGCTTCCATGGCACGCCGCCGTTCTATGTGGAAACCGGTACGGCGCGCAAGAAGGGAACGCTGCCGTCCTATGGGCAGGTGATGGCGGAAACGCTGTCCGAAATGGCGAAAACGGATGAAAAAATCGTCGCGATTACCGCTGCTATGCCGTCGGGTACGGGCTTGTCGTACTTTGCGGAGCGTTTTCCGCGCCGCATGATGGACGTCGGCATTGCGGAGGAACATGCCGTCACGATGGCAGCTGGGCTGGCGGCGGGCGGTATGAAGCCGTACTTTGCGGTCTATGCGTCGTTCTTCCAACGGTCGTTTGACCAGATGATACATGACGTTTGTATGCCGAAGCTGAACGTGACGCTGCTGCTTGACCGTGCGGGGCTGGTCGGCGAGGATGGCGCGACGCACCATGGCGTGTGGGATTTGGCGTCAATGCTGCCCGTGCCGAACATGGTGATTCTGGCGCCGCGCGACCTGAATGAGCTGCGCGTCATGATGCGCTGGACGCAGGAGAACGAATCCCCCTGCGCCATCCGCTATGGGCGTGAATCCGTCGATTTGTCGGCGCGCTACCCGGCGCAGGACAAGCCGTTCCGCATCGGCGAATGGGAGCTGATGGAGCAGGGGGAGGATGTGGCGCTGCTGGCTGTCGGCTCGATGGTGGCGGAAGCGATTGAAGTCCGCGACCTGCTGGAAAAGCGCGGCATTCACGCATCGCTGGTGAACTGCCGGAGCGTGAAGCCGATGGACGAGAAAATGCTGCATCAGCTGGCGAATCGCCCAATCGTCACGATGGAGGAGCATGTGCTGACGGGCGGCTTTGGCAGCGTGGTCTGCGCGTTCCTGTCCGGCGAAGGGCTGCCCGCGCCGATGCTGTCTTTCGGCATCCCGGATACCTTCGTGCAGCATGGGCGGCGTGATCAGCTGCTGAAATACTTGGGATTGACGCCGGAACTGATGACCCAGCGCATCGTCATCGCGCTGAAGAATGGAGAAAAACATCAATGAGCGAAAAGCAACGGGCTGATGTAGCGCTGGTGGAACGCGGGCTTTGCGAAAGCCGCACGAAGGCGCAGGTCAGCATCATGGCGGGCGAGGTGTACGTCGGCACGCGCCGCATCGACAAGGCGTCGGAGCTGATTAAGCCGGAGGACGAGCTGGAAATCCGCGGCAAGTCGAACCCCTATGCCAGCCGCGGCGGATTGAAGCTGGAAAAGGCAATTACATCCTTTCAGGCGGATCTGCACGGCAAGGTGTGCATGGACATCGGCGCGGCGACCGGCGGCTTCACGGACGTCTGCCTCCAAAACGGCGCGGCGCATGTCTATGCGATTGACGTGGGCTACGGGCAGTTCTCGTGGAAACTGCGCAACGACCCGCGCGTGACGCTCTATGAGCGGACGAATGCGCGCCTACTGACGCCGGACATGCTGCCGCTGCACCCGACCGTTACGGTGATGGATGTGTCCTTCATCAGCATTCGCCTGATTTTGCCTGTTGCGGCGCAGCTGATGGGCGAGGAGGGCGTGTTCTATACGCTGATTAAGCCGCAGTTCGAGGCGGGACGTGACCGCATCGGCAAGAAAGGCGTCATCCACGACCCGAAGGTGCACGAGGACGTGCTGCGGGAAATTGTGGAATTCGCGCCGACCATCGGCTGGCAGGTGCAGCAGCTTGATTATTCGCCGATTAAGGGACCGGAGGGCAACATTGAGTTCTTGGGCAAAATCACCGTCCGGACGCAGGAAACTGAGCCGATGACGCCGGAAATCATCCACGAGCTGGTGAAAAAGGCGCATCAGGAGCTAAAGGGGTCTTCACACAAGTAATACGATTCCCTGCATTCACCTGCGCCATCTGCGTGCGCATTCTCATTTGGAAATGGTATCAAAATTTCTGTATATGCTTGCATGAATATTCATCTTGTGTTATAATGGGGATACTTCGGGTGCTGTTTGTGAAAAAAACGGCAGACTGAATCAGGATGGAGGGAACGGCGTGCGACTTGGCATCGTCATTCATGGTCATCGGCCGGATGCAATGGCAGCGGCGCATCATGCAGTGGCACAGCTTGCGTCCTGCGGCGCGCAGGTGCTGGTGGAAGATGAGGTGCTGGCAGCGTTTGCGTCGGGCAGTGTGACTTCGCTGAATGCGCCGGATGCGCGGGCGGATGTGATTCTGTCACTGGGCGGCGACGGCACGCTGCTTCGCGGCGCACAGTATGCGCTTTCGTGGGATGCGGCGCTGCTCGGCGTGAACCTGGGGCGCGTCGGATTTTTGGCGGAAGGCGAGGCAGACGCCCTGCCGAGGCTGTTGGACAAGGTCATCCGCGGCGACTACGAGACAGAGCGCCGCGCAGTGCTGTCTGTGCAGATGAATGGGCAAAGCTGGTACGCCATCAACGACGTGGTGATGAGCCGCGGCGGCTATGCGCGGCTGATTACGGTTACGGCGCTGGTGGATGGCGCACTCGCCGGGCATTACATTGCCGATGGGCTTGTTGTCGCCACGCCGACGGGGTCAACCGGCTATTCGCTCTCCGCTGGCGGCCCGATTATTTCCCCGAAAGTGGATTGCATGGTGCTCACGCCGATTTGTGCCCACAGTTTGCAGCATCGTCCGACCGTTGTGCAGGGCAGCGCACAGATTCGCCTGCTATTGGGGTCGGATGCGCCGCAGAGCGCCTGCCTGCAAGTCGATGGGCAGACGTACGCGCAGCTGGATGACGGTGCGGTGGTCGAAATCAGTCGTGCCGATCGAACGCTGCAGCTCATCCGCACGAGTGACCAGCCGTTCTTCAACCTTGTCCGCGAAAAGCTGACGGAATGGACCCGATAACACAAAACGTAAAGGCAGGTGCTGCGGAAATATGAAAACCGTTCGACAAGTGGCAATCCTCGATATCATCGAAAAACAGGAAATTGAAACGCAGGAGGAACTCGCCAGCTCCCTGAATGCGCGGGGCATCCGCGTGACGCAGGCGACCGTATCCCGCGACATTAAGGAATTGCGGCTGCTGAAAGTGCTGACCCCCTCCGGCAAGTACAAATACGCAACGGGCGATCAGGCGGACAACAATCTGACCGACCGTTTCATTCGGATGCTGGCGGAATCGCTGCTGTCTGTCTCGTCGGCGAACAACCTGATTGTGGTGAAAACCTTGTCGGGTTCGGCGAACGTCGCGGCGGAAGCGCTGGACAGTATGCACTGGCCGGAGGTGCTGGGGACGCTGGCAGGCGACAACACGGTGCTGCTGATTATCCGCTCGAACGAGGAGACGATCACCGTCACCAGCCGCATCCGGGAAATGATGAAATAACGGCAATGGTTATCCCCGGCACGGAAAAGGAGTATCCATCATGATTCTATCCATGCGAATGCGGAATATCGCGCTGATTGAGGAACTGAGTCTGGAATTCGGCGAAGGGCTGCACGTTATGACCGGCGAAACCGGCGCGGGCAAATCCATCGTCGTGGACGCGGTCAATCTGGTGCTGGGCGGACGCGCCGCGCGGGAACTCATCCGCACGGGAACGGACAAGGCGTGGGTCGAAGCGGTGTTCGATGCCAGCGGCAATGTGGAAGTCGCAAAATGGGCGCAGGCGCAGGAACTTGATGATTTTGACGGTACGGTAACGCTCTACCGCGAAATCACACGCTCCGGGCGCAACCTCTGCCGCGTCTGCGGGGTGGTGATGCCGCTGTCCGCGCTCAAAGACATCGCCGTGTTGCTGATGGACGTGCATGGGCAGCACGAGGCGCAGTTCCTGATGAACTCGCAGTATCACCTGCTGTTTCTGGATGCTGCGGGCGGCGACGATTATCAGGCGCTGCTCAGCCGCGTGGACGCGGCGTATCAGGCGTTCATCACCAACCATCGGCAGTACGCGCGCTTGGTCAAGGAGAATGAGAAGAAGCAGTACCGCATGGAATCGCTGAAAAAGTCGCTGGAGGAATTGGAAAAAGCGCGGTTGAAGCTGGGCGAGGAAGAAACGCTGGCAGCGGAAAAAGAGCGCTTCCGGCATTCAGAGAAGATTGCGACAGCGGTTGCGGCGGCGCATCGGGCGATTTCAGCGAACGATGACAGTGAGACGGTACTTTCGCGCGTGAAGGAAGCGGCGGATGCGCTTCGGTCGCTGGCGGCGTTCGGCGAAAACTACGTCAGTCTGGCGCAGCGGTGCGATTCGGCGTACTATGAGCTGGAGGAAATCGGCTACGAACTGGCGGATTTGACCGAAAAAGGGGAGTTCGACCCCGTTCGGGCGGAGAAAGTTGAGACACGGCTGGATTTGATTCGGCGCATGGAACGCAAGTACGGCGAAACGGTGGCGGAAGTCCTTTCGCAGCAGCAGAAGATGCAGGAGGAATACGACAATTACGTCTCGCTGGATGAGCAGGTTGCCAAAACGGGCGCGGAGCATAAGCGGCTCTTGGCGCAGTATCGGCAGTTGGCCCGCCAGCTGACGGAGGCGCGGCACGGGCTGGCGAATGAGTTTGAGAAGAACATGATGGCGCAGCTGAAAGACCTCGGCATGGGCAACACCATCTTCCAAGTGTCGTTCGCGATTCGCCCGGAAGGGAAGATTTTCATGCCGCAGTCGGTCGGCGACGACGTGATTGAGTTTATGATTTCCCCGAACCCCGGCGAACCGCTGAAACCGCTGTCAAAAATCGCGTCTGGCGGCGAATTGTCGCGCCTGATGCTGGCGATTAAGAGCCTCGAAGCCGAAAAAGGCGGCGTCGGCACGATGGTGTTCGACGAAATCGACACGGGCATCAGCGGACGGATGGCGCAGGTCGTCGCGGAGAAGATGGCGCTGATCGCGCGCAAGCGGCAGGTTGTCTGCGTGACGCACCTGCCGCAGATTGCAGCGATGGCGGCACACCAGTTTCTTGTGGAGAAGCGTGTGGAAGGGGAGCGGACGAATACGAGTGTTCGCCTGCTTTCACCCAAGGAACGAATCAGCGAAGTCGCGCGGATGCTCGGCGGCGCGGACGGCAGCGAGGGCAGCGCCATGAGTCACGCAGCGCACATGCTCTATGTGGCGGGAAATCTGCCGGAAGAAGATATTAGCCATAGCTAATGGTGAAATTGACTAAAAAACTTTGGCTGACATTTGTCAAACTTTTCACTGTACCAAATGCCTTGTTATATGATATAATAGATTTCGTGTGATTGTGTCCTGTTCAGACGGATTCCGTCTGAATATGTGTTTTCTGCTGTCACGGCAGGGGATGCAAAAGGATTTGGAAAGGGGTTTTCTCTGTGTTTGTCAAACACATGTTTCCCGGCGGAACGCATCCGCATGAGGGCGTAAACGGCAAGGCCGTCAACAGCGGCAATGCCATTCGTGAGCTGCCCGCGCCAGCGCGCGTGGTGATTCCGCTCTCGCAGCATATCGGTGCGCCCTGCAAGCCCATCGTACAGAAGGGTGATTTGGTGCTGGCGGGTCAGAAGATTGGCGAAGCGGGCGGCTTTGTGTCCGCACCGGTGCATTCATCCGTCTCCGGCAAGGTCGTCGGCATTGAGCCGGTCGAACTGGCAAATGGTTCGACGGTTTCCGCCGTCGTCATCGAGAATGACTTCCAGAACAACTGGGTGGAGCTGCATCCGGCAGAGCACCCGGAAACGCTGACCGCGCAGGAATTGCAGACCATCGTCCGCGAAGCCGGCATCGTCGGCATGGGCGGCGCGACGTTCCCCACGCAGGTCAAGATAACGCCCCCGAAGGGCAAGACGATTGAGAAGCTTGTCATCAACGGCGCGGAGTGCGAACCGTACCTGACGGCTGACCATCGCCTGATGCTGGAAAAACCCGCGGAAATCATTGATGGCATCCACCTGATGATGCTTGCGCTGGACGTGAAGGAAGCGCACGTCGGCGTGGAGAACAACAAAATGGACGCGGTGGAAGCGCTCCGTGCCGCGGCGAAGAACGTCGAAGGCATCACAATTCATGATTTGCCCGTCCGCTATCCGCAGGGCGGTGAAAAGCAGCTGGTGTATGCCCTGACGCGCCGCAAGGTGCCGACCGGCGGTCTGCCGCTGGATGTCGGCTGCGTGGTCAGCAACGTCGGCACGGTGTATGCCATTCAGCAGGCGATTCGCGAGGGTCGCCCGCTCGTGCAGCGCGTGACGACGGTTGGCGGGCTGGTCAACAACCCCGGCAACTTCCTCGTTAGCGTCGGTACGCCGATCGACACGCTGCTGGAAGCCTGCGGTGGAATGCAGTCCGGCGCACGGATGCTCATCAGCGGCGGTCCGATGATGGGCATGGCGATTACCCGCACGGATATCCCGGTCACGAAGGGCACCTCCGGCGTGCTTGTGTTGGGCGAAGAAGCCGTTGACCCGGTGGAATCCGCCTGCATCAACTGCGGCCGCTGCCTGCGCGCCTGCCCGATGCAGCTGATGCCGACGCTGCTTGACCGCTGCGTCCGCGCCGACCGCTATGACGAAGCCGAAAAGTACGGCATCATGAACTGTATCGAATGCGGTGCGTGCACCTTCGTCTGCCCCGCCAAGCGCCTGCTTACGCAGTCCTGCCGTCAGGGCAAAAAGGTGATTACGACCCGCAAGAAGGCGGAAGCCGCGAAGAAAGCCGCGGCAGAAGCTGCAAAGAAGGCTGCTGAAGAGCAGTCCAAGAAGGAGGCATAACACCATGCAGAATAATCTTGTGATGACCTCCTCGCCCCACCTGCGCGACCATAGCAGCACGCAGCGCATCATGCAGGAGGTTTGTCTGGCGCTGCTGCCGGCTGGCATTGCGGGCGTTATCATCTTCGGCTGGAGCGCGCTGATGCTCATCTGCGTGTCCGTGGCAACCTGTGTTCTATCTGAATTTGTGTGGGAAAAGCTGACGAAGCAGACGGTGACGATTGGCGACTGGAGCGCCGTCGTGACGGGTCTGCTGCTGGCGTACAACCTCCCGGCGAACGCGCCGTGGTGGCTGGCGGTGGTCGGCGGCGTGATTGCCATCGTCCTCGTCAAGCAAATGTTCGGCGGCATCGGCAGCAACTTCATGAACCCGGCGCTGACCGCGCGCGCGATTCTGTTCGTCAGCTGGTCTGCGCTGATGAGCAGCTATCCGCAGTCCAACTTCGTCGTGGATGCGACGACCTCCGCAACGCCCCTCGGCTTGCTGAGCAAGGGCGTTTCCGGCGTGAACTTTATGGATCTGCTGCTGGGCAACTGCGGCGGTGTGCTGGGCGAAACCTGCAAGCTGGCGATTCTCGTCGGCGGCATTTACCTGTGCGTCCGCAAGATTGCTGACTGGCGCATCCCGGTGTCCTTCATCGCGACCGTGTTCCTCTGCTACCTGATTAAGGATGGCGCTGAAATGGCGATTTATCAGGTATTTGCGGGCGGCTTGATGCTCGGCGCGTTCTTCATGGCGACTGACTATGCGACCAGCCCGGTGACGGTGCCTGGCCGCGTGATCATGGGCATTGGCTGCGGTCTGCTGCTGTTCATCATCCGTGCCTACGCGAACTACCCCGAAGGCTGCTCCTTCGCGATTCTGTTCATGAACGTCTGCACGCCCCTGATTGACCGCTTCACCGCGCCGCATCCGTTTGGGGAGGTGAAAAAGCATGGCTAATCAGAAGAAAACCTTCATGAGTGTCCTGCTGAACGGCCTGATTTGGGAGAATCCGACGTTTGTGCTGATGCTGGGCATGTGCCCGACGCTGGCCATCACCACGTCCGGCATGAACGGCATCGGCATGGGTCTGGCGGTTACGGCTGTGCTGATTTTCTCGAATCTGTTCATCAGCCTGCTGCGCAACATCATCCCGGACAGCGTGCGCATTCCGGCGTACATCATCATCATCGCGTCCTTCGTGACGATGATTGACATGCTGCTTAAGGCATTCCTGCCGGATTTGTCGCAGGCGCTGGGCATGTTTATCCCGCTGATTGTTGTCAACTGCATCATCTTTGCCCGTGCGGAGTCCTTCGCGTCTAAGAATCCGCCGGTGCTGAGCATTGCGGACGGCCTGGGCATGGGGCTGGGCTTTACCTTTGCCATCACGCTGCTGTCCGTCATTCGTGAGCTGCTGGGCAACGGTACGTTCTTTGGTCTGCAGGTGATGCCCGCCAGCTATCAGCCGATGGGCATCATGACGCAGGTTCCCGGCGGCTTCATCACGCTGGGTCTGCTGCTGATTCTGGTCAATGCACTGTCGAATAAGTCGAAAAAGAAGGGGGCGGCAGCATGAGCAACATTTGGGCGAATCTGCTGACGATTCTTGTCGGCGGTCTGCTGGTCAATAACTTTGTCATGAACCGCTTCCTCGGCTGCTGCCCGTTCCTCGGCGTTTCCAAGCAGTACGACACGGCAAAGGGCATGTCGATGGCGGTTATCTTCGTCATGACGCTCGCCAGCTTCATTACTTGGTTCGTGCAGCACCTGATTCTGGTGCCGCTGCACCTGGAATACATGCAGACGATTGCGTTCATCCTCGTCATTGCCGTGCTGGTCGGCATTGTGGAAATGGCGCTGAAGAAAATTTCCCCCTCGCTGTATCAGTCGCTGGGCGTGTACCTGCCGCTCATCACCACTAACTGCGCTGTGCTGGGCGTGGCGATTTTGAACGTGGATAATGGCTACAACCTGCTGGAAAGCACGTTCAACGGCTTCTGCGCGGCGGCGGGCTTCGGTCTGGCGATGATTCTCTTCTCCTGCATCCGCGAGCGTCTGGCGCTGGCGAACATGCCCAAGTGGATGAACGGCTTCCCCGGCGCGCTGATTACGGCGGGTCTGATGGCGATTGCGTTCATGGGCTTCGGCGGCTTAATCGGCTGAGGAGGGAAGGCGGATGACGGTTGTGAATATCCTCATTGCGGCGGTTGCGCTGGGCCTGATGGGGTTGCTCTTCGGTCTGCTGCTGATGGGCACGGAGAAGGTCTTTGCCATTCCGGCGGATGAAAAGCGTGACGCTGTGCGCGCTGCGCTTCCGGGCGCGAACTGCGGCGCCTGCGGCTATCCCGGCTGCGATGGCTGTGCTGATGCGATTGCTTGCGGCAAAGCGCCCGTGAATGCCTGCCCGGTTGGCGGCAAGCCCGTTGCGGACAAGATTTCCGCGATTATGGGCAATGCGGAAGCAGCAGACGCCGTTCGCAAGGTCGCCAGCGTAATCTGCCAAGGTGATTCCGAGCATTGCAAGGAGAAGTTTGAGTACCGCGGCATTCAGGACTGCGTGGCGGCATCTGTCGTCAATGACGGCAACAAGGCTTGCAAGTTCGCGTGCCTTGGTCTGGGCACCTGCGCGCGCGTCTGTCCGTTCGACGCGATTCATGTAGACCCGGTGAAAAAGATTGCCGTGGTGGACGACGGGAAGTGTGTCGCGTGCGGCAAGTGCGTGGCGATTTGCCCTAAGGGTGTGCTGAGTCTGCGTCCGGTGACGGAGGATGTGACGGTTCGCTGCCGCAACACTGAACCCGCCAAGAAGGTGCTGTCTGCCTGCTCGACTGGCTGCATTCACTGCGGCAAGTGCTTCCGCTCCTGCCCGCATGGTGCGATTACGATGACGAACGGTCTGCCGGTCATTGATCAGAGCAAGTGCCAGCACTGCATGGCGTGTGCGGATGCTTGCCCGACGAAGGCAATGTGGGCGAACTTCGACAAGCGGAAGGTTTCCGCGTAATTTGGGATTAGAAAAGGACGTGCGGCTGTGAAAAGCTGGCACGTCCTTTTTGATGTGTTGCAATGCGCCTAAAGAGGGGATTGCAGGGGAGTGTGGCTATGGTTGCAAGCCCGGCTGGTCGCTCGTGCCAATTGGCGCGACAATGTGGAGCTGGTCGAGATTGCGGCTTGGGGGTGCTCCAGCGGGAGCGCGAAGTTACAACCGCTGCGCTGAAAGCGCGTTGCTGTTCAGCACCGGGCGGCGGAGTTGACTTCGCTATCACAATTGATTTAACGGAGCAGCAGTTGGGGCGTTGCCCCAAGCCCCATAAGGGACGCTGCCCTTTAACCCTGCAAGAGACGTTGTCCCTTGAGCCTTTCGCGCGATTGAGTTGGTTTCGCTATCCATACTTCTTCCGCGTGTTACTCTTTTTATTCGCCGCGAAGGAGGTTCGGAAGCGAAAGCGTCCATGCCGGTGTCCCATCCACCTCAAACAGCGCCTGATTTTCCCATGCGCATCCACCGAACCATGCGCCCGCGTCCTGCGGGTCATACCCACCGGCATAGCTGCTCGCCCAGCCCGAACCGAACTGTTCCCACAGCTTACTCTGTTCTTCCCAGCTATTTCCCGGCACCGGAATCCACGCCGGTTCCCAGTAACAGACGCCGAGTGCGCCCGCCTGCACAGCCGTTTCGACCGTTTCACGGAAATCCGCAGCCTGACCGTCGCGGGAAATATCCTGCTTCATGTCGCACCACTCATTCGGGACGCTGTTCGGGTGTGTATCGAGGTTATTCGTCGTAAACGGATAGGCTGTTTCGGCGATGAAGACGTCTTTGCCGAAATTTTCGCGCACATCCGCCATCAGTTCTGACAAATTCTCCAGCGAACCATGCCAATAGCTGTAATAACTGTACGCCATCACGTCGAAATCAACCGGCGTATCGCCCTCGCAGACCTCGCGGATGTACTTCTTTGCGTCCGATTGACTGACGTTGGTGAAATGCACTGCCACCAACGCATCGGGCAGGGTTGCGCGGACAGCGGCGCTTCCGGCGTTCATCAGCTGATTGCGCCCGTTTGTGCTCCATTCGCCCGCCATGCCGCCGTTAATCTCGTTGCCGACCTGCACCATCCAGATGTCCACGCCCGTTGCGGCAATCTGCGTCAGCGCATCCACCGTGAAGGCGTAGAGCGCGCTGCACTTCTGCGTTAAATCCATCGTGACCCATACCTTCGGGGACATTTGCTTTGCAGGGTCAGCCCAGAAGTCGCTGTAATGGAAGTCAACGATGAGCGACAGTCCGGCTTCCTTGCATCGGCGGGCGATTTCCACCGCGTTCGCCACGCCGCAGTTGCCGCCGCCGTAGCCTCTGTCGTCCTCGTCGAATGGGTCGTTCCAAACGCGGACGCGCACGGTGTCCCAGCCTGCTTCCTTCAGCAGGACGAACAAGTCTGTCGGCTCGCCGTCGCGGTTGCGGTACACAACGCCGCTGTTTTCCTCGCTCAGCACGGTGGAAACATCCGCGCCGAAGTGGAAAGATGCAGGGAAGGCATCATCCTCCGCGAGCACCAAATGTGGCAAAAGCAGGGAAACAGACAACAAACAAGCGAGTAGCCTCTTCACAATAACGCCTCCTTCTCACGAACAAAAACAGCAAATTCACGACGAAGTGATGCTTTCATTATATCAAAAAGGGTGTCTTGCGTCAAGAAAATAGAGAAACATTGATTTTTGAAAGCAGCATGTAAATACTATCATGCTCGAAAATGCCCAAATTCCCGCTGAAAATGTGAACAGCATCTTGCAAAAAGCAACGAAAAATAGTATAATCAAATAGGATAGCCAGCAGAATGTGTTTGCGATGGAGGAAGGGCACGGTGTTTTCCGTGGCTAATTTCAGGCAAATGTTTTCTGCGCGGAAGTTTCTTCCGCAGTATGTAAAAAAGGAGTGTTTCCAATGGCGAAGAAGTATGTGTACCTCTTCAAGGAAGGCAACGCCAACATGCGTGAGCTTCTGGGCGGCAAGGGCGCGAACCTCGCTGAGATGACCAATCTCGGTATGCCCGTGCCTCAGGGCTTCACCGTCACCACCGAAGCCTGCACCCGGTATTATACCGACGGCAAGGTGATTGGTGACGATATCGTCGAGCAGATTTATGCTGCTCTGGCGGAGACCGAAAAGGTGGCCGGCAAGAAGTTCGGCGACGACAAGGATCCTTTCCTTGTTTCTGTCCGCTCCGGCGCTCGTGCCTCCATGCCTGGCATGATGGATACCATTCTGAATCTGGGCCTGACGGACGTGTCTGTTGTGGGTCTGGCGAACCTGACCAACAACCCGCATTTCGCCTATGACGCGTATCGCCGTTTCATCGCCATGTTCTCTGACGTGGTTATGGAAATCCCGAAGAACGAATTCGAGGCGGTTCTGGACGAATTCAAGGAGAAGAAGGGCGTCAAGTACGACCGCGACCTCTCCGCGGATGACCTGAAGGAAGTCGTCGTTCGTTTCAAGGAAATCTACAAGAAGCACATGGGCGTGGACTTCCCGCAGGACCCCAAGGTTCAGCTGATGGAAGCCGTCAAGGCCGTGTTCCGTTCTTGGGACAACCCGCGTGCCATCTACTATCGCCGTATGAACGATATTCCGGGCGACTGGGGCACTGCCGTCAACGTGCAGTCCATGGTCTTCGGCAACATGGGCGAAACCTCCGGCACGGGCGTTGCCTTCACGCGCAACCCCTCCACGGGCGAGAAGAAGCTGTACGGTGAGTACCTGCTGAACGCTCAGGGCGAGGACGTTGTGGCTGGTATCCGTACCCCCGAACCCATCTCCCACCTGCAGGAGCAGATGCCCGATGTGTACCAGCAGTTTGTGGACATCGCCACCAAGCTGGAAGCGCACTATCGCGACATGCAGGACATGGAATACACCATTGAACGCGGCAAGCTGTACATGCTGCAGACCCGTAACGGCAAGCGTACCGCGGCGGCTGCGCTGAAGATTGCTGTTGATCTGGTGGATGAAGGCGTGCTGAGCGAAGAAGAAGCCGTGCTGAAGGTGGAGCCCAAGCAGCTCGACACCCTGCTGCACCCGAACTTCGACGCTGCAGCTGTGAAGAAGGCGCCCGTCATTGCGAAGGGTCTGCCGGCTTCCCCTGGCGCTGCTACCGGCGGCATCTACTTCACCGCTGACGAAGCGGCTGAACACGGCAAGAACAAGGAAAAGGTTATCCTCGTTCGCCGCGAAACCACGCCTGAGGACATCGAAGGCATGGACTTCTCTCAGGGCATCCTGACCGTCTTCGGCGGCATGACCTCTCACGCGGCGGTTGTCGCTCGCGGCATGGGCCGTGCGGCTGTCGTCGGCTGCGGCGCGCTGAAGATTGACGAAGAAGCAAAGACCCTGACCGTTGGCGACAAGGTGTACCACGAGGGTGACTTCATCTCCCTCGACGGCTCTACCGGCAACGTCTACGATGGCCAGATTGCGACGGTTGAAGCGTCCATCTCCGGCGAGTTTGCTCGCTTCATGGGCTGGGCTGACGCTGCCCGCCGTCTGCGCGTCCGCACCAATGCGGATACCCCGCGCGACACCAAGCAGGCTGTCAAGTTCGGTGCGGAAGGCATCGGCCTGTGCCGTACCGAGCACATGTTCTTCGAGGCGGATCGTATCGCGGCTGTCCGTGAAATGATCTTGGCTGACACGAAGGAACAGCGCGAAAAGGCACTGGCGAAGATTCTGCCGATGCAGCAGGGTGACTTCGAAGCGATGTACAAGGCGCTGGAAGGCAAGCCCATGACGGTTCGTTACCTCGATCCGCCGCTGCATGAGTTCGTGCCGCATGTTGACATGAAGGAAGAAATCGACGAGCTGGCCAAGAACCTTGGCATCACCTCCGAGGAAGTCATCCACAAGATCAACGCGCTGCATGAGTCCAACCCGATGATGGGTCACCGTGGCTGCCGTCTGGCCGTCACCTATCCGGAAATCGCGGAAATGCAGACCCGTGCGGTTCTGCAGGCGGCTATCGATGTGACCCGCGAATGCGGCTACAACATTGTGCCCGAAATCATGATTCCGCTGGTCGGTTCCAAGAAGGAACTGGCGTTTGTCAAGTCCATCGTCGACGAGACCGCCAAGAAGGTCTTTGAGGAACAGGGCATGACGCTGGAATACCACGTCGGCACCATGATCGAAATCCCGCGCGCGGCTGTCACCGCTGACGAGATTGCTGAAGAAGCGGAATTCTTCTCCTTCGGCACGAACGACTTGACCCAGATGACGTTCGGCTTCTCCCGTGACGACGCTGGCAAGTTCCTCGGCGCCTACTACGACAACAAGATTTTCGAAAGCGATCCCTTCGCGCGTCTGGACACGGACGGCGTTGGCAAGCTGGTGCAGATGGCTGCGAAGCTGGGCCGTCAGACCCGTCCGAACCTGAAGCTGGGCATCTGCGGCGAACACGGCGGCGATCCGAGCTCCGTGATGTTCTGCCACAAGGTTGGCCTGAACTACGTTTCCTGCTCGCCTTTCCGTGTGCCGATTGCGCGTCTGGCTGCTGCTCATGCCGCAATCCTCGAAAAGATGGGCAAGTAAGACGTTTGGCGCTGCAAAGCGCATAACGACTGACGAATACGTATCTCTGGTGGCTTCTGTCCCTGCAATATGGGACGGAAGCCACTTTTTTGCATATCAAAAAGCGCGCCGACAGCCTTTCGCTCCGACGCGCTTCAAAGTTGCTTATTCGTTTTCTATCATGTAGTCCACAAAGCTGGTGATGGTTGTCCAGTAGAGGTCGAACGCTGCGCCGTAGGTGTCATCATCGAAGCTATCTGCCGATGTGCCGCCAACTACCGTGATGGTGTAGCCGTACAGCACGCAGACGAAGATGCAGTACATATTGCCGTCTTCGCCTTGACCGCCTGCACAGAAGGGCGTCAGGACTGCATCGCCGTCGTTCTCGTCATACGCTACCAAACCCGGGTTGCCGCCTGCGTACATGGACTGATAGTAGTCAATCATCGCTTGCAGGTTTTCCTCCGGCAGGGTGATGGTTACATAATCCTCCAGCGTTTCGTCGTAGTTGATGGCGACGGCGTAGCTGACATCATTACGCCCATTGTAAGCGAGGCGCAGGTCAATGCTCGTCTCGCCGACCTCACAGCTCGTGACGTTCAGCGCTTCGGGCAGGTCAATCGTCATCCCTATGTTTTCGATGGTGTACGGGTTCGTTGCTTCGTATGCCTCCGCAACAGAGAGGGAAAAGAGCAGGCACAGCGCGCAGAGCAAGGAAATCAGTCGTTTCATGAAATGAACCTCCTTTTATAATTCAAAGTTGATGAAATCAGACAGTTGAATTTCACCGTAAATGTCGGTTAGGCAGAAGCAGTAGAGGTAGGTCGCGTCGCTGCCCTCGAGCGAGTAGAAACCGAAGTCGATGGAACCGTCTTTGCCTGCCACAATCGGGTCGCCATCCATTGTCATTTCCTGCAATTCGCCGTCCTCATCCTCATATAGCACGTTGTAAATCGGTGTCACCACGTCACCCTCGGTCAGGGGAGTGCTGCCGCGAACGGGGAGTCCGGCATCGTCGTACCCCTGCGTGAAGCCGACAATCGTCCAGCCACTGCTGTAGCTCCGCCGTATCACCAGCAGATACCCTTCGACATCGTTGCAGCGGACGGGAATCACACTTCGGCGCATTCCGCCATTGACAAGCTGGTCGTACATCATCACAATTTGGTCATCCAGCATCGGCCAAGTACCGTCGAATTGGCTGATGATTTCGCCGCTTTCCCAGTCAATGGCGGCGTTCTGCATTGCGCCCATTTCGATGTAGAACGTATCCTCGTCGTCACTGCCATCCAAGTACAGCAAGCCCTCGACCATGCTCAAGTTGTTCAGCTCGTCCTGACTGAGCATCATGCTGCACATATAGGCGGAATCATCGTCCATGTCCAGCCAATCGTCCATGGCAGAATCGTCCGGTATGAGGCTGCCGGTGAAGAACGCGTCGTTCATGGATGTGAACGTTGGCACAACGTCAGGTAAATCCACCGCATCTGCTTCCACCGCAAGAGGCGTTTCGCTTGTGGTGAACGTACTGGCGGGGGAGAAAAACGCGTCTGTCAGGTTGCCGGTGAACACGCTGCTGGTCGTGACCTGCTGCGGAACCTGCGCGCTGAAGACGTAATTGCCGCCGCTGCGAAGCTCCGCATAGCCGCGCGTGAACTCCGTCATGCGCGGAATTGTCTCCTGACAGCCGTCGCCCTCGTAGCTTCCGGACGGGAAATAGACGCTCATGCCCGTCAGGTAGTCGAATTTCCGCGTGCCGACGTTGTAGCGCACGACGCGCTCGTAGGCGGTTTGCAGGACGTCTGCGGTCTGCGGCGCAATGGTACGCGTGCCGTCAATCAGCGCCATCATATCCACCATGTCGGATGTTGCGCTGTCAAAATCGCCAAAGGCATACATGCGCTGGCGGGCACGGCTGAAGGTAGACAATTGCCCAGCGTCCAGCGCCTGCGAGAGATACGATGCGTATGTCTCCATTGTGCTGACCAGATAATCCATTGCCGGCAAGTAGAGGACGCTCATGCTGAGATAATCATCAGGGTTTTCGTCCAGGCAGGCTTCCATGTACGCATCCGCAATCGCAACGCCGATGCCCTGCGCGTCAAGCGCCGGATTTTCGCCCAGCGCATTCAGCCACGCATAATTCCAGCCGAGCGACGGCTCCAGTTCTTCGCTGGCGACCATGAAATCAGCGTAATACTGCATGTGCGCAGCCGCTTCGTAGGTTGCCATCAAGCAGGCGTCGAAGCCGATGAGATCCAGATGAAAATCGGGATTGGCTTCTGTAAAGTTGTACAGCGCGTCGTTGATTTCGTGAATTGTCAACCCATCGTAATCCGCTGTTTCGTCGAAGCAGACGCCGCTCGTCGATCCGCCGCCGTGATTCCAGAAGATCAGCATGTAGCGATCGGCGGGGTAGGTGGAAGTCGCCCAAGTCAGGTAATCCTCCAGCGTGTTCTGCGCGCCCATGCTTTGCCATGCGCAGACTTCAACGTCGGAAAAATCGTAGTCCGCAATCGTAAAGCGGTTGATGTGGTTTGCACGCAGGCGGCTGTCGTCCCACTGGCTCGCGCCGCCTGCCTGCACGACGACTGTCACGTTGTCCGGAATGTCCGCCGCGCACATCTCGTACAGGTCGTTCACGCAGTCACTCTGCAAATCCGTGCCGCACATGTACATCAGGACAGTCATCGTGGGGGTGTCCGCGCACGCCGCCGGAAGTCCAAGCAGCAGCAAACTGCCAAGCAGCAGCGCAAGAAGTTGGTGTTTCATCGGATGGTTCGCCTCTTTTCTTGTTTTCTGGCAAAATCCCATTATTTCTATTCTACTGCTGCAAATTCCCGTTGTCAACCGCGATTCGCGCAACATAAAACGCTCCTGACGCGTGTTCAGGAGCGTTTTGCTAAGGCAGCACCGCACAGCTCGGCGGTGCTGCTGGCGATGTCTTTTCCGCTATCTGCGCATGCAATTTCCTCAATTTGCATCCAGTAAACCTTCAAAATTTGCATTTACATCTGACGAAAAATCCATTCGCCAGCTGCTTACCTCATTTGTGCCGTGTTACCTTAAATATGGCGATTTATTCTGCCGCCGACGCGGCGTGAATCTCCTCCAGGAAGCGGGTAATCGGCAGGTGCTGCGGGCATACACGTTCGCACTTGCGGCAGTGGATGCACTGCGACGCATCCGCATGATCCGCCTGAATCTGGGCGTATCCAGCCTTGAAGGAGCTGTCCGCGCGGAGCATGGCGGCATCGTAGCCTTGGAAAATGCGCGGAATCTGTACGCCCATCGGGCAGGGCTGGCAGTATTTGCAGCCCGTGCAGCGCGTTTTCGTCCGCGCAAGGTACGTTGCTTTGACCTTCTGGTAGAGCGCAAGTTCCTCGTCGGTCAGCGTCGGGCGCTTCGTCATGTCGAAAATGCGCAGATTATCCGTCACCTGCTCCCATGTGCTCATGCCGCTGAGAATCGTGATGACTTCAGGCATTGCGTATAGGTAGCGGAAGCCCCACTCGACCGGGCTTCGCCGCACGGCATATGCGTCGTAAACCGCTTTCACATCCACTGGGGGATTCGCAAGCAGACCGCCGCGCAGGGGTTCCATGACGACGACACCCACGCCGCGCCGGCCCGCTTCGCGGATGCCATCAAGCGTCGCTTGATTCTCGTCGTCGAGGATGTTCATCTGCACCTGACACATGCCCCACTGATCCCAGTCGTGCAGGATGCGCAGGAACGCCTTTGCGTCATCGTGGAAGGAGAAGCCGGGATAGCGCACCTTGCCCTGCGCGATGGCTTCGGCATAGAAACGCTTGTAATCCAGCTTCTGCATTGCGTCCATGCGCTCGTTGTTCATTGCGTGAAGAATGTAAAAGTCCACATAGGGGGTATCGAGCTTTTTCAGCTGCTCATCGAGGAACTTCATCATGTCCTCATGCGTCTTGACGAGCCAGACGGGCAGCTTTGTCGTCAGGATGACCTTCTCGCGGTAGCCGTCCTTGAGCGCCTTACCGATGACAATCTCGCTTTCGCCGCCGTGATACGGGTATGCTGTGTCGATGTAGCGGACGCCGTTGTCGATGGCGTGGCGAATCATGCGAATCGTTTCGGATTCGTCAATTTTGCCGTCCGGTGTTGTTGGAAAGCGCATACAGCCGAAGCCGAGCATGGAGCTTTCCCGGTTGATGGTCGGAAACATGGTGTTCAGCACGTGTTTTCGCTCCCTTACTTAGAGATATGGTATTATATCCGAAAGCCTGCCGAAAACCAGGTCAGGCTTTACATCCGATGTGTCTACATCGCTGCGTTTTGCTTCGCCAGAGAGGACGAGAATGCCCGTCATGCCGTGATTCACGCCGGTCGCAACATCCGTGTAGAGCCGGTCACCCACCATCGCCATCTCGTGCAGCGCAAAGCCGGTGCGCGCAAGGGCTTCATCCACAATACCGCGGTTCGGCTTGCCAATCACCACATCCGCCCAGCGACCAGTGCTGGCGTGAATCAACGCCATAAACGCGCCAAGGTCGGGGATGAACCCATGCTCGGTCGGGCAGTTGAAATCAGGATGCGTCGCGATATACGGCTTGCCCGTGCGGATGAGGTCGCAGACGCGGCAGAGTTTGCCGTAATCGAGCGTCGTGTCAAACGCCGCCAGCACATAATCCGCGTCGTCCGAATCGCAGAAGCGAAGCCCCATCGCCGTCAATTCCGCCCGAAGCACGGGATTCCCCAGCAGATAGCCGGTTTTGCCCGGAAAGTGCGTCAGGCAGTACCGCGCCGCCGCTTGTCCGGATGTAATCACGTCGCGATACGCCGCCGGAACGCCCATCCGCGCCAACTTTTCGGCATACGTCGAGGCAGAGCGGCTGGAGTTGTTCGTCAGGAAGCGCGCGGTTCGCCCCGTTTTCTCCAGCGCATCCAGAAATTCCAATCCGCCGGGAATGATGCGGTCGCCCAGATAGAACGTGCCGTCCATGTCCAGCAGAAAGCAGCGGATGCCGGACAGCTTCGCGCGAATTGTCTCGTCGGTCATGCGCTCACCCTCCGCGAATCAGATTTCCTGCAATTTCAGCACGCCCTCAAGGTTCATCATCTTAACGGCGGCGTTGTAGGCTTCCTTGACCATGCTGATAAGGTATCTTTCATCCTGACAGGGAATGTACTTCGTCGCAATGCAGACCGCCAGCCCATGAATGAACAGCCATGTGCGCTCAAAGAAGCGCAGGGCGGTTTCGTCGTCCAGCGGCGTTTCCTTCTTGATGATGTTGAACACAAGGTCAAAATTCGTCTGGTCGCTGTATTGCCCCTCGCTGACGCGGTCGCGCATGAACAGCAGCTTGAACAGCTCCGGCTCGTCGCGGCCGTAGAGCAGATACGTCGTGCAGAGCTGAATATAAGGCGAGTCGGACTGCGCCATATCCGCCTCCGCATGTGCCTGAAACTGGCGCGCGACGTAGAGAATCAGCTCCCGGTGCAAATCCTCCATGTTGGTGAACAGGCGGAAAATCGGCTGTGTTGAGCCGCCGAGTTCCTTGGCAATCGCGCGGGCGTCGAGGGCTTCCATGCCTTCGCGGCGCATAAGCTGGCAGGCAGCATGGAGAACAGCATCACGGGTGAATCGAACCGTAGGCGGCATAATCGTCAATCTCCTTGATTATTTGGTATATTTGGCATAGGAACTGTAAAATCTCCGGCTGGAATCAATCTGCGTCAGCTGACGGTTCTTCGTCACATTCAGCACCAGCGCAATGCCGCCGATGTTCGTGACCATGTTTGAACCGCCATAGGAGAGGAACGGCAGGGGAATGCCGGTAATCGGCAGCCGCCCCAGCGTCATGCCGATGTTCTCGAAAACGTGGAAGAGCAGCATGCCAATCACGCCGATGATGATGAGCATACCCTGCCGGTCGTAGGTGTAGCGCGCGAGGTAGAGCATACGCAGAATAATCGCCAGGTACCACAGCATGATGATGCTGCAGCCGGCAAAGCCGAACGCTTCCCCGATGGTGGCGAAAATGAAGTCCGTCCAGTCGGCGGGGACGTAGTTCAGCTGACTCATCGAGCCATCGACGAATGTGCCGATGCCCGTCAAGCCGCCCGCGCCAATGGTCATCTGCGACTGGCGCATCTGGTACGCGTCACCCTGCGGGGACAAATCAGGATTCAGGAATGCGACGATGCGCGCCAGACGGTAGTCATCGCTGCCCGTGGCGACCATGAAGCCGTACAGCGCCAGAACGAGCAGAATCGCGACGACAGCCATCGTAATCAGCAGCCGCCAACGGACGTTGGCGAACAGCAGCATACATGCGAACGCGAACACCACAACGATAGCGGAACCTGTTTCGCCGGAGAAGAGAACGATTGCGCACGGCACGAGGAGCATTGCCATGATTTCGATGAAGTCGCGGAAGGTGCTCATCGGATGCTCCGATTGGCTCAGGCGCTGCGCCAGCATCAGAATCATTGCCAGTTTGATGAACTCCGACGGCTGAATCGTCATGTCCCAGATGATGTCCAGCCATGCCTTCACGCCTTCAGCGCGGTTGAAAACCCACACGACAAGTACCAGCACGGTTGTGCCGATGTACATGGCGCGCGTGAAGCGGCGAATCAGGTGGTAGGGGCAGAGAATAATCAGCGTCATGACCAGTGGCGCAAGCACCAGCACGAAGAAGCACTGGCGGAGTGTCGAGGAGGATTCCAAGATGTGTTCCAAGAGGTTCGTGGCGGTGGAGTTGATGGAGTACGTCGCCACACAGACGGCGTAGATGCCAAAGAAGCACATCGCAAACACCATCAGAATCAGCGGCACATCCACATGCGCGCGCGAACGGCGGCTGGCATTAGCGAACATGCTTCTCATCTCCTTTTTTGCGGCGCTGGAACAGGCGCTGGAAGAGTGTACGCTTCTGCCCGTATTCCGGCAGCGGCACGTCCTCGTCCGTCGTCATGCGCAGGGCGATGCGGGCAATGGCATTGCGCCCCTCGCTTTCGCCCTCCATCACGCTCTGATGGTGCAGCAGCGCACGGTAAATTTCCGCATCCTCCGGAATTTCGCCAAGCAGCGGCATGTCCAGCGTCAGCGCGACAGTCTGTGCGGCGTACATTTCGCCCCGGCGGATGTAGTCGGGATTCAGGCGGTTGACAATCACGCGCTGCGCCGTCAGCCCCTTTTTGCGCAGGACGCTCGCTGTTCGCTCCGCGTTGCGGATGCATACATCGTCCGGCGTGCAGACCAGCACGCATTCGTTGATTTCATTGCTCAGCAGACCGCGCAGGCTGCGCTCAATGCCCGCCGGCGCATCAATGAGAACGTGGTCGAAATTGCTTTTGAGCGTCCGCAGAATTTTGCGGAATGCCTTGGCCTCCAGCTCCTTCGCGCGGGCGAACTGGCTGGCGGGCAGGAGAGACAAATTCGGCAGCGCGTCCGGCTTTGGCACGACAAGCGCATCATCCACCGGGCAAATGCCGTTCGCAACATCCAGAATATCATATACAATGCAATCCTGCACGCCCAGCAGCACGTCCTGATCGCGCAGGCCGATATCCGCATCCACAATGCAGACGCGCTGACCATTGCGCGCAATTTCCATGCCGAGGCAGGCGGAGAGGGTGCTTTTGCCCACTCCGCCCTTGCCGGAAGCAATAATCCAAGCAGTACCCATGTATTTGTGCAAGCCCTCCTTATGGCGCAAGGCTGTTGCCAATCGGCAGGTCATAGTCCACATCACTCTTGTCCCATTCCGGGAAAATCCAGTTCAGGAAGTCCTTCGCGGCGTAGGAACACATGGCGCCGGAATACCCGTGCGGCACATAGACGACGATGGCGACTTTCGGGTTGTCCAGCGGAGCAAAGCAGACGAACCAGCCGTTGTTTTCAAGGTCAATCTGGTTGACCTGCGCCGTTCCTGTTTTTGCACCCATCTCGTCTTTCCATTTCTGCTTGAAGTCACTCCAATAGCGCTTGGCAGTACCGGTATCGTCCGTAACGCCCTTCATCCCTTTGTGGATGAGGTTGAAGTATCCGTTTGTGTCGTTCAGGTCGTTGATCAGCACCGGGTCGCGGCGGGAAAGCACTTCGCCTTCCGGAGAGATGATGGAATCGACGATGGAGACGTTGTAGACCTTGCCGCCGTTGGCAACTGCCGTGACGTAGCGCGCGACGGCAATCGGCGTAACCGTTGTGACCGACTGCCCGATGGCGGTCAGAATCGTCTGCGAACCGCCCCACTTAATATCGTTGATGTAGTTGTAGGTGTCCGTAATGACGGAGTTGGAATACACCATCGAGCGGGGCATGTTCAGCTCTTCCATCAGGATGGTGCGCATGTTCTCCACCCACGAGGATTCGGGGTATGCCACCGCCATGTCCATCAGGCGCTTGGCGCAGGAGGACAGGCGCTCATCGTCGTATTCCATGCCGCGCGATTCACCGCACTTCTTCAGGTGCGACTTGATGGAGTTGAAAACGATAATCGGGCGAGAAGTGTCCTGCGACGATTCGCCCACCGGCTTTGTCGGGTCATACAGCGTGTTCTGACTGCCGACGACGCTGCGGACTTCGCCGGGCAGGTCAATGCCGGTTTTGCTCGTCAGCCCGAACGCGGCAGCATACTGATATAGGCGGGTTTCGCCCAGACGGCTGCCGCACTCATAGAAGAAGTAGTTGCAGGAGTGCTCCAACCCTCCCACAATCGTCTGGTAGTAGTGCTGGCTGCGGTAGCCCTCGGAAATCCAGCACTTCGGAGCGGTGGACAAGTCGGAGTTGTAGGCGGTGTAGTAGCCCATGTCCGAAATCATCTCGTCCGGCTTCAATACGCCGGAGTCCAGCGCACCGAAGCCCGTCACCATCTTGAAAATCGAGCCGGGGGTTGCGCGCGAGCCGATGGCGTAGTTCAGCATCAGGTTACGGTCATCGGACAGAATTGCGCGCGCCTCGTCGCCGCCTGCAACCAGCGCGTTCAGGTCGTAGGTGGGGTAGTTCGCCATGGCCAGCACACGCGCCTGCATGTCCAGCACAAGCATCACGCCGTGCTCTGCCAGTTCCAGCGGGTAATGCTCCCAGTCGTAGGTGGCAATCAGTGTGCGGTTATCTTCCAGCCACTTGCTGGAGACCATCAAATCCTCCTGCTTGTCGCGGATGCGGGCGACGTTGGAGGCAATCGCGCGCTCCGCCACGGTCTGGTAGTTCACATCCAGCGTCAGCTTAACATTGTTGCCGTCCGACGGCTCTGTGTAGGAGATTTCACGCACGATTTTCGACCAGTTGTTGCGTTCGACGACGCGGCTGCCCTTGCGCAGGGAGCTGTTCTGCGTCAGCCAATCCTCCATCGACGATTCAATGCCGTCGCGCCCGATGGTGTCGTTGTAGCTGTACCCTTTTGCCTGCAGAGTCAGCCACATCGTGCGCGAAGGAATCTTGCCGATATAGCCGATGACCTGCGCTGCCAGCGTCTGCTTGGGGTAGACACGCTGTGTGCTTTCGGAGATGTCCATGCCGGGCAGCATCATCGACTTCGTTTCAATCTCCGTCACCGTCTCGAAGGGAACGTTCTTCGCAATCGTAATCGGCAGGGAGTTGTACAGGTTCATCTGCATTTCGGAAAAGACAGCCATGACTTTGAGCATCGTGTCCTCGTCAACGATGATGCAGGGTACATAGCCGCTGTCGTCGCCGCGCTTTTCGATGTACGCCGCGCGGACTTCCTCTTCCTCTTCGGCGGAGTTGACCATGCGGTAGCGGTGCTTGAGCGTTACCAGGCAGTCCTCCGGCGTGGGGTAGCTCTTCGCGGTCACATAGTTGTTGGAGCGCCATTGGCTTTCGCGTGTCTGCAGCGTCGCATCGGACACGCCCGAACCGAAATTGAACTCCCATTCGCCCGTCTCTTCGCTGCGCTGAATGACATAGCTGAATGCCAGCTTGCCGCCGTTGCGTTCAATAATTTTCAACGTGTCAATAATTGACTGCGTATACGTCTTGTAAACGCTGGAGGAGCTTTCGCTGGCGTCTTTATAGAAGGTAACATTGTAGACCATTTCGTCCGTGGCGAGAATCACGGAGTTCGCGTCGGTGATATTCCCGCGCTTGCCGGTCAGAGGAATCGTCTTTAAGCGGGTGGATTCCGTTTTTGTGGAATATCCCTCGCTGCTCTTCAGCTGCAAATTCACCAGACCGACAAACAGATAGGCAAACATCAGGATAAGGATAATCACAAAGACCAGAAAGCGACCCTTCACCTGTTCCGGCGCGTTGCCGTGATCTTGCTGATATTGGTTCACAATTCAGCCTCCTTTCACAGGGAAAAATAACATAATTCACCCGGCTGACCCGAAATCAGCCTTTCGCCATTGCTTTGGATACCGGCGCGCCGAAGCCGAGCAGCCGACGCAGCGGCCACATCAGCACAACCGCGGTCAGCGTCGTCATCAGCGCATCGGTGAGCGCACGGGTGAAGAAAGCGCTTGTCAGTTCCGCGCTGCTCATTGCGATATAGATGATGCTTACGGCCTCATACAGCAGCGCCGCGCACAGGGCGCACAGGGGCGTGCGCAGATAAACACTGCGGTTGCGCCCCCGGCGGTGGTTCGACATGTCGTACTGCAATCTGGCAGCACTCTTGTCGGTGAAGAACAGCGACATCAGCATCGCGCAGATTGGGTAGAACACGAGGTTGAGCAGCTTCACACCCGGCACCATCGTTTCCAGCAGAATGCCGTACACCGCGCCGACCCAGAACGCCTTATAGCGCGGATAGCCGACAATCACCACCGATAGAATCACCAGCGGCAGATTGATGCTGACCGTCGTGTCCAGCTGCGTCATCACCGTGACATGGAAAAGGTAGCCGATGAAAACAACCAGAAGCAGGCGGATTTGCCGCCAAAACACGTTGCGCACGGCTTATTCCTCCCAGTCAAGGTCGCCCGGATTGAGCGTCCGGACAGGCGTCGGGCTTGGCGTGGGTGTCGGAGACGGGGTTGCCGTCGGGTTGAGCAGCGTCGAGTTGTACTCATAGACCGTTCCGCGCGGCGTGGGCACAGGCGACGGCGTAGGCGAGGGCGACGGTGTCGGGCTGGCGGTCGGGCTTGGTGTCACGGACGGCACTTCCGTCGGGGTCGCCGTTGCGCCGAACATGAGCGTCGAGCCGATTTTCAGTGTCGGATAGGGGCGAGCTGTCACCAGCGGAACGTACTCGTTGTATACTGCCGTGGAGTCGCGTCCTTCGATGGCTTCCGCTTCCGGCTTGTAACGCAGGATGATGACGTACTCCAAGTGCTGGAAATCTGCCTGCGGTTCAATGACGACGTACTGTTTGTTGCCCTCCATGCCGCGGGTGGATTCGCGCACCGTGCCAATCGGGATGCCTTTGGGGAAGGAGAAGCCCACGCCGGAAGTGACCACTTGATCACCCGGACGCGGCAGGGAGTCATCCGGCAGATAGTACATGCGGCAGAGCGCCGTGCCGTCCACGCCGAGCGTACCGCTGACGATGCCCTGATCGCGGCTGGACTGAATCATGCCGGCAATCGAAGCGTCGGAGTCGATAATCGTGCGGACGGTGCAGGACGTGTCGTACACGGTTTCGGTGAAACCGACGAGTGCGCCGGAAATTGTGACCGCCATGTACGGCTCCACCCCGTCGCGGCTGCCCTTGTTGACCGTGAACACGGAGAAATAGGTGCCCTGTTCGCGGGCAATCACCTGCGCCGTCAGCGGATTCATGTTCGCGTTAGTGACAATTTCCTCCTGCATGTTCGTGAACTGCGACAGCTGCTTTTCCAGCTCTGCGTTGCGGGCGACGACGGAGGCCAGCTCCATGTTTTCCGCTACGACGCGGTTATACTCCGCCTCCCAGTTCGAGCGCAGGCGCACCATGTAGAAATAATCCGAAATGCTTTGCACGATGCCGGAGAACCACGTCTGCACCGGGGTGACGGCAGAGGAAATGGCGTTTTCCGGCAGCGTCAGCAGGGAAGAATCTTGGTACATCGTGCGGGACAACGCCATGATGCCAATAATGCCCAGCAGTATCACGCTGACCGTCCACACCAGAATCGTGCGCAGAACAGGATGTCCTTTTTTCTTCTTGCCGCGCTTTTTCTCGTCGGCTGCGCGGGGCTTCTGCCCGTAGCCGCGGTCGATTTGCGCGTCGCCGCCCGCTTCGGGTGCTTCTTCCGGCGGCGTCTCCTTTTCCGGCGCGTACTCAGCTTCCAGATTATCCTCCATGTAAAACTCCATGGTCGGACGTGCCGGACGGCGGCCGCGGTCAATGCCCTCGTCATCCTGCTCGCTGTGGGCGCTGTTCAGCCCAATCATGCGGATGCCCGTGGAATTGTAGCCCTCCGTCGGCGGCGCGTTGTCCTCCTCCGGCGGCAGGTCGGGCACTTCGTCTTCCTCCGGCTCGTCACCCGTGGGAAGCCCCGCTGTCACGCTGTCCAAATCGTCATCAAAATAGAATCCGTCGCGGCTGGCAGGGGTTTCACCGCGATTTTTGCCGTTCTTCTGATTCGCCATGACGAATCGATCACCTCAGTTCCTTCAAAGAATAGGGGAATCCGCTCATCAGTTCAATTGCGGCATGCGTCCCTGCTGGGCGAGCAGCGCAAGATTCTCGACGATGTAGCCCAGCCCCAGCACCGTGCAGTCACCGGGGTCTTTCGCCAGAATGACCTGTATGTTCAATTCATTGGCGATGTACTGATCCAACGCATACAGCTGCGCGGCGCGGCCGGTGAGATAAATGCCGTTCTTCATGATATCGGATGCCAGCTCTGGCGGGGTGCGCTCCAAGACCCACTTGATAGCGGTCAGAATCGCCCGGCATGGCTCGCGAACCGCGCCGTACGCCTGCTGCGCGGTATAGTCGATTTCCAGCGCGCTGGGGGAGAGCAGGTCGCGCCCGCGGATGCGCACACTCGACCCGTTCTCCTGCGGCAGGGCGGAAGCAAGGTCAAGCTTTACATCTTCAGCTGTCTTTGCGCCAATCAGCATCTTAAACTCATGTTTAATATGGTTGACGATGGCTTCATCCATTTTCACGCCGCCGACGGGAATCGACTGGCTGACGACCAGACCGCCCAGCGATACGACCGCGACCTCCGTCGTTCCACCGCCGACGTCCACCACCATGCAGCCTTCCGGCTCAAAAACGGACAAGCCTGCGCCAATCGCCGCCGCCAAGGGCTTTTCAATCAGGTAGACCTTCTTCAGCCCGCACGCGCGAACCGCCGCTGTCAGCGCTTTGCGGTTCACTTCGTCAATTTCCGACGGAATGGACATGACCAGCCGCGGCTTGACGAGGTTGCTTTCGCCAACCGCCTTGCTGATGAAAGCACGCAGCAGCAGCACCGTTGCGTCGTAATTGGCAATCATGCCGTTGCGGATGGGGTGAATGGCGATTTCCGCGTCACTGGTGCGCCCATACATGCGCTGTGCATCCTCGCCGACGGCAATCGGCTTCTTGTCGCCGCGCCGCGAAATCACCAGCGTCGGTTCGCTGATGACGATGCCCTCGTTCTTCACATAAACAACTGTATTGCAGGTTCCAAGGTCAAGCCCAATGTCTGGCGCTTTGAAGTGCATATCTGTACCATCCCTCAATCAAATTCATCATCCGGCGTCAGGCGCGCCAGCAGTGCAGTCCGCATTCGTCCAGCAGTTCGCGCACGGTGTGCATCGGCAGGCCAATCACGTTGCTGTACGAGCCTTCGAGCTTGTCAATCCACAGCCCGGCAATGCCCTGCACCGCGTATGCGCCCGCCTTGTCCATCGGTTCGCCCGTGGCGATATAGCGGCGGATTTCCTCCTCCGTCATCGGGCAGAAATGCACCTGCGTCCCCACGACCCGCTGATGAACCATGCCCTGCGCATCCACGGCGCACACGCCTGTGTACACCTGATGCCACCGCCCGGACAGCAGGGACAGCATCTGGAACGCTTCCTTCTCGGAGTGCGGCTTGCCCAGCGCTTTCCCGTCCACCGCCACCAGCGTATCCGCCGACAGCACCACGCAGCCCGGATGTGCCGCAGCGCCCGCAAGCCCCTTGCGGCGGCTGATTTCCTGCACCGCTTCTTCCGGCGGCAAGGCGCAGCTTTCGTCCACCTCCGGCGCATCCACCACATATGGCAGCCCCGTCAGCGAAAGCAGTTCCCGGCGGCGCGGCGACCCCGACGCCAGAATAAGCGCGGCATGATTCATACCATCAGTCCTCCTGAAAATTCGGCTAAAACAATCCATCCTGTATTATAGCACATTTCCGCCTATAATGAAAGGATTTTCGCAATTTTCACCGTCTTTTCATATTTCGCGGGCAAACGCACAAAATAAAAAGGCGGAATACGCGGCACGAATGCCGGATTCCGCCGGAAAGGATGAAGAAAATTACATCTTGCTGATTTTGTTAAGGCAATCCCGTACAAAGAAAGAACAGCAAAAAGGTTAGGAAAGAGGTATAATAAA